>FWPV01000037.1_pt1 | contig 512692 bp, 359 predicted proteins | sample 2228371 | NCBI WGS metagenome assembly FWPV01 (sample SAMEA103939776, study PRJEB20133) | metagenome | reverse complement strand
TGTACCTCGCCCGCCAGCTAATCGAGACGTTGTGGTCGGCCGGAGTCGCCCACTCACGGTTCGCGCCCCAGTATTCCACGCCCCCCTCCGTGCAGTAACCTCCCGACACGCCGGAGCCCTGCTGCACCCAGGCGCCATTAATCCACTTGTCGAAGTAGATGGTCTGGCCCTGGTAGCCCGGGGGGCGAGGGATACGGAACTTCACGTAGACAAGGTCGCAGATCGTGTCAGACGGCACGAAGAGGAGTTCGGCGCCTAGGCCGCCGTCCAGGGCGCTGACGCCCTCCTCGACAATCACCGTGACCTTGGCCGAGGTGGATTGCTTCTGATAGAAGGCGGCGACGGTGACCAGGTACTCGCCGGGGGCGGTGTAGGCATGGGGCGCGGGGTTGTCCTTGCACAGCTCGGATTGGTCGCCGAAGTCCCATTCCCAGGTGAGGTCCGCTGGGTCCAGGGGCTTGCCGTCGAGCGTGGCGACGGCGGTGAAGTCGCAGGTCTCGCCGAGTGAGAGCGTGGCCGGGTCCATGGCGGGGGTGGTGATCGGGAGGGCCAGCTCAGCCCACCCTACCCCCCCCCAACAGAAAGCTACAACGACAAGTTTAACCAGCCAGACGACCAGGTGCGTGCGACGTGATACCATTTCGGCCTCCCCAACAACTGAAATGTCGCGACCTGGCACTACGGGGTGAAACGGACGATAGGGCACGTGCTGGCTCCTGCACCACCTCCTGCATGCTAGTAACACTTCCCTTCGATATGAGTTCCTGCGAGTCCTGCTGCGTGTGCCCCGGCTACCCCGCCTCGGGCCGCAGGTCGTGCAACGCCAGGCCGGCGAGAGTCTTGGGGTAGAAGTAGGTGCCCTTCTGGGGCATCCGCTCGCCCGCCAGGGCCACCGACATGACCTGCGAGACGCGGGTGGTGTTGACGTACAGGACCATCGCCGCCTCGCCCCGGGCGACGCGGTTGGCGGCGTCGTGGCCGTCGCGCGAGAAGCCCACGTTGGCGCCGGTGGCCGCCAGGTCGCCGCTGAGGCCCATCACCCCCTCGATGAGCAGCTTGTGCAGCAGCGCCACGTCCAGCTCGCGGGTCGCCGGCGGGAGGCTGTCCACGCCGTGGGCCAGAGCGCGGTCCCAGTCGCGCAGGTGTAGCAGCAGGGCGTAGTTGCCGCCGGCGTAGAGGGCGAAGGTGTGCTGGTCGGGCTCGGCCTGAGCCATGCGGCCCAGCAGGGCATGGATGCCTGCTGCCCGGGCCTCGTCGGAAGAGCTGTCCACCGGCACGCGCTCGGTGTCAAAGATCTCCATCACATCGCGCCACAGCCGCGCCTCGGCTTCCAGGGGCAGTTCCCTGAGCAGGCGGTGGGAGGGCAGAATGGTCAGCCCGCCGGCGTCAACATTGTAAAGGGCCATCGAGACGTACTCCCATGGCCCGTTGGCCCCGTGTACGGCCCGTTGCTCGTCGCGGTAGCGGAGAGCCGTGTCGTAGCGGTGGTGGCCGTCAGCGATGACGATGGGCCGGTCGGCCAGCATGGCCGCGAGCTTCTCCTGGGTGGCCGTGTCGGCTACGGTCCAGAGGCGATGCTGGACGCCCTGGGCATCGGTCATCGCCATGAGCGGCGACGTAGCGCGCACGCTGCTCGCCAGGGTCTCCAGGGTCAGCTCGGGCTCGGAGTAAAGGCCCATCACCTGGCTGAAGGAGCAGCGGGTCGCTTCCATCAGACGAAGGCGGTCAGCCTTCGGCGCTGAGAGGGTGCCTTCGTGGGGGAGCACCACCCGTTTCTCGTACTCTTCCAGCTTCACCAGGCCAATGAGGGCAAGCTGCCGGAGTGTCTGGCCTTCCGGTTGTGCCACCGGCGAGGGAGGCCGGTACTCCTGCTCGTACAGGTAGAAGACGGGCTGCTCCTCCTGGACCAGGACACCCTCCCGTCGCCACTCGCGCAAGTCGGCGGCTGCCAGCTCATATCGCGAGCGGGAGGGTGGAGTGTCCAGGGGGTCCACGCCCAGCGTCAGGCGGACGATGCTGTGGGGATGCCGGGACACGAACTGCTCTCGCTCCGGCTCAGAGATCACGTCATAGGGTGGCGCAAGCACCAGCGCGGGGTCGTTGACCCGCTCGAAGTCATAGCGCCAGGCGCGCCAGGGGATGATGGTGGCCATGCGTGGCTGCTCCTTGTCCGAGACGGAGTTGAACCGGGGTTGCGAACCTCCACATATTAGCACGCCCTGTGCTATCAGGCCAGAGGCTCCGGGGTGAGGTCGCCGCAGCGCTGGCAGGGCTCAAGTTTGCGCCATTGGTCCCGAAATAGGGGGTAACCGGCGTTGGGCCGGGATCCCTGCGTGCCGGAGTTGGCCGATGGAATGGCGCAGACTGGGCGTTGGGAGCTGGGGGTGCCTGGTGCTGGCTGCCAGCGTGGCGCTGGGTGAGCAGTGTCAGATCACCATGCCGCGGCCGGGCTACGCTTTCTACTCCGGAGAGCCCATTCAGATGGGTGTGGTCGTCACCGGACCGCGCCAACGGGTGAGCTACACCGTGACTGACGACCGCGGCCTGATGCTCCGCATGGGGGAAGTCAACGTCGGGTTGGGGCGGCCGGTGGAGCTGGGCATGCGAGGGACCTTGCCCACCGGCTGGTACGTGCTCCGGCTGGTCGGCTGCAATGTCCAGGCCGAGGAGGCCTTCTGTGTCATCCCGCGGCCCTGGGAGGAACCGGGTGACTATGGTCTCTTTGGCCTGCACCCGGACGACTGGTCGCCGGAGAGCCTGTTGGCCGCGGCACAGATCGGTGTCCGTCACATTCGTCACGGCATATTCTGGCCCAACGCCGAGCCGAACCGTGGACAATGGGACGAGGCTTACATCCAACGCGGCTACGAATGGGCTCAGCGCAGCGGACAACAGATGCTGGTCCTGCTGGGGCACACACCCCCCTTTGTGGCCCAGCGGGCGGAGAACTGTCACTCGTGGATCGAGCAGGCATGGTTCACTTGGCAACCCCGTGAACCCGACGAGTTCGCTTCGTATGCGCGCAAGGTGATGGCATTCGCCGCCGACAAGCGCGTCATGTGGCCCCCCGCTGAGATTGTACCCCGTGGTGAGGCGGTGCAGCCCGAAAGCCTGCCGTGGGTCTGGGGCTGGGAGATGTGGAACGAAGTTGACCTCATCTACTACTTTGGCGACTGGAACCGTTACTGCGAGCTTCTGCACCTGACTTACGGCATCAGCCGGGAGCATACACCGGAGACCCCGGTGCTTTACGGGGGCTCTACTGGCAACTGGCCGGCCATGTGTCGTCTGATGTCGGGTCCAGGCCAGTATACTTACGACTACAACACCTTCCACCCGGACCATGAGATTACCCGCCGGCTCAGCCTGTGGTATTCCGGCGCTCCGCAGGTCCCCTACTGTGTGGGCCTGCCCCGGGAGACCATTCACACCGAGGCCTACGCCACCGCCGTCGAGCAGGGCGAGGACCTCTCGGCTTACCGGGAGACCCCGGGCGAGCTTCTGCGGCTCTATCTGACCCTCAAGGCGTGGCGCGAGGTTGGGTACTACCGTTCGGGATGTCTCGGCGCCTGGATTGACAATGGCCAACTGCCCTGCCGGGGCATGAGCCTGTTGGTGCGCCGCGGTGATGGCCTGCATCCGACGCCCCTCTACCCTGCCTTCGCCGCGGCGCGCTGGCTGGTGTCTAATGCGACCCTGGTGGGGCCAGTGAAGCTGGCGACCGACGTAACCGCCTATGCCTTCCTCAAGGGCGGCCGAACCATGCTGGCGGCCTGGACGGATGACGCCGCTGAGGTCACCCTCGAGCTGGAACCCGGCGCCTACCGTGTGGACCCCATGGGCCGCCGGTTTCACCTTGGAGACCGGGCGCGGTACCGCTGGCGTCTGGGCCGCGAGCCGCTGGTAGTGGTGGGCGCCAAGCCCAGCGCCTATCTCGGTCCGGCGCTCCGCCAGGAGTACGCGCTCTTTGCCGGCACCTATCACGGCGTGTCGCCCTGGCCCGCCTGTGGTGTGTGGTACACAGGGAAGCTGGAGCAAGACGTAGCGGCCTGCGCGGGTCCGGAGGCAGCGTCTCGAATGCTGACCGCAGTACGGAAAGCGGCACGGGCTCTGGCCCAGGGTCAGGGGGCGACAGAGGTGCTGGTGGCGCAGAGCACGTGCGGGGAGGTCATGGCGCGGATTGTCCGGCGCTGTGAGGATGTGGGCGAGACGGACCACCAGGCCGCCAACACCCTCTGGCGCCTGGCCCGGGTCTCCGAGTGGCTCGGCGAAGTAGCGGACGCGGCCGCGGTTGCCCCAACCGGTGGAGTGGAGCCTGCAGGTTTCGCCGAGACCTGGCAGCGGCTGCGGCAGGTCCAGGCGACCGTCGCTGGTGGGGGCGGAGGCGGCACAAGATCGTTTGCCGATAAGTTGCTGGCTCGGGCCCGGCGCGACCTGACTTCCAGCGCGCAGCCGACTGGCCTCGGTCGGCTGATGGCCGCGCGGCAGAAGATCGAGTTGGGGGGCCGGTGGGCAGCAGTGGAGCCAGCCTTTGAGCTGCGCGTGGTACCCCTGGTGGACTTCCTGACCGCCCAGCTCATGCTGAAGGCTGTCCTGCTGGAGCCGGGCCAGACCCACACACTGCGGCTATGGGTGCACAACCTCCACAACGACACCGTGCGCGGAAGCCTGACGGTAGGCTTCCCTGAGCTCTGGGAGCCACGAGAGGTCACGGTGGCTTTCACGGCGCCGCCGGGGAGCCCCTCGGCACCGGTGGACCTTTCATTCGAGGTCCCGGGGCTACCCCTGCCCTGGGTCCGCCGTGCTACCCCTACTCTGGATGGCGACCTCCTCGTAGAACTTCCCTCCGCCCTGCGCGACATCTCCGAGGTGGTGGTGAGCGGGACCGTCCATCAGGGAGCCACGATGCCCACGGTCAGGTACTTTGTCCATGTCGGCCAGGCCGTGAGTGACAGCGCACCATGACCCCGACCGGTTCTTGCGCTTCCACGCGTGAGGTAGGTGTCACTGCTTGCTGGACCCTCCCACTTGTGGTACAATCGCGGTCATCGCAGCCCTGTGTCACAGCCGCGGAGGCCATGCATGCTCCAGCAGTCTAAGCCGGTACAGAGCGTCGCCAGGGCCATCGCCAGCGGCGGTCTGGTTTCTGTTGGGGTACTGTTCATCTATGTGACCTTCCAGGCGACGCAAGTCTACGAGCTTGCGGATCCCCGGGCGATGGACCAGGCGCAGTTAGCGCGCAACATCAGCCGCGGCGAGGGCTACACGACTTTCTTCATCCGGCCGCTTACCCTGGCGCGAGTCCCCCGGTTCATTGGTCATCCGGACCTCGTTAACCCCCCGCTACACCCGTACCTGTTGGCGGGGCTCTTTCGTCTGCTGGGGCCCCACACGCGAGTTGCGATCTGGGCCTCGGGCATTCCCTTTCTGCTGACTGTTCCGCTGGTGTACTGGCTGGCCCGTCGGGTCTTCTCGCGCCGGGTAGCGCTGCTCTCCGTGGCGGCCGTAGCCAGCCATCTGGGGCTCTTGACGGTGGGCAGCAGTGGCACCCACATCGGACTGCTGGCGCTGCTGTTTACCCTGCTGGCTGCTGTCCTGCTGCGCCAGCAGGAGGACGATGAGCGCCGCGGCTGGTGGGGAGCAGCGGCCGCCGGTGTCTGCGGTCTGCTTTACCTGACCGACTATCTCTATCTGCTGGTGGCCATCCCCGCCGGTGCACTGGCGGTGAGCGCAGCACGGAGCCGCTATCGGGTGCGAGCCGCGCTGACTTTTGCGATAGTCTTCGGCGTGGTCTGCAGCCCCTGGTGGACCCGCAACCTCCTGTTAACGCGGAATCCCTTCTACACCGCCTCCTGGCACGAGACGGTCATGGGCACCCGAACCCATGCCGGTAACACGCTGTACCGGGACATGAATGCGACGCCGGAGTCGTTGGCCCAGTTCCTGGTGCACAACCCCCGGGAGCTCTACGAGAAGGCCCGAGACGCGGCGGTGGCACTGGTGCCAGCAGCGTTCACCGTGGCCGGGGTTGCGATGACTCCCTTCTTTCTGGCGGCAACGCTCATTCCGCTGGGGCATGCGGGCCTTGACCGGGTCCGCCTGGTGCTGTACGCGACGGCGGTGCTGCTGTTGGCGGGGATGCTGCTTTACATGCCCGACAGCTCCCGCCTGTTGCCCCTCGTCCCGCTGATGACCATCGTGGCCGCGGCTTTCTTCTACCAGCTCCTCGACCTGCGCCTGCGGCCCCTGTCGGAAGCGCAGAAGCATCGCTGGGCCACCTTCGCGGTTACGTTGCTGCTGGTCTGCCATGCCTTGCCGACCCTTCTGCAGCTCACCCCCGGACGGGCGACGGGGACCTCCCAGCCAGCGGCGCTGCGCCGGTCCTGTCAGGAGATCAACAGCCTGACGCCGCAGTACTCGGCTGGCTTACGGCCGCCAGACCGTGACCCGGTCTACACCGATGTGCCCTGGGCGGTGGCCTGGCATGCGGCTCGTCCGGCCATCTGGCTGCCGACGGGCATGGTAGACGTCCGGCGCATCGAACAGCAGGGCGGGCCGGTGCGCTGGCTTGTCTTGACACCACAGATAGTGCGGGCCCAGGAGGCGGAGAAGGCTGACGCCTGGGTCGAACTATGGCGGCAGGGCATGAGCGAGACTCTGGTCTCGCCCGACTGGCGCGTGCGACAGCGGATGACCGGAACCGGGTGGCTGCTCCTGGAGCGGATCCCGGAGTTCGCCTCGCTTGACGCTTTGGATACCCGAGGCGCCGGCTCGGCCCGGTAGGCCTGCCGACAACTCTGCCGGGGGTAGCGATGAGTACGACAGCGCCGCGGCTGCTGACTACCGTCGGACGACGGACCTGTCACCAGTGCGGAGCGGGATGTCTCAGCCGCGACGGGGTATGTGCTCGGTGCGGTGCACGGCACGTACGCGAATGTCTGTGCGGGACGCGGTTGCCCGCCGGAGCCAGCCGGTGCCCCAACTGCGGTGTGGAATACGTCGGCTCCGTCACGCGCTCACGCCGGCGCGATCGGAGCACTCGAGTTCAGCGAACGGCTCTGTGGCGGAGCGCGGTTCGTGGCGCCGGGGTGGCGGTGGCGGCAAGCCTGATGCTGAACATCGTGGTATCCGCCCTGGCCCAGCGCCAGAGCACTGATGGCAGGCTGCCGGACGGTTTTGGCGAGCGCCTCAGAGCTGCCGGCGAGACCATCTGGCAGGCCTGCGTCAGTTTTATCGACATGCTCTGCGCGCTCCCCCTGGGCACACTGCTGGTCGTCGCGGTGGTGGGAGCCGGGTGCGGAATGGCGTGCTATCTTGCAGGGGCCGGTCAGTGGCCCTGGACCCAGAATGCAAAGACCAGCCAGCGACGACATGGCCGCAGGCGCCGAGAGCACGGCTCGGAGCGGCAGGCCTCTTGCAGCTCGCGCTGAAGACTCACCTGTGCAGGGCGGCAAGATCCCGTGGCAGTTGTGCCTGATCGTCGCCCTGGTCGTCGCCACCTTCCACCAGCACTTCGCCTGGCTGGTGGAGAGGGGCTGGCGGAATGAGTACTACGGGCATGGCTTTCTCATTCCCTTGGTGTCGGTCTACCTCATCTACCGACGCTGGGACGAACTGAAAGCTCTGCCCCGGGGGGGCTATGGGTGGGGCCTGCCGTTCCTGGTGGCCGGCCTGGCGCTGCATGTGGCCGCAGTTAAGCTGGACGTGAACTTCCCGCAGGGCCTGGCGCTGGTCGCGGTCCTGACCGGGCTGGTGGTCTGGCTGTACGGCTGGCCCGTAGGCAAGGCGGCGGCATTCCCGTTGGCGTATCTGCTGTTTGCCGTCCCCATGGGACGTTTCCTGGTGGACCAGTTCGCGCAACCCATGCAGTTGCTGTCAGCGCGAGTAGCCGGCACGGCGGCAAGTTTCATGGGCCTGCCTGCGGTGGTTGACGGCACGTCTATTGATCTGCCGGACTATCGCTTCGAGGTGGCTATCGCCTGCAGCGGCCTGAAATCGGCCATCGCCCTGGCGGCCCTCGGTGCGCTGTTCGCCTATGTGGTCCGCGGTGCGCTTTGGAAGCGATGGCTGCTGTTCGGCCTTTCCGTGCCCGCCGCCATCGTGGCCAACGGCTTCCGTATCTGGCTGACCCTTGTGCTCTCGCGCTCACTGGGGTCAGGGGCAGCCGAAGGTTTCTTTCACACGTTTTCCGGCCTGGTGGTGTTTCTGGTGGCACTGGGCGCCCTTTTCGGGGCGGGGAGCCTATTGGGATGCAGCACTATACGCGACGATGTCTGACCGCCGCCGGTCTCCTGCTGGTCGGAGCCGGCGCGGTCAACGCAATATGGCTGCGCCGCACCCCCGAGGTGCGGTACCAGCCGGACTTTCGCCGTGTGCCCCACCTGATCGGGGACCTCCGGGCGGAACGAGTGCCGGTGGAGAAGCGCATCTTTGACTACCTGGGCGCGGATGCCATGGAGGAGCTGAGCTATGTGGGGCCGGAAGGGCAACAGGTCCGGGTGAGCTTCGTCTATGGCCGCGACTGGCGCGCCGTGCACGACCCTCTGCAGTGCTACAAACAGCAGGGCTGGTCGGTAGCGGAAAGTCAGACGCTTGAGGTGCCCGCACCACCCGGCTGCCCACATCCGGGGCCACTGAGAGCCGTCCGCATGCGGGTCCACAAGGCCGGGGTGACCATGCTGGCCCTGTATCTTTTCGCTTACCGGGGAGGCACGGAGTCCGACTGGACCGCCCAGGGCTGGGAGGTATCACGAACTCCGCGGGGAACTGGGGGCCTGCTGGTTTCCATGAGCGCACCTGTGCGCAACGGTGACGTTCAGGGCGCAGACGAGCTCCTGAAGCGGATCTTACAGAACGTTTACGTGCCTCTGATATCTTTCTGGTATTCTTGACATAGCAGCGAACACAGTCCAGACGAGGCAACAATGGCAGCCCACCCGCAACCTGCAGAGATTCCAGGCGTTGTCACATTCCCGTGCCCAGTGGTGGCAGACGAAGCTCTGGCTTACCGTTGGGCCAAACGGGTACTGGATGTCATCGGTGCTGTGGCTGGACTGGTGCTGCTGGCGCCATTGATGTTGCTGGTGGCCTTGGCCATCAAGCTGGAGTCGCGGGGGCCGGTCTTTTTCTGTCAGCGGCGGTTGGGCCAGGGGGGCGTCCCCTTCCGTTTCTACAAGTTCCGCTCCATGACCGTCGGCGCCGAGCAGGCGCGTTGCGAACTGGAACAGTGTAACGAGGTGTCCGGCCCGGTGTTCAAGATGCGGCAGGACCCCCGAACGACGCGCGTGGGCCGCTTCATCCGGCGCGCGAGCATAGACGAGATGCCGCAACTGTGGAACGTCCTGCGCGGCGATATGTCTCTCGTCGGTCCCCGGCCGCCGCTCCCGGATGAGGTGGCTTGCTATGAGCAATGGCAGCGCGAGCGGCTGGCCGTACGGCCAGGCCTGACCTGTATCTGGCAGGTGAGTGGGCGAAGTGATGTGCCCTTCGAGGAGTGGGTGCGGATGGACATCGAGTACGTCCGCACGCGAAGCTTCTGGCTGGACCTCAAGCTACTGGCCCTCACGGTCCCCGCTGTTCTGAGTGGCCGCGGCGCGTATTAGCGTTGCCGGGACCACGGCTCAGCGGCCGCTATGGTCTCCTGCCGTTCCCACGCCTTCCGGAGTGTCGCACTGGCCTGCGATAGCTCCTCCGCCTCCAACTCCGCCAACCTGACCCGGTGGCCGGGGGCGAGAGGCGTCTTGCGGGCGACAAACAGGCAGGTTCGCACGACAGCGCCGCTGGCCCGGAAGGTCTCCCGGGGCAGTCCCACGATGGCCTCCACCTGCACCTCAGCAAACAAAGCGGCGCGCAGCGGTTCCCAGCGGCGGTTGGCGAAGATGCCGGAAGGCAGGACCATCGCCAGCAGCCCTCCGTCGCGCAATAGATGGACGGACCTTTCCAGGAACCACAACTCCCGGGGCAGACGCGGCGGCCACTGCCGTTGGCGCACGAGCTGTCCCCAGCGGAACCGACCGCGCTCCGCGACATCGGCCGGCAGAGCCTGGGAACCGGCAAAGGGGGGATTGCCGACGACGACGTCAAAGGCCCCCTCAGCGCCACCGATCAGGCCGTCGCAGACCGCCAGATGGGGGCCACCGGCGCTCCGCAGGCCCAGGGTGTTCCACACCGTCGCCAGCGCGGGGTCCATGTCGCAGCCGTAGAGGCGACGCGGGGCAAAGCCGGCGCGCAGAGCCCCCTGCAGGAAGGCACCGTCACCGCAACTGGGGTCCACAAGATAGCCCTGGGTCAGAGACGGTGCAAGCCATTCCAGGAGGTCGTAGGCCAGGTCCACGACGGCTGACGGTGTGAAGTACTGCCCCAGGTGACGGCGGGATTGCATGGCCTTGGTCGGGTCCGGGTCGAGGTATCGTGGGCGTCTGGCCTTCGCCACCGGCCGCGCCGGCACCTGCTGCCTGGCACTTCGCCCGCCGCGCCCAAAAAGTCTTTGACTTGCCTGGAAGGCTTCGTGTATATTTTCAGCCTCTGGAGGGTAGAGACGCATGGCGAGGATTGATTTCGAGCAACTGCGGCGGTTCGATCGCGACCCGCTTCTCGAGCTTGACGAGATGATCAAGCGTAACATTCGGCGCGAGGCCGAAGCCAAGGCGCGCGAGTTGGAGGAGAAGCTGGCGAAGAAGAAGAAAAAGAAGAAGCGGTTGATGCGACAGTCGCAGCAATAGTCCTGGGGTGGCGGGGTAGCTCAGTGGTTAGAGCACGCGGTTCATACCCGCGGCGTCGGTGGTTCAAATCCACTCCCCGCTACCACTCTTGACAGACAAGGCCAAAAGGCTTCACGATGAGAGCGACGGGTGCGACATGCCCGTCGTTCTCAGCATGTGGGGACAGGTGCCGTGGTATTGCCCCCGGGCGCAAAGCCGGGTCACAGAGCGAGTGTCGGCATGGACAGGATTCGTACAGACGACCTTATCTGGCTTCTGGAACTCCTGGAACGCGAGCAGCTCCTGGAGATCGAGGTCTCAGCCGGCGAAACCAGGATCTGCGTTCGCGCCCCGGGGGCGGCGCTGGCGACAGCGGCAGCCCCCATGCTGCCGGTCTCGGTGCCGGCCGGTCAACATCCCGTCCAGGCTGCGGACGCCACTGGCCCTGACCCGGAGAACACCGAGCGGCTGCTCTCACCCATGGCCGGCATCTTCTACCGGGCTCCTTCCCCGGACGCTGCCCCCTACGTCGAGCCCGGCGATGAGGTGCATGTCGGCGACACGATCGGCCTGATCGAGGCTATGAAACTCTACAATGAGGTAACGAGCCACCTCCATGGCCGCATCGTCCGATTCCTGGTGGAGAATGAGCAACACATCGAGGCCGACCAGCCGCTGGTTCTCATCGAGCGCTTCCACCTGTAGACCACAGCCCGCCAGGCCATGGATGCAAGCGCGGTCCCTGCGGCCGATGCGTGTCTGGTTGTGCCCGGGAGGTGTGCATAGTGCCGGATAGGATCAACGTCGGAATCATCGGGTTCGGGGTCGTCGGTGGCGGCACTTACGAGACTCTGACGCGCAATGCCGAGCGCATTGCGGCGCGCGTAGGGGCCGAAGTCCGGGTGGCTCGCGTGGCCGACGTGGACTGGGCGCGCGAGCGGGAGATCACTTGTCCTCCGGAGTTACGCACCACCGACGCGGCGGCCATGGTCGTGGACCCGGAAATCCACATCGTCGTGGAGACCATTGGCGGCATTGACCCGGCCCGGGAGCTCATTAGCCAGGCGATCCAGGCCGGCAAGAGTGTGGTGACCTCCAACAAGGAGCTCATCGCCAAGCACGGCCACGAGCTTCTCGCTCTCGCCGAGGAGAAGGGCGTTGACGTGCAGTTTGAGGGTAGTGTCGGCGGCGTCATTCCGGTCATCCGCTCGCTCAAGGAGAGTCTCGAAGCCGACCGGATCACCGAGGTCATGGGGATTGTCAACGGCACCACGAACTACATTCTGACCCGCATGACCACGGAGGGACTCGATTTCGCCCAAGCGCTGACTGCGGCCCAGGAACTGGGCTACGCCGAGGCCGACCCAACCAATGATGTTGAGGGCATTGACGCCAAGTACAAGATCGCGATTCTCGCCGCCATCGCCTTCGGGCTGCATGTGCCGCTGGAGGAGATCTACACCGAGGGTATCACCCGCGTTACCGCGCAGGACATCGCCTACGCTGAGAAGATGGGCTACGCCATCAAGTTGCTGGCCATTGCCCGGCAGGGTGAGGGCAACTGCATTGAGGCCCGTGTGCATCCGGTGATGCTGCGCAAGACGCACCCCCTGGCCAATGTCAACGGCCCCTTCAATGCCATCTTCGTCCGCGGCGATGGCTGTGATGAGGTGATGCTGTACGGGCGCGGGGCAGGAGCGCGCCCCACCGGCGTGGCAGTAGCGGGCGACGTGCTGGACTGCGCGCGAAACCTCCACAAGGGCCTGCCGGGCCGAGTGCTGTGCACCTGCCACGACCAGGCACGGGTTGTGCCCATGGCGGACATCACGACCAAGAGCTATGTACGCATGCGGGTCAAGGATCGTCCCGGCGTACTGGGGTCCATCGCCACCATCTTTGGGACGGAAGGCGTCAGCATTGCCTCGGTTCACCAGGAGGACACGGACGGCGAACTGGCGGAGATCGTCTGGGTGACCCACCGGACGCCCGAGGCGAGCCTGCGCTCAGCCCTGGGTGCCATCGGCAACCTGGCTATCGTGGACGGTATCCCGGGGATGCTACGGGTAGAGGACTGAGACCATGGGCAGCTACAGCGTCCGCAGGGGCGGTTGGCGGGGCCTGATCGAGGAGTATCGCCAGTTTCTGCCGGTCTCCGAGAGCACGCCGGTCATCAGCCTTCTGGAGGGCAATACGCCCCTCATCGAAAGCCGCAACCTCGCCCGGGAATGGTGCCCCAACCTGCGGGTGTTCTTCAAGTACGAGGGTCTCAACCCGACGGGCTCATTCAAGGACCGCGGGATGACCATGGCCATCTCAAAGGCTGCGGAGCGGGGTGTCAGGGCGACACTGTGCGCCTCGACGGGCAACACCTCGGCCTCGGCGGCGGCCTACTCGGCACGGGCGGGGATGATGTCCATCGTCCTGATCCCCGAAGGCAAGATCGCGCTGGGCAAACTGGCCCAGGCGCTCACCTACGGCGCCCGTACCCTGCAGGTAGACGGCAACTTCGACGACTGTCTGAAGATCGTGCGTGAGATCACCGACAACTATCCTATCGAACTCCTGAACTCGCTGAACCCGATGCGGATGGAGGGCCAGAAAACGGCTTCCTTTGAGGTCTGCGATGTGCTGGGGGAACCGCCGGACTACCACCTGCTGCCCGTGGGCAATGCCGGCAACATCACGGCCTACTGGTGGGGGTACCGGGAGTACCGCGAGCGGGGTATCGTGGACCGCACGCCGCGCATGCTGGGCTTCCAGGCCGCTGGCGCTGCGCCCCTGGTGGAAGGCCGCCCGGTCGCCAGGCCGGAGACGGTGGCCACCGCCATCCGTATCGGCAACCCGGCGCGATGGGACGACGCCATGGCGGCGGTGCGCGACAGCGGCGGCGGGGTGTGGGCGGTGACTGACGACGAGATTCTGCAGGCCTACGGTGACCTGGCGCGGCTGGAGGGCATCTTCGTCGAGCCGGCCTCGGCGGCGTCGGCCGCCGGACTGAAGAAGCTACTGGCCGAAGGCTTTTTCGGCCGCGAGAAGGCCACGGTAGTGCTGACTGTCACCGGACACGGGCTCAAGGACCCGGACACTGCCGTCAGGATTGCCCGCCAGCCCGAACAAGTGCCGGCCGACACGGAAGCCGTGGTCCGGCTCCTGGAGCTGTAGGCTCTCTGCACGCCCAGCGCCCCGGCGGTGGCGAAAGACAAGTCATCCACGAGTGCCTTCGGACTGGAGGAGAATGATGTCGGAACGGCCCACGCAGGCGGTACTTGAGACGGACCTGCCCGGCGCGATTGCTCGCCGCCAGGGCAAGGTGCGCGACATCTACGACTACGGCGATGGTCTCCTGATCGTCGCCACTGACCGCATCTCGGCCTTTGACGTCGTGATGCCCAATGGCATTCCTGGGAAGGGCAAGGTGCTGTGCGGGCTTTCCCTTTTCTGGTTCGACCTGACGCGACACATCGTCCCGAACCATGTACTGAGTGCCGACCCGAAGGACTTCCCGGCGCCCACGCGGCCCTTCGCCGACATCCTGTCCGGGCGGAGCATGTGGTGCCAGAAGGCCGAGGTCGTCCCGGTCGAATGTGTGGTCCGTGGTTACCTGGCCGGGTCGGGCTGGAAGTCCTACCAGCGGACTGGCGAGGTGTGTGGCCACAAGCTCCCGCCGGGCCTGGTGGAGTCGGCCCGACTGCCGGAGCCCATTTTCACCCCGACCACCAAGGAGGAAAGCGGGCACGACCAGCCGGTGACGATGGTTCAGGTGAGGGACCGGGTGGGGGCTGAGCTGGCCGAAGAGCTGCAGGCCAAGTCCCTCGCGCTTTACCAGTTCGCGGCTGACTACGCCGCGGAGCGGGGCTTTCTGCTCTGCGACACCAAGTTCGAGTTCGGCCTGGTGGATGGCAAGCTGATTCTGGTGGATGAGATACTGACGCCAGACTCCTCGCGATACTGGGCCGCCGCCAAGTACGAACCGGGGCGCCCGCAGGAGGCCTTCGACAAGCAGTACGTGCGTGACTACCTGGAGACGCTGGACTGGAACAAGGAACCGCCCGGGCCCATGCTGCCGGGCGAGGTCGTGGCAGAGACCCGCAGGATCTATCAGGAGGCGTTTCGCCGCCTCACGGGGATGGAGCCACCGGAGTAGCTCCGGGGTGGGCATGGACATCGCCGACAAGCTGCGCCTCGCGGTCAGACGTTACCAGCTACTGGAGGCAGGGGACCGGGTGCTGGTAGCGGTATCGGGGGGCCAGGACTCCGTCGCCCTGGCCACGTTGCTGGCCGACCTCGCGCAGGAACTGCGGTTGGACCGGTTGGTGCTCGCCCATCTGCACCACGGTCTGCGTGGTTTGGCGGCTGATTCAGACCAGGCTTCCGTCAGAACCCTGGCCGAGTGCCTGGGGTGTGGCTTTGTGACCGAGCGGGTGGATGTCGCCCAACTGGCGCGAGAGAGGCGTGTTGGCATCGAGGTCGCGGGACGAGAAGCCCGGTACGCGTTCCTGCAGGGGGCTGCGGAGTCCCATCAGTGCTCCAAGGTGGCACTGGGTCACACGGCGACCGATCGTGCCGAGACCCTGCTGATGAACCTGATGCGCGGGGCGGGCCTGCGCGGCCTGGCGTCAATCCCTCCGCGCCGCGGCATCTTTGTGCGCCCGCTGATCTTGGCGACCCGGCAGGACACTGCGGATTTCTGTCGAAGCCGAGGATTGAGGGTCTGCGAGGACAGCTCCAACAGCGACGTGGCCTATCGGCGCAACCGCGTGCGAGCGGAGCTGATACCGCAACTGGAGGCCCAGTACGGGCCGGGCGTGGAAGCGGCGCTCTGTCGCGCTGCAGAGCACGCCTGGCAGGAGTTGGAGTGGACCGAGCCTCTGGTGGCCGAGACGTATCAGCGGTGCTCCGTCGGCGGGGCGTTGCGGGTGGCGGAAGTCCAGGCCCTGGCACCAGGGCTCAGGCTGCGGGTGCTGCGGCATTTCCTGCAGCGGGCCGGTTTTCCCGTGCGGGACATCGGCACGGAGCGCTGGGAGGCGCTGTCTGAGCTGGTGGCTGGCGGAGAGACGGGAAAGCGAGTGGAACTTGCGCGGGGCCTTAGCGTCTGCCTAGAGTACGGGCTGCTCAAGGTAGGTTCCTCCGCCCCGGGGCCTTCCTGGGAACAGGAGATCACGCTGTCGGTGCCCGGACGGGTCAGCTTGCCCGATGGCCGCAGCGTCGTCGCCGAGTGGGTGACCGGAGAGGTGCCCGAAGGTGGCCCGGCAGTGGGTGTCCTGGATGCCGACCGGGCTGGCCCGGAGCTGCAGGTTCGGCTCTGTCGTCCCGGTGACCGGTTTGTTCCCTCCGGAATGAGGGGAAGAAAGAAACTACAAGACTATTTCGTGGACGCCAAGGTGCCGCGCGCACAGCGGCGTCCCCTGGTGGTGTTGGCCCGCGGCGAGATCCTTTGGGTCGTGGGACATCGCCTGGCTGAGACAGCTCGCCCGAGCGAGACGACACGCCGATTTCTGGTCGTCCGTGTCGTGGGTGAACGCATGCGGTCGTGAAAGCTCACGGTGAGAGCGGAAAGGTCGTTCCATGAAGCAGAACCCGGTTGTGTTCATTCTGGTGGTGGCCGCCATCGCCTACGCCTTCTGGCAGATCCCCCATCTGACACGGGAAAGCCAGAAGATCATGCGCTATGAGAGCTTCAGCGCCTTCATGGCTGACTTTGAGGCGAAGAAGGTCGCGGAAGTTACCCTCTATGGCAAGGAGAAGGCCCAGGGGCGGTTTCGGCCTGGCGTGATGGGCGACAAGGAGTCCTTCGTCGTCACCATCCCGGAAGATGCCGAGCTGGCGCACAAGCTGATGGAGCTGGACCCCACGGCCCAGGTGGCGGTCTCCAGCGGCCTGTTGGCGGACAAGATTATCGGGGCGCTGCTGCAGGTGGTGCCCTTCATCATCATCGTCTTTCTCTTCTACAGCTTTCTCCTCAAACAGATGCGCATGACGGGGGGCCAAGCTCTGTCCTTCGGCCGCAGCCACGCCCGGATGGCTGCCGATAACTTCGCCAAGGTCACCTTCGACGATGTCGCCGGCATGGAGGAGGTCAAGCAGGAGCTGCAGGAAGTGGTGGAGTTCCTCCGCGACCCGGAACGCTTCCGGGCGCTGGGCGCCAAGATCCCGCGGGGCGTCTTGCTGGTAGGGCCGCCGGGGTGTGGCAAGACCCTGCTGGCCCGGGCCGTCGCGGGCGAAGCGGGCGTGGCCTTCTTCTATATCAGTGGCTCCGACTTCGTCGAGATGTTCGTGGGTGTGGGCGCCTCACGCGTCCGCGACCTGTTTGAGCAGGCCAAGGCGCACCTGCCAGCCATCATCTTCATTGATGAGCTGGACGCCGTGGGCCGGCAGCGCGGCGCAGGCCTCGGCGGCGGGCATGATGAGCGTGAGCAGACCCTGAATGCCTTGCTCGTGGAGATGGACGGCTTCGATCCCAACGCTGACGTCATCCTCCTGGCGGCTACCAACCGCCCGGACATCCTGGACCCAGCCCTGCTGCGACCGGGACGCTTCGACCGGCGGGTGGTCGTACCCAACCCGGATGTGAAGGAGCGCGAAGCGATCCTGAACATCTACTTCAAGAACAAGCCGCTGGCCGACGACGTGGATGTGAAAGTCCTGGCGCGGCGCACTCCCGGATTCTCTGGCGCCGACATCGAGAATCTGGTCAACGAAGCCGCGCTCCTGGCGGCCAGGCGTGGGCGCAAGATTATCAGCATGTCGGAGTTCGACGAGGCCATTGAGCGCGTCATCGCCGGCCCGGAACGCAAGAGCCGCGTGATCCGCGACGCCGAGCGCCAGGTCCTGGCGTACCATGAAGCAGGGCACGCGCTGGTGGGCAGCATGCTGCCGGGCTTCGACCAGACCTACAAGGTCACCATCCTTCCTCGCGGTATGAGCCTGGGTTACACCATAAGCCTGCCGGAAGATGACCGTTACCTGATGAGCCGCAGCGAGCTACTGAACCGCATGACGCAGGCGCTGGGTGGACGGGCTGCCGAGCAGCTCGTCTTTGGCGACGTCACCACCGGGGCCAGCAACGACCTCGAGCGGGTGACCGAGCTGGCGCGGGAGATGGTCTGCGAGTACGGGATGAGTGAGGCGCTGGGCCCGGTGACCTACGGCAAGAAACACGGCCCCATCTTCCTCGCCAGGGATCTGACCGAAGAGCGCAACTATTCGGAAGATGTCGCCCAGCAGATCGACACCGAGGTGCGTCGCATCATCGAGGAGTGCTTCGCGCGCGCCAGAGCGATCCTCTCTGAGCACCGTGACAAGCTTGATGCTCTCGTCGAGGTGCTGCTGGAGAAGGAGACTCTGGATCAGGAAGAGGTCGCCGCGATCATCGCCGGCGAACCGTTGCCTCGCGCCGAGCAGAGCGCTCCCACCGCTCCGGAACCGCCGCGTCCCCCCGATAGCGGCGCTGCGGAGCCGCGCCCTCGCGTGGTGCCACGGCCGCTTCCCGAGGGTGGAACACCTTGACCGTGATTCACGGCGTCTAGGCTTTGCGGGGAACCAAAGCGCTGTCGAGACTGGTTCCCTGTTATGTCTTATTGGGTCCACTCCCCGGTCGCCGACAACCAGGAGGCAAGGCAATGGCTCGTGGGCTTTGGGAACCCGATTTCAGCCGTATGCTCAAGGTGCTCCAGCGTGCAGGTGAGCCCGACCGCGTACCCTTCTTCGAGCTGTTCCACGACGGAGAGATCATCGCGGCCGTGATGGGCCAGCCGATTCCGCCCGACCCCCAGGAGGGGCGCCGTTACCGCATCGAGTTCTCCCGGCAGCTGGGCTACGATTATGTGGTCGGGTACCATACCGTGGGCTTCCCGGGCCGGGCTGCTCTGTTGGCCGAGGATACGGCCGAGCTAAGCCGCGGCCAACGGGGCTGGACCGACGAGCATGCCGGGCCGATCACCGACTGGGAAAGCTTTGACAAGTACCCCTGGCCTGAAGTGACCGACGCCTGCTTCGCAGACCTGGAAGCCCTGGCCGATCTGCTCCCCGAGGGCATGGCGGCCACGGCCACGCTGCCCGGGGGTGTTCTGGAGAACCTGTCCAGTCTCTTGGGCTACGAACCCCTGTGTCTCCTTCTGGCCGAGGATCCGGACCTGGTGCAGGCGGTGGTGGACAAGGTAGGCGAGACGTTGCTGCAGGTCTACCACCGTCTTTGCGAGATGGAACATGTGGGCGCGCTGTGGCTCAACGACGACCTCGGGTTCAAGACCCAGACCATGATCTCCCCTGCCCACCTCCGTCAGTATGTGTTTCCCTGGCACAAGCGCCTGGTGGACTATGCTCACCAACACGATAAGCTGGTGATGCTGCACGCCTGTGGCAACCTCCGCGAGGTCATGGATGATCTCATTGACGACGTTGGGATTGACGCCAAACACTCCTTTGAGGATGTGATACAGCCGGTCACTGCTTTCAAGCGCCAGTACGGGCACCGGATAGCGGTACTGGGCGGCGTGGACGTCCATGTCCTGGCCGCTCAAACACCCGACGAGGTGAAGCGATACACCCGCACGGTGATCGAGCAGTGTGCTCCAGGCGGCGGATGGGCCTTGGGTTCCGGAAACTCAGTTGCCAACTACATCCCGGTGGCCAACTTCCTGGCGATGCTTGAGGCCGGCCGAGAGGCAGGAGTCTACTGAGATGCTCCGTGAGGACTTGCCATGAACCTGGACCCTCACATCTTCCACGCTTACGACATCCGCGGCACCGTCGGCGACCAACTGACCCCTGAATCGGTGGACCTCATCTGCCGTGCCTTCGGCTCTCGGTTCCGGCGGCACTACGAGAAGCCTCTGCTGGTGGTCGGTCGTGACCTCCGGGTCACTTCCCAGGAGTTCGCGGCCGTGGCCATGGAGGCACTCCGCGCCACCGGCTGTGATGTAATTGACATCGGCGAGTGCCCCACCCCCGTAGTCTACTTTGCCATTGGCCACTGGGGCTGTCACGGCGGCCTGGGGGTTACCGCTTCCCACAATCCCCCCCAGTACAACGGCCTGAAGCTACGGTGGACAGACCGCCCCTTCCATGGTGAGAAGCTGCAGGAGCTCTACCAGGAGGCCGTTGCCGGTAACTTCACGACTGGCGCCGGCGCCTATGAACGGCGCGACGTCTGGCCCGACTACTTCGCCTGCACCCTCCCGCGACTGCAGTTGTCTCGGAAGATGACGGTCGTGCTGGATGTGGGCAACGGCTGCGGCACGCTGACGGGACCCAGGTTGTTGTCCGGCATCGGCTGCGACCTGGAGGTGCTCTACCCTGAGCCCAACGGCAAGTTCCCCCACCGCAGCCCCGACCCTCTCGTCCCGACCCATGTCCAGGCGTTGAGTGAACGGGTCGTCGCCAGCGGCGCTGACCTGGGCATCGCCCTCGATGCCGACGGCGACCGAATCGCGGTGGTGGACCACACCGGCGAGTTCCTGATGCCGGACCTGTATATGGTGCCGATCTGTGAGGATGTCCTCCGAGCCGGACCGGCGACGCTGGTCAGCGAGGTGCGCTGCTCCCGGGCGATCATAGAGTTCGTGCAACAGCGCGGCGGCAGCGTGGAGATGGCCGCCTGCGGTTACCCCTTCATCCTGCAACGCATGGCGGAGACCCACGCGGCGGTCGGTTTTGAGACGACCGGCCACTGCTACTTCGATGACCCGCATATCAAGTTCGATGATGCCTCCTTTGGGGCCGCACGCCTGGTTTGCAGCCTCTCACGGTCTGACCGGCCGCTGCGCGACCTGGTGCAACCTCTGCGCGAGCGCTGGGCCCCGTCCGCCGAGGTCCGCTTCACCTGGCCTGACGGCACGGATCCGGCCCAGATCGCGGGGTACGTGGAGGCTGCCAAGCGCCAGTACCGCGACCACTACCCAATCAATGAGACCGACGGGGCCAGGGTTGAGATGCCCGATGGCTGGGCGCTGTTCCGGGCCTCTCAGACCCGGCCGCAACTCGTGGCTCGGTGGGAAGGTCAGGGCGAGGCCAACCGCGACCGCATTGGCGACGAGCTGTTGCGCGTCCTCCGGGAGGTCACCGGCCGCGACCCCGACTGAAGTTAAGAAACAGGAGGGATGCCCGTGGTCCCCGAGTGGCTCAGTATTGTCTGCCTTGGTGTGGTTCTGCTGCTGACCATCGGCACGGGCCAGGGCGACGCCGCGCCCCTGGACGCCGCCCGCGTGGCCGAGATAGTGGCGATGCTGCCACCGCAGCCCGTGGGTCCGGGCAAGCCCATCAGCGACCGTGAAGCCTGGGAGTCGCTGGCCGCCACGGAGGCCGCGCAGGACCTCATCCGCCGTGCCGAGAGCCTGTTGACGCAACCCCTGCCAGACCAACCCGATGAGCTGTTTCTCGAGTTCTCCCGGACGGGCAACCGCACCAACTGGCAGAACGTCTCAGGCCAGCGCCGGGGCCGCCTGTCGCCGCTGGTCATCGCCGAATGTCTGGAGGGGCAGCGACGCTTCCTGTCGGCTCTCGAGCAACTGGTCGAGGCGCTCTGCGCTGAGCGGACCTGGGTCATGCCGGCCCACGATGGCAACCTGACCAACTTCCGTGGCGAAAGTGTGGACATAGACCTCGCCTCCTCCAGTCTGGGCTGGCAGCTTGCCATCACGGACTGGCTGCTGGGCGCAAGGCTCTCGCCGCGGGTCCGGGATCTCTTGCGCGAGAATGTGCGCCGACGTGTCCTTGACCCGGTCCTGGCGATGGTTCGGGGCGAACGCCCGCCGAACTGGTGGCTGCTGACAACCAACAACTGGAACGCCGTCTGTCTTGCGGGCGTCACGGGAGCTGCTCTGGCACTGGTCGAGACGCCCCAGGAGCGGGCTGAGTTCGTGGCGGCTGCGGAGAAGTTCTCCCGCAACTTCCTCGCCGGTTTCCCCGCTGACGGGTATTGCACCGAGGGGCTGGGGTACTGGAACTACGGTTTCGGCCACTACGTCTTGCTCTGCGAGACCATCTGGCAGGCGACGGGGGGGCATCTCGACCTGTTCGCTCTGCCGGAGGTCCAGATGCCCGCCCAATTCGGCGCACGCATCCAGATCATCGGGGGGGTCTCGCCCGCCTTCGCCGATTGCAGTGTCACAGCCCGTCCCGATGCCACCACGATGTGGTACGTGAACCGGCGGCTGGGTCTGGGTTTGGCCGACTACGAGGCCCTGGACCCCCGCTGGGTGGTGGGCAACCTCACCAGTGGCATGTTGTTCCTCTTTGACAACAGCGCCACCGTTGCCACCCATAACGCCATCGCGCCTGGCCCGGGGCTCCGCACCTGGTTCGACCAGGCCGGAGTGCTGATCGGGCGACCCGCTCCGGGCAGTGAGTGCAGACTGGGTGTGGCGCTGAAGGGGGGACACAACAACGAGCATCACAACCACAATGACCTGGGATCCTTTGTTGTGGTAGTCGGGGACAGACCAGTGCTGCTGGACCCGGGAGCGGAGGTCTACACGGCTCGTACCTTCAGCTCGCGGCGCTATGAGAGCAACCTTCTTAACTCTTTCGGGCATCCCGTGCCGGTCGTCGCCGGGAAGCTGCAGCCCGCGGGCGAGCAATGGCGGGCGACCGTGGTGCGCACCGAGTTCACTGACGCCGCCGACACGCTGGAGTTGGACCTCAGCCACGCCTACGACGTCCCGGAGCTCAAGACCCTGACCAGGACCTTTGTCTACTCACGCGCCGGCGCGGGCAGTCTGACGGTTACAGACCGCGTGGCCTTCACTTCTCCTCAGACCTTTGAGACGGCACTGCTTACCCTCGGTGGGTGGTATAGGCTGTCCGAGAGCCGCCTGTTTGCCTATGACCGCGAACAGGCCGTTGAGGTGGAGATCGAGAGCACGGGGAAGTATGAACTCGATGAGACACAGATCCTCGAGGACGGCGCCCAGCCCTTCCGTATGGCCATCCGGCTGACAGAGCCCGTCATGGAGGCCAGCGTCACCGTTCGCATCACTCCCAGTGACGGGCCCGGCGAGACGTCGGGAAACCTGCTGCGCAATGGCGGTTTCGAGTATGGCTCCTGGGCGTGGAGCCTGCCCCGGGACGGACTCGGGAGTATTTCCACTAACCAGCCCTGCAGCGGCACCAGTTCCCTCCACATTGTGGACGACAGCGATACGCAGGGATCAAACATCACCTCGGCCCGGGTACCCATACAGGGTGGCCGCTATGTGGTGCGGGGCCAGGTCTACCACGTCTCTGGTTCGGGCATCGGCGTCTACGTTATGCAATACGATGCTGCGGGTCGCCGCCTGAATGTGCCTGATGAGCGGGGAAACATCAGCCCCCTTGGGACCCTGGAGGGCGCCACGGGGCAATGGCAGCCCTTCGCCTATGAGTTTGACAGCTTACCGGGAGCAGCGACTGTTGCGCTCTGGATTCACAGCTACAACGGCGCTCAGGTTGAAGCCTACCTCGACGACCTGGAGATCGCGCCGCAGCACGGCTAACTGAGTTGCCCTGCCGGCACGTAGTCAAGCCCGCGCTGGCGGTGTATAATCGCGACATGCGGTCGATCTGGTTGCTTTGTGGGCGATCCACCGGCCGTTGTTGCGGCGGGTGGCTTGTGCTTCTTTGCGGTCTCTCTCTGGCCGGATGCCGGGCCCCAGCTCCGGCTGGCCCGCAGCCGGAAGAGGTGTCGCGCCTGCACCTTGTGGTCAGCATCGAGCCGCAGGCCTTCTTTGTGGAGCGCATCGGCGGTGACCGTGTGCAGGTGACTGTGCTCATACCGCCGGGGCAGTCACCCCACACCTTCGAGCCTCTGCCAGCGCAAGTCGCCGCCCTGGACAGTGCCGACCTCTACCTCACCATCGGCATGCCCTTTGAGGCTCCTCTCAGGGCCAAGGTGAGCGCCACCCGGCCAGACCTCCGGGTGGCCGACATGCGCCGAAATGTGGAACTCCTCCCGATGTCTGCAGATGACTACCATGCGGTGGGCAAGGGCGAGATGGACCCGCACGTGTGGCTGGACCCGGGGCGAGCCATCATCCTGGCCCGCAACACCCGTGACGAACTGGCCGCTCTCGATCCGGCCGGGGCCGCCTTCTATGATGCCAACCTGCAGGCCCTGACCCGGGAGCTGCAGTCGCTCGACGCCCGCCTGCGATCGCAACTGGCGCCCTTGCGGGGCAGCGAGGTGCTGGTGTTTCACCCCGCCTTCGGCTACTTCTGCGCGGCCTACGGACTGAGGCAAGTGGCCATCGAGGAACAGGGCAAGGAGCCCGATGCCCGAAGACTGGCACAGATCATCCGTGAGGCCCGACAGCGGGGCGCGCGGGTCGTGTTCGTGCAGCCGGGGTTCCCCGACCGGGCGGCACGTGCCGTCGCCCGGGAGATAGGTGGCGCTGTGGTGCCGCTGGATACCCTGGCCCGTGACTACATCGGCAACCTGCAGTCCATGGCGCAGGTACTTTCCGAACAGCTCTCAGCACCCCCGGGGAGGGAGCGGTAATGGCGGTGGTGCCGGCGATCCGCGCCACGGGACTGGACTTCGCCTATAACGGTAGCCTGGTGCTTCGCGAGGCCAGCTTCACCATCGCCCAGGGCGACTTCGTGGCTGTCGTCGGGCCCAACGGCGGCGGAAAGACCACCTTGCTTAAGCTCATCCTGGGGCTCCTGCGGCCACTGCGTGGCGAGGTGGAGGTCTTTGGTCGGCCGCCTCACGAGGTCAGCCGCCGCATCGGCTATGTGCCTCAGCAGTTCCAGTACGACCCGCGCTTCCCGGTCACCGTTGCCGATGTGGTGCGCATGGGCCAGCTTGGCAGCCGGGCGGCCTGGAATGCCGTTGACAGCCGCAAGCTGGTCGCCTTGGCTCTGGAGCGCGTGGGCCTCACAGGCCTGCAACACCGCCCCTTCAGCGACCTGTCGGGGGGACAGCGCCAGCGTCTCCTGATTGCCCGAGCCCTGGTGGCCGGGGCCGACCTCCTGCTGTTGGACGAACCCACGGCCAACGTGGACGTTCACGGGGAGAGCGACATCTCGGCTCTGCTACAGGAGCTCAAAGAGACCATGACCGTGCTGCTGGTCACTCACGACCCGGGCTTCGTATCCGGCCTGGTCAAGCACGTGTTGTGCGTCAACGGTCGGGTGAGCCTGCATCCGACCGTGGATCTCGGCGAGGTCACGCCCGAGGTCTTGCAGCAGCTCTATGCGGCCGGCACGCGTTTCGTGCGTCACGACCTGCATTGCCCCCCAGGGGAGTGCAGCCACTGATGGAGTTCTGGAGCGCCGTCGCCGAGCACCCGTTCCTGCGTCTGGCCCTTGGTGCCGGGCTGCTGGCCAGCATCGCCTGCGGGGTTGTTGGCACCTACGTTGTCGCCCGTCGCCTGAGCTACATGGCGGGTGGCATCGCCCATGCGATCCTCGGCGGCATGGGCGCCGCGCGGTACCTGCAGGTCGTCTGTGGCTACGACTGGTTGACCCCCCTGCACGGAGCGACCGTGGCGGCCCTGTTGGCGGCGATCGTCATCGGCCTGATTGCCGGCCGCTGCCGGGAGCGCGAGGACACCATTATCAGCGCTGTCTGGGCTGTGGGTATGGCCAGTGGCGTGCTGTTTATTGCCCGCACGCCGGGCTACGGTGTAGACCTGATGGGCTACCTTTTCGGCAACCTCCTCATGGTCTCACCCGCGGATGTGGGTCTCATCGCGACCCTCGATGTCATCGTCGTGGGCCTGAGCCTGCTGCACTACCGCCAGCTTCTGGCTGTCTGCTTTGACGAGGAGTTTGCCCGCCTGCGGGGACTGAACGTGCAAGCCTACATGATGCTCCTGCTGTGCCTCACCGCCCTCACCGTGGTGCTGCTGGTGACAGTGGTGGGCCTGATCCTCGTCATCGCCCTGCTTACCCTCCCCGTGGCCACGGCCGGGCGCATCGCACGTTCGCTGTGGCAGGTCATGCTGGCGGGGATCGGTCTCAACATCATTCTGGTCGTGTCGGGGCTCGTCGTGGGCTACGAGGCCAACCTGCCGGCCGGCGCCACCACCGTGCTGCTGGCCGGCGCCATGTACCTGGCCGTCACCGGCGTTGCCGCCGTCCGACACCGGCTGGCCCATCGCCTGGTGAGGGGCCAATGAGCGCGCTGGCTGGCGACACCCCTGGCCCGCGGCCAGTCACCGCCCGGGCGCTGATACTTGGTCTGCTGCTCATACCCCCAAACGCCTGGTTCATCCTGGAAGGCTATATCTGGGGCAACAGTCGCCCTACCACGGTCTCGCTGTACTTCAACGTGGTTGTGACGCTGCTCCTGGTGTGCGGCGCCAATGCGCTGCTGGCTCGTCTCAACCGACGGTGGGCTCTGACTCAGGGGGAGTTACTGGTCGTCTATGGGATGCTGGCCATCGCTTCGGCGGTCTGTGGCCTGGACCAGGTGCAGACGATGTTGCCGGTGATTGCCCATCCCTTCTGGCATGCCACCCCGGAGAACCACTGGGAGACGCTCTTTCTTGACAAGATACCTCCCTGGCTGACAGTCAGCGACCCACGCGCGCTGGCGGCCTATTTCGAGCTCGGACAGCCGCTCTTTGCCACACCCTACTGGAAGCCCTGGATGGTTCCCGCCGCCTGGTGGGCCAGCTTCACCTTCACCATGCTGTTTGTCATGCTGGCGCTCAACAGCCTTTTCCGCCGCCAGTGGACCGAGGAAGCCAAGCTGAGCTTCCCCATCGTGCAGCTTCCGCTGGAGATGACGCGCCCGGACACGCCCTTGTGGCGCAGCGGACTGCTCTGGTTGGGTTTCGGACTTGCCTTTGGCATTGATGTCCTGAACGGTCTGCACGTGCTGTACCCGCGAGTGCCTAATCTGCTCGGAGACATGAGCGGACGCTACGATCTGGGGACGATGGTCCGTGGCATGCCCTGGGGCGCCATCGGCTGGACCCCCCTCAACGTCTTCCCGTTCGCCGTCGGCCTGGCCTACTTCATGCCGCTGGACCTGGCCTTCAGCTCCTGGTTCTTCTATGTCCTGTGGAAGTTTGTCCGGATCGGCACCGCGGCGCTGGGCTGGGGCAACCTGCCGCGCGCACCCTGGATTGACGAGCAGTCCTTCGCCGCCTATATCGCTCTGGCTGGCTTCTGTTTGTGGTCCAGTCGCAAGCACCTGGCGGCGGCAGTGCGGACTGCCTTCGGCCGCGCAAGCATGGCTGACAGCCAGGAAGCATTCTCGTACCAGTTCGCCGTCTGGGGCGTCATCATCGGCTGCGCGGCCCTCCTGGCGTTCTGTCTGCACGCGCGCATGTCGCTGGGAGTGGCCGCCGCATTCCTGGCCGGCTACCTGGGCGTTTCTATCGCCGTAGCCCGCATCCGGGCGGAGTTGGGATCGCCGGTCCATGACCTGCACAAGATCGGTCCCGAGGCGGTCATCACCGAGGTTGTGGGCCCGCGCCGCCTGGGCGTCCAGAACCTCATCATGTTCGCGTTCTTTTGGTCCTTCAACCGCGCTCACCGCAGCCATCCCATGCCCAATCAGATTGAGGCCATGAAGCTGGCCGCCGTGACTAACACGTCGCAGCGCGGTCTTGCCGGGGCGCTCACCCTGGCCACCACCATCGGCCTGATCTGCGGGTGGCTGATGCTGCTGCACATGTTCTTTGTGCATGGCGGCGAGCCCTGGGCCGGAAAGGGCACCGAGGCCTTCACGCGCCTGCAGCAGTCTCTGGAGAGCCCCATTGAGACCAACTGGTACGGTACCGTCGCCCTGCTGATCGGGGCGGCGTTCACCGTTTTCCTGACCGTCATGCGTGGCCGCTTCGCGTGGTGGCCTTTTCATCCGGCGGGTTTCGCCGTCTCGGGGAGTTGGTCCATGGCCCTCTTTGCGCCATCCATCCTCGTGAGTTGGCTGATGAAGGCTCTGCTGCTACGCTATGGGGGAATGAGTTCTTACCGCCCGGCGGCGATGTTTTTCATGGGACTGATTCTGGGCGAGTTCGTGGCCGGAGCGGGGTGGGGCATCCTGGGCAATGCTCTTCACATGCGCATGCATAACTTCCTGCCCTGAAGCGGTGCGAAGATGGCGCCATGCGTTGGTCTGAAGGTGGACGTGGACACGCTGGTCGGGTACCAGCGGGGCGTGCCGGCACTGCTGGACCAGTTCGCCGCTGCCGGCGTCACAGCTACCTTCTTCTTCGCAGTGGGACCCGACCGGTCCGGTATGGCGATCCGCCGGGTGTTGACCCAGCGTGGCTTCATCGGCAAGATGATCCGTAACCGCGCCCCCATGACCTTCGGCCTGAAGACCATGCTCTATGGCACCCTGTTGCCTGCGCCGCTGATTGTGGCCTCCGACCCGGGCATCGCGCGTGCTGTGGCCGACGCCGGTCATGAGGTTGGCGTCCATGGCTGGGACCATATCGCCTGGCATGATGGAGTGGGCCGCTGGCCGACCGACTGTCTGCGGGATCAACTGCAACGGGCCTATGACACGCTGGCCGGGGCCGTCGGGCGCCAACCAGACTGCTTCGCCGCCCCGGGCTGGCAGTGTAGTCCCGACTCCCTGCGGGACCACGACGCCCGAGCGTTGGCCTATGCCAGCGACGTACGGGGCCCGGCCGGCCCCTTCCGCCCGCGTATTGGCGATGAGGTGTTCGCGACCCCGCAAGTTGCCACCAACCTGCCCACGATGGATGAGATGTGGGGGCTGACCGCCCGAGATGGCGAGGCCGGGGTACGCAACTGGCTGGCCGCTATGGACGGGGAGGCCAACGTCCTGACCGTTCACGCGGAAATGGAGGGACTGGCCCTGCCGCAGGTGCTGACAAGCTTCCTGCGACAGGCCCGGGATCGGGGGGCCGTCTGTGGCCCGTTGCGGGACCTGGTTGCTACCGTCCAACGCCACGAGCTGCCCATCCGGGCGATCGGCCCGGTCCGCCTGCCGGGCCGCGCTGGCTGGGTCTGGAGTGTCATCTGAAGGTCGGGGGCTTGCCCGGTACTCCTCTCCCCCACGGGTGGGATCGCCTGGCAGTGCAAGAGAGGTGGGCCGGCCCGATGGCCCTTGACCCGGCAGCTCTGGCTGCCGGGCACGGACCGGGAGGTGACTATGCGCGCCATTGCCATTCATGCTCCGCACGACGTCCAGGTGGAGGAACGGCCCATCCCAGAACCAGGGCCAGGTGAGGCGCTCCTGCGCGTACGCCTGGTGGGCTTGTGCGGCAGTGATCTGCACGCTTTCGAGGGGACTCAGCCCTTCTTCCGCTACCCGGAGGTGCCGGGCCACGAGGTGGTAGCTGACGTGGTCAGTCTCTCGCCTGACCCTGACCCGGTTCCCCAGATTCCGGCGCGGGTCCAGCAGCGTCGGCCTCAGGCAGGCGACCGCGTCGTCCTCGACCCCAGTCTGCCCTGCGGACGCTGCTACCCCTGCCGCACCGGCCGCTACAACTGCTGCGCTCACATGCGCGTTCTCGGTGTTCATACGCCCGGTGCCATGGCCGAGTACTTCGTGGCGCCGCTGGCCTGTCTGCACGTCTTGCCTGCCTCCGTGAGCGATGAGCTAGGCGTCCTGGCCGAACCCCTGTCCATCGGCTGCCAGGCCAACAACCGCGCCCGGCTGCAGGCGGGGGAGAAGTGCCTGATTATCGGCGCCGGTGCTGTGGGGCTTAGTGTGCTGATGGTCGCTGTGGCGCGCGGCGCGCGGTGCGCGGTAAGCGACCCATGCCTGACGAGACTGGCTATGGCCCGTGAGCTGGGTGCAGCCCTGACCCTGGACCCCACGCGTGATGACCTCCCCCGGGCTCTGGCGGACTTCACCGGCGGCGACGGTCCGGCCGTGGTCTTTGAGGTGGTGGGACGACCGGACACACTGGAGCAGGCTGTGGAGCTGGTGGCGGCCTCAGGGCGGGTGGTGCAACTCGGGCTGTGCAGTCAGCCATTGACCTTTGCAGGGAATGTGTTTGTGAGAAAGGAGCTGGACCTGCTGGGCTCGCGGCTCCACGGCGGGACCCTGCCGCAGGCAGTGGAACTCCTGGAGACGGGCCGCGTCCAGCCCCATCGGCTCATTACCCACGAGCTACCGCTGGGCCAGGCGCTCCGCGGCCTGCGTTTGATGTCCGAACAGCCCGACGAGGTGATGAAGGTGGTATTGCGCCCCTGAACTTCGCTACCAGCCAATGCTCTTCCAGCGGCCCCGGCGGAAGACCACCCCGGTGATCACCGCCTGGGAGACCATCGCCGCCACCAGCCCCAACCATGCCCCGACCGGTCCCATGCCAAGGTTCAGCGCCAGAACATAGCCCAGCACAGGGCCGATGAACAGAGTGCAGACCACCGTGGCCCACAGCGGTGACATGGTGTCCCCTGCCCCTCGCAGGCCACCGGAGAAGGCCATCGAGAGCGTGGCAAAGGGGAGGCTGGCAGAGATGATCACCAGCGCCCAGACGCCCCAGTGGCGAGCCTGCGGGTCATCGGTGAAGAAGGCGATCAGGGGCGTGGCGAAGACGATGCATAGACCGCCCAGGACCGAGGACATGGTCAACGAGATGCGTGCGACCTGATAGCAGCTTCGTTCCGCTCGGCCCGGGTTCTTAGCCCCCATGTTTTGGCTCACAGCGGTCATGGCGGCGGTCATCATGGACAGCCCGGCGAAGATGCCCAGGGCGTTCCACTGGCCGGCGGCGGTGTGGCCGGTAACCGCATAGACGCCGGCGGCGGTGTGGTTGAGCACATATACCAGCACCGAATAGCCAAGGCTGCGCGTGAGGCCCTGCAGGGACGAAGGGACCCCGATGTAAAGCATCCTGGCCCAGATGGCCCAGTCGGGCCGCCAGGAGCCGCGCAGAGGCACAGTGATGGCGTAACGACCACACGTGATGATCCAAAGCATCCAGAAGGCGGTGATGAAGCGGGAGATGACCACCGCCCAGGCGGCCCCGGCCACGCCGAGGGCCGGGAAGGGGCCGATACCGAAGATCAGCAGCCACTCCAGGCCGATGTGCAGCAGGTTCATCCACACCAGTAGCTTTAGCGGCGTACGCGTGTCGCCGGCTCCCTGCAGCGCCGAGGTGAGCAGGAAGTTCGCGTTCATCCCGATGGCGCCCCAGAAACAGATGCGCATGTAGGTCGTGCCCAGGTCGAGGGCTTCCCCGGTAGCCCCCAGCAGTCCCAGGGCGCCACGGCTGACCAGCAGCCCCACCGGGGTGATGATGGCCCCGGCGACCACGCACATCAGGATCGTCTGACGGGTTACCTCGGCCGCCCCGCCCGGTTCGCGAGCGCCGGTGTGGCGGGCCACGAGCACCTGCGTCCCGGTGGCCACTGCCAGCACCAAGGCCATGACCAGGAACATCACGTTCTGGGACTGTCCCACCGCCGCGATGGCCTCCGGCCCCAGGCGTCCCACCATCCTGATGTCCGCAACGCCCATGAGCCAGTTCAGTACAGAGCCGGTTACGATGGGCCAGGAGAGCAGCCAGATGCCACGCAGCAGCCGTCCCTGGGTAAGGTCCACAGCGCCCTTGCGGACGACCGCCGGCCCAGCCGCCTCCGCCTCCTCCGCCGCCTCGGTGGCCAGGGGTTCAGGCCCCGGCGTCAAGGCGGGTACGGCCGCGTCCGGGACGGGGGATGAACCTTCGGGGGAAGAGGTGGGCGGGTCGGCCATGGTAGCGTGACGCCGTTTCTCGGGGCTCTAGCCGCCGTTCCCCGTGTAGAGAACCACGGCCACGGTCAGCAGGTATAGCAGGAGGTTCGCTTGCAGGGGGCGGTCAGTCAGCAAAGCCCGGTCGGGATGACCTCCGCTGTTCTTGATATGAACCAGATACAGGTAGCGGAAAATCCCGTAGATAACAAACGGAATCGTGTAGAGCAGTCGCGTCGAACCCACAACCGCTACGGTACGGTCCGCGATGGTGTACAGGCAGTAAGACATCAGCGTCGAGGCCGTCATCACGGCAATCATCTGGTCCAGCAGATGGGGCGAGTATTCGGCCAGACTCGCCCGGTGATTGGCGGCCTCGCTACCCAGCTCTACCAGCTCGGAGCGGCGCTTGCACAGGGCCAGAAACAGCGACAGCAGCAAGGTGCAGATGATGAGCCACGGAGAGACCTCGGCGCGAACGGCGATGGCGCCAGCCACCGCCCGCAACACGAACCCTGAGGCGACGCAGAAGACGTCCACAATGACAATGTGCTTGAGGTAGCTGCTGTAGGCCATCGAGATGCCGACATAGGCCAGGCAGATACCCAGCAGACCAGGAGTGACCAGCCAGGCTGCCACCATTCCACCCGCTACCAGCACTACCGCCGCCGTCAGAGCCGTCTGAACGCTGATCAGTCCCGCTGCCACTGGCCGGTTTCGCTTCACCGGGTCCAGGCGGTCGCGTTCCACATCCAGACAGTCGTTGACGAGGTACACCGCTCCGGCCAGCGCACAGAAGATGGCGAAGGCCTCCACCGCCTCGGCCACCGCCTGCCAGTCCGCCGCCTTCTGAGCGAAGATCAGTCCGGCAAAGACCAGCAGATTCTTCGTCCATTGCCGCGGGCGCATGGCGATGACGATCTGCCGCAGTGTCTCCATGCAACGGCTCTCCTGTCACTCACTGGTAGGCGGGCCATCCTGGCCCGCAAGTCGCCCGGGGCAGGATGCCCAGGCTAACGGAGGGGTGGCCGACTGCCGCCAGGCTACTCCTCCGGGCGCAGGTGCGGAAACAAGATCACCTCGCGCAGGCTGGGGCGGTCGCACAGTACCATCATCACGCGGTCAATGCCCATTCCCATGCCGCCGGCGGGTGGCAGGCCGTACTCCAAGGCCCGCAGGTAGTCCTCATCCATCGGGTGGGCCTCGTCGTCGCCGGCCGCCCTCATGGCTACCTGAGCCTCGAACCGCTGACGCTGGTCCACCGGGTCATTGAGTTCGCTGAAGGCATTGGCAACTTCCTCCGTGCCCACGAACAGCTCGAAACGCGCCGTCAGGTCCGACCCGGGAGCCTTGCGCTTTGCCAGCGGGGAGATGACCACCGGGTAGTCCACGACGAAAGTGGGCTGCACCAGCCGCGGTTGCACATACCGCTCGAAAGCTTTGTCCAGCAGCCCTGCCAGGCTGGCATCCTGTACCTCCAGAAGATCAAGGTCGCGACAGGCCTCCTGGGCCTCGGCGTCGGAGCCCAGGCAGCCGAAGTCCACCCCGGTGACTTCCTTGACGCTCTCCAGCAGCGAGAGACGCGGCCAGGGCGGCGTGAGGTCAATCTTCATGCCGCGGTACGTGCAGTGCAGCGAGCCGTTAGCTGCCTCCGCCAGGGCGCAGAGCATCCCCTCGGTCAGGCGCATCATGCCCTCGACATCGGTGTAGGCCTGGTAAGCCTCCACCATGGTGAACTCGGGGTTGTGGCGCGTGTCCACCCCCTCGTTGCGAAACATCCGCCCGATCTCGTAGACCCGCTCAAGGCCGCCGACGAGCAGACGCTTGAGGTACAGTTCCGGGGCTATCCGCAGGTACAGGTCCATGTCGAGGGCATTGTGGTGGGTGATGAAAGGCCTGGCGGCAGCCCCGCCGTAGAGGGTCTGCATAATCGGCGTCTCGACCTCCAAAAAGCCCTGGCTGTCGAGATAGCGTCTGAGGCCCGAGACGGCCCGTGAGCGCTTTCGGAACAGCTCGCGGACTTCGCTGTTGACCATGAGGTCCACATAGCGCTGCCGGTACCGGGTCTCGGTGTCCTGCAAGCCATGCCACTTTTCGGGGAGAGGGCGCAGAGCCTTGGCCAGCAGAACGAAGCTCTCCACCCGCAGCGACGGCTCCCCGCGCCGGGTACGGAACAGCGTTCCCTCGCAACCGATGATGTCACCCAGGTCCAGATCCTGGAAGCCGGCGAAGCCGTCCCCCAGCAGGTCCTTGCGCACCCAGAGCTGCAGCTTACCCTCGCCGTCATGCAGGTCGGCCCAGATGGCCTTGCCCTGGTCGCGCTTGGCCATGAGGCGGCCGCAGAGGCGCGCCGGCAGGTGGATCGAGTCCCAGTCGGTCTGGTCTCCCGTCTGGGCCTCGACCGCCGTGATCTCCGCCACGGCCTGGGCAGTGGTGTGCGTCCGGTCAAAGCGGTGAATCGCGAAGGGGTCAGCGCCAGCTTGTCTGAGAGCCTCCAGTTTCGCGTAGCGCTGGGCGATTAGCTCTTGCTCAGTCGGCATGAAGCCTGCTCCAGATTCCTTAGTCCAGATGCGCCGGGGTCTGCTAGGCGCGGCGCGCCTGCGCGCGTTCTCGCACCCGCTCAATGTCCTCGTCTGTCAGTTGACGTTCGAAGGAGCGAAATCCCCCCAGGGTAAAGCCATGCTTGCGGCCCAGGGCGGCCATTTCCTCCACTTGCTCCTGCTTGAGCTCGGAGCCCAGGGAGTAGTCTCCTGTTCGCCCCTCCAGGGCCAGGATCATGGTCTCGCACATGCACGCATAGGCCATGCCGGGAGGAAAGCCGAAGTCAAAGTCGCACTCCACGGGCCCCGGGATCGCGACGGCGCCCCCCTCGATCACGAGCACATCATCCCGTTGCTCGATGACGCGGCGCGACACATCGCGGGGCCGGGCCACATCGCATACGACCGCGCCCGGCTTGAGGTGCTCAGGCTCCACGACGGCCTCCACGGCGGAGGTCACCGCGACCACGATGTCTGCCTCGCGCAGCGCGGCCGCGATATCGGTCTCAGCCCGGACGTAACCTTTGGCCTCGATACTCGCCGCCAACTCTGCGAGTGCGTCCTGCCGGCGGCCCACCAGGGTCAGCCCCCCGACCTGAGGAGCCAGCATCCGGGCGCAGATCTTCCCGATCGAGCCCGTGGCGCCCAGGATGACAGCCTGCGACTCCGCGGCTACATGTCCCATGCGCTCAGCCGCCAGAAGCGCTCCCTCGATGGCCGTCGCCGTGGTGTAGCTGTTGCCCGTGGTCACCCCGATCTCGACCCGTTCCGCGATGGTCAGGCCCTTGTCACCAACGATGGAGGTGAAGGCTCCCAACCCCACCACTTCAGCCCCCAGGCTGGCCGCGAGGTTGCAGGCGTCCACGATCTTGCGCGTGGCCTTCTCGACGTTGCCATTCAGAAGCTGTCTGGCGGTCAGAGGGCAGCCTACGAGCCAGCCCTCGGTCTCGGCACCCGTCAGAGACCGGATGCCCGTCATCTTCCCGCAGTACTGCGGCGACATGACCGCCAGGGCCGCTTCGACCCACCGTTCTGGCAGGTGGCGGGTGAAGCTGTACTTGCGGGCCACGTCACTGATGTGCAGTGGATGCACAATGAAGGCAAAGCGCGTCACTCAGTCTCTCCGATCTGTTCCCGGCAGGCGCTCGGCAGTAAGACTTGGCGGCTTCAGGACGGCTCCGCAACCGTCGCCGGCCACAAGTCTGGAATTCCTCGCGTCGCCAGCCGTTCCCCGTACTCAGCCACCAGGGCGCCCAGCGCTGCCAGCGTGGTGACCTCGGCACACTGACCGCGCAGCCAGGCCGCATGCGGCAGGCCCCGGGTGTAATGTGGCAAATGGCTGCGCATCTGACGCACAGCCGACAGCTCGCCCTCGTGCTCGGCCAGCAACTGGGCGTGACATAGGGCGAGTCCCAGTCGTTCCTGTGGCGACGGGTCGGGCCGTTGTGGTCGTCCCGCCAGTAGGTCCGCCGCCTGACCGAAAACCCACGGCCTGCCCAGGGCACCCCTGGCGATCATCACGCCGCTGCAACCCGTCTCACGCAGCCGCCGCACTGCCTCGGCGGGCCCGGTCACGTCCCCATTGCCGATGACCGGGATCTGGACGGCCTCGACCAGCCGCGAGATCAAGTCCCACCGCGCCTGGCCGCGGAAGCCCCCACTGGCGGGGCGGCCGTGTAGCGTCAAGGCGGCCACACCGACGTCCTGGAGCCGGCGGCCCAGCTCGAGGTATCCGTCGTCTCCCGGCACCAGCCCGGCGCGGTACTTCACGGTCACCGGCACCGTCGCTACCCGACAGCACGCCGCCGCCACGGCCACCGCGCGTTCCGGATCGGCCATGAGCTCGACGCCCGCACCCGCCCGGCGCACCTTTGGCACCGCGCAGCCCATATTGATGTCCACCACATCGGCGCCAGCTGCTTCCGCGGCCCGGGTGGCCTCAGCCATGGCGCCCGGCTCTCCGCCGAAGAGCTGCAGGGCCACGGGACGCTCCCCGAGGCAGACCACCATCATCGCCGCGGTCTTGCGTGACCCGTATTGCAGACCGCGGGCCGAGATCATCTCGGATACGACCAGGCCGGCACCAGCTCGGCGGCACAGCAGTCGGAAGGGCAGGCTGGTGTACCCGGCCATCGGCCCCAGAACGAAGGGGGGGGCGACGACCACGCTCCCCAGGCGAAGCACCGGATCACTCATAGCCGTCGCTAAGCCGCAGTCCCTCCAGCGTGAGCTTGTCGTCCAGGATCGTCGGTGCCTCCATCAAGGGCTCCACCAGCGCGGCATCGCCGCCCGTGACCACAATGGCGGCGTCCTCGGCCCCCAGGATCTCCAGCGCCTCCCATACCATGCGGTCGGCAGTGCCAGCCAGTTGCATGGCGATACCGACGGCAAGGCACTCGGCAGTGGAACGACCAAGCATCTCCTCCAGGATGGGAACATCGGTCTGGAGTAAAGCGGTCTCCAGATGAGGCACGCTGATGATCAGTCCCGCCAGGAGGGCCGCCCGTCCAGCCGCGATGGCTCCGCCCAGCATTACACCCTCAGCCGACACGACCTCGCTGGTGATGCAGGTGCCCAGATCAACCACCACACAGGGCCGGCCATAGAGCAGAGCCCCTCCCGTTGCGTTGGCGAGACGATCAGTGCCCAGCTCTTCCGGCCGGTGATACCCGATCTGAAGGACCGGAGCGATGTCTTTGCCGAGTGCCTGCAGTCCGCAGGCGAAAGCGGCCGTCAGCGCCGTCAACAGCCGGTCCACATGCGGGTTACAGCAGCAATAGACCAGGCGCTCGCAGTCGGCTACCACAAAGCCGCCATCATCCAGCATGTCGCCCAGTTCCGCAGCGACACTGGCCCCATCCTGGATCATGTCCTCCTGCTCAGGGTCGGGCAGGTACGAAAGCGAACCGTGCAACTTCCACTCCCCGTCCTGCCGCAACCCGTACTTCAGGGCGGAGTTCCCAATGTCCAGGTAGAGCCGATAGCTCACAATCTGAAGGCCTCCTGTCGCCACTTTCCGTCGGCTAACGTCATTATACTTGCTCCGCGCCCGTGGTGGAAGGTGCGCGCTACCGCCGTCCGCCCCACCACCTCCAGGGAGGGCTGACTGACGTGCCAGTGTCCGCAGAGGATGGCGTCCAGTTCCGGGCACGTCCCGGCCAGGGCCGCCTCCTCCGCACGCCCGTAGTGGGTGAGCGCGATGAGCACATCTACCTGTGGCCGCAACGCCGTTACGGCTTCGCGCGCCGCCACCAGCGGGTCCAGAAATCGGCCGATGGCCAGGCGCGAGACCATGGTGCCCTCTTGCACCATCACCTCCGTCAGCCCCAGCACCCCCAGCCGGACCCCATCGGGAGAGGTCAGCACGGTCCAGCGCCGCAGATGGCCCAGGTCCTGACCCGGTCGCGGCACCAGATTCGTGGCCAGCACCGGGAACCGCGCGTCACCGGTCTTTCTGAGGAGCCCGCTCCGGTACCAGGCGTACTCGCGGTTCCCCAGACACATGGCGTCACACCCTGCTTCGTTGAGCCAGCGAATGGCAGGCTCCGACCACGGAAAGGCGAGGATGTTTGGGGCGGCCAGGGCATCGCCGCAGTCCAACAGCACCGCCCGTCGCTCTTGTTTCAGTTCCCGCAGGCGCTGGGCGCGGCGCCGGTCCAGGCGGTTGTGCAGGTCAGCGGTGTGCACGAGGCACAGTTCCATGGGCCTAAATGACCCTCAGTTTCATGAGGTCCTGAATGTCCACCATCCCGATGGCCCGCCCCTCTTCGTCCACCACTGGCAGGTTGTCAAACTCCCGCCGCTCCATGATGCTGAGCGCTTCGGCCGCCAGGATGTCCGGGCCTACCGTCGTCGGTGTGCGTGTCATCACCTCCGCAATGGGGCCCTTCAATACCGCCTCGTGGTTCACCTCCCGTTGCATCAGGACGCGAAAGTCTCCGTCGGTGAAGAGCCCCACCAGCCGACCGGCGCGGTCCACGACCGTGACCACTCCCCGCACCGGTGCGGTGCTCATGGTCAGCAGGGCGTCAAGCACCGTCGCGTCAGGAGTGATGGTGGGGTTGTCGGCTCCGGTATGCATCACATCGCCGACGCGGAGTAGCAGGCGACGCCCCAGCGCACCACCCGGATGCGTCGCCGCATAGTCGTCGGTGGAAAAGCCCCGGGCGGCCATGACCGCCATCGCCAGGGCATCACCCAGCGCCAGAGCCACCAGCGCCGAGGCCGTCGGCGCCAGGCCCAGTGGGCAGGCCTCGCGTTCGCAGGCGGCGTCCAGTGTGACATCGGCGGCCTGCGACAGGGTCGAATCACGCACGCCACAGATGGCGATGACCTTGACCTGTCGGCGCTTGACCGCCGGCAGAATGTCCAGGATCTCACGGGTCTCACCACTGTTGCTGAGCATGATGACCACGTCACCGTCGGCGATCATGCCCAGGTCACCGTGCAGGGCCTCGGCGGGGTGCATGAAGTGAGCGGGCGTGCCAGTGCTGGCCAGCGTACTGGCGATCTTGCGGCCGACGGCGCCGGACTTACCGATGCCGCTGACAATGACCCGGCCGCTGGTGTGCAACACCAGCTCCGCCGCTCGAACGAAGTCATCGCCCAGGCGGGCGGCAGCGGCGCGGATGGCCTCCACCTCAATGTCCAGCGTCTGACGCGCCTGGTTCAGTATCGCCTCGGGAGAAGCGTCTCTCATAGCGCCCTGACCACCTCGTGCACGGCCTGAACGCTCCGCAACAAGGCCCTCAGGTCACCGAAGGGGATCATGTTCGGACCGTCGCAAGGGGCGTGATCGGGGTCCGGATGGACCTCCAGGAACAGGCTGTCTATGCCCATCGCCACCGCACTCCGGGCCAGTCCGGCGGCGTACTCTCGCTGCCCGCCAGAGGCCCCACCGGCCCCGCCCGGGAGCTGTACGCTGTGGGTGGCATCAAAGATCACGGGGACTCCCAGCCCGCGCATGATGGCCAGGCCGCGCATGTCCACCACCAGGTTATGGTAGCCGAAGGTCGTGCCCCGCTCCGTGAGCAGCACCCGGTCATTGCCCGTGGAGCGCACCTTCTCCACCGAATAGGCCATGTCGGCCGGGGCCATGAACTGACCCTTCTTGATGTTGACGGGCAGCTGCGTCTCGCCGCAGGCCACCAGCAGATCGGTCTGGCGGCACAGGAAGGCCGGGACCTGCAGGACGTCCAGCACGGCCGCCGCCGGACCCACCTGCCCCGTCTCATGGACATCCGACAGTACCGGTACACCGGCCCGTTCCTTCACCCGGGCGAGCAACTCCAACCCGATCTGCCAACCCGGTCCACGAACAGCGGTGACGGCCGTCCGATTGGCCTTGTCATAAGAGGCCTTAAAGACATAGGGCATCCCCAGCTCAGCTGTCAGGTCACGCAGGTAGCAGGCCATATCGTAGGTGGCAGCCTCGTCCTCGATGAGACACGGCCCGGCGATCAGCACGAGGTCACCGCCGCCAAAAGCCACTTTGCCAACCATCACGGGCTGAGATAGGGCGTGCATCAGACTTCCTTCTCCATGATCTGTCGCACCCGCGCCAGGTCCTCCGGAGTGTCTACACCGATCGGCGAGTAGTCCACCTGCACCACGCGTATCGAGCATCCGTTCTCGACCGCCCGCAGTTGTTCCAGGCCCTCGGTGATCTCCAGCGGGGTTCGCTCGAGGCCCGCCATCCAAAGCAGAGTGTCGCGGGTGTAGACATACATCCCAATGTGCTTCAGCGGGATAAGGCCGGACTTCGGGTGCACTCGCGGCTTGTCCGCAGGCCATGTGGCCCCCGGGTCCAGACGAAAGAACGGTATGGGGCACCGCGAGAAGTACAAAGCAAAGCCACGGCGGTCCACCACGACCTTCACCGCCGAGTCCTCCAGGTGTTCCTCCAGCGTCAGGATGGGGGTAGCAATGGTCCCGAGCCGCAGCCCCTCCTCCGCGAGGAAGGGCGCCACGGCCGCGTCTATGATCTCGGGCCGGATCAGTGGCTCATCGCCCTGGATGTTGACGACCAGGTCACAGTCTGTGCCGCGCGCCACCTCGGCCAGACGGTCGGTGCCAGAGGCGTGTTCTGGCGAGGTCATCACGGCCTTGCCGCCAAAGCCTTCGACCGCCCGCAGCACCTCGTCGCTGTCTGTGGCCACGAGCACCTCGCTAAGATGACGTGACTGCTGCGCGCGTTCATAGACGTGCTGCACCATCGGCTTGCCGGCGATGTCCAGCAGTACCTTGCCCGGCAGGCGAGTGGCCGCCAGGCGGGCCGGTATCATCCCCACAATGCGTGGTGAGAGGTTTGCCATCGGATGCTACCTTCTACAAGGTCTCTGGCTCGGGGTAGAAGCGCCGCAGGCTGCGCACCAGCAGATAGATCGGGGCCGCCACGGCGGCGCTGTACAAGGCCCTCACAAGGGCCTGCCACATCCACGGTTGCGGACTGGGCGGGGGCGCCAGCAGCAGCTCGACAAGGGAGGCCACAAGCACCCCGATGCCTACCAGCAGCATGGCTACCAGCACCCGGTCGGCAAAGACCCGCCCCCGCAGCGAGCCGGCAAAGAAACCCAGACCCATATGGCTCACGAACAACTGTCCGAGGGTGGCGGATGAGATCGAACCCCAGAGCAGCGCACCCAGGAAGCCTGCGGTCAGGCCGCTGGCTCCGCCGGTTCCCAGGCCGAGACAGATCACCGCCGCCAGGGTCAGGTGAGGGGTCTGAGAGTGCACGCGCAGCCAGGCCGGCCAGGTGGACTGGACCGCCGCGCAGACGATCATCAGCAGGACTGTGACCACAAAGCCCAACGGCCTGTGCCTCCCGGACGGACCTCACCGCCCATGTCGCTCGACCAGCACCCATTCCAGGTGCTCGAAGTCCACCGCCGGTCGAATGTAGGCGCGCAAGTCTACCGTACCAGCGGCTGACCGCTCCACGCGTGTCACCACGCCGATAGGGATCCCGGCGGGGTAGACCTCACCCAGACCGGAGGTCAGAATCATATCGCCCTCCCTGACGTCCGACCGACCGATGATCTTGGTCATGACCAGGAGGTCGGGCCTGTTGACCGGCTGCGGCGCCACGTTGACCATGCCCTGGTCACGGGAGCGGAGGGCCACTCTGCCGGCCACCGCGTGCTCAGCGTCAATCAGCAGGAAGACCTCGCCGCGCTGGCCGGAAGCCGTCACCGCGGCCACGCGTCCCACCAGGCCCGCGGCCGTGCGGACGATGTTGCCCACCTCGAGCTTCCGCCCCGGCGGCGCGGCAATGGTCAGGCGCTTGCGCCCCAGACTGAAATTGATAGAGACCACGCGCGCCGCCATCGCCGGCGGTGGCTGCTCGACGCTGAACCCCAGTGTCTTCTTGAGCCGCTGGTTCTCCACGAGCGCATCAATGAGCCGCAACTGCTGCGCGCGTAGCTCCTCGTTCTCCTTCTCCAGGTGCGCACAGCGGGCAGCCAGGTCATGCGCCCGCGCCAGCGACGAGGCGGTCTGCCGTGCCGCCGACCCGGCCACGGCCAAGCCCCTTTCCAGGGGCCATACCAGCCCCACCGCCACTCGCTCGGGGAGGCTACGCCGTGACTCCCCGCTGCCCTGGCCGGAGCGGGCCCGGTGCTGCCAGACCGTCAGCACGATGGCCAGGACGATCAGGATGACCAGCGAGCGAGCGTTGGATTGGCCGCGTGTGGGCCTGAGCATGTCTACTTCCGGGAGTGGAGGCCGTGGAGCTCTTCCAGATACTTGGCGCAACCCAGGGCCACGCAGGTCAGCGGGTCCTCGGCGACGTACACCGGGATGTCGGTTTCGGCGCTCACCAACTGATCCAGGCCCTGCAGCAGCGCTCCGCCGCCCGCCAGCACGATGCCTCGGTTCATGACATCGGCCGCCAGCTCCGGCGCCGTGGCATCAAGGGTCTCCTTGACCATTTCCACGATAGCGTTGACGGTCCCCTGAATGGCCTCACGGATCTCGCCCGAGGTGATGACGATGCTGCGCGGCAATCCGGACAGCAGGTCCTTTCCGCGGACCTCCATCTCTTCCTCCTCCTGGCGCGGGAAGGCGGACCCCAGGCGGATCTTGATGTGTTCAGCAGTGCTCTCTCCGATGTAGAGGTTGAACTCGCGGCGGATGTACCCGCTGATCGCCTCGTCAATTTCCTCGCCGGCGATCCGCATCGAACGCTGGGTGCAGATGCCGCCCAGCGAGATGACGGCGATCTCGGTGGTGCCTCCCCCGATGTCCAGGATCATGTTCCCCACCGGCTCCGCCACGGGCAGACCGGCCCCAATGGCCGCCGCCATCGGTTCGTCAATAAGCTCGCACTCGTATGCCCCGGCCTCGCGTGCCGCATCCTCAACCGCTCGCCGTTCCACCTCCGTGATGCCCGACGGAACCCCGACCACCATGCGGGGATGGGAGAGCCAGCGCTGAGGCTGCACCTTGCGTATGAAGTGCCGCAGCATGGCCTCAGTGATGTCGAAGTCGGCGATGACTCCGTCCCGCAGGGGCCGCACCGCCGCAATCCGTGCGGGCGTACGACCGACCATGCGCTTGGCGTCCTCACCCACGGCCAGAACCCGGTTGTCGGCCATGTCCACCGCGACCACCGAAGGCTCACGGAGCAGGATACCGCGTCCGGCGACGTGCACGAGTGTGTTGGCCGTCCCCAGGTCTATGCCCAGGTCGGGCGAGAAGCGCGACGTCCAGGACAGGGCGGCACGCATCGTCCGCTCGAACCACGACCGCCGCAGGTCGAAACTACCACCTACGCCAACCAGTTGCCTCGTTCTCATTGTTCTCCCACATCGTCCACCCCAACCGCGCCAACATGGCCTGCAGGCGCGCCAGGGGCAGTCCCACGACATTCAGATAGGACCCCAGAACCTCCACCACCAGCTCGCCCCCCTGCGACTGTATCCCGTATGCCCCGGCCTTGTCCAGAGGGTCGCCGGTGGCGACATAGCGCTCGATCTCCGTCGCGCTGAGGGGGGCGAAAGTCACCCGTGTCTCCTCGTGTTCCAGCGCCAGGCACTCCGTCCCGGGTCCGGCCACGATGGCCAGGCCCGTGTATACCACGTGTTGGCGTCCGCTGAGGGCCCGCAGCATGGCCTGCGCCTGTCTGGGGTCCGCGGGCTTCCCCAGGATGGTGTTCCCCAGCGCGACGACGGTGTCCGCTCCCACTACCAGGCGCTCCGGAAAGCGCCGCGCCACGATGACCGCCTTCTTTCGGGCTGTCTCTCGGCAGTAGCGGACCGGGTCCTGGCCCGGCGGGGCATCGGCTTCGTCCCCGGCAGAGGAGACCTCAAAGGGTACCCCGGCCCAGCGCAGGATCTCCTGACGGCGGGGCGACGCGGATGCCAGAACCAGCGGCGAGCGCAGGGCTTTCTCCGGCGCCCTGCGCTTCGCCAGGCCATCGTGAGAATCGTGACTGCTGTGAGCCGCCAGCGCCCACCTCACAGTCGCCCCGACCTCAAGATCGAGAACAGCAGCCAGCCTCCGAGCACGACACCGACGATCAGGTAGCCGTAGGTCAGGTACTCCCCGAGGCTGCCGCTGACGGTGCGTCCCAACAAGAGGTTCGTGGACGAGCCAATGATCGCCGATACCACTATGGCAAAGACGATGCGGTTGACCATCAGGTCCAGCCGGTGGAGGGGGCGCTCCAGATTCTCATGGCTGACCCGCAGCTTCAGACCGCCAGTCTGTGTGCGCGCCAGAACGTGGCTGATCTGCCGCGGCAACAGCAGCGCGTACCGCTGCAGCGTGCGGCCAAACCGCCAGATCTCCTCGCCGACCCGCGCGGGTTTCAGCCGGTCGCGCAGTACCGCGCGGCCCTCGGCGCGGACCACGCCCTGTGCATCGAACTCCGGGTCCAGTTGCAGGCAGAGGCCCTCCGTGACCAGCATGGACTTGCCAATGGCCGCAAACGCCGGCTGCATGCGCACGCCGTGCCTTAGCACCACACCGAGCAGATCGTCGAGAGCCCTGGCAATGCTGATCTGCGACGTGTTGCGGAAGCCCTTGTAGTGGGCCATCATGCGGCCGATGTCGCTGGTAAGACGCTGGGGGTCGGTCCTGTCGCCGGCCACTCCCAGCATCAGCACGAAATCACACACTTCCTGAGGGTCGTCGTTAAGCACCGCCATCAGGATGGAGACCAGACCGTCGCGGGTGTGCCGGTCAATCGCGACGGCATTCCCGCAGTCCAGGAAGGCCAGACGGTCTCCGCCGAGAAACAGCACATTGCCGGCATGGGGATCACCATGGAAGTAGCCGTCGCGCAGGATCTGGCGAATCATCTGGCGGAAGAGGTTCTGGGCCGCAGCCTTCGCATCAACCTGAAACCGGCCCATCGCCTCCTCGTCACCCGGTTTGGCGCCCTCGATCCACTCTTGCACCAGTACCCGCTGCGTCGTCAACGGCCAGACGATGGACGGCACCACCACGGTCGGCTCTGCCTTCAGATTGGTCTGAAGCCGCGTCGTGTTGTGCGCCTCGTTCAGGAAATCCAGCTCCTCGCGCAGCGTCCGCACAAACTCCTGCATCAGGTCCCGTACGCGGTTCTCGGCGGCCCACGGGAAGACCCGTTCCGCCTGCGCGGCGTGCAGCATCAGGATGTGCAGATCGGTTTCGATGGCCTCGGCGACACCCGGCCGCTGCACCTTGACCGCTACCGGTTGCCCACCCTGGAGACGTGCGAAGTGCACCTGCCCAATGGAGGCCGTGGCCCGTGGTTCAGGGTCGAAGTACTCAAAGATCTCCCCTATCTCGGCGCCCAGCTCCTGCCGGATGACCTCCTCGATCGCTTCCACCGGGACCGGTGACACGTGGTCCTGGAGCTTGCGCAGCTCCATGACGTAGGAAGCCGGGATCAGGTCGCCGCGACTGGCCAGCGACTGTCCCAACTTCACAAATGCCGAACCCAGCTCCTCCAGCGCCAGACGCAAGCGTTCTGGCAACTCCAGAGCCGTCAGCGCAACATCGGTCTTCCTCCGCATCCGGCGCGGAAGAATGTCCAGCTCGTAAGCGAACGCCTCCAGCCCAAAGCGGATGATGACCCGCAGCACCTGGGCGTAACGCCGGGCATAGGCCCGCACCCGGCCACGGAAGCTGCGCAGATGGGCGTTGCTACGTTCGGATGCCGAGGCGGGCTCCACAGCCAGCGCACCTGCCTTCCGCGTCGAGTCCGGTAACCCAACCGGTCATGCCACGGCGCCTCACCGCCACCATCCCGCAATCCGGACAGCGCGTGTCCGTGGTTCCAGGTACGTCCGCGTTGCCGATGTACACGTACCTGAGTTTGGCCTTCGCCAACTCATAGGCTCTCTGTAGCGTCGCCACCGGGGTGCGCGGGGCGGTGAACTGGTAATCAGGGTGGTACGCGGAGAAATGCAGGGGAATCTCCGGTGAGATGCCGGCCAGCCAGTCTACCAGGGCGCCGATGTCCTCGTCACTGTCGTTGTGCCCGGGAATCAGCAGGTTGGTTACCTCAACGACGCACTGCCCATAGGCCCGCTCGACGGTGTTTCGGGCCGGCATGCCCTGCCCGGCGCAGTGCTCCAGATAGAAGCGCTCACTCATGGACTTCACGTCCACGTTCATGGCATCAATGTAAGGCAGCAGTTCCGCCAGCGGCTTTGCCTCCACGATACCATTGGTCACCAGGACGTTGTGCAGTCCAGCCGCCTTGACCAGGGGCGCCGTCTCTCGAACGTATTCATACCAGATGAACGGCTCATTGTACGTGTAGGCAACTCCAATGTTGCCCTGCGCAACATAGTCCTTCGCGAGGCGCGCCAGTTCCTCGGGCAACACGACCCGCGTCGGCGGACGCTGCTGGGAGATCTGCCAGTTCTGACAGAACGCGCACTTCAGGTTGCAGCCGAAGGTCCCCACAGAGACGATGGTGGAACCGGGATAGAAGTGATAAAGCGGCTTCTTCTCAATGGGATCGAGTGCGAGGGACGTGATCTCGGCGTAGTTGCTGGTGAACAGCTTGCCCTCTCGGTTGGTGCGGACCCCGCAGCGTCCGGTGCGGTCAGGGACCAGCGAGCAATGCCAGGGGCAAAGCTGGCAGGTGACCCGCTGGTCACCTGCCGTCTCGTAGAACAGTGCTTCGCGCTCAGGCATGGTTGACCTGCACCCCACTCTCCATGCGACAGCGGTCACCGGCGCAGGCCCCGGGAGGCCTACGCCCCAAACGGTGGCTCGCCGAGAATGCTTTCGATCAGCGCTCTGCAGGCGGCGACTTGCGTCTCGGTACCCCAGACGGCGAGCCAACTGGCGCCCTCCGCTCCACACAGACCACCGGCGCCGATCTGCTGGGCCTCGCAGCCGGTAAGCAGCTTCAGGGCCTCCAGTTCGGTGATGATCTCGCCTTCGATGGGCCACAGGGCGGGCATGGCCGCGCGGCTGACTTCCGGGCACTGGGCGACGCGCGCCGCCAGCTCCCGGATGTCACCGGCTACCTGCTTCTCCAGTCCGACCGGGATGATCATGTGCAGCCCAGTGCCATAAACGGTGCCGATGATGGTGGCGATGGTACCGCCCTGCGGGTGGCCCACCAGCACCCCCGCGACCCCGGCACGGTAGTTGAGGGCATTGGCGCCCTTGATGACGACATCACCCCGCTGGCTGCGCGCGATGGCTTCGTCCAGGGACATCTCCACACGCTGGCCCCGGTTGAGCACGAGGATCGGAAGACTGCCATCGAACACCACGGCCGTATCCGCCTTGGCGGGCACAGTGCGCCCCAGCACATAGGCTCCCTTCTGCAAGGGCTGGCCGGTTATCTCCTCGACAATGTAGGCGTTGGTGCTGCCCTTGGTCACGATCACCATGCCGTCCCGCAGGGCCTTCTGCACCGCAGGCAACGCGACAACGCCTTTGGCGATCAGGCGCTTGCTCTCGGACACAGTGAGGGCGAAGCTGTAAGCCACGAGCTCATCCACGGTGTCTCACCCGCCCGGGGGATAGGGCCGGCCTCACGGCCCGCGCGAGGCTGTTGTGGCGGGGCCGCCAGCCGAGAAATGCAGGGCTGTAGGGTCATTCCCCGGCCCTTCTGAGGCCCGTGCAGTATACCATCCGGCCATACCTTTGGCAAGGAAACCAGGCAACCTGGCGTGCTCCCTGTGCCGGTCTGCGGCCGAATTGACAGTGCGTTGCGGTTGCTGGTACAATCACATAAGCCGCCTCCGGGCGGTCTTCTCTGTGACGGCGGGCAGGTACTCGGTGTGGCTACGAAAACCGGCGACGACCATCTGGATCAGTTTGCAGCCAGCCTGCGGAACACGTGGCTGAAGTGGGGCGTCGGTCCGCTGGCGGTGGGGGCGGTGTTGTTGCTTGTGGCGACCGCAGCAGCCGCCTCACCGGACCGCATGTCCGAGCGAGCCCTGGAGATTCGCTTCCAGGTGGTGCTGGCCATCGGCGCCGGGCTCTTCCTCATCGGCTTCAGTCTGGATAGCCACTGGACCAACGCCCAGAAGCTGGCGCGACGCATCGCCCGGGCGGCTGGCTTGCCCGACCTGAAGGCCGTCGAAGAGCTCAAGAAGCGCAGTACCCGCAAGCTCAACGAAAGCCTGGCGGCCCAGTCGCAGGTGGCGGCTGATAGTATCCTCGCCTCAACGTTAGCCCTCACGATCATCGGCGGAGCCATCGTGGCGACCGCGGTGCTGGCGGCCGCCGCTGGCCTGGGCTTTGCCTACTCCGCCATGCTATGGCTGCTGGCTGCCGAGTACCAACTCTTTGTGCTCTCACGGCACCCGTACTATAAGGAGCTACTCCAGGCAGCCGAGGCCGGGGATCTGGTCGCCACAGACACGAAGGCTGAGAGCGCGCGCAAGCGGTGGCTGTAATCTCTGGCTGACTGCGCCAGGCCGGGCACACCCGGCGACGCGACCCCTTGAGGCCCTCGCCGTCCGGCGAGGGCCGTCGCTGTAACCGCGGCCCGACGCCTGTCGCGTGCGGCATCAGTGAGGAGAGACGTTACGCGATGACATACAAGCGACCGGTAGGGACCCAGGACATCGTCCCCGGTGTCGTCGAGGAATGGCAGTACGTTGAGAGCATTTTCCGCGCCATGGCCGACGACTATGGCTATGGTGAGATCCGCACCCCGATCTTCGAGGATACCGATCTGTTCCTGCGCTCTGTGGGCCAGGAAACCGACATCGTCCGCAAGGAGATGTACACCTTCGAGGACCGGGGTGGCCGCAGCCTGACCCTGCGGGCCGAGGGCACGGCGCCAGCGGTCCGGGCCTACCTGGAGAACAACCTTTGGAACCAGGACCGGGAGCGGGTGGTGAAGCTCTACTATGTGGCGCCCATCTTCCGCTACGACCGCCCGCAGGCGGGCCGTTACCGTCAGCACCACCAGCTCGGCCTGGAGGTCCTCGGATCGCCCCGCCCCGAGGTTGACGCCGAGATCATCACTTTCGCCTGGAACTTCTTTCAGCGACTTGGCCTTCAGGGCGTGCAGGTCCTGCTGAACTCGGTTGGCTGCCCCCTTTGCACGCCGGCCTATGTGCAGAAGCTCACGGCCGTCATGCAGGAAAGCCTCGGCGACCTTTGTGCCGACTGCCAGACCCGGATCCAGACTAACCCGTTGCGCGTCCTTGACTGCAAGCTCTGCCAGGACTACGTGGCCCGGGCTCCCAGGCTCGCTGATGAGCTCTGCGGCGAGTGCGATGATCACCTCGTGGCCGCGCAGGCCACTCTCAACCTGCTTGCGGTGCCCTACACCCTTGACCACACTATTGTGCGCGGACTGGACTACTACACCAAGACGGCCTTCGAGTTCCGGGTCGAGGGGATTGGCGCCCAGGCCAGTATCGGCGGCGGCGGTCGCTACGACGGCCTGGTCGAGCAATGTGGCGGCAAGCCGACGCCGGGTGTGGGTATCGGCATCGGTCTGGAGCGGGTGCTCCTCGCCCGCCGACACGCCGGTATTGAGTTTGGAGCCGACCAGCGCGACGGCACCTTCGTCGTCGCCCTGGGCGATGGCGCCTGGAACGAGGCCCTTAAGCTTTGCTACGAGCTGCGGGCCGCCGGCATCCGCTCGGACGTGGATTACCGCCGTCGTTCGCTCAAGGCCCAGCTCCGCCTGGCCGACAGCGAGCGCTACGTTTCTGCCGCGATCCTGGGTGACGACGAGATCGCCCGCGGTGTGGTCAGCCTCAAGAACATGGTAGATGGCGAGCAGACCGAGGTCAGCCGTAGCGAACTGATAGTGAGACTGAGCTAGAGCATGGACTGTCCGAAATGCCACCAGTCGGCAACGCCGGTCGCGGGTAGCACTCACTGCCCACTGTGCGGCTTTGATCTGGGACCTGTGCATCAGCGACTGCGCACCATCTATCTCGTGAGCTTCGGCTTCTTCATGTCCACAGTGGTCTACGGCGCCACGGTGTGGCTGCTGGAGCATCTGAATGGCTTCCAGACCCCGGCGACAGCACCGCCGGCTGCACTGGCCTATGCTCTTCTGGCCATCGGGGTCATTGACTTCGGCCTCGCCACCCACATCCTGCGGCGGAGGGCGCTGCTGTGCCGCGACCCGGCCCAGTTGCAGACACTCATGATCATCCGCCTGGCCCTGGCCGAGGCGATTGTCATCCTGGGGTTGGTACTGTACTTTGTAGGCCGCTCCGTGGAGTGGTTCGCGGTGTTTATGGCCCTGGGCTTTGTGGCCTTCTTGCTGATCGCGTTCTCTATGCCCCAGGTGGCCCGACGCATGGGCGAACTGGTGGTCGCGGAGACCGACAACGCCGCCCCCCGTTGAGACGGCCCCAACGCGGGCGATCCACTGACCGAAGAGACAGGGGACTGATATGTCAGAACACGCCATGTTCATGAAGCGGACGATACGGTGCGGCGAGGTGCGCGAGGCGCATATCGGCCAGGAAGTCGTGCTGAACGGCTGGGTGCACCGACGGCGTGACCATGGCGGGCTGATCTTCATAGACCTGCGGGACCGCGCAGGCCTGGTCCAGGTGGTGTTCGGTCCGGAGGACTCCGTCACTGCCCTGGAGGCGGCCCATGACCTTCGCAGCGAGTACGTCATCGCCGTCCGGGGCACCGTGGTGCGGCGGCCAGAGGGTACGGAGAACCCCGAGCTTCAGACCGGGACCGTGGAAGTGCGGGTGCGGGAGCTGGAGATTCTCAACCCGGCCAAGACGCCGCCCTTCTCCCTCACGGATCGCACCGAGACCGACGAGCTGGTGCGGATGAAGTATCGCTACATAGACCTGCGGTCCGAGCGCCTGCAACGCAACCTGCGGATACGGCACGAGGCTGCCCAGGCCGCCCGCGAGTTCCTGACTCGCGAAGGCTTCTGGGAGGTCGAAACGCCCCTGCTTTTCAAGCCCACTCCGGAGGGTGCCCGCGATTACCTGGTGCCCAGCCGCATCTCTCCCGGCAACTTCTACTCCCTGCCACAGTCACCGCAGATACTCAAGCAGTTGCTGATGGTCGGCGGCATTGACCGTTACTTCCAGATCGCCAAGTGCCTGCGCGACGAGGACTTGCGTGCGGACCGGCAACCGGAGTTCACCCAGATCGACCTGGAGTTCGCCTTCGTGGACCGCGACGAAGTGTTCGATGTGACCGAACGCCTCTTTGCCCACATGTTCCGTCAGGTCATCGGCTATGAGTTGCCGGTGCCCTTCCCGCGCATGACCTATGCGGAAGCGATGCGCGACTACGGCACGGACAAGCCCGACACGCGGTTTGACATGAAACTGGTGGACCTGACCGATCTGGCTCCGGAGGTTGAGTTCAAGGTCTTCCGCGACGTGGCTGCCCGCCACGGGCAGGTCAAAGGTATCAAGGCCGAGGGCTGCGGCGACTACGCCCGGGCGCAACTCGACAAGCTGACGGAGTTCGCCAAGCAGCACAAGGCGCAGGGGCTCGTCTGGATGAGGGTGACGCCCGAAGGGCTGGACTCCCCGGTGGCCCGGTTCCTCACCGCCGAACAGCTAGACCAGATCCGGCAGCGGTTTTCCGCCCAGCCCGGCGACCTGCTCCTGATCGTCGCCGACCAGCCCGCCATCGTCGCTGAGAGCCTGGACTGGCTGCGCCGCGAGATGGCCCAGAGGATGGGCCTGATCAGGCCCATGACCTTCTCTCCTCTGTGGGTAGTGGACTTCCCCCTGGTCTCCTGGAACGAGGAAGAGAAGCGCTGGGACGCCGAACACCACCCCTTCTGTATGCCTCACCACGAGGACTGGGAACTGCTGGACACCGATCCCGGCAAGGTGCGGGCTCTCAGCTACGACGCGGTCATCAACGGCTCGGAGTGCGCCTCCGGCAGCATCAGGGTCCACCGGCGCGATATTCAACAGAAGGTCTTTGACATCATCGGCGTGACGCCCGAGGAGGCTGAGCGCAAGTTCGGGTTCCTGCTCAACGCCTTCGAGTACGGCACCCCGCCCCATGGCGGCATCGCTCCGGGCTTTGATCGGATTGTGATGATGATGTGCGGTGAGGAGAACATCCGCGAGGTTATCGCCTTCCCGAAAACCCAGCGGGCCGTGGACCTGATGGCCGACGCTCCCGGTCCCGTGGATCCCAGACAGCTCAAGGAGCTGCACATCAAGCTGGACCTGCCAACACAGCCCTGATTGCCAGCGCATCCCGGCACCGCGCCATCCCTGCTCCCGCGCCCGGTGCTCTCGCTGTTCTCTGCCGGTCAACAACCGGTGTGCACGTGGTATACTACCAACTGCAACCAGAGGCGTCTGAGATTCGTCAAACGCACCAGAGCTTGCACCGAGAGCACGCCGTTGCTGACCTGGGAGCGTGAACCATTATGTCGCGCTTTACAGCCACGTTACTCCTGCTCATTGCACTGATTCTGCTGGCCGGCTGTGGGGGCGTCGAGCAAGCACGGGCGCGCCGGGAAGTGCCGGGCGTCTCGGGTGACGTCGGCTCGATAGACACCGCCGGCGAGCAGGCCACCGCCGAGGACTTCGACTATCACGGTTGGAAGGCATTCCGCCTCACCAATGGCATGGTGACGCTGGTTGTCGTTCCCGACATGGGCGGTCGGATCATCGAGTACAAGCTCGGTGGACACCCCTTCCTGTGGGCAGAACCGGGCGAGCCGCCGGGGAAGGCCGCTCCGGGCGAAGCCAGCATCGAGTGGCGGGACTTCGGGGGCTATAGGGCGTGGCCGGCGCCGCAGGCAAAGTGGACACCGCCGCCGGACTCGGCGGCAGCGGCCTTTGACGCCGGGCCCTGGACTGGCAAGATCACCGTGCCTCAGGGACGATCGGCTGAGGTCGAACTCACCAGCCCCAAGGACCAGACCAGCGGACTGCAGGCCAAGCGAACGATCCAGCTCTTCGGCGGCTCCTCGCGCGTGCACATCACTGAGCAGTTCACCAACCAGACGAGCAAACCCACCGAGTGGGCCATCCGCCAGATCAGCCAGCTCGTGGGCGTCGTGGAGCCGGGCGCGGTGAGCGGTGGCAAGGCGCGGGTCTATCTCCCCCTCAACCCCGACAGCAAGCTGCCAGACGGTTACCGCCTCGAGGGCACCGGCGGGGCTGGCCAGTTCAAGGTCCTGAGCGATGGCATCCTGCAGATCGCCTATCAGGGCGAGGAAGCGGCCGGCTTCACTGACACGCAGGCGGGGTGGGTCGCCGCGGTTGATGAAGCGCACGGCTATGCCTTCGTCCAGCGCTTTGGGGTCAGTCCCCTCGGCACGTACCCCGAGAACGGCGCTACCGTTGGCGTTCGGGTGACAGTGAAACCGGCATGCCTTGAGCTGTCACTCTTCAGCCCCCTGCGCACACTGCAGCCCGAGCAAAGCCTCGAAGTCAGCACTGACTGGTATGCGGCCCGGGTCGCGGGGCCCATCGTGAGCTGCTCCGATGTCGCCGCTGTTCGTGAGCCACTGAAGCTGACCCGCAAGGACGGCAAACTGCGCCTCACGGGCGTTCTCGGGGTCTATGCGCCCGGCAGCCTGGCGCTGAACCTGCAAGACGGCTCGGGGACCACCATCGGTCAGCCGACGCTGGTCAAGGTCAGTCCGGCCGAGGAGGTGAAGCTTGACCAGGTCATCCCCGAGGAGCCGACAGCGAGGAAGCTGTTGGTTGAGCTGCAGAACAGTCGTGGCACGCCGCTGGGCGAGGTCGGCACGGTGGACATGGGAGTGACGGTGGCCAGAGCCGAAGCCAGCGGCGACTGAGCTCAGTTACGTTCAGGCATTCCTGGGGCCGCCGGGACCACCGCTCCGGCGGCCTCTTTGTGCGCTAGCCTTGGGCAAGCCTTGACAACTCGGGCCCTCTGGTGTAGTATGCTCCGTGTTACGAAAATGGAATACGTAACACCGGAGATCCGGATGCGAAAGCCCCAGCAAGGCTTCACCCTCATCGAGCTGCTGGTCGTCATCGCCATTATCGCGATTCTGGCGGCGACCCTCTTCCCCGTCTTCGCGAAGGCCCGTGAGAAGGCGCGCCAGGTCACCTGCCTCTCCAACCTGAAGCAGATCGGCTTGGCCTTCTTCATGTATACCTCGGACTACGACGAAACGTTCCCCATGGTGTACAACTGGAAGACCAACCTCCAGCCCTACGTCAGGAACACCCAGATCAACTTCTGCCCGAGCCGCAGGAGTCTCCCCTGGTACTACGGCCAGGGGTACAACATCGGCTGCGCCACACCATACGTCGCTGGTGTCCCGCTCAGCAGCGAGGGGGCCATCGTGTCTCCCAGCTACAAGATACTGGTCGTGGAGTGGGACCGCTGCAACGCCGGTCCTCCCTGCGGTCCGCCCGGGTTGTTTTCCGGCGGCGCGACCTCCTACTGGGCCGTGACTCGCGTCCACAATGGCGGCTCGAATATGGTCTTCTGTGACGGCCATGCCAAGTGGCTGGTGCCTAACGACTACCACAGCAATGCCGAGGGCATTGACGCCGCCGGCAACCCCGTCCCCGCCGGCGCCACCGCCGTGCCAGAGGATGTGTGGCGCAGATACTGGGATGTGCGTTACGATGTCCACTGAGCAGGGCGGCGCTGTAGAGGGCCTGGACCTGGCGGCCGACCAGGCTGACCGTCGCCAGCTCTTCGAGGCGCGGGACCTGGCTCTGGGAGGACTGCTCGGGGCTCTGGCCATCACCTTGCCGCTAGCCTTCCATGCCATGGGACCTGGTGCGGGCCCGATCTTCCTGCCGATGTACCTGCCCATCCTGGCGCTGGGCTTGTTGGCCTCCTGGGAGGTCGCCCTGGCCGTCGGTCTGGCGGCGCCGCTGCTGTCCGCCGTGCTTACGGGCATGCCGCCCCTGGCTCCGCCGATCGCGCTGCTCATGGCCTTCGAGCTGGCCGTTCTCGCTACGGCTGCCAGTCTCGCTCGTTCCCGTGGCCTGCCGCTGATGGCCGCAGTGGTCTTCGGCCTGCTGGCCTCGCGGCTGGCGGGGATGCTTGCGCTGTTGACGGTAGGCCGGGCCCTTGGGTACGATAGGGGGCTACTCGAGTACGGGCTGCTCAGCCTGGCTGTGGCGTGGCCGGGCATGCTTTTGCAACTTACGGTCGTCCCGGGGGCCGTGGCCGCAATTGAGCGCGTAAGTCTCATTGGTTCACGCTGGAAGAAGGCAACTGCATGACGGGCCGTGGACACCTGCCTGACGGCATTGATGACATGACGATTCTGCGGGCCTTCCACGGTCATCTCGGCCCGTACGTGGTGGCCGGTCTCCGACTGGGCCGCTATGCCATGGCCAGGCTGGCGGCCGACCCCCACTTCGGGATTGAGGCCGAGGTGCACTGCCCCGACCGACCTCCCCCCTCCTGCGCCATGGACGGCATCCAGTTCGCTACCGGCTGCACCCTGGGCAAGCGCAACATCAGCCACCAGGTCGCCGAAGGCGTGCGCGCGCGGTTCCGTAACCGCGAGACCGGCGCCGAGCTGGTGGTCGGGCTCCGGCCGGAGGCGATGGCCCGCGCTGTGGCGGAGCTGCAGGCTCATGGCGACGAGGCCGGAGCCCGCCTGGTCATGGCTCTCAGCGACGAGGAATTGCTCGAGGAGCTCCTAACGCGGTGAGACGTACCGGCGTGGCCGCTGCGCTTAGCCCGGGTTTCCAGGTCGGGCTGCTTGGTGTTGCCCTCCTGGCCAGCGTCGTGACCGAGCTGTCCCGGCCGCGGGGCCTGGCTCTTCTCGGCCTCCTGGCGTTGGCGGCGGTCCTGACCACCCCACTCGCCACCCGCGCGTTTCTGCGCCGTCTGGTTCCGCTCTTCTCCTTCGGGGTCGTAGCACTGGTCCTGTTGCTGCTGGCGCCGCGCAGTCCGGGAATGGAGACCGTCGTCCTGCCTCTGTGGCACCGGCCCGTTCCCGCGTCCGGCCTCCACTTCGTGGTCTCGCTATGGCTCAAGTCTGTCCTGGTGCTGGCCTGGGTTACGGTGTTCGCCCAACGGCTCACCGAGCGGGACCTGCTGGAGGGGCTCACCAGCCTCCGCCTGCCCCCCCGTCTGGTGGCGCTGTGCTACCTGATGGTGCGCAATGTCCAGGGCGTCGGGGCCGAGGTGCGACGTCTGGTGCGGGCCTGTGAAGCTCGCGGCCGCCCGCGAGGTTGGCGAGCTCTCACGGTCGCTGTTTCCATGGCGGCCGTACTGCTGACCCGTCTCGGTCGCCGGGCCGACACCCAGGCCCTGGCTATGGTGGCCCGGGGGTTTGCGGGAGGACTGCCGCTACTCATCTGGCGGCCGGTCCGAGCGGGGCATCTGCTGGCGCTGGCGGGTGTGGGAGGGGTGCTCGTATGCCTGACACGCCTCTAGCCGTGAGGATCACGGGGCTCCGCTTCCGATACCCCGACGGCACGGTGGCTCTGGACGGAGTGGACCTGGAGGTGCAGGAAGGCGAACGGGTCGCCCTGCTGGGCCCCAATGGCGCCGGCAAGTCCACCCTGCTGCTGCATCTCAACGGTCTGCTGCGCGGCGAGGGCGAGGTGCGTGTCCTGGGGCTACCGGTGCGTGGACGAGCGCTTCGGCAGCTTCGCCAGCAAGTGGGGCTGGTCTTCCAGAGCCCTGATGACCAGCTCTTCATGCCCTCGGTCTTTGATGAGGTGGCTTACGGAGCGCTCAACGCTGGCCTGGGTCGCGAGGAAGTACAGCGGCGCGTGCACCAGGCCCTGGCCGTGACAGGCATTGCTCACCTGGCGGAAAAACACCCCGACCATCTCAGCCTGGGGCAACGGAAGCGCGTGGCAATTGCTTCGGTGCTGGTGACTGACAATCGGCTGCTGGTGCTGGATGAGCCCTCCGCCGGGCTCGATCCCGCCGGCCGAGCGGCCCTGCTGGAGCTGCTGCACGCGCTTGGCTCCACAATGGTCGTCGCTACCCACGACCTGGAGTTCGCCAGCTCGCTCTGCACCCGAGCTATCGCCATGCGCGACGGCCGCGTCTACAGCGCTGGGACGGTGGCAGAGCTGGCTGCTGATCCCTCGCTCTTCGCTGTCTCTGAGGCAGCCCTCTAGACCCCCAGCACCCGCGCCGCATTGCCGCTCAGGATCGCCTGCACCGCTTCCTCGCCAATAGGCGCCTCCCGGACCTTCGCCAGCGCCGTCTGGGCATACGAGAACGGCAGGTGGCTGCCGAAAACCAATCGCTCACTCCCCACCTTGCTTACGAGGTCCTCGATGGCGTTCAGTGGTCCCTTGACGTAAGAGATCTCTGCCAGCACGTTGTCTCGTTGTGCCCCGTGCAGGAACATCGGGATCTCCGCCGCTGTGGCCGTGCACAGCACCACGGTGGCGGGAGCCACGTTGCGCGCGAAGGCGACGGCCTTGTCCATCGCCAGCGCCGGAACCTTCATCAGGGGATGATGGTGCCGCTCGTCCTCCACCCGCACGGCCAGTAGCATCGGCCAGCCCAGCGCCGCAGCCTCGTCCACGAGAGCCACTGCCTGGTGCCCAGCCAGGTCAAAGCCGTGGTACGTCGGGTAGAGTTTGAGCGCTCGAAATCCCATGGCCGCGCAGTCCCGCAGGTCGCGCATTGCCCCCGGGTACTCGGGGTTGAGCACTGCCGCCGGCCGCACCTGTACTCCGCTCACCCCCTGCAGGTCCGCAATAAGCCGCTCGTTGGCCGGCTGCGGGCTGACATAGGTGATGGCCGGCGCGCTCCCGACGTAGGCGGTGGTGATGCCAAACCGCTTGAGGTCGGCGACCACCTCTGCCGCCGTCGTGATCGGGTACTCGCGGAAGGCATATGCTCCGGCGTCGCAGTTCAGGTCAATGATAGTGTCTGCCATCAGGAGCCTCAGATTCCCAGGAGTCGGGCCGCATTGCCGCCCAGAATGAGTGCCTTGTCGGCCTCGGAGATGTCGGCGTCGCGCACCTTGGAGAGAGTCAGCAGCAGGTCCGCTCCCGGCATGTCCGTACCCCAGATGAGCCGTTCCGCTCCGCACTCACGTACCCACCCCTCCACCAGCCCGTTGTCGGTCATGGAGCCACTGGTATCGCCGATGACACCCGGGCAGTCCCGCACGGCGCGTAAGCCGTAGCGCCAGTCGCCGCCGAAGTGCGCCATCACCAGCTTCATCTCCGGGTACCGGCGCGAGAGCTCGGCCACGTGCAGCGGGTCGCTCTCACCTTCATACTGGCCAATGACCTTGTGCCACGAGTGCTGCAGCACCGGCCAGTTCCACTCCATGGCCCGTTCCACGATGGGGAAGACGCTGGGGTGCGTGCAGTAGCAACTGATCCATAGCTTCAGGCCCACCGCGCCCTGGTCGCGCCCCCGTTGCAGCTCCGCCATCGCTGCCTTGCCGTGAAGCGGGTTCACATACACGAAGGGCAGGTACAAGCCCGGGTAGTCGCGCGCGGCCTTGTAGCAACGGTCATTGAGACGCTTGACCTCATCCAGGTCGGGCACCGGGCTCGCCAGGCCACTGATGCAGACCTTGTCCACACCGTGGCGCTCACACTCGCGCGCCATGGCCTCCTCAGCGTCATCGCGAGCCCAGACGTGGGCATGGAAGTCAATGATCATGGCAGACACTCCAAGGCAACGGCGAGAATGGCCCCCGGCAAGCGGCAATCAGAGCGGGCGGACGGTGACAGTCTGCTGGCCGGTCAGGGTCAGCGGCACCCGCAGGACGGCGTCGGCTCCGGCAGTGACCGTGCGACCGTCACCCAGGGCATATGCTGCCGCGGACCGGATCGGGAAAGCCCCGTCACGCAGCAACAGTGTTGCCGCTCCGTTCCCGTTCAGCGTGAGACGAACCTCCCCGGCGTCATACCGGCTCAGGACCAGGTTCACGGAGGACGCCTGCTCCAACTGCACCGGCACCCGCACCACGACGGCGCTCTCTTTCTCCGCCAGTCGCACCCGCGTGCGGACACCGGCTCGGTCGCAGGTCGTCGTAAACTCGGCCGGTATGGGCACGCCGACGCAGTTGTAGCGATGCACCAGGTGCAGATCATGGTCACCCGGCCAGGCATAGTCGCCCGAGTTCATGGTGACGATGCGCTCGCGCCCGCGCACCGCCCCGGCACGAAGGGCCTCCACCGTGATCGGGTACTGCTGCTGCGGCAACGACGGGTAGGTGAGCTGTCCCTCGCCATAGTAAAAGTACAGATTGCCCCAACGCAGCTTCTCGAGCACGTCGTCATACACGTCAGCCTCGCTGCGGATGTTCATCGGGTTGCCCAGGGAGCAGGGGGTCTGTGCCAGGTGCACATCTGGTCCGGCGCGGCACTCCTGGTCCACGATGATCGGTAGGGAGCCGATGGTGCGGGTCATCATGGTGTTATTGGCGATAGCCACCGCCCCCCTGGCGGCCATCCGGCGCACGAACTCGACCATCGAGGGCTGTGAAAGCCAGAGCACCGAGGCGTACTTGCGCTTGATGGTATGAGTCTGCGGGTCCATCTCGACCGTGCGGCCATCCCAGCGGTCATAGGTCCACGGCGATACGTAACCACAGAAGAACCCGTCCATAAACGCCCCATTGCAGCCGATGTCATCCACCATGCTGTCCACACTGCGCAGGAGGGCATCATGGAAGGAGTTGCCGGGAGTCGGGTAGTAGGCATACCACTTCCAACCATCGGCGCCCCGCTGCTTGCTGAAATACCCCCCGCTCATGTAGTCATAGGGCCAGACGAGGTGTTCACCGTCGGGGCCGAGGACACGGGAGTCCGGGAACACCTCCGTCGGCTTGTTGGTGGAGATGAGTGTGTGTGCCACATGGAACATCAGCTTGAGGTGCGGGTTGATCTCGCGGATGGCTTCAAACTCCGCGCGGATGCGTGCTCGTTCCTTCGGCAGCCACAGGAAGTCAATGCCCTCGATCTCGATCTCCGGGTCGTCCGCGACATTGGTCAGACAGCCGAAGGAGGCATAGAGCAGATTCCGCATCTCCGCATACTCACGGGAGAACGGTTGCCGGGGCACGAAAGCAAAGCCGCCCTCGACCGTGATCCGGTTGCGGTTCTCGTCGCGGCGGACCCGGTTGATGAAATCGAAGTAGTCGGTCGAGGCGACCGGGTAGATGGCCCACTCAAAGGTGTGGCTCTCGCCCGGCGGCAGGCCCAGCCGGTCATTGCGGAAGCCCAGCCGGTCGTCCTGGGCATAGACAGTGCTCTGGATGATGGCCAGATCGTCCAGCGGCAGGATGCCGATGCCGGTCTGCGCCCATGCCGCAAAGACCGAGGCGTTGTAGTTCTCCCTGCGCTCCCCGGTGGAGGGGTACCCTGCCACCCAGGATCGGTCATACGGACGGGCCCCGGCATTGAGCGCATGGTCGTAAATGATGCCGACGTCCTCAGCACTCTCGTTGTGTAGCACATCGGTGACGTACACCCGCTGCGGGTCGAGGCGCACCGTGCGCTTGAGGCTGTAGAGCCGGCTGTGCCCGCTCACCTCCCAGGTCCGCTCGCCGGTGCGCCGCACTTCCACTCGCCAGCCACCCCTGGGCGCGGCGCCGGCTGTGAGCCGGTTGTCAGCATCGTTCGGGTACGAAAAGGAAGACTCAATCGGCCAGCGCACGCCGCGCGTCGTCAGGGTCATGCCGCCGCCCGGGTGTACCTCAAGCGTGTAGGGCAGGTCCACGGGCCGGGCAACCGGCATCGGGATGCCGTCCGTAGGTGGCGCGACCTGCAGTTCGGGCGGCGGCCAACGGAACGGCGCCGCGCCGGTGTAGGTCTTGCCGTCGGGGGTCCTGAGCGTTCCGGACACCTCATAATCCCCGGCGGGCAACCCGCCCAGGTCCAGCGTGAGAGCCCATTTGCCAGATGGCGCGAGTGGGCTGTTGGTCTGCTGCAGCACCGGCTCAGCGCCGCCCTGACGGGTGACCACCGCCTGCAGGCTGCAGCCATCGGGGCGCCCAAAGACCTTGCTGGCGTCCAGCACGGCGACCATCCTGGGCTCCGTGCGCGAGGGGTACAGGCTGACCTGTACGCGGTCGAACCACGCCGTCTCCACGCCGAAGCCGCCGGCCTCGGCCTTGTAGTGGGCGATGACCTCCGCCTGGGTCAGGGCACGGTTGTACACCCGAACATTGTCGAGCATCCCACGCCAGAAGGAGGTGGGACCGTACCCCGGGTCGGTGGCGCTGGGGTTGGCCCGGGTCAGACCCATGAGGAAACTGCCGCCGTGAGCGATCTCGCGGGACTTGCTGGCGTGGCGGTCAACCTGCTGGTGGTTGACGTACACCGCCATCTCGGTGCCGTCGAAGGTCGCCACCACATGGCTCCAGACACCCACCTCCGCCCTTCCCTTGGCGTTGTTGCCGCCGCCGGAGATGTAGAACCAGAAGTTGCCGTCGCGGTAGTGGGTCAGCCCGTAGCTGTCAAAGTACTTGCCCATCACCAGTGGCTCCGCGCCGGGTAGGGCGTCTGGCTTGATCCAGGCCTCTAGCGTCACGGCTCCAGTCAGGTCCAGACTGGCTCCGTTCCCACAGTCCACGTAGTCGTCTTTGCCATCCAGGGCCAGAGCATAGCCACCGCCGCGCGGCACGAAACGGGCTCCACCGCGCACCGCGCCATGGTTGCCTTCCCCGCTCTGGTCATGCACGGTGGTCCCGGCGCCCTCGTCGAAGGTCCAGTACCCTACCAGGCCCTCCTCGGCGGCCATCAGCCCTGTGGCCATGGTGGCTGCCAGGAAGATGCTCGCGGCAACCCTAAGCATAGTCAGACCTCCGTGACGTCTTCTCCGCGGATAGTGCCGCCCGCCACCACATGGCCGTCCCGGCCGTCGTAGATCACGCCATACTGCCCCGGTGCGACTACCGCGGGCTCGGCCAGCCGCAACTCCAGGCTTCTTGCCGCCGCGTTCCCTCCGACCACCGCGCAGTCCACCCTCCGCGACCGATAGCGCAGCATCACCTGCAGGTCTGTCCCCCAGCTCTCCGGCCACGCACCCTCCGGCCCATCACACCAGTTGACGTCCTCCAGCACCACGTCTCGCTGTCGCAACTCCTCGGCACAGACCACCACCAGCGTGTTGTCCGCGATACGCTTCTCGGCCACAAACCACGGGCCATCGGGGCTCAGGTTGAGGCCACGCCGCTGACCCACCGTGTAAGCATGAAGACCGCGGTGTCTCCCCACCACCCGGCCTTCGCGGGTCACGATTGGCCCAGGCCGGGCACCAAGACCGTGCCGCGCCAGGAAGTCCGCATGGCTTTCCGCCTGCACGAAGCAGATGTCCTGGCTCTCTGGCGTCTCTGCGGTGGGAAGCTCTGCCTCCCGGGCGAGCTGCCGCACCTCGTCCTTCGCCAGCCCACCTACCGGCAGCAGAATGTGTGCCATCGTGGTCTGGTTCAGGTGGCACAGTGCGTAGGACTGGTCCTTGGCGGCATCGCGACCCGGCAGCAGCCGAAAGACCGGGCCCTCGCCCTGGCAACCCTGCCGTTGTGGGGCATGGTCCTGTACTCCGCCGGCCGTGGTGGACCGGCAGATTCGAGCGTGATGCCCCGTTGCTACATACTCCGCTCCCAGTGACAGCGCCTTCTTCAGGAAGACCCCGAACTTCACATGGCGGTTGCACAGCACGCATGGATTGGGCGTTCGTCCTGCCGCGTACTCGGCTACAAACCGGCCGATCACGTACTCCTCGAAGGCTGAACGCAGGTCGAGGATGTAATGGGGCAAGCCCAACCGGTCACATACCCGGCGGGCGCGATAGACGCTCTCCAGCGAGCAGCAGAGTCGCTCGGCGTCCCCCTCTTGCGGGCCGACGCGGTCAAACAGCTTGAAGGTTATGCCTGTCACGTCGTAGCCGTCGCGCCGTAGCAGCCAAGCCGCCACCGAACTGTCTACCCCGCCGCTCATGGCCACGAAAACGCGCGGCCTGCGACCTGGAGTTGGCACGCGGCCTTCGCCTCTTGCCGACGATGCGAGACTCAGCGGGTCACTCCCCGTAGTGATAGATGCCTTCACCGGTCTTGACGCCCAGCTTGCCCTCCGCCACAAGCTGCCGGAGGCGCTCCGTGGCCCGGAATCGCGGGTCGCCGGTCTGCTCCACCAGTAGGTCCAACATGGTCAGGATGATGTCGAGGCCGACCAGGTCACACGTCCGCAGGGGGCCCATCTTGTGGCCCAGGCCCAGCTCCAGGGCCTCGTCAATGGCCTCAGGCTTCCCCCCTTGGTCCCACACCTCGAGCGCCGCTGCCACCAGCGCCCCCAGCGCCCGGTTCACGATGAAGCCGGGGATGTCCGGGGCCAGCAGGGGCGTCTTGCCCAGTCGGTGGCAGAACGCTACGGCCGCGTCCCGCACATCCGGTAGCGTGCCGGCGTGAGGGATGACCTCCACCAGCTTCATGGCCGGTGGCGGGTTGAAGAAGTGGAGGCCCAGGAATCGCTCCGGTCGTCCCGAGTAGCCCGCCAGTTCGGCAATGGGCAGGGTCGAGGTGTTGCTGGCGAGGAGCGCTGCTTCCGGCGCTCGTCGGTCCACCTCGGCCCAGACCGCGCGCTTGACGTCTCGGTCCTCGAATACCGCCTCGATGACCAGGTCGCACTCGGCTACGGCGTCATAGGAGGTCTCCCAGGTGAGCCGTTCGCGAACGCGTTGCGCCTCCTGCGGCGAGAGCTTGCCGCGCTCGATGCCGCCCTGCAGTGACTTCTCCAGCCGTTGGCGGCTCCTGCCGATGGCCGCCTCGTCGGCCTCGATCAGGTGCACCCGCGGCCCGGCCTGGGCCACCACCTGCCCGATGCCCGTGCCCATGGTCCCGGCCCCGATGATGGCAACAACATGGATGTCCATGCTCCACCTCCGCCGCGCCTAACCGCCCGTCTCCCTGGTGGCCAGGTCACCGAACCGGTTGGCGATGGCCAGCGCCGGGTCCAGGGGCACCTCCACCCGTTGCAGGTCCGCCGGAATACTGATGATCGGGGTCGGCCGTACCGACTTGCCCGCAAACTGCGGCAACCATTCCCGCTGTGCCTCCAGCATCTCGCTGACCATCTCTCGCACTTCCCGGAGGGTACAGCGCGTGCTGGTCAGCGGGTCCATGGCGACCGCGTGCACGATGTGCTCGGGGTCAGCGGTCAGGCCCGCCTCGACAGCCAGTAGCTGCACAGTCACATTGCTTTGGTTCAGCGCCGCGCACTGCGGCGGCAGGCTCCCCACCCGTGCCGGATGCAGGCCCTGACGGTCCACGTACACCGGCACCTCCACGCAGCACCCTGCCGGCAGGTTGTCTATGTAGCCGTCATTGCGGACGTTGCCATTGAGCCGGAAGACCCTGTCGGTCTCGTGCGCCTCGAGGATGTACGAGCAGTATTCCACCGACCGCTCCCCGAGTGCCGTGCTCTCGGTGTCCAGGTAGTTGACGTGGGCGTACTTCTGCTCCAGCATCCGCCCAAACTTGTAGTAGGCCCCACTCTCCCCCCCGAAAGCAGGTTCGTCGCAGTACAACTCCAGCGCTCGTTGCGATGACCGGAACCACGGCACATACTCCGAGAGGTGCCCCGTGGACTCGGTCATGAAGTAGCCAAAATGGCGCAGCACCTCCCCCCGCACCTTCTCGCTGGCGTAGTACTCAGGCTTCTCGAAGTTCGCCCGGAGCTTCGGGTACAGGTCCTCACCTGTCTCCCGGTCGGTCAGCTTCAGGAACCAGGCCATGTGGTTGATGCCCGCGCAGAGAAACTCCACCCGGTCCTTCGGCAGGTCCACATAGCGGCTGATGAGGTCCAGGGTCGTCTGCACGCCGTGGCAGAGGCCGATGAACTGGATACGGTCTGTCATGCGCCCCAGCGCCAGACAGCAGGCCGCCATGGGGTTGGTGTAGTTCAGCAGCAGCGCCTCGGGACACAGCTCCTCCATGTCCCGCACCAGCCCCTCCAGCACTGGCATCGAGCGCAAGCCCCGGAACACGCCGCCCGGTCCCAGTGAGTCGCCGATACACTGGTCCACCCCGTACTTCAGCGGGACCTCGTAATCAATCTGGTAGGCATCCAGCCCGCCGACCTGCACCATACAGATAACATAGTCCGCCCCGTCCAGAGCCTCCCGTCGGTCGAGGGTGCTGGTGACCGTAGCCGGCAGGTCGTTCTCCGCCACCACACGCTTCAGGAAAGCCTCCATCTGGTCCAGCTTCGGTTTGGTGCGGCTCATCAGACGGAGTTCGCAGTCCCGCAGCTCCGGCGTAGCAAAGATGTCCATGGCCAATGTCTTGGCAAAGACCTGACTACCCGCGCCAATCATCGCAATCCTGGGCATGGTGTACCTCCTCTGTCGCTCCCGTGGGTGCGTTGGGCCCCGGACACAAGAACCTCTCGTGGACCCGCGGCCCGGCGAGCCTATCCCTCGTTGTAGAACACGTACAGCCCATCCTTGCCGGGGGCGATGACATCCAGCCGCCCGGTGCCGCGCAGGTCGGCCAGCGCGAAGTGGATGCCGCAGCCGGTGCCCACGCGCGTCGGCCCCCAGTCAATGATCTGCTTCACAAAGCTCTCGCCCGTCCACTTGAAGTAGTAGATGCCCACCGGATCGAAGTCGCCGGGGTCCGAACGCTGATGGGCGCGGTAGCGCTTGCCGGTGACCAGCTCGCATTCACCGTCACCATCAATGTCGGCCCACATCATGTCATGGTACTGCGAGTTCCACGGGTCAATGGGGTGCCGGGTCCACGTCCGGTTGCCATCCGCATCGCGCCCCTGCTCCCACCAGTCCAGCCCGTAGCCATGTCCCTGGCCCACGATGAGGTCATTCATCCCATCGCCATTGACATCCACCACCAATATGGGCACGCTGGCGCCGCCGAGGCTGAACTCAGGATGGTACACCCACTCGCCGTCGTAGATGTCCTCCGGCGCTTCCAGCCAGCCGTGCGGCAGCACAAAGTCGCCGCGCCCGTCGCCGTTGATGTCGCCCCAGCCCAGCCCGTGGCCCTGGGGGCTGGCGTAGACCGTGTGCGCCGCGAATTGCCCCGTCCCCTTGCCCGCGGCATCGGTCACCAGCTTGTAGACCACCAGCGGACCGCCGGGCGTGTTGGGGACGATCTCCAGTTGCCCGTCCCCGTCCACATCCCACGCCCGCGTGCTCTCGATGTTGCCGGTCTGGGCGATGATGTGCTCCGGCCACTCCTTGCCCGTCTCACCGGGATTCTCCCGCCAGCGCAACGTATCCCCCCACCATCCCCCCGTCACAAAGTCCATCCACCCATCCCCGTTCACATCCATCGCAATGGTTGAGAAGTCATCGAAATAGTCGCCCTGCGGCGCCAGGTCCCCCACCTTGTGCCAATTGGTGAAGTCCGGCCCCTCGTACCAGTACGCGCCCGAGACGATGTCCGGAACACCGTCATTGTTGACATCAAACACCCCGGCGGATTCGTACCGTTCGTCCGAGATCAGTACCTTGCGGAACTGGACGGGCATGGCTCTGGCTCCTTGTTCTTGCCGACGGGTTTCCCACACCCGACCCCTCTGCACAAGGTGGAGAGAGGAGCACGACAGCAGCGCTTGCGGCTTTCCCCCCTCTCCATTCCATGGAGAGGGAGTCGAGGGGTGAGGCGCCGTCAGTTCCCCCTCGCCTGCTTCAGCAATCCGATGTACTGCACGGCCATGCGCAGGTCCTCCATGGCCTCGGCGGCCTCGCACATGGGCGGGCGCTCGCCCCTGATGGCGGCCACAAAGTTCATGGCCTGCTGGCGCATGGCATGCACCCACGGCAGCGTCGGGCTGCAGGTCTGCGGCGTCACACCGTTGCCCGGGTCGCGCAAGATCTCCACCCGCCCGGGGCGGTTGCTGGCCAGCGGCGCGGGTAGCTCCAGTTTCACATAGCCCCGCTCAAAGGCCACCAGCGCGCTCTCCTGCCAGTCCACGGTGGTCTGGTACGGTGTCATCTCGATGGTCCCGGTGGCGCCGCTGTCGCTGACTGCCACCAGCAGCACTCCGCCGGGGTCGGCATATGTGACATTGTAGGGCTCCCCCAGCAGGTGCCGCAGCAGGTTCACCTGGTGAATGTAGTAGTTCACGAAGGCGGTGTAGTCGGCGTAGGTCTGCTCGTCCATGTCCGAGGCGGGCGGGTCCCACTCCAGCGGCGGGAGCGGCTCATCGGTGCCAATGAGGTCCGTGAAGCCCGAGGCGACCCAGTCACCGGCGGGCATCAGAATGCGCACATACTTCAGCGCCCCCAGCTCGCCCGTGGCCTTCAGCCGGTCAATCTCCGCCTTGGCGTACATGGTCGCCGGGTCGCTGCGCTTGTGGTAGCCCACCATATGCCAGGTGCCACTGGCCTCCACGGCCCGCACGATCTTCTCGCCTTCCTCCGGGGCCCCGGCGAGCGGTTTCTCCGTAAAGACCGGCACACCGGCCTTCAGCAGCTCCGGCACCAGCGTTCCATGCCGCGTGAAAGGCTGCGAGGCGACGATGCCGTCCAGCTCCTCGTTGGCCAGCAGCGCCTCGTGGTCGCGGTACACCCTCGGCACGCCATACCGCGCCGCGACCCGCTGCCCCAGGCCTTCACGCACTTCGGCGATGGCCACGACCTCGCAGTCCGGCACCGTCACATAGTTGCGCAGATGGGCGCACTGCCCCATCCCACCCACACCGACAAACCCGATCCGTACCTTCGGCATTGGGCCCCTCCCGTTATTGGGCAACTGTGCCCTCGCGGTCTATCCCCGTCACCGCACCGCCTTCATAGGCAACAGCGTTCAGCCAGGTGCTGAGTTGCTCTCCCGGCTGCATGGTCAGGTGCTGGCCCTGTTTCATGACCTCGGTCAGCGTGCCGGGATAGCTGCTGAAGGGCTCAACAGCGCAGACGTAGTTGCGGCCCCAGCTTGGCGCGCCCATGGTCCCACTCAGTGACAACCAGTACCACAGATGCCGAAAGACCCTGGTGTCAAAGCTCATCGCAAACCCCACACCGCGACGATGGTTGGTGAGGCCGTACCAGCCCTCGGTCAGGTTCGTCAGGAAGAGCATGTCCGAGACGCGGTCTTCGGGCGCGGTGATGCGGCTGACGTCTATGGGCTGACCGTTGAGGCCCTGGCCGACGGGCCACGGGAACCGCTGCCCCTGTGCGAAGCGGGCCTCGTCCTCGCCATTGGTGTCGCAGTAGACCTCATTGGCCGGGGCATACAGCACACAGCTTTCGTCCAGGAAGGGCGGCCCGAAGGCGGGGTGGTGGCCCCACATCAGGTCCATCGCCACGTGACCCTCGTTGGTGAGTGTCTCCTCGATCGCCAGCACCGGCTTGCCCGACCGCACGGTGAGTGTCTTCTCCAGCAGAAAGGGCGTGCGCCGGGTGCGCACCCAGGTCTTGACGCTGACGCACTCGGGCTCATCCACCAGCACCTGATGTCGCCAGGGCAGGCCGAAGACCTCGCCATGCTGGCCCAGCTCTGCCCCGCGGTAGTTGCACTTCCCCCCGCCCTGCGGCACCAGTTCCTGCCACCCGCCCTCGTAATACTCAAGAAAGCTCCCACCGGGTGGGTAGCTGCTGGGCAAGTGACTGCCGGCCGCGCGAACACCGTTGGGGCTGCGCCACATGAAATCGGTGTCGCTGGGCTTGTGGACGAACTCATAGATGTCGGTGCCCTGGTCCAGCAGGATGCCGACCCGGATCAGCTCATTCTCAATGACCATCACGCGGACGCCGCGATAGACCAGCTCATCGTTGACGCGGCAGCCGTAGTTACGCTCGTGGGTGTAGTGCATGGCAGGATCTCCCCGGCTTGAACTCGTGCTAGCTTCCCGACTCCGCAGCTGATTCCCTTCTGCCCCAGTTCAGAACACGGACGGGGCGCCCCGGTATCCCAGGACGCCCCTGCTGACTTGTCGTAAGGGGCCGAGCGCCTGCCCCGGTCATGGCGACTAGCGCCGCAGCGGCGCCAGCACACTGGTCTGACTGCCGTCAGCGGTCGCTGCGGTCACCCGCACCAGATACATGCCTCCGGGCACCTTGCTGCCCGTTCTGCTCACACCATTCCAGTGGAGCGTGTTGATCCCGGCTTCCAGGTCCCGCGCCGGCAGCTCGGCCACGACGATACCCGCCATGTTGGTTACCGTCGCCCGGACATTGGCCGGCGCCGATAGCGACACCACGATGTGGCTGATCTCGCCGCCCTGTGCCGTCGCTGTCAGCGCCAGCGCCGCAGCGCTCCCGGCGCCAATCTGCACCGTCGCGCTCAGCCGCGCCGGTCCCGTCGTTACCCCATCGAAGGCCCTCGCTCGACACCGCCAGTACTGGCCGACCTCGGTCAACGATGGGTCAACGAAACGCCCGGCGGGGCCTTGCACCCAGTTGACGCCATTGGTGCTCTTGTACCACTGGTAACGGTACGTGAGGGTGTCGCCATCGGGATCGGTGGCGCCCGAGGCGGTTGCTGTCAGCTTGTCGCCGTCCCGGGGACTCGTGGGCGTGACCTTCACCAGCGCAGGCGCTGTGGGCGGCTGGTTGTTGGCCAAGATAGTGACCACCGGACTGTAGACCTTGGCGCTCTTGGAGACGCCATCATGGGCCCAGGCCTGAACCTTACACTTCTGGCCCACGGTCGTGGACGAGGCAGGAAGGACCTTCCGCGCCAACCCGGCCGTCCAGGTCTGCCCCCCGTCAGTGCTCAGCCACCACTGATAGCGGTACGTGATGGTATCGCCGTCTGCATCCGTCGAACCACTGGCTCCGGCAATCAGATCCTCGTCGTCATAGGCTAGCGTTGGTTTGATGAGAACCTTGGTCGGAGCCGTCGGGGGCGTGTTCGGGCGGAAGCGCTGCACCCGGTCATTGCCCAGTTCAGTAACCCACACGCGGTTGGAGGAATCCACCACAATGCCAAAAGGCTGATCTAGCTGACCGTCACCGGAGCCGTAGGCTCCCCACGTCTCCTTCCACACGCCCGTGGGGCTGAACCGCTGGATGCGATGGTTGTTGCTGTCCGCAACGTAGACCATGTTGTCCGGACCGCAGGCGATGCCGCAGGGCGAGCTGAACTGCCCGTTGGCTGATCCCGCTGTACCCCACTTCGCCACGAACGTGCCCAGCCGGGTGTACTTCACCACACGATGGTTGCTGGTGTCGGCCACGAAAAGGTAGCCCCCGGCGCCAAAGGCGATGCCCCGGGGACCGTAGAAGTTGGTGTTGCCGCTCCCCTGGCTCCCCCACGTTTTCAGGAACGACCCACTGGCCGAGAACTTCTGGACACGATGGTTGGCCGCGTCGGCGACATACAGGTTGTCGGCATCGTCCATCGCCAGGCCGCTGGGGACGTTGAACAGCCCGGGATCTGACCCGTAGCTGCCAAACTTCCCAAGGAAGCTCCCGTCCAGGGTGAAGAACTGGACGCGATGGTTCTCACAGCTCACATAGACCTTATCCTGGCTGGATACTGCGATGCCGACCGGCCAGGAGAACTGACCGTCGTCAGAGCCTTGCTCCCCCCATTGGGTCAGGAACGTCATGTCGGGCCCGAAACGTTGGACCCGGTGATTCGAGAAGTCCACCACATACACGCGGCCCACCCCATCCAGGGTGAGGTGCACCGGGTTCCAGAACTGACCGGCGCCACTCCCCAGACTGCCCCACTTGCCGTCAAACCTGAAGTATCCTGCGGCCTCGACAGAAGAGAACTGCAGCGACAACAGCAGACCGACGTTCAGGAGAACCACGAGCTTGGGTCTCATCAGCACCACCTGCCTTGCTCAGTCGTGAGGTGTCCGAAGCCCCTCCGACCTTGTCCCCCCCAAGTGCCACCGCCCGGACCAGGGTTCTGGCCCGTATCTGCGCGTGGTGGCAGGGGTCATCTAGTGCTATTATTACCCCTTTTCCAACCAGATTCCTTCCTTCACTCAAAGCTGGAGAGCCAAGGGCCAGAGTCAGCAGGGGCGCCCCGGTATCCCGGGACGCCCCTGCTGACTTGCCTTAAGGGGACGAAGCCTGCCCCCGTAATCGCGGCTAGCGTCGCAGCGGCGCCAGCACACTGGTCTGACTGCCGTCAGCGGTCGCTGCGGTCACCCGCACCAGATACACCCCGCCGGGAACCTTGCTCCCTGACGTGCCCACGCCGTTCCAGCTCAGCGTGCTGATGCCCGCCTCCAGGTCCCGCGCCGGCAACTCCGCCACCACGATACCCGCCATATTCGTGATCGTCGCCCGGACACTGGCCGCCGCCGACAGCGACACCACGATCTGGCTGACCTCGCCGCCCTGCGCCGTCGCCGTCAGAGACAGCGCCGAGCCCGTCCCCGGTCCAATCTGCACCTTGGCACTGGTCTTGATGGGCCCCACGGCCGTCCCGTCGTAAGCCCGTGCCTGGCAGCGCCACCACTCGCCCACCGAAGTCTCGGTCGCGGGCAGGACTTTCTTGGCCGGACCATTGGTCCAGCTGGTACCATCCGTGCTCCGCTGCCACTGATAGCGGTAGGTCAGGGTGTCGCCATCGGCGTCGGTGGCGCCGCTGGCCGTGGCCGTCAGCTGGTCGTCATCGGTCGGGTTCTTGGGCGTGATGACCACACTGGTCGGCGCCGTGGGCTTGGTGTTGGCACCCCGGATCTCGAAGACCTCACTGTAGACCTTCGTGCTCCGCGCGATGCCATCATAGGCCCAGGCCTGCACCTTCCAGAACTGCCCCACGGTGGTCTCCGTGTTCTTGAGAACCTTCAGGGTCGGGCCCTTGGTGAACGTCGTGCCATCGTTGCTCTTCCACCACTGGTAGCGGTAGGACAGCGCATCGCCATCCACGTCGGTCGAGCCGGTGGCGTTGGCCGTGACGTCGGTCTTGTCGTAAGCCGGCAACGGCTTGACCGTCACCTTGGTCGGTGCCGTGGGCGGCTTGTTGGGCCGGAAGCGCTGGATGCGGTGGTTGTACTGCTCTGTGATCCACACCTTCAGGCTCTTGTCCACGAAGACGCCTGACGGGTAGTACATCTGCCCATCGCCGGAGCCATACTGCCCCCAGGTGTCCTTCCAGTTGCCATCCGCGTCGAACTTCTGCAACCGGTTGTTGCTGGTGTCCGCCACGTAGACCATGTTGTCCTTGCCTACCGCGATGCCGGCAGGGTAGCTGAACTGACCGTTGGCGCTCCCGCTGCCCCCCCACTGCTTCACATAGGTACCGGTGCTGGTGTACTTCACCACCCGATGGTTGTAGGTATCCGCAACAAAGACGAAGTTGCCCGCCCCAAAGGCGACCCCCTGAGGATAGTTGAAGTTGGTGTCACCGCTGCCGTAGCCCCCCCAAGTGGTGATGAAACCGCCGTTCTTGTTAAACTTCTGCAGACGGTGGTTGCCATACTCAATCACGTAGATGTTGTTGCTGGCGTCCATGGCGAGCCCGCGCGGGGAGTTGAACTGCCCCGTGGAGCTGCCATAGCTGCCAAACTTGCTGAGAAAGAAGCCCGTGAGTTGGAAGATCTGGATGCGGTTGTTGTTGCTCCCGCTCGTGTCACTCACATAGACCTTCTTCTCTCCGGAGATCACGATCCCCCACGGGTAGCTAAACTGCCCGTCGGAGGACCCATTCCCTCCCCACTGGCTCAGGTAGCTCATGTTCGAGGCAAAACGCTGAACGCGATGGTTATAGTACTCCACCACGTACACCTTGCCATCGGCGTCGAGAGCTATGCCGGTGGGGTAGTAGAACTGGAGGGGCCCGGAACCCTGCGAACCCCAACGACCGTCAAACTTGTAATACTGGGCTGCCTGTGCTGACACCACGCAAGCCAGCACCGCCAGGACGACAATCCCCGCGATCTGCAGTCTGCCTGTCATGTCACTCACCTTTTCCCTCTAGTGGCACTGCATCTGCCCATGCTTTGCCCATTCGCCCACTAACTATATAGCTAGTTTACCAATCCGTCAACCACACTTTTCCCATCAGACAGACCGACTTCTTGGGACAAAACTAGCCGCGTCCCATCCCACACCCCCACTCCCGTGACCCCCACACCTTCCCACACGCTTCGTTCCTGCCCTTACTCACCCTCCTCTCCCTGTGCCGGACAGACCTCGCAACCCCGTGAGCCCTGCGCCCCCAGGCAGGTTAGGTAGCATCTCCGGACGAAATGGATTGCCGCGTCACCCGAGCGTGGAGGTCCCGCCGTGAAGGCCATCATGGTGATGTTTGACTCCCTCAACCGCCGCATGCTCGCCCCCTATGGCGAGATCCCGTTTGTAGGGTATGACTGTGTCCACACTCCTGCTTTTCGACGCCTGGCTCAGCGTTCCTGCAAGTTTGAGACTAGCTACGTCGGCAGCATGCCCTGCATGCCTGCCCGGCGCGAGTTGCATACTGGGCGCTACAACTTCCTCCACCGCTCCTGGGGGCCCCTGGAGCCCTTCGATGACTCGATGCCTCAGCAACTCCGCGAGGCGGGTATTCTCTCTCATCTCATCAGCGACCACTACCACTACTGGGAGGAGGGCGGGGCCAACTACCACACCAAGTACAGTTCCTGGGAGATCGTGCGCGGGCAGGAGGGGGATCCGTGGAAGGGAGACCTGCGGCTCAAAGACCTGCCGCAGAGCAAGAACAACGAGCGCGGTGGTGGGCCCTGGTTACGGCAGGACTGGGTCAACCGCTCCTACATGCAGGATGAGGCCAGCCAGCCGCAACCGACCACCTTCCGCCTCGGCGAGGAGTTTCTGCGGGCCAATGCGGGTGAGGACGACTGGTTCTTGCACCTGGAAACCTTCGACCCCCATGAGCCCTACTTCAGCCCGAAGCGCTTCCAGGACCTCTACCGCCACCACCTGCAGGACTACCACTGGGATTGGCCGCCCTATGCGCCGGTGACCCAGTCTCCGGAGGAAGTGCGGCACATGCGGGCCATGAGCGCCGCCCTGCACACCATGTGCGACGAGTACCTGGGGCGCATCCTGGACCTGATGGACGAGTTGCACCTGTGGGACGACACCCTTCTCATCGTCAACACGGACCACGGCTTCCTGCTGGGAGAGCATGACTGGTGGGCAAAGTGCACCCAGCCCTTCTACAACGAGGTGGCTCACACGCCCCTGTTCATCTGGGACCCGCGCAGCCGCGTCGCCGGGGAGTCCCGTCGCAGTCTGGTCCAGACCATTGACCTCCCGGCCACCATCCTGGAGTACTTCGGTCTGGACCTGCCCCCTGATATGCAGGGCCGGCCCCTGCGCGACACCATCGCTAAAGACACGCCGGTGCGTGCAGCAGGGCTCTATGGCATGTTCGGCGCCCATGTCAATGTCACGGACGGCCGCTACACCTACATGCGCGCCAACGTGACCGAGGACAACACGCCGCTGTATGAGTACACCCTCATGCCGGCCCACATGCGCGCCGCCTTCGGCGTGGACGAGCTGCAGGACATCCAGCTCCAGGAGCCCTTCAGCTTCACCAAGGGCTGCCGCACCATGAAGATCGCCGGGCGCTCCTGGCGCCGCGCCTCCGACTTCGGGACGATGCTGTTCGATCTTGAGACCGACCCGGGCCAGGAGCATCCTCTGGATGAACCGGAGGCGGAGCGGCGTATGGTGGATCTCATGGTGGAGCTGATGCAGGAGAGCGACTGTCCTGCGGAGCAGTACGAGCGGCTGGGTTTGGACCGGTGAGGTACACAAGCGACGGATGTTTCACATGAAACATTTGTTCGATAAACACTCCGGGGCCGGCACGGCACCGGCCCCGGAGCTCTTCTGCCATCCTACAGGTACTTCCCAAAGAACTCATGGGCCTTGTTGTTGGCGAACATGTGCTCCCCCGGGTGGATGTCGCACCACAGGTCCGCCTCGGCTCCGGCGGCCCGGTAGATCTCCTGCAACCGCTCCCAGCTTGCCAACTGGTCCTCGATGAAGAAACAGGTGTCGTGCACGCCCATCTCGATCAGCAGCGGCCGCGGCGCGATCAGCCCGGCAATGTCATGGACATCGAAGTACTTGTAGATCCCCGGCACCATCTGTGATCCGCACCAGTTGGCGCGATTGATGGCGAACTTCTCCCAGGGGTTCAGGTAGCCGATGATGTCGGCGCACTTGATGCGCGGCTCGGCGGCGGTGGCGAAGGTGGTCATGGTTCCGCCCTGCGACAACCCCATCATGCCGATCCGCTCGCCGTCCACTTCCGGGCGGCTCTGCAGGTAGTCCACGCAGCACTTCATGTCCCAGATGTTCAGGGTCAGGGTGTAGATGCCAAACATGGCGCCGCGCAGGAAGTGCACATTGCACTTGTCCCGGCCGGGGTAGGGGTTGCCGCCATCGGCCCGCTCGCCAAAGACCCGCAGGTCGGGGCTGAGGGTCAGGTAGCCCGCGCGGGCCATGATCTCGCCGTAGTTGTAGTTGTGCTGGGCAATGTTGGCCGCCAGGTCCGGCGTGGTGCGGTTGCCAGCCACTGGCTCCTTGCCATAGGCCCCGTGGCCGTGGCTGCACAAGATCGCCGGGTTGGACCCATCGGCCTTCATGTCCACTGGCCGCAGCACCACGCACGGCACGCTCATGAACTCCTCGGAGTCAAAGATCACGCGCTCGCGGATGAGGCCGTCCTCCTCCACCGAGAAGATGACCTCCGGCTCCGGGTCCACCGGCCGGGGGAACTCTCCGAGCAGCTCGAAGAACTTCTCGCTGGCCCGCGCCTGCCAGTCCTCGAAGTCGGCCAGTGTCGTGCCTTTGAAGGTTAGCAGCGGCTCCCAGTCCGCCGCGATGCGGTTGAAATACTCAATCATCGAGAAGTTGCGCTTGGCCATGGGGACCTCCCTGCATGTCGTGGTGAGCTGCACCGAGGGTTCACCAGCTCGGGTTAGCCGACCTGCAGCACCTGGTCTTCTGTTTGCTCTCCGCAGCGTCGCCTTGTACAATCCCCGTGCCATGACCTCACCGTCGCGCATCTCATCCCTGCTCATCAAGCCCGCCGGACCGGACTGTAACCTGGCCTGCGATTACTGCTTCTACCGGCCCGCCGGCGCCCTCTACCCGCACACCCGCCGGCCACGCATGCAGCCGCACGTGCTGCGCGAGCTCGTGGCGCAGTATATGGCCCTCAGCGACACCCCGGCCTTCTGCTGGCAGGGGGGCGAGCCGACGCTCATGGGGGTGGATTTCTTCCGCAGGGTCGTCGCCCTGCAGCAGAAGCACGGACGCTCCGGCCAGGTCGTGGCCAATAGCCTGCAGACCAACGGGGTGCTGATAGATGACGAGTGGGCCCGGTTGCTGGCGCGGTACCGCTTCCTGGTGGGTCTGAGCCTCGACGGGCCGGCCGACATCCACGACCACTACCGTCGCAACCGGGGCGGCGCCCCAACTCACGCCCGCGTCCTGCAGGCCCTCCGCACCCTGCGGCAGCACCGGGTGGAGACCAATGTCCTCTCCCTCATCACGCCGCTTTCCGCCTCCCAGCCCGAACGTGTCTTCCGGTTTCTGGTTGAACAGGGCCTGGAGTACCTGCAGTTCATACCCTGCGTTGAGCACGAGACCTTCGGCCTCAGCCCTGGCCAGTGGGGAGACTTTCTCTGTGCCACCTTCGACCTGTGGCTGCCCCTGCGGGACCGGCTGCACCTGCGCCACGTGGATGACTTGATCCTGCAACTGCTGGGCCGGGGGAACGAGGTCTCTTGTGCCTGCAAGCCCGAGTGTGGCGACTACCTGGTGGTGGAGCACAACGGGGATGTCTACGCCTGCGACTTCTTCGTGGACGAGCCCCATCGTTTGGGCAACCTGCTGCAGACGCCGCTGGCGGAACTGGCGGCCCTGCCGGAGGCCTTAGCCTTCGCGGCGGCCAAGCGCAGCCTGGCGGCTGAGTGCCGGGCGTGCGAGTTCCTGGAGCTCTGCTATGGGGGCTGCTGCAAACATCGCGTATTCCACGCCGAGCGCCTGGACGTGCCGACGTTCCTGTGCGGCGGTTTCCGCCAGTTCTTTGCCCACGCCCTGCCGCAACTGCGACCGCTCGTGGACGAGTACCGCGCCGGCGCACCGCGATAGGATCCCGACGCCTACGGCAGCGTGACCTCGCCGGTGGCTACCCACTCACAGCCCCTCAACAGCGTCTGCTGGAAGGGCGGGTTCTCGAAGGCGATCATGCTGGCGCCCTTGTACTCGCCGTTGGGGTCCCCCTGCCACACGTGGCCCAGGACCATGTGGAACACCCGCCCCTTGCCGTACTGCGTCACCACCATCATCGGCTCATCGTTGCCCGTGCCGCCCTTCTCCGGCGCCGCATAGGCGCTGGCCAGCACGTGGTACGGCACCCCGTGCATGTGGACCAGGCGATGGTACAGCTCGTCCCATTGCAGGAAATCCTCGACGCCGCGCGTGATCGGGTGCTCCCGGTCAACGATGCGTACCAGGAACTGATGGAACTCGCCGTGACCGGTGCCCTCGCGCCACAGCAGCCCCACCATCTTCTCGTACTCGACCCAGCCGGGGAAGGCGTTGTCGGCGGCGTGCAGGATCACGAGGCCGGTTCCGCCCGCGACCGCGGCCTCGAAGTTGGCCCGAGCAGATGCCGACCACTCAGGGCCGTTGTAGTCGGAGAAGATCAGGTCATACCCCGCGAGCGCCCCTGCGTCCTCCAGCGCCGCCGACGGGTCCTCGGTCACGGTCACCGTGAACCGGCCCGAGGCCTCCATCAGTTCGCGCACGTATGGCGTGGAGCGCGTCCAGTCGTGGTTGTTGGCTCCTGACAGCAGCAAGACACTGAGCTTGGGCATGGGACCCTCCTGTGGTCTACTAGGCATGTGGACGCCATTGTGGGCCGGGGGGAGTTCAGGCTCAGAACCGCCCGTAATGTGCCACCAGTTCCATCACCCGGCAGTACTGCGCGAAGCTCACATTGTCCGGCACCGAGTGATCGGAGTGGTAGATGTAGCCCCCTCCGACCTTCGCCACCGGGATCTTTGCCGCGACCTCGTGCTCGATGACGCGGGGGTCGGGATGGGCCATGGCGCGGACGTCAATGCCGCCCATGAAGGCCAGCCGGTCGCCGTAGTCGCGCTTCAGCTCCCGCAGGTCCATCCCCGCCTTCACCTCGCACGGCTGCAGACAGTCAAAGCCGGCCTCGATGTACATGGGGAGGAAGGGCCTCACGTCGCCGTCGGTGTGCATGATCACCCGCATCCCGTGGCTGTGGAACACGTCGCAGAGACGCTGCTGCACCGGGAACTCAAACTCCCGGTAACAGGCGGGCGAGAAGAAGGGCCCGTTGCGGTAGGCCTGATCATTCCAGATGAAGGCTCCGTCGAAGCGAAAGCCCCTCGCCAGCATCTCCTCCAGGCCAGTGATGAGCGTCTCTCCGATGGTCGTCATCATGTCGCGCACCCACGCGGGGTCTTCCTTCATGGCGATCAGCACGCGCTCGGTCCCGGCGAAGCGCTGGATGCGGTCGAAGCCGAAGCCGGCGGCGTAGCTGACCCACAAGCCCTGGTCGCGCAGAGCGCGATTGGACGCCAGGCCCCCCTCCCAGTCCACGCGACGGTCATTCCAGGCCAGCAGCGGCTTGTGCTCCTCCCAGCGCTCGCGGGTGGTGATGCTGTAGTCCAGAAGCTCCGGGACGGACTCCTGCCCCACGAACACCCGGGTCGTCGCCCCGAACTCGTCCCTGATGATGCGATAGGTCTCAGTCTCCTCCAGTGTTTCCCGCGGCAACTGGAAGGATAGGTCTGCGCCCTGGTTGGCCCATTCGTAACCAAAGTAGCTGTGCGGTGACTGGTCCTCCGGCAGCCCCTCACGATGCCAGCGAGCAACCGTCGTCTCCCACTGCACATCCGCGATGGGGATGCGGTCGGCTTGCTGGTGGGTGACGGCCAGATACCAGCGTTCGCGTGAGGTCATGGGTCACCACGGGTCTGGTACGCCCGACACTCCCGTCGGGTACCCTGCGTGCGGCAGCAGTATCGGCCGACCCCTCTCAAAGGGTTGGCCGGGTGCCGTTGCCCCGCAACACGTCAGGACAGGCAGGGGTGCCCGACCTCCCCTGGACCGTGCGGCAGGAACAGCACCTTTCCGCACCGGCCCTCGTCGGCCAGCCGCAGAGCCTCCTCGGCCTGGTCGAGGCGAAAGCGGTGCGTCACGGCGGGCTCGAAGCTCAGGCCACTGGTAGCCAGGAAGCGGGCCAGGTCCCAGCTCCAGTCGAGGTGGAACACCACCGACCCCAGCAGCGTGCAGGCGCGGCCGTGTATCTCGCCAGGGTTGATGACCTTGTCGTACTGCCCGACACCGACGATGGCGGCCTTGCCCTCGCGCCGAAGAGAGGGGATGACCTTCTCCCGGGCGGCAGTGGCCCCGGAGGTCTCGATCACATAGTCCAGACCGTCGGCCCAGTGGCCCGCTGGCCCACGGCCGAACTCGCGCAGCGCGGCAACGGCTTCTTCGCAGGCACCGTCCACTACCAGGTCCGCGCCGCAGCGCCGCCCCACTTCCAGGCGCTCCGGCAGCACGTCCATACCCGCCACACGCAGACCGAGAGCCTTGCCCACCAGCACACAGCTAAGCCCCACCGGACCCAGCCCGAAGACGCCGACACTTTCCCACGGCCAGATGCCCAGGCGCTTGTACGCCCCCCAGGCGGTCCCGCCCACGCAAGCCATGAACGCGCCGTCAGTGAAGCTCACGCTGTCCGGCAACGGGACGCAGTTGCGCTCCTTGACCACGCAGTACTCGGCGAAGGAGCCGCCGGTCGCCACGCCGACGACCTGGTCGCGAGCGCAGGCCACCACCTCCCCGCGGGCACACTGATGGCATGTGCCGCAGCCCTGGTGATGGTGGGCGCTGACCCGATCGCCGACCTGCAGCCGCTCGCAGCCCGGGCCAACCGCGTCCACGACCCCACTGGGCTCGTGTCCGGCGATCTGCCCCGGCACCTGGTCGGCCCGGTAGACGTGCAGGTCCGAGCCGCAGATGCCGGTGGCCATGATCCTCAGCCGCACCTCGCCATACCCAGGTTCGGGCCTGGGGAACTCGCGGACCTCAAGCTGCCGGTTACCCGTGAAGACTACCCCGAGCATGGTTGGGTCTCCTGTGTGGTCAGACCGGCAGGAGCGCTGCCCCTACGAAATCGCGCTCTGGTGAGCGCTCCTGCCTGCGGACAGGGCCGGTGCTCCTACGACGTCGCGCTCTGGGGAGCGCTCCTACCTGCGGGTAGGGCCGCTGCTCCTACGACATCGCGCCCAGCGTCGCCGCAATCTCGCTCAGCCACACGATCATCTCCGCCGTGTGATCGAGCAACACAATCCCCGAATCGCTGGCCGGGTTGTCCCAGGCGCCTTCGGGTCGCTGGCGGGCGACGACGTAGTCGGCGAAGCGCACGGCCGCATCCCGTGCCGCCGCGTCACCCGTGATGGAGTAGTAGACCGCCGCGCCGAGCGCCGATTTGCCTGAGGGCATCGAGGCATAGCTGTCCTCGGCCCAGGTGAGACTGGCGTCCATCAGCCACTTGGCCGCCGTCAGCGCCGCCTCGTCTCGGGTCGCCTGGTGGTAGCGGCACAGGAACAGGCAGGCCATGCCAGGGAAGTAGTAGCCCTGGCCGGGCCGGGATCCGTCAATGAAGGCGGTCAGTGGGTCATCTTCCGCCACAAGAAGCTGCCCCTCGGGTGTCGTCCGGAAGTAGAAGCGACCCGTGGTTGGCTGCTGCCGCACCTGCGCGATCAGATGCTCGGCACAGCGGCGGGCTGCCGCCAGCTCGCCACCATACAGGCACGCCACGCCGGCCCAGCCGGTGCACAGCGACTCCACGTACTCGTTCCCCTCTACCACCTGGAAGAACCCGCCACCAGGCGCCTGGCACCGCAGGATGTAACGCACCACGGGGTAGGAGATGTCAAACCGCCCCAGGCGATGGGCGCCCTGATAGATCCAACTGGTCTTGTAGAGCGCCAGGCCCTGGTCGAAATGCCTGGGCCGGCCGTCGGCGCCGAGGGCCTCGCGTCTGATCCAGTTCAGCAGCCGGTGGGCCTCCAGGGTGTGGCCGGTCACGGCCAACGCGTAAGCTCCCTTGTGGTAGACATCCGCCTGCAAATCATCGCGGATGAAGGAGCCGTCAGCGTTCTGCCGGGAGAGCAGCCACTGCGTCCCCCGGTGCGCCGCCTCCCGATAGCGGTCCAGACTGGCCAGCAGTTCAGTCGTGCACACGTCGCTCCCCTCCCGGCCTGGCCCACACAAAGCCGGCCCGGCCTTTGCGGGACCGGACCGGCTCGGCGACAGTCAGCGCGCTGCGTGTTGCCTCGGCAGCCGCGACTACTCCACCGTGATGCTCACCGGCGTCGCCTCGGCCCGGCGGTCCGGATTGTAGTACTCGTAGACGGTGCTCTTGGGCGTCTGCGCCTTCAGCGGGTACTTGGCCTTCAGGCGATAGGTGAAGCTCACCACCTGCCCGGCCTCCAGCTTCTCCAGGTAGCAGATGATCTGCCGACCAGTCAGGCTGAACTTCTGGAGGGTGCCGTTCTCCACCAGGTTGGCGATGTCCTCCGCCTGCAGCTCAAATCCTGGCGGCAGGCCCAGGTCCACGATGATCATGCTGGTCTGACCGGGCAGGTTATTGCGCACGGACACCTTGGCCGTCACCATGTCATCCTTGGCGAGCGTCGTGCGGTCGTAGTCCAGCTTGATGTCCAGGGCCCCGCGGCCCTCACCCGGCACCTTATCCCAGGGCAGATAGTGCTTGCCCACAATTTGGTACAGCGTGCTGCCCTTCCCCTCGAACTTGATGGTCACGTCGTTGCGCCCGGGCTTTAGCCACTTGTGGCCGTCCACTTGCCGCATCACATCGGCGTTCTCCGGCGTCAGACCGAAGGCGTCGGCCTGCTGCCCGTTGATGAGTACCGTGACCTCGCCGTCCACTTGCTGGGTGGCGTTCTTCTGGGCGGCCATGAGCGCCCGCAGCGCGAGGACCGTGGCCTGGGTCGAGTACCAGGTGCCATTGGGGTCCTTCTGCGAGACCAGATAGCTCAGCACCTCGGTCGCCTCGGACGTGCGGTTGCCCGCGATCAGTGCCAGGGCGGCCATGCCGGTGGCCTCCAGGTCACTGCTCTGACCGCTGCTGTGGGTGATGCCGGTCATCTCGGACTCCCACCACATCTTCCCGTCAGCCCGCTTGGCCAACTGAATCAGGCGGTCCAGCACCTCGTTGGTGCGCTGGTGGAAGTCGCCCTTGTCCAGCAACAGGTCGCTTTCCACCAGCGCGTTGGCCAGCATGGACAGTACGTAGGGGTCCTTGGCCTCATCGGCATGAGCGCGCAGGTAGTCGCGCGCTTTGGCGACACGCGGGTCCTGGCACTGGCTGTAGGCCAGGCCCCAGGTGATGTAGGCGGTCGGCGGTAGCTGCGAGTTCTGGATGCGCCCCCAGGACTCCTGGTGCAGGTAGGCCTCGTCGGGCGTCCATGACCCATCCTCGCCCTGCTGGCCCAGCAGCCACTCCTGGGTGCGCTGTAGCAACGCTGGGTCTACCTCGTGGACGCGGCCCATGTCGTAGAACTCCATGACACCAAAGGCCGTGAGGATCTTGTTGGCCGGGGCCTCACCGAACCAGGAGAACCCCCCACCCGGCACCTCGAAGGTCACCAGGCGCTGGTAGCCGTTGTTGATGAACCCCTCGGCCTTCATCTGAATCTCCGGCCGGATCTGACCGGTAGCCTTCATGTAGTCCAGCACCAACACATTCGGATACGTGGCCGAGGAGGTCTGCTCGAAGCAGCCGAAGGGCATCTGCAGGATGCTGTCGAGGCCCTCCACCACCTGCGAGAAGATGCCAGGGTAGATCTTGACCAGGATGTTACTGGCGCCCTCGATGGCTTCTGCCGGGAACTCCAGTGTCTGCTCCACTGTCCCGCTCAGCCGCCCGCTCACCGTGCTCTCGATGAGCTTGCCGTTGGGCTCCACAGTTGCGACCCGCTCGATGGCGTCGCTCATCTTCGAGCCATAGCCGTGGACCAGGAGCTTCTGGTCGCCCAGGCCCTTGGCGGTGATAGTGAAGTACCGCACATCCACCTGGTTGGGGCCGATCTCCAGCTCATGGGTAGCGGGGCCGGTGAGCGTGAACCAGTCGGCCTTCGTCAGCTCCAGCTTCACCGTCTGGGCGGTGTTGAGGTAGTTGTAGACCGCCACCGGCACCGACACCTGATCGCCCTGGGTCAGGGCCACCGGCAGGTCCAAGTCCACGAAGAAGTCCTGGAAGCAGCGGAGGGCGCCGGTCGTCGAGCCCAGGGCTCCCAGTCGGCTGTTGGCCAGCGCCGTCAGCCGCCATGAGGTGATGCTGTCGGCCATCGGCACCTGCAGCGTGGCCTGGCCCCTCTCGTCAGTGATCAGCGCCGGCTCCACCAGCAGCGTCTCCGGGAAGAACTGGCGCACCCGCACCGGCTCCGCCCCGGGCGCACCACCCGCTCCGGTCGCCGCCTCTGCGCCCTTGGCCATCGCCATCTCCGGCGCGCCCGGTCCCATGGGCATGCCACCACCCATGCCCGGTGCCGCGGCCGCCATCGGCACGGCTCGCAGCACCGCACCATCCATCATTATGCCACCGCGCCCGCCGAAACGCATCTCCCGCGCCTCGTCCAAGGAGTTGGCCGCAAACTCACCCCAGCCGGGGATGACATAGAAGTCGTCCTCGGTGTCTTTCTCCTTGTCCGGGCCGTAGGACCACAGGATGACGGCCCAGAGCCGTTCATCGTCGGGCGACATGGGCGCGATGCCGAAGGGCGTCCCCCACTGATCCTGCAGGTCCTCGGCGGTCAGCTTTCCGGCCTGCACCAGCGGCGCCAGCAGCGTCTTGGGGGTCAGTACCGGCTTGCTGTCGGTCTCGTTCCAGACCTGGATGGCCTGCTGGATGCGAGCCAGCTTCTCCTGCAACGCCTGCACCCACTTCTGCTTGGCCTCGGCCAGGCGCGTGGTGTAGGTGTCGGTGGCAAAGAGCGGCATCTCCGGCGCCGGTACCGAGGCCAGCATCACCCGGGCCGCTTCCTGCTTCTGGGCGTCCTCCGTGAAGGGCACGGGCCGCGCTTCCACCGGCGGCTTGCCGGCGATGATGACCGGCATCTCAAAGCCGTGGATCTCATAGCGCGGGGTCGCCAGCTCCTTCTCCAGGTAGAAGTAGACCTTTTCCATCCCCGGCTGCATCTCCTGGATGGCAAAGAGGCTTTCGTCCACCACGTTGACTCCCAGCGCCGCCGCCACTGGCTTGCCGCTGCTGTCGGTGACCGCAAAGTGCACTGCGGCCACGTTGTCCGGCCCGGGCCGATAGGTGTCCTGGTCCGGCTTGACCGCGATGTTGAGGTCGTTGGCTGGGTTGACGTACAGCGGCCGCGTCGCCCGGGCGATCTCCCCGTCGGGCAGGATGCGGTAGGCTGCCAACCAGACCGTGCCCGTCAGCTCTGGTCCCAGGTCCAGCCGCGCCGTCGCCATGCCGTTGACGATGTCTGCCGCGGCCGTCAGCATCGTCTGGCGGTCCTTTACCAGGTCGAAGAAGATGCTGCCCCGCGTGGCGTTGGTGAGCGCCGTGGCCAAGACCGTCTGTCCGACCTCAGCGAGGACCCGGTCAGTCCGCAGCAGCACCGCGCTGTTGGCGCTCCCGCCGCCAACGGCCACCGGCACCTCCTTCTCCACACGCGTGCCATCGGCCGCCGAAGCAACAACCTGCAGGCCCATCTGCAGCTCCGGCTCACCGATACCCCCGCCGAAGCCCATGTCGGGCGCAAACTGCATCATACGCCCCCCGCGCCGTCCCATGCCCATCCCGGTCTGCATGTCTGCGGGGATCTCCACGGTGAGCCGTAGCTCCGCGATGCCGAGCTCGTCGGTGGTGACCTCGTAGGGTGGGACGGTGTTGACCTTCAATCCGGCGGCCTCGCCGGGCGCCCAGCGCACCTTCGCCTTGACAGGTTCACCCGTCGGCCGCGAGACCAGCAGGTAGACGATGTTCGGCACACCGGGGACGATGCGCCCGTTCTCGGGCACGGCGAAGATTTCCAGGGGTGCTCCGGCCACGCGCGAGCTGGTGATGGCCGTCTCCGTGTGCTCGGCCTGATCCTTGACCTCGGCCTCGACCTGCAGGAAGGCCTTGCCCTGCTCCAGCGGCTGGCCGACGAAGCTGTCGGGAAGCTTGCTCTCGAACTTGTAGGTGCCCCTGGCGTCGGTGTTGCCGGTCAGGACCGCGATCTCATTGAAGGCCACGTCGAAGGTCTTCAGCGTCACCTTCACGGTCGCGTCGGCCACCGGCTTGCCGAAGAAGTAGTCGCACTGGACGGTCCCCCGCAGTCTCTCGCCCGGCAGGTAGTACGGCTTGTCGGGAGTGACGACCACTTTGAACTTGGGCAGGACGTAGCGCTTGACGGTGACGCTCTTCTCGACGCGGTCATCGCCCACCAGCGCCCGCACGGCGTAGTCACCCATGTTCACTTCGTCGGCCAGGGTGAACCTGGTGAAGACCAGGCCGAAGTCGTTGGTCCTGAGCACTTGCTTGAAGACCTTGTTGCCCCGGGAATCACTGACCTCCAGCGTCACCGGGGTGTCGGCCAGGGGCCTGAGAGCCGGCTTGCGCAGCACCAGGGCCCGCAGGTGCATGGTCTGGCCCGGCTTGTAGAGCGGCTTGTCGGTGGTCAGAAGCACCTGGTTCTCAATCCGGACGCGCACGTCCTGGTTGTACTCCTCGGCCTGTCCGTTGGCCCGCACCTGGACCGAGAGCCTGTACATGCCCGGTTCCAGGTCAGGGACATCGAAGCGGCAGTCGAGCACCCCGTCGGCGCCGGTGCGACCGGAGAAGACCCGGGTGCCCTGCTGGCCGGAGGGTCCCAGGTAGAGGGCCAGCCGCGCGCCCTCCACGGGCCGGCGAGCCTGGTGGTCGGTGACGACCACGCGAACTGCCACCGGACTGCTGGCCAGCATCTCGCGGGGACCAGTGACCTGGATCCCCAGCGGGCTGACGCCATTGTCGGCGGATCGAGCGGGTGGCCCGGAGAACAGCAGCAGCCCACCGCTAACCGCCAAGAGGGCCAGAAGCGTCAGGCGTGTCACGTCAGAGCTGAAGATCATCGTTCGGTCCTCCTCATCGTCCTGCGCATGAGACTGGCACGGCCGATGCAACGTTCCGCACAATCAGAGACTTGGTGTCGGCCATGCCGCTCTTTCTTCCCTGCGGGCTTGGCTACTGGAGGGTTGGCGGAGGAGGGGACGAAGTCCTGCCGGGGCGGCACGGTCAAGGCACCGCCCCGGCTTGGGGCACAGCTAGTTGGCAGCCTGCTCGGCGGCCGCCAGGTACTCAGTGATCGCCTTGGCGGAAGCGCGGCCCGCCTTCATGGCCTCGACCACCGTGGCGGCACCGGTCACGATGTCGCCACCGGCGTAGACGCCCGGCAGGTTGGTGGCCCCTGTCGCCTCGTCTACGACGATGTACCCGCCCCGGCGGGTGCCCAGGTCGGGACTGGCGGAGGTCAACACCGGATTGGCCCCGGTGCCGATGGCGACGATCGCCACGTCTACCGGCAGCTCAAACTCAGATCCCTCCACAGGGATCGGCGAACGCCGCCCGCTCTCATCCGGCTCGCCGAGGGTCATCCGTTGCATGGTCGCCGCCCGCACCCGCTGGTTCTCATCACCCAGCCAGGCCAGCGGTGTGACGAGGAACATGAACTCGATGCCCTCTTCTTCGGCATGGACGATCTCGGCGGCCCGCGCGGGCATCTCCTCGCGGCTGCGGCGATAGGCCACGATGACCCGCTCCGCACCCAGGCGCTTGGCCGTGCGCGCCGCATCCATGGCCACATTCCCGCCGCCCACCACCACGACGTTGCTGCCCTGGACCACCGGGGTGTCTGTGTTGGGCCAGTCGTAAGCGCCCATCAGGTTTACACGTGTCAGGTACTCGTTGGCTGACACGACGCCCACGAGTTGCTCGCCGGGGATGCCCATGAACTTGGGCAGGCCCGCGCCGATACCGAGGAAGACGGCATCGTAGTCGCGCCGCAAGTCGTCCAGGGTCAGCGTCTTGCCCACCACCACATCGGTCTCGAACTTGACGCCCAGCTTCCGCAGGTAGTCACACTCATAGCGCAGGATCGCCTTGGGCAGACGGAACTCCGGGATGCCGTAGACCAACACCCCGCCCAGTTCATGCAGCGCTTCCAGTACCGTGACGTCGTGGCCCGCGCGCGCCAGGTCAGCCGCTGCCGCCAGACCCGCCGGCCCGGAGCCCACCACGGCGACACGCCTCCCAGTGGGCGTCACTGGCGGCACGGCGAGTTCGTGGCCGGAGGTGCGCTCGTAGTCGCCCACGAAGCGCTCCAGGTTGCCGATGGCCACCGGGTCACCGGACTTGCCCAGCACGCACAGGGCCTCGCACTGTTCCTCCTGGGGACACACGCGGCCGCACATGGCCGGCAGCGAGTTGCTGGCCTTCATGGTGGCCACGGCCTTGTCGAAGTCGCCGGCAGCGATGTCACGGATGAAGCCAGGAATGTCCACCCCTACCGGGCACCCGGCCACACACGCGGGTTTCTTGCACTGGATGCACCGACTGGCTTCGAGCTGAGCCTGCTCCTCATCATAGCCCAAGGCCACTTCGGCGAAGTTGTGGATACGCTCGTGCGGATCCTGCTCAGGCATCGGTTGCCGCGGCGGGCGCTTGGGCTTGCCGGCCTTCTCGATGGCCGTCGCGTCAATGACATCCTGCAGTTGGCAATAGTCCTCGTACTGCTTGCGTGCCTCGGCCTCCATGCCCTTGTAGAGCGCCGTCCGAGCCATGAGCAGGTCGAAGTTGACCTGGTGGCCATCGAACTCCGGACCGTCCACGCACGCGAACTTCGTCTCACCGCCGACCTCCACCCGACATCCCCCGCACATGCCCGTCCCATCAATCATGATCGGGTTTAGGCTCACCATGGTCGGGATGCCCAGGTCACGGGTCAGGTTGGCCACCGCGCGCATCATCGGCATCGGCCCGACGGCCAGCACGAAGTCCACCTTCACCCCCTCGTCGAGGATTTGCCGCAAGACGTCGGTAACCATCCCGTGGTGGCCGCGGGTGCCGTCATCGGTGCAGATCTCCAGTCGCGACGCGAACGCCGCCAACTCGTCCACCAGAATGACCGCCTCAGCCGTGCGCGCACCGTTGATGGCGATGATCTCGTTCCCGGCGTCATGCAAGGCCTTGGCGATGGGGACCACGGGGGCCACGCCGTAGCCGCCACCGACAACCACACAAGTGCCGTACTTCTCGATATGCGTCGGCTTCCCCAGCGGCCCGGCCAGGTGCGCCACGCTATCGCCAGGGTTGAGCCGCGCCAACTTCATGGTGGACTTCCCGACGGCCTGGAAGACCAGCGTGATGGTGCCGTCCCCCGTGTCGGAGTCCACAATGGTCAAGGGGACGCGCTCACCGCCCTCCTCGACCACCAGGATGATGAACTGGCCCGCACGTCGGCGTGCCGCGATCCGTGGCGCCCTGACCTTGACCATGTAGGTATTGGGGGCCAGCTCCTGCTTGTAGACGATCTCGTGCATGCTGCTAAGCTTCCTTTCGGCCTGTGGCCGCGCTAACGGTAGTCATCCGACCAGAGTCAACATATCAACATACTCTTTCCCCGACATTCCTCCCCCAACGCTGGGTTTCCTTTCGGCACGACTCCCTGCCCGCCTCGCTCTTGACTTGGCCTGCTCGCCGGTCTATAGTCATATAACTAACGCACACATTTTGGCGGCAGCCATGAACAAGACTACACCAACGCTCTCACAGGAGTCCATACCCTTGTCTCCCCCCTCCGCCGTTTCCCCGGCCTTGCAGAGGGTTCTGGCTGGCGACTACGGTGTGGATGACCTGGCCGGGTTGCTGGCCGACGGCGACCCCGAACGCGATGCCGCTCTCTTCGCCGCCGCCAACCAGGTGAGAGCCGAGCGCGTAGGCGATAGCGTACACCTGCGCGGCCTCGTTGAGTTCTCCAACCATTGTGGTCGCACATGCCAATACTGCGGGTTGCGGGCTGCCAACAAGGCCTTGCAGCGCTATCGCATGCAGCCGGACGAGATCGTGGAGGCCGGGCTGCGGGCCGCTGCACTGGGCTACGGCACTGTGGTCCTGCAGTCCGGTGAGGACGCGTGGTACCGGGCCGAGGTGATTGCCGGCATCGTGCAGCGTATCAAGGCGCAGGCCGATGTGGCGGTCACCCTGTGCCTGGGGGAGCGACCCCGCGAAGACTATGCGCTGTGGCGCGAGGCTGGCGCTGACCGGTATCTGCTGCGGATTGAGACCAGCAACCGCGAGCTGTACGCGCAACTCCATCCCGGCATGAGCTTCGACCACCGGCTAGCTTGTCTCGGGGCCTTGCGGGAGTTGGACTACCAGGTCGGTTCGGGGGTGCTGGTGGGTCTCCCGGGGCAGACTCTGGAGATGCTCGCCAGAGATCTTCTCTTCCTGCGTGACCTGCCTGCCGACATGGTGGGCCTGGGCCCGTTCATCCCGCATCCGGGCACGCCGCTGGCGCAGGCCGAGGCAGGACGTGTGCCGACGGTCCTGCGCATGGTGGCCCTGACGCGCCTCTTGCTGCCCGACAGCCATGTGGTGGCTACCACGGCCCTGGGCAGCGCCGACCCTCTGGGACGCGAGAAGGCCCTGCAGGCCGGCGCCAATGTAATGATGCCCAACGTTACCCCGCGAGCGTTTCGTGCGCTTTATGAGATCTACCCCGACAAGATCTGCACCGACGAGGAACCCGAGCACTGCCGCGGGTGTATGGCTGCCCGTGTCGCGTCGCTGGGGCGGACGATTGCGACGGGCCACGGTGACGCGCCGCGCTGGCTGCACTCCCAGCGGCACTAGGTGCCATGCCTCTCCTCCTGTGGTTAACACATTCTTAACAGAAATGACGCAGGAGCGTCTGTGGTGTGCTCAGAAATGGGACTTTGGCCCGGTGATACTGGGTCGTGTGGGAGATTGAGATGCCAAAGGCCTGGACCGTCAACAGCCTGGCCCCTGACCAGGCTCTGTCGCAGGCGGCCGCTGCCATCCTCGCTGTCAAACTGCCGGAAGTCCTCAGCTACGAAGAGCCTGCGCGCAAAGGCGACATAGACGGCATCCACGACATGCGCGTGGCGGCCAAACGGTTGCGGGAGGCGGCGCGAGTGCTCAAGCCGGCGCTGCCGGCCGAGGCTCGCAAACGTCTGCTCAAAGAGGTTGAGCGTCTCAACGACAGTCTGGGACTGGTCCGTGACCGGGACGTCATCGGCGAGAGCTTCGCGGCCATCCGCAAGCGAGATCCACGGACGACTCCTCTCGATGGACTCTGTGCTCATCTTGCCGAAGAGCGCCGCCGTTACCACAAGGAGCTGCTGGCCTTCCTCGATGGCCTGCACGCTTCAGGCTTTGCGGAGTTCTACGCCCGCACGATGGACGAGATGGTGGCCCTGTCCCCGGAGGGACAGCCAACCATCATGGCCTTTGCCCGAGAGGCCATCGAGGCCCGGCTGACGGACACGGAGCAGAACTGGGAGACCGCGTCGCGACCGTGGAACGTCTCTGAGTTCCATCGCCAGCGCATCCGCGTGAAGAAGCTCAAGTACGCCATCGAGCCGTTCTCCACGCTCCTGCCCCAGGAGCTGCTACCCATCTACGATCAGATTGCAGACCTGCAGGAGCTGATGGGGCTGGTCCATGACTGCGATGTGCAGCACGAGGTCCTGGAGCAGTGGGTGGCGGCCCACGGCCCTGCCCCCGTCTACTCGGTGGCCGAGGAGCATATTGCGAGCCGCCGCCAGCGGGCTCTCAGCCAACTGGCAGCACTGCTGGAGGAGATGGTGGCGGCCGACTGGGCTGGTCGCTTGCGGGCTTTGCTGGAGGGCTCCCGGGTGGCCGTCCCCGCCTGAGGTTCACTCCGTTCCATCAGGCGAACCCAGCACATCACCGATCCGCTGGCGCAGTTGCAGAAGCTTGGCCGCGGCGGTCTCGTCACCCGGCCCCTGCGCCAGCTTCCGCGCCTCCCCCAGGAGTTCCGCCAGTGCCGGGGAGTCCTTCTCCCGCTGTTCCGCCAGCCGCAGATACTCGTAATCGTCCAGGGCATCGCGCAGCGCGGTAAGCATGAGCGACGCGGCGAGCTGGCCGGTGGGGCGGACGCGTAGCAGGAGGCTGGCTGTCTCGTCCATTTCCAGTCGGATACGCGACTGCCCGGCGGCCCAGGCTTGCCAGCCCAGGAGCCTGGCCCCAACCAGTGACTGCCCCGCCGCCACCGTCGCCGCTGGCTGCTGGGGACTGTTGGAGCCACTGGCTGGGGTCAGGCCGAAGGTCGCCAGGAGCGCCGTGGCCTCGGTCCCCTCGGTCGCGGGGGGCACAGGCACCGAGCAGGCCAGACTGCGCGGCAAGGGCAGGGGCAAGTTCCAGACGTGCACCCGCAGGCTGACCCGGATGGCGCTCATGCCGGTTGGCTTGATCGCCAGTTCGCCCTCATAGACGCCTGCGGGTTGCGAGGGTGGCACGCTGACTGTGACCCACAGGGCCCGCAAGCTGTCCCCGGGGACGTCCACGGGACCCGGCGGCAGCAGGATCTCCGGCCAGGGCGAGCCGTCGGGGGCGTCAGCCAGGTACTCGACTGCTTGGCACTGGACGCTGGATGCCGGGATGGTACCGGTACGACCCCGCAACGGACGGCAGGAGGCTGCAACGGCAGGCAGGTCGTTGCCAAAGGAAACCACCAGGAGCTGCCCCGATTCGGCTTCACCACGGGCGGCCCACAGCTCGAGAGTGGTGCCAACCTCACCTGCGGCCGCCTGCGGCACCGGCGGCGAGAGAGTCAGCGGGTCCGCCAGGCCCAGGCCCCAGCCAGGTCGGCGGTAACCGTGGTTGTGCAGGTAAGCCCACACCCGCAGCGGGAACGCCTCGCGGCGCAAAGCCTGGAGGTCCACGGCTAGCTGGCCAATGTCAGTCTGGAGTTGCGCGAACTCATCGGGCGCCAGTTGCTCCGCCTGGAGCACCTGGCGGCTGAGGTTCTCCAGCTCCTCCCCCAGCTCATCCAGTCGGCCTGTGACGCTGGCGTACCCCCGTATCGTCGGCGGGACATCACGCAGGTCCAGCTCGCTGACGAGTCCCTCGTAGCTACGCAGAGCGCTCTGCAGATCACGCCCTGCTGCTGCCGCCAGAGCCGCCCTGTCGCCAGAGACGTCCTGTGGCCAGACGGGCACTACCGCAGCCGGCACCAGCAGTACCAGCACCACCGCGAGACGCCCCGAGGAGTTCAGAGAGGTGGTTGGTTTCCGCACGGAGGTGCACCACTCACTTCTTCTTCCGGCGCTTCTTCTTCTCCTCAAAGTACTGCTTGCGCTTAGCCCGCTGCCGTCGGGTAATAAGCCAGAGGCTCGCGTAGCCGCCCCCCACCAGCCCTCCCCCGCAGAGCCCAACGGTCACCAGGAACGGCACGGGTCCCGTGGTCTGGCCCAAGACGGGGATGAGCTTGAAAAGCAGCATCAGGGCACCAAGCCCGATACCGGCACCCACCCCCGAGCCAATGAGCGCAACGATGAGCTTGGTGACATCTTCGCTCGACTTCATCTAGTGCTGTCAGTCCCTCCTGTACGGTGCCTTCGACCTGAGAACCGGCTTCTTCGGCGCCTCGTGACTCGCCACCTGCTTTCGGACGTTGCTGGGGCAACTGTGGCCAGGATCGGTCGTCTGCGGTCTTCTTGCGGAACGGTTGCGTCGGCGCTGAGGTTGCCGGCATATCCTCAACTTGCAGGCGCTGTTCCCGGGGCATGCCTGGGTGTTGCGTGAAGCCACCGGAAGCGAACCCCGCGTGTCATTCATGGACGTTCTTCGCCCGGGGGGACCTGCGCTTGAGCCAAACTTGACGGTCGGGCCGCCTGTCAACCTGTGGGCCCGGATGGGCCCCCAATGGTCGGCGTACGGCGACCCCTGCCATCCTGTCTGTCCTGTTGCTCGGGCCTGGCGTGGACCGCGTCCGCGGGCGAGTGCTTCGCGGAGCCCAAGAAGAGGATGAGTAGCCATGGTGGAGGCGATCGCCAGCGAGGCCTCGCGTCCGGCGGTTCCTGGCAGGCCGATCATCTACGTCTACCTGCATCACTCCCAGGAGCAGTGCGCGCTGTACAGTTGGTTCGAGCAGCGCCTGGAACTGGTCAACGCCAGTGCCAGCGCGCTCCGCGCCTGGGCTTCAGTGGTGGTCGGTTGTGGCCATCTCCCGCAGCCGGTACGCGCCGATACTCCGGCGGGCTCGGGCTGGGTGGCCGTCTTTGCGGGGCCGCAGGTGGGTATGCGCGCCCTCGCTTGCCAGATTGTGCTGCCGGACACCGCCGAGGGCGAGGTGGACCTGGAGGCCATCGCCAGCCAACTGGCCCTAGCCGCGCGCCTTGCTCAGGCCAGCCACCAGTTGCAGGCCGCTACCGCTGAACTCAACCAAAATGCTTGTGAGCTTCGTCTGAGCCGACAGCTCGGCGCGATGCTTCGCCAGCCCCTGCCCATGCCACGCTTGCAGCAGGAGCTGGCTCGTCAACTCCGGACCGCTCTTGGCCTGGACCTGCTATGGATCTGGCCCGAGACCGACCTGCGCAAGCGGCCGGTGGTGGACCATGAGGACCGTGCGCCTGCTCGGCAGGAGGCCGCTGACGCGCGCCGCGTAGCCGAAACGGTCATGGCCCAGGGCGAATGCCGGGCCGTCCGTCTGGGTGCTCAGCACCTCGGAGCGCCCCTGATCCTGGGTTCCCAGGTGCGCGGAGCTATCGTGGGGCGGCTGCCGGTGGGCCAACCCGCACCGCGTCCCGGGCAGGTGGAGCTGCTGCGGGCGCTCGCCGGGCAGGTGGCCGTGGCTCTGGACTATGCGCGGCTGTTGCAGGGCAGCGAGGGAACAAGGCCGGAGGAGAGCGGGGCAGCGGCTAGCCTTCGGGAGGTCGCCGGTGGTTTCGCCCATGACATTAACAACCTGCTCGGCAGCATCTGCCTGCAAGCCGAGGTCGGCGCGGACAGCACGGACGACACCGAACTGGCCGAACACTTCGAGGCCATCCGTGGCAAGGTCTTGCGCGTCGCCCAGATCGTCCGTCGGCTCCAGGGGCTGGCAGACGCTTCGCCCGCACCGCCTGCCGGCGAGCTGGTGGACCTGGGGCAACTGGTGCACGATACGCTCGAAAGGCACTGGGCGGTATGGGCTGAGCGCGCTGGCCTTGGCGGCGTGGACCTGAAGCTGCGCGCGGAGTACGCTGACGACGTGCATGTACTGGGCTCGCCGACGGAACTTGGTGACCTGGTGCTCAAGATCGTCCAAAACGCCGTGGAAGCCATGCCCCGGGGTGGCGAGCTGGAAGTGCAGATCGTGCGCGACGGCGGCAATGCGGTGCTTCGGGTTTGCGATACCGGACCAGGCATGACCCCAGAGGTGTTGGCTCAGGCCTGCGAGCCGTTCTTCACCACCAAGAAGGGTGACCACGTGGGGCTGGGCCTGACCGTCGCCCGCAGCCTGTGCGCGGGCTACGGGGGCCGGTTGTCCCTGGCCAGCGAGCCCGGGGCTGGGACCACGGTGGAGGCCACGCTGCCGCTGGCGAAAGCGGGCGACGCCAGGCCGGGACGTCTGCCCAGGGCCAGCAACGAGAACGACGCCGAGCCCTTGAGCCTGCTGGTGGCCGACGACGATGCGACCTTCCTGCACTCGATGACGGTCCTGCTGCGCCGCATGGGCCACCGCGTCACCGCCGCCTGTGACGGCCGGGAGGCCACCAGTCTGCTGCGGCACGGCGGCCCCTTCGACATCCTGCTCCTGGACCTGAGTATGCCGGAGATGGGCGGCTGGGAAGTGGCGCGTCTCGCACGCCAACTGCAGCCCAGGGCCTCGATCCTCTTGCTAACGGGCTGGGGCGAGCAGGTAGCCACGATCAACGATGGTCGGGTGGACCAGGTGCTCTCGAAGCCGATTTCCCTCGAGGCGCTGGCCGAAGCGGTCACGAACTGCGAAGCGCGTCGCCGGACGGCAGCCGTGGCTCCAGGCGACGACGAGAGTTGAGCCCCCAAGACCGGCAACCGATTGGAGCCGCGGCACCGGCAACGGTACCGCGGCTCGGCCCCGTTGGAGATATCCGTTTCACGGAGCGATGATCGCCACACAACCCCGATCCGTACCCAGCACCACCCGTGGCCCCTCGGGGGTGTCCAGCAACAGTCGCTCCACCGGCGTACCTTCCACCATGGTCTGCCCGAGCAGCTCCCCCGCGCCGCTGACGGTGATTACGCGGCCGCCGACGCAGCCGACGACCAGCCGCGCGCCCGTCTGCCCGGCAACTCTTGCCGCCTGAATGCGCTGAGGAGCTGCAGGCAGCAGACGGGACCAGACCTTCCGGCACTGGCTGTCCAGGGCCACCAGCAGACGCTCATGGGTGCCAACGACGATCTCCTGCTTGCCATCGCCGTCCAGGTCCGCGATCTCCATATCGCGCATCTGGGCGTACGGTGCGTTACTGGACCCGGCTCCGAATTGCGCGTTGTGGAGGGGCTCACTGTCCTGGGAGTAGACAGTGATCCGGTTCCAGGTTCCATTTACGCAGGTGATGACCTCGGTGTTCCCGTCGCCGTCCAGATCCGCCGCCGTCAGGGCGGTGCGCTGCTGGGCCGTCCAGCCGCCCACATACGAGTGGCCGGGTGGCGTCATGTAGAAGCCAAAGCCAGTGAGGCCCTTCTCATTGTGCAGGACCCAGGGCGCGTCGGAGCCGTTGGGCCACTGGACCAGAACCAGATTGCGCGTCTGGTCAGGGCCGTCGAGGAAAAGGAACTTCCAGATGGGGCCCCAGAAGACAGGCATGCGTTTCACCAGTTGCCCTGCCTCATCCAGCACTTCCAGGGTGCACGCACTGCCAACAAAGGCCTGTGACTTCCCGTCATAGAAGGTGCCTGTCGTCAGGCCATGGATGCCCTCATGGCCCGGGGCGGTCTTGAACCAGTAGGGCTTGGCTGCCTCATAGACCGCCGGGTCCATGACCGAGGTGAACTCCCATCTGCGCTCTCCTGCCAGCGTGAAGGCGATGACCTTCTCGTCCACACAGCCTGCCAGGAGAAGCTGCGGCTCTGGCCACCACCGCAGCACCCGGATCTCGCCATCGCACTCCAATGCGCGGACTTCCCGTCCGTCAGGCGCCAGCAGGTGGACGGTCTTGCCTGCAGCGGCCGCGATGAGACTGCCCTGTTCACCAGGGACACTCACCAGCGAGCTCACGCGCCCACCCAGTTGCGCCATGGACGGTGCCGGCATCTGCGGCGGGTCCACGGCCGGTTCCGCCGGACCCTGCGCCAACTGCTGGGCGCGCTGTTGCTGGGCCTCCGCAAGGCGAGCCCGCAGGTGGTCCCCAAGCGCACTCAGCGCCTCTGGCGCGGGCTTGACGCCCTCCTGGACATGGCGACCGCTGGCTAACGAGAGCTCGACAGTCCCGGCATCCGTGCTGAGCTGCATGGCGGTATCAGCGACGGTCACCACGTGCATGGCACCGGACGTGAAATCCCAGTCTATCTCCACAGGTTGATCCGTGGTCACCAGGGATTGGCCGATGCCAGCTTGCCTCAACCCATGGCCGTAGAGATGGTCGCTGGCCAGCAGCACAAACTCACCTCGCGTCAGTCCCTCTTCGCCGGCCACCACCAGCGCCGGTTGCGGCAGGGCCGCCACGGCCGCCTGATCGCTGACCTGAATGCAGGCCAGGGGAGCGTCGCCAGTCTGCTCGGCCAGGAGGTAGAAAACCTTGCGGTGCTGCCCACTGGTCACCCGACCCACCCATTCCATGTTCACCGCGTTGCCACCGGTGGTTCGCTGGACGTGAGAGCTGCGAAGCTCAAAGGAGGATCTCGCCGTTGCCTCCGGTGCCCCTTCCGCCTGCAGGCTAAGACCGCGGAAGCCAATGTAGGCCTTGTCGAGGCCCTCATGGAACCCGGTCACCTCGAGGCGCAACTTGTGTTCGCCGGCCGCCAGGTCCACCGTCCCCAGCGTGTGGGTCGTCTCGGTTACCCCGTCGGCCCAGTTGTCAAAGACACTGCCCACTGGTCGGCCATCGAGTGAGACCTGTACGCTGCCCCGGTCCACGTAGTTCAGGAAGTCGGCATAGGCCGCTCCCTTGAAAGGCTCATCGAGGGTGAAGGTCGCCTCCATCCACTGCCCCACCTCGCGACCTCGCAGCAGGACCGTGTTAAGGCTATCCAGCTTGACCAGGTAGTCGGCACCTTCCGGCGAACTGACCCACGGCATCTTCAGTGCGGCGAAGACCTTCCATCCGGGAGTGTCTGCTCTCTTGCCGGGCACTGTCATCCGAATGGCCTGTGCCGCCGGGTCCCAGGCGCCTGACACCGGCTGCCAACTGGTGGCGACTTTCATGTTATCGCTGTCAGTCCGGAAGGTGAGGTCATCGCAGATCAAAGCGTACGTCCCGACACGCTGGGCGATAGTTCGCCGCCAACTGCAGAATGGCATCTTCTCAACCTCGCCGACCGCTGTGGCGGTCTGCCCTACCATATCCCGGTAAACCAGAGCGGCGTCCATGGGGACTTGGGGCTCTACCATGCCGTCGGCGCTGGTAAGAACCTGATTGTGGTAGCCACGCAGTAGCGTCTGCCCCGCGAGGCGTAACTCCAGGATGTCGAAGGTGTGGTATGGATTGCGTGAGGCGCCGTTGAAGCCGTCGAGCAGGATATAGTCACCGGTGCCGTCGGGAGCGCTCCGGAAGCTGCCGAACTGGAAGGACTGGCCCCACGGAATCCCGCTCTGTCGGTCCAGCCACATGCCCTTGGGCAACCCCGCTATGGTCCACTTGCCGACGAGGTCGGTGGGCTGGGTGGCCTGGATGCTGTCGTCAGGCCAGAACGACTGCCCCAGCCGGAAGATGTCGGTATCCACTTCGCAGCGATCCCGGTAGGTGATCCAGCGCCCGTCGCCGGTCAGGTAGGCCGCCTGGTTGAGATACGTCATGGCGCAGCCCCGCAGGTTCTCATCGGGCACCAGGCCGGAGATGAGCGCCTCCTGGTTACGCAGCAACTCCTGCAGGGTGCCGACCTCCAGCGGTTTGCGGTCACCGGTCAGCACCATATAGACCAGGATCGGGGCGACGCCCGTGTTGTACCAGAAGAGGTTGTCACTCTCCCCCGACAGCCAGGCCGACTTGTGCAGCGACTGGAAGGCCAGCTCTCCGCCGCGCTGGCATTGGGCCCACAGTGGGCTCGGATAGTACTTGTTGAAGTACCGGCCCAGCACGTAGTGGGAGATGGCGGCCCATTGTCCGTGGCGGGAGCTGACTAGCTGGGGCGGTCGCGTCAGGTGGTAGATGCCCTCCCCGAGGCGATGTTTGAGCTGACGGGCGAAGGCGTTGGTGATGCGCAGGCGCTCCTCGTCGGTGAAAACCGGGCTTTCCTCAATCAGATCCCAAAAGAGCATCATCATGTGCGAGTTGTAGTGGTAGGTCCCGGCCAGGGGGTCCTTCTTGTTCTCGATGCGCTCCCCGTCAATCTCGTCAATCTCCTTCAGCGCCTGGGCGTCGGGGAAGGCCAGCCGCACCACCTCGCGGGCGGAGAACTCATCGCCCCACATGTAGTACATGGCCATCCGCTTGCTGATGCTGTTCCAGCCGAAGTAGCCGGTGGCGCCGTACATCTTTGAGTCATCCCACGTCTCGGCGGTCCGCACGTCGGGATTGGGTTTGAGGCCCTCCCCCAGTTGCGTGATCATGGTCCAGCCCAGGCTCAGACTATCCCGTCGAGCGTTCTCACGCAGCCGGGCCGACAGGGCGCGGGCGGCGTCGTTGACGCCACGGACATCGCTGCCGCCCACGATGACCACGCCAAAGCCGTTGCCGAAGGGGTTGTGGACCGTCCGCACCACATGACCCCCCCGACCGGGGTACTTCAGGTCTACCAGGCTGTAAAACAGGTCATAGAGAGCATTGCTGGTGCGGTTGGTCGAGCGGTTGCCCAGCACGATGAGATGGCGTGTAATGGGCACGGCCGCCGCCGGATCGTCGTCCGGCACGATGGGCACAGTAACGCCGGTGCCACGCCGGATCGTATCCTGCAGAGCCTCCGCGGCTGCCTGATAGATGCCCGAGGCCGGGGTCACGATGGCACACAAGGCTTCGCCATCGGCTACCAGGGGGATCTGCTCATGCATGTCCTTGAGGGTCTCGTACTGCGGCGGCACCGGGTCTGGCGGTGGAGGGGCCTCGGCCGTCACCTCCACCCCCGACTCCACCCTCACATTGTCCACAATCACTTTCGGTGTGGGGTCGCGGTGAGTGTAGAGATAGATGGTCGCCTGGGTGGTGTCTGGAGGAGCCGCCGCACTCACCGAGATGTCCTCGGTTTCGTCCAGGCTCTCGGTATACAGCGGCTCCTGAACGAAAGTGTTGGAGGGCAGGAAGCGAAACTGCAGGTAGGCGCCAGCGCTACTGGCCCCTGGCACGGCCTGAACGGCGACCGTGACCCGGTACGCCTCGCCAGCTTTGGCCGGAAAGGTCTGGGTGACGCCGATCTCAAGCACCTTATCGTCATCGTGGATCAGCAGCGCAGGGCCTTGCGCTGTCTGAGCGGGCCGCAGGGTAGCTGTCTCGGCACCCCCTGCATAGATGGCCCAGCCCGGTGGCGCGCCCTGGCCGTCCCAGGGCTCATCAAAGGAAGGGTTGGCAATCGGCACGGTCTCGGCCACCCCGGTGGCAGTCAACATGAGCGCTCCTCCCACCAGCATTCCAATCAGCTCCATGAGTCTCGCGCGGGTAAACACGGGCCTCGCCTCTATCTTCTCCGGAACGGTGCCCGGCTAGCGGGCATGCGTCGGCAGCATTTCGCCACCCCGTGCAGGGCGTCCTCCGCGGCGAGACCGCGGGCCACCGGCGCGGCGCCACGCAGTCTTGCGCGAAACGCCCGAATTCCTTCCCAACCTCCCGATGCAGGAAGGCGTACCCTAGTGACCCAGGGTGCACGGCACACCGTCTTAGTAGGAGAAGGCTTGGCATACTTCGTCTTCATGGGACCGTGCAGTTCCACCTTTCGAGGAGTGGCCACGCTATGCGGGCTCTTATCGCTACCATTGCTTTGGTCTTGACAACGACTCTTCTGGGCTGCCGTGCGACCGGAGCGGGCGCCAAGTCCCCGATGGTGAGCATTGTGGCCTACATGAATGTCAGCAGCGGGTGCCAGGAGCCGACGGTCAGCCTGCTGCAGCAGTTGGTGGAAGAGCACAAGGGCAAGGTGCAACTGGACCTGGTGGACTTCGGGGACGGAGCAGACGGGGCTCGCCGCTGGCAGGAGTCAGGACACACCTGCATGACCATCGAGTTGAACGGCTCGCCCTACGTCAGGTTCCCCACGCCCGAGGGTGACAAGACGGTGACCTTCCAGTTGCCCGAAGGTTTCATGTGGACCCATGACGAGTTGGTGGCGGCGGTGGCGGCGGGCCTCGAGGGGAAGCTGCAGACCATCACCGAGGAGGAGGCCGCCGCAGCGGAGCCAGCGCGACAGGTACGGGTGAGCGGGGCCACGAAGGCGCCTCAGAAGCCCGGAATGCCCGCCCAGGTGCTGCTGAATGACCAACCGGTTATCGAGTTCTATGACAAGCTGGACGGTAAGAGCCCTGCCAAGCGAGCGGAGGCGGCCCTGCTGGCCCTGAGGACCTGGCTCCACGCCCCAGTCCGGCCGACCGACCTCAGCACACGGGAGACACCCGCCGGCTGGGAGGTCAGGGCTCTGGACAAGCTTGTCGCCGTCGCCACGCCTGGTGATGCCAAGGGAGCCAAGACCACACCGGAGAAGCTGGCGAAGGCCTGGGCCCTGGCCATCCGCCACATCGTGCTGAACAGCGGAGAGGCCGGGAACGGGTAGGAACCTGCCGAACACCTCAGTTGGGAGATGAGACGGAATGTTCATCCGCCATAGCGCTCTCGCCGGCATCATCGTCGCCGCTTTGGCCTGCGCTCCAGTGGTGGTTCACGCTGACCAGCAACTGCGAGTCATCGCCTACATCAATGTGACCAGTGGCTGCCAGCAGCCGACGGTCAACCTGCTGGAGCAGTTTGCCCGGACACACGGTGATCGCGTACACCTGGAGGTCGTTGATTTTGGCGACGGGGGTGCCGGGCAACGCCGCTGGCGGGAATCCGGTCATACGTGCCTCACCATCGCGCTGAACGGCTCGCCCCGGGTGCAGTTCCCGGTCGGAGGAGAGATGCACGAAGTCACCTTCCAGATGCCGGCGGGGTTTCAGTGGACCCATGACGACCTTGAAGCGGCTCTGCAGGCCGGCCTGAACGGCACACTGCGTCCGCTGCCCCTGCAACCCAAGCAGCCAGCCTCCGCCGCCGTCACGGTGAAGAAGATCCTGCGCGCGAATCGTGTCTTCTATCAGGTCGTGGTCGGGAGCAAACCGGTCCTTTCGCTGGGCGCGGCCCACGGCAGCCAGTCAGCCATCGAGCGAGCCCGGGTGGCGTCCGAGGTGATCAAGGCGTGGCTGGCGCGGCGAGGGAAGGCCTCCGAGGTCGGCACCCGCCAGTTGTCGTCTGGCTGGGGCGTTACCGCTGGCGGCCGTCTCGTGGTTACGGTCACCGCCACGGACGCCAACCTGCAGAACAGCACCCCCAAGTCGCTGGCTGGCGTCTGGGCCGCCAACATCAAGCAGGTGGCCCCAGCCCGCTAGTCGTCGGCGCGGTTGGCCTGGGCCTCATCGGGTACGGCGAAGTCGCGCACCTCCCGCAAGCGGAAGGTGTATACCGTCATCACCAGCGTCAAGATCGCCGAGATCCAGAACCCCAGCATGAACTTGCCATGCTCACCGATCAGCACTGCTCCCAGCAAGGGCACCCAGCACAGCGGCGCCAGATAGAGGTAGAAGAAACCCAGGTACACTGACCGTTTGCGCTCCTCGATCATCTCCAGCAGGAAGTTGGTGTAGCCGATCTCCTGTCCGCTGCTGGAGAACCCGATTCCGGCGAAGATCAGACAGATCAGCACACCGCGCCACGATAGCGGCAGGCCTGCCACCGCCACCACAGGCTGGGCGGGCAGGAACCTGACACCCAGCAGCAGCGCCACTGAGACGAGGCTGATCATCGCAGACAGTACCAGCAGACGGCGGTTGCCGTACTGGTCGCCCACGCGGCTCCACAGGATGTTGGACAGTGAGTAGGTCAGCACTTTGGCGCCGAGAAAGAGGCCGACGGCGGCCGGCGTCACGCCCAGGGCATCGAGCGCGTAGGGCACGATGAAAGGTGTCGTAAGCCCCAGCGCCAGGGAGCGCAGGCCCCTCGTCACCAGCAGTCGCCGGAAGTTGCGGTTCCGCCGGGTTAGCCGCAGTCCACGCCGCAACTCCTGGGCGATCGGCAGCCGACGGCGCTGAGGGGCACGGGGCGGCTCCTCCACGAGACAGAAGGCTGTCATTGACGGTATCGCGATGGCCACGCCGATGGTGAACAGCAGGGCATAGTTGTGCGGGAACTCATAACCGCTATCCTCACCCAGAAGCCACTTCACCACAAAGCCGGCCCCAAAGGCCAGTAGTCCCCCAATGAGGTAACGGGCACCAAAGAACCTGCCCCGCCACTGAGGGGGCACCGAGTCACTCACGATCGTCATGAACGGAATGATGCTCAGGCCACCGCCACTGGAGTAGAGCGCGTAGCAGAGGGTGATGAGAAGCAGGGCGACTCCCGGCGAGAACCGCTCGAGGTTCCACGCCACCATGGCGGCGGCCGCCAGGGCGACGAAACGAACAGCGGCTGACAGGTGATAGGCCGGGAGCAGGCGCGGCTGCGTCGCCAGCATCGGAGCCAGGAAGAGCTGTGGCCAGAACCAGCCCATCCCGATCAGGGACACCAGGACGCCGATCCAAAGCGGTCGGCCGCCGGTCAACTGCCAGGCGAAGCCGGGTAGGACGATGTCCAGGTCAATGAAGGCGTTGAACAGGAAGAACAGCGAGCCGTTGACAATCCCGAGGATGTAGTTGCGGGGGATCAAGCCCTGAGGTGCGCGCTCAAGCATGGGCCTAACCGGGCTGGGCGAGAGCGATGATGAGACCGTCGTTGCTGCCTACGTAGACAAAGCCACTGCTGGGCACCAGGCTGCCCGCCAGGGACGGGTATCGCCAGACGTGCACTACGCGCCCGGTGTCGGGGTGCATGGCCACCAGTCGCTTTTCGCTAGCCGCATAGAAGTGACCCTCCGCGAAGATGGGGCCGATGCTCACAGGGCCTCCGAGGTGATAAGACCACAACGGGGTCTTTCCGTCACGACTGACCACGCGCAACCAGCCGTCGGTGCTGCCAAAGCAGATCGCCGCCGGGCTGACGGCTGCGGACGTGCGGATCATTCCCCGCGTCTGATACGACTGTACCACCTCCCCGGTGCGGGTTTCCAGCAGGTACGCCGTACCCAGGTCGGTGCCGACTACACAGAGCGGATCGGCAGCAGTTACGGGCGCGAATATCGGCTCCCCGATGGACTGCTGCCAGAGTACATGGCCGTCTCCGGCATGCAGCCCGTAGACCGTGCCATCGGTGCTCGCCGCGACCAGCACCTCGCCCACACGCGCCACTGCCCCGGCCACGGCGGCCTGCAGGTCGGTGCGCCAGGCCTGGGAGCCCTCGGCGGCAACCAGACAGTATACGCTGCCGGCATCGTTACCAAAGTAGAGTCGGGGGCCATCTAGCAGCGGCTGGCCGCGAATAGCGCTCCCCGTCTCCAGCTCCCAGATCAATGCTCCGGTCGTGCTGCGTACGGCGCGCACGACGCCCAGGTCGGAGGCAAAGTAGACCACCTGATTACTGTACACTGGCGGTCCGTTGAAAGGCTCGGGCTGGGACAGCAGCGGGCCGTCACCGTGTAGCCCCCCATCGGCCAGGCGCAACGCCTCCAGGTGTCCATCCGGCCAGGTGGCATACAGGCTTGCCGCCCCCACGACGAAGTGCGGGGTGCAGCGGACCGGGCCCTGGTGGGTCCAGACCACGGTCTCATGGCCGATGCCCTGCAGGACCAGGTAAAGCAGCAGGCCCAGCAGCAGACCGAGGGGGACGGTCAGCAGTCGCTGCCGACGCCGTTCGAGCCTGCGCTGGCGCCAGTGAAGGCGGTAGTCCATGGCCCACTAACCTTGCGTGTCCGCCGGGGCTGTTGCCCGCGCCCCCCCACGGCTGCTGCGGGGCCCGAGATAACCGCACCAGGCGTCCCAGAGCTTGTCGCGTCCGGCGGGAGAGACCCTCTGGGCAATCTCGCTCCGACTGCAGCCGGCCGTGAGCAGGGCCTGGGCTTCCTTCGCCGCCCGGATGAAGGCCTCCACCTTGGGAACAGTGGCCTCGTTGCACATGCCGTCGGCGATATCGCTATACACGCCGCTGGCTCCATCGGCGCAGGACTGGAAGACAAAGTCCTCGACGTCCTGCACAGTCATCTCCGCGTAGTGAAAGTTGACCAGACGCCAGGCAAACGGTACTCGGCAGTGCGCGGCCACGAGCTGCGGCGTGAGCCTAGGCGAGATGGAAGGGTCAAAGAACCCCAGTCCGATGTCCTCCAGGAAAGGCAGTTGTTCCGCGCGCAAGTCCTCCACATGGGCCGTTCGCATGCCATCAGTCCGTGCCGTGTAGTACTCCTCCCAGGCCGGCAAGACGATCTCGGCAAACAGGGCGGGACGGATGAAGCTGGCCAGGTCGTCACACAGGCCGGCGCTGGGGCCAAAGACCGGGCGCTCGTTCACTGCGGCGACGGCTCGCTCGAAATCAGGCAGACTGCGGTTGATGGCGCTCAGAAACTGGCGAGCCATCGCGGGGCGGTCGTGGACGTCCAGGAAGAAGCCTTCACCCCGAAGTTCGTAGGCCGTCGTGATCGGGCCCTCGCCGCCCCAGCTCCAGGAGACCCGCTCCTCGGGGAAAGCGTCCTTGAGCCGCTCGAGGAACCCCAGAAAGTAGGGTGACCAGCCGGTTTCCGTCCAACTCACAGGCTCAGCCAACACCGCCAACCCGTCCTCCAGCGAGGCACAGACGTGCGTCTGGGCGACTTCCCCGCCCTCCGGAAAGCGCAGTTCACTGCCCAGGCCGTTCACGTGCCCGTAGCTGATCGCAGGAGTGCTGACCCCCGGCAGGCTGACCTTGTCGCCAAACATCTCGCGCAGAAGTGGCCGCCCGCGGCGGTAGCAGTCAATGCAGGCCTGTGGATCAAGGTTGAACTCACGGATCGGCGTGCCGGTCAGTTCGCGCAGGGCAGCCTGTGAACCGGACACCGAGAAGGTGAACCCTGCGTCTGCTCGCGCTGTGTCGTAGTTGGGGCGCATCGGCCCTGCCTCCGTCGAGGGGTCCATCATTCTGCCGGCGCGACATCTGCCAGCAGCCGCAGAATAGCCTCGCGGCGCTCCAGCAGCGTCTCGGGCAGTCGGTCCCAGTACTGGGGGTGCACGAACACGCCAGGCGTGGGGTCCAGTAGCTGGCGCAAGTGCCGGGCGCGCGCCCCCTGCACCTTGCCTTCGGCCAGCCACCGCCGCGCCGACCGCAAGAGCGCCAAGTCCTCCATTCCGTCGCGCAATACCTTCAGGCGCACCGAGGGCAGTACGGGGCCGTCCTCGCTCTGCGGCGGGTAGACCAGGAAGTTGTTGCCGTTGTGGATCCCCCCATACGGGTAGCTGCCCGGCGTCATCTCCAGCTCCAGCTTAGTCCAGAAATCGTCGCTCAGGCCAGCGGCCCAGAAGCCAGCCCAGATGAAGACGCCCTTGGCCCCGTAGTAGTCGCTCATCCAAAGCGCCAGCCGGTGTTGCAGAGCCTCGCAGTCCACCTCCATGTTTGGAGCCATGGTCAGCGGGGCGCGAAGCTGGATGTGGATGGGCAGGTGGCAGTAATAGTGCCACAGCGTCGGCGCTCTGAGTTCGCGCATCTGCTCGGGGTCATAGCCCACCGTGGACAGGTCAGTCATCCAGATGTCGCAGCCCTCGGCCATGCGCGAGTGTCCGGCCGAAGCCAGAAACACCCGCAGCCCCGGGTATTTCGCCTTGATGTCCCGGTACCAGGGCACGTTTCTCGTGCGGAAGTCCTCCTCCAGGGGCTCGTCCAGGTTGCTGTAGATGAGTGCCTGGTCCAGCCACCCGGCCTGCCTGACGTGGTCGTAGAGCAGTCGGAAGTCGTACTTGTCGCTCGGGGAGTCAAGCTGAAAGACATTCTGCCCACGCTCGGCCAGGAACCGGTGCGCGGCATCGAAGTCGCGGGGATCGGCCGGGTCAAACCGGCCCTGCAGCAGGTCCATGGCCTGCATATGGTGCTCAAGCACCATGGCCCCCATATCAAGCATCTGGGTGGGGCTGAGCCTCCGTGAGCCGTAGCGGTCGCGAAACCACGCCACCAGGGGGAAGTCCTTGGGACGCAGGTCGAGACCCGGCACCACCTGGATCGGCACCACGAGAGCGGCGGACTGTGTTCCGTCGGTCACGGTCACCGTCACCTGTAGCAGCGTCGCGGGCAGCTCGGCCGGCAATCGAACGTCCACCCAGAAAGCTCCGCAGTCCAGGTCCGACACAGCGACTTCGGACGCTGGTGCCAACGGGTCCGGCCAGCGCTCGACGCCATAGCGGGGGTAGGTTACAGGCGCGGTGCGCACGAAGTACTGGCGAAAGGTCTGGACTACCGCTCCCTCTGCTCCTGTGACCGTCGCCGAGAGCCGATAGGTGGCTGCCTCGGCCCCCATCCGGGGGAGGACGACGACCTGGAAGCTTTGCGTTTCGCCCGCCGCTGCCCAGACCTTGTCAGCCTGAAGTCGAGCACCGTCGCCGACGGCCGAGGGTACGCTCTCCCCGCGGAACCAGTACTTCAGAGGCCAGACCTTCACCAGGTCGTGAGTCAGCCCGAGAGCGAAGTTGCTGGAGGGCCCGAAACGCTGCAGATAGGCGCGGAGGGAGTCACTGAAGGGCAGTCCCCAGGGGTCAACGGTACCCGCGATGGCCTTTTCCGCCGGTGGAAGGTCGTCAGGGTAGTTCGCCGCCGGAACCGAGGAGACGGCCAAGAGCAACACAAGCAGGCAAAGGACGAGCAGCAGCGCGTGCATCGTGCCAACCTCCGGGCGCAGGGTGGGGTTCCTATTGGCCGAGGTGTGCCAGTAGTCCTTCCTGCGCTGACAGCTACGCCGCAGCGAACCTCTTGGGCGGCTGTCCTGTCTAAGTTGCTGGCTCATCCTATTGACCATAGTACTCGCAACTCGAGGTGCCATGATGATCAACCGTCGTTTGCGCTGGGCGCCCTGGATTCTGGGCTGCGGGCTGCTGCTGGGGACTCTGGCTTGCGGGGCGATCACCGCCGAACAGGTCAAACAGCGACTCGCCAGCAAGATAACCAGCAAATGGAAGACCCAGGGCCTGAAGATCTGGGTAGTGCCTTACAGTGCCGAGAGCACCAACAAGGGCCGCTTCAAGAAGATCACCGTCATGGCCTCCAGTGTCATCGTCAGCGGGGTGAAGATGAGCCCGGTCAGCATCAGCGCTGAGGATGTCACGCTTGACCTTGGTAAGCTCCTGCGGGAGAACCGGGTGGTGACCACCAAGCGCCGGGCCAGTCACTTCTCGGCCAAGGTGAGCCAGTCCAGCCTCAATGTGGCCCTGGCGCACAAGGAGACGCCCATCCAGAACCTGGCCTGCACCCTGGGGAATGGTACGCTGACTTTCACGGGTACCTACAGGATGGGCTTTGGCGCCAACCTTAAGCTCGAGGGGGTACTGGAGTGCCCGGACCACTACAAGCTGAACTTCGTGCCCAAGAGGGCCTCCGTCAGCGGCGTGCCCTTGCCTGCCGGGCCACTGAAGACGCTGCTAAGCAGGATGAACCCGCTCATTGACTTCAGGACCGTACCTCTAAGCCCGCGCGTGGAGAAGATCACCATCAGCTCAGGTACTCTGACCATCAGCGGCTGAACCCGTCAGGGCGAGGGGGCCTGCGGCGTGTCGTTGCGGCCGGCCTTGCCCAGGGCCAGCCCGCTGCCGACCAGCAGGGCGGCCAGGAGGTATGCCCCCCACCCCAGCAAGAGCGTTGCCGAGAAGCCCCAGAGCTTGGCGGCGATCATGGCCCCCACCGACCCGATCACGGAAGTCAAGCCATTGACGCCCCACATCCAGGGCACCAAACCCTGGGCCCTGGCTCCCAGCACCCGCAGGCCCGTGGGGAAGGGCATTCCCAGCACGAAACCCAGCGGGAACAGCATCGAGAAGGCCAGCAGGCATCGCCAGCGCAGGTCCCATCCCAGGGTAGCGGTGACCAGCGGCGGGTGAGCGAACTGCAGCATCAGACCGTAGGCCACGATGACTCCCGCCGCCATAGCCGCCACCCGTGGCGCGCTGTTCAGCGCGAAACGCTGACTGAATAGACTGCCGCTCCCACTGCCCAACAGCAGAGCAAACAGGATCACCGACAGAGTCAGCACGGGGTACCCCAGGTAAAGGATCAGCTTCTGTGCCAGGGAGACTTCCACCAGCATGAACCCTACGCCGAGCAGGCTGAAGTAGCCCACCGCCCCCACGAAACCCCTTGCAGACAACGGGCTCGTCCGTCGCTGCCAGTGCATGGCCGCCATGGAAAACAACACGGTGGCCAGGGCCGCGCCCACCAGCAGTGCCCTGTACTGACCGGGCACGCGGTAGGTGAGGTCCACCACGAAGGGCTGATCGTCACGACGTGGCTCGAGGTTCAGCGTGGGCCGGCCGAACCGCCACTGGTTCCAGGCGGCAATGAACTCGGGGGTGGTGGCGCCTTCCCGGGTGAGCCAGATGAAGGGCACGGGCTCATAGGCGCCAGGGAAATAGCCGGGGGTGAGGTTCATGGCGATAGTGCGCCGCGCCAGCCGTTCGCTCTCCGCTGGCGTAAATGGACGGCCCGAGATGACCAACAGATGCCGGTACGGCCCTGCCACGGCCTCCTGCTCCGGCACACTGCACACCGCCAGGCAGTCCAGCGCCGCCTCGCGCGTCATCCCACGCTTCTCCAGCGCCGTCAGCGCCGCCAGCATTGTGCGCAGAAGCAGCGGCGGCTCCTGGAAGACCAGAGCCACCTTGCCTTCGGGCGTGAGGTGGTCCAGATAGTCCTCGATGGCCTCGATGGTGTAGATGTACCCCTCCACCAGGGCCAGGCTGCTGGCGGCGGTCGTGGCCGTCTTGGTCAGGGCCATGTAGACCAGGTCGTAGCGGTCCGGGGAGCGACGCACGAAGCTGCGGCCCTCGTCCACGTAGATGCGTACATTGCTCAGATCGTAGACGCCCCCGTTGAAGTCCCGATAACGCGCCATGATGCGTGGAATGGAGGGGTTCAGCTCTACGCCATCAATGCGCCGGGCACCTACCGCCGCGGCGAGCAGGATGTCCAGGCCCCCGCCCGGACCGATGAGCAGCACGTCCTGGGGCCGGAACCAGTCAAAGACCGTGTAACCGATGAAGCCCCGAAGGCGGTCAGCCAGTGGCTTCAGGTCGCCCTGGAACCAGAGCATGTTTGTAGGCACTTCACCATCGGTGTAGATGAACAGGTCATCGGTGTCATGGTACTGCCCATCGCGCCCCTTGTTGGCTACTACGTCAGTCCGCGCGAAGGCGTTCCATTCGCTGTACAGGATGCGCGCACCGATGCGCTCATCGCCCAGCTCCTGGTAAAGCGGTTTGGCGTTGGGGTCAGCCCGCAACGGCAGCACCGGGAGGTCAACGTATCTCCCCTGGAGGTTGGCCGCCAGCACCAGAACCAGCACCACCACCAGCGCGGCAGACCCCAGCCGTGGCGCCAGACACCGCTCAGGCCATAGCAGAGCGACGCATGCGAGGGCGGCAATCAGCCCAGAGGCGATGGGAACGTTGGTCGCCCCCAGCGACTGCAGGCCGGCGATGACCAGGAAGCTGCCCAGGGCTGCTCCAAAGAGGTCGGCGAAGTATAGCGTGCCCCCCGCGCCGGAGTACTCGGCAAAGACTCGCGATAGAAGCATCCCCGCCGCCAGGAAGGGCAGCAGGCAGACGCTGCTAACGACCCACACGGAGGTCAACCGGGCGGCCAGCGGGGTCGCAAAGAGCAGGTAGATAGCCAGCGGGTAGAGGATTGCCAGGGCCGCTGCCCGGCAGGCCAGGTGCAGCGAAGGACGGCCGGTGCGGCGGAACCAGCCAGCGGTCAAGTAGTCCAGCAGGCCGCCGACGCCCAGACCGCAGGTCGCCAGCGAAATCGCCAGGAAGACAAAGTGGTAGCGCAGGAGAACCGAGAAGGCCCGGGACAAGGCCACCTCAAAGGCCAGGACCGAGAGCGCCGTGAGAAACACGGCGACCATGAGGCTCAGGCGCGGTTGCGGACCGGACGGTTCGGTCACGGGGTCAGTCCGCCTCGCTCAGCGGGTCTCAGCGGCCGTTGGCTCGCGGGTGTAGCGGCACTGGGGATACCCCGTGCAGGCCACGAACTTGCCCTTGCGGCCGATGCGGACGACCAGGTCCCGCCCACACTCAGGGCACTGGCTGTCCAGCTTCTTGGGTTCCGGCGGCTTGTAGCCGGCTTCGAGGGCGACCTTCATCGGCTTCGTATTCTTGCACTGGGGGAAGGCCGTGCACGCCACGAACCGGCCCTTGCTGCCGGATCGAACGGCCATCGGCGAGCCACACTGCTCGCACACGAGGCCGGGAACCACATCTCCGTTCGCCTTGGCCGGAGCCGGCTCCCCACTGTCCTCCGCCGCACGCTGCGTGCGACGCCTGGCCGCGGGCTCCTTGGCTGGCGCAACTTCCAGCTTGACGATGCTGCCGTCATCCGCCTGCTCGAGGTGCGCGATACTGCGGATATTTCGGCACTTCGGGAAGGCCGAACACCCCAGGAACTTACCCCGACGGCTGTCCCGCAGCAGCATCGGCGCCCCGCAGCGGTCACAGGCCACGTCAGTGGTGATGGCGGCGCTGACGGGGCGAGCCTCGCCATCGGCGCCAATTTTCTCCTTGTAGGCGCACTTCGGGTAGGCGCTGCAGGCGATGAAGGGACGCCCGCGGAAGCCCGCCCGCCGGACCAGCGGCGCCCCGCACCGGGGGCAGTCGCGACCCACCGGCTCGGCCTCGGTCTTGCCGCCGGTCTCGGGTATCAGGTCGCGGGTGTACTCGCACTTTGGGTAATGCTCACACCCCGCGAAGGTGCCGCGCACACTGTAGCGCACGACGAGTCGGCCCCCGCACTTCGGACAGCTCTCACCCTCCAGATACCGCGGACCGTTTTCGGTGGCGTTCCTGAGGTATTGCTGCAGGTCCTGGTAGTAGTCACGCAGGAACTGCACCCAGTCCACGTCCCCCTCCTCGATCTCGTCCAGGTCGGCCTCGACGCGGGCGGTGAACTGGATGTCCATGATATGGGGGAAGAACTGCAATAGATAGTCATTGACCGCAAAGCCCACGCCGGTGGGCACAAAGGCCCTGCTGCGCATCTGGACGTACTTGCGCTGCCGGAGGGTCTCGATGATGGCCGCATAGGTGCTGGGGCGCCCTATCCCGTTTTCCTCCAGCGCTTGCACCAGGCTGGCCTCGTTGTAGCGCGGCGGTGGTTTGGTGAAGTGCTGTTCGGGAACGACCTCCACCAGGTCCAGCGGCTGGCCCTCAACCAGGCTTGAGAGCACCTTCACTTCAGGTTCCTCTTCCTGCTCGGGCATGACGGCCAGATAGCCGGGGAAGATGAGCCGTGATCCGCTGGCACGTAGACCAAAGGGCCCGGCCGCGATCTCAACGGTCGTGCGCTCGAAACGAGCCGGCGCCATCTGGCTGCCAACAAACCGCTGCCAGATCAGCTCGTACAATGCCGCCTGGTCCTCTGTCAGGTAGGCCCGCACTTCCTGGGGAGTTCGCCACACGTCTGTGGGGCGGATGGCCTCATGGGCATCCTGAGCGCCCTTGACCTGCTTGCCCCTGGCTCCAGGACCCACGTAGTTGTCGCCGTGCTGTCGGGTGATGTACTCCCGAGCCATGGCCACTGCCTGGTCAGCGACGCGCGTGGAGTCGGTGCGCATGTAGGTGATCAGGCCCACATGTTCACCGTCCGCCTCGATCCCCTCGTAGAGGTCCTGCGCCAGTTGCATGGTCTTTTTCGACGAGAACCCCAGGCTGGTGGCCGCGGCGCGCTGCAGCGTGCTGGTGATGAACGGAGGCTGGGGGTTGCGTGTCCATGGTCGGGTTTCGGTCTTCGCGACCACATAGGTCTGCTGCCTGAGTTCTTCAACCAGGGGCAGGACGGCGGCCTCGCTGCGCGGCTCCAGTTCCTCACCGTCCCGCGTGAGCACCTGGGCCGCGAAAACATCGCCGCTGCCCTCCGGGCGAAGCTTCACCTCCAGCGACCAGTACTCCTCGGGGACGAAAGCGGCGATCTCTCGTTCCCGATCGCAGATGAGTCGCAGTGCCGCCGACTGAACCCGTCCGGCGCTGAGACCCGCGCTGTTGCGGCCGCTGATCCGCTTCCACAACAGCGGGCTGATCTCATAGCCCACCAGGCGGTCGAGGATGCGACGCGCCTGCTGGGCGTTCACCCGCCGCAGGTCTATATCGCGGGGGTGCTGAAGGGCCGACTGCACGGCATCGGCCGTGATCTCGTTGAACTCGATGCGCTTGGCGTTCGGCAGGTCCAGTACATGAGCCAGGTGCCAGGCAATAGCCTCGCCCTCGCGGTCGGGGTCGGAGGCCAGATAGACCTCGTCTATGCCCGCCAGCTCCTGCTTCAGCTTGCTGATGATCTTCTTCTTGCCCGGAATGACCACGTAGTGGGGCGCGAAGTCGCTCTCCACGTCCACGGCCAACTCGTCCTCGGGTAGGTCGCGCACGTGCCCCATGGAAGCCAGGAGCTTGTAATCTTTGCCCAGGAAACCGCCGAGAGTTCGCGTCTTGGTCGGCGACTCCACGATGATCGCTGCTTTTGCCACTATCTGCACTCACTGCCCATGATGACAGCCTCCGTGCGGAGGCCGCGGATCTCCCGGCAACTGCCGTACAACAGACCGTCACAGCCTGACATAGGCATTGCCGGGGAAACGCCGAATCAGACCCTTCATTTCCAGCAACATCAGCGCTGCCGTCACCGGCGCGGCTGCCAGGCCACTGTCGGCGACGACGGCATCCACATGCCGCGGCTGGTAGGTCAGAGCCTCCAGCACGGCTTGTTCATCCCCGGAAAGGGTTACCTCGGATCGCGGTCGCTCGGTCGGTACAGCCGCTAGCAGGATGCCCAGGCCGGCCACTACGTCCTCGGCCACTTCCACCAGCTTCGCCCCATCCTTGATCAGGCCGTGGCAACCGCGGCTTACGGGGCTGTCGATGCTGCCCGGGACCGCAAAGACCTCGCGTCCATACTCAGCCGCCAACCCGGCGGTGATCATGGCGCCGCTCTTGGCCGGCGCCTCGACGACGACGGTGCCCAGGGCCAGTCCGGCGATGATCCGATTACGGTTGGGGAAGTGCTCGCGCAGCGGCGGCACTCCGAAGGCATGTTCCGTCAGCACGGCGCCGTTGTCGGCGATACGTCGTCTGAGGTCAGCATGGTCGGCCGGATAGGTGATGTCCATTCCGGAGGCCATCACGGCCACCGTCCGTCCACCCGCCTCCAGCGCCCCTTGATGGGCCGCGGCATCTATGCCCCGCGCCATGCCGCTGACGATGGTGAAGCCGCGTCGCGCCAGGTCGCCAGCCAGCTTCCGCGCCGCCGCCAGCCCATAGGGCGTGCACTCACGGGTGCCCACAATGGCCACTGCCATGTCGTCGCGGCGGACGAGACTCCCTTGCACAAACAACGCCGCCGGCCCATCCGGTACCTCCCGCAACAACGGCGGATAGTCGGGAGCAGTGACCGGTACCAGGGTGACCCCATGGTCTCGCATCTCCTGCCGAAGGCGGGCCAGGTCCATGGTCGCGGCCGTATCTCGCAGCCGGGTCACCGTATCCCGGGAGATCCCCTCGATAGCTGTCAGCATCCCGTCGTCGGCCGCCAGGATGTTGGCTGCCGAGCCAAAGGCCTCCACCAGTCTTCGCTGTCGCCTCGCCGGGAGGCCGCTTTGGTTGAGGATCAGCCAAGCGTCGAGGTCATCCATGGTACGGTGCGCTGGAAGCGCCGGCTACCCCCTGTGCATGAAGTCGAACGCGGAGGAGAACCCTCGTGGCTCCGGCCGGAGTCGGCCGCGGGCCTGGGATCTCCCCCGCGCACCGTATGGCGATTGGGTGCGTCAGATGACGTCCGGGTCGTCAGCGGCCGCGGCGTCCACCCCGGGCGTCACATCGGGCACAGCGATATCACCGGCTGAAACCTGTCCCCAGGTTCCGTTGCCGGCCCGGCTGCTTTCCAGTTCCTCCTCCAACTGCGCCACCTGTGCGCGCAGCTCGTTGATGGCATCAAGCTGCGCCTGCAGCTTCTCCTTGGCCTTCTGCACCTGGGCCACGGCTCGCTTGGCGATGGACCGCTGACTGGCCCACGCCGACCAGCAGGCGATCGCCATCAACAGAGCACCGACAACGAGGCCGATGAAGACCAGTGACCCCACCGGCAGCGCCTGGCTGTACTGCACTCCGCCGAACCAGCGTAAGGCTACGATGTCCTGCGGCGTCATGTTCCAGGCCAGGAACAGCGCCCCATATACCAGCAACAACAGGCCGAGCACTGCGCCGATGATGACTTTGACCATGCAACCTCCCCGCCGCTGGCTGGGCGGCGACACCGGGGGTGTCAGGGCATGCCCACCATGCCAGGGTCACCCACGCCGGGGCCCATCCCGGGGCCCATGCCAGGTCCCATTCCAGGGCCCATGCCGGGACCCATGCCCGGGCCCATTCCCGGTCCACCCGGGCCGACTGGGCCGCCAGGTCCACCGGCCCCGCCGGCGGGTGCCGGCGGCGGCAACGAGTTGTCAACGGTGAACGACATCTGCGCCCGGCTCTCGTTGCCCTTCCAGTCACGTACGGCCAGAAGCAGGTTCCGCACGCCGTTCTCCAGCGAGACGGCGGCCGGTTTGGGGTCGTAGATGTACCACAGCAGCGCGTAACGGGGGTCGAGTGTCACCGTGACAGGGGCGTCGTCCAGCTTCATGCTGATGCTCCGGGGGTCCACGCCGCAGCCAGAGTCCTGAACGACCACGGAGAAGCTGATGGGCGGAGCCCCTGGGACCTGGACAAGGTCCGCGTACCGACCCGGGAAGGTGTCGGCGCTGTCTATGACCACCCGGTAGCGGGCACTGGCATTCCCCGTGCCACGGATGTCCAGCATTGCGTCGAGGATCTCTGGGCCCGTGTTGTCGGCGGCCTGACAATCGAAGCCGTAGACCACGCGGTCATCGCCGATGATATAGGCTCCATTTTCGGCCAGAACAATGGCCGGGTCGCAGACATCCTCCCATTTCACCTGCGGCACCTGCTGCCCGCCCTGGCCCACCATGCCACCCGCGCCTCCCGGGGCGCCACCAGCCATCCCGCCCGGCTCACCTCCGGGTACACCCAGGTCCGCCGGGCCTCCGGGTCCACCAGCCGGCATCCCACCGCCCATGCCAGGCATCCCGCCGCCCATGCCCGGCATCCCGGCCTCCATACCGGGTATGCCGCCACCCATCCCCGGCATGCCGCCCGCCATCGGGCCGCCGGGCACACCACCTGGTTGGGTTATAGATGACACCGGGGGCTGCGGCAACGTGTACTGCCAGACCAGACGGTTTTCGTTGTGGACGCCTTCTCTGATATCAAGACCCAGGATCAGCCGGGGGCCACTGCGGACGATCAGCGTGTCACCGTGGATGCTGGGCGAGGAGGTGATGGGAGCCACGGTGCCGCTTGTCGGATAGCGCCATTCGGCCTCGCCGGTCCCGGCGTTCAGGCAGTAGATGGAGCCATCGGTGCTCCCGAGATAGAGCTTGCGATCTTTGACCGCAGGGCTGCCTGTCACGAGACCGAAGGCAGTGAAGGACCAGGCCAATGATCCGTTCTGGGTGTTGATGGCCACGACTCGGTCCTCGGCGGGGACGATCACCTTCTGGCGCTCGATGACCGGCGAGCCGAAGGTCACCTCGCTGCCCAGGCTCACATTCCAGAGTTGGCGGCCGTCCTTGTACCCGAGGGCATACAGGGAGCCGTTCGTCGAGGAGAAGAAGATGGTCTCGCGGTAGTAGACAGGCGCGCAGCGAATAGTGCCGCCGGCCTCGAAGGACCAAAGCACATTGCGGCTGGCCAGGTCAACGGCGTACAAGCGGCCGTCGTCGGCGCCGAAGTACAAGACGTTCTCCACGACCAGCGGCGCTGACCTTACCTTGCCCTGGGTGTTCACTGCCCACAGGCGCGCCCCATTGCGGGCATCAACCGCAACGAGCTGATTGCTGTCAATGCCCACGAACACGCGGTCGTCCACCACAGCGGGCGTCCCAAAGACCTTCGACCCCAGGCCCAGCTTCCAGCGCTGAGCGCCGGTGGCACGGTCCAGCCCAAACAGGCTGCTGCCAATGGGAGCAAACACCATGTCGCGCCCCACTGCGGGAGCGGCCACCGGCAGGTCGGCGTTGGTCTCGTCAACGGCGTTGCGCCAGCTAAGCACTGCCGGGAGCTGGAAGGCAAAGTCGGCGACGCCACTGTGCTGGACGTCGTAGCCTGCCATCTGAGCGTACTGGTCCTGGGCCAGTGCCGGCACACTTAGCAGGCAGATGGCAACAACGAACATCGGCGCTACACGCGAAAGTCGCATTGGGAGGGCCTCCTGCTATTCTCGCAGCACCCACGCCCCGATTCTGGGAACGAGCGAACATCGCGCCGGCGGTCCGCACCTCGCCAACCAGTGGCCACCCAGCCTCTGCACCCCGCCAGCATGTCTTACCCCGGTTGCTCCCCGCCTACCTGAACCCACACTACCCGTGACAGCAATGAGGTCGTAGCCTGCGCCACTTGCGCCGTCGTCACCCCTGCCAGCAGCTTGGGCAGGTCCGTTCCCGGTCTGCGCGGCACCAGCACCTCAAACAGCCCCAGAAAATGGGCGACCTCGGCGTTGCGCTGGTGCCCCAGTACGTAACTGCTGGTCAGGTACGCCTTGGCGCGCTCAATCTCGGCGTCGCTCGGTGGCTCCGACCCCAGACGGTTGAACTCCGCCTGCATTGCACGGAGAACCTGTGAAGCCTGCTCAGGCGCGCAACTGGCTCTCACGGCGACCAGTCCGCAGATGTTGCTGGGCATCAGCTCCTGTGACACCGAGTAGACCCAGCCGTGGGCATCTCTTAGAGACCGGAACAGGCGCGAACCTTCCCCACCAGCCAGCACAGCGTTGAGAACAGCAACGGGCGGGAAGGCATCCGACCCGGGCCCCGGGCATGCTGCTGCTGCCAGCACGACCGCCGAGGAACCGGTCCATGGTTCATAGACAATGGTGGCCCGCTCAGTCTCCCGCCTTTCCAGCGTCGGTTCCGGCGGCACCTGTCGAGGCAGTATGCCCCCCAGGACGGTCTGTACCGTCTCTCGGCATGCCTCCCAGCTCAGAGGCCCGCTGACGGCCAGCACCGCATTGTTGGGCACCACCCGCAGCCGCCAGAAATCCTGCACCTGTCGCGGTTGCAGGTTGCCGATGGCCGCAGTGCCCACTGGGGGCCAGGCGCAGGGCGTGCCATGGTACAAGTGCTCCACTGCCCGGTCGAAGGCCACCGTCTCAGCCAGCTCCCGGCGCGCCGCCACCTCTCGCAGCGCCGATGCTTGCCGAAGCCGCAGACGCTGCACGCTCACCGACGGCTCGGCAAACAGCTCCCGCGTGAAACCGAGCGCCACCTTCAACTGGTCTGACATGCCCTGAATCAGGGTCTCCATGTAGTCAGCGGTCAGTTGCTGGGTCATCATCATCCCCTGGGCAGCCACACGCTCTTCCAGGGTGCGCCCCGAGGCGTCCGTGATGTCCAGCGCTGCCAGCTGGGCCAGTTGGCGCAGACCCGCCGTCTCGCGCGTCTCAACCCGGGCGCTGGTCTTGATGAAGCAACACGTGGCGAGGGTGAGAGAGCCAGGATTCGGTCTGAAAAGGAGCACTAAGCCATTGTCCAGCACGGCCCGGTAGCGCGGTGGGCCGTCGGGAGCCGTCTGCGCCGTCGCCAATGGAGCCAGGCCGCCGCAGAAGAGCGTCACGAGGGCCCAGCTGCAGGAGCGCCGGCAAGAGCGCATCTACTGGCCCCGCAGGCGCTCCAGCGCCCTTTGGGCCGTCAACGAGTTCGGGTCAGCCTGCAGGGCGGCAGTGTAGGCCACCACGGCTTCGTGCGGCCGTCCCTCCGCCTCATACATGGCACCCAGTTGCAGGTTGATGTCGGCATCGTCCTGCAGTCCGCTGGACAGCTCGAGCGCGTCCGTGAGCACCTGCTCCGCCGCCCGGTACTCCTTCAGCCCCTCGTAGGCCATGGCGAGCTGGCGAAGCGTATCCAGATGCGAGGGGTAGCGCCCCAGGGCATCATTGAGCGCCGCGATCTCCTGTTCGTACATCCCGGCCTGGTGGTAGGTTCGGGCGATGAGATAGTACAGGTATGCTTGTTGCTGAGCCGTGTTGGCGATGGTCGCCGTGGGGATCAGGTCCAGCGCCCTCTGGAACTCACGACGCGCCCGGTGCCAAGACTCCATCTGGAAGAAGGCCAGTCCGAGGTTAGCGTACGTCTCCCAGTTCCGCGGGTCGGCCTCGATGGCTTCGGAGTAGTGCTGGATGGCCTCGGCCAGGTCCTCCCGGTAGTACATGTAGATGCGGCCGGCGGTGTTGAGAGCCGACACATTGCGCTTATCGAGACTGAGTGCCGTCTGTGCCTCTGCCATGGCGGCGTTGGCGTCTTCCTGGGCCAGCAGCACCTGCGCCATCTGGGCGTGCAGACCGGCGTTCTTGGGCTCCAGAGCCAGTGCCTGGTCAAGCAGCGTGCGGGCCTCCGCCGGTCGGTCCAGCAGCAACAGACACTGGGCGGCATTGCTCAGAGCAGTCACATTGGACGGGTCCGACTTCAGCGCCGCCTGGAACTCAGCCAAAGCCTCCTCGCAGGTGTGCGAGATCACGCCGAGATCGGCCCGGGTGACGTAGGTCTGAGCCTGAAACAGGTAGATCTCTCCGAGCACAATGTGAGCTGGTGCGAAGTTGGGGTTCACTTCCAAAGCGGCACGGCTCTCGCCCTTGGACGGCCCCTTGCACTGGGCGATGGCCTCATCGAGTACGCCCACTGCCTGCAGCAACATGCCCTCGTCCACGAACAACGAGCGTGCGTCATAGAAATAGGCGCGAGCCACCCGCGTCGTGGCCTCCGGGTCGGAGGGCGTACCTCCCTGCTCCGGATCCATCGCCTTGCGGTAGGCGTTGCGGGCCATGGTCCAGTTCCCGAGCGCCAGTTGCGACTCACCAAGAGCCAGATTGAGAGCAGGCCATAGGCGCAGTTCGGTCCCGAACTCCTCCGCCCGACCGTAGTCCTGCGCCAGCTTCTCCCGGGTCTCACCGAGCAGACGCTGTTGCTCGGGTGTCAACTGACCGCCGCTGGCCTGGGCCTGCAGCATGTCCCGTCGGCGCGCCTCGGTCCGCCACTGGTCCATTGTCTCCAGGGCCGACTTGAAGCACTCCACCGCGGTCTCATACTTGCCCAACGCGTGGTGGCAAAGGCCAAGATAGTAAGCTGCCTCCACGTACCTGGGGTCCTCGGCTATGACCTTCTGCAGGGGCGCGAGCGCGTCGGCGGGCCGCTTGGCCAGATACAGAGACCGTCCGATGGCGCACAGGACCGGCAGAACATCCTTGCCTCGGCGGAAGCGTAACTCGTCCTGGTACACCTGCGCGGCCTGTTCGTAAGCTTCGGTGACCTCATAGAGCCGGCCGATCATGAGCCGGGTGCCGGGGCGCGTCGGGGCGAGGGCGAGGGACTTCTCGAAGGCTGCCAAAGCCTCCGGGTACTCCTGCAGCTTGTACCTGGCCATGCCCAGGAAGTACCACGCGGACTCCAACTGTGGGTCGGCCTGCGTGGCGGCGTCCAGGGCCTTCGCGGCGTTGCTGTATTCGCCGTCCTGATAGAGACGCACGCCGGTGGTGAAGTCATCAGATGTCTGCGCGCACACCTGAGACAGGGGCAGGCCGATCAGCAGGCACAGCACGAGGCCGAAGCAGCGGCAGCTCCTCGCCATGGGGTAACGCTCCCTTCGCCGGGGAGAAATCATCTCTGGCCGGATTATATGGTATGCCCATTGCTTTGTCAACGCAGGCCCCTGCCCGCCAGCGACCCTGGCAGTCGGGGTCTATCCCCCTCCAGAGGCTCCCGCCAGGTGTTCGCCAGCGCCTCCGCGCAGCCCTCCTTCGAATGAACTCGAGGCGGCGGGGAGGAACAACCGGGCGCTCCCAAGAATAGGTTCGCCGAGCGGTGCCGGTGCGCCGCAACGACCGCCCGGGGCGCGCTGTGATAGACCTGCATTGCCACATCCTGCCGGGCCTGGACGATGGGCCAAGGAACTGGGACGAGGCCCTGGCCATGGCCCGCCTGGCCGACGCCGACGGGGTGCAACTCATCGTGGCCACGCCGCACTGCAACCTGGACGCCACTTGCCCCTCACCGGTGCAGATCAGGGACCTGACCGCCCAGCTCAACCAACTCTTGGAGACCAACGGACTGCGTCTGCGCGTGGTTCCGGGCGCTGAGGCCCGGGCCACCACGGGACTCGTGGAGGCTGTCGAGGCAGGGCGCGTGCTGACCCTGGGCGACCGTGGCCGTTTCCTCCTGGTAGAGCTGCCGCCGTCGGGTCAGCCGCTGTTTGCCGCCGAGCTGTTCTTTCGCCTGCGACTGGCGGGCGTCACGCCAGTCATCGCCCATGCCGAACGCTACGACTTCTTCCGCTCGGCTCCGGGGGCCCTGCAGGAGCTGGCTGACCGCCTCTACCCCATACAGGTGAACGCCGGCAGCCTCCTGGGGCGGGAGGGATGGCGGATCCGGCGTTCGGCCCGCGATCTGGTCAGGCGTGGCCTGGCAACCATCGTCGCCAGCGACGGGCACAACGCCACGGACCGTAAGCCGGTGCTCGCTGCGGTTGAGCGGGCGCTGCGCCTGAGCCGCGAGGCCTTCGCGCAACTGGCTTTCGAGCACCCGCTGGCATTGCTCAGGCAGAAGGCGGGACCGGCGGCCGCGCCCAGTAGCGGGAAGAAGGCAGGCGAGGGCCGACACTAAGCTGCGAGGCCTGGCACTCGGAGTCTCCAGGGGGTACAGAGGGAATGCTGACCCACAGGTCACTGATACGTCTCGGCTTGGTTCTCATGGTGATAGCAGGCCTTGGGGGGTGTGGGAAGAAGGCCGCTGAGGTGCCCACCGCTACCACCCAGGAGGCGGCAGCACCGACCGAAGCCGCCGACCGGGCCCTGGCGAAGGAGGCGGCGGGCAGCGGGGGCGATGCCGCACTCTCGCCTGCCGACCGCAAAATCATCACCACCGGTTCCATGGAACTCGAGGTGCAGGACCTGGACGCGGCTTTGGCTGCCCTGGGCCAACTGGTGCAGCGTACGGGCGGCTTCTATGCGGAGAAGAGCATCTCGCGCGTCGAGAGCTGGCGGACGGCCAATGTGACCATTCGCGTCCCGGCCGACCGCTTCGACGAGCTGCACGAGGGGGCCGTGGCGCTCGGCGAAGTCAAGCGAGACACCCAGCAGGGCGAGGATGTCACCAGGCAATGGCAAGACCTGGAGGCGCGCTTGCGTATCCGCAAGACCGAGGAGCAGAGCCTGCTGGCGCTGATGAAGCGCCAGGGGAGACTGGCCGACCTGCTGGAGGTCGAAAAGCGCCTCTGGGAGGTGCGCGAGCAGATTGAGGTGTCGGAGGGCGAACTGCGGTACCTGCGCGACCGGGTCACCCTTGCCACCCTCACCGTGACACTGCGCGAACAGATTCCGGTCTCGGTGGGTCCACTCGGGGCCTGGAACCTCGGTTACCACGTCGTCAACGCACTGCAGACCCTCGGCCGCGTCATCCGTGGTCTGGTCATCGGTCTGATCTATGCGGCGCTACCGGGCGCTGTTGTGTGGGTGCCACTGCTGCTGATCATCCGCGCAATGCGGCGGCGCCGCCGGGCACGGGCGGAACGCCTCGCCGCGCCACCGCCGCCGGCCCAACCGTCAACCTAGGCTCCGGCGCTACCGTCCTCTGTCCACGGGAGACCCTCCGGGGTCTCCCGCAGTGGTTCTGTCGGGCACGAGAGGTCCCGACCCTCCCTCGGCGAACCCTTGCGGGCAGGCTCCATTCCAGGCGAGAGAACGCCCATGCAGGACTTCACGCTGGCGCTGGTCCAGATGAACGCTCCGCTCGGGAAGGTCGAGGCGAACCTGGCAGCCCACATCGTCTGGACGCGACAGGCGGTGCTCGCCGGTGCCCAACTGGTGGCTTTCCCGGAGCTGTCAGTCACCGGACACTGGTGCGCGGGCGACGTCTGGGCTGCCTCGGAGCCGGTTCCGGACGGCCCCAGCACTGCGACACTGACCCACGTGGCGCGTGAACTGGGGGTCGTCATCGGCTTTGGCGTCGCGGAGCGCGAGGCGGGCATCGCTTACAACACTTACGTCCTGGTTGGCCCGGAGGGCTACCTCGGTAAGCAGCGGAAGCTTCACATGTCCGGTGACGAGTACTTCCACTTCCGCGGCGGCAGCGAGATCGTCGTCCTGGACATCGGCCTGTGCCAGGCGGGCGTCGGCATCTGCTATGACAACCTGTTCCCCGAGGTCTCCAGGGTTGCGGCAGTGCGCGGCGCGGAGGTGTACCTGATGCCTCATGCCTCCCGCTGTGGCAAGTGGCCCCGCGACGCGGAGAGCCAGAGCCGTCTCATCACCCAGACCAAGGCCATCTGGACCAGGGCGTACGCCGCCCGCGCCTATGACAATGGGATGTATGTGGCTGTGGTCAACCAGGCGGGCCGGGCTGGCCGCAAGCCCCTGGCCAACCATGCTGGCGGAATCCTGGTGTTCGATCCCCACGGTGACCTGATGGTGCAGTCTCAGTCCAGTCGCATCGAGGACGAGATGGTGCTTTGCCCCCTGACGTCAGAGGCCTTCGCGGCGCGGCGCCGGGCCAGTTGCTTCAACCTGCAGACGCGGCGGCCGGAGCTGTACGGTGACCTATCCGCCCTGCGCTGAGACCACGAGGAGGATGCCTGTGGCCTGGTCCACCAGCCTGCTGCTATTCCTCGCCCTGGCGATGCCGCTGGGGGCCGCGACCGAGCTGCATGTCTCTCCCACCGGCCGAGACAGCAACACGGGCACAAGGGACAGGCCGTTGGCGACCCTTGGGCGCGCCGTAGCGGCGGCGCGTGCGACTGGCCCTGCCGGGACGAGGATCCTGCTTCAGCCCGGCACCTATGTCTTGCGCGAGCCGATCGTGCTCAGCCCCGCCGACTCCGGTCTGACCATCGAGGGCATGCCCCGCAGCAATGTTACCCTCAGCGGCGGACGGCGGGTGACGGGCTGGAAGCCATGGAGAGGCCGAATCCTGCAGGCCGATCTCAGTCGCCTGAGGCTGCCCGACCTGGACTTTCGCGAGTTGTACTACAACACCAGGCTCATGCTCTGGGCGCGAGTGCCCAACTTCGACGCCCGGCATCCGCGCACTGGCGGCTTTCTCCAGAACGAGCGCGTCGCCGAGGCGGAGACGAAGACGAAGTTCGTCTACCCGGAAGGCAGTCTGCACCCGGAGCGTTGGGCTCACCCCGAACGCGCGTGGATTATGTTCCATGACTCGCTGAACTACGAGACCCAGTACTGCCCGGTCAAGGCGATCGACACGGACCAGCGCATCATCGAGGCGGAACGCGGGGTCTATGTCCTGAGCAAGGGCAACCCCTTCTACATCTGCGGGCTGCTGGAGGAGCTGGATGCTCCTGGCGAATGGTGCGTGGACCCTGAGACACGGACTCTCTACTTCTGGCCGCCGTCCGGCGACCCCAACGGTTCGGACCAGGTCATCGTCCCTGCTCTGCCGTCGGCGTTTGTGGTCAAGGGCGATACCACCGCCGGCAAGCTCGTCGAGAACGTCCGCCTGGCGTGGCTGGCCCTGCGCGACTTCCGCGGTCGGACCATCGAGATGATCGGCGCCAGGGGCTGCACGGTCGCTGCCTGCGACCTGCGGAACGCCGAGGTCGGGGTCTATCTGGGGGACGACACCCACGCCTGCCGCGTGGTTGGCTGTGACATCACTCAGACCCAGGGCGACGGCGTCAGCATCATCGGCACGAGCATGGACCATGAGCGCGTCAGCGACCACATGGTGGACAACTGCTATATCTGGGACATCGGCTGGGGCCGCATCCACAACCGCTGCGGCGGGGTCTACATGCATCGCTGTGCCCGGGTGAAGCTGACCCACAACCATGTCCACGACACTCCCCGCTACGCCCTGGGGATGGACGTGGGCAACGACTGCGAGTTCGCCTACAACTACTGCCACCACAGTAACCTCGTGACTGCCGACACCAGCATCATCGAGGCTGCCACGGCGATGGACTGGGGGCTGCCCATCGAGGAGCAGTTGGAGCGCAACAAGGTCCAGAACGCGGGCAACTCAGTGCACCACAACCTGTTGCACGATTCCGGCGGCTGGGGCACTAACGCCGCTGGCGAACTGGAGAGCCCCTACTACTCCTGGGGTATCTACCTGGACCTGGCCTGCAGCAACTGGCGCATCCACGACAACGTGGTCTACAACACGGTGCTGGGCGGCTTCATGAGCAATGCCGGGGTCAACATCGCCGTGGAGAACAACGTTTTCGTGGACGGCCAGAAGGTCCAGGTCTACTTCAACCCCTGGGACAAGTACCCCACCGCCGGCAATCGCTGCGAGCGGAACATCATCGCCTATCAGGGCCAGGGCGCGGCACTTTACAACCTTAGCCGGTTCGAGGACAGCTTCGTCCATTTCGAACGCAACCTGGTGTGGGCCAACGGCCAGACCCCGGCGATCAACGGCCTGTCGGGCGTGAAGCGCAAGGACTCCTGGGCAGCCTGGCTGGCGCAGGGCCGGGACAAGGGGACCGTCGTGGCTGATCCGCAGTTCGTGGACCCCGGGGAGCGAGATTATCGGCTCAGACCAACGTCTCCAGCGCTCGCACTGGGCTTTCAGCCCATCGATCTGACCGGGGTGGGCAACTATGCCAGCCCCGAGCGACGCACCTGGCCGCGCCCGGAAGTCCCGGTCGTACGCGACGCCATGAGCTACGCTCCCTTGCCCGCAGGTGCCACGCAGCCCCGCCTGCGTACCTACGAAGACGTCCCGGTGGGCAGCCCTGAGACCGGCGCCCACGCTGGCAACAACGGGGCCGGGACGGCGCTTGTCACCGATGAGACCGCAGCCGGCGGCCGCCACAGCCTGAAGTTCACCGACGCCGCCGGCCTCGCGGCCAGCTTCTTCCCGTATGTCACCTACCCGCTGGAACTCGAGCAGGGCGCCCTGCGGATGAGCTTTGACCTGCGCTGGGAGCCCGGGGCGCTGATGGCCCTCGATTGGCGCGATGACCCCTGGGACTACAACATGGGGCCCAACCTGACCACGGATGCGGAGGGCATGTTGAGCGCCAACGGGCGGGAGGTAGTGCGCTTGCCGGCGGGGCAGTGGGTCCACTTCGACCTCGTCTGCGGTCTGGGGCCAGACAACACCGGAACCTATGACCTGACCGTGACCCTGCCCGGCGAGCAGCCTCGCCGCGTTGAGGGTATCGCCCACTCACCGGGCTTCACGACGCTCAACTGCATCGTGTTCATGTCGCTGGCTGAGACGCTAAGCATCTTCTACCTGGACAACCTGGCCTTCGAGCCCCGGGCTGGCAGGTAGACAACCCCGCCGGTATGCCGGCGCGACCACAGAAAGGACCGGGAGGCAAATGTCGAAGCTGGGAATCGGTTTCATCGGCTGTGGAGGCATCCACAACGCCCACGCGCCACACCTGGTGAACAACGACGAAGCGTACATCGCCTGCGCCATGGATGTGAACGAAGAGGCGGCGAAGGCGCACTGTGAGAAGTACGGCACGCCATGCTGGACGACCAGTGAGGACGAGTTGCTGGCGCGCGACGATGTGCAGGCGGTGGTGGTCTGCACGCCCACCGGATACCACAGGGACACGGTGCTGAAGGCCGCGGCGGCGGGCAAGCACATCTTCTGCGAGAAGCCGATGGCCATGAACGTGGCCGACTGCGAGGCGATGGACGCGGCCTGCCGCGAAGCAGGGGTCGTGCTGCAGATTGGCTTTGTGCGGCATTTCTGCAACGAGTGGCTGAAGCTGCGGGAGATCGTGCAGGACGGCATCATCGGCCGGCCGGTGGTCTGGCGGTCCGTCAGCGGCGGCTCCGGCGCTCCGACGCCGTGGTTCTTCGACAGGGCCATCGGCGGCGGGCCCTTCATTGACGGCGCCGTGCACAGCTACGACTGGGCCCGCTTCATGTTCGGCGAGGCCGTCAACGTGGTTACCGACATCCGCCGCCTGAAGCAGAACACCACCGCCTGGGATACCGGCACGGTCATCGTCAACTTCGCCAGTGGCGACCAGCAGGTGGTCATGTGGTCCTGGGGCCTGCCCGGCTTCGGATACGCCGTGAAGGCCGACAGCGCCCACGATGTGCTGGGGCCTCTGGGCTCGATCATGTTCCCCGGCGGTAACCACCTGCAGGTGAACCTGGCCGATGGTGAGCACCTGATCGAGTTTGAGGCCGACAGCGGCAGCGACTGGTTCCGCAAGCAGATGGCCCACTTCATTCAATGCGTGAAGACCGGCGCCCAGCCCATCGCCGGGGCGAGGGAAGGCATCGAGGCGACCCGCATCGCCGCCGCTGCCCTGAGCGTCGGCGACCGGCCCGCGATCGTCGAGCTGTAGTCCTGCCGTCAGGAAGCCTATTGTGAGGAGGGACCGGTGCAAGCCGGTCCCTCCGCCCTCCCTGGCTACTCAGCCGACTTCGCGCAGCGGAAGCCCAGGTAGGCGTGGGCGAACTCTGGCTCGGGCCGGAAGCGATACGTGGCCGTGGCGATGTACGGCTCGCCGACCCAACTGCCGCCGCGGGCCACGCGCCGACCGGGCGCGCCGGGATCCTCGCGACCATCCCGGGCGTCATAGGGGTAAGACAGGAAAAGGCTGCTGGTCCATTCCCAGGCGTTGCCAGCCATGTCCAGAGCCCCGTAGGGTGAGGCCCCGGCGGGTTTGGTCCCTACGGGGTGCATCTCGTCCTGACCCAGCCAGAAGCGGCCGGGATCGAAGTCGTTGCCCCAGGGGAACTTGCGCCCATCGGTGCCCCGCGCCGCCTTCTCCCATTCGGCCTCGGTGGGCAGACGTTTGCCCGCCCGCTGCGCGTAAGCCATCGCTCCGTACCAGGTCACACACACCATCGGGTGCTGCTCGCGTCCGGCCTTGGGCCGCCACTGACCGTCATGTCGCTCCAGGGGCAGGTAGGGGCTCTCCCAGATCAGTGGGTGGCCCTGTCCGTCTACCAGGCTGTCCGTCGTGTTGAGAAACACCGCGTACTGGGCTGTGGTGACCTCGCACTTGTCGAGGTAGAAGGCAGGGAGGTCCACCTGATGGGCCGGTGCCTCCGCCCGATCCTCGTCTATGCCTCTGCCCTCCCCGCCCATGGTGAAGGGGCCAGCCGGCACGAGCACCATCTCCGCGCCGTCGTCAGCGTGCAGAGCGACAGTCCACAGACCCATGGACATGGCGGCTACCCCCAGAAGGTATCTTCTCATCGCGCTCTCCTAGGGTATGAGTTCCATTCGTCCGGCCTTCTCCACTTCCCACGTGCAGCCCAGGGTTGAGTACCACTCCACCCACTGGTCGTCAGCCGTCTTGCGCACGCTGAAGTTAGCCTGGAGCTTGCGCTGCCTTGCGGGCGCGATGCCAGCAGAGGCCCATGGGAGGCGGAACTCACAGGTCCAGCGCTTGCCGTCGACGATCTTTGCCGCATACTGTACGCCCGCGGCCGCGCGTCTGGCCGCCTCGGGCGATGCACCCGCCTCCTCACTGCTGACCCATTGGCCCGAGGGGAACCCGCGCCAGACCAGGATAGGCGCGGCCGGGTCCCCGTCTACCCGCAGCGCTACCTCCACAGCATCGTCCTGGCCCCACCGGTTGCCCGGGCGGATCGGGAACTTGGGGTTGACCGCGTTATCGAAGGCGACGTAGAGCGCCTCGTCGTCCCAGGTGACCCAGACCAGACTGCGCGGGGTTATCTTCTCGCCACCGAACCCCTGCTCCAGGACCAGTCCCTTTGCCGGTTCCAGGCCACCCCACTCGGCCGGGTCCAGGCTGCCGTCCACCGTCACCGCTGCAACCCGCCGTGTCACACGTGCCGTGGGCTGTGGCGGGCGCTGAACCGCCGGGGCGGTGGGCGGTGTCTCCATCTCTCGCACCACACTGTGCACCGGCCAGGAGGCCCGGGCAGGCGACTGGTAGAGCCCTATCTTGCCCAGCGGCAAGGGCTTGAAGCCCAGCTTCAGGGCGGGCGAGTCCGGGCGCAGGTTGAAGTTGAGGTTGGCAGCGTCCACGAAATGCGGGTCTTCGCCCACCAGGTTGTCTATGAAGGTGATCAGCGGCTTGGCGCTGGCCTCGAAGTCGCCCCAGCGTCCTCCGACGCAGATGTTGCGGGCAATGACGTTCCCCACCGGGGCCATGGGGTTCTCGTCCAGCGTGTTCACCAGTTGGGGATACCTTCGCGCCCACAGTTCGCCCTTGTAGGGCAGTGCCTCCAGCTTGTCCTTCAGGCCCTGAAAGCCACCGGCCGCCCATCCCAGACCTCTGGCGTCCACATGGGTCGCCGGCTCGCAGTCTACGAAGATGTTGTTCTCGATGGTGCAGTACCGCCCGCCGCCAATCATCGCCGCACGGGTGACCTTGTAGAACAGGTTGCCATACATCTGCGTGCCGCTGAACTGGTCGTCCAGGTACATGCCCACGCAGCCCTTGCCTTCGCGTCCGTTGATGTGGTGCAGGTAGTTGTGGCGCAGCACCGTACCCCACATGCTCCAGTCGCGGCCGGTGTAGATGGCGCCGGCGTCATTGGACTCGTAGCAGACGCTGTGGATCTCGTTGTACTCGATGAGGTGGTCATTGCCGCCAAAGCCCATGGCCATGTGCGGGGCGTTGTCGATGAGGTTGTTGCGGGCAACGCAACCTACGCCGTTGAGGGTGATGCCGGGGTTGTAGACCCGGTTCCAGCGGGCGTAGTGGTGGACGTGGTTGTTGTCGGCGTAGTTGCCACAGGGCGTCAGGCTGGGCCGATCGCCGCCGGAAAGATGGATGCCGCCGGCAGCCTGGTTGTAGACATCGCAGCCGATGACGCCGTTGTCCGTGCCCCCGGAGATGTTCACGGCCGAGGCGCCCGTGTTGCGAATCACGCACCCAACGACCTTGTTGCGCGTGCCACCGCTCATGGTCAAAGCCGTGCCCCGACAGGCCTCAAGGATGAAGCCCTGGATCACTACATGGGACACGTTTTCCATGGTGATCAGCGTGGGGATGACCGAGACCAGGCACTTTCCCTGGCTCAGGGGTGCGGGCGGGTAGAAGTAAAGCGTCCCGGTCTCATGGTCCAGGTACCACTCCCCCGGCGCGTCCAGCTCCGCCAGTGCGTTGATGGCGTACCACCAGGCCCCGTTGCGGTAGCCATAGCCGTGGTAAGGAGGTTTGAGGCTGATGACGCGCTTCTCGGTGTCAATGGCCTCCACTTGCTGGTACTGCTCCGCCCAGTCCCAGAACCAGTAGCCATGCAGCCACAGGTCCTTTTCGCCCAACCAGCGAGCCGGGCGGTCACCGTCATACGTGAATCGGCCGATCTTGTCGCCGGGAATGCCGTGGATCTTGTGAGGCGCGCCGCCCACCACTTCCACGATCTTGGCGAAACCCTCGTTAGGCCAACGCGCAGGCTGCATCGGCTCGTCGCGAAAGAACAGCTCCAGCCGACGCCCGGCGTTCACCACATCCCCGAAGTCGGTGATGCCGATGGCTCTCAGGTCGGCCTGGTAGACCTTGCCACGCACCGCAGGATCGAGGCGCTGAACAGCTTCAGGGTCGCTAACGGGCTGGAAGTTGGTGACTTCCCGCCCGCCGACCAGGCGCACTTCCGCGCCGGGGGCGGCCCGATAGGTCACCGGAGCGCCCGCTGTCCCTGAATCCTCCGCAGTCAGTGTGAAGGCCTGGTCGAACTCATAGACCCCGCCCGCCACTTCCACGACGACGCCCCCTGGCGGCAGCTTGTCCGCCTGGCGAAGCGCCCGGATCTCATCACGAGCGCGTTCGAGGGTGGCGAAGGGCGCCCGGACGGTCCCGGCGGCCTGGTCGCTCCCCTGGGCGCTGACATGCAGGACTAGCCCGGCTTGCGCAGTGGTCATGGCGAGCACCCCCAGGAATGCGGCGAGGATGAGCGAGGCAGTGCGTGGGCGGCTCATGGCTGAAGCCTCCAGTCGGTCGGCACGGATGGATGGCAGTTCCCTGGCGCCCGCGTGAGACCTGCTGCCTGGTCCGGGCGCAGCTCTGCCTTCAGCAGTGCCCTGCCCCGCGCATAGCCGGGATTCCCCTGGCCGCGGTTGCTCTCACCGCACCCGTCCCACCATACCGACAGGCGGGGGCTGTCACGGCGGCAGATGGGCTGGGTTGAGGGCACACGGTCGAAGATGCGCAAGAGCAGCTCACCACCAGGGAGTGTCGCGCCGTAGGTCAGGTCCAAAAGCTGCAGCAGGTCCAGGTCACGCTTCTCGTTGGACAGCCCACCGGACCCGGCCACGTTCACGCAGGCGTTGAGCCCCGGCACCCGCTGGGGGCAGGGGGCGCAGATCATCCAGTCAGCACCCGGCACCAGCTTCACGGGCACCCGTGGATTGCGCCGGATGATGCGGAGGAACTCGACGATGTTGTCCGCGGCCAGCGGCTCCGGCGCACCGTCGGCGGCCCCGTAGTTGCACACCGCGCACATGATGACATGCGGGCGGATGCGTAGTTCCTTCTCGCGCTCCATCTCCGCCACGGAGGCCTGCTTCTCACGGGCGCACTCAGGCGCGTCGCGCGGCGGGATGAGGCTCTCGATGCCCCGCTGTATGCCCTGCTCGTAGCAGCCGGAGGCGGCCCGCTCGCAGCCCGGCCAGGCGGCGGTGGCCGCGTCGTAGCCGCAGATGCCCTTCACGGTCGGGACCGCCGCCAGAACGCGGTACAGCAGCGTCCGCGCCGGCAGGATCGCTCCCGGCGGCAGGTCCAGGCAGTACAACACATCCAGGTCGCGTTTGCGGTTGTACTCGGCGCCCTCGGGCGTGTCCTCGTCCCGGCCCGGGTGCTGATAGGCGTAGACGTCTTCAGCCTGGCACCGCAGCGCCAGTGGCCGGTCGGGGCAGTCCTGGATGGCCTGGCGCAGGACCGCGACGGGTTCGCGTAGCGGCTCCGGAAGCTCGCCGCCCAGTGAGCAGAACAGACACAGCAAGCGGTAGGGGCGCACAACGAGGGGCTCAGTCAAGGCAGTCACTCCCGTCTGAGTGAAACGGGTCCGGCGCCGGGCCCCTTCGCCGCCTCTGCGCGGCCCACCTACCCTCGCCAGAAGCGCAGGAGAGGCACCAACGCCCGGCGAACCTGACCCCACAAAAGGTGAAGGAGTTGCTGCTCCGTGTCTTCATCCCGACCCAGACCCGATGACCAGCCCTTTGAGCTGGTCCCGCATACCCGCACCCGTCAGGCCATCGGCGAACGCACGCGGCAAAGCGTAACCGAGCAGCCGCAGTTCCGCGTCCACAAGCTGGCTGACGCCACGGCGCTTATCGCTGCACGACAGGCGCTGAAGGCGCGCAGCCCGGAGGTCATGCCCACCTTCAACGATTTCCTCATCAAGCTGGTGGCCGACCTCCTGCCGACGCACCGACGGTTCAATGCCTGGTGGTCGCCCGAGGGCCTGAAGCTCCTGCACAACGTCAATATTGGCTTCGCGACCGCGACCGACCAGGGCGTGATGCTGCCGACGGTGATGAACGCCGACCGGAAGGACCTGCTGACCATCGCCGCCGAGACCGCGAGCATGGTTGAGGCGGCACGAAACGGCAAGCTGCGGGCCACATTGCAGATGGGCGCCGGGTTCACCATCAGCAACATCGGCCCGGTGGGCATTGACGCCTTCGATGCCATCATCAGCCCACCCCAGACTGGCATTCTGGCCATCGGCTCCATCATGCCCCGGCCCGTGGTCGAGGGCGATCAGGTCGTGGTGCGGCAGACCCTGTGGCTCAGCCTCACCTGCGACCACCGGTCAGTGGATGGGGCGGACGGCGCCGCCTTCCTGCGAGACCTGGCGGTCGCCATAGCGGGCGCCGGGAGCCTCGTGAGCTGACCCGACATAGCTGCGGGTGCCACTGCCAGCCCTGTCGGCAATGCGGGGGGACCGGAAGCCTGGCCGTGGCACCCCACATGGAGTTAGGCCGCATGCCCGATCCCCTCATCCGTCCGGCGACCGAGGCTGACATCCCAGCGGTCCGCGAGATCGCCGAGCTGGCCTGGACGCCCATCTACCATGAGTTCCGGCGGCGCCTGGGTGACGAGCTGTTCGACCTCACCCGCCCCCGCGGGGTCAAGGCCAAGCCCGACGAAGTGGAGCGCCTCTTCCGTGAGCACCCGGACTGCATGCTGGTGACCGAACTGGAGGGGCGAGTGGTGGCCTTTGCTACCTTCTTCGTGGTGGACCGCGCGGCGGGCATCGGCGAGATCGGCAACAACGCCGTCCACCCGGACTTCCAGGGCCGCGGCCTGGGCCGGGCGCAGTACGAACGCATCTTCGAGGAGCTGCGCCGGCTGGGCTGTCACTATGTCCGGGTCAGTACGGGGCTTGACGACTCCCACGCCCCCGCGCGACGTGCCTATGAGGCGGTAGGCTTTGACCGCGAGTTGCCGACGATCACCTATTACCGCGAGTTGTAGGAGCGCATCGGAGACCCCCGTGCCCCAGGCGAAGCCAACCTTCACCCTCTGGCAGCTTCCAAACCAGACACCAACCCAGATGATGTCCTATGTCATCCGCACGGTGGAGGGCCAGGTCATCGTCATTGATGGCGGCAACGCTGGCGACGGCCCGTACCTGGCTGACTTTCTGACCGGGCTTGGCGGCGAAGTCACTGCCTGGTTCATCACCCACCCGCACAGCGACCACACCCACGCGCTGCTGGCGATCCTGCGCGCCCCCAGTGAACTCGCCATCGGCCCCATCTATGCCTCGACGCCCGACCCCGCCTGGATCGCAGCACACGCGACGCCGCTGGAGCAGCGAGACTATGCCGACTTCTACGAAGCCCTGAGCGCGGCAGGGCTGAGCACCACCGAGTTGGCGTTGGGGCAGGAGTTGACCTTCGACGGCGTGCGGATGGAGGTGCTTGGGGTTCGCAACCCGGAGCTGACGGCCAACCCCATTAACGACCAAAGCCTCATCCTGCGGGTCTCGGATGCCTGCAAGTCGGTGCTATTCACCGGCGACCTGGGTGAGGAGGGCGGGGCCAAGGCCCTGGCCGGGCCGTATGCCGACCGCCTGCGAGCCGTCTATGTCCAGATGGCCCACCACGGCCAGAATGGGGTCAGCGAGGCCTTCTACCGCCAGGTCGGCGCGACCCGGTGCCTGTGGCCGACTCCCGACTGGCTCTGGCACAACGACAGCGGTGACGGACCTGGTTCGGGCCCTTGGGCGACGCTGGAGGTGCGGGAATGGATGGCTCGCCTGCCCATCGAGCGGCACTACCTGGGCTTCGAGGGCCTGCAGCAGGTGGACTGACGGGTCAGAAGATCCAGAATGTGTACATCGGCTTATCGAGGACCACGCTCAGGCTGCTCCAGAAGCTGCCTACGGCGAACTCCCCGAGGATGACTCCGCACATCAGCGGGATGGCGGCGGCGTGGGTCCGCAGGCCCCCGTACCGCAGTACGAGGACCTTGATGACCCACGAGATCAGCATTGGCAGCCAGACATAGTCCAGGCCGAACACCATTCCCAGGGCATAGCCCGCGGGGTGGAAGGGCCAGCCCACCACCCGCATGCGCGCCGCGCCCAGAGCCAGGGCGACCAGTGCCCCTGCGCCCATGAAGGCGATGGGCAGGGGCTCCGGCCCCTTGGGCGCCTCGAGCCAGTTCTGCAGTTGCCGGTAGGTCTCCATCGCAAAGCCCGTCCCGCGCGCCCCTTTGCTCCCATAGGCATCGCTCAGCAGCGCCCAGTACCCGCCCAGCAGCCCCACCAGAATGGCGGCCATCATCGCCACGCCCAGGCGCCGATAGTCCGTGCCGGACCGCTCGGCCATCTTGAAGCCCTCAAGCTGCACGGGCATCTGGTGGCTGCGGACCATGCGGTTGTTGAACCACATCATGGCGAAGCTTACCAGCGTCCCGGGGCCCAGGTTGCGGCTGCCCAGAAGTGACACGACCATGCGGGTGGTCGCCATGCTGCCCAGTTCGTGGGTTGGCGGACCGATCTCCGCCCTCATTTTGGATACCGCTGCGAACAGGGCGTAGTAGAGCACGAAGTACAGCGTCAGCGGGAGTGTCGCGCCCCCGGCCTTGACCCAGAAAGCGACCAGGTACACCAGTCCGACCCCCGCCCCGAGCATCGCCCAGCGGTAGCGCATGGGTTCGCGGGAATCGTCCACGCCATCGGGCAGCCCCCAGGCCGTCTGCCACACCGACCCCAGGTGCCGCCGCGCGCTCCACACTGCCAGCGCCGCGAAAGCCATCCACGCTCCCCAGGCCTGCTCCAGCAGGTACGGTGCGCCGGGGAGCTGTCCCCAGCCCGTGGCGGCGGCGATGATCTGCTGGGCTTTGCGGAAGAGGTAGAAGAACCAGCAGGAGAACGAGACATCCGTGGGCAGAAAGAAGCTCAGTGCCACCACGAAGGGGTAATACGACGCGGGTGTCCAGCCGATGGCGTTCCAGGGCTTCCCCACGAAGTACCGCGACAGGTCGTGGAGCTTCACGTTGATCCTGGGCATCGAGGGAATCAGGAAGGCGATGCCGTTGTAGATGTCCAGCCCCGCACCGAGCAGGAAGCCAATGATGAAGGCGGGTCGCCGGTACAGTCCCGAGGCTCCGCCGTCGCGGGTCATTTCCAGCGGCAGGTGGGTCAGTGGGTAGGTCAGCTTCTCGTGTTCGGTCCACTGTCGCCGCATGATGACGTTGAGGCACTGCATCACGAACACGAGCACCAGGATGAAGCTGCCCCACCAGGCCAGCGGCGCCAGCCACGGCCGGTAGTTGCCCGGCTCCAGGATGCTGGTGCCGCCGTCATAGTAGCCCCGCATGGCATGCTCGTCGGAGACCGTCAACCAGGCTGGCAGGTGCGGATGGATGAGCTGCTCCCAGTGGTTCTCGGGGGTGGCGAACCAGTAAGCGTGGGGGATGGTGGGGATGAGCATCTGCAGCATGTCGTGGGCAGCCACGCTGCAGCCCAGGGAGACCATGATGTAGGTGGTCAGCAACTCGCCCTGGGTCAGGGCCCAGGCGGGTCGCAGTCGCCGCAGCGCCAGGTTGGCGAGGATGACCAGAAGCAGACTGAAGACGGCGTTGGAGAAGATAGAGAGACACGTGGGGTGGCCGGAGTAGTGGACGATCTCGACCTGCACCACCCAGATGCAATTGGGCGGGATGAGCAGCAGCCCCAGCAGGACTGAGCGCCAGGTGACGCCACGGTTCGGGCCCGGGAGTTCCCGGGCCCGTGGCTGTTTCACTAGCGCCTCACCCTCCGGCATCGGCTACTCCTGCCGGTCACGGCCGCCGCTTGCCTGCCGCCCGTTGCTCATCCCCGCCGTCGCCGTCCCTATGAGCCCACACTCGGGTTCCACAGCAGGTGCACGCGGTGGCCGGCGGGGTCCGTGCCCTTGAGATAGGCGGCCTTCAGCACACCGGGCTTCTCGCCAAACTCCTCGAAGTCGAAGCCCTTGGCGCGCAGGTCCGCCAGCGCCGCCTCAAAGTCGGACACCAGTACGCACACGTGGGCCTTGTCATAGAGCGCGTTCTTGGCGACTTCCAGCCGTCCCGCACCCGGCCCGGACAGGAAGATGGACGAGTTGCCGACCGCCAGCTTGAAGCCGAAGGTGTCGGCATACCACTGGGCCAGTTCCTCGCCCTTGCCGTCCTCCGTCGGGTAGATGCCGGGGTGCTCGACGCCCAGGAAGATGGGCACGCCGCGGGCCTGCTTGACCCACAGCAGGCAGTTCTCGACCTGGACGCGCAGCCCCTCCCAGTCCCTGTTGGCGACGATCTCCCTGGTGATGAGGCCGCTGCCCATGCCCACCGCTGCGACTCCGGCCTTGATCCAGGCGCTGATGCTCTCCTGGGTGGCGTCCACGCCGCCGGTGGGCATGATGCTGGTCCACGGGCACGGCCCCAGCATGTTCTTGACGAACCCCGGCCCACCGACTTCCTTGCCCGGGAAGACCTTGACGATCTCCACGCCCAACTCGTGGGCCTGCTGGATCTCGGTGGCACTGCCACAGCCCGGCGAATACGGTATCTTGCGCAGGTTGCAGGTCCTCGCGACGTCGGCGTTGAGCACCGGGCCGACGATGAAGTTGGCGCCATTGGCGATATACAGCGCCGCCGTGGGCCCATCGCAGACCGAACCCACCCCCATGATGACCCCCGGCAGCTCAGCCTGGCAGAACTTCACCAGCTCGGCGAAGACCTGGTAGGCGAAGTCACCGCGATTGGTGAACTCCACGACCTTCGCCCCGCCTGCCGCGCACGCCCGCACAACCTCCTTCGCCACCTCCAGGTCACCGTGGTAGAACACCGGCACAATTCCGGTGTCATAGATGGCATTGAGCACCTGCATACGACTGAACTGAGCCATACAAGAGCCTCCTTGGACGGCCCCGGGAGAAGCGTCAGGAAGGGAACCGACCTGGCGCTTCGGTTCGCCACAACGTCCCGCCATCCCTCCCCCGGATGGGGTCAGGGGACGCCGCAGTGGCGTCCCCTGACAACTTCGTCTCGCCCCGCGGGCCACTTACTGGCCGCGAGGAACCTGGATCTGGCGCTCCAACTGATTGCTCTGGAGGTTGCGCAGTTGCAGGTTAAGCGTGCTCTGGGCAGGGTTGGCCCAGTTGGTGGGAGTAAGCACCGCCCGGGTGCCCTGTTGCAGCTGCAGGTTACGGAACAGCCCACCCTGTTGGCCCCGTCCTGCCGGGCCCAGCAGGCGCAGGTCGAACTGCAGCCCGGCGGCGCCCTGCACCTCCAGTTGCCCCCCGTCGGGGCTGGTGCCGACGATCAGCGACTGGGTACCGAGATTGCGGAAGTTCAGGGCACGCAACACCCGGTCTCCGACGCTGCGGCTGCGAACGAAGCTAACCTCAGAGACTTGCAGGGTTCCTGGGTCCGGTAGTTCGGCGCGATAGCTGGGGCGCAGCAGGTCCAGGAGCCGCACCTGGCCTGCTCCGGCCGCCTGCAGCTCGAACACCATGCCATGGCTGTACAGGTTGAGTTGCTTGGCCTGCTGTCCGGCCAGTGAGAAAGTCAGGCTCTTGCCCGTAGCCTGGCGGAACACGTAGATGTCGGGGTAGTTGGCCGGCAGCCGGGGGGCCTCTGCACCGCTCGGTGCGTTGCCACTATAGGGCGGCAGGACCAGCGGCAGCACCCGCATTGAGTTGGCGATACGGGTGTTCGGATCGTTGTTGACGCTGCCATCGGGGTTGAAGAAGCGTCTCCCCTTCTCGTCGGTGATCTGGGTCGCCCGGGTACCGGGGCCGAGGACAGCCACGACGGTCTCGGCCCCCGGGCCCCCATATTCGCTGCCTGGCAAGTGCGGATTGGCGGGCGTACATTCCTGATACGACATGCAGACAGCCTTGTTTGCCCCGCCATAGGAAAAGGTGTTGGACCCCCACGCCACGTGAGCCACGTTGGGGTCAGTGGAGCCCGTCTCGTCTTCTCGGTATGGATTGTTGTTGTCCCAGACGAAGATCCGCCGGTCGTCGCCGGCCACCTCCGTCTTGTAGGGAACCATGGCGTGACCCCACGTGGGGGCCCAGATCACCAGCACCGGGCGATTGGTGAGCTGGTTCACCAGCGATGCCGCCCGGTCGAAAACCTGGCGGTGGGTCTGACTGTTGTAGAGACTCGTATGGACATCGAGGACTTCCTGGGTGTACCAGGCTCCCTGATCCTCCTGCACCGTCTGGCGGGTCTCCACTCGCCACGGGTAGAACCAGGTGTAGGCCTGGTGGTTTGCCGGGTTGTCAAACCAGCCGTGCCAATATGTATGCAACTCGGCGTTCCTCAGGCGCAGGCTCGAGACGCTCATACCATAGCAGTTGCCGCCCTGGCCGGCCTTGGTGTAGGCGCTGTCAAACCAGCTCTGGGCAGCCGGGCGGTGCGTACCGTCAGCGTACTCAACGGTACTTTGGCCGAAGTAGTCTCGGTATAGCTCCCAGGGGATGGAGGTCCAGGAGAAGTTGGCAAACTGCCAGCCCCAGTAGCCACGGTAGCCACGCGGAGCCACAACTCTGTAGGTGAAGGCGCTAGTGCTCTTGCTGGTGGCCGTGTTGCGTACCACCACCTGGTGATCCACACCCCGGCTCGTCCCCGAGGGTATCCGGAAAGCCACGCTCCGAGGGAAGAACTCGCTGTACTCGACGTAGTAGCTTTCGGTCATGCTGCCATCGAGAAGAGCCCTACAGTCGGCGCCGAACCCGACGCCGAAGATGTACGCCCAGCCCCCGGCCGAGCCCTGGTCAGGCCAGATGCTGGTGATCGCAAAGCGCAACACCAGGTCGGGCCGTACACGAGCGCTGACGATGCTCTCACTGATCACACGGCGGTCAAGAGCCTGGGCCACCGACACAGAGGTGTGGGAAAGCAGGTCGAGCTGCAGATCCGGCGGCAGTTGCTGGAAACTGGACTCGTAGGTGCGGCGCACGTTCTCGGGCACCTTGGCCCGGTCCATGACCTGCCGGAACTCATTGAGTCGGAGCGCCTGGGAGCTCTGGATGGCGGCCAGGTCAAGGGGTCTAGCGACTGTGAGCCGTGGGTTAGGGTTTCGCTGGATCTGGGCCAGCAGAGGAGACACGACCATCAGGCAGCACAACAGGACCATGACCGAGACTGCGCGTGGAACCGGTAGGCGATGCCGCACGATGACCCTCCTTATCCGGGGTTTGCGTTCGCGGATACCTGCTACAGGTACCCTTCGAGTCCCGCGCCCTATCTCCTGCCCTCGGTCATCTAGGAGAGGATGTCAGACCGCCGCTTCCCCTCCGGCCGCATCAGTTCCGGGGTGCGCCAGTCGCCGATGGGGTCGTAGAGGTCCTTCCGGTACTGCTCGATCTGGCGGCGCTGGGCGGCGGGTATGTCGCGAGGGAAGGGCAGTTCAGCGCTCTGGGCCAGCTCGCCCACCATGCTCGCCACCAGGTCGGTGGTCCGGGCCAGGCGCGCCGTGTCCAGCTTGTCCATGGTGTCGAAGCGGCTGTGGTGGTACCAGCGCCCGCCAGGGCAGTTGGTGCGGTACAGCCACACGGTGGGCACGCCTACGAGGTTGAAGGGGTAGTGGTCCGAGAACGGCGTGATGTCGGGCCTCAGCTTCGCCGCGAAGCGCTGCTCCTCCAGGTGCCGCCGCACGAAGGCGCGCAGCTTCGCATCGCCCGTGACCCACACCTCGTCGGTGCCCATCCAGCAGCCCACGGAATCGATGTTAACCATCAGCGCGGTGGTCTCCGCCCGGTTGGCCGGGTGGACGACATACTGCCGCGCACCCTCGGACAGGTTCTCCTCCCAGCCGAAGCTGACGAAGCGGATGGGGCGCAGGGGCTTGCTGTCACGCAATAGCCTTGCCAGCTCCAGGGTGATGACCACACCGGTGCCGTCGTCCTCGGCACCGACGTTGGTGGCCACGCAGTCATGGTGCCCGCCGATCACCACGGGCGGCAGCTTGCGGCGGCCGGGGAGGACTGCGACCACATTCTGGGAGTGGCTCAGGAAGTTGCGCATGTCCAGTTGCAGACGCACGTCCCTGACGCCGTCGCGCACCAGGTCCCAGGCCCGCAGGTAGGGCACGGTGGCCGTGGGCAGGCTCAGGTGGTCTATCCACCCGGCGATGAGGCCCGAGGCGACCTTCTCATCGGTCGGGAAGCGCTCGTCCACATAGAGCAGCGCCGCCAGGCCGGAGTTACACAGCCGCTCCATGCGCTCCAGGGAGGCGTAGGCCGAGCCGAAGAGCAGGCCAATCTTGCCGGTCAGGTCATGGCCCTCCAGGTCCCAGGGATGGGCGGTCTCCAGGTAGACCAGCTCACCCTCCAGCATCCCCGGCGTGGGAGGCGACTGGGTGTTGGGCTGAACCGGAATGTCCACCCAGCGGCGGCCACGCCTGGCCTGCATGACGGCCTGCCGGCACTCCCAGCAGACGCAGGGAAACTCCTGGACCTCGGTGTCCAGACCCAGGGCGCGGTACTGGTTGGCAATGTACTCGGCAGCACGGGCTTCATTGGGCGAGCCGGCCAGGCGACAGCCGATGTCCTCACACAGCACGCGCAGGTCGGCCTCGATGCGGGCGGGATCGGCAACTCGCAGTGACATGGGGCAACACCTCCGGCGCCCCATTCCGCGAAGGCGCCGGCAATCCTCCCGTTGAGCCAGCCTCCGGCCGCAGTATCCACTGACTAGTATCCGTACGGAGACTCTTGCTTTAGCCCGCCGTCAGTGGTGCCCTGTCGCACCATTTCCTTTCTTTTTCGTATGATATTCTTGCCACTGTCCTGCGGCAATCGCTCACGCCCAACGGCTACAATGCGGCTGTTTATCATATCCGAAAGGAATGATTAGCGTGCAGAGCCGCCGTGGCTTCACCCTGATCGAGTTGCTCGTGGTCATCGCCATTGTTGCCATCCTTGCAGCCATTCTCTTCCCGGTGTTCGCTCGCGCCCGCGAGCAGGCCAAGCGTACCAGTTGCCTGAGCAATCTCAAGCAGTTGGCCCTGGCGGCCATGATGTACGGCCAGGACTACGACGAGCTCCTCCCTGTGGGGGCCACCCAGGGAAACAGCCTGTGGAACGTGGTTCAGGCGCTCCAACCCTATGTGAAGAACAGCCAGATCTTCTACTGCCCGTCCATTCAGGTCCTGGCGGCCTACAACCCTCTGCTGTACCCCACGCCGGAGAACTGGGCCGCCGGCAACATCGGCTACTACTACTGGTCCATGTACGGCATTCATGCTCATACCGGCCCCTTCATCACCCGCCACCCGCCGCGGCAGTTGACCCTCAGTTCCGACGTCGACCTCTGGATGTGGAGCGATGTGTTCGGCCAGTTCTACTGGAGCCAGAACGCCCCCTTCGCCCACGGTCTGGGCAAGTGGAGCTTCACCAACGTGGCGTTCATGGACGGGCACTGCAAGGCCATGAGTGGTCGCCCCGTTGATATCTTCAAGTAGTGCGTCGGTTGCGGCGCATTGAGAGCCGGAGGTGGCTTTCATGCATGTTCCCAGGGCGACCCGTGTCCGTGGTCAGGTTCTGGCTGCGGCCGTGCTGGCATCGGCAGCACTCGTCGGATGCGGCGTGCGGACCGGATCTCCGGTGACGCCGGCGGCGAAAGCCAAGGCCAGTGCGGCCCGGGCGGCGGGGGCCGACATGGCGGTCGTGGCACCACAGTTGTTTGAGCGGGCACTCACGGATATCCACACGGAGTTCCAGCAGGGGCACCCCGCCGTCAGGCTGAGCCTGCAGACCTCCATTGTTGACGAACTGATCTCCGCCAGGGCGTCCACTCCGCTGAGTGGCGATGTGGTTGTGGTGATGGACGGTCCGGAGCTGGCGGCCATGCGCGGTCGGGACCCCGCTTTGGCCGGTGAACCGGCGCATGTCGCCAACGTGGCCGTCATTGTGGCTGTGCCGCGCGGCAACCCACTGAAGCTGAAGGCACTCAAGGACCTGGCGCGGCCAGACGTGAAGCACATCGCCGTTGCTGACCCGGACAGGGATTCCTCCGGCCAGGCGTTCCGGGAGGCTTTGCGTCAGGCTGGGCTGTGGGAGAAGCTGCAGCCGAAGCTGCGGCTAGCGGCTTCGCCGCATGTATCGTGCCAAGCTGTCGAGAAGGGCCAGGCCGAGGCGGCCGTCACCTATGCGCCCTGCGTCCTGTTCGGCCACTCCCAGTCTACCCTTGGCATCGGGCTCTTCCTGCCCCGCGACACGGTGCCGCTGGTCAAGGTGATGGCCGTCGCCCGCGGGTCCGGCAGCGAGCCGGCGCGGGCGTACCTGGACTACCTGCGCCAGGAGCGCGCCCAGGCGCTGTGGGCCAAGTACGGCTTCGAGCCAGTGGCCGCCAAGCCGGCGGGCGAGAGCGAAGTCTCGCTGCTCGTCCCTTGCGGGGCGGCGCTGCAACCGGCCATGGACGTCATTGCCGAGACCTACTACCGGCGCACGGGCGTTCGGGTGGATTTCGCCTACGCCGGTGCGCAGATGCTCCTGGGGCAACTGGCCTACAGCCGCCGGGGCGACCTGTACATGCCGGGGGAGGCCTTCTGGGTGGACCAGGCCGCCAAGCGCGGCCTGGTCAAGGAGACCCGCACGGTCTGTTGGTTCCTCCCGGTCATCATGGTGCCCGAGGGTAATCCCAAGAACATCCGGACGGTCCAGGACATGGCCAAGCCGGGCGTCCGCGTGGGTATCGGTCACCCCACGGCCCTGGCCATCGGCCCGGTCACCCGACGCATCATGCAGCGTGCCGGCGTATGGGAGGCCGTGCAGAAGAACGTGATCATGCAAGCCGGCTGTATCCCGGAGCTGGCCAACGCGGTGGCCATGAAGGCGGCCGACGCCGGCATCCTCTGGGACGCCTGTGCTGAGATGGTCGAGGAGCATGTAGACATCGTCAAGATTGACCCGGAACTGAACGAGGTGGCCGAGGTCACGCTGGCCACTCTGACGGTCTCGCAGCATCCTGAGGAGGCCCGCAAGTTCATGGAGTTTGTGGCCTCAGAGGAAGCGGCGGCAATCTTCGAGGAGCGGGGCTTCCGCACGGAGCGTCCGCAGGGCGTCCGTCTGGCTCCGCGAGATGCTGGGGGGGCCAGCTAGCATGCAAGACGCCATCGCCGGTTCCGTCACCAGCCGCAGCACCAGCGGTCACGTTGCCGAGGCGGTGTTCCGAGCCGGAGGCCTTGCGGCGCTGTGGTTTGAGGTCATCTTCGTACTGGCCGTCGTCATCGGGCTGGTAGTCTTCACCGACCGCCGCAGTCTGCTGGAGGCCATCCTGGCCCCGGAGGCCCGGCACGCGACCCGCCTCACTATCCTTACTGTCAGCATCACCACCGCGCTCTCGATGCTGCTTGCCATACCAGCCGCCTACGTGCTGTCGCAGCGCCAGACTCGCCTGAACTTCCTGGTGGACACGCTGCTGGACCTGCCCATCGTCATGCCGCCCATCGCGGCGGGCCTGGCCCTGCTCATCCTCTTCGGCTACTACCTGGGCGATCCGATGCAGAAGCTGGGCGTCTACCTGCCCTACACGAAGGCCGGCATTGTGGTGGCGCAGTTCTTCACCACGATGACTTTCGCCCTGCGCAGCGCCAAAGCAGCCTTCGACAGCGTCAATCCCCGGCTGCCGGCGGTGGCGCGGACGCTGGGGTCCAGCGACTGGCGGGCCTTCCGCCGGGTCATGCTGCCGCTGGCCCGCAACGGCCTGGTGGCCGGCGCGGTGCTCACCTGGGCCCGCTGCATGGGGCTTTTCGGGCCGGTAGTCATGTTCTGCGGCGCCACCGAGTACCGCACCGTCGTCCTGCCCACGGCGATCTACCTGAAGAACTCCATTGGCGACCTCGAGGTGGCCGCCGGCGGTACCCTGTTCCTCATGGCGATCGCACTGGTGACCCTCATCATCTTCAAGCGTCTCGGAGGGCGCGGCTACCTATGGTAGACCCCGCGGCGATGGTGTCAGTCACGAACCTGCGGCTGCGTGTCGGGAGCTTCTCCCTCCACGACGTCTCGCTGACTGTGCCGCCGGGTGAGTACCTCTGCATCGTGGGCCCCACCGGCTCGGGCAAGACCCTGCTCCTGGAGACCATCGCTGGCCTGCACCACCCCGAAAGCGGGCGCGTGCTGGTGGGCGGGGTGGATGTCACCTCCAGCCCGCCCCAGGCGCGGGGGCTGGGCTATGTGCCCCAGGACTACGCGCTGTTCCCCCACATGTCGGTGGCCGACAACATCGCCTACGGTCTCGTCGAGCGCGGCGTGGCCCGCACGGAGCGCCTCGGGCGAGTGCAGGGCATGGCGGAGTGGCTGGGCATCCCCCACCTGCTGGAGCGCCGGCCGGGAACTCTCAGCGGGGGTGAGCGCCAGCGGGTCGCTCTGGCCCGAGCGCTGGTGCTGCAGTGCCAGATACTCCTCCTGGACGAGCCGTTCTCCGCGGTGGACCAACTCACCCGCCGCGGCATTATCGCCGACCTCCGACGACTGGTGGCGGAGCTTGGGCTGACGGTACTGCATGTCACCCACGACTTCCAGGAGACCCATGCTCTCGCGTCCTGGGTCGGCGTAATGCATGGCGGCAGGCTCCTGCAAGTGGGCCCGTTGGAGGAGGTCTTCCTCCGCCCGGCCAGCCGACGGGCAGCCGAGTTCACCGGGATGGCCAACGTGCTGCCCTTGTCCCGGCTGCGTGACATGCCGTGGTTGCAGCCCCTGCTGGACAGACTGCATGACCTTCCGCCCCATGGCGACGGATACGCGGTCTGCATTCGGCCCGATGCGGTCGCGATCTCGCGAGACGGCGACTTGGGGGCGGAGGCTACGGTGACCGCCGAGGTGAGCCAGATGCGCTGGGAGGGGCTGGCCTACGAGGTCGAGCTGGACGCGGGTGTCCCGCTGGTGGCGGCGCTGACCGCCCGTGAAGTGGCGCGGCTGGGGCTGCGAGCAGGAGACCGGGTGCAGATTGGCCTGTCGCAGGACGCGGTCCATGTAGTGCCTGGCGACTAGGGTTCGGGCGTGATCCGGATGGCCAGGAGCTGACCGGGATAGAGGTCCAGGACCAGCCGGCGATCACGTGCGGCCAGGGTCTCGCCGGTGGCTGCCGCGGTCGCGCGACCGGCCTGCGGCAGCGTGACTGCCACGCCGGCCTTGGTCACCATCCCCGTGTTCACGACGGCTAGGTATGTCCCCCGGCCGCCTGCAGCCATCTCCCGCACCACCACTTCCGGGTCGGACGCGGCCCCCGTCAGCACGCGGCTGGGGAGTGCGGGGAGGGCCAGGAAGTTGGCGGCAAAGGCCCGGAAGTACTGCGGGAAGCCCCGGTTGAGGGCGTTGGAGGCCAGGAAGCCGATGTAGCGCGGGTCACCGTAGGCCACCGCCCGGGCCTCGGCCAGCAGGCAGTATGGGCCCGCACGCTCCACGTCGGCCACAAAGTACCCGGTCTTCTCATCCATCTCCCCCTCATTCAGCCCGTAGTGATGGACGATGGCCAGGCCCCCCCGGGTCCGGAAAGCCTCAAAAGCTTCGGGCGAACCCACCGTGTACAGGCGGTTGCAGGGATAGGTCAGCAGGACTCCCTCGCTGTCCCGGTAGCGTTGGGGGTCGGCCTGGGGGACCGAGTGCTGCCATTCCCATTCGCCCCAGGTGAAGGGTGGGGCCAGGACCATCCGCAGGTGGGCGTTTTCGCTGACCACCTGGTCGAAGGGCGCCACGGTGAAGCCCCGCGTCTCGTCGTGGGCGGCCAGGGCTTCTTGCCAGGTTTGGGGGTCGTCGGTCACGAACTGCCGGCCCGGAAGCGGTGGTCCTCCCTCGGAAGCCTCGGCGGTGAACAGCACAACTGCTTCCGGCAGGCCATTGGCCCGCAGGTAGTCGCGCACAGCCACCAGAAAGTCGCGACGCTTCCCGAACCACCATTCGTAGTACCGCTGCCGCAGGGCCCCGTCGGCTCGCAGGTCCTCTCGCGTCGCCACCCTTCGGTCGTTGGCCTCGACCGCAAAGCGCAGGAGCGCGCCATCTCCGAAGCTCATGGGCATCGCACTGGGTCGGGTGCGCAGCCACGCCCCCAGGAAGCGAGCCTTGTCGCGATGCCGAAGGATAGTTAGCTCCAGTACCTTCTTCAGGTCGTCCAGAGTCTCCGGGTCGGTGATGTCGGCATTGGCTATTTCGGACCAGGACACGTGCGTATACGACCCCGTCTTGCCCAGGGGCCGGCAGCGGCGCTGGATACCGAGGGACTGCTGGCCGATACTGCCGGCATACTCATAGTAGGGCAGCACGTCGAAGTCGAAGCCCCGGTCGCGCAGCATGCTCAGGATCTGCTCCCAGCGCTGGGGATGGGGCGTCTGGTTGACCCAGTTGCTGCCGCCGTAAGGCTCACTGTCCCAGCCCTGGTTGTGGCCGAACTCCAACAGGTCCTGACAGAAGGTATTGACCCCCAGGAAGCGCATCAGCCGGGCGCGATGCTCAAACCACGCGATCTCGTCCGTGACTCCGCGGTGGGCCGGATCGCGGCTCTGGACCACCCCGTCGGACATCTCCTCGCGCCAAAAGAGATGCCGGCGCGGCAGGTCGTCAGACGGCGGGTTCAGTTTGAGCGCCAGTCGGTCCGGGTCAGGGACAGCATAGAGTCGCAGGCGACTGACCGCCGCTCCCGCGGAGCCCAGCACCTTGCTGCCCTGCGGCTGAGAGATGATGACCCAGAAGCCGTCGGCTGGCAGGAGCGGCCGGGGCCCTTCACCGCGTGGCTGCTGCAGGTCGGGAAAGCGGTCATGGAGAGTGAACAGCGTGCGCCAGGTCTCATACTGACCAGACAGAGGATACTGCACCGACTCCGGGTTCAGGTGCACATAGCGCCCGTGCACGACATCGCCGACAGCAGCGCCGGTAGCGAAGCCGAGATTCGTCTCACAGCCCCGGTTCTCCACAAAGACGCTGCGCGGCCGGTCCTCCGGGTAATCCAGCGTCAGCACGTACGTGGCGCCCGGCTGAAGACCCTTGCCGGCGCCAATCCGATAAGCAAAGAAACAACTCTGCCCCGTTGGCGGCAGCACGCGAGAGGCGCGGCCCAGAAGCGTCTGGATGACGCTGGCACCGTCTGGCTGCTCAGCGAACGGGTGGGGGTCAGCGTGGTCACCGCAGCGGACCTCGTCCACCAGCGGCAGTTCGCCGAAGGGATCGCCCGCGTCTTCGGCGGCAGTCAGCGAACTCACCGCGAGCAGCGCCACGCCAAGAAAGAGGCCAAGCGAGCGGTTCACGCCGAGTGTGTCTCTCCCGTGTGCCCCCAGAGCCACAGGGGGCAACAGCTACAACCCAAGAAAGCGTTTGACAACACCATAATGGCGGCGTATATTGTGCCGAGTCACTATTCGTCGTGCCGGCAGGTGCCATATTCGTAATGAGCGATCCACATAGTACTAACCCTGACTTAGCCAATCTGAGTGCTGTGCCTGCCAGGACGCCGGAGGAGCCCAGAGCGATGCGCTAGTCGGTCGGCTTCCAAGCTCCGCGTGTCCCCTCCTGCCCTGGCCCATGGCCAGGGCGTTTCGTTGCCCGGCGGCTCAGCCTCTTCCAGTCTCGCTGCCCAAGGAGGACGTCATGGCCGCCGTGGCCGAGTTCTGCTATGACATCGAGGGAGGGCTTTTCACGCCTTCCCACGACCCCAACGCCCCCATCCACGTGTACGGCATCCCCACAGCTGAGGAGCGGGAGTTCCTGACGACCGAACTGCAGATCGACGAGCACACCCTGCAGTCGGCGCTGGATCCCGACGAACTGGCGCGCCTGGAGTTTGAGCCTTCGCACGTCGCCGTCATCCTCAAGCGTCCCGAGAGTGTCACCGATGAGAGCGGGGCCGAGTTCCGGGTAACCTCCGTGGGCGCTTTCCTGTTCGAGACACGGCTTGTGATTGTGCAAGGCGACAGCGCTGTGCTTCTTGGCGGCCGCGGCCCTGGCGGACGCTGCAGCACCCTACGAGGCGCTTTGCTGCAACTGATCTATAGCTCGATCATGAGGTTCCTGCAGGACGTGCGACTGGTCCAGCAGCTCTCCAACAGCATCGAGGAGCGCATTGGCGTCTCGCTGGGCAACCGTGCGCTGTCCAGCATGTTCGACTTGCAGAAAGGTCTCGTGATGTACCAGAGCGCCGTACAGTCCAACCAGGTCCTGCTGACCAAGCTGCGCATGTATGCGGACCGGATCGGCTTCTCCCGCGAAGAGCGTGAGTTCCTGGACGACCTCATCGTTGAGAACGAGCAGTGTCTCAAACTCGTGGAACTGCATGAGCGGATCCTGACCGAGATGTCGGATGCGCGCGTCTCCATCATCAACAATAACCTCACCGTGCTGATGAAGAAGCTGACGGTGATTAGCACGATTTTCCTGCCGCTGAACCTGATTGCCTCCATGGGCGGAATGTCCGAGTGGACCCTGATTACCAGGAACATGCCCTTCTGGGAGTCCTACAGTATCTTCAGCGGGATAATGGTCATCATCGGCCTCGGCACCTGGATAGCCATCCGACGGATTGGGATCGGCGAGCGTCCGCGGCGCAAGCGGCAGCGCCACAGTGCGCGGCCAAGCCGAATGCCGGCGTGGCTGGCCGGCCTGCTAGGGCATTGATGACACCGTAAAGCGGGGGCGCCCCCGGCCTGCACGGGCCACGCCCCCGCATGCGACTTCGGTCTCACCGCTGCTGCCTAACGCTCCTTGGCCCTCGCCAGCGCCTTCTTGTACAGCGTTACATACTGCTTCGCCGAAGCGTCCCACGAGAAATCGCAGCGAAAGGCGTTCTGGACCAGCCTGGCCCAAGTGTCGGGGTCGGCATATGCTCCCAGGGCGCGCCGGATGGCAGCGAGCATCTCCACGGCATCATAGGCATCGAAACGGAAGCCGTTGGGCGTCTTCCCCTTCTCCTTGATGGTGTCGGCGAGCCCTCCGGTGGCACGAACCACCGGGATGTTACCGTACGCCAGGGCAATCATCTGGCCCAGACCGCAGGGCTCGTACCGGGAGGGCATGAGGAACATGTCTCCTCCGGCGTAAAGGAGCTTGGCCAACTGGTTGGAGAATATCAGCCGCGCCTTGACGTTCGGCACGCGGCGGCTTACCTGCGTGAAGAATTCCTCGTAGCGCGGGTCACCGGTGCCGAGTATGGCCAGTTGCGCCTCCTGGGCCACTTCGTCCACCACATCGTGCAGCAAATCGAGACCCTTCTGATCGTCCAGTCGGGTGACCATGGTGATCAGCGGAACGGCAGGGTCCACCGGCAGGCCAAACTCCTGCTGGGCGGCCGCCTTGCAGACCTGCTTGCCCGGAAGGTTGTCAGCCGAGAAGTTGGCCGGCAGAGAACGGTCGGTGGCCGGATCCCAGAGGTCGTAGTCTATCCCGTTGACGATGCCCGTCATGTCGTCGGCCCGAGCCAGGGCCAGGTCGTCAATGCCGGCTCCAAACTCCGGGCTCTGGACCTCCTTGGCATACCCCTTGCTGACCGTGTTGATCATGTCGCTGAAGACAAAGCCCACCCGCGCCAGGTTCAGTTGCTCGTCGCGTAGACACTCGCGCACTCGTCGGTCGCCCTGGTCGAGACCCGCCTGGGTGATGAAGTACCACGGGTGCCGCCCCTGATAGTTGGGTCCCAGGTTATGGGCCGTGAAAACGGTCCCGTAGGGCAGGTCCCAGGTCACCACATAGGGCGCAATCAGCGTGGTGTGCCAGTCGTTGAGATGGATAATGTCCGGCTCCCACCCCAGACCCTCGAACGAGGCGAGCACCGCGCGGCAGAAAAACACCAGGCGCTCGAAGTTGTCGGGAAACCCACCCCCTGGGCCGTACACGGAGTCACGGTCAAAGTAGTGGTTGTGCTCGACGAAGTAGATGGGAATGTCGGTACCCGGCAAGGTGGACTCGTCCAGCGCGCAGCCGCTGACGAAGCTGGGCATGGGCACAATGACACTCTCCAGGCACCGCCGGAGGGGCTGTCCAGGGGCGGTTACGCCGCGGTACTTGGGCATGATGACGCGGATGTCCACACCACGCTCATGCAGAGCCTTGGGGAGGCTGCCGGCCACATCGGCCAGCCCGCCAACCTTTGCAAACGGTGCAACCTCGGCAGAGGCAAGTAACACTTTCATGCTGTTGGTCTCCTTCAATCACTGTCGTGGAAGCAAGGCAGATCCAGGGCCGTCAGTCCAGCGCTGAACGTTTCTGTACTACTACGATGCCGTTATCGGCAACAACAAAGCGCTCGGCATCAGCCTGCGGGTCATAGCCGATGACGTAGCCGGCGGGAATGTGAACGCCTTCGTCCACGATCACACGCCGTAGCCGGGCGCCTTCGCCGACGGTGACGTCATCCATGACCACTGACTCCACGACCTCGGCTCCGGGCTCCAGCACCACGCCGGGCGAAAGCACGGAGTCCCGGACCGTGGCGCTCTTGACAATGCAGCCGGCGCAGAGGATGGCACAGCCGATCTGTGGCGGTGGATGACCTCCACTGTGGACCGTCTTCACCGGCGGCAGGGGCGCCTCGTAGGTATAGATGGGCCACAGATCGTCATAGAGGTCCAGCTCGGGTAGAGGCGCAATGAGGTCCATGTGGGCTTGCCAGTAGCTGGCGATGGTCCCAATGTCGCGCCAGTAGGAGTTGGGCGAGCGCCCCGCGCCGGTGAAGGGATAGGCATAGACCGCCCGCCCGGCGGCCACCATGGCCGGGATGATGTTACGGCCGAAGTCGTGGTGGCTGTCGGTGCGGGCATCGGCGACCACCTGCTCCACGAGGCTCGTGGTGCGCCAGGCGTAGACCCCCATGTTAACGAGGCAGTGCTCTTCGTCGTCGGGCAGGGCCGGGGGGTCAGCGGGTTTCTCCAGGAAGCCGACCACGCGTCCATCGCGGTCGACCTGCAGGACCCCCAACTGGGTTGCCGACTCTCGTCGCATCTTCAGGCACGAGACCGTGAGCTCCGCCTCGTGCTGGCAGTGGTACTGCAGCAGGAGCGAGTAGTCCATTTTGTAGGCATGGTCACCCGACAGCAGCAGCACGTGCTCGGGGCGCTCCTCCTGAAGCAGGAAGAGGTTCTGGAAGATGGCGTCGGCGGTGCCGGCATACCAGCGGTCGGAGAAGAGCCGCTGGGGCGGCACGAAGTCCACAAACTCGTCCATGTCGTCGTTGAGCCGCGGGCCCCACGTGCGGCGCACGTGGCGGGATAGAGACATGGAGGCGTACTGCGTCAACAGGTGAATGCGGCGCAGGCCGGAGTTGACGCAGTTGCTGAGTGTGAAGTCAATCATCCGGTAGGTGCCGCCGAACCGTACCCCCGGCTTGGCGCGGCTCTGGGTCAGCGGATGTAGTCGCTGTCCCTCGCCGCCGGCCAGAACCATCACGGTGACATCGCGCTGATGCGGCCGCGCCTGACCCATGCCGACCTAGTCCTCCACCGGTTCCGGCAATGGCGGCGGCTCGATACCGCGGCTCTTGAGCGCCTTGGCCACTTCCGTCAGCAGTTCCGTGAGGTCGCTGGACTTCACCACATAGGCTTCCGCCGCCCAGGTCATGAAGTCGTCCTTGTAGCTGGAATAGGCGGTGTTGAGGATGACGGGCAGTTGCTTATTGATGCTCAGGATCTTGCCCAGGGCCTCTACCCCGTCCATGCCCGGCATGGCGATGTCCAGTACGACCAGATCGACCGGCTGCTGCTGGAGGATATCCAGGCCCTCTTGCCCGGTCTTGGCCGTCAGGACCTCGTAGCCGGCATAGCTGAGCTCTTCAGAATACAGAATTCGCGTTGGTTCGTTGTCTTCGATGACGAGCACCACAGGCTTGCTCATCTATGACGACCCCTTTCCTGTGTCCCCCGATTCGCCCGCAGAAAGCACGGCCGGTGTCGCCGGCTCGCCTTCATCGAGGTTGAAGATGACAGAGAAAGTGCTGCCCACCCCTTCCTCACTGCTCACCTCCAGGCGTGCTCCGTGGTCTTCGACGATCTTCTTGGCGAGCGCCAGCCCCAGCCCTGTCCCGGTCGGTTTGGTGGTGAAGAAGTGGTCGAAGATCTGGTCGAGGTGGTGGGCGGGGATGCCCATCCCGGTGTCTGAGACCCACAGAATGACCTGGTTGCCCTCCCGTCGGGCCCCGACCGTGATCTTCCCGCCGTAGGGCATGGCGTCCAGGGCGTTGATGATCAGGTTCCTGACCACCTGCTCCATCTGGTGGCAATCCACCGGTACCAGCGGCAGGTCCTCGCTGATCTGCTCGATGAGCTCGAAGTTGCCGCGTTCACGCTGCCCCTGGGTGGAGACAATACTCGCCCGGATGATCTCCGCCAGCGAGCAGGCCTCGAGGCGGGGCCGACTCGGCTTCGAGAAGTCCAGCAGCCCGCTCAGGATGTCCTCCAGCTTGGCAACTTCCTCCTCGATGATGCGGGCGTTGCGCTTGACGATCTCCACCTCATGGCACCGCCGGCGCAGCATGCGGGCAAAGCCACCGATGGTGGATAGGGGGTTGCGGATTTCGTGCGCGACGATGGCGGTGACCTCACCGATAGCAGCCAGCGCCTCGGACCGCACCAGTCGCTCCGTGGCCGCTTCCAGTTTGCTGTAGGCCTCCTGCAACTCATCGGCCCGGCGCTTGGCCTGGGCGTAGAAGATGGCGCCATCAATGGCCAGCGCCGCCTGGTTGGTCAGCGCGGTCAGCAGTTCGATATCAGGGCCGTGGATGCTTTGCTGAGTGATCCTGTTGTCGGCGATGGCGACGCCAATAATCCGGTCCTGAACCACCATCGGAGCCACTACGAACTCGTCGGCTCCCAGAGCCTCGGCCAGCTCGGGCGGAACCCGAGGGTCTGACCCGGCATCCAGGACATGGATGGTTTCGCGGCTGTGGGCCGCCAGCGCAGGCAGTCTCTCCTTGTCGTCCAGCGGGAAGACAAGCCGCTCAATCATGTCACGCAGCGGCCGCTGCTCCGGCGGCGGCAGGTGCTCGTAGTCGGCGAGGAATTGCTCCAGGGTGAGCCGCGTGGACAGCTCACTCCACACGCGCCCCGCTTCCTCCGGGCTCTCCGGTCCCACGCCCTGCTCAGCCCGCAGCAGCCGGGCTTCCTCATCGGCGAGCAGCACCACCGCCCGGTTGAACCCCAGACCCACTGCCCCGCCGGCCGTTATGCCAGTCAGAAGTGTATGCACCAGCCGGTCCACGTCCCGCACGCCCAGCATCGCCTCCACGATGTGGTGCAGCACCAGGCGCGCGTAGAACTGGCGTTGCCGCTCAGTCACATCCTCCAGCGTGACCAGCAGGTACCTCTGCCCCTCGGCCCCCGGGCAGGGCTCGATGGCGATGTCCAGCAGGCGCTCGTTGTGGTCCGGCGTGGGCTGCCGGTAAGCCGACCAGCGAAGGCGGGAGCCGGTCTCCAGCGTCTGGCGCATCTGATCGAGCAACCCTGCGTCCTCCAGCAGCTCCCGCGGGAAGACCTCGGTGATGTGCCGCCCGGCGACTGGGTCGGAGTTGCGCCGCTCCTGCAGATAGGCCTGGTTGGCGTGCAGGACGTTCAGGTTCTCGTCCAGCACCAGCAGCCGAGCGGGCAGGGCATCGATGATGTTTTCCAGGAATGTGCCGAGGCGCTCCAGTTCGCTGACCTGGCCCGCCACTTGCTCCTGCAACTCATCGGCGCGGCGGGCCAACTCCTCACGGAAACGCACACGCTCGGTGATGTCGCGCATGAGGACCTGTGAGGCCCGGTGCCCGCCGTATTCCAGGGTGGTCGCGTTGACTGCCACCACCATCAGTGAGCCGTCGCGTCGCCGCAGGGGAAGGTTGTAAGTCGGCGTGCGGCCGTCCGGTCGCGGCGCCAGGAGCCCGGGCAGGATGAGGGGTAGGTCATCGTGCAAAGCCCGAAGCGGAAGGCCCTGCAGCTCGCTGCGGGTTCGTTCCAGCAGTCTCTCCGCCGCCGGGTTGGCATCCAGGATTTCCAGGCTTTCCAGATCCACAATCACGATGGAGTCGGCAGAAGTGTCAAACAGACCCTGGTACCGTTGCCGCTCGGCAACAGCCTCGGCCAGGAGTCGCCGCGTCTCGTACTCACTGGTTTCCAGGCGCAGGTTGCGTACCGCAGCTTCCAGCAGCATCCGCAGCGGCCGCTTCTCGGCCTCGCCGATGGTGTCGGTTCGCTCCAAAGCTTCCAGGGTTACATCGCGGAGGGCATGGAAGTGATCCCGGATATTGCCCCGGCTCATCCCCGTCTCGTGCCAGCACTGCAGCCAGGCGGCGTGGGCGGGCAGATGCATGTCGTGCCCGCCCTCGCGCACATGCTCAATCAAAGCCAGCAGTGACGCCGCGACCTCACCCGCACCGTCCGGCCCCTCGGCGAGGTACGGGCGAGCCACGGCCTCGTCGGCCGCGGAACGCGCCAGCCAGTCCTGGGTTATCTGGCGACCATGGGCCTCCAGGAAGCGCGCCAGCTTCTCGCGCTCCCCTAGACCCACCGGCACAAACCGATCGTCCGCCAGCTCCTCTTGCCTTTCGCTCGGCATCCCGGTACCCAGCCCTCTCCCTCAAGAGCCAACCGAGAGGCCTCAGGCGCTTGCCGCCTGAGGTTCCTCGATCTCCCCACGCAGGTAGGCCTTGGCGAGCTCCGGAGACACCGGGTTGATGTAGAAACCGGTTGCCCACTCGAAGCCCGCCTGTTTGGTTAGACGCGGCATGAGTTCCACATGCCAGTGGTAGTCGTACTCGATGGTGCCCCAGTACTCCGGGTGTCCGGGTCGGGGCACGGCGCAGGGCGCCGTCTGCAGCATCATGTTGTAGGACGGGTTCTTCAGCACGTCGCGATACAGCATGAGCGTCTGCTTCAGAATGTCAGCAAACGCCCACTGTTCATGTTCGCTCATCAGTGTGAAGTCATGCATGTGACGACGCGGCAGTATCTGCAGTTCGAACGGCCCCCGGGCTGCGAAGGGCGAGAGCACCAGGAAGTCCTGGTTCTCCAGCACCAGCCGGTCCGGAATGGCCAGCTCCTGCTCAATCAGGTCGCAAAAGATGCAGCGCTCCTTGCGCGAGTAGTGTTCCAGCGCTGAAGACAGCAGGCTCTTGACCAACTGCGGCACAATCGGCAGGGCAATCAACTGTGAGTGCGGGTGGGGTAGCGAGGCGCCGGCGGCGGCACCGAAGTTACGGAACACCACGATATGCCGGAAGCGCTTGTCGCGCCGCAGGTCCAGCACCCGCTGGCGGTAGGCCTGCAGGACCATGTTGATCTGCTCCAGTGGCGCGACGGCCAGGTCCATCTCGTGGTCTGGTGTCTCGATAATCACCTCATGGGCGCCAAACCCTCCCATGCGGTCCATCAGGCCGATACCACTCCGCTGCAGATCCGCCTCGATGGTCAGGGCGGGGAACTTGTTCTGCACCACGCGCACGTCCCAGCCCGGCGTGTTGGGCAGGGTTCCGGGTGCCCGCACTGCCCAGATCTCCGGCGGGGTGGTATGCTCATTGCCGCCGCAGAAGGGACAGAAGCCTGGCGGCTTGGTCTCCGCCTCCTCCTTGAACTGGTCAGGGCGCTTGCCCCGCGAAGCGGCGATGATCACCCACCGCTCGACCAGCGGATCCTTCCGGAGCTCCGAAAACTCGAAGGTCGCATTACTCATATCGGGATGGCTGCTTGGCCAAACTCCTCTCCTGATTGGTGTACTCCGGCCAGACGCCCATCGGCAATGGCGTCACGCGCCGCGGCAGGCCCACAACAGCGCTGCCTCGTGACTCTGACAGGCCCAGTGAGCCGCCTATCCCACCGCCCCCACCCCCCTGCGACGGTCGGTGGGCTCCCTGAGTTTACCCTATCGCGACCGGCAGTCGCAAGGTCGGTCTCCGGCGGGGGCCCACGCAGGTTAGCCCTCGCGGGCCGCGGAAATGGCCTTTCAGGCCCACAACCCGGGAGGATACGGTGCGCCGATCGCACGGTCTTGGCATGAGCTCCAACCTCTACCCCACCCCGTGGGGGGAGCCTGAGCTGGCGCTCACGGCGCAGGCGGGCATCGCTTACCTGGAGCTGTGGGCCAGTCCGCTGGATTGCCTGCCCGACCCGCCCGCACTGGAGCGGCTGGGCGCCACGGCTCAGGCGCTGGGGCTGCACGTCTGGTCCTTGCACGCTCCCTACGGCGAGGCCTGCAATCTGGCCAGTGCCGACGAGACAGGCCGCGGGCTCGCCGTAAGCACGCTCGTGGCGGCCATGGACCGCGCACGGGCCGCCGGCGCATCGCTGGTAGTGGTGCACAGCGGCCTGCTCGCGCACCCACGGGAGCCACGGGAGCCGGCCGTTGCACGGGCCGTGCGGAGCCTCAACGAGCTGTGCCAGCCGGCCTCGGAGCGCGGCCTGGCCCTGGCTGTTGAATACCTTCCGCCGGGTACGCTCGCGCTGGGCGCGGGGACCGAGGAACTCCTCTCCCTGCGAAGTCTCGTCGACGGCGAAATTGGTTTCTGTGCCGATGTGGTGCACATGCACCCCGCCGAGGACCCGGCGACGGTCATACGTGCCCTGGGCGGCGCGGTCGCCACGGTCCACCTGTCGGACAACGACGGGGTGGAGGTGGAGCGCCACTGGCTGCCCGGCAAGGGGCAGATCAAGTGGCCGGCGGTGCTGTCGGCCCTGGACGAGGTGGGCTACCAAGGGCCGATGCTGGTGGAAGCCCATACGGGCTATGAACCGGACCTGCCGCGGGTGCTGGCGGCTCTGGCTGCCTGCGGCCACGAGGTGCTGGGGTGCCAGTTGCCGGATGCGCCGGGTTGAGTCAGTGCGTCCCCGGAGAGCACTGCAAAGCCCTGGGAGGTGACGAGAGTGCAGAGATACCAGTGCAATATCTGCCCATACATCTACGACCCTGCGGAGGGCGATCCCGACAACGGCGTTCCGCCGGGCACAGCCTTCGAGGACCTGCCTGACGACTGGGTCTGCCCCCTCTGTCAGGTGTCGAAGGACGAGTTCACGGCCATTGACTAACCTCCCGGCGCACTGCCGGCAGCACCGTATACCCGCAGTTCGCTGAGGCGACATTCGCCGGGCCGCGCCATCTCACTGAAGTCCTCGGCGCGTCCACCTGGTCCGCCCTTCCCCACGCGCACCGCGACCGGGCTGTCTGGATAGAGGGCGCGCGGGTAGCTGTGCATGGGGTCCCAGTACTCGCAGTCCACCGAGCTCTCGACCACCACCGCGTCGGCCTCCAGGCGGATACGCAGCCAGTAGGTTTCGTCCGGCGCCGTCCGTCCGGGGAACACGAAGTCTGTGCCATCATCCACGCCGAAGGTCCCCATGGAGCGCACGTTGATCCGCACCACCCGATCATCCGGCCAAAGCAGCGTCAGCCCCGGCCCCCACGTCGCCCCGGCGTCGGTTCCCGGCTCCACCCGGCATTGCACCAGTGTCGCCCCCGGCGGCAGCGGGCGTTCAGCAAAGGCGTAGCAGTTGTCCAGGGCGGAGATTACGATGGCGCTGTCGCGCAACGTCAGAGCCGCCTGTCCCCGTGCCGACAGGAAAACGGTCCAGGGGTCGCCGAGAGCCTCACGGTCGAAGTCGTCCTGCAGCAGCAGTTGCCGTCCGGCGTAGGCGTCTACCTGGGGTGGTACCTCGTGGACCTCCTCGTCCAGATAGAGCAGCCAGCCCCGTCCCGGTGGGACCGGGATGGTGTCCCCTGGCCGGAAGAGCCGCGCGGGCTGAAACCCGTCCACCGCCGGAGCGTAGAACCCGGCCTTGGCCTGGTCCAGGCCCAGCCGGTCCCAGTCCACGGTCAGCCGGCAGGAGGCCCTTGCGGGCGCCCAACTGGCCAGCGCCACCAGGCTTCGCCCCGGTTTGCGGTACACGGTAGCGAGGATGCTCTCATGGTCCGTGCGGACCGGGCAGTTCTTCTCCCAGTAGCCGAGCATTTCGGCATCCTGGATGCCGAAGTCATCCCAGAGACGCCATATGGCCCGAGGGTCACCCTGCCAGTGCAGGCGGTTGGTCATGCCATAGAGCATGCCCCGCCAGGGATTGCCGCCGTTTTGCAGCATCTCGCCGTACAGGCCGAACGGAATGCCCGAGACCTCCACCAGCCAGTAGTCGGGCGGCAAGTCATAGTCATACATCTCCCCGAACCACAGGCTGTCAAGGTAGGGGAAGTGCTCCATGTAGAGGTTCGCGGGGCTGACGCGGCGGTCCATGTAGGCGTAGTCATTGCCGGAATGGAAGTCTATCAGGCATCCGGGCCGCGAGCGGTCAAGCACCTTGCGGACACGCTTCATGATCTCGCGGTCGTAGCCGATGCCATCCAGATACAGGCCGTCAATCCCCACCTCGCGCACGAGCCAGGCCAGTCCTTCGAGGTAGTAGTTGTGCCAGCGGGAGAGCCCAACCGTGGCGATGGCAGCGTCCACTTCGCCGTTGGGGTAGGGCTGATGCCAGGCCGCGGCGTAGTCGCTCACCAGGTGCTCCTGCAGCCAGGAGTCGCCCCCTCCGCCTCCGCCGGTGAAGACCTCGTGCCCCAGGCTACGCAGCGGGAAAAGCTCGCGAGTGAAGTTGCTTAGCTCACGGACCGTGTAGTAGATCTTGACCTTGACATTCCTCGCATGGGCAGCGGCGGTGTACTGGCGCATCAGGTCCGTGGTCAGGAACGGGTAGTTGATGTAGGGATTGTGAGCATTGCCCTGATGGATGTTGACAATGTTGGCGCCATTGGCCACGACCTCGGCAACATCGGGAACCGTGTTGTACTCGTGGATGTAGCGCTGCTGCCAGTGGGCGGGATCCAGCGGCTTCACCGGGGTGATCAGCAGCCCGAAGCGCAGTTCCAGGCGCTCGCCAGCGGCCATCGCCCGCGGGCCCGTGAAGGCGCGGAAGAGCACAGTGTCCGCTCCCAACTCGGAGACCGTGGCGCCGCCCTTGCCGTCATTGCCCCAGTTGCGCACCGCACCCGGCTCGGCAGCGCCCAGATGCCACTCGTCGAGAGGCCCTTTCAGTTTGCACTGCAGCCCGGCGTGAACGTCACCCAGCCAGACGGCGTTGGTGGGCTGTCTGCCACTCCAGTCCCACTTCCACTCGGCCGGCCGGAGGCCCCCCATCTTGCCGAGACCCATCATGTAGGTCGCCACTTCCCGCCGGATCGGCACGTCCAGCCGTATATCCTGCAGTTCGGTAGCTCGGTCCGCCTCCAGGACCACTCTGTAGTTCAGATAGCCATCACTTTCCATCTTCGCCTGGACGGTCTGTCGGAGCCCACGGGCGCGTCGCGTCGTCTCCCACACCACGGCCCCCGCGGCGCGGTGGGTGACCCGCGCCGGGGCTCCTTCCCACTGCACCGGGCCTTCGGGGGCCTCGACGCTCAACTCCAGGGGCGCGGCGAGGATCTCCTGCTCGCCGCTGCGGACACTGTCCATGAAGCCGGCGACATTCCAAGTGACCTGTCGCCCCAGGCATCGCACGGTTCTTCCCTCCACCTCCAGCGGCGTGTAGGGCGCAGTTGGCTCCTCATCGAGACCGATGGTTGAGTTCAGCCACTTCAGGCGCGCCAGGCGATCCAGGTCTCCTACCCCCCCATCGGGCAATACCGTGGAACGCACGGCCAGGGCGATACCTACGGACCGGGGCGGGGCGTTGTCAGCGCTGACTGTTACGGCGCCCCGGTAGGTGCCGGTGGCGGAGTCGGCCGGGACCTGCAGCCCACACCATAGGGCCTGCACCTTGCCCTGAGGCACCGTAAGCGCCTTGTGCACCGGCCGCCCCAGCCAGTCCGTGCCTTCCAGGTTGAGGCAGGTGAGGCCCGCGGCCGGGATGACATTGGCGCCGGAAGTCAGGTCGGTGAACGTCACGCGCAGGTTGGTCAGGTCACGATCCACGGCGTAGACGCCGACCTGGAAGACGAAGTACTCATTGCGCTGGGCGGCAGCCTCAAGAGCACCGCCGGGGCCGCGCTCAATCCACCGCAGCGGCAGGTCGTCGGTCATGCGGATAGGGTACTCGCGGACCTCGGGGAAGAGCAGGAAGGGCTCGCCGGCATGGGCCGCCCGCAAGGCTTGCACCTCGTCGGCCGTCGCACAAAGCTCCATCGGGTCACGGCGATGGAACGGGCTGCAGGCCTCGAAGCGCAGCAGTTGCGCTTCCGGCAGCGAGCGCCATGCCCCGTCGCCTCGCTCCTGTGTTCCCAGGTGATGGCGGGCGAGCCAGTCGCTGTGGGCCCGGGATTCGGCCGGCACGTACTGTACCCGTGGCGAGTACCATTCACCGCTGGTGGTGTAGGGCATGAAGTAGATGTGGTACACGCCAGCCACTGGGGCCTGGAAGACCACATCGCCGGCCTCGCGGTTGACGACCGGGGCGATGCCGTTCTCGATCTGCTGACCCGAGGGCCCATGGACCCAGATGGCCTTCCGTTCGGGCTCGGCATCGCGCCGCCGCCAGGGCAGGTGCACCCGCACGGCGTCGGCGGCCTCGGCTACGCGCACGACGGCACGTTGGTTGCCCAGCTCGGTGGACTTCCAGGAGCCCACGCCGTACTCCACGGCCGCCACCTCCTGGCTCTGCAGGGCCAGCAGCAGGCTAGCCAGAGCATAGAATAGGGCCAGACATGGTCTCATCGCCACTCACCCCCAGGGGTGGGGTCTTCGGCCAGGCGACAACCTTCCTGGGCCCATTCCTCACCCCGAGCCCGAGCCCCTCCGCGACGTTGGCAGGTCGGTCTGTTGGCCGTGAGGAAGTGGTTCCCGGTCGGCCAAGACCAGCCGGTCCCATCATGGCAGATAGCCCAGGGAGCTTCGCATGCACACGCTCATTGACCCACTGCCCGACCTGTTTGCGTTCAGCGACGGTACGCGTGTCCAGTCGCCCGACGACTGGTGGCGGCGCCGTGAGGAGCTAGGCGAGCTGGTCCTGAGCATCGAATACGGCCATCTCCCGCCCAGCCCCGCGGCGGTCGTGCCGGAGCTGCTCCATCCCACCACGTCCGCGCGTCTGAACAACGCCCGCCGCTTCGGCTACCGGCTGCATATCGAGGGCGGCGAGCGTCCCTTCTGGTTTACAGTAGATGTGCTTGCCCCCGCCGGCGAGGGGCCGCTGCCGGTGGTCGTCAACGGCGATGGCTGCTGGGGGCCACTGCGCGAGGGGATCGTGCTGGACGTACTGGAGCGGGGCTACGTCCTCGTGACCTTCAACCGCACCGAGATCGTCCCGGATGCTTACCGCTCTGAGCGCGACGCTGGCCTGTATCTGGTCTACCCTGGCCTGGATTTCGGGGCCATCGCCGCCTGGGCCTGGGGGTACCACCGCGTGCTGGACTTCCTCCCCACGCTTGACTTCGCCGATCCGCAGCGTGTTGCCATCACCGGCCACTCCCGCGGCGGCAAGACGGTGCTGCTGGCCGGGGCCACCGACGAACGGATCGCGCTGACCGCGCCCAACAATTCCGGCAGCGGCGGCGCCGGCTGCTACCGTTGGCACGCAGAGGGTTGCGAGAAGCTGGAGGACGGCATCCGCATGGTGCCTTACTGGTACGCCGAGCGCCTGGCCGGCTTCGTCGGCCGGGAAGGCGAGTTGCCTTTCGACCAGCATGCCCTCAAGGCCCTCGTGGCCCCTCGCTGCCTGCTATCCACCGAGGCCCTGGGCGACCTGTGGGCCAACCCCTCGGGGACCTACCAGACCTATGACGCGGCGCGGGAAGTGTACCGCTTTCTGGGGGCCGAGGAGCGTATCGGCATCTGGTTCCGGGAGGGCGACCACGAGCATGGCCCGGCCGACTGGGCGGCGTTCCTGGACTTCGCCGACTGGCACCTGCAGGGAGGGAAGCCCGCGCGCCGTTTTGACGAGAACCCCTTCCCGGAGATGCCGCGGGCCTTCAGTTGGAGTGCGCCGGGCTAGAGCCTCTGCGGGGCACACCGCGCGCCAGCTCGGCGAAAAGGGCAAGATGCTGCTCAGCGCAGCGCCGCCACGAGAACCGCCGGGCCTGGGCCATACCGGCGGCCGACAGACGTGCGGCGAGGTCGGCGTCACCCACCACCCGTTCCATCGCCTGCGCCATCTCTCCGACGGACAGAGGGTCCACGAGCAGGCCGGCCTCCCCCACCACCTCCGGCAGCGACGTCGTGTTCGAGGCCACCACCGGTGTGCCGCAAGCCATGGCCTCCAGGGCCGGCAGTCCAAAGCCCTCGTAGAGTGAGGGGTAGACCAGCATCTCTGCCGCCCGGTACAGCTCCGGCAGGTCGGCCTCCGGCACACTGCCCAGGAAGCGGATGCGATCACCCAGGCCCAGGTCCGCCACCCTCTGTCGAACTGCCTGGGCCTCGGGACCGTCTCGCCCGGCGATGGCCAGGCCCAGGTCCCCGTGCTGTCTGGCCACCAGGGCGAAGGCCTCCAGCAAGCGCGGCAGGTTCTTCCGGGGCTGGATGAGGCCCACAGCCAGTACATAGCGGTCGTCTAACCCGTACGCAGCCGCGACACGCTCCCGCGCCGTGTGACGGTCACCGGGGCTGAACTCGGCCCCGGCCGCATAGGGCGTCACCACCACCTTCGCTCGCGGCACGTGGCAGAGCGCGGCTATCTCCGCGGCGGCATGCTCGGAGCCGGTGACGATGCGCGTGGCCCAGCGAGCCGACCAGGGGATCAGGCGGCGCATGACCCGGACGGCCTGGCGCGGGAACCATTCCGGGTGACGCAGGAAGCTCACATCGTGGATGGTCACGACCGTCGGGCACGGAGCACGGGGCGGCACGAGATACTGCGCATGGGCCACGTCCATACCCCCTCTGCGCAGGAATCTCGGCCAGGCCACGGGGGTCCAGAGCCAGCCGGGGGAGGCGGGGAGCCGATGCACGGCGAAGCTGTCATCTGCGACATCGGCCGGGAGGTCCGCCGGACCGTCCTGTCCGTAGCAGAGCGCGAAATGCCAGTCGGGGGCCAGTGCCGGGTACTCACGCAGGAGGCTCAGGAGATAGGTGCGGTCTCCCGAAGGGCCCTGCGCGAGCTGCCGGGCGTCAATGGCGACCTTGAGCGCAGACATCCGCTGGCGGATTGACCAAACTCACGAAGGATTCCTGCCTATGAACCATGCCGAACGCTTCCGTGCTGTGATGGGCTTCCAGCCCGTGGACCGCCTGCCACGCATCGAGTGGGCTAGCTGGTGGGACAAGACCGTAGCCCGCTGGGCCGAGGAGGGCCTGCCGGTCACCGACCGCTACGAGATGTACGAATACTTTGGCCTCGACCCCTACTACCAGTGCTGGTTTGGCCCGAGAGCAGCGGAGTTTCCCGGTCCTGATGGTGGCTTCCCGGTCACCGGGCACGACGACTACGACCGGATCCGGCCCTACCTGCTGCCGCCCTTTGAGGAGACAGTGGAGAGCCTGCGTCCGTGGGGCGAGAAGCAGGCGCAAGGCGAGTGCGTGGTCTGGGTGACGATCGAGGGCTTCTTCTGGTACCCGCGCACGCTGTTTGGCATCGAGGCCCACTTCTACGCCTTCTACGACCACGCCGACCTGATGCACCGCATGAACCAGGAGCTGGCCGACTACCATGTCCGGCTGCTGAAGGCTTTGGCGCCGGTGTGCACACCGCTGTTTGTAGTCTTCGCCGAAGACATGTCGTACAACCATGGCCCCATGTTGTCCAAACAGCTTTTCGACGAGTTCCTGGCTCCCTACTACCGCCAGGTCATCCCCGTGGTGGAAGAGATGGGAGCCCTCGTGATCGTGGACTCCGACGGCAACATCACCGACATGGTGCCGTGGATGCAGGGCGTGGGCATCCAGGGCGTGCTGCCACTTGAGCGCCAGGCAGGCGTGGACGGCAACGCCCTGCGCGCCGCCTTCCCGGACTTCCGCATGGTCGGCCATTTCGACAAGATGACCATGCCTCACGGCGAGGCAGCCATGCGCGAGGAGTTTGAGCGCCTGCTCCCGCTCATGCGGTCCGGCGGCTTCATCCCCGGCGTGGACCATCAGACGCCGCCGGGGGTGTCGCTGGAGCAGTACCGCGTCTACCTGCGACTGCTGGAGGAGTACACGGTTCTGGGCGCGCAGTAGACGCTGCCCGCCGACACACCACGCGAGGTGAACCATGCGTTGCCTGTTGAGCTTGCTCCTGGCGAGCCCGATTCTGGCTGCCACGGTGGATTCTGCGTATTACGCGCCAGATCGGGGCGTGCTGTACAAGTGGTTTGAGGGGGCTCCGGGGATTCAGCAGTTTGTGGAGAAGGATTACCGGGCTGCAGGGTACCTGTGCCTGTACGTCCGCAACGGCGGCACTGAGCCCATCAGCCCCACGAACTTCACATGGAACGGTACAGCGCTTGATGACCTGCGGGCCAGACATGAAGTGATCTGGTGGCGCCTGCTGCCACGTCCCCTCGCCCCGGGCATGGTTGGCGAGGTGATGGTCCGCCTGCGCAATCCGCTAACGGAGGCGGGGACGTTGGCTGTGAGCTTCGATGACGGCACCAGCGTGAGCGCTCGGATCGACCCCGATCCACACCCGCTGAAGATCGCCACCATCGGCTTCAGCGACAGTCGCGACCGCGTCTTTCTGGTCGCTGAGAGCCTTGACGGCGCTGAGCGCCAACTGGCGCGGGTGTTGCTGGATGGCCGCGATGTCACCGCCAAGTGCCGTCTGCTGGCTCCGGGCTTCATCGGCGGGTGCTCGCCGGTCTCACTCTATCTGCTCGAACCCCTGGCTCTGGGCAGTTACCACACCTACACCGTGGTCACGAGCGACGGTGGGAGAGCCTCTGCCTGCGTGCGAACCCTGGACGCCTTTGTCCCCCTGGGCTCCTACGGCTATAGCACGCTGGAGGACTACGCCCGCAACGGTTGCAACAGTTACGCCAACTTCGCGCGCAGCGGCGAGGGTCTGCTGGACGGCATGGCGCGGCTGGGGATGCGCGGGGTGAGCATGATCGGCGACGCGCCGGTGGAGCCGTATGAAGTGAAGCACCCGGGGCTCTACGCGCACTACCTGATGGACGAGCCAGATTGCGGCGACTACTTCCAGGCCACTGAGTTGCCGCATCCCCTGCGCATCGGGTTTCTGGCGCCCGAGATCGAGCGGCGGGCCCAGACCGTGCGGGAGGGCAACCCCACCCGGCCCAGCTTCCTGACCATTGACCTCACCTACAAGCCGGCCAACTACTACATCTACGGTCCCATCGCCGACATCCTCAACCCGGACTGCTATCCGCTCAGCATCGGCGCCGATGCGACAATGGTGCGCGAGGTGGTGGAGACGGCGGTGCTGGCGGCGGGGCCGCGGCCGGTGACCTTCACCTTCCAGGGCGTCATGGAGGGGCCACGCGACCCCGAGAAGTTCGCCCAGAAGCGTTTCCCGCGTCCGAACTTCGCCCTGGAGCAGCGGGTGATGCTGTACTACGCCATCGGCGCCGGAGCGCGGGGCTTGTTCAACTACATCCACTGCACCGAGAACTCGCCCACCAACTGGTCCCGAGGGACCGGAGAGTTCCCCGATATCTGGAATGAGATTGGCCAGGTCTACCGCGAACTGGAACACGTCTCGCCCCTGCTGGCTCTGGCGCACCCGACGAAGCTGGCAACCAGCTCGACGGACAAGCTCTGGCTGCGGACCCTTCTCTGCGGCGAGGAGGCGGTGCTGGTGGCATGGGTCAACGACAGCTACCAGCAGAACCGCCTCGGGGTGCGCTACCAGCCCCTGCAGGACGTCCGCATCAAGTTGCCCGACTTGCCGTGGCTGCGGAACTGGAAGGCTCACACGGTCGGGCCGGAAGGCTTTGCACCGCTGGCCCGTTCGGGCGACGAGGTCCTGCTGCCCCGGGCTGAGGTGGCCGGGCTTATCCTGCTGACCCCCCGGGACGGTCTGGTTCGTGAGCTGGACGCCCGCTACGAAGAGCGGCAGCGCGAGATCGGCGCCTTCCTGCTGGCGGAGTGGCGGCGATCGCTGCAGCGACAGGCGGCGAACCTCAACCTCACGCGCCTCATCACCGGTGAGCTGGGGGCCTATGCCGTGCGGGGCCAGGGCCTGGGCGCTTACGGGATCAAACTCGACAGCTACTGGAACCCCTTCGAGACCGAGCACAACGTGTTCGAGGGGGGGACCGAGGACCGGCAGGACACTGCCGAACGCGGAGCGGCGTTTGCGGTCGGCATACCCGCCGAGGCCGTGGGCGAGCGTTGGGTGGCCTATGCCTACTGCGGACGCTGGGGCCCCGCAGCGACGATGACAGTCACCGGCCCCGACGGCCGGGTACTGGCAACACGTGAGGTGGAGGCAGGCTGGGGCGGCGAGCTGGTGGTTCTGGGCTTCACGCCACGTGAAGCGGGCGAGCACCGCGTCACTTACGTACAGGGAGGGCCGGGTGCGCGTGGCATGCGGATCGCCGAGACCATCTACGTGCTGCCCGTCAGCGAGGCCTTCCCGCCGCTCCCGGTGCCGTAAGCTGGCCTGCAAAGAGAGGGGCTCCATGCGTCGCTTTCAACTCACCGTCGCCTTCCTGGCCCTGGGGGCCGGCCTCATGCCTGCGCCGACCAACGCCGGGACCTTCGCGGGTCGGTACGTCAGCGGCGAGGGTGACACCGACTACCTGCGCCTGCTGGACACGTGCTACCAGATGCTCTACCCCAGCCCCGACCTGCAGAACATCGGGATGCTCTACACGCCGGCGTGGCACGGCTTCGTGGAGGGACCGACCTGGGGGGCCTGGTGGATCCAGAACAGCTATGGACCGACTTTCTGCGGCCTGCCGTTCTTCCGGGAGCCCTATTCTACCTGGGTCCGCAACTCTCAGGACCTGTGGTTCAGTCAGATGGGCGACGGGAAGCGCGAGGGTGGGGGTGACTGGCACTGGATCGCGCCCGATGGCTGTCTGTGCGACGCTGCCGCGCCGGGCTGGATCTTCTACAAGCAGGGCGACGGGCGGGTGGACATCCACGACTGGGGCATGGAGTTCACGGCCGCCGGCGTGGTCATGCAGGCCGAGATGCTGCTGGTCACTCGCGACCGGGCGGCCATCGCCCACTATCTGCCCCTGCTCGAACGGTCGGCGAACTTCCTGGAGACGCGGCGCGATCCGGCGAATGACCTGTTCCTGGCCGGTCCTGCCGGGAATCTCCTGGCCCCCAGCTACGCCGGCTACAAGCGACCCGACGGGACCTACGACAAGGCCTATCTGACCGGCCTGTCGGTTACCACCATCGCGGCGCTCGACCGTCTCATCGAGCTGGAGAAGCTGGCGGGACGTGCGGCCGAGGCCGCCCTGTACGCTGACCGCCGCGACCGCGCGAAGCAGGGCCTGGCGCGGCTGATGACGCCCGCAGGCTACTTCATCAAGTACCTCGACCCCGATGGCACGCGCCACGGGGTCTACGGCGCCGAGAAGCACGGCTACTTCGAGGCGGTCTGCAACCACGATGCCATCGCGCTGCGGGTGGTGGACGAGGCCCAGGCGCGGCGCATCTGGCGGACCATGGGGGCCATCAGGGGGCTGCGACCCCATGACCTCATCATCACCAACTACCCCTCCCTGGATGACATGTATACCGAGCCCACCGGACTGTGGGAGTTTGGGCGCTGGGTCAACGGCGGACACTGGACCACCTGTGAGGCGCGGATGATGCTGGCCTACTTCCGCCTGGGGGCCTACGAGGACGCGCGGCGGGCCATGGAGCAGCTTCTGGGCTTCGCGCGGCGTTTCCGGTTTGACAACCCGCTGGTGGACTTCGGCGGCGACGTGTACCAGCCGCAGGAGCCCGTCAACACTGTATATGACTCCTGGGGTGGGCCGCTGGGGATGCTGCGGGGGCTGTTTGAGTACCTGTACTCGGCTGACGAACTGACTCTCATCCCCCACATCCCGCCGGGCATCACCGCCCTGCGCCAGCAGTTCCCGGTGCGGTTCGGCGACAAGCAGGTCTTCCTGTCCACTTGCGGCACCGGGGCGGTCGCTGCCGTCTGGCTGAACGGACACCGCTGGAACCGGCACGACACCGCCTCCGTCACTTTGCCCTATGATGAGCTGCCGGCCCGGGCGCGAGTTGTCATTTGCCTGGGTGGCGCTGAGCCGCGCTTTGAGGCGAACCGCTGGCCGCCACCCCTGACCGTGCCGGATGAAGCTGACCCCTTGTGGGATATCCGTGCTCTCACCACAAGCCTGGCAGGCAACGGGCGTCCGCTGCGCCTGGGAGCGGACAGCAACGGACAGACGCGCCTCGTGGGTGACTTCCGGCGGGCACGGCTGTTCTCGCGGGCTCTCACAGAGGAGGAAGTAGCGGGGCTGGCCGCTGACCCCGGTGGGGACTTCCCCGACCCGTCGCTGGTGGCCGACTACCTTCTGGACCGCTGCGCCGACGGCGTGTGTCCCAACCCCGCTAACCCCGACCTGCCGGCACAAGTCGTGGGGACGCTCGAGATGGTCCCGGTGGGCACCGGACAGGCGGCGCGGTTCGCCGGGGAGGGATACCTGGAAGTGCCGAGCGACCCGCGGCTGAACCTCACCACGGCCTATACGCTCGAAGCCTGGGTCCGGCCGGGTGAACTTCCGGGCAGCGGCGGGCGACTCATAGACCGCGTGACCGCCGGCGTGGATGACGGCTACCTCCTGGACACATGCCCTGGCAACAGCTTGCGCTTCATCACTGAGCAGGGGCACTTGGGCTATGCGGCACGATTGGTGCCGGGGGAATGGGTCCATGCCGTGGCGACGTTCGCCGAGGCCGAGGGCCTGCGCCTGTATCTGAACGGCTCCCTGGTGGCCAGCGCCGAAGCCTCCCGGCCGGCGGCCACGGTGGCATTGGCGCGGGTGGGGCGGTTCTACAGGCACATGGAGGCCGCCGGCCTGGGGGACACCTTCGAGGCCCAGCAGGCGCGTCTGGCTGTGGAGCACCTGAAGGCCTTGCGCGAGCGGGTAGACCTGATCCGGGCGGGCACGCTGCCATCCTTGCCTGGCCCCTCGGGGCCGGCTGCCGACCGGCTCTACCTGGACACGGCGACAAAGCTCGCGGACGGCCTGATGCGACTGATGGAGAGTTACGAGACGGCGGGGGATCCAGTGCACGAAGGTGCGCTAAGCGTCTGGCGGGAGGTTACGAGGGACCAATGACCAGGCTCGCTGCTGCTGTGTCGCTGATCCTGATCTGTCACTGCGCCCTGGCCGCTTCACCCCCGGACATCCCCCGGCTGGACTGGGAGGAGCGCTCGGACTGGGTCAACGTCCAGACCGACGTGACGCCGGCGGCCGTAGGCGACGGCCAGGCCGATGACACTGCCGCCCTGCAAGCGGCGCTGGACCTGCCCGGGGACGGGGTGAGCATCTACCTGCCTGCGGGGACCTACAGGATCACGGGCCCGCTGGTGTGGAACGGCCCCCGCGTGGGCTGTTTGCTCATCGGGCACGGTCGCGACACCCGGTTGGTATGGGACGGCCCGGACGGGGGAGTGATGTTTCGCAGCAACGGCGTGGCCTACAGCCGTTACGTGGGCCTGACCTGGGACGGACGGGGCAAGGCAGCGGTCGGCTTTGACCACAAGTCCGATGAACGTTTCGAGACCGAGGTCCGCCACCAACACGAGGCCTACCGCGACTTCACCAGCTATGGCATCCGCATCGGTCACGAGCAGAAAGTGGCCTCGGCGGAGATCACCTACCTCAACTGCCTGTTCGAGCGGTGCGGCACTGCGGTGGCAATGCTGACCTTCAACGACTACGACAACAGCTTTGACGGCTGTGAGTTTCGGGACTGCGGTACTGGCATCTTTGACTTCAAGGGCAACTTCTACGCCCGCAACTGCCACTTCGAGCGCAGCCGCACCACCGACATCCATATCCAGAGCGAGCATGGGGACTCCATCCGCCGCTGCACCTCCTTCGGCTCCCAACGCTTTGTCACCGAGGGGGGGACCATCGCTCCGCTGACCATTCAGGACTGCCATGTGGCGGCCTGGAAGGACGCCGAGGGCGCGGTTGTGCTGGCCGGGGCGCCGGTGCTGATGTTTGACTGCGTTTTCAGCCGGCCGCCCTCCGCCCGACCGGCGGTGCGGCTGCTGAGCGCTTCCCAGCGACTGCTCATCTCCCAGAACACCCCCGACGAGGTGGAGAAGCTGGTCGAGCGCGTGCCGGGCGCGGAGATCCATTTCATCCCGCCGGGACAGCGACGGGGAGTCGTGAAGAGCGCACGCCAGAGCTTCCTGCGGTCGGAGGTCTCACAGCCGGGCAAGGTCTATGACGCCGTCCGCGACTTCGGCGCCAAGGCTGACGGGAAGACCGACGACACCGCGGCGCTTCAGGCGGCCATTGACGCCGCGCGCGAGCACGGTCAGGGCGCGATCGCCTATTTCCCTGCCGGCCACTACGCCATCAGCCAGAGCTTGCGTGTGACCGGTGGAGGGTACACCGTCGGCGGCAGCGGCTTCATGACCCGTCTGCTGTGGACCGGACCCGCCGATGGGGTGGGCATGGAGGTGTCCGATCCGCAGGAGGTGACCCTGCAGGCCTTCACCATCGGCCACCATGACGCCGGGCCGTACCAGACTGCGGCCGACATCCGGCAGACGTCCACCGGCGGTCCCTCTCGCTGCAACTACGATTACGTCTTTGCCTACGGGATGTACCAGAAACAGCCCGACCGGCAGGGCATCCTGTTTCAGAATCTGTCGCCCGGGAGCGTCGTTTACGCCCTTCACACCCAGGGCAATCTGCGCTTCGATGACAGCGCCTCGGCTCGCTTCCTGTTCGCTAACTCCTATGAGGGCACCGTTTCGGTCCAGGGGCGACGGCGGGAGCGCGAAGGCATTCTGGGGTTCATGATGCGCCTGGCCACCCTCAGCGATCCTACCGTTCATGTCCGCGACAACCAGTCGCTGGTGATGAGCGACTTCTATGTGGAGCAGGCGGATCGGCACCTGCTGCTGGAGGGCGAGCCGGAGTTGCCCCCCGGTGCCGTGACCGTTCAGGGCGCGAAGATACACCTGAACGTTGACCAGCCCATCCTCGAGGCCAGGGGCTACCACGGACGGGTGTACCTGGGCCAGAACCAACTGTACATCAACCCCAAGGAGCCGCGATTCGTCACCACCGGCGAGGGAGCGCTGGAACTGGCGCTCTGTGGGCTGTTCCTTTACGACGTGACACCGCGCTTTGAGCTCGGGCCGGGCACCCGGCTGATGCTGGCGGCGAACCAGGGCCTCGACAACGCGGGGGTCGAGCGCCCGGAGGGCCACCAGGCCATCGCGGCCGCGCTGGACGACCTGCGCCGTCTGGGCCAGCTCGATCACCAGATCAACGGCTGGCTGCCGGTGCCAAAGGGGAAGCTGATCGGAGAGTAGCGCCACCACGGCCAGCGAGCCCTGGCGTTGGCACCGGAGCAACCAAACGGGGGTCCCACTGCCGGCGCCGCTGGCAATGGGCCCTGGCAACTGCCCTGGGAGGCCTCACATGCCTGCCACACCTCACATCGTCGTCGCTGCCCCCGCCACCGAGGAGTTCCCTCGGCAGTCAGAGGGGACGATTGCTGAACTGGCCGATGGCCGCCTGCTGCTGGTCTGGCAGGAGTTCTGGAGGGGCGACCAGGGCCACCTGGACAGTGACTTCTGGCCTGCCCGGCTGATGGCGATGACCTCGGCCGACGGTGGGCTGACCTGGGGTGAGAAGCGGGTCGTGGCCAGGCCCGGAGGCGACGAGGTGAGCTGCTACAGCCCCAGCCTCCTGCGCCTGCCCGATGGCGGCCTGCTTCTGGGCTTCATGCGCTACCACAGTGTCTCGCCCATCCTGTCCACCGGCGAGGTCTGGGTCTCCCATGACGAGGGTCAGACCTTTGCCCCTCTGGGCCGTGGCTGGGAGCGTAGACCCTACGGGCCCACGAATAATGTCATCAAGCGGTTGTCCTCCGGGCGCCTGCTCTGGCCCATCTCGGCGCCAGCGCCGGAGGCCGAAAGCGTGGCCGACCCGTGGGTCAACGGCGTGGTCTACAGCGACGACGGTGGCGCGACGTGGCGTGAAGCCCGGAACTGGGTGGCCCTGCCCATGCGTGGGGCCATGGAGCCACATGTGGAGGAACTGCGCGACGGCCGCATACTCATGAACATGCGGACCCAGCTCGGTGCGATCTTTCACGCCTGGTCGGAGGACAGTGGAGTGACCTGGTCCCTGGCCCAGACCAGCGGCCTGCGCTCACCGGAGTCCTGCCCGGAGCTGGTGCGCATCCCCCGGACCGGCGACCTCCTGGTCGTCTGGAACAACGCACCCTACGACCCCGGCCACTTCTCTCATTTCGGGATGCGGACGCCGCTCACGGTGGCCATTTCCCAGGACGAGGGGCAGACCTGGGGCCACGTCCGCGACATCGAGACCGACCCCGGAAGGGCGTTCAGCAACCCGGCCTGCAACTTCACCAGCCAGGGCACGGCGGTCTTCAGCTACTGGACCTCCGAGTACCTGCCCACGGGGGCCATGCGCGACGCCCCGATTGACCTGCGCGTGGCGGTGGTGGACCTGGACTGGCTATACGAAGACTGAGGTAAACAACCCATGATACGAGGCCCTGCACTCATGCTCACGATGGGACTTGTCGCGACGGCGGGGATGGCCGCTGACTCGGTGCGACCCGGGTTTGTGCTGGCGAATGAGCAGTGCCGTTACGAGGTCAGCGGTGATGGTCGAAACACTTACTTCGGCTCACCGGATGGAGAGCACAACGTCTGCGCGCCGGAACAGCCCTTCATGCAGGTGGGCATCGCCGGCAAGCTCTACCCGTCATCGTCCGTACTGCTAGTCCAGCAGACCCTGCGGGTGGAGTTTGCCGGTACCGACGTGGTCGTGGGCCTGCGGCCCGAGGCCAAGCCCGGCTATCTGGCTCTGACCGTCACCAAGGTCCAGGGGACTGGGATCGAGTGGCTGCAACTGGCTAACCTGCACCTGACCATCAGCGAGAACGTGGGCACCCTGGTCAATGCGGCGTGGGATGACCGGTTCGCCGCCTGTGTGCTGGCCTGCAACGAACAGGTCGAGTCCTTCGGCGCGGACGCCAGCCGTGGCCAGCTCTGCGCCCGCTGCTACCCGGAGTTCGGTATGGTCGGCGCCCGCGTCGCCATCGTTGGGCTGCCCACCGGATCGCCCGAACCGCAACGCCAGCTCCTGAGCGCCATTGGTCGTGTCGAGCTGGCCGAGGGCCTGCCGCACCCGACCCTCAACGGTGTGTGGATCAAGGAGTCGCCCGAGCGGTTCCGATCATACCTGATGGTCCATGACCTGGGCGAAGCCAACGTGGATGACGTCATCGAGGTGGCGCGGAACGGCTTTGGCTGCATCGAGTTCTACCCCTGGCGTTCGACCCCATCCTACGAGATCAACACGGGGCTTTTCCCGCACGGGCTGGAAGGGCTGAAGGCTGTCTGCGACAAGATCCACGCGGCGGGGATGCAGGTGGGTCTGCACATCATGCAGGGCATGGTCGGCTGGGGCCCCAAGGATGATCCCTACCTTGTGCCCAGGGCCGATCCCCGGCTGCTGCAGGACCGCCGCGGAGTGCTGGCGGAGGCCCTGGACGAGCAGGCGACGACGCTCACGCTGGAGGGCGGCACAGCGGGCTGGCCGGATGAAGGCGATGTTCTGGTGGCGGGTGAGATCATCCATTACGCCAGGCGGACCGACAGCGGCTTCACCGACTGTCAGCGCGGCCTGCACGGGACCACGGTCGCCGCCCACCCCGCCGGAACGGCGGTCGGCCACCTCGTCAACTGCTTCCCCATCTGGGGCTACACGGTCTACGCCCCGGACATCCAGACCGACATGGACGAGGAGATCTGCGACCGACTGGCCGAGGTGTTCAATGCCGTGGGAGCGGATATGTCCTATCTTGACGGGGGCGAGGAATTGCTCTACCAGCCGGAGCCGCGCTGGCGCAGCATCGGCACCTTTGCCCTCGGTCTGCAGAAGCGCCTCGAGAAGCCAGTCTTCATGGGCGGCAATGCCTGCTACACCCATCACTCCTGGCACGTCATCACGCGCGGCAGCCCGCACTTCGACCCCATCCACTTCGGCCGCCGGGAGTACACCCTGCGCTTCAAGGGCATCAACCCGGCCTACCACGCCAAGAACCTTCTCAGTGGCGATGTGGGCTGGTTCGCCCCCCATGTCCACTCCCTGACCGCTGAGGCTGTGACGCCCGACGAGGTGCTGCTGTTGTGCCTGAAAGCGCTGGGCGGGAACGCGCCCATCTCCTTCAGCGTCAGCGCGGCGAACCTGTGGAATAACGAGCGCATGCCGGAGATGCTGGCAATCATCCGGGCCTGCGACGAGCTGAAGCAGCAGCAGTACTTCAGCCCCTCTGCGCTGGCGGCGCTGACCGAGCCGCGGGCGGAGTTCGACCTGCAGCAACGCGCTGACGGAGAGTGGGACCTGCGGCCCATGCAGTTTGGGCCGCCCATAGTGGCGAACGCCGCAGACGAGGCTCGGGCGGCGTGGACTGCCGACAACCCCTATGGCGCACAGAGGCCATTCATCCGGCTCCGGGCGCGCAGCCGCCTGGCGGCCTACGGCGACCCTGGAAACGTGGTGTTGGTGGACCCGGCAGCGGGCAATCCGTTCGTGGCCGAGGGCACGGCGGCCGACAACCTCACCCAGAGCATAGAGCCGGCGATTGAGAAAACGCCGGACGGTGCCGCCGCCCTGGCCTACACGGCAGCCAACAACGGCGACGGACCCTCCGGCTGGACCAAGATTGCGGCCAAGCTCCCGACTCCGGTGGACATCTCACAGCACCGCCGCCTGGGGTTATGGGTGAAGGCCAACGGCAGCGGCGGCATCCTCAACGTTCAGTTGGCAGGTACCAACTGTCGCCGTGACCACTACATCCCCCTGGACTTCAGCGGCTGGCGGTACGTCGAGCTGGAGCAGCCCGAGGACCGCCGGTACTGGGAATACTCCTGGCCGGGGACATGGACCGACCTGTTCTACACCGACTGGAGCATTTACAGCGCCACCAGCGAGGTGGACCTGTACTTCAATGGCCTGCCCGCCGGGGCGCGGGCGCAGTGCCTCATCGGGCGCCTCGAGGCCCTGCGGGAACTGCCGGGGGCGCTGCAGTCGCCGGGGCTGGAGGCGGGTGGACAACAGCTCACCTTCCCGGTCAGCCTGCAGCCGGACGAGTATGTGGAACTGGACTTCGCCGGGCGTTGCCGGCACTTCGACCCCAATGGGAAAGTGCTGGCGACAGTCTCGCCCTCGGGCGAGTTGGCGCTGGAGCCGGGGGCCAACACCGTGCGCCTGGTCTGCGCTGCCGCGGACGAACACACCACCCGGGCCGAGGTGACCCTGGCTCTGCGCGGTGAACCCTTGACGGGGGCCCGGCGGGCAGGAGTTACGGCACGGACCGGCCGGTACCCGTCGTTGGCGGCGGATCCACAGGAGTAGCTGCACCGAAGCTTGTCGGTTGCAGCGTGGCAGGCCGGCGCACCGAGCCGACTGCAGACGCTGCGGCAAGCCCCGGGCATGACGTGAGGCAGGTACGCTGGCGCGGCTGGGGAAATCGCGCCATTGCTGGACTGCGTCCGGTCCGATACGCGGGGAAGGAGTGGTCTTGTTGAGGGTGACAGTGATTCCTCTGCTCGTCCTGTCGCTGCTTGGTGTGCCAGGCTCGTTCAGCGTTGCCGACCCTGGCGCTCAGGTGTGCCCCACAGCCGTCGTACCCCTGGCCACCGGCGCGGACGTCCAACTGGACGGCCGTCTCGACGAAGCGGCGTGGCAGTCGGCGCAACTGCTGGGGCCTTTCCTGAACCTCGACGGTCGCCCCGCCCGCGGCGAGACGCTGGCCCACGTGCTGTGCGTGGACGGCCACCTCTACATCGGGTTCCGGTGCTCGCTGGAGCTCGCTCGGGCCCCGCAGCTTACCGACCGCCAGCGCGACGCGGATGTGTACCTCGATGAGAGCGTCGAGGTCTTCGCCGATGCCGGTGCGACGATGCGCACCTATCGACACTTCATCCTCAACCTCGGCAACGTCCAGCGTGACGAGAGCGGCGATATCCAGTCCGCGACGCCCTATGAGGTGTCCTGGAACGCCGACTGGCAGTCAGCCACAAGCCGGGAGGAGGGCCAGTGGACTGCCGAACTTGCCATCCCGCTGGCTGAGCTGGGTCTGGACCCGGACCGTCCGGGTCTGGTGGGGTTGAACCTTTGCCGGAATGACACGACTCGCGGCGAGTCGGTCTGCTGGTCGCCGACGCTGAGTGGCTTCCATGTGCCGCAGCGCTTCGGGCTGGTCACTTTCGGCGGTACCAGCCCGGCTCTCAAGCTGACGGTCACCGACCATGGTTCACAGGAGGCGGGGACCTCGGTCCAGACCCTGCGGCTGGAGTCAGCGGGGAGTTGGCCGTCGCTGCAGGCTCGCGCGGTCACCATGATCGGCAAGCGGCGGCAGGAACGGGCTGTGGCGCTGCCGGAGCTGGTACCCGGCATGCCCGCCGAAGTGCGGGTGCCCTACAGGCTGCTGTCAGGGCAGACCACCGCCGTGCTGGTGACGGTCAGCGTCCCCGGGGGGCCGGTGGTCGCTGCCAGCAGGGCTGTGTACGACCTGCCGACGGTGCTCAACGAGGATTTCGGCTACGCGCTGGCCGGAGGAGAGAAGCTGGGCCTGTGGTGGGCGGAGTCCACCTACAAGATCCACCGCGACAAGCCCGCGCCGACAACGGTGACACCGGCGGTGACGATGACTGCCGCGGGACGGGAGTACGAGTGCGCTCAGATCGTCTTGCGGCCCCCTGAGGACGTGGAGGTGGAGGTCCGCCTCGGCAACTTTGTGGGCGTCCAGGGACGTCTGGAAGCGCGACACTTCGAGCTGCTGCATGTGGACTATGTTCCGGTGACCACCCCCACCGACAGCTTTGGCTTCCCCGGGGACTGGCCGGATCCGCTGCCGCCCGTCGCCGGCCCGATCCAATGCCGCGCTGGCGTCAACCAGCCCATCTGGCTGCGCGCCTATGTCCCGGCCGGTACGCGGCCCGGTCTCTACCGCGGAGCCGTGACCTTCCGCGCCGGCAGCGACATCTGCGTGGTGCACGTGCACCTGCGCGTGCGGGCCTTCAGCCTCACGGAGGAGACCCACACCGCCACCGCCTATGGGATGTCGCCGGACTACAGCTTCCTGGGTATCACCGACCCGGCGCAGCAGGAGCGGGTCTATGACCTGTACCTGCAGAATATGGCTCGGCATCGCATGGCGCCCTATGACCCGCTGCGCTACTACCAGCCGGTCATCCGCATGCAGGGCCCGGGGCGGACCTACCAGTTCGGGCGCTTCGGGATAGCCCTGGACCAGACGCAGGAAAGCCCCTGGACCTTCACCTGGGACGGCAAGCCGGTCGCGTGGCAGCAGACCTCGATGACGCACTTTGAGAAGGTCGGCGTGGGTTACCAGGGGAGTGGCGTGAGCTGGCCCTACGTGAACGCCATCCAGTCGGTCAAGGAGGTTAGCGCGACGCCGACCATGCGGGTGCTGGAGGTGGTAGCGGCGTATACCGGCTCTCAGCCGGCACAGCGCAGCTTCCGGCTGGTCTTTCGCATCTACGTGCCCAACGGCGACAACTGGCTGGCGATGCGGCTGCTGCGCATGGAGGGTACCGATCCGACAGAGGTGGAAGTGCGCGAGTTCTACCACCTGCCGCGCACCGCCTTCACCGCCAAGCAGGTCGCCAATGGCCCTGACTATGCCGCCTGGTCGGGCGACGGGCTGGGCTTCGGCATGATCTGGCTCGACGGGGCTGTACGCACGGCGGGCATCACCGTCGGCGCCGAGGCCCTCAATGTTGCCAATCCGGTGGAGCCGTTCCGTATCCGTGAGGGCCAGACCCACGAGGGCTGGGGGCCGCTCGCGGTGTACTTTGTGACCGACAAGACCTCAGCGGACGGCCTGACGGAAGCTGTCCAGGCGATCAAACAGCGCCTCAACCCTCGCGACCCGGGAAGCTATCAGCCCGCTGCGCCCACCAAGGCGGAGGTGCAAGAGCGCCAGGACTTCACCTTCTCCCATGACTTCACGAAGCTCGACGAGGGCTGCCGCAAGTACCTGGACGGCTACGGCTTCACGGCCTTCAACCTGGCCTGCATGCCCGGCAGCATCGGCGGGTACGGCCGGGGCACGCCAGAGTTCGCTCGCCTGCACAAGCTCATGTACGGCCCGCTCATCGAGCATCTGCGCGAGAAGGGGTGGCTGAGCAAGGCGTACTCCTACTGGTATGACGAGCCGGACGAAGCGGCCTATCCCACAGTGATCGAGGGCATGAAGCTGTTGGGCGAGAACTGCCCGGGCCTGCGGCGGCTGCTGACCGAACAGCCAGAACCGCCGCTGTATGGGTATGTGGACCTTTGGGTGCCTGTCACCGCGGCCTTTGACCCCGCCCGCTGTCGTCAGCGTCAGCGGGCGGGCGACGAGGTTTGGTGGTATGTCTGCTGCGGCCCGCACGCCCCCTATGCCAACGACTTCATTGACCACCCGGCGCTCAACCCGCGCCTGCGTGCCTGGCAGGCCGAGAAGTACGGAGTGACGGGCGAGCTCTACTGGCACCTGAACTGGCGTGCCAACAAGCCCGACGGCACGCCCAAGAACCCCTGGACCGACGCCATGAGCTACACGCCCGACGGCGGCACCTGGGGCAACGGCGATGGGTTCATGCTCTACCCGGCCTGCCGCGAACCCAGTGACACGCCCGTCATTGCGGGGCCGGTGGACTCGATCCGATGGGAGATGCTGCGCGAGGGGCTGGAGGACCGCGAGTACTTCTGGCTGTTGCGGCAGGAAGTGGCGCGGCTGGAGGGCATGTCGGCCGGGGATGGCCCCGCAGCCGCGGCCCTGGACCAGGCCCGGCGCGCGCTGCGAACACCGGACCGACTGTCGCGCAGCCTCACTGACTATACTCATGACCCACAGGACCTCTATGAGGCACGCGAGCAGGTGGCGGCCGCCATCGAGGCATGCCGCCGTGTCACACACTGAGAGGAGTACAGGAGGCCGCCGGGAATGGGCAAGCGCTTCTATGTGACAGTTGACGACCCCGGGGGCCTGATCCAGGACCTGGCCATCTTCGAGCGAGCGCGGCGCTTCTTCGACCAGGAAGCTGTCCCGGCGACGTTCTTTGTCGTGCCCAGGGGGGAGGGCGACTGGCAGCTTGACCGGCAGCCGGACTGGCTGGAGGTGCTGCAGGGCGCCGAGGCCGACGGTCATGACTGCCAGCTCCATGGCCTGGACCACAAGGGCTGCGAGTTTGGGCCCATCCCGGACATGATCGTGGCCCTGGGGGGAGACCTGGAGGCCGGACGGCAGCGCTACCGCGACCAGTACTGGCACATGTGGCGACCCGAGGCCTATCGCGACAAGCTGCAGACCGCCATCGGCATCTTCGCGGCAGCCTTCGGACGACAGCCCTTGTGCTTCCGGACGGGCGCCCTGTCCCAGGAGCCGGTGTTATATGAGGTGGTGGCTGACCTGGGGATGAAGTATGTCTCCAACAAGGTCACTGACCCGCGGGGCTGGAGGTACATTATCGAGCAGTACGATGACCCCGGCGACTGGGACCCCGAGGTGCCTTCGCAGCCATACTGGCTCACCGACCGGGTGATGAACCTCCCCATCATCAGCGAGTACGCCTGGTACTTGACCCCGGAGAAGATCGCGCCGCACCTGGCGCTGGCGGTGGAAGACATGGGCCGCGTGTATGCTGAGGGCGATGTGTTCCTGCTGGTGTGTCATGTGCAATGCGTCGGGGCGGAGGACGGGTTGTCGCAGGAACTGCTGAGACGTCTGTTTCGGGTGGCACGGCAAGAGCATGATGTCACGTTTGAGACGGTGAGGGACCTGGTCCAGGGCATTGAAGAGGGTTCCTTGCCGGTCCTTGGCAAGTAACTATACCTGGCCCCGCCCGGCGGGCCGCAGAGGGAGATCACGATGGGCATTGACCGCTTTGACGGGAAGGAAATCGAATACCTGCAGGAGGTGTTGGCCAGCGGTCGCTTGTCCGGCGGGCAGTACGCCCGGCGCCTGGAGGAGGCCTTCGCCGAGGCCTATGGGGTGAAGCACGCTATCGTGGCCAACTCGGCGATGTCGCTGCTCATCTCCGCGTGGTACGCAGCCGGGGCCGGCGTCGGTGACGAAGTGATCTGCGACCCGCTGGTGCAGTTTCACGCCATCGCCGCGCTATGGCAGAATGCCCACCCGGTGTGGGCCGATGTCTGCGCCGACACCTGGCTCATGGACCCGGCCTCGCTGCGCGCCAACATCACACCACACACCAAGGCCGCCTGCGTCACTAACCTCTGGGGCCTGCCGGCGGAGCTGGACGCCCTGCGCCAGGTCGCTGACGAGGCGGGCATCGTGCTCATCGAGGACAATGCCCACGCCATGTTCCTGCCCTACAAGGGCAAGTACGCCGGTCTGTGGGGCCACATCGGGGTCTTCAGCCTGTGCCAGGGCAAGCACATGACCACCGGTGACGGCGGCATCGCGGTGACCGATGACGACGCCCTTGCCGAGGGGATCCGCAGCGTTATCGGCTTCGGGGAGTCGCCGCCGAACCTGGCCACGGTCTTTCGCATGACGGACCTGCAGGCGGCCGTGGGCCTGGCGCAACTGGAGAAAGTGCGCGCCTACATCGCCGAGTACCAGAAGTCCTACGCACATCTGGCGGCGGTCGTGGAGGAGTGCCCGTGGCTGCAGCCGCGGGCCATCAGGGAGGGCTGCGGAAACTCGCCCTACATCTTCTCCTTTCTCTTCCGGGGCGATGAGCACGGAGTGGACCTCGAGACCTTCAAGGCGGCGCTGTTTGAGACCGGCGACACCTGGAACGTGGGCTTCACCCAGGTTCCGGCGTACAAGTACCGGTTCTTCCAGGTGCCGGTGGCCTACCAGAGTAAGGGCTGCCCGCTACACGGCTGCCCTTACTACAAGGGCGACTATGAGTACAAGGATGGCCTCTGTCCCACCGCCGAGGCTATCCTGCCAAGGCTGGTGAACCACAACTGCATGATCTCTGAGGAGGCGGCGAAGGGCGTAGCGGACCGGCTGCGCCAGGCCATTGCGAAGGCTGAGGCGGGGTAGGCATGTCAGACCTGACCAAGCTCACGCCGGAGAACTCCGAGCGCATCCTGGACATCGTGGCTGACCTGGGCCGCCCGACGGCGGCCCAGGTGCAGGCCGAGTTGGCATCGCGTTACGGCCTGAAGGCCCCGCTGGAGCAGGTCGTGCGCTACATGGAGTTCCTGCGCAGCGGCTTCCCCCGGAAGCTGGCCCACGCCGGACCCGACCACTGGGTCATGGTGGACCTGGGCTAGGGCCGCTCGCGCACTATTCTCGGGCCACTCTCACAGCGTGTCAGCAACCGCCTGGCCAGCGCTGGAACCTCGTCGTAGCCGGTCTCTCCAGCCATGGCGATGGCGGATTCCACCTCCGCCTCGGCCGCCTGCCGGTCTTCAGTGGCCAAGGCCCAAGCTGCCGCCATCAGCGCCCACGAGCAGCCGGCGAACGGTGCACCATGCCAGCGGGCCAGGACCGCGAGATGCCGTTGCGCCCGGTTCAGGAGCCCGAGGTTGAGACTCGTCCAGAATAGCTGGAAATCCACCTCCTCCCAGCCATCTGCCCAGCCGCGCAACCGGTCGCACTGGGCCAGGAGCTCGGCTGCCGATTCCGGTTGAGGGCCCTCGGAAGCATAGTTGGCTGCCCGGGTCAGGCTGACCACCGCCGCCCCGCGTTCGCCCCGCGCCCACAACCCCGCGTAGAGCTCCATCTGGCGCCGCGCACAATGGCCACTGACGCCGCTCGTCTGGATCCCCGCACTTTTGACATAGGCGGCCACATACTCCTTTTGCACCGCCCTGGAGCGAAGCACAAGTTCGGTCAGATCGCCTCCCAGGCCGCTCGGTCCGAAATCCGTGGCGGCGACGTCAGCCGCCTCGGCGAACAGCCGGGCCGCCACAGTCTCTCTCCCGGAGTAACCGTGCCGCCGGGCGAGGACATCGAGCATCCGCACCAGAGCCGCCTGTCTTGCTCGGCCTGTTCGTCTCCCGCGGGTTGACAGCAGGTCGGCCTGGCGGGCCTGGCGCAACTCCTCTACCCCGATGGTCAGCGTGACTAGGCTGAGTGTCCCTCGCTGGACGTCCTCCCGCGCGCAGAGTGCCTCCGTCACTTCCTCAAGATCGGGCAGATCGGCCAGGGACTCGCCGCCCAGCAACCCCTCATAGTGCCGGTCCAGGCAAGCTGCGAACACCGCTTGCCGGAACTGCTCCACCTCCGGCCGCGACAGGCCGTGCCGGCCCATGACCTCCAGCAGCGCCTGCAACTCCTCGGTGCTCCCAGGCGCCTGTCCCATCTCCCAGGCGCGGATGACAGGCACGGCCACGTTGCGGCCGGCGGCGCGGCTAACCGCCAGCGCGAGCTGGCCCCGCGTCAACCCGGCCCACTCGCTCCGCCAGGTCCTCAGAAACAGCCCCATGCTCTGCGCGGCGCGCATGCCAGTCACTTCCGCAAATTGAGTGAGTCTACGGACTCACTTCGGACACACATCACCCAGCCATTAGTACCATGATACGACACGCAGACGGGAATTCCTGCAACGCTTGCAGCCTGCCAGGCAGGGCGCAGCAGACCAAAGGGAGGTCGTAACCATGTCCAAGGCATTTGGGTTGGTGGTGCTCGTGTTAGTCGCCGGAATGGTGTTGGGGCTGTGTGGCTGTGGCGGGATGACGGAGACGGGCGGCATGGTGGATACCGCAGCCAAGCCGCCACCCCCGCCGCCCCCGTCCCCGAACACGCCTGATTGGATTGCCTTCCAACGCTATGTGGGCACGAGCAAGAAAGCCGGGGACCAGATCTTCATCATGGGCAGCGACGGATCCGGCTTGCGTCAGCTAACGAACTTCGATGCACACGGCCTCAACATCACTCCTTCCTGGAACGGAAGCCGGACACGGATCGTCTTCCGCTCTCTCCGCACGGTTGCGGGCATCTACAGCATGGCCCAAGACGGGACAGACCAGCAACTGGAGCGCCCGGGCGTATACGGCCGCTTCCCGGACTGGTGCCCGGCAGTGGCCAAGGCTAGCTGGGTTGCCTTGCATCAGGCCAGTGTGCCTGGATCCCCGGATGACGGGATCTACGTCGTTGATACCAGCGGGGGCGCCAGTGTTGGGACGAAGGTGGCGGGCACGCAGCCGGAGGACATGTTCCCGACCTGGTCGCCGGACGGCAACCTGATCGCGTTCTACAGCTCGGGGAGGCCAGAGCCTGGCGGCCTGTTTGTGATCCCGGTGATGGGCGGAACGGCCACCTATGTGGGTGTGCAGGGGGCGTACCCCGACTGGTCACCCGACGGCACCCGCATCGCCTACAGCCGGGCGGGCAACGTCTACTACGTCACGGTAGACCCGGCGACGGGCGTGAAGACGGGTGCTGAGCAGCTGGTAACGGAGAGTTCGGTCGACGGCTACGGTGAGCACCCCACCTGGTCGCCGGACGGGAGTTACCTGACCTGCCGGCTGGGCACCAATGTCGCCAAAGTCAACGTCAGCACGGGCGCAGTGACGCCTCTCTTCGCCACAGGCGACGCGTACAGTTGGCCTGACTGGTCGCTGATGCCGTAGCGCTGGGGCGCGGGCCAAGAGACGGACGCAAGCAGGGCCCGGCCTTGCCGCCGGGCACTCTTTCACTCGCTGACCACTGCCACCTTCCCCCAATACGCTGCCTCGCACATCCAACCGGTGGGCTGGTTGACCACTTCCAGGTCCACCGTTCGTCCGGCGTAGGGCGTCAGGTCCACCTGCGTCTCCAGCCACCCACCTGTGGCCGTCTCCGGGCCCACCGGCAGTTCCAGCACTGCCGTTCCGTCGGCTCTCACCACCAGCAGCCAGTCCCCCGCCTCGTGGTGGCCGGCGGCAATCTCCAGGCGCGTCTGCCTGTTGGACGGCACTTCCAGCCGGCGCACCAGCCGGGAGCCGGTCGTCCGGTTCAGCGGGTGGGTCTGCAAGACCCGCTCACGGCCCCGGAACTCACCATGAAAGATCGGCGAGGCCATGTCGGGGCCGCAGTCCCGTAGTGCAAAGCCGGGCGCCACCGCCGCCAGGCCGGCCGTGAGCTCATCCGGGAAGCGGATGCGGGCGCGTTCGGCGGGGGTGAAACGGCTACCGGCGATGGGGCCGGGAGCCCACGAGCGCAGCAGCGGGCCGGGCCTGGGGGTCTGGCGGGGGATGAGCATCACTTCCTCGCCGTTCTCGACCACGATTCTCCCGCCCGCCTTGATGACCGCCTGCCGCGCCAGCTTTTCGCACACGGCCACCAGGCTGTCCCAGTTGTACTGCGTGTGGGCCCACCTGGTCTCCCGGTTCAAACGGGCCTTGAACCGCTCGGGGATGCGCTCATAGCCCAGCGAAGCAAAGAGTACGCCCGCCGCGCTGGAGGGATTGCAGTCGGAGTCCTCGCCACAGCGGCACGAGATGACGATGGTGCGCTCGGGGTCCCCCTCCCCGTACAGCAACCCCAGCACCACGTAGGCCCCGTTGAGGGTTGCGTCCACCGAGTTATCGCCGGTGCCCCAACTGGAGAAGCGGCGGTAGGCCGGGTTGCGCAGGTATTTGGCATTGACCCGTTCCCAGGTCGGCACCCAGTCGCTGGGCTCCTCTCGGTACCACTGCAAGACGTCCCGCACCATCTCGGCGTACTGGCTCCCCGCCGGGATGCAACGCAGGCCGGCTTCGACAATCCTTACGCGGTCACGACGGAAGAAGGCCTCGGTGTACATGCCGCCCATGAACTGACCGCCGTAGAGGCCATCCCCGTAGTTCATCAGCCGCCCGAACTTCTCGCCCAGGGCGATGGCGATGTTCGGCAGGCCCGGGGCGATCAGGCCCGAGAAGTCGGCCTCAATCTGGTAGTCAATGTCATCGGCGTTGCGGTTGAAGCGCGGATGACTGGAGTCCGGGGGCGCGATCCCCTTAGGCAGGTTCTCGCGCCCGGCGCGGTTGGCACACCAGACCGCATACTCACTGTTGGCGAAGTCGATTCCCGCCTGGCGGATGGAGACGTCCAGGCCGTACTGCTCCAGTGTGCGCAGGAAAGTCATCTCGACATAGAGGTCGTCCTGGCCGAAGGCGGCATTGACCCAGTCCTCATTCCAGCGTGGCATCTCGGCCTCGGGGATGAGTTGGCCGCACCACTTGAACTCAGTGGGTGCCCCCCAGGCCACGCCCACCATCTGCCCCAGCCACCCGCCCATCATGCGGTCACGGTAGACCGCCAGCGGCAGGCGCCGGTAGGCAGGGGACTCGGCAGCCTGCAGCAGCGAGACCGAGACGGCGAGCAGGGCGATAGTGGTCAGGGCGCGCATGGCGGCTCCATTCCGGAGGGGTGTGGGTGAGGCCAGAGGTCGCCCAGCAGCAGCCGCAGCGCCTCGTGGGCCATCGTCAGGCCGAAGATGCCGGTGAGGGTGGGCAGGCTGCCCAGCACGCGCCGTGGCCGGCCCTGATTGAAGGCCTGCTCTGGCGCGTCGCGAGGCTCCGGAGGCCGGACGAACCGGGTGTTCACGGGTTCGTCGCTGTAGACACAGGGGATGTCGGTGGTCACCCCGCGCCGCCTCAGGAGTTTGCGAAGGCGTCGGGCGAGAGGGCAGTGTGTGGCCTCGGTGAGAGGCCCGACGCGAATCCGGCCGGGATCCGTCCGCAGCGCCGCTCCCATGGAGGACAGCACAGGCAGCCCTCGCTCCACGGCGGCGCCAATCAGCTCAAGCTTCGGGTTGAAGGAGTCGATGGCATCGAGGACCAGGTCCGGCGGCCCCGCCAGAACCTCGTCCAAGGTATCGGTGTGGCAGAATACCCGCAGCGCCTCCACCTGGCAGCCGGGGTTGATGTCACGGACCCGCGCTGCCGCCAGCTCCACCTTGGGCTGATCGAGGCTTGAGTGCAACGCCAGAAGCTGGCGGTTCAGGTTCGAGACCTTGACCGTGTCATGGTCCACCAGCCGCAGATGCCCTACTCCAGCCCGGGCCAGCGCTTCGACCGCGTAGCTCCCCACGGCCCCCAATCCGACCACCACCAGCCGCGACTGCTGCAACCGCTCCAGCCCCTCCAGGCCCAGCATGACCTCGATGCGAGCAAACTGCCCACCCCGCATGGCTCAGGGCACGAACTGGATGTCGCAGACCATGATCAGGCCCTGCAGGTTCTCACCCTGCGGCGTGCCATGGCAGCCGATGTTGACACGAGCCAGTTCGGCGAGATCGAGCTGATTGTTGTCGTCCCGGCTCCAGGTGGCGAACTTGAAGGTGCTGAACGGCAGGGTCACCGTCGTCCACTCGGCGCTGGGTGGCGGGCCAGGGTCGGCGTAGTACTGTGCTCCGCCCCGCTCCTGGACACTCACCAGCAGGTTCCCCTGCCCCTGCGGGATGGTGGCCTTGTAGGTGAAGCGCAGGCCCGTGTATCCCTCCACGTCAGCGGTGGGAACACTGGTGCCGGGGATGCAGTACATGTGCCGCCCGGCCGGGACCGTGAACTCGTACTTCATGCAGGGACGACCGTCGGGGCCCTCGTTGGGTGTGGTAAGGGTGGAGACGACCGCCGGGTCCTGGCTCACACCCCATTGCCCGGGGTTGTCCCCGGTCACGATCAGGGGCCGCGAGGGACGATAGGGCTCGTTGGTGAGCCTGGCCTCCTGGAAGTCCACCGTGCCACGCACCGCCCCGTCGGCCGCGAACCCGAACCACAGGTGCGTCACCTTGTTCCACACCAGCTCTGCGCCGGGGGTGGCGCTGAAGGCGGTCGGGCGGAGGCCGGACAGCGACACTCGCCCCTCTGCGGGCTCGCCAGGGCTCATGGCCTCGCCGACGCGGTACCAGCTCCCACCATCCTCGTCGAAGGCCACGACGGCCAGGCTGGGAGGGGCGCCCTCGGCCAGTTGCAGACGGTAGCGCACGACCAGGGCCTTCACGCCGGTGACCGGCCCCACCGGTACCGCCTGAATCGCCAGCAGGCGTCGCTCGGCACCGGCCTTGGAAAAGTCGCCGCGGGCGACACTGCCATCGCCGAGGGTCAGCGCGGTCTCAAACCCATTGGCGATGCCCACCCGGAAATCCTTGAGTGGGACGTTGATCGGCGCCTCTTGCGCAGCCACCAGGGACGTGATCCCGATGGCCACCAGAATGGCAGCAACCGTCAAGGACTTCATCTGCATCATCTCCCTCGTGGCCTCGCCTGGAGCCTAGGGCAGTGGCTGATTGCCAAACTCCAGGTCGTCCAGATAGAAGACCGTTTTGGCTTTGGCGGAGCTACTGAAGCCCAACCACGTCAGGTTTCGGAAGTCCGGGCTGCCGCAGGGCAGGTTGGTATAGGTCCGTGGTTCCTCCCCCGGCAGCGTGACGCGAAGCGTCCACAGCCCGTCGGCGTCGCGTCCCACTCGCGCGCTGACCTCAAACAGGATCCACTCGTCACTCGGCAGGTCCAGTTGGTCCTGGCCTGCCACTTGCAGCTTCCCGTCGTGCACCCAGAAGCTGGGGCCCACGCGGTAGGGCTGCACATCCCAGCTTCGCCATTCGTGGTACATCACCACCCCCGCTCCCACTCGCATGGCGAAGCGGCAGGTGGTCACGCCCGACGTATGGTTCGGCCCGTAGACCAGGTGCGGGTTGAAGTCGTGCTGCAGTCCCTCCGCATCCATGATCTTCAGGCTCTGTTTGCCGCTGTAGGCTGTTTCGTCGGTCACGACGATGGCGTCGCCCTTGTTCTCCGTGTTGGCCTGGGCATCCACCGGCGGCGTGTTGACGGGCTGGTGGTCGAAGTTGTCGCTGATGCTGAGCGGTGGCGGCGGGGGCGGCGGCGGGCAAAACTCCAGCGGGGCGTAGGTCAGGCCCGCTGCGAGCGCTACCCACGCCGGGTCACCATAGACGCCCGCCTGCGTGTAGTCAAAGGGCGTGAACCCTACCTGGGTTGCCGGGGAACCCTCACGCAGGCGGAAGTCTCCATTCTGCGGGTCCACAAACAGCGGGTCGGCGACGATGGACCCCTCCTCCTTGCCCTGCGCCTGCCATTCCTCCAGGGTGAACTCATGGAACTTCACCGGTTCGCCGGACGCGTTCCAGTAGAGGTTGTGATCTGATTCCACATTGGCGTCGCGCATGCTGCCAGCGCCGTACAAGGGCCCCTGATCCCAGTAGACCAGATTGTTGCGGAAGGTGAAGGAGCGGTGCTGCTCAACCCGCGACCGCTGTATCTGGCCATCCATGCTGAAGGCCAGGATGTTGTTGCGGATCAGGTTGTCCTGGCCATAGTGCTGGTGGTAGGTGCCGGTCTTCACTCGATAGACGAGATTGTTCTCCATGGTGATGTTGCTGGAGCCCTCGTCGTTGTACAGTCCCCAGCCGCCGCGGCCATACAGGTCATAGGAGTAGACGTCATGGATGCGGTTGTTGCTGACTGTGGCGCCGTCCTGCAGGCCCAGGGTATAGACCCCGCCCATATCGCTCAGCACGCCCTGGCCGATGTGGTGGATATGATTGAAGTCAATGGTGTTGCGGTGGCAGATGGTGGGGTTGTAGCCCCAGCTCCAGCCCACCGAGATGCCGGTGTAGTAGGTGTCGGAGATGTCGTTGTGGGTGACCTTGTTGTCGCTGCTTTGGCCGATCCAGACGCCAATGGCGCCGGGGAAGATGCGCCCCACCTGGTAGATGATGTTGTTGTCTACTGTGATGCGGTGGGTCTGGTTGCTCTCATCGGGATCAATGCCGCCCTCGCCGATGCGGACGCCCCCCGCCCCCAGGTCGTGCAGGTACGTCCGGGTTACGCTGCAGTCCCGGCAGCCACGCCGGAACCAGACTCCGTAGATGCCGGTGTGGGCCACCTCGCACTGGTCAATGGTGACGTTCCGCGCTCCGTCGGCCATGATGACCGCGGGCACGGTGAAGGCGGCCTGTCCGTCCGCATGGCCCTGGGGCGGAGTAACCCACTGGGAGTATCGGAAAGACAGCCCACGGAGCGTCACGTGCTCCACATACATTCCCAGGGCCGGGTCCCCAGCAAACCGGACGAAGGCATCGGGGCCGGCCGGGGCGATGACCTCGGCGGTCGTCATGTCCTCTCCGGGGCGAGGGATGTAGGACAACGTGCCGTTACGGTCCAGGAACCACTCTCCTGGCTGGTCGAGGGCGGACTTCAGGTTCTCCAGGACGTAGCGCTGGTTGGCACCCCAGTAGCCGAAGCCCCAGCCGATGGGCGCGGCGACGACGATCATGTTGGTGGCCGGATCCACGGCGGTGATACGGCTGCGGGAGACCTCCCAGGAGTGATAGGCCACCAGGTTGACGTCCTTGAGTTCCTCCGGACTGAGGTCCAGGAGGGGCGCGACGTCCTCGGGGTAGCCGATGAGAGCGCGGCTATTGAGGTCGGCGACTTCGCTGGTGACGGGGTCCTTGGCGTATCTCACCTTCTTGGCCATGAAGTGGTAGAACTTGTTGGGCGTCCGGGCCCGGATGGCGCGCTTGCCGTTGACCCAGAGCTGCTCGAAGGTCCAGTTGCCGGCAGCGACGTCCGGTAAGTTGGCCCTCCATACGCCATCAGGTCCTTCCTGCCAGCCCGCAATGCGCCGGCCTGCCGACAGGACTACCTCTGCCCCGGGCGCGGCCTCGTAAGCCACGGGGGCCGCTTCGGTCCCACTGTCCTGGGGCCGAAAGACGACAGGCTCGGTCAGCGGGTAGGTTCCAGCGGCGAACTCAACGCGGACTGGTTCCACCAACTGCCCGGCGGCCTTCAGCTTGCGCACAGCGTCGCGCGCACCCACGAGCGAAGCCAAAGGCCCGTCGGTGCCGGCTGCATTCGGCGTGGCGATGGTACCCGACCAGGCGTCGTTGCCGTTCGGAGCGACGAATAGGGTTGCCGCTACTGCGGGTCGCACGGCGAGGGCCAGCATTAGTGGTATCGCGAGAAGCAGAACTCGTTCCGGCACCATACGCACCTCCGGCAGATACGGATGCAGGCAGCGCAGCGGATGTAAAGTTCGTCGCCAGCTTGGCCGCCTCCTGTATGGAATTCGCTTCAGTTATGCCAACTTGCTCGCCCAAAAAGGGAAGAGGTGTGCTATAATCTATGATGTCCCGAAATCGGTGTTCGCTTGAGTCGTGGTGACCCCTGTCGTATCCTCTCACCGTGGTCACCCCCTTCAGGTACTCGCAGCCTACGGGCGACGTTCGGCCACAGGCCGGCACTGCGTGCACTGAGGAGGGAGAGAGGTGGCCAAGTTCGCTCCCAATGGCGCCAGCGTTCGCTGGTTCACCGTCCTGGCCCTGGCAGCACTGGTTGCATCTGGGCTGTCCATGGCATCCGAATACTCCATCGTTGATCTGGGTACGCTCGGCAAACCGACGCAGACGCGCGCCAGCGGACTGAGTTCCGATGGAGTGGTCGTGGGTTCGAGCATTCCCGTGGCAACCGGCCGTCGCGGCTTCGTGTGGGATTCCGTCAATGGCATGCGCGAGCTTCCTACCCTGGGAGGCGACTATAGCTGGGCCTATGACGTGAACGACAGTGGCCAGATGGTCGGTGATAGCTGGTTACTCGGCTGGAGCAAGGGTGCCCGTGCGTTCCTGTGGGACCAGAGCAACCCGATGGAGGACCTGGGTACCCTGGGCGGCAAGTTCAGTTACGGCCGCGGGATCAACAACCAGGGGCAGGTCGTTGGGCACAGCCACATAGGCCGCAATCTCGGCGTTCGCGCCTTCCTGTGGGACGAGACCAATGGTCTGCAGGACCTCGGGACTCTCGGCGGGCGCGATAGCTGGGCCAAGGACATTAACGAGAGCGGTGTCGTCGCGGGCACCAGTCGCATCGCCAACACACAGCGCCGGGCAGCGCTGTGGGATGAGACCTCAGGTTGGACGGAGATCCCGGTCACCCCGGACACGGTCGGCGCCCACGGCATGGGCCTGAATGAGGCTGAACAAGCAGTCGGGTTCCTCTGGGGCGAGGATTTCACCCACGCCTTCGTCTGGGACGTAACCTCCGGGCTGACGGAGATCGGCACCCTCGGGGGAAACGTGAGTGAGGGCCTGGGCATCAACTCCGAGGGCACAATCGTCGGGCGATCCAAGCAAGCCGACGGCAAGTACCGCGCGTTCATCTGGGATGAGACCAACGGCCTGCGCAATCTCAACGACCTGGTGGATCCCGGGTCTGGTTGGACCCTGATCCGTGCGACACGAATCAACGATGCCGGGCAGATCACGGGCTTTGGGATTGTCAACGGCGAGCAACACGCGTACCTTCTGATACCGGAGGGCAACGAGTACGGGACGACGCCGGAGTTGTCAACCTGGGCCCTGCTGCTCTGTAGCGCCGCGGCGGGGGTTATGCTCTGCCGGCGACGACGTGGCTAACACCTTCAACAAGAGCCCTACCGGAGGCCGCCTGTCCACAGCAGGCGGCTTCCGTGCTGTCAGGGCGAAGGTTGACGGACGCACGGGGAGGAAGTGCCGGCCAGATGCACCGAGACCACCGTGCAAGGTGTTCACCTATGGAACCCGTCAAGATCGTGCTCATCGGGGCTGGCAGCAGTAGCTTCGGTCCCGGCACCATCAACAGTCTGCTGGCGGCGCGAGACCTGCTGGCGCACCGCTCGCTGCACCTGGTGCTGGTAGACACCAACGAAGCCGCTCTGGACCGCATGTCGCGCTACGCTGCAGCCATCAGAGCCTACCGGGGCCTGGAGGTCGCGCTGGAGGCCACCACAGACCGGTGCGAGGCGCTCCCGGGGGCCGACTTCGTGGTCACGGCCGTCTCCGTGCGGCGTTACGAACTCTGGCGCGAGGACTTCCTGGTGCCGCTGGCCTATGGCTTCCGCCATCCGTACGGCGAGTGCGGCGGACCGGGCGCGGCCTTCCACACCCTCCGCAGCCTGCATCTGATCATCCCCATCGCTCGCGACATGGAGCGCCTGTGCCCGGACGCCTGGCTGCTGAACTTCACCAACCCCGAGAGCCGGGTCTGCCAGGGTGTGAGCCAACTGACGCAGGTCCGCTCCGCCGGCCTGTGCCATGGCTTCCACAGCACCTACCAGACGGTGGCGGAGGTGCTCGGCCGCCCGGCTGAGGGGTTGGAGCTGGACCTGGGCGGCCTCAACCACTTCCACTGGGTCCTGGGCATCCGCGACCGTGCCACCGGGCAGGATCTCCTGCCAGAGTTCGAGCGCGCCATGAGTCAGGGGGGGAGCGGCAATCTGCCACCCCTGACACGCTTCCTCTACGAGACCTTCGGCCGGCTGCCCTTCCCCTCGGACGACCACATCGGCGAGTATCTCCGTTTCGGCTATGAGTTCCTGGGGCCGCACTACCTGCAGTACGAAGCCCGGGTGGAGGCTGGGGCTGCCTGGGAGAATGCCCCGGCGCAGGTGGTCAGCAGCATCGCCGATGGCACCAGAGCAGTGACCGAGGAACTGGCGGCGCCCAGTGGCGAACTGGTGGCGCCTCTGATCACGGACATCATGCTCAACACCGGCGCAAGACGGGAATCGGTCAATGTGCCGAATGTGGGCCCCGCCATCGCCAATCTGCCGACTGATGCCGTGGTGGAGGTCCCGGCGACGGCGGACGCCGACGGCATCCATCCCGCGCCGGTGGGACCGCTACCCGAGCCGGTCGCGGCCCTGTGCCAGACCCAGGTCGCCATCCAGAAGCTGCTGGTGGAGGCCTACGCCACCGGGAGTCGCCAGGCGCTGCTGCAGGCGCTCCTCCTGGAGCCGACGGTGGACGACACCCGGCGCTGCCGGCAGATGATGGACGAGATGCTGCGGCGCCAGCAACCCTACCTGCCCGAACTGACCTGAGATCCCGCGAGGAGTGCATATATGCCAAGCCGCCCCGACCCTGTCCTGACCGACCTGGCAGCCGAGGCCATGACGCTATGGGCCTCCCCGGAGCAGGAGCGCCGCCGGAGACTCTGGGCCGACCACTTCAACGGTCGGACCCGTGAGGTCCCGGTCAGTTGCGCCATGTTCCAGGGCTGGCAGGACCTGGTGTGGCAGCAGATACTGCCCGAAGACGTGTTCGTCCACAAGACCGGTATGGCGCGCCTGATCGAGACCCACCTGCGGCACACGCTCTGGCGGGCCAGGAACATCCCTGACGACACCCCGGCCGATCCGACCCTGAAGCTTTCCTGCTTGCCTGCTCTCAAAGCCGATGAGCTATGGGGCGTACCGCTAAACTACGAAACCCCGGAGATGGCCGGCGGGGCCTACAAGCCGGTGCCGCCGCTGCAAGATGATGCTGACCTGAGCCGCTTGCGGCTGCCTGACTTCCGCTCCGATGAGGACAGTCGGCAGCAGCAGGAAGCACAGATGCGTGAGCTCGTGGGGGATACGCTGCCGATAGTCTTTCAGTGCAACGCCCTGCACAACGGCCCCTTCGAGTGGGCCGTACGCCTGCGAGGCATGGACAATCTCCTCCTGGACTGCTACGACCGCCCGGAGTGGCTTCACGAGCTCATGCGCCACTTGACCGAGGGTATCGTGCGCTACCATCGGGCGCGCGAGGCGGCGGGGTATGCGGTGGGATTGGCCGAATGCCAGCTCCACAGCCCCTGGGATGACATCCCACCGGGACAGGAGCGCTTGCTGTCCGGGGCCTGGGGCTATCTGCACGCTCAGTCCGCGGCATCCTACGGGCCGGAAACCTATGCCGAGTTTGTCCACCCTTACAATGTGAGGGTGGCTGAGCTCTGGGGCAAGGTCTACTACCACGGCTGCGAGGACCTGACCCGCAAGGCGACGACCATCCGCGACCTGCCGCATCTGCAACAGTTTCATGTCTCCCCGTGGTCACAGGTAGCGCCTATCGCAGCAGTGTTGCCAGCGCACGTGACGCTGGAGGTACACTCCCATCCGACTAACGTACTCTTCCTGTGGGGCGAAGCGGAGATGCGCCAGGAGCTGGACTGCCTGACGGCCGCGGCGGGCGACCACCTTTTCAACCTCAAGCTCTGCGACATCCAGACTATAAACGCCGATGGCGGTCAGGCACTCATCGCCTGGTCGCGGCAAGCCAAGGAAGCGGCGGCCTGCCGGGGCTAAGGTATCGGGACCTGGACCCAGATCAGCTGTCTGCTGCTCCTGGTGCCCCACAACGGCTGCCATTCGCTCCACAGACTTTCTGGTGTGCCCCGACTCCGTGCCCGGACGCGGTAGCAAGCTCCGACGAGCAGTCTATCCCCGCACCATACATACTGCCCGTCACTCTGGGAGACAGTGTCCCCGGCAACCAGCGGTCGCCACTCCAGGTCAGACCAAGTCTCTGGATCTGCTGTTGGACGCTCTTCGGCCGTGAAGGCTGCCACCAGACAATCTCCCCGGCCTTAGCGTTCACGCATCGTACTGGAGTCGAACCAGGACCCGCGTTGGGCCACGTAGACTGACAGGGCCGGGTCGTAGGGCACTGGCGTGAATTGGCGCGTCGGTGCGGCACGGGCGGGAGACAGGAGTGGCGGGACGAGCGCGGCCGTGATGAGGACTGCGGGCGACCACCGGCGACATCACATCCGAACCACCCCCTGCGGTTGACGAAACAACGCTGACGATTGTGATACTTGCCCGGGAAGGAGTCAACGGAGAGCAGATGCGCTTCCGCCCCAGACCACCCACGTGCCGCAGAGACACCCCGACGGCTGTAGCTTTGCAGCGGCGCGGCCCTGGAACCAAAAGGCTCTGCCACGCCCCACCGGCCGAGCGACACTGAAACCAAAGAAGAGACCCCTGCAGCTGGTTGCTATAGGGGCCTCCTTTGGTCGTGATCGCGCAGACTAAGACAGGTCTATTGCCATTCCAGACCCGACGACACCCGCAAGGCATCCAGTTTCATCCACTTGGCATGCCCGTCCATGAAGGCGATGTTGGTACCCTCGTTGTGTCGAACGCCACGAGTTACCCTGCACCACGGACAGCAGGCGTCGTTAGCGCAGTTACCGAAGTAGCCGATACCTTTCTCGCCATCTCCCAGCATCGGTCGCTCTGCCGGGCGTTTCATGGCTCCCAGTGATACCCCTGTGTTTTTCAGGTTGAAGGCGTAACCCAGGCTCTGCGACCAGCTCGACCAGTTGATCCGGGCGCAAGACGAGTTGGGACTGGGATCGCTGGGACAGGCAAAGATCTGGTAGTTCTTGACGTAGGGTGTGATGGATTCGAAGTAGCAGTCGGCATATCGCTGGCTGGCGTCGCACTGACACCGATGGATCGGACACATCTCGTCGTAGTCCTGGCAGTACGAGAGAACAGCCAGTGCCATCTGCTTCGCATTGGACAGACAACTGGTCTGGCGGGCCTTCTCTCGTGCCTTGGCAAAAACAGGAAACAGAATCGCCGCCAGTATGGCGATAATGGCGATCACGACCAGAAGTTCGATAAGCGTAAAACCACGTCGCATACGCGCACCTCCTTAACCGCTCCTGAATTGCACTAATATGAAAGCAGATTGTTCACATATTGTCAAGGTCTGTGCGCCGTTTTGTGTGCCGTTGCCGAGCTGGAGAGCCTCCGGCAGGACTTTGGCCCGCGGAGGCCGAACTGGGGGTGCGTGTCGGCATCCCCCCCTAAGAGGACCTTTGCGGGCTCCGTGACTGCGCGTGCTACGGCTCTCCCGTGGTTGCCGGGCGTCACACCGCGGGCGGTAGTCATCGGGTTGCTGCTCATTCCGGCCACCACCTGGTGGCTGGCGCATATCGAGCACGTCCGCTACTCCGATAATGCCACCACCTCAGCCATCTTTTTCCACTGCCTGAGCATCCTGCTGGTCCTGGTGGGCGTGAAGGCGTTGCTGCGCCGGTTTGCACCGCGCTGGGAGCTCGCGCGCGGCGAGATCCTGACCGTCTACATCATGCTCGTGGTGACCAGCGCCCTAGCCGGGCACGATCAGCTGCAGATCATCTTCCTGATGATGACCTGGGTGTTCCGCAACGCCACGCCCGAGAATCACTGGGAGGAGGACATCTTTCCGCACCTGCCCCGTCACCTGCTGGTGGACGACCCGCTGGTGCTGCGCAGGCTGTACGGTGGCGAGGCCAGCCTTTACGATTCCGGGCTATGGCAGCCGTGGGTGGGACCGGTTTTGTGGTGGGTGCTCTTTGCGGGGCTAGTGGTGTGGACACAGCTTTGCCTGATGGCCGTGTTCCGGCGCCAGTGGGACCGCGAGCGGCTGAACTACCCGATCGCTCAGGTGCCGCTGGACATCACGGCGCCAGCGGTCGGACTGCTGCGCCATAAGGCCTTCTGGGCCGCTTTCACTCTCGCTGCAGCGGTACAGCTCTGGCGGCTGGCCAACAACCTGTGGCCGGCGTGGCCGCCCCTAAACGTGGGAGTCTTTTACCACAGCTTCCGCGAGTTTCCACTCAGCGCGATGGGCGCGGTGCCGCTGTCCTCATACCCCTTTAGCTATGGCCTAGCGTATCTGCTGCCGCTGAATCTGGCCTTCTCGGTCTGGTTCTTCTTCTGGTTCGCACGCCTGGAGATGGTGGTCGGGGCGCTCATCGGCCACCGTCAGGCCCAGCGGTTCCCCTATATCCAGCAGCAGGGCGTGGGAGCTTACTTCGGGCTGGCCTGCTTCATCCTCTGGGCGGCGCGGGACCATCTGGCGAAGACCTGCCGGGCGGCCTGGGGGGACCGCAGTCCGGAGGTGCAGACAGCGACCGGCTCAGGTCGCGAGCCTTTGCCCAGCCCGGTGGCCGTCTGGGGGTTTTGGGCCGGCGTGGCGGGCCTGATCGGCTTCTCGCTGGCCGCTGGGGCGAGCTTCACGGCGGCGGTGTTGTACTTCGCCATCTTCCTGACCCTCAGCCTGGTGCTGGCGCGGCTGCGAGCGGAGCTGGGCCTGCCGACCATCGAACTGTACCAGGTCGGCGCCGACGACATTCTGCCGGCCATCACCGGCAGCCGCGCCTGGTCGCCACGGGACAAAACAGTGATGGCGATGTACTTCTGGCTGCACCGTACCCACCGACAGCTTCCCATGCCCATTCAAGCTGACGCGTTCCGTATCGGCCATGAGGCGGGCATCGCCTTGCCCAGCCTGGGGCGGCTACTACCCGTGACGGCGGTCGTGGCAGCTCTCGCGGCGTTCTGGGCCTATCTGCACGTGGTGTACCAGACCGGCGTGGAGTCAGCACAGTTTGCCGACATCATCCGCTGGGCCTTCGGGCGGGATCCGTGGCAGAAGCTGGGCACGGTGCTCAACGTCCCCCGTGACCCGGATTATGGCGCCATGGGAGCCTATGCCTATGGGATTGCCTTCACACTATTCCTCGCGTCCATGCGCACGCGGTTCGTGTGGTGGCCCTTCCACCCGGTGGGCTACCTGGTTTCGGGGAGCTTCGGATTGTTTCGCCTGTGGCTTCCGATCTTCATCACGTGGCTGTTCAAGGCCGTGCTGCTGCGCTACGGCGGTTTGGAGACCTATCGTCGGGCGCGGCCGTTTTTCCTTGGGCTCATCTCTGGGGAGTTCTCCGCTGCCTTTCTGCGGACCGTAGTGGACCTCTTGCTCAACCTGCACCTGCCACCCTCCTCAGGGGTCGGCGGGCTTTAGAAACGGAGATGCATGACGATGGAATACCGCAATCTTGGCAAGTCCGGCCTGAAAGTATCGCAACTCTGTCTGGGCACCATGATGTTTGGCGATCCGACGCCAGAGCGGGAATCCCAGGCGATCATCCAGACCGCCCTGGACGCGGGCATCAACTTCCTGGACACGGCCGACAAGTATGGCTCCGGGGCCTCGGAGCGGGTGGTGGGGCGGGCGCTGGCTGGACGGCGCGAGGAAGTGGTGCTGGCGACCAAGGTCGGCATCGCGACAGACCGCGGCGGCCCCAATGATGCCGGGGGCAGCCGCAAGCACATCCGCGAGGGCGTCGAAGCTAGCCTGCGGCGCCTGGGTACGGACTACATTGACCTGTACTACCTGCACACTCCCGATCGCACGACACCGCTGGAGGAGACGCTGGGGGCGCTGGATGACCTGGTGCGCGCGGGCAAGGTGCTCTATGTGGGGGTCTCCAACTTCCGGGCCTGGCAGGTGGCGCGCGCCCTGGGGATACAGGACTTGCGCGGCTGGGACCGCCTGGCGGCGGCACAACCGCTGTACAACCTGGCCAACCGCGACATCGAGGTGGAACTGCTGCCGCTGTGTCAGGCGGAGGGTGTGGGCGTGGTGAGCTACAGCCCGCTCGCCAGAGGGGTGCTGACAGGCAAGTACCGGGCGGGGGAGGAGCCGCCGCCGGACTCGCGGGCGGCGCGGGGCAACGTGCGACTGCTGCAGACCGAGTACCGACCGGCCAACTTCGAGATTGCCGAACGGGTAGGGGCATTGGCCCGCGACGTTGGTTGTACGCCCTCGCAGTTGGCGCTGGCGTGGGTCATGGCCAACCGGCTAGTGACAGCGCCCATCATCGGCCCGCGCACTCTGGAGCAGCTACAGGACAATCTGGGCGCGCTTCGGGTCGCGTGGACGCCGGAGCTCGAGGCGGCGGTGGATGAACTGGTGCCGCCCGGGGAACACTCCGGACGCGGTTATCAGGATCCGTCGTTCCCTGTGACGGGGCGCGTCATTGGCTGATGGGGCTGGCTACAGGTCCAGGCCGGGCTGTGCCGGTGTTCCTAGTCCGGATTCTGCCAGCAGGGCACTGAAGGCGTTCTCGTCCAGGACCGGTACGCCCAGCTCCTGGGCCTTCGTCAGCTTGCTGCCGGGGTCAGCACCCGCGATCACATAGTCGGTCTTCTTGCTGACGCTGCCGGTGACCTTGCCGCCACGGGCGGTGATCTCTGCGGTCGCTTGGCCGCGGGTGAAGCCTTCCAGTGTTCCGGTCAGCACGAAGGTCTTGCCGGTCAGGGGCCCCGGGCCGGCGGAGGCGGGAACCTGCGCAGGGGGCTGAGGGTTCACGCCGGCCGCCAGCAACCTCTCCACGACCTCGCGGTTTTGAGGGGCCCGAAAGAAACCGTGCACCGAGGCGGCGATCTCGGGGCCGATGCCCGGCACCTGCGTCAGTTCCTCCAGGCTGGCCTCCATCAGCTTGCGGATATCACCAAAGGCCTGGGCCAGCGTCTCGGCCACCACCGCGCCGACGTGGAGGATGCCCAACCCGTACAGGAAGCGAGCCAGGGTGGTCTGTTTGGTGCGCTCGATGGCTGCCAGCAGATTCTCGGCCGACTTGTCCCCCATGCGCTCCAGCGCCACGAGCTGCTCCTTGGTCAGGCTGTAAAGGTCATACACGTGGCGGACCAGGCCCTCGCGGGTCAGAATCGCGGCCCACTTCTCGCCCAGGCCCTCGATGTCCAGAGCGCGGCGTGACGCGTAGTGTTCGAGGCGTCCCTCGATCTGCGCCGGGCAGTCAACGGATGGGCAGCGCAGGACGGCGTCGCCTTCCTCCCGGACGGTGGGTGTGCCGCAGACCGGGCAGGTCTGGGGCAGGCGGTAGGGGGCGCTGTCCGGGGGCCGATGCTCCGGGATCACCTTCACAACCTGAGGAATGACATCACCCGCCCGCTGGATGATGACGGTGTCGCCTTCGCGGATGTCTTTGCGGTCGATCTCGTCCTGATTGTGCAGTGTGGCCCGGCTGACGGTCACGCCCCCGACCCGCACGGGCCGCAGGTAAGCCGTCGGCGTGATGGCCCCGGTGCGACCTACGCTGGGCACGATGCGCTCGATGACTGTGGTCGCCTGGCGGGGCGGGAACTTGTACGCCACTGCCCAGCGCGGACTGCGGCTGCGGGCGCCCAGCTCCTCCTGCAGGCGGCGATCGTTGACCTTGAAAACCACGCCGTCTATCTCATACGGGAGGCTGTCGCGCTTCTCGCCCAGTTCGGCGTGGTAGGCGCGGCAGCCCTCCAGGCCCTCGCAGAGCCGAGCGAGGTCATTGACAGGGAAGCCCCAGCCCCGCAGGGCGGCCAGCATCTCCTCCTGGGTGGCGAAGGTCAGACCGTCGGTAAGGCCCACGTCATAGCAGAAGATAGCCAGGGGGCGCTGGGCGGTGATGGCGGAGTCAAGCTGGCGCAGGGAGCCGGCTGCCGCGTTGCGCGGGTTGGCAAAAAGCGGCTCGCCGGCCGCCTCGCGGCGCTGATTGAGGGCCTCGAAGTCACGCAGCCGCATGTAGACCTCGCCCCGGACCTCCAGACGCGGAGGCGCGGCGCCCCGGAGACGAAGCGGGACCTGTTTGATGGTGCGCACGTTCTCTGTGACGTCCTCACCAGTGATCCCGTCACCGCGGGTCGCGGCCACTTCCAGCACTCCGTTGATGTAGACAAGCTCCACGGCCAGCCCGTCGAACTTCGGCTCCCCGAGGTAAGCGACTCCGCCTCCGGCGGCTTCCCGGCAGTTCTCGTCGAACCGAGCCAGTTCGTCATCCGTGAACAGGCTCTGCAGGCTCATCATCGGCAGGGAATGCTGTACGGTGCCCAGCTCCGTGCGGGGTGGAGCGCCCACGCGCTGGGTGGGGGAGTCGGGCGTGATCAGCTCCGGGTGCTGCTCCTCCAGGGCCTGCAGCTCCGCCAGCAACTGGTCGTACTTGGCGTCGCTGATCACGGGGTCGTCGAGCGTGTAATAGCGGTAGTTGTGGTAGTGGAGCTGCTCACGCAGTTCGGCGGCACGCTGTGCAGGGTCGGACATCGGGTGCTCCTTCGGCGGTCATGCCAGACGGCAGCAGGCGCGTTGCCGTGCGCCCCTACAGATGGCGGGCTGAGTGCTTCATGCGCAGCGAGTTACCCACCACCGAGACGCTGCTCATGGCCATAGCCGCCGCGGCCAGCATCGGGTTGAGAACACCGGCCATGGCCAGCGGGACCATGGCTACATTATAGAGGAAAGCCCAGAAAAGGTTCTGCTTGATATGGCGCAGCGTGAGCCGGCTGAGTCGGATGGCTCGCACAACGCCCGCGGGGTCGCCGCTGACCAGAGTGATGTCTCCCGCCTCGATGGCCACATCGGTTCCGGTTCCCAGGGCGATGCCGACATCGGCCTGGGCCAGCGCCGGGGCATCGTTGATGCCGTCACCGACCATCGCAACTTTGAGGCCTGCCGCCTGTAGCTCCGCGATCTTTGCCGTCTTGTGCGGCGGCATTACCTCGGCGAGGACCTCCCCGATGTTGAGCTGAGCCGCAATGGCCTCGGCGGTGCGCCGGTTGTCGCCGGTCAGCAGGTAGGTGCGCAGGCCCATCTGCCGCAGCCGGGCCACGGTCTCGGCGGAGGTCGGTTTCGGCGTATCGGCCAGGGCGATAAGGCCCAGGAGGGTACCCTCTCGGGCTACCATCAGCACCGTCTTCCCCTGGGCCTCCAGCGCTTCCCGCTGCACTCGGGCGGCCGTGGTGCTGATCCCGGCGTCCCGCAGCAATGACCCGGTGCCCACCAGGAGTTGCTGGCCGTCGGGCAGTACGGCCCGGACCCCCTGCCCCGTCACCGCCTGGAAGCTCTCCACCGTCTCCAGGCTCAGACCATCGGTGCGTGCCCGGGCGACCACGGCTCGGCCCAGGGGATGCTCGGAGGAGACCTCGGCCGAGGCGGCCAGCCGCAGGACCTCGTCTGCCTGACCTGCAAGGGGCACCACGTTAGTGACCTCGGGTTCGCCGCGGGTGAGCGTCCCCGTCTTGTCAAAGACCACAGCCTGGAGTTGGCCGACGGTTTCCAGGGCCGCCGCCTCGCGGATCAAGATGCCCTGCTGTGCCCCCAGCCCCGTGCCCACCATCACGGCGGTGGGGGTGGCAAGCCCCAAAGCGCAGGGACAGGCGATGACCAGCACCGTCGTGGCGGCGATGACCGCCTGGGTGACCTGCACCTTGCCGATCATCAGCCAACCGGCGAAGGTCAGCATTGCCAGGGCCAGGATGACGGGCACGAAGTACGCCGCCACGGTGTCCGCCATGCGTTGGATGGGCGGGCGCGTGCCCTGTGCCTGCTCCACCAGGCGCACGATCTCCTGCAGGACGGTGTCCGCGCCGACGCGGGTGGCCCGAAGTCGGAAGGAGCCGCTCTCGTTGAGCGTGCCGCCGATGACCTCATCGCCGGGCCTCTTGTCCACAGGGAGGCTCTCCCCGGTGACCATGGCCTCGTTGACCGCCGACGCGCCCTCCAGTACCACGCCGTCCACGGGGACCTTATCGCCGGGCCGGACCAGGACGACATCGCCGACCTGGATCTGGCCCACGGGGACCACGGTCTCGACTTCGTCACGGATAACAGTGGCCTCGCGGGGCGCCAGGCGCAGGAGCGCCCGCACGGCCTCCGAGGTATGGCCTCGGGCCCGGGCCTCCAGGAAGCGGCCGAGGGTGATAAGCGTCAGGATCATGGCGGCCGAGTCATAGTACAGGTGGCGACTCCCGGGACCATGGGCCGGGGCGAAGGTCAGGTAGAGACTGAGCAGGTAAGCCGACGAGGAGCCCAGGGCGATGAGCACGTCCATGTTGGCCGTGCCGCCGCGGATGGCGGCCCAGGTATTGCGGTAGAACTGCCAGCCCAGGAGCGCCTGCACGGGGGTGGCGAGCAGTAGCTGCAGCAGTTCATGGCCCGGACGGTGCGGGGCCACGGCCACGACCATGAGCGCGGCGGACAGCAAAGCGCCCAGCAGAAAGAGGCGCCACTGTGTCCGCGCCTCGGCGGCCTTGGCCTGCTGCTGACGACGCCGCGACTCCTCGGTGGCCGGTTCGGCGGCATAGCCGGCCTTCTCGATGGCGGCGATGAACTGCTCGGGACCCACGAGCTCGGGGTCGTAGATGACATCCGCCCGCTCGGCCGCCAGGTTGACGACCGCCTCGGAGACACCCTCCAGGCGCAGCAGCACCCGTTGTACACGCGCCGTGCAAGAGGCGCAGTGCATACCACTGACCTGCAACTGGGCTCTCGCTGTGGCCACTGGGAACCTCCGCGGTACCGAGCACAACCTCAGTATAGCGCCCTGAACGCACGTGTCGCAACGCGGGACGCGACCCCTGGTTCCGGGCCGAGGAGGGAACCAGGGCGCTCGGCACGAAGTCCAGGGCGGCTTTCACTTCTCATGGACGACGAGAGGAGCGCGATGTGCGATGGAAGCGATGGTACTCATTGGCGCAGGACTCCTGGCGGCCACCATGGCAATGGGGGCAGCCAGCGAGCCCTTGCGGCTACATCCTGAGAACCCTCACTACTTTCTCTTCCGCGGCGAGCCGACAGTCATCATCACCTCCGGCGAGCACTACGGGGCAGTGCTCAACCTGGACTTTGACTATGTGAAGTACCTGGACACCATGAAGCGCGACGGCATGAACAACACGCGGATGTTCGTGGGAGCTTACTGCGAAGCACCGGGCGATTTCACTATCGCCGGCAACACCCTTGCCCCTGCTCCCGGGCGCTTTATCTGCCCGTGGGCTCGCAGTGACCAGCCGGGGTATGCCAATGGCGGCAACAAGTTCGACCTCACGCGCTGGGACGAGGCCTACTTCGCGCGGCTGAAGGACTTCGTGTGGCAGGCTTCGCGGCGTGGGATTATTGTTGAGGTGAACCTGTTTTGCCCCTTCTACGGTGACAGCATGTGGAACCTGAGCCCCATGAAGGCCAGCAACAACATCAACGGCGTCGGTGACGTCGGGCGCGAGGCGGTCTACACGTTGGACCCTGGCAATGACCTGCTGCCGTTCCAGGAGGCCATGGTGCGCAAGGTTGTCAGCGAACTGCGCGATTTCGACAATCTGTACTATGAAGTGATGAATGAGCCGTACTGTGGGCCCATACCGTTGGATTGGCAGTTGCACATGGTTGACGTCATCGCCGAGACCGAGCAGGCCTTCCTGCACCGGCATCTTATCTCGCGCAATGTGGCGAACCACCGGGCTCAGGTCGAGAGCCCGCACCCGGCCGAGGGCATCTACAACTTCCATTATGCCTGGCTGCCAGACACGGTGGGCATGAACTACGACCTTAACCGCGTCATCGGTGACAACGAGACCGGCTTTGCGGGCACGGCACCCCTGCACTATCGCAAGGAAGCCTGGGCCTTCATCATGGCGGGGGGCGGGCTGTACAACAACCTCGACTACTCCTTCACTGTCGGCCACGAGGACGGCACCTTCGAGTTCCCCGACACCCAGCCCGGCAGTGGCGGCGCGGAGCTTCGTCGGCAACTGCGGCTCCTGGGCCGGTTCATCCGCGCCTTCGACTTCATCGCCATGCGACCGATGCCGGAGATCGTGAGGGGTGGAGTGCCGGAGGGAGTGGCCGTCCAGGTTCTGGCCGAGGCGGGCCGACAGTACGCCGTCTATGTCTGCGCGGTGGATGATGCGGCTACGGTGGGGGCCGTCGAGTTAGCGCTGGACCTGCTGGCGGGCGACTACACCGCCGAATGGGTGGACCCGATGACGGGAGCGGTGGTGCAGCGCGAGCCGTTCGTCCACCCTGGCGGCACAAAGGCGCTGAAGTCACCAGACATCGCGCAGGACATGGCCCTGCGGATCCGCGGCGGAGGGTAGCCTGATGCTGGTCCTGATATGTCTGTCGGTCCTGCTCTGCGGTGTCGCCGCCGCAGCCCCGCGCCAGACCGAGGTGGCCATCCGGGGCGACGCTTTCCTGGTCAACGGCCGCCCTACCTATGAGGGCCGTGTCTGGCAGGGCCACAAGATCGAGGGACTGCTGTTCAACTCGCGGATGGTCCAGGGCATCTTCGACGACCTGAACCCGGAGACCCGCGGGCGCTGGGCCTACCCCGACACCGGCCTTTGGGACCCAGACCGTAACACCCGGGAGTTTGTGGCCGCCATGCCGGAGTGGCGAGCCCATGGCCTGTTGGCCTTCACGCTCAACCTGCAGGGCGGCAGCCCCGAGGGGTACAGCAACGAGCAGCCCTGGCACAACTCGGCTTTCACGCAGGCGGGCGACCTGCGTCCGGAGTACATGGCGCGGCTGGCCATGATCGTGGACCGGGCCGATGAGCTGGGCATGGTCGTTATCCTGGGATTGTTCTACTTCGGCCAGGACCAGCGACTGCGCGACGAGGCGGCAGTGGTGCGGGGACTGGACAGCGCAGTGGGGTGGGTGCTCGATCGGGGGTACCGCAATGTGCTCATTGAGGTGAACAACGAGTGTAACGTCCGCTACGATCACGCCATCCTGCAGCCCGAGCGCGTGCACGAACTGATGGTGCGGGTGAAGTCGCACCACCGCAACGGCCGGCGGCTGTTGGTGAGCACGAGTTACGGTGGCGGGACCATCCCGCGGGAGAACGTGGTCCGCGTCGCTGATTTCCTGCTCCTGCATGGCAACGGGGTCGGCGATCCGGAGCGCCTGGCCGAGATGGTGCGTCAGACGCGCCAGGTGCCAGGCTACCGGCCGATGCCGATACTGGTCAATGAGGATGACCATTTCGACTTCGACCAGCCGCGCAACAACTTGGTGGCCGCCATCGGTGAGTACTGCTCCTGGGGTTACTTTGACCCGGGGGCCAATGACTACGTGGACGGCTACCAGTCGCCGCCGGTGAACTGGGGGCTGAACACGGAGCGCAAGCGCGCGTTCTTCGCGAAGCTGAAGGAGATCACGGGGGAGTAGGCTCCTGCCGGAGACGCTGGCGAGGCCCGCGTGGGTGCGTCGGTCCCCAACGCCCAGCGCGTCAGCGACTGACGTCCCAGGCAAGAGGCTTCTCTCAGTACGCCGCCACCTCCAGGAACGCCTCGTAGGCCCAGTGCTGCTCGTCTTCGGTGATGCCGAGGGCGCGCCAGTCGCCGTAGTCCTTGCAGATGAACCCCCCGCCCTGGCCGCCCAGCAACTGCCGCATGCGTCGGGCGTAGGCCTGGATGGTGGTCTTGTCCCGGGTCTGCAGCACCTTCTGGATGTCCACCGGGCACCAGAAGGTGACCTTGCCGGCGAAGTGGTCGGCCAGGCGCTGCAAGGGGTAGTTCTCCTGTTGGTCAAACTGCAGCACGTCCACGCCGACGGCAATGAGGTCGGGGATGATCTCCCAGACGTAGCCGCAGCTATGCATCCACACCGTGATGCCCTGGTCGTGGGCCCGGCTGACGATGCGCTCGAAGCCCGGCAGAAACAGCTTGCGCCACATCTCTGGCGAGACCAGTAACATGTCCTGGGTGCCCCAGTCCTCGCAGGTGAAGATGCCGTCAGCGCCCACCTCGGCGTAGATGTCAATGATCCGCTCCACCAGCGAGACGGCCATGTCGTTGAGACGGTTGACCTGCTCGGGCTCAGCCGCGCAGTCCAGCAGGTACTGCTCGAAACCGCGCATGTAGCGCGTGATGTTGAAGGCGAAACCGGGGAAGCCGCCCAGGTGGTACATGTCCTGGCTGTTGCCCCAGGCTTCCTTAAGATGTGCGTAACGGGCCGGATCGTCCAGTGGCGGAGGGGTGTAGCTGTCGAGGTCCTCCCAGGACTGGATGACCCCGCGCACTACCTCGCCACTGTGTCGCGGGTCCACCTTGCCCCAGACATTGCCCCACTCATCGCGGCTGCAAAGCAGGTTGCCCTCGGTCCATTGCTCCTGCACGAAGCCAGGATCCGGCGCAGGTCCGCCCCAGTGCAGGTCATTCAGGCGCGGTTCCCCCCTGTAGGGCGAGAAGGCAAACCCGATGCGCTCGGGCTGGTCAAAGGCTAGCACCCGCTGGATGATCTCGCGACTGGTCATGGGCATGGCTCTCTCCGCTGTGATATGAAACGGACTCATGTTCGCCGGCCTTGCTGTTGGGGCCTGCTACGCTGTCCCAGGCAGGTGTCTGGCTTCCCCATGGCGCACTCGACACCGCCGGAGGGGAACTGGCCCGGCTTGTTGTTTGTCTCTAGGCTTAAGCGAGCGAAAGCGGTGATCACATGCCTGAGGAGAAGTGCGCCAAGTGCGGAGCGGCCCTCCCTGAGGGGGCGCTGATCTGCCATGACTGCAAGGCGCTGACCCCCGCCGGGATCAGGGCGCGCGGTCTCGGGGCCAAGGACGAGGACGAGGCGTGGGAGCAATCGGTGCGCGAAGCCCAGGCGCGGCATGCCCACCGGCCCCCTGTGGACCCGGATGAGGTGCTGCGCAAGGTGGTCAGGCAGACCGGCACCGAGGACCAGATCCTGCGGCTGACACGCGAGGACATCGCCTTCGATGACCGCCGCACCGAATACGGCGCCGTCCGCGCCACGGGTCGTGGCCTGCTGAAGATCGGGATAGTGCTGGCGGCGCTCCTGGCCACCGGTGGGCTGCTCATGCTGGTGGGAGCAGTCGCGCAGGAGGATGCTGGTTGGGGCGCCATCCCCCTGGGTCTCGGCACGGCCATACTGATGTTCGCGGCCGCCCTGGCGATCTATTTCGTCTTCCGCTTCATGGCGGACGCTGTGGCGGTGTTTGCCGACCTGGGCGACAACGCCCGGCGGACGGTCCTGCTGCTGCGGACGGTGCACGACGCGCTCCAGAAGCGAGAGGCGGCCGGCGGTGAGTGAGCAGAGCTTCGAGCCCGGCAGCGTCCTGTCCCGCAGGCTGCTCTCCGACATCACCGATCTCCGCGTCTCGTCTCCGGGGGATATCCGCGAGCACGCACGCCGACGCGGGCGGAGGCAGGTCTTGGCCCCGGAGGGCAGGCTCGTCCTTTTGGCCGCAGACCACCCGGGACGCATGGTGACCGCCGCCCTGGGGCAGCCACTGGCGATGGCGGACCGCCACTCGTACCTGGCCCGCATCCTGCGAGTGCTGTCGGGAGACAGCGTGGACGGGCTCATGGGGACGCCGGACATCATCGAGGAGGTGCTGGCGGCCGACCTGCTGCTGACCGACCAGGGCGCAGGGGGACTTCTGGCAGGCAAGCTGCTGATCGGCTGCATGAACCGGGGCGGCCTGCTGGGGACCAGCTTCGAGCTCCGGGACACCTTTACGGCCTATGACGCCCAGGGGCTGGTCGCCATGAACCTGGACGGCGGCAAGCTGATGTTCCGCCTGGACCCGGATGACCCGGCCAGCGGCGAGACCATTGCCTGGTGTGCAGCGGCCATCAACGACCTGCTGGACGTGGGGCTGCCGGCCTTCGTGGAGCCGCTGGTTGTGCAACGCCAGGACGAGAGGCTGGCCGTGCTGCGCGACCCGGCCAGCATGGCGCGGGTCTGCGGTGTGGCGTCGGCGCTGGGACGCTCATCGCTGGGGACGTGGCTCAAACTGCCCTATGGCCCGGACTACGCGCAGGTAGCCGCGGCCACCACCTGCCCGATCCTGATTCTCGGCGGCGAGGCCTCCGGTGATCCCCTGCCGCTCCTGCGCGACATCGCCGCAGGCATGGCCGCCGGAGCCAACGTGCGGGGGACCCTGGTCGGCCGCAATGTGCTCTTCCCGGGCCCCGGGGACCCGCTGGCTTTGGCGGCGGCTATCAGGGCCATCGTGTTTGCCGGTGCGCCGCCGGAGGCAGCACTGGAGGCCGGCAAGGCACATGCGGCCACGGTGCCGTGGTCTCTGGTGCAGTGAGACAGCCAGAAAGCGACGGCGGAGCGCCCAAGCAGCTCCGCCGTCAGCAAGTCATGGCCCAGCGGTCGTGATACCGTCTAGAGGATGACTTCCTCGACCTTGGCGCCGTGGGCGAGGGTATGCCCCACCTTGCACAGCTCCTTGGCGCCCTCCACGATCCGGCGCTGGCGCTCGTCGAGTTCCTGCGGCATCTTCACCTCGACACGGAAGTTGTCAAGGCGCTTGCCGCCGTCCACGGCGTCGGCGGTGACCGTGACAGTCATCCCCTCGTAGGGAATGCCCTTGTTCTTGCAGGTGATAGCGACGACGACACCGAGGCAGTTGCCCAGGGCAGCCAGCAAGCTCTCTGGCGGTACCATGGCCGCGTCGGTGCCACCCATGCTGCTGGGCGCGTCGCAAAACAGCTGGTATCCCCGTGCCTCGGCGCAAAAGACCGTGTCGCGGGTGTTATGGCAGGTGACCTTGAAGCTATCCATCGGGGGCTCCCTTTCGCTAAACGTTATGTTGTTATATATTATACCTTTGCAGCAGGGTATGTCAAGGCTCTCTTCCATCGTGATGGGACCAGGGGGTCTGTGCTATAATCGCTGACAGGAAAGGAAGCCATCTTGCCTCGTCGCCTCGCTGCACGCATAGACTGGGTTCTGCTGGTCGCGGTTGTGACCTTGGTGGTCATTGGGCTGACCATGGTCTACAGCGCGACCCGGGTGGAGATGGGCACCCGGAAGCTGGCCTTGCAGGCTGTCTGGGCCCTCATGGGCCTGGCGCTGCTGTTTCTGTTTGCGTGTGTTGACTACAGTCGGTGGCAGAGCCTGGCGGTGCCTCTGTTGGGGGTCACGATCGTCCTGCTGCTCCTCGTGCTGGGCCTGGGACACATCGTGAAGGGGGCAGCTCGTTGGATACCGGTGGGACCACTGAATGTCCAGCCGTCGGAGCTCCTGAAGATTGCGCTCATCCTGGCCTTGAGTGGGTTTCTCGCCACCCGGGAGGATGAGGTCGAGGACTTCGGGCTGGTGCTCAAGTCCCTGGCCTACATGGGCGCGCCGACGCTGCTGGTGCTCGCTCAGCCGGACCTGGGGACGCCGGTGCTGCTGTTTCTCATGTGGCTGGCCATGGCGCTGGTCGCCGGTTGCCGGCTAACGCACCTGGGCGGACTGGCGCTCGCTTTCCTGATGCTCTTTGTGGCCGCCTGGGGCCTGGACATCATTCGACCCCACCAGAAGGAGAGGTTGGCTGCCTTCCTGGAGGCGGACGCCGACCCGCGGGGCAAGAACTGGCAACAGCAGCAGTCGCTGATTGCCATCGGCTCGGGGCATTTCGTGGGCAAAGGCCTGTTCAAGGGCACGCAGAGCCGCCTCCGCTTCGTGCCCGACCAGGAGACCGACTTCATCTTCACCGTCATTGGCGAGGAGACGGGATTCCTCGGTTCGCTGTTTGTGCTGGGCCTTTTCGGACTGGTCGTGTACCGGGGACTGGCGATCGCCGCGGCAGCCAAGGACACCTCCGGCCGCCTCATGGCCACGGGGGTGGTGGCCATGGTCCTGGTACACGTTCTCGTGAACGTGGGCATGGCCACCGGATTGGGCCCGGTAAAGGGCATGCCGCTGCCCTTCGTCAGCTACGGCGGTAGCAGCATGCTCACGATGATGGCAGGCATCGGGCTGCTGCAAAGCGTCCATATCCACCGGCAGAAGATAACCTTCTGAGCCGGCCGGCCCCCGGCTTGAGCGTCGGCGAGGTGTCACTTCTTCCCTGAACCACGGCCCTGATGGGCTCACTGGAGAACGCTGGTGGCGAGACTCCACCCTCGCGACTACCTCGCTGAGTACCTCCAAGTCTCACCCACGCTGCCCTCCTTTGCGCTTTGGCGGGCGGTGGAACTGCGCCTGCTGGCTACGGAGACCTTCCCCGGGCCCATCCTCGACCTCGGTTGCGGCAATGGGCAGTTCGCCCGGTTCCTCTTCGGACCGGGGCGCGAGGTCATCGGTCTCGATCTGGACTGGGGCGACCTGCGCCAGGCGCAGCGATCGGGGGCCTACCGGGCTGTGCTCCGCGCCGACGCCACAGCGCTCCCCTTCGCGGACGCCGCCTTCGGCAGCATCCTCGCCAACTGCGTCCTCGAGCACATACCGGATGACGAGGCGGTCATCGCCGAGGCGGCGCGGGTTCTGCGGCCCGGGGGGCGCCTCGTCTTCACGGTGCCCGCACCGGGTCTCAAGGGCTGCCTGAGCATACCGGAACGCCTGCGTGCTCGCGGCGAGGCAGCTCTGGCAGAGGCCTATCTGGCTGACTTCGACCGGAGACTGGCCCACCACCACTATCACAGCCGCGACACCTGGGCAGCGATGCTGGAGCGTCACGGTCTGCAGGTGGCGCGGTTGGACCCGTATCTCCCCGCGCCAGTGGTGGCGGTGTGGGACCTCATGGAACATGCCCTGACGCAGCCGGTCTACCGGGTGCTGGACCGCCGGGAGCTGAAAGCTTTGGCTCTTTGCCCGCGCGGTCTGCGCACCTGGTTGCTGACCCGCTACCTGCGCCGCTACTATCTGATGGACACCGCCGCCGGCGAGCGGCACGGCTGCTGGCTGGCTGTGGCGCACAAGCCGCAATAGCGCGCTAATCCTGCAGTGCCTCGATGGCCTCGGCGACTGCCCGGCGAACGCGGAAGAGCGCGTCGGGATCGGGCAGTATGTGGGTAGAGTACCGTCCCACCGGGCTGGGCATGCTGACCAGGTCCTGCGCCTGGTCCAGGGCCCTTTCAGCGGCCGCAGTGTCTCTCCCCGCCGCCCGCGCCTCCGCGATTCGCTCCTGCAGCAGGTAAAGGTACTCGTAGTCCTCAACGCCTTCTCGCGCCTGTTCCAGACGGATGGAGCTAACGGGCCCCGGATACCCGATGGGCTTGCCAGGGTAGGCCAGGAAACCGTCACCATTGGGATAGCGTACCCAGGAGTACTGTCCCGGCTCGCCGGCCTGCCGGATGTAGCTATGCCAGCCGTACTGGTATGGATCATAGGTCAGCCAATCTATGCCCCAGAACTCATAGGCTTCGGCGCCGTACTTGAAGCAGTAGTGAGGGAGCAGGCGTTCAATGGCGCAGTAAGGTGTGTCGGTGCACATCTGACCGTCCGTGGTCCACCAGACCCGCGCCCCGCCCTGTCGCAGTTCGCGGATCTTTTCCTCGGGCACAATGCCGTAATGGCCGATGCCCCAGACGTTGAGGTAGCCGTCCCAGGCAGGTTGGTGGTGCCAGGTGCTGCAGTAAATGGGAATGGCCGGGTCCACCTCGTGGATCATGTCACACAGCGCCTGCATCTGGTCGCGGATGTAGTCGTGATTGTCGAAAGGCTCATCGGAGATGTAGAGCACTACCCTGTCCGCCCAGCCCTTTTCCTTCAGGTGGTCCCAGTAGGCCTTCAGGCACGCCTGGTACGCGCGCTTGAACTCGGGGCGCAGTTGCGTCCGGTCCACTCCCTCGTACGGGCGTTCACCGGGGTAAGGGGCCTCGCCGAAGCGGTCGTCGGGCGGGTGCCCCCAGCCGAAGCAGTAGAAGGTCCAGGGCGTGTAGGCGTGAGGAAACTTCAGTACATCGAAGTAGTAAGCGGCCGCCTCATCGAAGGCGGCAAAGTCGGCGATGACCTGACCGTTCTCGTAGCGCAGGCTGGGCGCCGGATGGATGGTGTCCGGGCAGACGCGGTGCTCGGCCATGAACTGCCAGAAGCGGTGCCGCTGCTGCTGGGGGTCCAGGCCCACCACCTGCCATATGCCGCCGCCCTGACGACAGTCATAGATGGCCTTGACGTGGCTCTGATCGGGGAGGGCGAAGTCCCAAACGTGCACCGTGAAGGGCACCTGCCGCAGCAGCTTGCCAGGCTGGCGGAAGGCGACGGTTCCTCGGTAGTCGCCAGGGCGGGCGTCAGTGGGGACCTTGACCGTCACCCAGACCGGTTGCGTCTCACCGGCCTTCAGGTCGAAGGTATCCCGTGGCAGCAGTGGGTCAGGCCACCAGCCCGTCCAGCCATCGCAAGCGCCGGGGGTGGTCGGGAACTTACGCCGCCACGTTGGGCTCTCTGTGCTGTAGTAGCTGCTCTCGTGGTCTATCGGCACATAGCCGACCACGCCGACCTCGGTGTTAGCCAGCGTCTCTCCCTGAGCATTGCGCGGGGGGGTGACGCTGACCGTGATGGCGCTCATGGCTTCGCCGCTGCGCACCGCCAGTTGCAGCGGCTCGGCTTCATTGCGCGCGCAGAACAAGGCCGCGGGCGGAGAGTTGTCTGGCGGGAGATCCTCGCGGAAGACCTTGACCACCGGGTTCACCGGCCAGACGGCGAGTCCCGCCGGTTGCGCGTCTCTTCGGTTCTCCAGGCCGCCGAGCTCCCCGGCCTGCACTTCGGTCACGAGAACGCCGTCGTGCCAGGCCGTACCGGTGGCCAGCATGGTCAGATGGACCTGGAAGATGCGGCAGTCCGCAGGCGTACGGAAAATGCCTGAGATCAGTGTCCAGTCGGTGTCGCCACTGATGGCCGGGCCAGCGCCCGTCATGCCCCCCTGGCCACAGAGCGTGCCGTCGGCCTGACGCAGGTGTGCATGGAGCTGTATGCCCCCATTGAGGTCCTCACACTTCACCCAGGCGGCGTAGAGATAGGTCCGGCCCGGTTGTACCGGCACATCCTGGCGCCAGCCGGTCCAGGCCGTCTTGGCGTCGGCGGGCACAGTCATCTTCACGCACCGCTGGCCGAACAGCCCCGGTTCCTCCACACCCAGGGTTGCCCCCGCGGGCAGTTCACCCTCCGCACTGCCGGGCCAGGCTTCCGGAAGGCGATCACCCGACTCAAAGCTCGGATTGCGAACCAGGTTCCGGGGGCTACCGAGCAGCTCCGCATAGTCCGCCCCGGCGCCAATGGCCTGGGCGTCCCGGTACGCCTCGGGCAGGGCCGGATTGGCGACGGTTGGCGCCGCTGTCGGGGACGTCTCCGGTCTGCTCGTCCCGGTAGGGAAGTACAGATAGTAAGTGCGGCGCACCCCGGGTTCGGCTGCACCCGCGAAGAGCAGCGTGTCCTGGAGCTGGTACGATGGGACTGCCTGCCCCTCGTCCCTCACCAGCAGCCGGCTCAGGTCAACCTGTCGCCCCAGGCGCGCCCGCAGTCCGGTCAGGCGCACTGAGACCAGGCCGCCAGCTTCGGTGTCCTGGCTCAGGTTGGTCACGTGCAACGGCACACGGTAGGCAAAACGCTTCCCCGGCTCGGAATACCAGGGCGCGTCCCGCCCCACTTCGCGCAGTTCCAGGGGCTCCCGCGGCCCGGCAGTGGCGGTCAGTGTGGGCGGCTTCTCGTCCAGGCACGTGAGTTCCACATCATCGAACCAAGCCGTGCCCGTGCCCCACAACACCGTGCCCAGGTCAGCCAGGTTGGCCTCGTTGGGGGCGGTGAACTCAGCCCGGACTTGCTTCCAGTCGTAAGTCCCGCCTCCGCCGTCCAGCATCGGGGAGATGATCATGTAGTTGTCTTCGTTGCCGACGTGGATGTACCAGCCGGCGAAGCCCGCCACGTCCTGCGCCTTGACCCATGCGCTCATCACATAGCGTGCTCCCCCCACGATCTGGATGTTGCCCTGGCGAGTGGCGATCCAGGTGGCCTCGGCGCCAGCCGCCACAGTCGTCTTCAGGCACCGATTCCCGGAACGCGGGTTCTCAGTGACCCAGGCCGTCTGATGCGTCTCGTCGTTGGTGTCATGCACCCAGCCGTCGGGCGTGTCGCCCTCCCCCTCCTCCACACCGCCGTTGCGCAGCTTCCCGATGCTGCGCCAATAATCGGGCACCCGCCAGGCCGCGGGGTTGTCGGCGTAGACGTAGTAGGTCACCGTCGCCCCCGCCGGACATTCCACTGGGATGGTGATGGTTCCGCCGGCGGGGATCGGGCCGGCCTCAACGGCTTTCCCGGCCGCATCGGCGATGGCGTAGAGCATCTCGACCCCGCCAGAGTCACAGACGCGGATGGCTTCCGCGGCCAGGCTCGCCAGGTCGGCCTGACCTGGCCCCGCACCGATGGCCAGCGTTACGGACTGGCCCAAGGCGTCATCACCGCCGGCGTTGCGGATTACCACCGGCACACGCTGCCGCCAGAGCTCGCCATTGCCCAGATACAGCGGATGGTGCCAACCTGTCGTGGCCCACGCCGCGGCAGAAAGGGAAACCCCTATCAGCAGAGTGACAGACCGCAGCATCGTTGCCTCCCTACTCGTGGTACCCCAGACTGGCCCAGTACTCGCGCGCGCGCTCAGCCACCTCCGGCGCAGGCGGAATGATCCCGCGCAGCGACGGCGGTGGCTGCCCCGGCCCGGCGTCCTCCGGGAAGGGCGACCAGTGGTCATCGCGATAGGGGGCGCGGGCCGCCGGGTCGCTAAAGTCGGGAACCGGCATCGGACGTCCCTCTTCCAGACAGGATCGCCAGCCCTGGATGCCTACTGCCGCCATGGCAGTGCCACGGTAGACGTTGAGGTACGGCTGCTGGCCGTCGCGTATCGCGTTGGCGAAGTGGAAGTTGGTCCAGAAGTCGCCACCACCGTGGCCGGCCGCCTCGGCCAAGTCTCCGTGCGCCGGCCAGTCCGGAGCGTAGGTCACATCCTGCTGCTGGCCCTCCCGCAGCAGCCAGGGCTCGTGGAAGATGCGGACATTGGCCCAGTGGTTGGGTTCAGCGGTGGCGATGAGCCCGCGCTCGCCGTGCAGCTCATAGCGCACCCGGGAGATGCTGCTCATCATCAGGCCCCAGATGCGGAAGACGGCGCCGTTGTCCATCCGCGCCAGGATGACGCTCCCCACGTCAGACACCTTGGTGTTGCGGGGTGTCTGGGTAGTCTCCTCGATGATCGAGAGGGCGTTGACACTCACCGGCATCCGGTCCGTGATGCACATCAGAGGGGCCAGGGCGTGGGAGCAGTAGTAAGTCGGCGGGAGCCAGTTGCGCCAGTGGTTGAAGCCCGGCGAAATGGACAGCCGCCACTGCTCCTCGCCCGGGTGGTTGTACTCGCCCTCGGCGTAACGCACTTCCCCGATCTCTCCGGCCTGGTAGAGCCGCCGGAGTTCCTGGTTAGCCACCGAGAAGGGGTAGTTCTCGGCGAACATGTAGATGCGGCCGCTGCGCTCCACAGCCTCGCACAGTGCCACGCCCTCGCCCATGGTCTTGCAGGCCATCGTTTCACTCATGACATGAAAGCCGCGGTCGAGCGCCTTGATAGCAAACGGAGCATGCTGATGGAAGTAGTTGGCCAGGATAACGGCGTCCATGTCGTGGCCGAGGAACTCGTCATAGTCGGTGTAGGTGGCGACACCGAGCTGCTCGCCGGCCACCAGCAGACGCTCTTCCCAGGTGTCGCACAGCGCCACCAGCTCCATTCCCACGTGTTTGCAGCCGTGGGCGAAGGACATCCCGCGCCCCACACCGATGATGCCGACGCGAATGACTTCGTTGCTTGTAGCCGCCATTGGGGCCTCCATGGTCGTAGGTCAGGCTCCGCTGACCCATTCGATCGCAAATAGCTCTGCCGCCCGCAGACGGACGTGCAGCATGACAGGCTGACCCTCGGGCAGGTCCAGGGCATCCTCGCCATGCCAGGAAACAACGTGGTCAGGGCGATCGCCGGTGATCGGGTCACAATCGTCAGCGCTGTGTCCGGCAAGCCCCCCCACGCCAACCTGCACCAAGCCACCCCTGGGCACCCGCGCGTTGAGGCGCAGGCGGTGGCCGGCGGGCGCCTGGGGCATCGTCCAGAACTCGCCGACGCGGTCGGCAACGAGTGCGCACAGACGGTCGCTGCCCCACACCGCCCAGCCCTGCTGCCAGGCGTCAAAGACATGCGGCCAGCGCGGGTACTTGTGCGGGTAGGCGGTGCCACTGTAGGGAATGGCCATACGCCCGGGTCCGAAGGGCACCAGGTCCTTGCCGCAGCCGATGAACTCGCTGTCCCAGGCGTCTGGCGCGCCGCACTCGATAACCGGCCCCCCAGGGACCTGAGTCCAGGCGACGTTGTCCGGGCTGCTGTACAGCCGGATGTCCGAACGCTCCGTGAAGCGGTGGTAGAACATCGGGAACATGAGGTGGCAGTCCGGCTGGCCGGGGTATGCCGAATAGCCGTTGAGATAGACGTCGTGGTCCGGCGGGTCGTCCAGCCGAGGCCAGATGACCGGCTCCAGCGGGCCCCAGTGCCAGAAGTCCTCGCTCTCCGCTCGGCCAACCCAACGCCGATCCTGGCGAAAGAGGCGGGTATAGACAACGTACCTGCCAAGGTCCGCGTCATAGGTCACGGTCGTGTCGGTGTCACTGGGGTGCATCATGAGCGGCTGTGGGTGCGGCGTCCAGCGCTCACCATCGGGCGAAGTGAGGGCCCAGAGGCACCAGGCGCGACCGGGCCCGATGCGGCCATCACGCCAGCGCGGATGGCGCTGAGCATACTCGGCCAGGAGCGGTTCCGCCGCCTCGGCCGAGGGCTGTGCGCAGTAGATGAACTTGTACCTTTCCGCCTCAGGTGCCACTGGATCCACGAGGAAGGTCAGGCCATCGAAATGGTGCAGGCCGGGCAGGTCGAGGGCATGTAGCTCGCGCTCGGTCCAGGTGAAGCCGTCGGGCGACTGAGCCGCGCAGATGACCACTGTATCGGGGCGGTCCAGATCAGCCACGGAGCCCGAACCCAGTTTGCTGACCCCGTTGATCTTCAGGTACCACGTCCGGTAAGCGCCATCATGGTAGATGATGCGCCCCCAGCCCTTCCAATCGTCCACCGGCCCGGTCTTGCTGGCCGGTTGGGCCTGCAGACGCACGCCATGGGGCACGCGCACTGGCACAGCGTGCAGCGGTACTGGGGGTTCGGGGGGGTGGGCCACCCCGTAGGCCTCACCGGCGGCGGTGCGCCAGGACAAGTGCCCGCAGCAGATGTGCCGCCAGTCAAAGAACAGGAGCTTCGCTGGCCCTTTCGGCATCTGCTCTCCCTCCGGTCTGCGCTCTCAATGCGTCAGTCCACGCCAATTCGCGGGCAGACATCCAGCAGGCGGCACTCCTCGCACATCGCCTTCCGGGCCGTGCAGACCCGCCGGCCGTGCCAGATCATGGCATGCCCGAAGAAGATCCACTCATCCTGTGGCACCAGTGCCATCAGGTCCTGCTCGATCTTGTCGGTGTTGACAGCCTTGGTCGCCTGTGAGGGCGTCAGGCCCATACGGACGGCGTTGCGAGAGACATGAGTGTCTACCGTGATCCCGCTGGCGACGCCGTAAGCGGTGCCCAGCACCACGTTGGCTGTTTTGCGCTGGACGCCGGGGAGGGTCAGCATCTCCTCCATGGTCCGCGGTACCTGGCCGCCGAACCTCTCCACCACGGCTTGTGCGGCGCCCATCAGGCTCCTCGCCTTGTTACGGAAGAAGCCCGTGGGGCGGATATCCTGCTCCAGCTCCGCCGGGTTGGCCGCCGCGAAGGCCTTCGGCCCCCTGTACTTGCGGAAGAGCGACGCGGTAACCTCGTTGACCTTCTCGTCAGTGCACTGGGCCGACAGGATCGTGGCGGCCAACAGCTCCCACGGCGTCTTCCAGTGCAGGGCGCAGGTGGCGTCAGGGTACATCTCATGGAGCCGGCGCACAATCTCAGCGACCCGCGCCTTCTTCGCCTTGACAGACTCCCGGGGCATGATCTCACTCTCCTGCTACGGTCACTCGGCCGGTGCCATGCCGCTCGCCCGGGCCTGCTCCATCCGGTACCAGAAGGCCCGGTAGGTGGTGCTGATGGCTTCCAGGTCAGGGCCGGTTTCATTCTTATCCAGGCAGTAGATCACCACGCCTTCGGCCTCTCCCCGTTCCACAAAGCCGAGGCTCATCCGGATCCGGCTGGCGATGTTGGTGGGCGTGGGCTCGTCGGTGTAGCGGCCGACGTACTCACCGCGCGATCCGCAGGGCATGATGATGAGCGGCAGTTTCCAGCGGCGCTGGCCCTGGTCGCCAGTGACGAAGGCAAGGGTGAAGGCACCCTCGATGTCCTGATGCCAGGAGGGGTTATCGCTGAAGTCAGGCTGCGCAAGCTTCAGACCCTCGACACGCAGGTCGGAGAAGTTGGCAACCAGGCCATACTCGGAGACGCCCTTCTCGTCGTAGACGCCGAAGCTCAGACGCACGCTCTGCTTGCCGGCCAGCGCCTCCCTGAGGTCCACCGTCACCTCCCCCTGGTCCCGGCCACCAGCGTCCTCCGCCCAGACAACCCGGCCATCAAGTCGCATCTGCATCACATGGTAGCCCGTCGTGGGACCCTCGTAGTCGTCCTGGTAGCGGAAGTGAACCCGCGCGTTGGCGGCATCGGTGACCTGGGCCTCCTGAGTGACGAACCCCCGGTCGCCGGGCTGGGAGGGAGTACTGCGCGGGAACTCGACGACCAGGCCCGGCGGCACCGTGTACTCATCGTTCAGGAAAGTCAGAGCGCGCTCAATCTGGCTGCGTCCCAGCGGATAAGCTGCCACTGCTCCATCCACCAGAGGCCCGAGGATGGCCATCAGCCGGTTGTCTATCTCCGGGAAGTAGAGCAGCGGGTAGAACTTGAGCTTTGGGTTGATGGCCTTGCCGGCGTCCACCATCTGCTTGATGTACTCGGCGGTGAACCGCCCGGGGCTGATATTGGCTACGAAGTCGTCAATGACATACCCGGGCAGGTTATCATGCTCCAGCGACAACTTGGCGATCTCCTGTGCCCAGCGGACGTAGTCCTGCTTGAAGGGCTCCGAGTACGGGTACGGCGGCGTACTCTCGGTGTGCGGCACGAGATAGACCCACACATTGATCCCCGCTGCCCGAGCCAGGGGCAGGAACTCATGCAGGTCCTCCCAGTCCGTGTCGGCATGCCAGATGAGCCAGAAGTAGGTGTTGGCGTGCAGAAGCTGCAGTTGTCGTACCAGGCGTTCACTGTCCACGTGCCCGTCGGGACGGCGCGGCTCGGCGTCGTAGTCGCCGATGGGCGGCCAGGCGGGGACCTCGGGCCCGCCGGAGTGAGCGCACGCCGAGAGCGTCAGGCAGGCTGCTACGGCCAGCACCAGCGGCCAGGCTGATATACCCATGAGCGTCCTCCTTCATTCAACCAGCGGTCCTGCCCTTTCAACGCCCGACTGCTACTGCCGGACGGCGCCTTCGGGCAGGCTAAGTGTCACGGGCACGGGGGCCGTGACCTGGTAGACATTGTTGGCAGTTCTGGTGACACTGACGCTGTAAGGCCAGACGACTTCGTCCCCCACTCCGTAGTCATAGACCTCGAACCAGGAACCCTCCGGGAACTCGGCGGCCAGCTTGTCCGCCGTGGCCTCGGGGTGCGCGGTCCGGTCCAGCAGCGCCCCATAGCCGCTACGGACCTCCACAACGCGGTACTCCGCGGTACCGGCAGCATTGACTATCCGGGCGCCCTCGTAGTAACCGTAGTAATGGAGCACGAAGGCTGTGTCTGTCTTCACGGTGAAGTCCCCGGCTCCGCTGACCTGGCCGGTGCCGATGCGGGAATCCATGTTCAGCCGCAGCTCACACCCCTCCCCGACACGCCTCGCCTCCAGCACCTTGTAGGCCAGTCGGCGGTCCTTGCTGGTGATGAAGATCGTCGCGCCAACGATGGTCTCGATGGCAGGCGGGCATGCCGAGAGCGTGATGACCTCGGCCTTGCGGTCCACGGCCGTGATACTCGCCCGGAACTCCGGCTGGCCCAGGCTGATGCCAAAGTCGCCCTTCCTCAACTCGGTGCCACCCACCAGGCTCATCGCCTCGGGCTGGCCGTTTCTCTCGCGGTAGAGCCCAAACCGGCCGGTGAAGGTGAGGTCACCGGCGGTCCGGGTCTGGGTCCCGTCGGCGGAGGCAACGATGTAGTCGGTCGCGTCCCCGAGTTGCACCACACAGCCGGCGGCTCTGAAGCTTCCGTCATCCTGGCCCGACAGCGCCAGAGGCTGGATGTCCTGGATGAAGCGGTCGTTTCGGTAGGGCTCCATGACGGTCAGGACCTGCGTCTTGACCGGCGTTTCGGCCTGCTGGTGCAGCATGATCCACTTCATCTCATAGGGATTGCCGCCGGCCGGAGAGGTGCCATCACATACGTTGACCTCCACACCCTCCGACTGGACCACGTTCAGCCGGAAGTGTAAACCGTCGCCGGTCTTGAGCCTCCAGTCAGCCCACCAGGGCCCCTGCGCGGGCGCCTTCTGGACGTTGTACAGGTGGGCGAAGGCCATCTTCAGGCCGCGCCAACCATAGGCCGGGTGCTTGCTGCAGCCATTGGCTTTCATCCAGGCCTCATCGCCATAGGGGACGTCGGGGCCGGCCAACGTCCCCTCGGCCGGGGCCGAGAGGTCCAGGCCGCCAGTGGTGAAATCGCCCTCCTGGCAATGGAAGGCCCACCAGTGTTCATCGCCGCCCGAGATGCGGTAAAGGTCCACACAGTAGAACTGATCCGGACTTACATCCACCAGGGCCAGCATGCGGCGCTGCCAGTAATCCGGGAGCGGCGCCGGGCGGCTCCCATCGTTGTCGTACTCCGTATGGCCCTCGGCCCTGGCCTCGGCCACATGCGCCACCCCAGCGTCAGCGAAGAGCTGAGCCCGGCCAACGAGCGACTGGTAGGGAAACATCCGGGCCACATGGTGGCTGGTCCAGGAGTACTCCCAGTAGCCCCAGTTGCGAGGGTAGCCCATGTGGTTGAGGAAGTGCCCCTGGTAGCCCTGCAGCCCCAGGTCCATGGTGTCATCCTGGCTGTGCCCACGGTTGTGGCCGTAGTTCATCCACAGCGCCCGCTTGTCGTCACCCTTACCACCGCGCAGAATCGCCAGCCCGTAGCCGTCGTGGATGGAACTGGCGTCATTCCAGTCATCGGGCCACTTGGCGGCCTCGGCCTCGATCTCCGCGCGGGTGTATGGGAAGTTGTCGGACGGTTGCCAGCCGGGGGTGTTGGCCAAGGCCCAGGCAAACTTGGGGTCGCGGAAGAGCTTGTAGGCGTGCTCGAAGGCGCCTGTCCCCCCGTTTTGGAAGGTGATCCTGGGCAGCTTGCTGTAGGCCGGCCAACTGCCCGTGTCGCCGACCCAGGGGTAGGAACGGTCTATGGTGACCGTGTCCATGGCGAAGTCAAAGACATTGCGATAGCGCCGTGACTGAGACAGTGCCGGGTACTTCTCGATCGGGTACACCTCGGGCCGCAGTTCTCGCAGATGCTCCACCGACTCGACGATCGGTCCCAGGGCGGTGACATGCATACCGTTGTAGCCGCCGGTGGACTCATAGGGCGAGCCGTCGCGGAAGTAGGTGTTGGGCACGAAGATCCGCATCTCGCCGCCGCCGTCATAGAGCCAGTCCATGAACTCGTCGCCCCGGCGGTAGTTGAGCATTTCCGCCATCCGGGCCGCGCCCCACTGGTGGTACGGGTCGTTGGAGTTGGTCGCCCCGTCAATGGCCCCCTGCATCCAGGTCGCCATCAGGTTCTCTTCGATGAACCGTCGCACGTCCTCATGAGTCTTGATGTCCGTGAAACCCTTGGCCTGCAGGAACGGGATGATCTCCGGATCGCGGTCGATGTAAGGCCAGATGCGGTCATAGGTCTCGGCGTAACGCACCTGGTAGCCAGGCTGGTCAATGGAGTAGACCGTAAGCCCCGTGGCGCCCAGGATCGGCCCCTCGTCGAATCGACCCTGGCCGAAACGTTCCACCTGAGCCCAGGTGTTGCGGTGGCGGTGCTGGGTCATGGTCGCCAGATAGGCGTACTCCACGGCGATACGGCACATGGCGACGAGTGCCTTGTGCAGGTAGCGGACGTCAGAAGTGGCCATGTAGCCGTCGGCGCAGGCCGGAGCGACACTCAGGGCGCGGTGGCAGTACATCTGACACAGTTCGGCGATGAAGCCGTAATGGTCCTCACCCTGGACGTAACCGCCCCCGATGCCGTCGTCCGGGAAATCGCCGCTGGTGAAGTCGTCATGGGCGAAATCATTGCTGGGGTACAGCTCGTGACCGACGGGGCACTCAATCTTCCAGGTCCAGGGCAGGGCATCACTCTTGATCCAGGGGTAATACGCCTGCTTCTCGTAGATCTGAGCGCCGTGCACCGGGCAGCCCTTGGAGACATTCACCCAGTGCCAGCGCGGGATCGTGCTGTCGGGCTGCATGGCCCAGATGGCATCGTCACTCATCTCCAGATACTGCGATGGCCCGCCACCACCGGTGCGGGGCTCCCGCTCATCCGGTGGGGTAAGGGTCTGCCCTTCCTTGAGTTCGGGCAGACGCTCACCCAGCGGCCAGCGCCGGGGTAGCTGCAGGCCCTTGAGCTCCCGAAACGCGCAGAGATCCGCAAAGGACCAGATGACAAGGGGCACCACAAGCTCACCCTCGGGGTGGGCGAACCGGATCTGTACCCCTGCCGAGGGGCTGAGGCTGCGGAAGTAGTACCGGCGTACCTCGGAGGTGGTCGGCAGGCGTGTCTGGTCCAGTAGCTGCACCTCGGGCGGGACCGTCACCGCAATCTCCGGGGTCGCCGGCGCAGCCTTGACTGCGATCATGAACAGCCGGCCCTCACCGACGATGTCCGGGGCGTACGCGACTCTGGGGTCCATTGGGGCCTCCTGGGCAGAAGCAATGGCCACGGCCATCGCCAGGGCTATGAGCGTTGTCAGTGCGCTTCGCATAGTTTCCACCTCGGTCGGGCCCAGGTCCAGCTCTGGGCCCGGATGCCTGTGCCTTCTCTTCCTGCCACAGCTATCCCTCTTCGTCCGCCAGCACTATGCCCGACGCCAGCTTGGGGCTATAATGGCCCCATCGCGGTGCTCTGAAAGGGGGACTTGCCGATCCGCGTCCTGGTTGCCGCCCACACCAACGTCGGCCACTTATGCCACGGTCTGGCGAGCCAAGGCCTGGAGGTCGCCGGGCTGCAGCCGCGGCGGGTAGACCTGGGCGAGTTCGGTGGCCTGCGCGAGGGCCAGCAGGCCGAGAGTGAGTTCCCGGTGCTGGCCCCTCCGGTTTTCCCGGTCCGGCCCTATGTCTACAGTGTGTATCTGACAGGCGTGTTGCGGTTCCTGCGCGACTTTCGCCCCCACGTCGCGTTCCTGGCCGGCGAGCCTTCCGAGCTGGGCATGGCGCAGGTGGCGCGTCTGGCCTGGCGGGCGGCGCCGGAAGTGCGTATCGTTTTCTACTCCCTGGAGAACCTGCTTCTCGACTGGCGGGGCTTTCCCCGGCGCCTGCGCGGATGGGCCCTGCGCTCCAGTCTGGCCCGAACTCACCTGATGGCGGCGGCATCCACGGGTGTCACAGACGTCCTGGTTCGACAGGGTTTCCCCGCCGACCGGGTGAGGCTGCTTTACCCCGGGGTGCGGGCGGACCGCTTCCAGCCTCGGGACCCGACGCCGGTGCGAGAGGCGCTGGGGCTCGCCCCGGACGCCTTCCACATCGGCTATGTCGGGCGCCTGGTACCTGAGAAGGGACTGGACCTGCTGCTGAAGGCTCTGCAGGGCTTGCCTCCCGACTGTCACCTGACGATCGTGGGGGATGGCCCCGAGGCGACCTCTCTGGCCTCCCTGGTATCTCACCTGGGCCTGACCCCCCGTGTCCGTTGGCCCGGCCGTGTGGCACACGAGCAACTGGCTCCCTACATGTCTGCGTTCGACGTTCTGGTACTGCCTTCGCGCACCCTCCCCCGCTGGGCCGAGCAGTACGGCCAGGTCCTGGTGGAGGCCATGCTCTGCGAAACGCCCGTGGTGGGCTCCACTTGCGGGGCGATACCCGAAATCATTGGGGAGACGGGCCTGGTCTTCCCGGAAGGCGAGGTACCTGCCTTGCGCGAGACGTTGGAGAGTCTGCGCGGGGATCACCGCCTGCGCCAGTCTCTGGCGGCAGCGGGCCGTGCTCGGGCCGAGAAGCAGTTCACGGACGTGGTCTTCTTCCGCAGCCTGACAGACATCCTGCGGGAGGCCGGAGAAGACTGATGCCGGCCGGGGGGAGTACCCTCGCGGCATCCCCGCCAGCCTCTGTCCGCCTCGGACGAAGGGGCATTGCTTTGTTGTTCGCAGTTCCACAGGTATCCTATGAACCACGCGCCGAGGCTCCTCGCCCTCGGGGAGTGCGGCCAAGGAGGAACAACATGCGGTGGATGGCCATTCTGGTGGTAATGCTAGCGCCCGTTTTCGCCTGGGCGGGAGAAACGCTTCATGGCGAGGTATCGGGCCGTGGTGTGGTCCTTCGTTGCGGAGCCCAGACGCTGAACATTTCCCTAGACAACGGCGTGCTGAACCTGCAGGCGCACGGTCAGGAGGTTAGTCTGACTCCCAACCTGCAACTGGGCGACGGCTGGACCCAACCGCAGGCGGCTCTCGAGGGGCCCCGGTGGGAGCGGACTGCCGGACACCTGCAGGCCCGGGTCACCTACCCGGTAGCCGAGGCGAGGGAGTTCGTCATCGAGGCCACCGCGTACGCTGACCTGGAGGCCGTCTTCGTCACCAGCCGACTGCGCGTGCTGGATGAGCCGCGCGGGCAGTACTACTACTGGCAGAGCGACCTGGCTTCTGATCGTTACTGGGCGCCAGCTCCCAGGGGAATGGCCGAAGCGGATCTGAACCTGGAGGAGTGGGCCAGCCTGCCCTGGCGCGAGTGGTGGTTCCTGCCCCGGGGTGCGGGCGGGCTGGCGGTGCTGCCCACCAACGTGGCCGGGCGGGCGCCCGGTGAGGCCGGCGGCGTGTTCTTGCACGCTCTGCCCCGTTCCAGCCTGCTGGACCCGGCGACCTCCCATGACGCCAGCTTCGGCCTGGCGTGGGTGGCCGATGCGACGGCGGCCCGGGAATTGGCCGCGGCGGCGTGGCGGTCCGACTTGCCGGCCCTGCAGCCGGGGCGGCTGGCCCAACGGGAGGTAGACTATGGGGCACCGGCTCCCGCGTGGCTGCGCGAGGCGGAGGTCTACAATCTCTACTATCGCCACAAGGCCCAGTGGACTCAGGACAACGTGCGAGGGAAGCTGCGGGGTTTCCCCTTCATCGTTGGCAGCACGCCGGACAAGGCCGCCCTCGACCGGTGCCATGCCGAGGGTGTGAAGCTCCTGCACTACGTTGTCTACACCTGCCTGCTGAACACGGAGCTACAGGTTCGCGAGGGGGGGCGGGTGTACAGCGAGTGGAGTGAGTCGCTGGACAACGAGACCCGCGACCTCAAGGACCACCCGGACTGGATTTGCATCGCCAAGGACGGTAGCATCCAGCACGACGGCTGGGGCCAGGAGCACGGCCATCCGGGGTTGCTCAACACCTGTCTGCACCAGCCCGGCCTGAAGGAGGCAGCGGTGCGCCAGGTGCGAATGCTCATGGAACTGGGCTATGACGGGGTGTTCATTGACCTGGCCGGGCCCACGGTGGAGTGCTATGGGCCCCAGCATGGCAAGCACACTCACCCCCACCCCGAGTGGACCAACACCCAGGCCTATGAGGATGTCCTGCGGGCCGTCTACGCCGAGGTGAAGCGGCATGGGCCGGACCGCATCGTGATGCAGAACACCTGTACAGGCATCTTGCCCACCCACTGGGCCTACTGCGACAGCCAGATGCTGGAGGCCTTCCCCTACGGTGCGGAGTCCACGGTGCTGCGGTCGCCATGGCCGGAGCTGCAGTGGCACCGCCAGCGCTGGGCCGAGGCGGTGGCCCATGGCAAGGTACCCGTCATTCTGTCCTACTTCGGCGCGGGGACATCGGAGCAGTTGCGTGACGCGGCGCTGCTGTCGCGAGCATTTGCCGCCATGTCAGGCTTCCTGTGGGCAGACGCGTTGGGACTGCGTGACCTGCCGGGCGCCACCGACTTCGCGACGGAGCTGTATGCGGCGCGCCTGGGCCGGCCAACCGGTGAGTGCCGCCAGAGCCGTGGAGCGACCTACCGGGTCTTCGAGCGAGGCCTCGCCGTGGTAAACCCGAATCCCTGGCCGGTCAGCGTAGCGGTGCCGTGGCCGCAGGCGACGACCCTGCGCGACATCGGCCATGGTGGCACCATCGCCTCCCGCCACGGGGTCTTGCGTCTCGACCTGGCGCCCGAGTCCGGCCGAATACTGACGCTGCCATAGAGTCTAGCCGAACTCCGCATAGGCCTCGAAGAGGGCGAGGATGTTCTGCGTCGGGGTGTCGGGCTGTAGGTTGTGGGCGGTGCAGAGGATGTAGCCGCCCTGGTTACCGGCGGCCTCCACCTGCTGGCGCACGTGCTCGCGGACCTCTCGGGGCGTGCCGTGTGGTATGACACCCTGGATGTCCAGGCCGCCGTGGAAGCACAGGTCGTGGCCATATTCGCGCCGCAATGCGGCCAGGTCCATGCCCACAGCCTGGGGCTGGAGCGACTGCAGAATGTCCAGTCCGCACTCGATGAAATCCGGGATCAGGTCCACCACACTACCGCAGGTGTGGTGCATGGCCTTAAGCCCATAGCGATGCGCCAGCTCGATGTAGGCGGCAAACCCGGGCCGGAAGTGTTGCCGCCAGGTCTCCAGGCTCATCATTGGCCCCTGCTGGGTGCCAAAGTCGTCCCCCATCATGAAGATGTCTATGCTGTCCGCCGCGGTCTCAAAGACGCGACGGTTGTACTCGAGGAAGTACTCCCTGATGCGGCCGACAATGGCCTCAACTAACGCCGGGTTGATCGCCAGGTCGACATAGGTCTGCTCCATCTCCCGCAGGTACATCATCGGCTTGAGCTGGGCCGTGCGGTCGAGTCGGTCACCGGCGATGACGACGGCATGGCCGGCGTGGGACTGGCACTGGGCCCGGAGCCCGGTATAGTCCCACCAGTCAGGCGAGGGCCAGCGCGCGTAGGCTGCAACGTCGGCAGGGGTTTCCGCGGCCGCCAGCGGCGACTGCACCACGTGCTGGTATGTCCACTGGTACTCCCGACGGGCAACCGACACGGCGCGGCGGCGCACCCCCCACAAGTCCTCCACGCTGCCATCGTCGTGCCTGCGCAGGCCCTGGCCCACAAAGGATGGCCCCTCCACGTAGCGCAGATCGAAGCCGAAGTGGCGCAGCAGGGCCTCTCGGTCCGGCAGCCGGAGGTGAGCCAGCAAGCGCTCCGTAACCTCCGGTGTGGCCCAGTAATCCCGGGGCAGGCGGTCAGGGGACTGATGGGCCACGGCGGCCAACACCCGGTCGCGGCATGTCATGGGCCACCTCAGTCCTCGTCGCGCTGCTCAAAGCCAACCCCATCAATCCCCAGCAGTCGTCGCGCCTCCTCACGCAGGCGGTACTTCTGGACCTTGCCGCTGGCCGTGAGGGGATACTCGTCCACAAAGAAGACGTAGCGCGGCACCTTGTAGCGGGCGATTCTCATCCGCGCGTAGTCTTTGACATCGTCCTCGGTGAGGTCGGCACCGTCGTGGCGGATGATGAAGGCCGCTGCCTCCTCGCCAAACTTCGGATCCGGGACGCCCACCACTTGGGCGTCCTTGACGCCCGGCACCGTATACAGGAACTCCTCGATCTCCCGGGGGTAGATGTTCTCGCCGCCCCGGATGATCATGTCCTTGAGGCGGCCCACGATCCGGTAGTAACCGTCCTCGTCTACCGTTGCCAGGTCGCCGCTGTGCAGCCAACCGTCGGCGTCAATGGCCTCGGCCGTCGCTTCGGGCATCTTGTAGTACCCCTTCATCACGTTGTAGCCCCGACAGCAGATCTCGCCAGGAACGTGTGGGCCCACCTCCTCGCCCGTCTCCGGGTCCACGATCTTGACCTCGATGTGCGGGTGGGCCCGCCCCACCGTGCTGACCTTGCGCTCAATGTCATCGTCCGTTGTCGTCTGCGTGAACACCGGCGAGGCCTCGGTCAGACCGTAGCAGATCGTCACCTCCGGCATGTGCATCTCGGTCATGACCTGGCGCATGGTCTCGATGGGGCACGGCGAACCGGCCATGATCCCGGTGCGCAGGGAGGACAGGTCAAACAGGCGGAACATGGGGTGCGACAGCTCAGCGATGAACATGGTCGGCACGCCATAGAGGGCCGTGCAGCGCTCCTTTTCCACTGCGGCCAAGGCCAGCAGCGGGTCGAACTGCTCCAGCGGCACCATGGTGCAGCCGTGGGTCAGGACGGCCATGACCCCCAGCACCAGCCCGAAGCAGTGGAAGAAGGGTACGGGGATGCAGACCCGGTCCTCCGCCGTCAGCTTCTGCCCCTCCCCGATGTAGTATCCGTTGTTCAGGATATTGCGGTGGGTGAGCATGACCCCCTTGGGGAAGCCCGTGGTGCCGGAGGTATACTGCATGTTCACCACGTCGTCGCAGTGCACTCCGGCCGCGGCCTCCTTCAGGAGCTCCTCCGGAGTATGGTCGCCCAGCAGCAGTAGCTCATTGGTGTTGTACATCCCCCGGTGCTTTTCCTGGCCCAGGTAGATCACGTGCCGCAGATAAGGGAACTCGGCGCTGACGAGACGCCCGCGCTCGCACTGTCGCAGCTCTGGCACCAGTCCGTAGACGATTTCGAGGTAGTCGCTGTCCCGGAAGCGGTCCACCATGGCCAGGGCTTTCATATCCGACTGCTGCAGGACGTAAGCCAGCTCGTGGCTCTTGTAGAGCGTGTTGACGGTCACCAGCACCGCGCCGATCTTGGCGGTGGCAAAGGCCATGGTGAGCCAGTCGGGGACATTGCGGGCCCAGATGCCCACATGATCACCCTTGCCGATGCCCAGGGCCAGCAGGCCCCGGGCGGTGCGGTCCACGCGCCGGTTGAACTGGGCGTAGGTGAAGCGGAGGTTGCGGTCCGCGTAGACGATGAACCCGCGCTCCGGGTCGCCGGCGACCACATCCTCAAGGAACTGGCCGACGGTCTTATCGGTGAAAAGCATGGCGATGGGGTCCCTCATATCAGGGCCAGCGGCACTTCCGGCGTCGCTCTGGGCGGGGCCTACTGGTCGAATTCCTCACGTGGCACAAAGTGCTGCTGCAACCAGTTTCGCTGCTCGGGTGTGAGCGGCTTGGAGTGCCCCTCGGCGTGGCTGTAGTGGACGATCACCACATGCCCCCGGGCGCAAAGCCGACCGTCCTGCCAGGCCTGCTGGCTCACTGTGAAAGACGAGTTGCCCACGTGGGTGATGAACGTCCGGACCTCCACCTCCAGGCCCCAGACCATGGCATGCAGGAAGTCCACCTCGAGGTGGGCCATGATGAGGTCAAAGTGCTCGAAGTCCAGGTCCGGACTGAAGAGGCGGAACACCGGGTTACGGGCCTGCTCGAAGTACTCCGGGATCTTGGTGTTGTTGATGTGGCGCAGACCGTCGCAATCCCCCATGCGCGGGGTGATAGTGTGGGTATACATCGCTTGCGGTTCCTTCAGCAAAGGCCTAAAGCGGCGCGTAGACCACCGCCAGGATGGTCGCATCGGCGTCGCCGACGGCATGGAGATGGTGCGGGACCACGGAGTCATAGTAGACACTGTCGCCGGCGGCCAGTTGGTGGCGCTGAGAGCCGTAGAGAAGCTCCACACTGCCGCGCAGCACGTAGATGAACTCCTCGCCCTCATGCGACGACAGGGGCGGCGCGGCGTCCTGGAGCGGATGGACCTCCACCAGGAACGGCTCCATGTGTCGGTCCTGCTTGCCGGCGCCCAGTGAGAACATCTCCAACGTGCTCGTCGTAGGGCTGCCGCCACCCGCGAAGCGCACCACCCGCTCCGAGCGACCGGCGCGGACAATGGCTGGCGAGGCAGGCTCCGCGTCGTCCAGGAAAGTGCCAAGGCGAACCCCGAGAGCGCGGGCGATCTTCATCAGGGGCGCCAGCGATGGCACGAGAGCTCCTGCTTCCAGCCCGGCGATGAGTTCGGGAGTGGTGGCGCTGCGTTCCGCCAGCTCCTCCACGCTGACTTGCTGTAGTTCACGCAGTTGGCGGATCTTGTCCCCAATGCGAATCTCAGACTGCATGGCGGTGGGCTACCTCTGCGGGATGGGCTGCACGACGAGGCCGCAGGTGGTTCCCTGCGGCCCCGCGAGATTCCTCTGTCCCGCCCCGGTTAGCGCACGAACTGGAAGGCATAGAGGCTTGCATCGCGCGCTTCGCAGTGCAACACGACCTTCCGCCCTGCGAGAGTGCTCAGATCGCCGCCCTGCCATCTCACCTGATGGCGCACGCTGTCGCCCCTAAGCGGCTCACAGTCGGCGAGCCCGAAACCCGGCAGCGGCTGCCCGGCCTCGTCGCGCAGTTCAAACCTGGCGTACCCCCCCGGTCGCACATCGGCGTTGACCTCGAGCCGGGTGCCTGTGAAGGTCAGCGGATGGGTCGTGAAAGTGGCTGGCATGACGCTGGCATCCAGCGCGACGTACCGGTCCAGCGGCAGCGTGACGCGGGTGTAGGTGCTGCCGTAGCTCTCCCATTGCGGGTAGACCTGGTTGTGTCGGGCGCGACTGGCGAAGTAGTAGTGCCACAGCTCGTCGCCCTGCCGGACCAGCCCCGGCGCCATGTAGGCCGTGGCGTCGTCCAGGCTGCCGGGCGGGCCGTTCTCGATGAAGGGCTTGCGCTCGGGGCGGGTCCAGTGCACGCCGTCGCGGCTGACAGCGAGCTGGATGTCCAGGTTGTCGGTGGGGTGGTAGTACATGCTGGTGAAGATGAAGTACGCGTTCTCGGCGTAGGGGTACTTCATCGCCGCGTTGTTGTACATGTCCGTGTCGGGCGGGTCCAGCTCGTCGCAGCCCAGCACCTCGACCGCCGGCGGGAAGTTCAGGAAGTCCGTGCTTTCCGAGCGGCCGATAGTCCGAGTGGGGGTCCACAATCGGCAGTAAGCCACATACTTGCCAATACGCTCATCCCAGAAGGCGGACTGCTGGGTGTCGCTCTCGACGTCGAGGATGGGAGCCTTCTCGTAGCGCTGCCAGTGGATGCCGTCGGCGCTGTACCCCGCGCAAACCCGGTACTGATCACCGCCCGGCCTGACGAGGCCGAAGAAGATGAACTTGTAGCGCTCGCTGGGCGGTGCCTGCGGGTCCCTGAAAACTGTACCGCCGTGGTTGGTCAGGCCCCCCAGACCGTGGAACAGGATGTTGTTGTCCTTGGAGCCCTGAAACTCCACCAGCCCGAGATTCGGCTTTGTCCAGTTGATGCCATCGGTGGATTCGGCGTAGCAGTAGCGGGCGTTCTGGTCGCCGCCGTAAGTGATGTCATAGCACTCATACCACATCCGGAACTTGCCCTCATCCTGCAGTACGGAAAACCAGTTGATGAGGAAGCTCTCCCAGGGCTTATCGGCAACAAGGGTCTTCTCGCCCGTCTTGTGCGGGGGGCACACCCGCCACCAGAAGCCTTTGTGTGCGGCAAAGAAGAGATCATCGAAAAGCAACTGCTTGCGGTCGCCGACGTCGTAGAGATAGCTCCAGTCCACGCTTGCCTGGGCTCCTTTCGTGTCCAGGTTGGCGGCCTCCCCCTCGCCCGCCTGGCCGCTAAGACTCACGTCGTCCCAGGCCGTCTCACCCACATTGGCTATCGCCGAGTACAGCAACACGGCCACATATCGCGCTTCGGCAGGGCACTGGTCCCGCACCACGATCTGTCGCCATTCGCCCGTCGCTCCGCAGCCCAGGTGCGTTTCGCTGACACGCTGCCCCGGGGCGCGGTAGAACTCCAGATATAGCCAGCCATCGCCTTCCACATTCCACACCCAGGCCGAGGCTTCATAGGTTTCGCCGGGAACGGCCGGGTAAAGGCGCGAGCGCAGCGAGTAGCCCGCATCAGCCCTGTAATCCGCGATCCGCACACCGTACCGCCCGCCGTGGGTCAGCAGTGCCTGGCGCTGGATGTGGGGGCTGGGCCGAGGCTCTCGTTGGTCTATGTGCCAGCCTATCGGGACAAGTTCCGGCGTCAGCTCCGGTTGCTCGAAGTCACCGTTGACGAGGTTCACCTCAGCGGCCATCATCGGCGCGGCCACGGCCAGCACCAGGGCCAGGGAAAGCCGTAGCGGACGTGAGATCCAGATCGCCATCACTCCTACCCCATCTGGCCTGCAGACAGCTCCATCGTCGCTTTGCCCAACTCCTTGCCGTTGGCCATGATAGCGAGGCTAACCTCGTAGAGGCCTGCCTGGGGCAGCCGGAGCACGAAGGGGAAGTGCGCCGCGCTGCGGGCGCCAATGACGATGGCACGCTTTTCGGTGTGCACCTGCTTTCCCTCGCTGTCGGTTACCGTGACGATGGCGTCCGGCCGGAGCTCCTCAGAGCCGTTGTTGACCGCCGAGCAGAAGACTTGCGGCATCAGCGGGTTGGCCGCCCCGGCCCCAACGACACCAGGTCGCACCGAGACGGTGAGCGCCTCGGGCCGCAACTCAGGTCGGGTGAAGGTAAGCACCCCCTCGGCGCCGGCGTCCAGCACGACGGCCAACTGCAGGACCTCCGCTCGAGCCTCCGCGAACTGCCGCGGGATGGACAGCGCCACGTCCCTGGTTCGACCGTCAGCCCTGAGCTGCAGGAGCTGCTGCCAGATCACCGCATTGGGGTCTTGCGGGTCCAGGAAACGGGCCATCACACAGCCCGTTCCCCTGGTGAGTTGCGTCGCGTCCACCGACAGCGTGAATGTGTAAGGCACCGACCCGTCCAGCACCAGTGGCGCCGCCAGCCAACCGGCAGCTAACTCGCCACCTTCGAGCACAAACACAGGCGCAGTTAGGCTGGTGTTGTCGGCGAGTCGGGCGTTGCTCGGGGCGAAACTGAGGCCCACCCAGGGCGACCACGCCTCCCCGCGCCCGCGCTGGACCTCCTCGGGCTCCAATACCGGCAGCAGATTCGCCGGCCGCTTGAGGTCCACCGGCGGGTAGACCAGAGATGCCATGGGGCGGGGCGGCGTGGTGACGTTACTGACGCGCACGGCATCGAAATCCTCGCTGTCTGGCACCTCCGGTATGCGTGTAAAGGGCCGCACGGCACCCACGACACCGGATTCCAGCTTTACCTGCCCCAGGTCGAATTCGGTCGCGCAGGGCGTCCACTCGAGGCTCGCCGGCACCTCCATCACCAGTTCGGCGCCGAGGGGACGGCCGAGCGGATCGCAGAGCAGCAAGCCCGCCGCCGGCCCGCCCTCACGGCCCTGGTAGGCCAGACTGAGCTGCACGGTCTCCGTCGGCAGGACGCGCAGATAACCCGCGGTGACGCGTCGCTGCCCGGCCGTCTCCATCCCACCGAGTCCCTCGGGGGTCTTGACACGGAAGGCGAAGGTTGCTGAACCAACGTCCTGGCCGTCACTCAGGACGCGGGCGATCATGCGGAAGTTGCCCACGCCAGGCAGTTTGGGCTTATAGGGGAAGTATCCGGCGCTGCGGGCCCCGACCGTAAGCAGACGCTTCTCAACGTGCACCGTCTGCCCGCTCATATCCATGGTCTTAAGCCAGCAGGTGGGCTTGAGGGGCTTATCAGTGTTGTTGGCTGCCGAGACAAACAGGGTGACGTTCTCGGGCCCGGGTTTGGCATTCGCTGCCAGTCGGATCCCCACCGACATGATCTCCGGGCGCGTGGTAATCCGAGGAATGACGACCCGGCCAGCGGCGCCGTCGTCCAGTACGACCGCCACCTGCAGCAGTCCTGGTGTCGGTCTTGCCGCCAGGCGCGGCAGGCTGAGCACCGGCGACTGACCGACCTCGCTGGCCAGCAACGAGCTCTCGCTTTGATGCCAGCAGACAGCCGGATGAGCCGGATCCAGCCATCGCGCCATTAGCACCAGGCGGCCAGATTGCCACTTCGTGCCGTCAATCTCGGCCACCACCTGGTACGGAACGCTGCAGTCCAGGACCTGCCGGCGGGAGATGAGCCCACACCGCGGCTCCCCGCCGGTCAGTGCCACGCCCCTGGGTGTCTCGCTGCGCCCAACCTGCCCGGCTTCGTACCCGGCCACGCTGAGCGCCGACCAGGCACTGGCGCCGGAGCCGAACGTATCCAGGGCGGGCAGCAGGTTGGTGGTCTTGGCCAGGTCCAGCTTCAGGAGCTCCGGGCTCTTTTGGGGCGGACTTGCGGTCCCAGGCGAAAGCGTGACAGCGTCCACCTGCACCATGGCCTCGGCTTGCTGGACGGACAGAACCAGCCGCACGCTGGCAGTCTCGGGGGGAAGAGCCGTCGCCGGCAAGTCCAGGCGCTTGTCAACATCCGCCCAGGCGGCAACCGCCGGCAGGCGCTCCGTGACCGGCTCAGCGCACGGCCTTCCGAGGGTATCGCAGGGCTGCAAGCCAATCTGCAAGCCCCCCTGCGGGCATAGATATGACAGGCGCAGGCGGAGCGTGTCGCCGGGCTTTGCCGGCAGGTAGCCGGTCGTCACCGCGTTGTCGCCCTGCGCAGCTTCGGCCAGCAGCAGCCCCACCCGGCCCGTCCGTGCCGCCTGGGCCTTGACCGCCCAGGCACCCGTCAACTGCCACCCTGGCGCTTCCGCCCCGGCCTCGAAGTCGCCATTGTACGGGAACTGCTGGGCGTATCCTGCCGTGGCCACGACAACGCCAACAGCCAGCAGCAGAATCCGCAGGCCTCGTGTTCTTGTGCCCCTTCTCACTTCAGTCGCGGCAATGTGCACTATGGGAATCTCGCTCTCATCGGAATCTACTGGCCAGGCCAGTTCGCCGGCAGCGGCGGCGGCTGCCACGCGGGGTCATAGCCGTACAGCTTGTTGCAGAGGTCAATGATGTTGTCAGCCTCTACCTCACGCGTATGGGCATCCAGCACACGACTGTACGGCGGTGGCTTCTCCTCATCAAAGCCCGGGGCGTTGAGCTCCTCGCGGAACAAGACCGGTGAGCCGAGGTTGAGCGGCTCGATGTTGCCGATCATCTTCATCGCCTGCTCCGCCCCCCGCCGGATCATGTCACGGGCCTCCTGGGGGGCTCGGGTGATGGCGCTGGTCAATGAGGTCCCCACCTTCACGGGCACGGTCACGACCCCGGGAATGAGTTCCTCCACCTCCCGGCAGGCGTGGGCGTCGCCGCTCAGGAAGACGAACGGGACACCGTAGTGGCCGGCAATAGCTGCTTGCAAGCCGATCTCGCCCATCTCGATGCCGTTGAGCACATAGCGGCGTATGGCCCCGCTCATAGTGTGACACAGATTGGCGTTGGGGGTTCCCGCCTTGGCGTGGGCGCCCACGAGACCCGTGGCCTGGCAGGTGGCGTCCAGGTAGGCCAGCCAGAAGGGCCGCTGGGTCCCGTGGATGATGAGAGGCTTGTCGTCCAGCAGGTCCAGGTCAATAGTGTAGCCGGCGCCATGCCCGTCGTTGACGATGACTTGCGTGGCTCCACCGGCATGGAAGCCGTCCACGGCCGCCTGGACCTCGCCGGCCAGCAAGCGCCGGCCCCGCATACGCTGGTCGAAGTTCTCGGCGCTATCGTCGTCCCGACGTTCCCAGGTGTAGACTCCCGCAACGCCCTCGTAATCGGTCATCAGGTAGATTCTCATATATCCTCCCATCGTTCGGCCCTCCGACGCGCCGCGCAACCAGCGGACTGTGTTGTTCGCCACACCGCCTGTGTTCCCTGCGCGGGTGTGGAGGATCCAATGACGTCACGTACCACGCGGGAGCAGGAACGCACGGCTGCTTGGTGCGCCGGCATTCTCGTGTCAGCGCGACCAGGTCGAAGCCGCCTGTGGCTCTGTGAGACCTGTGGGAGTGGCTTGGCGCCTCACCGGGGCAAGAATGGGCTTGCCCGCGAGATGTCTGGTGGCCAGTGCGCGGCGTCTTCAGCACCTGCGAGTGGCTGGCGCACGGTCAACCGCTTTGCTCCTCACCGACTCACAGCGCATCACCATCGTCACGACTGCGCTCCGGCGGCCGGGCAGCGCATCGCCTCAGCAGATGGTCGCCGGCGCCAGGAGCGGCCTGCTGTTTCCGCTGCTCTTCGACCCACGCCGGGAGCGCGCGGCCGGGGCTTGACTTGGGGCCGTGACACGTGCTATCGTCTTTTTACGATGAAAGCTAAGGTCTGCGCTCAGGAAACACCCCGCTGTCGCGTCGTACGCACAGTCTCTGCCGGCTCTCCCGGGTGGCATAATGACGACGAGGAGCTGGCCCTGCTGGCGAAGGCCCTGGGGCATCCGGCCCGCGTGCAAATCGTGCGCTTTCTCCTGGCACAAGGCGAGGGCACGTGCGTATGCGGTGACATCTGCGGGGAGATCCCGCTGGCCCAGTCAACGGTCTCCCAGCACCTGAAGATACTGAAGAAGGCAGGGCTGATCACTGGCGAGGTGGACGGGCCACGGACGTGTTACTCCATCAACAGGGCGCGGTTGGCGCGCTGCCGGGAACTACTGGGAGCACTGTAGTTGTTCGCTGTTCTCTGATGATTATCGTATTTCGGCGAAATACGAAGCGCAGTGTGCCCTACCTATCAGCAAAGTCCACGGTCCGCCGTTGTCTTTCGCGTCAGAAGTGTGCAGACCCTATGCCGGCCGCGGTCTGACGCACGGCGCGACAGCTCGCGAACGGGTCGCAGGGCAGGGCGCCAATGCCACCTGCTGCGATCCGGCGGGGAAGCCTCAGGTCTCACAGGAGGCGGAGGTCGTCCGGGCAGCCCTGGCTGACCGGGGCAAGATGAGGCCGGACCGTACCCAGATGACGCCACGGCAACGGCTGCAGCACCCATGGCTCTCACCCGGGATGCGACCTGATGTGAAGCAATGCATCGTGCGGGCACTTCCACAGGAGGTGATGCAGACCAGTTGGGGACGATGAACCGCGCCTCCGCCGTCGGCGCTCTCAGTTGAGGAGGAGACGGGTCGAGAGCCGCCACCTCAACTGTCAGCGCTGCCGTCGCAGGAGGCAGCGGCAAGCAACCCTCGGCTTTACGCGATCAGCGACTGCTTGACCAAGACCTGTGGTGAGTGCACAGAGTTGCAGGAGGAGCGACCTGACGTCGGCAGTGTGCAGGACTGCGGTTCAGGCGCACGGAGTGCCTCCTTAGGGAGGGGACGTTGATGAGTACACTCAAGTCGCGCATCACGAACGCCGTGGTCAGCCTGACGGGAGACAGCAAGAGGCTTCCCCATCGGCTGCACACCATCGCCCATCTGGGGAAACACCTGGCTCCCACGGCGGGGCATCGCCGGCTGCTCACACTTCTGGAGCGCGCCATTGAGGAGAACCATCCCAGCATCCAGCTCATCGCCAGGATCATGGATCAGACGAGCCGTCCTTACCACGCTGCTTTGGCGCGACTGTTCGTCGAGCATGCCTGGGAGGGCTACCGGCAGCGTGACCAGTTCCGGAAGGAGCATGGGCTGTTCCCGCCGTCCTTCATCGTACTGTCGCCCCTGGCGGCCTGCAACCTGGGCTGCCAGGGCTGCTACGCCGGGGCCTACGGCCACCAGGAGCCCATGCTGTCGTACGCTGACATCGAGCGCATCATTCGTGAAGCCAAAGGTTGGGGTAGCCGTTTCATTACCATATCTGGCGGTGAGCCGACGCTGCTTTGGCGGCGCGTGCCCGGAGAGCAGCGAGGATTGCGCGACCTGGCCCGCGAGCACCAGGACATGGGGTTCCTCGTGTACACCAATGGCACCCTGATCAGCGACGATATGGCGGCGGAGATGGCCGAGTTGGGTAACGTCAGTCCGGCGCTCAGCATCGAGGGCTACCGGGAACACACGGACGGACGACGGGGCGACGGCGTGTTTGACCGCTTGCTGCACGCCATGGAGATTCTCCGCCGCCACAAAGTCCTGTTCGGGGCCTCGGTCACTTATACCCAGCGCAACCTGGAGACGGTAGCGTCCGACGAGTTCATCGAGTTCCTGATCGCCCAAGGGTGCTTCTACGCCTGGTACTTCATGTACATCCCGGTGGGGCGCGCTCCGGACCTTTCGCTGATGGTCACGCCCGAGCAGCGCCGGCAGATGGCGCGCAAGACCTATGAGTGGCTGACGCGGCGGCCAATCTTTGTGGCCGACTTCTGGAACTCCGGACCCCTGGTAGGCGGGTGCATCGCGGCCGGGAGGCCCAACGGCTACCTGCACGTGAATCACCGCGGCGACATCACGCCCTGTGTGTTCATGATGTACTCGACCCACAACATCCACGACTCGCAGTCCGAGACTCCGTTGCTGGACGCCTTGCGCTCGGACTTCTTCCAACATCTGCGCGCCGGCCAGCAAGAGGTCGAGCACAATCCTCTGTCGCCTTGTCTGATCGTGGACCATCCCGAAGTGCTGAGAGAGGCTGTGGAAGCCACGGGAGCGCGCTCTACGCAGGAAGGTCAGACGGTACTGACCGAACTGCAACCGGAACTTGCGGAACGGGCGGCGCAGTGGCAGGCCATCGCCGATGAGATGTGGCATGGCGGAGAGGTCTACCGGGGGGTCGCTGAGACATACAACGAGAACAACTGGCAGTGGCCGGAAGCGGCGATGGTCTCGCCAGCCGGGATGGTCGGGCGGCGGCGGCCGAGGGAGGTGCATCGGCTGTGGAGATCTGCCTCATAGCGCCAGCGCGCGGGGCCGGCGGTGGCGCGACAGAGGACCGGCAGACACCGCTCTTCCCGCCGCTGGGCCTGATGACCGTGGCCGCCCTGACGCCGGAGCCGCACCACGTCACCATCGTGGACGAGGCGCTGGGACCGGTTGATCCTGATCTGTCGCCCGACCTGGTCGGCCTGACAGCAACGACAGCCCAGGCGCCCCGTGCCTACGAACTGGCTGATCACTTCCGGCGCAGGGGCGTACCCGTGGTGATGGGTGGCATGCATGCCTCGGCTCTGCCGCGCGAGGCTCTGCTACACGCGAATGCTGTCGTGGTCGGGGAAGCCGAGGAGTTGTGGCCGCGAGTGCTTGACGATGCCGGTCGCTGCCGCCTCAAACCCCTCTACCAACTGGCTCATCGGGCGGACGCGGCGCAGATACCCGCCGCTCGCCGCGACCTTCTGGACCTGAGCAAGTACGTAGCCGGGAACACGCTGCAGGCCAGTCGGGGCTGTCCGTTCGCCTGCAGTTTCTGCGCCGTCCCCACCTTCTTTGGGGGCACTTACCGCACGCGACCCATCGAGCGGGTGGTCCAGGAGGTCATGACGATGGGCTCCGGTCCCCTGCTGTTCATTGATGACAATCTCATGGGAAAGCCGACATACGCCCGGGAGCTGTTCGCCGCGATCGGGGATCTGGGCAGGAGCTTTGTGGCGGCGGCGTCTACTACCGTCGCCCGCTGGCCCGCTCTCATCCAGCAAGCCGCGAGGGCTGGCTGCCGCGCTCTGTTCGTGGGTCTGGAAAGCATTTCGCAGCAACGGCTGGCTGGCCTGGGCAAGAGGTTCAACGTCGTGTCCAAGTACCGCGAGCTGGTGCAGCGGTTGCACGACAACGGAGTGTCCGTCATCGGCAGCTTCATGTTCGGAGTGGACGGGGACGGCCCCGACGTGTTCGACAGGACCGTCGAGTTCGCTCGCGAAGCCCAGATCGATTTCGCCCAGTTCTCTATCGCCACACCTCTACCGGGCACTCGCCTGTATGCCGAGCTCGCCCGTGAGGGCCGCATCCGGGTACGCGACTGGGGCAGGTACGATGGCAGCCACTGCGTCTTCGAACCGCGCGGCATGCGGCCTGACGAACTGGAAGGCGGGCTCCGGCGGGCCTACCGCAGGTTCTACCTATCGGGCAGCATGGCCCGAAGGCTGCTCCGCCGCCACGACGGCATCCTCTCGCTGATGCGAAAGGAGTACTTCCGGCGAATCCGCAACTGGGTCTCGGCAACGGGGTAAGCGCCATCGCGGGGGCGGTGGCCAACCGACTGCGCCGTTCCATGGAGCCGTTGCAGCGCTCCGAGCCTGAGCAACACGGCCAGGATCGTGATCGGTTCGCTCATCCGGCTGGTGGCCATCGTGGTGAACCTGGGCGGGGCCAACCCTGACAGGACGGCACCCAGGGGCGGGTTGTTGCGCCTGTTGCCAGCGGCTAGGTGGACGATGGCCTTGTCCGACGGCGGCCCTGGCGTGGTCAAGTCGTCGTCCGGAGAGATGGCATTTGGCGTCTGGTGCGGTGGGCCAGGGGTCCGGCCCATGCGATGTACGCCCCCGACTCGGTGCCACTCGAAGCGCGTCTGGGGCGCACACCAAGTCCAGCCCGTGGTCGGCATCCGGACGGGGGGAGAAGTGCGCTCGCTTTTGACAGGGGGCCAAGGCGCTATCCCCCAGGGCCGTTGTCTCAGTCCGAGCCCGTGGGGTGCCGGATGACCTCGGGATGGTCCACCCAGAGCGGCCGGTAGTCCGGGTCGAAGCCGTACATCTTGTTCATGAAGTCCACCATATTCTCGGCCTCGATCTCGTGGGTGTGGCTATCAATGACGCGGCCGTGGCGCGGTGGCCGCTCGGGGTCGAACTGGGGCTCCTTCCACTCCTGCCGGAACACCACCGTCCCCTCGATTCTCAGTGGCTGCACCTGGCCGATACGTCTCACGGCCTCCTCGGCGCCTTCCCGAATCATCTGTCGCGCCCTGGCGGGGGTGACCGTGAGCCCCGATGTCAGGCCCAGCCCCACCTTAACCGGCACGGTCACACAGCCGGGACACAGCTCTTCCATCTCACGACAGGCGGCGAGGTCCCCGGCGCAGAAGACAAAGGGCACACCGAAGTACCCGGCCAGGAAGGCCTGGTAGCCGGTCTCCCCCACCTTGATGCCGTTGATCGAGTAGGAGCGAATGCCCCCACCCATCGTGTGCGCCAGCCAGCCGCATGGCGTAAGAGCCATGGCGTGAGTGCCGAGACTGCCCATGGCGGCGAAGCTGCTGTCGAGGCCGGTGCAATACTGTGGCCGGGGGACGCCGTGCTCGATGTGCACTCCAGGCTCCACACGCTCGATGTCAATGGTGTAGCCCGCGCCATGGCCGTCGTTGATCCAGACCTCCTCGGCACCCCCGGCGCGGAAGCCCGTCACCATGGCGTTGACCTCCTCGGCCAGCCAGCGCCGCTGCCGCGTCCGGCGTTCGGTGTTCTCCCGCGACACGTCCTCACGGCTCTCCCACTGGTAGACGCCGGCGACGCCCTCGAGATCAGTCACGACATAGAGCTTCATGTCGTCCTCCCGGTGTCAGGTCAGACGCGGTATGCCTCACGCGGGTTGTCGTGCAGCCACAGGCGGGCGATCTCCACCGCGCGTGCCTCGCTGAAGCATCCCTCACGCACTCGCGCGGCCAGGGCCTTGGCGATGACCTCCCGCGCCATGGCGAGGTTCCCGTAGACGTTTTCCACCGCCCACCAGTAGTCGCCGCCAAAGCCGATGATCTTGTTGACCGGCACCGCGTCGAGCCAAATGTCCAGGGCCTGAACCGATTGCGCGGGCGAGATGAGGTGGCTCCAGCAGAGGTTCAGCCAGACGTTGGGCAGGCCACGGGCGATGAGCGCCGCATCCGCCGGGTTAGGCGTTCCGGCGTGGAACAGGTCAAAGCGCGTCTCGCGGTGCATGGTGGCCTCGGAAAAGATGTTGGTGGGGCGGATGTTACTGTGGTCGGACCAGCCGCCGGACCAGACTCCGCTGTGTTTGACCACCACAATGCCAAGCCTGCCGCACATGTCATAGAGCTGATCGCGAACATAGTCCAGGAAAGCGCGGCGCTGGTGGGGCTTCTCCTGCTGGGCCAGGATTCCAGCGTAGGCCGCGCGGGCGGTCTCCGCGTCACTGATAATGTGTGGGTAGCAGACGCCCTTGACCCCGATCATCCCCTCCTGCACCCGCTGCGTGACCGCCTTCTCCATCGTCGCCAGAAAACGTTCCAGCGTCGGGGGAACGTCCTCACTCGTCCACTGAGCCAGTCGCTCCACGTCGGCCAGCCCCCCGGAGCACAGGAAAAACTCCTCAGGCAGTATCGGCCGGAACCAGTCGTTTTGCCACATGGTCCGGTTCTGGTTGAACACCAGCACGATGCCACACGCTTCACGCAGGCAACGGTCGAAAAGACCCGGCGTATTGTGAGCCCGCATGCGCTCGGTCAAGCGCTCGTAGTTGTCGACGGTCAGGTCGTCCTCACCGAAGAAGCGCTGCAGGGCCTCGAAGGCCGGCCGGGCGCAGCCGGTGTGCCGCACATGGTCCAGATACGGCGCGAGCGAAGCCCACTTCTCGTCCAGCGGCGTGGTCTCGTCGCCCAGGGCCTCGGCCTGTTCCTCGGGCATGCCCGCAGCCGCGAGCTGGGTGCAGAGGTACTGGTGGAACAGCAGGAAGATGTCCACCTGCCGCGCCACACGCATCTCCTCGGCGTGCAGGTGCTCGTGAGCGTCCACTGTGGGCAGTGCACTGATCTGGGCACAGAGCTGCTTCGCCAGTTCATCGTGCTGGATCATGCCATACCTCCTCCAGAGCCGCGAAGGCTACCGATCGCGGCTCAGAACAGCTTGAGCCCGGGGCGGAGTGCCCGCTGGACCGTGATCGTTCCGGTCTCGGCCTCGGTGACGAACAGGTCCTGGCCATCGGCGCCGCCGAAGGCAACATTCGTGGGATTGGCCCCGCCGGCGGGCAGCTCAGCCAAAGCCCTTCCGTCTGGGTCGAAGACGTCAATGGTCCCCAGGCCGAAGTGCGCCACATAGACATTGCCGTCAACGTCCAGGGCCAGTCCGTCGCCGCCTACGCCACCGTCACGCATCTCGCAGAAGAGAAAACGGTGGCCAAGGCGACCGTCGGGCAGGACTTCGTATGCCCAGACCTGCCGGGTCAGAGTCTCCACGACGAAGAGCGCGCGCCCATCGCTTGACAGCGCCAATCCGTTGGGGAAGGCGAGGCTGCCGGCAACCCCGCGTACCTCGCCGGCGCAGGTGCAGTGGAAGACCCTGCCCACAGGGCTTTCGACCGAGGAGCCGACCGGGTCGGTGAAGTAGAAGTCGCCCTGGGGGTCGAAACAGAGGTCGTTGGGCCCGGCGAAGGCGCCGCCCTCCCAGCCGTCGGTCAGGACCCGGGCCCGTCCGGAGGCATCCACCGTCAGAATGGCCCGCAGGCCGGCGTCGCAGACGTAGAGCAGGCCATCGGGGCCAAAGGCCAGGCCGTTGGGCGCGCCCCCGGTATGCACCAGCATTTCGACGGCGCCCGTCCCGTCCACCCGCAGCACATCGCGGGACCCCATCGCCACGACGTGGAGCCGGCCTTCGCCATCGAAGACCGGCCCCTCAGGAAAGTCGATACCGACCGCCAGCAGGCGAGCTTCCGCCATGGCTAACCCTCATTATTCCGCGGGCTTGTAGCGCATCTCCATGTGCATCTGACCGTTCTCGATTTTCGCCGGCAGCCGCATGGCCTGCGCTCCGCCCTGGCCACCGACAGTAACCACCATAGACATGTTCTGCGTCATGTCCATGGTGGAGAACACCATATGTCCAGCCTTTGGGGCAAAATAGTTCACGAACCTTATACTAAGGTCCATGGCTGAGATCTCGCTGTCGCCCTGGCCGCCCACCGAGAGGTTCGGGAGGGCTTTGAGTGACCTCATCTGCGCCTCCCCCTCGATACGGGCGCAGTGAAGGCCCTCAACCTCCTCGAATCCCGTCAGCTTGCATGTTGCTGATCCCTCCAGCGTCCCGTTGGTCTGTTCCCCGGTGATGATCACTTCCCAGGTGTCCCCGGTCTTCACGGGCTGTTCGCTGAGACCAGCGGTGAGGCTGTTGAGTGAGTACGAGAAGCCGCTCAGCGGGTTGTTGGCCATGTCGCCCAGTAGCTGCAGCGTCTCCTCGTCCAGCTTGGCCGCTCCGGTGGGGGTCACAATCAGCTTCAGCGGGTTTTTGAGCAGGGTCGTGAGCTGCTCGGTGTTCTGGTCACCGGGGACGGGCTGGCCGTTGACCGTCACCGCGAGGAGGTTGTTCTCCCAGGTCACCAGCGCGTCCACCGCCTGGTCCGCGACGGCGGTGCTCACTTGTGTGATCATCAGCGGTAGCGCGATCAGCATCTTGCCCTTCCCGTCTTCCAGTACCTCCTCGCAGGTCTCCTTGATGCCGACACGCATGTCCATGGCCATGTGCATGGCGATCGTCTGATTGCCGGCCTCGGGGCCAGTGTTCAGACTCATCGGCATCGTGCCGTTGCCGGTCGCCTCGTAGTTCACGGTCCGGCCCGGAACGAACTTGTACTGCAACAGCACGGGCTCCTCGCCCTGGGCCCACAGGACGCCACCGGCCATTACCAGGACCACCAGCGCCGCCACTACCGCCATCACTCTCATCATGTCCACCCGCTCTCATGGAGTCGGGGATCGGCTGCCTCTCCCCGCGCTACATAAACCAGATCGGGTTGCTCCAGGCAACCCGCCCCCGCACGTCCACCACTTCGACCCGCACCACCTCCCACGCCTCGCGCACGGCGAACTCCGCTTCCGTGAAGGGGCCTGGCCGACCGAGGCGGTACGAGGTGCTGCCATGCCCCGGCTTCGGGCAGATGACCCGGATCTCCTGGACCGGCGAGCACTTCACGTAGAGGCGGTCCTCCTCAGACTCCAGCATCTCTATCGTCGGGCCGGTGCTGGAGTAGAAGTGCCCCTGCCTCAGGGCCGTAAGGAGCGCGGCCTCGCTCCGCTCCGGCGCCTTGACCATCACCCAGCCCCCGATTGCGTCCGGATAGTGCAGGTGCGCGTCGTCCACGGCCAGGCCCAGGAGGCGCTGGCCGCGGGCCAGCAGGTCATCCCACTGCACCGCCGACTCTCCGCGACCAATGCCGTGGTGACAGGTCGTGTTGTATACCTCGATCCCCAGATGGTCTGGCAGTGAGAGCAGGTCCCGGTACGTCAGGCTGCTCCAGCTCGGATGGGCGACAAAGCATAACTCACTCCTGGCGGTAGCCGCCTCCATGACCTGCTGCGCCGTGGCGTCCGCAGCGAAGCTTATGGGTTCGCGCACTCCCAGCGCAACCACATGATAGTGCTGGCCTAGCTCCCCCTGACCACCGTGAAGCTCACTGCCGGGTATGAGAACCATGCCCCGGGCCTCCAGGCCGGTGGTGTCGGTTAGTCTCATGTGGTCGGTGATGGCCAGGAAGTCGTAGGCGTTCTCGGCGTAGATGTCCACCAGTTGCTGCGGCGAGGCCTGACCATCGGACTCCGTGCTGTGGGTGTGCAGGTTCCCTTTGTACCACTCGCCAGCCAGAGAGAAGGGCGCTATCATGCCAACAACCGCTTTCATCAGGGGTCTGGTCGTCCGGTGCAACCAGAGGGTTCCCGCAATGGAAGGAGGAATCCTTGTGTTTGGACGGTGCTGGCCTGGCCCGGGGTTCCCGGTAGGAATGCAGGCGGGAGCCGAAGGGCCAGCAAAGACGGGCGGCACGGAACCGATGGAGGTGAGCAAGATGCGCCTGGCTCTGGTCGGGTTACTGCTGTGCGGACCGATTCTGGCTCAGGAGACACCAGCCCTGAGGCTTACCGTTCAGGATGGGGCCGTCACCGGCGTGGAGAACCGTCGCACGGGAGAGACCTACACGCGCCCCCCAGGGCCCAGCGACAGCACCTCTGCCATGCGCGTCTGGGACCGCCCCGGCTCCGTCCATGACGCCCGACCTGGCGAGGATGGCGTCGAGCTCAGTTGCCAGGTCAATGCCGAGGGCGAGGACCTGCTCGTCCGGCAGACCGGCCACCGCGAGGCCGGTGGGGTCGCCGGTGTGTGGCTGGGGCTCGGGCCCGTGGACGCCCAGACGGTGCGCCTCCTCATCCCGGGCGTGGGAGGAGTCGTCCTCGACCAGGATAGCAAGGTTGTGGATAGCACGTACTACTACCCGGGTTCCTGGGGCACGCCCGCCATCGCCCTGCAGGGCGAACGCGGGGGAGTGCTGGTCAGCGCTGACGACCCGGCGGCCAGCTTCAAGGCGCTGCGTGTCACCCGGCTGGCCACCGCCTGGCGCCTCCTGCTTCTCACCGACACTGACCCGCCCTACGGGCCGCGCACGGACTGCACCTCCGCGACCTGGCGCTTCACGGCCTACCAGGGACCCTGGACGGTTGCCGCGGACCTGCAGCGCGACCGCCTGCGACGCTACTTCGACCTCACACCGCTAGCCCAGCGGACACCTGCCTGGCTGCCCCGCATCCGCTGCGTGGTCCGCGTCACGGGACGGGGGCCGGCCGAGGCACCGCTGCAGACCCTCGCCCGGGAGGTGGACCCTGACCGCACCCTCCTCTACCTCCCGGACTGGCGCACACACCCCTACGATGTCATGTACCCGGACTACACGCCCAGCCCCGACGCCATCGAGTTCATCCGTGCCGCACACGCTCTGGGCTTCCGCGTCATGGCCCACGGGAACCTGGTGGGCATCTCTCCCTTCCACCCCCGCCTGGCCGAGTTCGAGGACGTACTGGAGCGCGATCCGGTCTCCGGCGCCCCCGTTGGCTGGTGGCTGGACCGTGACGTCCAGTCGAAGATCTACTGCCTGAACCCGGCGGCCGCCAAGGCCCGCCAGCTCCTGGTGGACAGTTTCGTGGACAGCTACCGCCAGGCAGGTTTCGATGCCCTGCATCTGGACTTCCCATTGATCATCAACGCCGACGGCGGCCCCATCGAGGGGCGCAACCCTATCCAGGGCACCGTCGCCCTGCTGCGCGAGTTGCAGGCTGCGCTGCCAGGCGTCCCCCTCGGTACCGAGGGCATCTTTGACTACATGCTGGACTGCTCGTTCGGCCAGGTGGGGGAGCCGTTCTGGAACAACTACGAGTCCCAGGGCCGCTACCACCCTTTCCGCGCCGCCATCTTCTCCGCATTCTGTAACCCCTACGGCCACCTCGGCATCCCCGACCAGCAGACCGACCTGCAGGCCTACCTGAGCTTCACGGAGATCCACGACCGTCTTGGGGTCCTGCCCACTTTCACTCTGAACCGCGATCTCGGCTTTGACCCCGAGAACCCCGGGACGCGCCTGGCGTTGCGACAGGCCCGCCACTTCCTTGCCACCGAGCCGGTCCCTGATTTCGCGGCGACCGTCGAGCGGGTCGCTGCTCCCGGCGACCCCCCGGCCACGCCCTACTTCGCGTGGCGCCAGGCCGACGGGGAGAGGTTGGTCGTGGTGCAGACGCCCGAGGGGCGCAAGTGGCTCACCGGCGGGGTGAACCAGCCGTGGCGCGAGCTGTGGCGCATCTACCAGAACGTGACCCGCATCACCGGCGATCTGCATTTGCCCGGCTGGCTGGCGTACAATGACACGGAGCTGTTTGGCCTGGACCCGCTGGGCATCTACCTGCCTGAACCAGGACGGCCGGACCCTGCGGCCTTCCACCTGGCAGGTGCCAGCGTACCGGTCCGGGTGTCGCTCTGCGGGTCCGAGGAGCGACGCGACCTCATCCGCGTGGAGGCTATGGAGACAGACGTCACGGACCTCCTGGCCCTGCGCCCTGACGCCGTCGGCATCATCCTGGACGGCGGCGAGCGCCCCATGGGCAATGGCGGCACCTTCTCCGCAGGCAGCACGGTCTGCGGTGGCGAGGCCCGGCGCGGCCTGTACGCCCACCCGCCCTGGCAGTTCCCAGAGTTGCAGGCAGCAGGCGCACCGATCCGCAGCGAGAGCTTCGGCGAGTACCGTATCAAGCTGCCGGACGTGGACGACCTGCGCTTCGTCACCGCCCTGGGGTTGGGCGACCACACGCAGCCCGATGGTCCCGCCGGCGACGGCGTGACCTTCCGCGTGCTGATCAACGGCCAGGAGGTCTTCAGCCGGCACCATGACCAGCGCCGCTGGGAGGAGGTCAGCATTGACCTGACGCCCTGGCGCGGGCAGGAAGTGGTCCTGCGGCTGCTGACGGGGACCGGTCCCGCCGGGCGTCCTGACTTTGACTGGGCCGTCTGGGGCCAGCCCCGTGTGGCCAGCGACCCGGGCCGGCGCCAGGTGCGGCTCAACTTCGTCCCCTCCACCGCCGGCGGCTCCCTCCTGATAGCGGACGCGGCCGGCACCCGGAGACTGGAGCCGGGCACCACGACCGCTGAAGTGGCTCTGCCCGCGGCCCTGGTGGGGCTGCGGGACATCCTGCCGGTAGAAGGCCCCCTGAATCTGGCCGAGACCCCTCATGGCACAGTCCTGGTGTCGGGAGGGGTGATGACCCCGGGCAGCGTGTTCGGGGCTGGAAAACCATCCGCCTGGACCGATGGGGAACAGACCCGACCTGGTCTCAGCGGCCATACGCCGGCCTGGGGTCAGACCCATCTGGAATGGGCCCTGCGGCTGCCGGGCACTCCCCTGTGTCTGAGCTTCGGGGCCGGGGTGAACAAGGGTGGCGAGCAGCTTTCCTTCTCTGTGCTGGTCAATGGCCTGCCGGTCTGGCAGGGGGGCTGGCCAGGATCCGGGCGTATGGTCGAAGGCCGTGTTGACCTCACACCCTACGCCGGGCAGGAGATCCTGCTTTCACTCGTCACCGACGCCGAGGGGAGCAACAACTGCGACTGGGGCGTCTGGGTCGAGCCGCGTCTGGAGGCCGCCAGGGAGTAGCTGCCACCGCGTCATTGCTCCCGGCTGACCCTGATGCCGCCCCACCGGCAACTGCTGGTCATGTCCGGCGGTTCCACGGCGGCAAAGAGCAGCCGGGTCTCGTCCAGCGCATCCATGGGCAAGGCGCCGGTGTCCCAGAGCGGTAGCCGCCACGGGCTGGCCTCGGCCTCGGTCACCACCACCCGGAAACCGCGCCGCCTGATTTCGGCCCGCACGCGGTACCTCGCACCGTCGGCGAAAAGCGGGCTCTGGCCCCGTGGGGACCAGCCTGCATCGCCGGGTACGGAGCCGTTTTCGGGCAAGACCGCTAGCTGGGTGTACACCGCAAAGCGATCCGTGCGGCCGAAGAAGCAGAACCGGTAGTCCAGGTCAGCCGCCGGCGTACCCGACCCAAAGAGCGGTGTGCTGATGCCCGAGTGCGTGGGGGTGACCGTGAACTCCACCACCAGGGGCTGCTGGTCTTCCAGGCGGAAGAGCTCGCGCGTGGTCAGGCCACAGTAGTTCGCCCATCCTCCGGGGGCTTCCGTCACGAGCTCTCCGTCCGCCACCGACGGCTCGCCGCGCACGATCCAGCGATTCGGGTCGAGACCCAGGAACGGTTCGACCAACAGCGCCTCTCCGGGCGACTCCCGGGTCTCTTCGCCCCCGGCCAGCCGCGCCAGGTGTGCCTGCACGGCGCCAATGTCCTGCAGCAGCGAGTCCAGCCCACACGGGTCGCCGCTGGAGTACAGGGGCCGCGTGCGGCGCACGACGCGCTCCATGCGCAAGCGCTGGGCTCGCCACCGGCCCATCAACCCGTCCAGGCGAACCGCGTTTCCCGTCTCCGCAAGCCGCAGGGCGGTCTGAGTGTCTATCATGAGCACTTGCCGCTCGGCGTGAGCCGCGATCTTCTCGCCCGCCAGCCACAGGTCGCCCAGCTCCGCCACGCGCCCTACCTGGCCCTGACAGGCCACAATGGCCTCCTGGGCCCGCTTCGCCTCGCGCATGACGGCCGTCGCTCCGTCGCGCAGCCGGGCCAACTCCACTCCGGGTTCGCCGGCGGCCGTCACCATCTCGCCACAGCGGCGCGCGGCCTCCAGCAGTGTGTTCCCCGTGTAACCTGGCTCCTGGGTGTCATAGACGCCAACCACGTCGTGTAGCGTCTGGTTGGCCAGCTCAAGCTGCGACTTGCAGCCGTCCAGGCGCTCCAGAGCTTCGGCTAGCCGGCCGGCTGCGGCTGCCGAGTGGCAATCGTAGTAGTGCCAGACGAAAGCCCGCGTGAAGTCCGGCTGATAGCTGACGATGGGTCGCAGCGGGTTGCTCCAGGTGCAGTGCCCGTTGAGCGCAAAGCCATACCAGATCGTGTCGAAGGCTCGCAGGCGGTGCTTGGAGAACGAAGCCGTGACGGTTCCCAGGAACGCCCCACGCGGTCGCTGGTCGGTGCCGTCAGCAAAGCCCCTGGCCGCCTGAACCATCTCTGTGATGTTGCGCACACCGGTCTGCTCCATGGGAGCCCAGAGCTTGTGGGGGGCGCCAGGCGACAGGTCGGCCAGGTAGAAGCAGTGATTGTACATGGCCGAGACGCCGAGGACGTCGTAGCCCCGGTCTAGCAGTCCCCCGAGGCCATCGTAGTTGGCCCAGTACTTCCAGAAGCCCATCACCGTGTTCCGGGGGATGCGCTCGATGCCGACCCAGTCGCGTCCAGGGCCATACATGTAGAACTCGTCCGCCCACATGAGAGGCCGCACGGGGCGCCCCAGCTCGGCGGCCAGCTCATTGACCGCCGCGATGCACCTCTCCGCATGTCCCAGCAGAAGGTCCCGGGTGGTCTCCCCGGCGTCCACTCGCGCCTGGCACCGCGGGCAGTACCGGCCACGCCATTGCATGTCAATCTCGCTGCAGCCAATGCCCAGATAAGGGCTATCCGGGAAGACCGTCAGCAGGTCGCGGTACAGGCCCTTGATGAACGGGTAGACCTCGGGGTTCGAGGGGCACATCATGCCGGGTGCCGTCGTCTCGCGGTAGGGAGCGCCGGCTTCATTGGTCCAGACCAACTCCCAGGCCTGCGCCAGGGTCTGGAGCGAGGGCACCAGAGTGACGTGGTACTTCCGGGCCTCGGCCAGGATCTCGCGGCAGTCGGCTGGCGAAAGCGTCCACGCATCGGCGCACTCCGGGAAGGAGGCAAGCGGGAAGAGGTTGTAGCACTCGATGACCAGGGTATTGAGTTTGCTTTCAGACATGCGGCGGATCTGCTCCAGAAGGTAGCCCTTCTCGACGATCCGCCCACCGCGCTCCTGTCCACCTTCAATGTAGATGCCACGCAGCGGCAGTTCCGGATAGTCGGTAACCGTCAGGCAGCGGATCGCCCCGTCGGCGGCCCCGATCCGGGCCAGTTGCCGGAAGGTCTGCGCCGCATGCAGCAGTCCGGCCGCTGACGCCGCCGCGCCGCTGGCCCCGGTGGGCGTGACCTGCAGGGCATAGGCCTCCGGCCCCCGATCAGGGGGCGGCGCCGGGGGGGCTGCAGGCGCCGGACCGAGGCGGAAGCCCGTTGTGGCCGCGCCGGTGCCGCGGACGACGCGCGGGGCCGCACCGGCCAGGCGCAGGGCGTCCGCGAGCACAAGCGCGCAGGCCTCGTGCTCCGCCCCGGCCGGCACCTGCGCCTGGACCGCGCGTCCGCGCAGGGGCAGGGCCCCATTCCCCAGCACCAGAGCCTGGGGCTCAGGGGTGAGCGCTGAGGGCACATCGGCTGCGGCCAGGCTCAGCGAGACGCAGAGCACGACAAGGCCCAGAGACAGCAGGCACAACGCTGGACAGGTCATACAGCCTCCCGTGTTCCGTACGCGTTCACCAAGCCTCTTCGCTGTGCCGCAGGCCTCGGCCTGCAGGGCAGCAGGCGACGGGGAGGTCCATGCGGCGTGTGCGGCGAAGACGGTGAGCGGAGTACCCGGGGGCCTGTGACACGCAGGTCTTTCTTGACTTGCTCTCCGAGGCGGGGCTATACTCCCGTGGGTGCAAGTATACCCCGGTGCTGGTCGCCGGGAACTAGGTGGCACTGTCCATGCGCAAGCGACGCCTGCTCCTGATCGCAGCAATCGTTGCCGTCCTGGCGGTGGTCCTGGTAGTCATCCTGCAGACCGGGCCTTTCGCCCAGGACGAAGGCGGGGTGCCTGGACCTCCCGGAGGAGACGCGGGCGGAGGCGCAGGGCCAGGGGGTGCTCCACCGCCTGGTGGAGTAGGGAGTCCTGAGGAGCTGGGCACAACTGCTGCTCCTCCCAGTGGTGGCCCGGGCGGCGCCCCGCCACCTGGCGGGGCAGGAAGCCCTGAGGAGCTGGGGACCACTGCTGCTCCTCCTGCCGGTGGCGGCCCGGGCGGACCGCCCGGTGGGGCTCCTGGCGGGATGCCCGGAGGCGGTGGCGGTGGGATGCCGGGAGGCGGCGGTATGGGTATGGGGATGGGTATGGGTGGTCCCGCTGGTGGTGGAGGCGGCGGAATGACCTGGGTGGTCCATCCGGCTCCCGAAGAGCTGACGATGACTTATTCGGAGTTCCTGAGCAAGACCGGCCAAGCCCGGGCTGACATCCCCGCGCCGTTCCTGACCAAGCCCGACGGCACGCCCGAGAAGTACACCAAGAACGAGTGGATGCAGTTCCAGCGTCTCTATGGCGGAGCTGGCAGGGTGGTGGACGAGGCCATCCCGGGCCGCATCGGGAAGGTGCTGGTCAAGGGCGCGGAAGATGCCGATGCTTACCACTACCACGCCCTCAAGGCCATGGCCAAGGCGTACCTCAATGGGCTGAACAAGTTCACCTTCGAGATCGGCTACCCGCAGGTTGACTACGGCACCTTCGGCATCATCGGCGGTTCCGGCGGCAACGTCACCGTTCGGGTGCCGGTGGTCATGCGCGTCAAGTCGGGGGCAGCGGCCTCCTATGCTGACTACGTCTACAACACCCTGCGCAAGTTTGACTGTCTGGGCATGGCGATCCCCCAAGGCAATGGTGTCCGCAACACCAGCGAGCCGTTCCATGTGCACACGCGCAAGGGTGGGATATGGCATCCGCAGGTCATCAATCTACCGGCGCAGTCCGGGGCGCTTTGGAACCTCGCCTGGTCCAGCCATGCCGTCGGCCTGGCCCTCTTTGACCCCAATGGGCAGATCATAGACCTGGGCTTGCAGCCGGCCGGACAGACGGGTGGCATCCTGGCCAAGATGCTCAATCCCGATGTCATCTACTTCAACCCGCGGTACAAGCTCCTGATCTGGCCCGAGGGCCGCACCCAAAGCGGCGCTCGCTGGAATGTGTCCGGCACCCGCGGGTGGGCTTATGAGTTCACCTTCACCATGCCGCGCGACCAGGCCCGCCGCATTCACCGGGCCCAGGCCAAGCTGGTGCCGACGCTGGCCCTGGGCCTGAGCATGGACCCGGGCGCTCTGCGCGACCGCTGGAACAAGCTGGCTGACGAACTGGCCAAGATCAACATTGACGAGCTCATGCAGCGCGGGTCGGGCGGCGGTGCGGCCGGACCGGGTGGACCGGGTGGTGGCGGGCCAGGCATGCCCGGTGGCGGTGGTCCCGGCATGGGCCCAGGCATGGGCGGCGGTATGGGACCTGGGATGGGGCCGGGGATGGGCGGCGGAATGGGGCCTGGGATGGGACCGGGGATGGGCGGAGGCATGGGCCCGGGTGGCCCGGGTATGGCAGGACCTCCCGGACCAGCGATGCCCTAAGAGTCCAACTTACCAGCAACAACAGCCCGCCGAGACTCGGCGGGCTGTCTGCTTTGGGCACCAGTGGAGTAGGTCTGACAGCCACGGGCGGGGAATGCTCCCTGCCCGAAGGAGGGATAGCCGATGAACCTGAGCGGACGTGTGGCGGTGGTGACCGGCGCCAGCGGCCATGTCGGCCAGGCGGTGAGCCGGGCGCTTGGCAGCCACGGGGCTAGCCTGGTGCTCATCAGTCGCGAGACAGCCGCTCTGGAGTCGCTACGGGCTGAGCTGCCGGAGAGCGCCCCCGTGATCGCTCTGGCCGGCGATGTGACCGATGAGGCCAGCGTGGCCGCGATGATGGAGCGGGTGCACGCGGAAATGGGGGGGCCGCACCTGCTGCTCAACGTGGTGGGTGGCTACGCGGGCGGCAAGCGGCTGCCGGAACTGGACCTGGCGACATGGGAACGGATGCTGACCCTCAACGTGACTTCCGCCTTCCTCTGTTGTAAGTATGCCTTGCCTTACATGCTGGCACAGGACTATGGCCGCATTGTCAACGTCTCGTCCAAGGGGGCGCTGGACCCCTCGCCCGGCTCAGCGGCGTATTCGGTGTCGAAAGCCGCCGTCAGCGCTCTGACGACGGCCCTGGCCCGGGAGCTGAGAGGCACGAATGTGTCCGTGGCCGCGGTCATGCCCGGCACCATTGACACCCCGCCCAACCGGCAGGCGATGCCGAAGGCGGACCCGAGCAAGTGGGTGACGCCGGAGGAGGTGGCGGCCGTCATGGTCATGCTCTGCGCGGAGGAAGCGGGGCCCATGAACGGCGCCATCGTCCCCGTCTTCGGGGGAGCTTGAGGTCGTCAACACCCTTTCTGCCCACAGGGAGGTAGAGCAGATGATGTATAGGCTACTGGTGGCGGTTGCGTCGGTCTGCCTGTGCCTGGCTGCCGGCGCCCAGACCGATGGCCCGGTCACGATCGGGGGTGTCACGTATGAGCGCGTGGACCCGGGAGAGGCCTTCACGGCGGCCCCGGAGCTGCCCCAGGACTGGGCGGCGCCGGAACCCACCGCTGCGGAGGCCGCGGCGGGCATGATCCCGTACGCGGCTGAGGATCCGGGCTATTGCCGACCCTACCGTCGGCCGAAGACTGAGGAGCGCCTGACCCGGCTCCGGAGCTTCCTGACCCCCGGCGAGGACGAACCCGTCTGCTTTGCGGTCTACTCACTGACCGCCCTGCAGGGTCTGACGGTCACGGTGGACACCGGCGGGGCCCCGGTCACGGTGGACGTCCGCCATGCCCACTGCTGGCCGCAGCGCACCGGATGGCGCTCGCGACAGTGGTACATCACGCCCGAACTACTGCTGCCTTGTGCAGACGGCAAGAAGACCGTCCCCACCACTCGCGGCCTGCTCACGGAGGTGCCCTTCGATGTACCGGCGGAGCAGACGACGGGCTTCTGGCTGACGCTCAGCGCTCCGGCGGGAGCCAAGGCGGGGACCTATGCGGCGAAGGTGACCGTGACCAGCACCGGGCGGGCGGCCCTGGAGCTGCCGCTGGAGATCGAGGTGCTGCCCTTCACACTCCAGCGGCCGGCTGACCGGTGGTGGCTGTTGTATGCCGATGTGGCGCGCTGGGGCGCCATGAGCGATGAGCAGATCGTGGCCGAACTGCGGGATTACCGCCGTCACGGGATGGACGGACTGGTCGAGATCCCCCTGGGCCAGCCGGACCTGAGTCGCATCAGGGAGGGCATCGTCACCTACGACGCCAGCAGCTACCGGCGCTACGCCGCTCTGGCGCAGCAGGCGGGCATGGCGGGCCCCCATGTTGTCGGCAGCGCCGGGGTCTGGCAGGTCAACGAGGCCCTGGGAGCGGGGGCCAACCTGGGCGAAGGCGACTGGCCCCAGGCCGTGAAGGAGGGGGTGGCTGCGGTCGCCAGGGCAGCCATGGAGGCTACCAGAGACGTGCCGGCGCCCTGGTACTACTACGGCGTGGACGAGCCCAGTGGGGACAACACCTACGCCATCCAGGACTACCAGTGCTGGCATGCGGGCGGGGCGCGGACCTACGCCACTTTCTATAACCTGGGCTTCCTGGAGAAGGCCGCCGAGTTCCTGACCGCGCCCTGCTTTGTGAGCGGTCTGATCAGCAATGCGGAGAACGCGCGTCAGGCGCGAGAGACGTGCGCCAAGACTGGCGCCGAGTTCTGGTGGTATGGCACCGGGTCTTACGTGAACCCCTTCCCCCAGGAGGGATTTGTCTGGCACAACCGCTACGGAGCGGGGCTGCTGTTCTGGAAATCGGGTGCCAAGGCGGAGGTCTCCTGGACCTTCTGCCGCCCCCACGAGGACGTGTTCAACGACTTTGACGGCAGTGCCGTCAACTCCGCCGAGCCCAAGGAGCAGGCCACGGCCTACCCGCACCTGCTGCGGCCGGATGACTACTCTACCTACCAGGGCGCCATTCCGACTCTCGCCTGGGAGGGCCTGCGCGAGGGTGTTGACGACTACCTCTATCTCTACACGCTGACTCAGACCATCGCCGCCGCCAAGGCCAGCCCCCAGGAGGCGGTGCGCCAGCTCGCAAGCGAGGCCGAGACGGAGATCCAGGCTCTGGTGGACGCCGTGCCATGGGCCAACTGCATGGGGCCCAACGGCTTCCCGACGACGCGCCTGCAGCAGTTGCGGCGCGTGGCCGCTGACCGCACCGTGGCCCTGCAGGCGGCCCTGGCGGGCCGGGCGACGGTTGCGCCGCGTAAGGTTCGCTACCCCCTGGCGTTTGAGCTGCGCACGGAGGCGGCGCCGAGCACCGCCTGCCTGCCAGTGCTGCCACTACTGCCGACCGCCTCGGCTCCCGTCATTGACGGGAAGCTATCCGACGCCTGCTGGCAGAGCGCCGCGGTCGCCGACGGTTTCCGGGACACCTGGAATGGCGGCCCGGTGACGGTCCAGACGGAGGCGCGGCTGCTGGCCGACGACACCTGCCTATATGCCGGCTTCCGCTGCGCGGAGCCACGCATGGCGGACGTCCGCGCCAGGGCCACCGCCCACGACGGCGAGGTGTGGCTGGAGGACAGTGTCGAGCTGTTCGTGGCCGGCGCCGCACGGCGTCCGTATGCGCACCTTATCGTCAGTTCCGCTGGCGTGGTCCTGGACGAGCGCAACCAGGACGCAGCGGCCTGGGATCCTGGAGCAGCGGTGGCTGTGAGCAGGGGCGACAACTACTGGATGGTCGAAATGGCAATCCCCTGGGCCAAGCTGGCGGAGGCCGGGGTGATGCGCGGCCAGGTCATGGCCCTCAACTTTGGCCGCAATCGTCACACCGGGCGTGAGACCCCCGAGGCCTCGGCCTGGTCAGTGACCTACGGCGGCTTCCACACGCCGGAGCGCTTTGGTCTGGCCCTCCAGCAGACGGGGACCGTGGCGCTGGCCGACCTGGACCTCCCGACGGGCTGGGGTCGCCAGGAGGTGAGGGTAAGCCTCCGTAACCTGACCGACCGGGCGGTGGCGGCGGAAGTGGCCCTGCGGGGTTCCGACCCGGTCACCCTGCGTCTGCCCGCCCGGGCCGTGGGCACGGTCAGCCTGCCGGCGAACCTGCGGACACCCGGCCAGCGGGACTTGCGCCTGACCTGGGGCGTGGTGGGCGGTCAAAGCGAGACAGCGGAACTGCCCGTGGTCGTGCCGCCCCCAGCCGAACTGGTGGCCAGTGGTGGCCTGGTGACACCCGGCGAGATGGTCCGACTGCCGGTCCGGCTCAGCCTCAGCGAGCGCGAACAGGCGCGGCACAGCTTGCGCCTGCGGCTCGCGAGCGGCTCGCAGGTGGCCAACGTGGATCTGCCGGCCCGGGCCGGTCAGGTGCGGCGAACGCGCCTGGCCGCCGATGGTCCGGTGGTGGCCTCATTGGCCCTGGTCGGTGAGTCCGATCGCTCTGTGTGGCAAGGGGCCGAACTCCGCTATGTGGCCCTGCCCGAGTCCTGAGACCCTAGCTTCTCGAAGGAGCGTAGCTATGTCTGACCTCCTGTACCACCCGACGTGGAGCGCCGCCCGGGAGCGTCTGACCACGTGGTGGCAGGGCGGGGACCTCGGCCGACCGGCCATGCAGATCACCGTGCCCCGGGCCGAGCCCTGGGAAGACATCGAGGTGCTGCCCGAACCGGAAGGGTGGGTCACCCACTATTCCACGCGGAGCCTGGAATACCGGGTGAACCTGGCCCGGCGCAACTGCCTGTACACGACATACCTGGCCGAGGCAGTCCCCTATGCGGCGCCCGGCGACCTGGGGCCCGGCTGTGTCTCGCTGTACCTGGGCTGCCAGGGTCACGAGATGCCGGGGACCACCTGGTTTGAGCCTTGTATCGAGACGCCGGAAACCGCGCGTTTTGACCTCGACCGCGACAACTTCTACTGGCAGTTCACCCTGCGGGCGCATCGGGCGACCCTGCCGTACAGCCAGGGCCGCTTCCTGCAGCAGTTCCCCGACCTGATCGAGGGGCTAGACGTGCTGTCGGCCATGCGCGGCAACCAGGCCCTGCCAGTGGATCTCCTCGAGCGGCCGGAGTGGGTGCACAAGTCGTTGCGCCAGATCACAGACCGCTACTTCTACTACTACGATGTGCTTTACGAGATCATCCGGGATGAAGTGGGTGGGAGTGTCTTCTGGGCGTGGGCGCCGGGGCGGATGGTGAAGCTGCAGTGCGACTTCTCCGCCATGATCTCGGTCTCCATGTTCGATGAGTTCATGCGCGACATCCTGACCGAGATGACCGAGCGCACCGCTCACAACATGTACCACCTGGACGGCCCGGATGCCATCCGGCACCTTGACGTGCTGCTGGAGGTCCCGCGCCTGAACATGATCCAGTGGACCCCCGGCGCCGGCCAGCCACACACCGATGACCCGGTCTGGTTTCCCATGTACCACCGGATCATCGAGGCCGGCAAGACCATCTTCCTGTGGGTCACCGACCGAGAGCGGCTGGAGCTGCTCAAGCGTGAGTTCGGAGCCGACATGAAGCGGATGATGGTCAACATGAGCGCGCCGACCCTCGACGAGGCAGAAGCGCTGATGCATACGGCGGAGTGTTAGCGTGCAACGGCCGCGCGTCTTCCTCGCCTGCCTGGCCAGCCTCGTGGTGCTCAGTACAGGCTCCCGGGCCGCGACGCTGCAGACCGACGACGGCCTTGCGCTGAACTTGTCAGAAAGCGGCCAGGTTTCGGGCTTGCGGATCGGCGACAGGGACCTGCCCGTGACGCCCGGTGGCGGCTTCTGGGTGGCCGACGTGGCCAGCGCGCAACCGCCGAACCTGGTGCCCAACGGTGACTTTGAGACCCGCGGCGCAGAGCCGCAGCCGGTTCGAGACTGGACCGCAACGGCTAACCCCAACCTGCCGGGCTGTCGCTGGAGCCTGGACGACAAGTCCGGGCGGGCAGGCAAAGTCGCTCGCCTCGACATGCCGGTCACGCACCCCGACCATCCATCGCTTCCCCTGACCGTCGCGCAACCCGTGAAGCTCAGGCCAGGCACACAGTACCGTCTCAGTGTCTGGCTGAAGTGGGCCTCGGTTACCCCGGCGCAGAATCCCGGCGTCTACCTGGTATTCCGGCGCGCTAACGGCCAGGTGCGCCAGGAGGGACTGTATCTGGGCGCAGCGGCCGCTGACCATGACTGGGCGCAGTGGTCGCAGACCTTCACGGCCGGCCCGGATGAGACATCCGCGACTGTCTACTGCAATCTCTACAGGGCCCAGGGGACCGTCTGGTTAGACGACCTGAGGCTGGTGGAGGTCGGGCGCCCCCCCGAGGAGAGCGGGCGCCGGAGACTCACCGCGCCCCTGAAGCGAGACGGTGGAGCGCTGGTTCAGGAACAGAGCTGGGGTGACGCTGGCCTGAAGCTGAAGGCCCTGTACGCCAGCGCCGGGCAGTATCTCTCCGTCTCCGGCCATGTGGAGGACCTCTCCGGCAAGGACCGGGCCGTGGAGATGACCTGGGAGGTGCCGCTGGACGCAACAGGATGGCAGTGGGCCGATGACATCGTCAGTCGCCGGCCCATCGGTCGCGATATGGTCTATCGGACCACCTGGGAATGCCCTGCGGGGCCCGGCTACAACCAGGTCTATCCGTTCACGTCGCTGGCCGACGGAAGCACCGGTCTGGCCGTTGGTGCCGGACTGGCGCAGGGCCCGCGGGTCTACAGCATCGAGTATGACCATGGGGCGAAGCGTCTGCTGGTGCGTTCACACTTCGGCCTGAGTCGCCAGGTCAAGGGGCTGCCGGGCAAGGCCTGGTTTGCTTTCCTCCTCTATCGTCATGACGGCGTCTGGGGCCTGCGCTCGGCCTCGCAGCGTTTCTATGACTTCTTCCCGACTGACTTCGCCAAGCGTGTGCCTTACGAGGGCTATCTGGGCTATGCGAGCCTGGAGACGGCCAACACGCGGACCGGGCCGTCTGCGTTCTACGGGGTCCCGGCCCTGGGCGACTTCGGCCGCGGGTTCCGATGGTTCTGGCACCAGCATACGGCCTATTCCGCTCTTCGCTATGAGACCGATGACCGGACCCATCCTGACGATCGGACGGTGCGACAGTTGCTAGCCGAACTGGCTCAGGCCCAGGGTGATAAGCTTCCCTACCAGTGGAGTTCGGGCGTCTTTGATCTTCTCGGACAACGCCGCCGAGTGACCTGGGAAGAGCCGGCGTGGTCACTGCAACAGCGCCTCTACGAAGATGCCCGCGGACAGATCACGTGGGTAGGTGACAGCCGCTATGAGGAGGCAACGCCGGGCCGAGAAGCCGGATGGCTACTGAACTTCCGGGTGACCGAGGACCCTGACATTTCTCCGGCTGTGCGGGACAGCCTCATGGCGGCTATCCGGCAGTGGGAACGCGATGTGCCCGACCGCGCGCCTTTCACCTGGTGCGTAAGCTGCGACGGCACGGGCTTTGTCGGGCGTGAGTTGGACTTCCGACCGGAGCACATCGCCAGCAGCGCGGCGCCGCTGACCTACGACGCTGCTAGCCGGAAGGTGGCCGTGGCCGATGTGACCTGGGAGTGGAACAGCAAGGTCCTGGGGCCGCTGAGCGCCAGGCACCAGTTCCTGCTGCATCGGAACTTCGTTTGCGGCACGCCGTTTGTTGGGGCCAACAGCCCCTTCGTGGACATCGGGCTCATCGAATGCCAGCACGGCGGCTATGGGATGGACGAGGCCACGGACCGGTACGTGAGAACCATTGGTTACCGGCGCATCTTCCGCTACTGGTTCTACCCTGCCAGCGGGGCAAAGCGCGATCAGAGCATCCACGACATGTTCCACCGTGGTCTGGTCTATGCCGTCTACCCCCACCTGGTGCCTGAACCGGAGGCCTACCGCCATCTGTACCAGGCTTTCGTCCCGGTCGTCGAGCAGCTCTCGGCGGCTGGGTGGCAACCAGTGACCATGGCCCGGACCGACGACCCGCGCTTGCGGTTGGAGCGCTACGGCACGGTGGAGACCGCCAATCTCGCCTTCGCCTGCCGCAACGCCGGAACGGAGTCGTTGCGGGCCAGGATACTGCTTGACCCCGCCCTGGGCCTCGACGCGGAGGGCAAGGACCTGATCGTGCGTGACTTGCTCTCGGGGCAGACCGTTACCCCTCTCGCTGAGCAAGGGCGCCTGGCGTTGCCGGTGGCCCTGACGGCCGGGGAGTCCACGGTTTTCTCCGTCCTGCCGCGACGCAAACGCCTGCAGGCCGATCTGCTGCAGGCGGCCGACGCGGTACGCCAGGCGGCGCCCCTGGATACGACCGAGGAGGTCACCTACACCAGCAACCGGGCGGCACAGTTTGTGTCCGACGGGACACCCCCTCAGGCTCGCCCTGAACGTGTGCTGTGCGACGGATGGGTGGCCTACCAGGGCCTCATCTGGACGGCGGGGGAGCCAGTGGAGATCACGCTGGATCTGAACTCCCCCCATCGTCTCCAGGCGCTGCAGGTCCATTGCGGGCGCGGAGAGGCCTATGGCGCTCCGGCCTGCGCCCTGGAAGGGCGCGACGCCGAGGGCAACTGGCACTCGCTGGCCGAACTCCCGGAGCCGCCGCCCGGCGAGGCCGACCCGGTCTCACGCGTGCGCCTCGAGACGCCAGAGGAGTACCAGTTCATCCGCCTGCGCTACCCCGCCCTCACCCGCAACCTGTGGCTGCAGGAGATCGTTATCCACGGCCAGGACGGAGCGATGTTGCGGGCCGCGGAGCGCTTTGAGGTATTGGCCGCGAATCCCAACCCCGATGACTTCGGCGTGGTCAGCCAGTTGGCACTGGCACTGCGCGTGCGGCGGATGCTGGGCCACGACCGGACGCTACAGGAGCGAGCGCTGCAGGCCCTGACGGCCTTCTGCTCCCTGGCCTCCGGCGTGGAAGTCACGGTGCAGGTGCCCGAGGTCATGCCGGCTGACGTTGCCACGCCCGCCTGGCTGGTGGTCAGCAACCGTAGCCACGAGGCTTTCCGCGAGGGCAGCATCAAACTGCGCTTGCCGCCAGGATGGCGGGCGGCTCCCAGCAAGTTCGACCTCACCGTCTATGCCGGCAAGACCGTCAAGCAGCCCCTGGATCTGTTCGCGCCGCCCGGACCGGCACAGTTGTCGCTGCTGGTGACCGGCGTTGTGGGGGCCAATCCCCTCTTTCTGAACACCGGGCAGGCGGTGGTCGCCGAGCGCCCGCTGTCGCTGGTTACCGTCAGCCCCTTTGCTCCTCTGACGCAGGGCGCGGTCGAACTGCGGGTGGGCCTGCACTCCCGGGCCGTGGTCCCCGTGGCCGCCGAGGTTACGCTCCAGTCGCCGGAGGGCCAGCCGCTGGGAGAGCCGCAGGCCGTTACCCTTGCGCCCGAGGCGACCACCGTGGCGGTACTGCCATATACGCCAGCGGGGCCCGGCAGAGTCGCCCTCGCCGTGCGCGTGCGCTATGCGGAGACCGAGGCGGTCTTCCCGTTTGACGTCCACTTCACGGCGCGGCACGGGCTCTGTGCCCGTACCCAGGTGCCGCCACGGGTGGATGGCGACCTGGGCGACGCGGGTTGGCAGATGGCCCCCGAGCTTACCGGCCTGGTGCTGGCCGATGGCCGCCCCGCCACCCAGGCTACCAGCACGCGGTTGCTTTGGGACCAGGAGAAGCTCTACGTCGCCATCCGATGCAGCGAGAGCGCCATGGAGGGGCTGCAAGGCAGTATCATCGGTCGCGATGCGCCGGTGTGGCAAGGCGACGACGTGGCCCTGGTGCTGAACTGCGGCGGCACGTCGTTCAAGCTGGAGACAGGACCCAGCGGCGCCTTCTTCGATGCCCGCGAGGGCGAGGCGAACTGGAACGGTGACTGGCAGGTGAAGACCTCGCGCAGCGCCCAGGGATGGACGGTGGAGGCCTCGGTATCCTGGTCATCTCTGGACTGGGAGCCCCGCCCGGGCCTGGCGCTCGGGGTAAACGTGTGCCGGCAGGAGAAGCCCCACGGCGAGGTGAGTTACTGGATCCCTGGCAACCTCAACGACGGCTGGAGTGTGGGGGCGGTGGTGCTTAGTGGCAGCTAGCGCCCACCGTGTGTTGCTGGCTCTGATGGCGCTTGTGATGGCCACCGCAGGCGCCGGCGCGGACAGCGGTGACCCGCTGGTGTGGGTCGTTGCCGACCACCTGGCCGACCTGCCGCCCATACTCCGCAGCATGCGACTGCCGGTGGCTCTCGTGAGTACCATCGGCGAGTTACCTCGCGGCGCTGCGACTGTGCTGGTGCTCGCCGATACCTACCCCACGCCCCGCCGGCTTACCCTCGCTGACACAGCGCGGCTGCGGTCGCTGACAGACGATGGAGCGCGGGTCTACCTGGAGTTCGTGCAGCCGGAGGGCGGTGGCTCGTGCTTCGGCGTGCCGGTTGATACCACACCCGGCCGCCCGCTCTATGAGCGTCTGGTGGTGTGTGCGGCCATGGGCACGCTGCAGCCCGAGGACCTGCTGGAGGAGCACGATGGCGCCAGTCTGGCCATCGGGCTATTGCCGCCGGATAGCCAGGTCGTCCTGGAGTATGACCGGTGCCTGGGTACCTACCGGCGACAGCCCTGGCCGGAGAATGGCATCTTCGCGGTTACGGTGGATCTCGGTGACCGCATTGGCCTGGAGCAGTGCTCCCAGCGGTATGGCGCGGGACAGCCCAGCTATCGCCCTGAAAGCGTGGAGCTCTGGCTGTCCGACGACGACAAGCAGTACCGCTGCGCCGGCCGTGTCACCGAAGTGGCCGAGACCGTGCAGTTCAAACTGGGGGGCGAGAGCGCCCGATATGTCCGACTGGTGGCCCGCAAGCTGCGGCGCAGCGCGGTGACCGACTTCCTCTTTATGGGCGAGTTGGAGGTGCGAGACACAAGCGGGCGCAACGCCGCTCTGGGCCGACCCTATCGTCTGGAGTCCCCTCACCCACAGGCGGGTGGCGGCTACGCCGATGACGGCCGCAAGCTGACCGATGGGGTCGTAGAAGGGCTCTACACGGACCACCTGTCGGTCGGTTGGAGCACGCCGCTGCCCCGTCCGGCCACGACGACGCCGGCCCTGGTGGCCGTGCCTGTAGGGCGCGGCGAGGTGTTGCTCAGCGCCGGCAGGCTCAGTGACTTCCGCCTGCGGAACTTCCGGCTGACGGAGCGGTGGGAGGAGCTGTGGCGTCAGATCGTGCTGCGGCTCCTGCCCCCGGAGGCGCGAATGGCTGTTGGCGGGCGGTATGTTGCCCTGCAGGCACACACGGAGCCACGGGACTGGGTGGAGCCGGGCACGCCAGTACGTCTGGTCGCGCAGGCCCCGCCAACGGCAAGAGTCGTGGCCCGGCGCACCGGTGGGGAAGCGATCGCCCTGGTGGACCTCGGGGATGGCCGCTGGGAAGCCGAATTGCAGCCGGAAGCCGGCCAGCACCGCTACCTGGTGACGGCGCAGACTGAAGCCGGACAGGCCCGGGTGGTGGTCGCGCTGGAAGCAAGCCCACGGCGCACGCGGTACCGGGAGGCGCTGGACCGCAACATCCGCTGGTTCCTCCGGTCCGGTGTCTTGCCCCGCGCTGACGGGAGCGAAGGAGTCTACTCGCAGGTCTGCCTGGCGTGGCTGGACAGCCAACCACCCGGCTATGACTGGCTCGGGTCACCCTTCCGGACCGACTGCAATGCCATGACCCTGGAGGCTTTCTACCTGTATGGTCTGCTCACTGGTGACACCCGGTACCGGCAGATGGCCTGCAGGATCGCCGATACCGTGGTGGCGCACCAGTTCCAGGATGCCAGCCGGGCCTCGCTGGGGGGATTCCCCTGGCTGTATGAGAGCTGTGATGTGATCTACTTCTGGGACGACAACTGCCGCACCAGCACGGCTCTGACCTGGCTGTACCACTGGACCGACGACGAACGGTACCTGCGCAGCGCTGGCCTGTGCGCCGAGTTGTTCCGGCAGGTGGCCCGCGACGATGGATGCGTCCACCGCCATGCCATCACCCGCGAAGACCTGGACGCCCTGGGGCGTGAAGCCTACCGGGAAGGCGCCCAGGGCGTGGATGCGGACTTCCGACTGATGCATTGGTGGACACTGGCGGCCGCCACAGGCGACCCCATCTACAGGGCACTGGCGGAGACCGTCGGGGACGTGTGGGGACCGGAAGCAGGCTGGCAGGGGCTGCCATATCTGGCGCGGTACACCGACGATGCGGATGCCCGTCAGCGCCTGCATGAACTGGCCACGGCCTGCCTGCGCAGCCCGGCCGTGCAGCGCTATGGCGCGCCGACGGTGGGTGGTGGCGGCTATGAGCTGGCCTACGAGGGAGACTGCGGCATTGCCACCGCGGACGGGGAACCCCTGACGGACCAGCTTTACAGCACGTCTTGGCTCTTCCTGTGGATGCTTCGGGCCTGGCGGGCCACGGGCGATGAGGCCTGCCGACAGGCCTGTGAGAGCCTGGGGGACTACCTGGTGCGCATCCAGATGACCAGCCCTGACCGCCGGCTCGATGGCTGCTGGATGCGGGGCTTTGACGCCGAGCACTGGGAGTATTACGGCGCTCCCTACGACCCTGCCTATGGACCGTACTCGGCCTATACCGGCTGGATGAACGCCATCATCGCCCAGGCACTGGCGTGGTACCTGCTCGATGAGGACCCATTCGTGCTCCTGGCGAAGGCGCCTAAGGGGGCATCGCTGGTGCGGGAACTGCGCGCCCTGAACCCGAAACTCATCTCCGACGGGCCCAATCTGGCGCTCGGCTGCCCCTATACACTGAGCGAGCCGGCGAACCCGGACTATGCCGACGACGGCGGGAAGCTCACGGACGGAGTGATTGACGGGGGGTACGCTGACCATCGCTCGGTGGGCTGGTCACTCCCGGCGGTCGGTGACTCCCTGACGGTCAGCATGGAGCTGGACCTGGGCCAGGAGCGCCCGGTGCGACTGATCACCCAGCAGTATGGTGCGGGACGGGGTACCTACAACCCGGACGAGGTGCAGGTCCTCGGCAGCGCGGACGGACGGCAGTTCGTGGAGTTGGGGTCGCGGCGCTTTGGCACCCACGGCGCCGGGCTCCTGTGGCTGCCGTTGCCGCAGGCCGACCGTGTACGGTACCTGCGGTTCCGGTTCAGCAAGCAACGCCGCGACGACGTGACCGATTTCCTCTTCGTCGGTGAGACCAAAGCTTTCTGAAGCGGAGAGGCGGAGGCTGTGGACGGGCTCTTTGGCGAGTTCGATAGTCCCTTTCGCCAGTCGCTGCGGCGAAGACTGCAGACACGCGCGTGGCGGGAGACGCTCGCAGCGGGCCAGGTCGAGCTGGCCCGCCGCCGCATACTGACGCCACCGCCGACCGAGAATGTCTTCGCCCTGCCGGTCGAGCAACTCGTGACGCTCAATGGTGGCCGAGTGCAGGCCATGATCGCGAACGGGGAGCGGGACGAGGAGCGGCTGCTAGCGGCGCTGGGGACCTGGCCCGACCATTGGCCTGATGAGGTGCCGGTGCGTCTCTCCTTCCTGGGCCTGAACCTGGGCTTTGCCTGCGACATGCAGCCGCGCTGTGTCTACTGCAATCAGCAGCCGGTGCAGGAGTCTATGACGGCGGCCCGGTGGAAGGCCCTCCTGCGGGACCTGCGGCCGTGCGAGGGCAAGGGCACGTATGTGTACCTCACCGGCGGCGAACCGCTGATTCTGGGAGAGGCGCTCTGGGGGCCACGGGGGCTCATCCGGACCGCCACAAGAGCCGGGGCAGCGTGCAACCTGAACACGAACGCCCTGCAACTCACGCCACGGGCCGCTCTGGGGCTGGTCAGCGCCGGTCTGGGCCGCATCCACATCTCGCTGGACTCTCACCGCCCGGAGGTGCAGGATGCCATCCACCGCAAGCGCGGACGCTGGCGACAGGTGCTTCGCGGTCTTGGCAACCTGCTCATGGCGCGGAGCCTCCTGGGTGTCAGCCACCCCATCGTCCACCTTAACTGCGTGTTGACGAAGCTCAATGCCTGGGATTTCCCGGACTTCCTGCGCTTCGTTCTCGGGATGAAGCCTCTGGTCGCGGGTGCGGTCAGTCGCGACCTGGACCTGCACCTGATACCCGTGGGCGGAGAGCGTAACCGCGACCTGCGCTTGACGGCGCGCGAGTACGAACGCTTCTTCACCGAGACCTGGGACGCGGCCGACGCGGTGTGGCAGGAGTATCAGGTCAGGCAGGGGGTCCCCGAGGAGCAGCGGGGCCGGTTGCACGAGAAAGTGCCCTTCATGAGCCCCTACCACCGGGTCCAGCAGAGAGGGGACCTGCGCCAGTGGGCGGAGCGGGCCGGGGCCGGGCGACCGGGCGATCTCGCCCTGACCCAGCGCTGCTATGTGGCCCCGACCCAGGGGTTCGTGCTCCCGGATGGCAGCCAGTATTGGTGCGGCGGGCACACGGTATCTCGTCCGGCGCCGGTGGGCCACGTCTTCCAGGCGTCAGTCGAGGCTAATATCCGCCACTCGATGCCCCAGCTACGAAGTCTGCCGGGGCCCCAGTGCGCTAACTGCCCCGGGGCGACCCAGGCCATCAACCAGACGGTCGAGGCAAGGCTGAGGCAGACCATCCAGGAATGGCTGCATCCCCCGCAGTCAGCCGGCGACGCTCCTTTGACCCCTGATCGGCTCTTCGAGTAGCCCCCTGTGCCAGCGCTGCTGGCCGCTCCAGGCAGGTCTCAGGGCCGCGAAGGCGAATCTGCGCCCGAAAGGCGGACCGAGGAGGCCCGGCATGCCAGACCTGCCCCGCGTGCGGTACGACCACTACTACGACCACGCCGAGCTATCCGCACACCTGCAAGCGCTGGCCGAGGCAGCACCCGGCCGCGTGCAACTGCATGCGCTCTACACGACCCCCGAGGGGCGCGAGGAGTGGCTGGTGGAGGTCACAGACTTCAGCTCACTGGGCAGCGACGGCCGACCCGCCTACCTCGTACACGCCAACCTGCATGCCCCTGAAGTCTCTGGCACCACGGCCTCCCTGCGGCTCATCGAGCGGCTTCTCACTGACCCGAGTCTGGACGATCTGCTACGGGATATGGTCTTCTATGTCATCCCTCGTGTCAACCCGGATGGCGCCGAGTACGCGCTCAAGACCAGTGGTCCGATCCGCAGCAAGTTTGAGATTCGCCCCTGTCGCAACGGTTTGGTGCCGCAGGATGTCAACGGCGATGGCATGATCCTTAGCATGCGCTGGCAAGACCCCTTTGGCCCCTATGTGGCCGACGACACGGACCCGCGCTTGCTGCGCAGCCGCGAGCCCACGGATGAAGGCCCCTTCTATCAGATGACGACCGAAGGCGTACTGCTGGACTACGATGGCGGCCCCATCCAGCAGGCAGTGCGTGGCTTTGACTTCAACCGCAACTGGGGCAGTAACTGGCAGCCTGAGCACATCCAGTGGGGCGCCGGGGACCACCCCTTCTCGCAACCTGAGATGAAGGCCGTAGCCGACTGGGTCTATACGCACCCCAACATCATGGGGATGCTGGGGTTTCATAACGGAAGCAATGCGGTCCTGCGGCCTTCGGCCACGGTGGCTGACGAGGAGTTGCGCCCGGCCGACCTGAAGGTGATGAAGCGGCTCTGCGCCGAGGGGTCAGTGCTGACCCGGTTCCCTTCCCGGGCGGTGCGTATGTACAAGGCCGACAACGCCCCCCCGCTGTCGCTGCAGGGCCATTTCACTGACTGGGGCTATTTCGGACTGGGTCTGTTCGTGTTTGAGATCGAGTTGGGCAATAGCTACAACGCGGCCGGGGTGACTACCGAGGAGTTCTTCGCTGCGGACGAGGAGACCCGGGAAGTGGAGTTCCGTCGCCGGGTTCTGCGCTTCCTCGACCAGCGGCCGGGGAAAGCGGCCTTCGTGGACTGGCGCCCTTGTGACCACCCGCAGCTTGGGCGAGTGGAGATCGGGGGCCTCAGAACCGTTGACTACTGCTGCCCGCCTCCAGAATCCATGGAGCAGATCGGCAGCAACTGCACCGACTTCATCGTCAGCCACGCCCGCCATCGTCCCCGCCTGGTGCTGGACAAGGTTCGGGCCGAGCACATCGCCGGCGGCGTCTACCGGTTGCGCGCCACCGTGGGCAACAGCGGTCTGCTGCCGACCCATATCACCGAGCAGGCCCTCAGCCTGGCCCACCGCCCGCCGGTCACCGTGCGTGTCCTGCCGGACGAAGGCGTGCGCGTGGTGTCCCGGGGCGCGCTGGTGGAGATTGACAGCCTGCCGGCGCTAACCGGTTCGCGGGACCTGGAATGGTTCGTCCACCGCGAGGCAGCCGCAGGGGTGGTGGAGATCGTGGCCCAGCACCCGAAGGCGGGGACAGCCAGAGCCCGGGTGCAGTTGGCCTGACGGCCGCCAGCCGAGGAGACTTGCGCATGTCCCGTAGGCCCATTCATCGGCGCTACTACACACCCGGCTTCCACTCCGATGTGGTCTGGATTGAGGACCAACGCGATTACGCCATCGTGTTGATGGGGTGCATGGCGCAGAACCTCCAGGCCTGTCGCGCTGACCCGGGCTATGGGGTATTCCTCCACGAACTGACCTACCTCAAGCCCTACCTCGACTCCCACCCGGTCGAACGCAAGCTCGTTCTCGACCTCATCCGGGCCGGCCGCATCGGCACCGGCGGAGCCCACAGCCTCCCCTCAACCAACCTCATCAGCGGCGAGGCGTTCCTGCGCAATTTCGCCTACGGCCGGGCCTATCAAGAATCCCTGGGCGACACACCCGAGGTGGCGATGCTGTGGGATGTCTTTGGCCACTGCTCACAGCTCCCGCAGATGCTGACGGAACTGCGATTTGCCGGGGTCATCTGGTCCAAGGACATACGGGGAGTGCACCCCCTCTTCTGGCACCTCGGGCCCGACGGCACTCGCCTGTTGACCCGCCGGGTCATGTACGGTCATGTCACGGCGCCCCGCAAGGCCTGTCAGCGTTACCTGCAGGAGTGCCTGCCGGAGATAGCCGGCCTGGGGCACCCCGTTGACCTGCGTCTGGATTGCGGCGACTTCAAGCCCCCCACGGCGTGGATCGTGGGGCGAAGTGCGGAGTTAGCCGCCGAGCCTGACGCTGAGACGGGCTGTTGTGGCGTGCCAGACGCCCCGTGGCTCATCAGCGGCCAGGCGCACCGTCTGTACTTCCGTGAGATGCACGAGGCCATTGCGGCGAAGCGTTTCTTCGTCCCGACGTGTGGACGCGACCTCGAGTGGCACCACCAGGGCACCGGACTGACCCACATTGACCTGAAGATCGCCAACCGACGGGCCGAGAACGTGCTGGTCAGTGCCGAGAAGTGGTGCTGCTTCGCCGAGGCGCTGGGGCTGCCCTACCCCCATCGGGCGCTGGACAAGGCCTGGCGACAGGTTTTCTTCGGCCAGCACCATGACGCCATCACCGGGCCCTGCAACGATCGCAGCTACCTGGACCTGATGGACGGCTACCGCGAGGCACTGGAGCTGGGTGAGGCGGCTCAGGACGCTGCTCTGGCCTGCCTGGCTCAGGCGACCGATACTCGCGGCCCGCGGGGTTACCTGGCCCTGGTCGTCAGCAATCCCTGCAACTGGCGGCGCACCGATGTGGTGGAGACGGCTATAGTCCTGCCGGATGGATGGAGCGGCCTGCGACTCCAGGATGGCGCCGGGGCCGACGTGGTCTTTGAGGTGGAGTGGACGGAGCCGGGGTCAGCTCTGACCCTCCGCTTCGTAGCCACGGTCCCGGGCCTCGGGCAGACCACTTACTGGCTCGTGCCCGGCGATGGCCCCCTGCCTGAGGTGCAATCCCGCGAGGGGGTCACCATCGCCAGCGACCTGTTCCAGGTGGTCGCTGACCCGCGTCACGGTGGCCTCGTGAGCCTCTACGACAAACGCCTGCAGTGCGAGCTCCTCGGAGGTCAGGAGCCCGGCAACGAGCTCCTGGCCCTGGAGGAGGACTTCACGGGCCACCCGGAACCCCCTTGGGAGCTGAACACCTCCGGGAAACACTGGCTCTCACGGGACTACAAGGCCGAGCTCGAGGTGCGCGAGGGGCCGGTGTCGGCCACACTGATCGTTCGCGGCAAGTTCCGCGACTGTCGCCGCGAGCAGCATGTCAGGCTCTACCAGGGGGTTGGTCGCCTCGAGTTCCGGACCGTGCTCCGGCGCTACCAGGGCCGCGAGACCATCTACGCGGTGGCCTTCCCGGCGGCCTTACCCGGTGCTACGCCAGTGTACGACGACCGCTTCGGCTGCGTCGTCAAGCGGCGCAGCCGCGGGCACCTGGACTTCCGCACCTGGCAGTGGCGCAACTACAGCGACTGCGGCGCCCGCCGGGCCTACCAGTGGGTGGACCTGTCCCATTCCGCCATGCTCGCCATCACCGATGGTGCGGCTACCGTTGCCAGCCACGCGCTCGGGCCGATGAGCCTGGTGCTCACCCGCAGTGAGCCGGTCGAGGAGGCAATGAACAGTCTGCAGGAGGCCCTCGTCAGGCGCGGGGTGCCCTGCACCGTCTTCCACGATGATTGCGACCGGGAGCAGCGCTGGTTCCTGCCGCACCAGGACTCCACGATGCCGCAGGAGAGCCCGGACGAGGACCTGCCCTGGGGCACGGCCTTCCGCGTCATCGCCGACATAAACGACACGAATCTGCTGTGGCAGCGCCTGCGGTCTGACCTGACACCGGAGCAGGCCGAGGCGCTGGGCGAGGAACGCTGTCGGGAAGGGGTGGCGGTGCGGTTCATGCGTGATACCCACGTGCCGGGCGGCTGGGAGCCCCTGCCCACGTTGGTGGTCAGCGCGGCGGATGAGCGCGCCCTGACCACGGCTCTGCATCGGCTCGCCAGGGAACTGACCGAGACCGGCCGCCTGTCCCTGCCCGCCGAGGCTGACCTGACCGGGACTAGGACGGTGCTGCCAGACCACGGCCTGGCTCTCCTGAACCGCGGAACGCCGCTGCACTCGCTGGAGGCCGACGGCACCCTGGTTCTGATGCTCATGCATGCCGTCCCCTGGGCGCGGTCGCCATGGGGGCCGGATCGCCTGGACTTCCATCTGGTCGCCGAACACAAGACCCACGAGTTTGAGTACGCCCTCTACCCTCATGCGGGGACCTGGCGCGAGGGCGGAGTGGCGCAGGCCGCCTATGAGTACAACAACCCCCTGATGGTGCGGCAGACCGACTGCCACCGAGGCAAGCTGCCGCCGGAGTTGAGCTTCTGCGATGTGCAGGGCGGTATCGTCACGGCACTCAAGCCCACCGGCTACCACCTCGCCCGCGGCGAGGCGCCACCGGGGCCGGAGGAGCGCACCTATGCCCTGCGCGTCTATGAGCCCACAGGGCAGCCGGCTGAACTGCAGATAGAGTGGGCCGGGGGGCTGTTGTCCGCCCAGCGCGCCAACGCTCTCGAAGAGCCGCGCACGGACCTGGAGCTGCACGAGAGCCTGGCCAGGGCGTCACTGAACGGCTTTGAGATCGCGACTTGCCTCCTGACGCCCCGTCGCAGCCGCAGGGCGCCCTTGCCTGCTCTGCCCGATGACGTCCCCTTGCCGCCGGAGACCGAACGAGGCATCGTTCCGGCCCGATACTGGCTGCACAACGTTGGCGAAGCCCCCCTGGGTTTCGTGCCGGTGGCCCTGACCCTGACGGGTGACGTGCAGTTGGACACCCACGTCAAGCATGGCGGGTATACGGTCAACCAACTGACGGTCGGTGTCGCCAACAACACGCCGGAGATGGCGCGAGGGGCCGTGCGCCTGTTGGTCGGCGACGGCTGGCGGGTGGAGCCGGCAATGGTGCGCTTCTCGGTTCCGCCGCGGGGCGGCAAGGAGTATCCGGTTACGCTGCTCTTTGAGACCGACCGCCGCGACGGCCTGGTACGAGCCCAGTTGGACTGGGACGGGCAAACCTTCGAGGACACCATCGTGGTGGGACAGCCGCCAGCGCCGCGATGGAAGGCTAAGCTGGGCAAAGAGCGCGTGCGCGTGACGGTGACTAACCCCGGTGTAGACGACCTGAACGCCGATCTGTACCTCATCGCTCCCCATGAGGCGTGGCGTGAGGTCGGCCCGCGGCGCCAGGTGATCTCGTTGGCTGCCGGCGAGAGCCAGGCCTACGACTTTCCCCTCAGGCCGAGCTCCGGCCGCGACCAGCGTGACCTGTGGCTGGTGGTAAAGCTGGCCTACTGGGGGCGCGTTGAGTACCGGCCGGTGTGGCTACCATGATGTCGCCAGCACGCGAAGGCTTTGGCTGCCCATGCAGATAGCGCTCTTTGTGCCCTGTCATGTGGATCAGTTCATGCCCCAGGTGGCGGAGGCGGCTTACCGGCTGCTGCGCAGTCTGGGGCACAATGTGGTGGTCCCCGAGGCGCAGACGTGCTGCGGCCAGCCGGCCTACAACGCTGGCTACTGGCCCGAGAGTCGCCGCATCGCCCGCAACTTCCTGCGCGTCTTCGGCGAGCATGGGACGATTGTGGCGCCGTCGGGCTCCTGTGTCTCGATGGTCCGCACCAACTACCCGGGGCTGTTTGCTGGCGAACCAGAAGAAGCGGCCGCGCGGGCCCTCGGCCACCGCGTGCACGAGCTTTCCAGCTTCCTGGTGGACATCCTGCAGGTGACCAACCTCGGCGCCGAACTCCCTGTGACGGTGACCGTTCACGATTCATGTCACGCTCTCCGGGAGTTGGGCGTGCGCGACCAGCCGCGGGCGTTGCTGGCCCAAGTCCGCGGCCTGACCCTCGTCGAGATGGCGCACTCGGAGGTCTGCTGTGGCTTTGGCGGGTTATTCTCAGTGAAATATCCGGAGCTGTCCACCGCGATGGCTGACGAGAAGCTCGACAACGCCCTGGCGACGGGAGCGCAGTACCTGGTGGGGGTTGAGGCAAGCTGTCTCCTGCACCTGCAGGGCCGTCTGCGGCGCCGTGCACTGCCCCTGCAGACCCTGCACCTGGCGGAGCTGCTGGCGTGGGGGAAGGGCCTGCTATGAGCCGCCGCCAGGACTTCGCTCGCTCGCTGGCTGACCTGGACCTGCGGCGCAAGATGGCCGTGTCCATGGCCCAGGCTCTGGGGCACCGGGCGGCGCGAGTGGCCGAGACCCCGGAGTGGGAGGCGCTACGCGATGCGGCCCAGGCCATCCGCGCCTACGGCCTCACGCACCTGGACGAGATGCTGGCCCAGTTCCGGCACCAGTTGGAGGCGCGCGGAGCCCGGGTGCATTGGGCGGCCGACGCGGAGGCGGCCAACCGGCTGATCCTGGACGTGCTCCGGGCCCGCGGCGTCACCCGGTTCGTCAAGGGCAAGAGCATGGCGACCGAGGAGACGCGTCTCAATGAGGCGCTCATCGCCGCCGGCCTGGACCCCGTGGAGACCGACCTGGGTGAGTACCTGGTGCAGCTCTGCGGCGACCGTCCTGCCCACCCGACGGCTCCCGCCGTGCACCTGTCGCGGCAGGACTGCGGGCGGCTCATCTGCCAGCATCTCGGCGCCCCCTACACCGATGACCCGACAACGCTGAGCCTGATGGTCCGCGAGGACCTGCGGTCGGAGTTCCTGCGCTCGCCGGCGGGGATCACCGGGGCGAACTTCGCCGTCGCCGAGACCGGCACCGTGGTTATCGTGGACAACGAGGGCAATCAGGGGCTGGTCTCGGCGCTCCCCGACCTGCATATCGCGCTGGTGGGCATAGACAAGCTCATCCCACGACTGCAGGACCTGGGACCGCTCCTGCGGCTGCTGGCGCGCAATGCCACCGGCCAGACGCTCACCTGCTATACGACCCTCATCAGTGGCCCACGCCAGGCGGAGGATGCCGACGGCCCGCGGGAACTGCACGTCATCCTGCTGGACAATGGCCGCCGGGCAATGCTCGCCGATCCGACGGCGCGCCAGGCCATGACCTGCATCCGCTGCGGGGTGTGCTGCAACATTTGCCCCATCTACAGCAAGGTGGGCGGGCACCCGTACGGCTTCACCTATCCTGGCGCTGTCGGGTCCATCTGGGCGGCCTTTCTCTCGGCCGATCCCGGCGCCGAGGAGTTGGCCCACATCTGCTCCCTGTGTGGGGCCTGCAGTGAAGTCTGTCCGGTGCGAAACGAGCTGTCGCACACGCTGGCGGCCATGCGGCGCCGGCGACACAGGCCCTGGGCCGAACGGCTGGGAATGGGCGCCCTGGCGGCTGTGCTGGCTCGCCCGTCGCTCTACCGGTTGGGCACGCGGCTTCTGCGCTGGGCCTATCCCTTCCGCAGGCTGGGTGCGGCGGTGCCCCCCATCCGGGGTTGGACCCTGGGGCGCGAACTGCCACATCCCCCGAGCCAAAGCTTTCAGGAGAGCCACCGCCGGTGGGGAGGGCACCGCCGTGAGTAGCGATGTCCGCTTGCCGGGGCCGGTCCCGGTGGCTGGGGCCGGGGACCTGCCAGAGGTGTTCACGGCGGCTCTGGCGAGTGTCAGCGGTGAGGCGATCCGGGCTGCAAGGGCAGCGGAGGCGGCGCAGCGGCTGCTGGAGGCTGTTCCGCCCGACGGGCGACCCTGGTTCGTGGCCGAGCGGGAACTCGCCCAGGCGCTGGGCCAGCACCTGCCCGTCACGTGGACGGACCGCACTGGGCTCGCGGAATGCCAGGTGTCTCTGACCGCAGCGGAGTGGGCCATCGCCGACACCGGTACGGTGGGCCTGCTGCTGGACGCCCGCCAGCCCCGCGCTTGTTACCTGCTGCCCGAAGTGCACGTGGCGGTGTGCCGGACCAACGCCTTGCTGCCTACCCTCAGCGACGCACTGTTGCGCCTCGGCGAGCGCGACCAACTCCCAACGGCGTGTGTGTTCGTCACCGGCCCCAGTCGCACCGCTGACATCGAGAAGACCATCGTCATCCCGGCCCACGGACCCAAGCGGCTGATCGCGGTACTGCTCGACGAGATCTGAGTGTCCAGGAGACCCCCGATGAGACCTCTGATCGCTCTTTGGCTCATCACCGGCCCGGCGGCGGCACTGGCCCAAATCCAGGCCCACCTGGAGTACGAGCCGCCTGACCCCGGTCCGGGGTTCGGGCCGAACCTGCTCCTGAAGGCTCCGGTGACGGCTTCGCCCCATTGGAGCGACCGGGTCCCCGAGTTTGCGGTGGACGGGCAGCACGACAACCCCGGCAACCACTGGGCCGCCGAGAATATACCGGTGCAACTGACGGTCCACTTGCCGCAGCCCGCCGCGCTGAACTGCTTGCGTCTATGGACCTTCTGGGACGACCGCCGCTACTACCAGTACTGCATCGAAGGCTCAGCCGACGGAGAGACCTGGACGCTGCTGGCTGATCGGCGTGAGAATAGAACACCGGCCACTGCGACCGGGGAAACCTTCGTGTTCCCCGAGGCGACTCTGTCGCAGGTTCGCGTGAGCTTCACCCACAACTCCGCCGGCAACGGCGCCGGTGGTCATATCGTGGAGCTGGAGGGGTACCGACTGCCGCCGGAGCAGGCGGCGGCGGCCGCTGACCGTACCCGGCGCTGGAGCGCAGTACCGGCCGGCCTGCAGGCGGGCTGGGGCTCGACGGACGTGCGCTACCCGCGAAACGAGCCACCGCAGGCTGACGAGGCATGGTCGAGCGTGGCCTGGCGCGGTCAGCGAGTCAGCGGGCAACTGCTGCTCTGGACCAGGACGGGCGTGGCGCAGGTGCGCGTGGCCCCAGGGCCGCTGCGGTCCCTCTCCGGGAGCGTCATCCCGGCTGCCGCTGTCAGCGCCCGATTTGTTCGCTACGTCCTGGCTGACGGCAAGCTGGTGCCTGATGTTCTGGACACGGCCCGCCGTCTCGACCTGGGGCAGGAGACGGTGCGCCCTGTATGGGTGGCCATCGAAGTGCCTACGGACGCCAGGCCAGGCGTCTATGGCGGCAGTCTGACAGTGGGTGCCCAGGGTCTGGAGCCGCTGTCCGTTCCTTTCACGTTGGAGGTCCTTCCCGCTGTCTTGCCGCCTCCGGCCCAGTGGACGTACTGGCTCGATCTCTGGCAAAACCCCTATGCGCTGGCGCGTTACCATGGGGTGGAGCCGTGGTCACCGGCACATCTGGCGATACTGGAGCCGCATCTTCGCCTCCTGGCGGACGCCGGCCAGAAGTGTATCACCACCACCGTCGTCTACCGCCCCTGGGGCACACAGACCTATGACCCCTACGATTCGATGGTCGAATGGATCCTGGAGCCGGACGGCCGCTGGCGCTATGACTACACGGTCTTTGACCGCTATGTGACCCTGGCCCGACAGTGCGGCATCAGGGGAGCCATCAACTGCTACTCTGTATCCTCATGGACGGGCAGTCTACGGTACCTGGACGCCACCACCGGAGACTACGTGACCGTCGGGGCAGCGCCGGGGAGTCCGGAGTACGCCGAACACTGGGGACGCTTCCTGCGAGACTTCACGGCGCATCTGCGGCGGCGCGGGTGGCTGGGAGTGACCGCGCTGGCGATGGATGAGCCGCCGGCCGCAGTGGCCCAACAGGTGCTGAACGTGGTGCGTAAGGCGGCGCCTGACCTCCGGGTTGCCATGGCCGGGGGCAATCACCCGGAGCTCAGCGACCTCATTGACGACTGGTGCGTGTTCGTCAGCCCACCACTGGACCCGGCCATCGCGCGAGAACGGACTTCCCGGGGCCTGCCGACCACTTTCTATGTGTGCTGCGGCCCGGCCAAGCCCAACACCTTCACCTTCTCGCCGCCCGCGGAGGCCGAATGGCTGAGCTGGTATGCCGCCGCGCAGGGCTACACCGGCTTTCTGCGCTGGGCCTTTGATAGCTGGGTGCGAGACCCGCTGTGGGACACCAGCTATGTGACCTGGCCGGCCGGCGACTGCTTCCTCGTCTACCCTGGCCCGCGCAGCTCTCTACGCTTCGAACGGCTGCGCGACGGCATCGTCGCCTACGAGCAAGTGCGGCTGGTGCGTAAGGCTCTGGCGGCTCGCCGGGACAGGGCAGCGCGGCAAGCATTGCAGGCCCTCGACCAAGCGCTGTCAGGGTTCAGCTACGAGGCGGTGCAGCACACGCCGGCCGAAGAGACCGTCCGCGCGGCCCGGGAGGCCCTGCAGACGGCCGCTCGCGTTGCCTGGCCGGGCTAGCTGCCGGTGCTGGGGGGCCGTAGCTGCCTTAGCAGGTTGATGGCGGGGTAGGCGGCGCAGAGCTCCTCAATGGCCTCGCCGGGCACGCCCTGCTCCGCCAGGCCCCGGCGGAAGCCGCCCAGGGCCTGACGGCGGGCATGGGACAGTCGCATGGCGGTCAGGGCCAGCTTACCGGTGAGCCGGGCGACGGAGCCGGCCGCCTTGCCTAAGTCTCTGGCGCGGGGGCCCATGTCTACTCACCGTGCTTGATGTTGACGTTCTTCAGGACGCCCTGCAGTGTGCCCACATAGCTCTTGGCCATCTCCAGGGCCTCCTGGGCGGGGATACCGCTGTCCACCAGCTCCCGGTAGAAGGCGCCCACGGCGCGCCCCAGCTCCTGCCCCGCCTCGGCGGAAAACAGCGTGGACTTGAGCTGGTTGATCAGCGCCGGGACGCGGTCCCCGACGATGTCCAGCACTTCCCGCAACTTCTCGATGTCATGATCGTGATGCTCGCCCATTGCCGGGTCTCCCTTCGTTACGCCCTGACGATCACTGTCTGCCACAGCGGTACGTCTATGCTCACAGCCCAGCGGCGGCCTCCCAACGCGCGGCCGAGGTGCAGCAGCCGGGTGACCGCCGGTGGCAGCCCATAGGCTTCCAGGGCGGGCAGCCAGCGCTGCAGCACCAGTTCCAGTTCTCCTGCGGCCGGGGTGAGCGCGGCGGCCAGCCGGTCCCAGTTGGCCGCAGGCATCGCCGACACAGCCTCCGCTGCCTCGTGCAAGCGGCACCGCAGGGCGACGGTCTGCACCAGTTGCCGGCGGCACTCCTGACAGCTTGCGACATGCAGGTAAACCTCGGCGACGTGGTCTGCCGCGGCGGTATGGTTGACTACCCAGGGCAGCATCTGTTGCACTTGCTCACAGACCTCGCTCACTCTGTTCACCACCCTCCAGCAGAGCCTGAAGACGCCGACGCGCGTGGAAGGTCCTGGACTTCACGGTGCCCACCGGTACTCCCAGCATCTCGGCGACCTCCTCCTGCGAAAAGCCCTGGTGAAACACCAGCAACAGCACCTCGCGATGCTCGGGACTCAGACGCCCGAACTGCTGCCATAGCTCCACAGTGGCAGTCGGCGTGCCGTGGGCCGCCAGGTCCGGCAGCCCGTCCAGGGGCTGCAGTTCGCGCCGCCGCCGGAGCCTCTCGCCGATCTTGTTGCGGCAGATGCCAAAGACCCACGTACTTGCCCGCGAGGCCTGACGGAACGTGCCGCCGCCCTGCCAGATGGCGAGCATGGTCTCCTGCACCACGTCTTCGGCTTCCTGGCGATCGTGGAGCTGGGGGTAGGCAAACCGCAGGAGGCGATCCGCATAGCGGTCATATAGCTCCCGCATGGCCTGCTGGTCGCGGTCCGCGATCCGCCTGAGCAAGCTTTGGTCATCGGTACTGCCCACGATCGCACCTGCCAGGCTGCTACTATCGGTAAGTAGCGCCAGCCCCGCCGAAAGTTCAAACGGGGCTGGCAGATGAAACACAGCTCTCGTAATTGCGGTGCGTCAGCCCACCAGCGGCCCCCGCGGCACGAAGGTCTCTCCCCGGGCGTTCATCTCGGCGCCAGGCGCCACCTGGATGACCACCTTCAGGGCCTCACGGTCTGGCAGCCCCGCGGCCGCCGGATCGCCCTCCGGATAGAGGAGGGGCGATATCTCCAGCAACGCGATAGCCTGCGGCAGCCCCTCCATCGGGAAGACATGGGTGATGTAGGGGCGTGTCGCGCAGTGTCCTGCCGCCAGCAGGCGCTCGCTCATTCGCATCGCCTCCTGCCGCGTATAGGTACTGCCCTCATTGGCCATGTGCACGGTCAGCGCCTTGTACTCCCACTGCAACAGGTCCAACGTCACCCGCTCCTCCACATGGTGGGTGCCGAAGATGCAGACAATCCCCTCATGGCGCACGGCGTCAATGCACTGCTGCACAACGGTGCGGGTGCCGACGGCGTCGTAGCAGACGTCCGGTGGCGTGGGGAAAGCGGCAGCCACGGCGGCCAGCACGTCTTCCTGGCGCGCATTGATGGTCACATCCGCCCCGAGATCGCGAGCCAGGTGCAGGCGGCTGTCGAGAAGATCGGCCACCGCGATGCGGGCGGCGCCGCGCAGCCGTGCCACCTGGAGTATCTGCAGCCCCGCCGAGCCGGCGCCGATGATGAGGGCATTGTCGGCGAGACGCAGTGTCCGCGTGGCATGGACGGCAATGGGCACCTGCTGTGCCGGGGCGCCTTCCAGGAAACTCATATGGTCTGGCAAGCGGGCGATGTTCACCGGGTCGGCCAGGCAGTACTCGCTGAGTCCACCCGGTGCTCCGGGGGAGCGCAGGAAGACGCGGGTACCCGGCTCCGGCCCCTTGACCCCTGGCCCGACGCGCTCGACGATGCCGCTCACCTCGTGGCCAAAGTGCCCTCCGGGCTGGCAGTGGGGCTTGAGGCCACAGTACTTGTAGTAGACCAGGTCCGTGCGGCTGCAGATCGAGCAGGCCATGACCCGGATGAGCACCTGATCCTCGCCGGGCTCTGGCACGGGCAAGTCCTGCAGCTCGATTTGACTCTGACCGACCAGTTGCCAGGAACGCATTGTGGGTCCCTCCAATGATAGACGGCTCGAGAGGACGTGTCCCCGCCCGGAAGAGGCGCCACTGTCAGAAGCCCAGACCCTTCAGCCATTCCCCGCAGAGCCGTGACCAGCTCGCCACGTGCGGGTCCTCGTCCGCCAGGCCCAGCCCGTGTCGCCCGCTCTGAAACACATGCAGCTCGTATGGCACCTTGTGGGCGGAGAGGGCCTGGGCGAAGAGCAGGCTGTTCTCGACCGGCACCCCCGCGTCGTCCGCGGTGTGCCACAGGAAGGTGGGAGGCGTGTCGGCCGTCACCTGCAGTTCGTTTGAGAGCGCAGTCACCAGCTCCGGCTCAGGGTCATCGCCCAGCAGGTTGCGCATGGAGCCGTCGTGGCGGTAGGGGCCAAAGCTGACAACCGGGTAGCAAAGGACCAGGGCATCGGGCCGGCAACTGAGCCGGTCTATCGGGTCCGCAGCGGTGGGATCGCCGGCGTCGAACTGAGTGCCGACCGTGGCGACCAGGTGGCCGCCAGCGGAGAAGCCGAGCAGCCCGATGTGCGCGGGGTCCACGTCGTATTTCGCGGCATGGGCGCGTATCCAGCGCACGGCACGCTTGGCATCCAGGGAGGGGTACGGATGACGATACGGCGCTACCCGGTAGTCACAGACGAAGGCGTGGATGCCCAGTGAGTTCAGCCACCTTGCAACCGGCTCGCCCTCGTGCGGTGCGCGCCCGGCGTAGCCACCCCCCGGACAGATGATGACCGCCCCGGCACGGTGCCCAGTGGCACACGCATAGGGCGTGATGGTGGGGTTGAACGCCGGGCTGGCCTCATTGAGGCCGGGGGCACCGTCGGGCCAAAGCGGTATCGCGTCAAGCATCAGGCCCTCCAGGGCAGGGGTCTCGCGGCGGGCCATGGGCCCAGCGGGAGTTTGGCCGCTGACTGGTCGGATTCCTGCTTGCCGGGCGCCACAGCGGCAAGAGTGAGAAGACCCCGCCGAGGCGGGGTCTTCTCCAGCGACAAGGGGTCAGAGCACTACCAGAAGATAAGGCGCTTCGACAGCGGACCACCGGGGATGAACTCACTACCCGGCAGCCACTTGGCATGCCCATCGGCGAAGGCGCAGTTGACACCGTCGTTGTGGGTCGGATAGGCGCCGCCGCAGACGTATCCGGGCGAGCGGTAGGCCCAGTTCGGCCAGTAGGCATTGCCGACATAGTAGCAGTTGCCGCGAGCGTCAGACATCATGATGGTCTCCGAGGGGCGGGCGAAGGCGGCCAGGGAAGCGCCGCCGTAGCCATAGGCCCACGGGCCGGAGCTGCCCACGGACGCCTGAGCATACCCCGACGGGTAGTAGTTCATGCCATAGCCCCACAGCGCGGCGGAGTTGCTGGGGCACTTGAAGATCTGCTCGTTCTTGCAGTACGGCATCAGACGGGAATCGATGTGGCCCGGGTTCCGGGTGGTAGCCCAGATCCACATGTCGGTGCGGTCCGGGGCGTTGTAGAAGCTGACGGGAGGCATGTGCGTAGCGCAGATCCTCTCGTCATAGTCCTGGGCGTAGGCCATCCAGGCAAGGCCAAGTTGCTTCACATTGCTCAAACAACTGGTCTGACGAGCCTTCTCCCGCGCTTTGGCGAAAACCGGGAAGAGGATCGCCGCCAGAATGGCAATGATGGCGATGACGACCAACAACTCAATCAAAGTGAAACCACGCCGCATGGTGCGAAGCACCACCTTTCTGCCCCTGACCGGGGCGCATGATAGTTTGTCAACGAGGTGACAGATTAGCACACAATGGCCGCATTGTGCCAGGGTTATTTCGCCGCAGGTCCCTTTTTCTCCTTCTTGTTTGCTAGAGTACGCCTTCGATCCCCCCCAGCAGATGCTGAACATTGACCGCCAACACCTGCTTCAGAGCGTCGGGCGACACGTCCAGCAGTTGTGCGACACCGGCAACAACAGCAGGGAGATTCGCCGGCTCGTTGAGGGCTTCTCCTTCGGGCGTCATGATCACAAAGGGCCGAAAGGGCGCTGGCGGCAGCATGGCTGGGGCGTCAGTCTCCACCAGCAGCCGCTCCAGCGGCACCGCCGCCAGAGCGGCTCGGGCCCGTTGGCGGGCAGGGTCCAGCACGTTGCCGGCAAAGGAGAAGTGGGCTCCCATCGCGGTTAGCTCCGGCAGCAGTTCGGGAGCCCCGCCGTAGGCGTGGACCAGCAGTCCCGCCGGGAGTGGGCCTGCCTCCCGCAGCACCTCCAGCAACCATCCCCAGGCCCGGAGGCAGTGGACCATCACGGGCAGCCCCCGACGTTGGGCCAGGGCCAACTGCTGCCGGAAGCATTGCTCCTGAGCGGTCTCATCCCGGTCGCGCAGCCAGCGATCGAGGCCGATCTCGCCGATGGCGGAGGGCGCAGCGTCCAGGTACTCTTCAAGCCGGTCCAGCCAGTCAGGCGACCGCTCACCCACGAACCACGGGTGCAGGCCGAAGCACGGGATGATGCCGGGGTACTCGCGTGACAGGCGTAGCACCTCGGGCCAGTCGGCCTCGCTGGTGCCGTTGACCACCATGCCGGTTACGCCGGCCTCAGCCGCCCGCCGCATCACGTCCGGGAGGTACGGCGCCAGGACCTCCTCCTGAACGTGATTGTGAGCGTCCACCAGCCCCACGCGGAGCCCGCTCATACTTCTTCAGCGGCCTCCTCCAGGTCCTGCCGGCACACCGGTATGCTGCGGTGATGGTCGCCCGTCATCAGGAGGGCCGACGGGTCCTCGCGGACCAGCTCCACCGCCGCCTCGAACATCGCCCCGGCGTCCAGGCAGCGGACGACGGCGTCGCCGATGAGCACTTCCTGCTGGATGCCCCGCTCCCGCAGCAGGTCGTTGACCCGGTTGAAATCATACGTTCGCGACATGCTATGGAGGCGGGTCGGCAACGGGTGCTGCCGTCCCTCTTCGTCAATGATGGTGGCGCCAGGCACGTTGCGCAGACCGCAATAGAAAAGCTTTTCCTGCTCCTCCACAGCGTGGAACATGGTGCTGCTGTTGTGGCTCACGCCAATCAGCAGGATCTTGCCGCCGCCGCGGGCGATGCGGGCAAAGGGGCTGTGCACACCGCACGGATCCGGTCCGTGGTCAATGGTGATCTCGCGGGCTCGTGGCCCCACGGCGCACAGCGAGTGGGTAACGTGGTGACTGCGGCACACGCCCGGCCACGTCCGAAAGCGTTCGTAAACCTTGCTGGCCCAGGTGGGGGTGTGCAGTACGTCGAAAACCGGAGCGGGGACATCCACGAGCTGGAAGCTGAAGCCCGGCAGGACCAGCGTGCCGCGCTCCCCGACGGCTGCCTGCAGCGCCGCGATGAGTGTCTCTGCCCCGCCCTCCACATGGCCCAGCTTCCCCATGCTGATGTGCGCCAGCACCAGGTCGCCAGGCCCTACTCCGAGTGCAGCCAGTCCCTTCACGATGTCGTCGTGGGTCACGCGTGTTCGCAGTGGTCCCATTGCCCCACCTCCCGCTGCTCCAGGAGCCACTCGAGTGGAACAACCACCTCCTGCCGCAAGAGCACGGGCTCCCCGGCGAGGTGAAAGCTATCCGCCGTATGGCACGGGCGCATGGCCGGCACCTTCGCCGTCAGGGGGCAGTGACCTTCCGCTGTCCTCAGGTCAGACTCTGCCCCAGCAACACTTCGTACATGGCCACGATGTTCTCCGGCGGGGTGTCTGGTTGCAGGGAGTGCGAGGCGCAGGCGATCCAGCCGCCATCCTGGTTCATCACCTCCAGCAGGCGCGCCGTGTGATCGCGCACCTCCTGGACGGTAGCGTGCGGCAGCAGGTCCTGCATGTCTATACCGCCGTGGAAAGTGAGGTCCCGGCCGAACTCGCGCTTCAGTTCCACGGGGTCCATGCCCTGGGCCAGCGGCTGCACCGGGTTGAGGACCTCCAGCCCGAGCTCGATCAGGTCGGGGATGATGGCTCGCAGGCTGCCACAGCAGTGGTATCGCACCCGGCAGCGGTAGCGCCGGACCAGGTCGAACACCTCGGCGATACGGGGCCTGAAGTACTGCCGCCACATCTCTGGAGACATCAGCAGCCCATTTTGGCTCCCCACATCGTCGTTGTACTCGGCCAGGACGATGGCGTCGCCACCTGCCTCCAGCACGCGGCGCAGGCGCTCCAGCAGCCGCTCCTGAACGCGGTCCATCAGCGCCTGGGCCCTGGCTGGTTCCAGGGCCAGGTCCAGCATGAAGCCATCCATGCCCCGGATGAACCAACTGATCTCAAAGGTGCCCCGGCTGTGGGCCATCACGGCCTTGTCGGCCTGCGCTTCGGCGACGGCGCGGACACGGGAGTAGTCCCAGTCATCCGGGTCCATATAGGTGTGGCTTTCGATGTCGGCCAGCGTGCAGGGGCCAGCGAGGGGGTGATGGGCAATGTCTATGTACTCCCCCGTGGGCGTCTGCGCGCGGCGGAAGCCCACCCCCCACAGGTCAATGAACAGGCCGTCGGCCGTCACCTCCCGGGTCGGGTCGGCATAGCAGACTGGCGAGGCCTGCCACTTGATGACCGGGCCCGTCCCTCCCATGTCTACCCCGAAAACCTCGGTGAGGTCGGCATCGTCTGACAGGCCCAGGTACTCCCGCAGCCGACGCACCGTCTGTGGGTGGGCCGAGAAGTCCACCGGCACCCGGTCGGGCTGGCGGTGGTCTATGGCGGCAATGACACGTTCCCTGGAGGTCATGGGGTCTCTAATCTGGACGACCGCCGGTGCTACCGCGGCAGTTCCGGCGTCACCTGGCGACCGGTCAGCCTGCAAGGCGTGCGGCCGAAGAGGCCGCGGCCCCAGGTGATGCGGGCGGGCCTGAGGTCGGCCAGCAGCGATGGCTCGATCGAGGTCTCGCCCCGCACCACACCGTCCTGGAGTACCACCAGACGATTCCGCTCGAGTCGACAGGTCACCTCCGTCGGACGTGGCTCGTACTTCAGCGGTGCGGATAGGTGGCCCGGCAGTGCGTAGCGCCAAATGCGGCCATACTGCTCATAGACCTCGTCCGTCAGGAAAGGCAGTCTGGGGTCGCGCTCCATGGGGCCCTTGGCCGACGTCGCGATCATCAGCGAGTCCTGCCACGGCGCCAGTCCGCAGACTCGCTGGCCCCAGAGGTTCATGACGATGTCGGTGCCATTGGCCTCGTTGTACGCGATGATCTCGCCTTCATACGGGTGGCCGACCTGGTCGGTCAGGGGCGGCTCGGTGAACATCCGGCTGGCCAGGGTCCATGATCTGGCATCGCGGTCATAGCGCCACAACTCGGCCCAGGGCCAGACACCAACATAGAGGTCCCCCCGGTACAGCATGGTGCTTTGCGCCTCGCGGGCGTAGGTGGCCACGCCGGGCATGACGGGCGGGAAGTCCGCCAGCTCAGTGACCGTGTGGCCGTCGAAACGGAAGAGCCTGCCGGTGGGGTACTGCCCGAGCAGCAGGTCGCCCTCGTAGTTCACCGCCGAGTAGATCTGGTAGCTGGTGTTCTCCACCGGCCAGCGGATGACGCGCCACCGCTCGCCGTCGAAGACCGCCGTGGTGCCCCAGTTGGAGACCGTCACCACCTCGCCGTCAAGTTGCCCCCAGACAAACGGCGTCTCCCCCACCTTGCGGGTCTCTACATACTGCATACGGCTGACGTCGGCCTGGGCCATGCCCGGCTGCCAGGGCACGGCGCAGATGCGCGTGAAGCCGCCCTCGCCGGACCGGGTGTGGAAGAAGCACAGGTGACCCGCCGCATAGTACAGGTTGTGATAGCTGCCCTCGGCCGGGGCGGGGAGGATGAGCTGCCCGTCGTACCAGGCCTGGCTGAGCTGATGGACCAGGAGCCTGCCGGCCACCCGCAGGAAACCGTCGCCGAAGCCGGCCCGCTCGCGGTCCAGCAGGTCCGTATCCTGCCACTGCCCCGTTGCCGGGTTCCATCGCCGGACCGTGAGGTCCTTGTAGTAGGTCCAGGCGTACAGGTCGCCGTCCATGTCCTGGACCGACTGGTGGACGATGGGACTGGGGCGAGGGAGCAGCTCCTTTGTGGCCGGTACGTCGGCAGTCGGGCGCACGTAGAACTGCAGAGCATAGCGGTCCAGGCGGGCGCAGGTGTTGTAGATGCCCGGGAAGCCGGCGCCGGCGATGACGCGGCCACTGGCGTCGCGTATCTCAAAGAGGCTGCCAAAGTTCTGACCCAGGTCGGGGCCGAAGTCCAAGGTCGCCGTCACCGTGAGTAGCGGTTCCGCGGCAGCCGCCATTGTCATCACCCCTAGCGACAAGATGACGGCCAACGCAAGTGCGGCGCGCCCTGTCATGCTGTTCCTCCCTAGCCACGACGCTCACTGCGGACTCTCGCTTCGCAGACGTAAGACGCATGACCTGCACGGCTGGTGAAACAAGCCGCCTTCCCCACGTCAGGGGAAGGCGGCCCGCTCTTGGTGCAGCCGCTGTCTGCTGCTACATGGTGCGCCAGTCCTCCACCCACAGCTTGACGCCAAACTGGCGGTCGGCATAGCGCTTGTACCACTTGCAGTGCCCGTCGAAGAAGCCCACATTGCGGCCGTCGTTGTGCGGGTAAGCTGACTGGTAGTGGTACCCATTGGGCAGCAGGGTTCCGGTACGGTATACGCCATAGGTGAGGTCGTCGGGACCATAGTAGCTGGACTCGGCGATCATGGCGCACTGTGCGGGGTAGGGCACATCCCCGTCCGACAGCGGAGCGGCTGGCTTTCGTCCGTTGGGGCCGCAGGAGTAACCATCAATCCGGCTCCACTGCATCACGGCGCAAGCCATCCCGTAGTGCGGGTAACAGTTGTGGAAGCCACAACTGGCGTTGCGTGATGGGCAGCGCATGACCTGCGTGTTCTTGATGTAGGGCTGGATAGCCGCCGTCCAGTAGGCCACGAGGCTGTTGGGGTTCCAGTTATACGGAGAGGGGTAGCACTCGTCGTAGTCCTGCGCGTACTGGATCAGGGCCAAGGCGATCTGCTTGGCGTTTGATAGGCAACTCGCCTGTCGCGCCTTCTCGCGAGCCTTGGCAAAGACGGGGAACAAGATGGCTGCCAGGATCGCGATGATGGCGATCACCACCAAGAGCTCAATGAGCGTAAAGCCTCGTCGCATTCCCTTTCACCTCCTGTCAGGAGTGTGGGCAACGTCTAGGCACTGGCAACACGCCGTCCTGTCTGGGGCACATCGCCTCCTTCCCGATGTAGAACACCTTGTAGATAAGCCTGCATGACCTCCGAGCTAGCCTGGATGTGCTCACGCATCCGGGCTTCAGCGGCATCGCCATCCCCCGTCAGGATGGCCTGGTAGACGCTGACATGCCCGTCTTCAGGCTCTGGAGCTGGCCAGGGCAGGTCCTCATTGAGAGGCTGGAAGTAATCGGGGATCATGAAGGACAGCAACACCAGTGCTCCGGCGTGTCCGACAGCAGCCAGATAGCGGTTGCCGCATGCCTGCACGATGCGCCGATGGAAAGAGAAATCCAGGCGGTTGTAGGCGGCCATATCGAGGCTCTCCCGGGCCTCCACCAGACCCTGACAGATGACGGCAAGCGCCCGCAAGTCGGCACCAGAGGCGTGCGTCGCCATCAGCCGGGCCGCGAGGGGTTCGATCGCCGCACGTACTTCAAAGACCTGGCGCAACTCCTCAGGTGTCGGATGGACAACAAACCGCCCACAGTGGCTCCGCTGCTCCAGCAGGCCCTCGCTGACGAGCCGCGTGAGAGCTGAGCGCAAGGGTGTTCGACTGCACTGGAGCTCTTGCGCCAGTTGCGGCTCGACGAGGTGGTCACCGGGGCGGAGTCTGCCGGTGATAAGCCGGTCGAGGATCGCCTCATAGAGCTCATCTACGCGGGTGGCTTTGCGCGGACGGCCATCGGTGCTGTCAGTGGTACGTTTCATGTTGGTTCTATGGCCTATTGTATACAATATTACGCGAGAGGTATATATCGTATACAATCTGCCGCGTCAAGACGTTTCTCCGTGGCGACATGACCGTAATGCGGCCTGACACAGGGCAGCGAGGGTGTACGGGAAGGGGCGGAACGTTGATGTCGTGCGGGGTACCAGATCCGGAGCCGGCGTCGAGCAATCGGGTACGGTGCCCATCGTCAACAAACGACTGGGCCGCCCCGACACAGGGCGGCCCATGGGTTGATCCCTCTGCTAATCAGCCAGCTCTTGTCTTCCGGGCGGCAGCCGCACCTTTCACCTGCCAAGGCCCAGAACAGGCCACAGGTCGACAGGAAGTGTAGCCATGTCCCCTTTTGGGCGGACGGACCGGGCGGACGCGGACACCAGCCCCGTGGCCCGGATTACTTGCCGCCGCCCATCTTCATTCCGCCACCGCCCTTCCCACCCTTCATGCCACCGGGCATCGCGGCGTTCGGGTTGGGCTCATTCCCGCCCTTCATCATGCCCCCCGAGGGCGCCTTCGAGGCGCTCTTGGAGCTACCCGGGCCACACCCCACAATGATCGTCACTAACATCACAATGACGATGGCGACAGCCAACTTCGACACGATGGCCCTGCTCATTAGATACCCTCCCTTGCTCAGGTCATCTGGATCCGTGCGCGGCAGGCGTCCCCCCGACCACCCCGAGACGACTTCACGGGTAGTGTGGGCCGCACCCGGCTGCGCACGAGCTCTTCGGATACCAGCCGGCCCACTTCACACTGTCCACGGCGGAGGTCTTGTACCACTTGACATGACCATCGGCGAACACGATGTTGAGGCCCTCGTTGTGCCAGTTGCCCAGGCCCGTGGGTAGACCCCAGGGGCTCAGACAGGCGTCCTTGGGGCGTACCGGCCAGTTGACGGCGTCGCAGAAGACGGCGAGCCGCGCGGGCTCTTCGACCACCGAGAGCCGGGTGCCCGCCCAGGCATACTTGCAGTTGTAGCCATAGGCCGGGTACCAGTTCGTGTCCCAGGCTGGGTAAGGCATCCAACCTGAGGCACAACAGCCCGGATCGGGTTGGTCATGCAGATAGGAAGGACACTGGAAGATCTGGGCGTTCTTCACGTAGGGATAGAGGGGGTTCGTGTAGCACCAGCAGGCGCCACCGTAGCAAGCTTGCATGAGTTCTTCGTCGAAGTCCTGAATGTACATCGTCAGGGCGATGCCGAGTTGTCGGCAGTTCGAGGAACAAGAGGCTTGCCTAGCCTTCTCCCGGGCCTTGGCGAAAACCGGGAACAGGATAGCAGCCAGGATCGCGATAATCGCGATCACGACCAGGAGCTCGATGAGTGTGAAACCGCGACGCGTCATACTTGAGACCTCCGATCGAGGTAAGTACGCCTCACGCCTTCAGCGACTCCTGACGCCTCTCCGGCCGATACCAGTTACCACGCTCCTTTCGTTCGCTTGCTGTCTGCCGTGCCGCTTGCGGTCCGTGATCGCGACGCCACTGCCAGACCGCAGGGCCTCGTGCAGACGCCAAAGTCTTACGAGATACTCACCCGTTCCCTACCACTATCTTAACATAGTCCATTCTGCACAGAGTGCACTCCTTGTCAAGGGACAAACTGGGTGAATCGGGGTCTGCCGGCGGCGGCAGGGAGCCTACACCCGCGCAGGGAACTCACGTCCCATGCTTGTCTCTGATTTTGACTATGAGCTTCCGCCCGAGCTCATCGCCCAGCATCCTCCGGCCGAACGCGGGCAGTCGCGGCTCCTGGTCATACCGCGCGACGCTGGCCCCCTCGAGCATCGCCGGTTTGAGGACCTTCCGGAGTACCTCCGCCCCGGCGACTGCCTGGTGTTGAATGATACGAAGGTCCTTCCGGCGCGGCTGGTCGGGCGACGGGCCAGTGGTGGTCAGGTGGAACTGCTGCTGCTGCGGCCGGTAGGCGAGGGGCTGTGGGAGGCTCTCGGCAAGCCGGCGCGGCGGTTGCGGGCGGGGGAGCGGTTGAAATTCGGCCCTGAACTCGCCGCGCAGATCGTGGCCGTTGGCGGCGAGGGGCTGCGGACGGTGCGCCTGGAGCATGAGGGCGATCTCCTGCCTGTACTGGAGCGCGTGGGACAGATGCCCCTGCCCCCCTACATCCGCCGTGACCACCCAGAGGCGGACGACGCCAGCCGCTATCAGACCGTTTACGCCGAGAGACCCGGGGCGGTGGCCGCGCCGACGGCGGGGCTGCATTTCACGGAAGGGTTGCTCCAGCGGATTGCTGAACAGGGCGTCAGTATGGCCCGGCTGACCCTGCACGTCGGCCTCGGCACCTTCCGGCCCATTAGCGTCGAGCGCCTCGAGGAGCATGTGATGCACGCCGAGTGGTACCGCGTGCACCCGGAGGCCGCCGACGCCATCAACGCGGCGCGGGCGGCGGGTGGGCGCATCGTGGCGGTAGGGACGACAGTGGTGCGCACGCTGGAGAGTGTCGCGGACGAGGCCGGAGTGGTCCATCCGGGCGAGGGCAGCACGAACCTCTTCATCACCCCTGGCTTTCGGTTCCGGGTGGTGGACGCGCTACTGACCAACTTCCACCTCCCCCGCAGCACCCTGCTGGTGCTGGTATCCGCCTTCGCTGGACGAGAGCGCATCCTCGCCGCCTACCAGGAAGCCATCGCGGCGAGGTACCGGTTCTACAGCTACGGCGACGCGACGCTGGTCATCTAAAGAGTGGGCGTGAGCGGGCTCACCAGCGTCTTGACAAATCCTGTGGGGGGGGGTATGGTATCTATGGGCCGAAGCCCATGGATGCCGCATACGACGCCGTATGTGGGCAGGCGAGAGACACGGGTGGCGAGAACCATGGCCGGATGGCATGGACGCAGGTCGCTTGCTGTGGGGCTGTTGGCGTTGGGTTCTGTGATGGTCTTCGGCGGATGTGATGAGCAGGACTTCGAGTGGACCCCCCTAAAGACGACTGGAGAGACGGAGGTAGGCCGGGTCGGTGTTACCATTCCCTCAGTCTTTGTCCGCGGGCATGAGAAGGACTATGGCGTCGCGGTCGAGGTCTACTCAGGGTATGAGACCAGTGTCGTTCTGACTACCAGGGTATGTGATCTGAAGGAAGCTTACTACTCTCCAAGCACAGGCACGGGGGACTTCGAGCTTGCCTGGACGGACTACTACGACCCTCAACAGCCCTGGTGCTGGTGGTCAGCCTGGTGGGAGGCTCGGGCTGACCTCGGTGACTTCGGTCACGACACGAAGACCAGCCAGGGAACCTTTACCCCCCTCCGTGTGTCATGTAGTGGCATGGGCTGTAGTCCAGACGTAACCGACCCCATTTACGTCACTGTGGACGCGACGGGTGAGACACCTGGCGGCGTGGGTGTGTCCGCATCCGACTCGTGGTGTGTCTATGTCGAAGCGGGATAGGAGGTGGCCAACATGGGAACGTTCAGAGCGAACAGACGGCCTCGGCATCGCGGCTTCACTCTCGTTGAGTTGCTGGTCGTGGTCGGCATCATCACCGTCCTGGCGGGGATGATACTCGTCGGAGTGTTCGGCGTGCGGCGGAAGGTGGATGCGGTGAGCTGCACCGCGAACCTGCACCAGGCCGGCCTGGCTATCGCGATGTACATCGAGGACTACAAGGCCCTGCCTGTCGCGGGCAACCGCTTCACGCGCGAGGAGTTCGCGCGGATCCGAGCACTGGGCCGCGGCTACGATCCGATGGTAGAGCGCGACCTGGCTGTTATCTTCGGCGACTATGTGCCCAACCGGCGAGCGATGCAGTGCCCGGCGGCGTTGCGCACCGATCCCTACCCGGACACTTGGCGTTCGCGGGCCATGTATGACTTCGAGGACGGTGCCAAGGGGGTCAGAGTAGCCCAGATCCGCACCCCCAAGAGCCGGGCCCCGATCCTCTATGATCCTATACCCCGCCCCCACGGCCTCTGCAACGTGCTGTTCCTGGATGGGCGGGTGAAGGCTTACAAGGTGCTCTATCGCGGCGCGAACGATCTGACCCAGCTCAATGACGGCAGTAAGCCCTGGATGTGGCCGCCGGACTGAGCGAAAGGTGGACTGGATGCAGACTGCGGGCTGGAGGCGACTCCAGCCCGCTCCGTTTGGGGATCGGCCTCGGCCAATGGGCAGGTCCTCGCCGCTCCCGCGCCGAACTCCCGACGTGACAAACCGAAGACAACAATGGTGGTGAAGCCATGTTCAAGCTCAGTGTCATCTCGGACGAGATCTCGCAGGACTTCCAGCGGGTCCTGGACGTGTGCCGGGAGTACGGCGTGCCGATGGTGGAGCCGCGGTCGGTCTGGGACACGCCACCCCACAAGCTGACCGATGAACAGCTCCTGACCATGCGGCGGCTGCTCAACAACGCGGGGATGAGCGTCTGCGCCATTGCCTCGCCCTTCCTGAAGTGCGATCTGGGCGACGCAGAGGCCTATGAGGACCATCTCGCCATCCTGAGGCGTTGTGTGCAGATGTGCCACTTCTTTGACTGCAAGATCATCCGCGGCTTCACCTTCTGGAAGACCGGGCCGGCCGAGGCGGTGTGGCAGCAGCTCCTGGACGCCTATGCCGAGCCCATCCGCATCTGCGAGCAGGAGGACGTCTACATTGGGATCGAGAACGAGGCCAGCACCCACATCGCCACTGCGGCTGAGGCGGAGCGCATGTACAAGGACCTCAACCACCCCCGGATCCGGGCCATCTGGGACCCCGCCAACGAGGTCTACGCGGCCGATGGCGAGTTGCCCTTCCCGACGGCTTTCGAGCGCATGAAGCCCTATCTGATCCATGTGCACATCAAGGACGCAGTGAAGGACCCGGAGGCCGAAGGAGGCGCACGATGTGTGCCGGTGGGGGACGGCGGGTATATTGATTATCCAGGACAGTTGCAGGCGCTGGTGGACATGGGCTATGAGGGAGCGTGTTCGCTGGAGACGCACTGGCGGATCTCCACCGCGCTGGATGAAAACCTCCTCAACCGTCCTGGCGGCGCAGCCTTCTCGCAAGGAGGTGAGGAATCGTCTCGCGTGTGCCTTGAGAAACTCAAGGCCATGGTCGCAGGCCTGAAGGTTTGACCCCAGGCCAATGCCTTGAGCATGATTGACCAGAGCTTGCTTTTTCGCTGGCGATGGACGGTTCATAATGCTCTCGGCAAGCCGCACGTATCATACCTTATGGGAGGTGGAGGAATCATGCGTCGTCGCGGGTTCACCCTGATTGAGCTGCTCGTCGTGATCGCGATTATCGCGATCCTGGCGGCCATCCTTTTCCCGGTCTTTGCCAAGGCACGTGAGAAGGCCCGGCAGACGTCTTGTCTAAGTAACGTAAAGCAGTGGGCGCTGGCTTCCATGATGTACGCCCAGGACTATGACGAAGTGACAGTCCCGACCTACTCGTACAACCCCGCCGGGCCGATGACCAGCTGCGGCAACCTCATGGGCTGGTGGCAGATGCTGGAGCCCTATGTCAAGAATACGCAGCTTCTCGTCTGCCCTTCGTACCACCACACCTGCGTCTGGAACAGGCCCATCAGCTACGGCGTCAACTCGCTGGTCATGTACCGCAGCCTGGCCGTCGTCAAGAATCCGTCGGAGATCATCCAGTTCTTCGAGAACAAGGCCTACCTGGAGATCCATACGCCTGACTTGAATGCCGACTATGTGCCGAACTGCTCCAGTTGTGTCTCCAAGCAGCATAACGATGGCACCAACTTCGGCTTCTGCGATGGCCATGCCAAGTGGCTGAGGGTGAGCAAGCGCGAGAACTGGTATCCGTGATCGGCCCGCTTGCAGCGCGGCTCACACAACAGCGGCCCCCTCCCGACGGAGGGGGCCGCTGTGGCGTTCAGCGTGGTGCGGATCAGATCAGACTGGTGCTGAAGTAACGTTCCGCCCGGTCGGCGAGGATCGTGACGACATTGCCGTCGGTAAAGGCGCGCGCGGCGCGGATGGCGGCCCAGACGTTGGCGCCAGACGAGGTGCCCACCAGCAGGCCCTCCACCCGCGCCAGTTGGCGGGCCGTGGCGATGGCCTCGTCGTCGGTCACAGTCACCACGTGGTCTATGAGGCTGGTATCCAGGACCGGGGGGATAAAGCCGTCGCCGATGCCCTGGATCTGGTGCAGGCCTGGCTCCTGGCCCAGCAGTGCTGCGGCCCCGGCCGGCTCGACAGCGATGATCTGGACGTCCGGGTTGCGCTCCTTGAGGTACTTGCCGACCCCACCCAGCGTGCCGCCGCTGCCAATGCCAGCCACGAAGGCACCGACCTGCCCCTCCGCCTGTGCCCAGATCTCGGCGGCGGTGGTGTCGTAGTGGCAGCAGGGGTTCTCGGGGTTCTCGAACTGCTGGGGCATGAAGTAGCCCGGCTGGGCGGCCAGTTCGGCGGCCCGGTCCACGGCGCCCTGAATGCTGGCGGCGGCGGGAGTCAGCTCCAACTCCGCGCCCAGGGCCCGGATGATCTTCTTGCGCTCCTCGCTCATGTTCTCCGGCATGCAGATGATTACGCGGTATCCCTTCTGGACGCCAACCAGCGCCATGCCGATGCCGGTGTTGCCGGAGGTGGGCTCGATGATGGTGTCGCCGGGTTTGAGCTTGCCCTCGGCCTCGGCGCAGGCGATGAGGCGCAAAGCGATGCGGTCCTTGATGCTGCCGCCGGGATTCAGAAACTCACACTTGCCAAACACCGGGAAGTCCGTAAGCTTCGCCAGACGAAGCAACGGGGTGTTGCCGATCAGGTCCAAGACACTGTCGTGCCACATGGAGACGGTCACCTACTGCAGGAGCAGAATGAGCCATCATCTTACCCTGCCTCCGCTAGCAGGGCAAGCGCAGAATGACAGGGTGGCGACTTCGCTCTTGACAGGCCGGGCGTTTGGGCCTAACATACGGCGCAACAGGTAATCAGGCATGTTGGTGACACAGGTGGTATTCAGCTTTTGGGCGTGGCGTGAGTTCGCATAACCTGCGGGCGCCCGGTGTGCTGACCACCAGTTAGCCAACCAGAAGCAAAGAACCAGCCGTGGGCCCCGCAGAGGGTTCACGGTTTTTTGCGTTGCCGTCTGGGTTCTGTGGACGTCCATTCTTACCCACGCCCTGGGCGCACAGCAAACGGAGCGATGACATGGTAGTCCTATCTGGTATCCAACCCACGGGCCGTCTGCACATCGGCAACTACTTCGGAGCGATCCGGCAGTACATCGAGCTGCAGGACAGGCCCGACCATCAGTGCTACTACTTCCTGGCCAACTACCATGCCCTGACGACCATCCACGACGGGGCGGCACTGCGACAGCAGACGTTGGACGCCGCCACGGACCTCCTGGCGCTGGGCCTGGACCCGACCAAGGCGCTGCTTTTCCGCCAGTCAGACGTCCCGGAGGTCTGCGAGCTGGCCTGGATCCTGAGCTGTCACACGCCAATGGGGCTGCTGGAGCGTTGCCACGCCTATAAGGACAAGGTCGCCCAGGGCCTGCCCGCGGACCACGGGCTGTTCGCCTACCCGGTGCTCATGGCGGCCGACATCGTTATCTACAACGCCAACCTGGTGCCGGTGGGACAGGACCAGAAACAGCATGTGGAGGTCACTCAAGACCTGGCCCAGCGGCTGAACCACCGCTATGGCGAGGTCCTGACTGTCCCTGAGCCCTACATCGTGGAGAGCACAGCGGTGGTACCGGGAGTTGATGGGCGGAAGATGTCCAAGAGCTATGACAACACCATCGGCATGTTTGAGCCCGAGAACGTCGTAAAGAAGAAGATCATGGGGATTGTCACGGACTCCACGCCGGTCGAGGCGCCCAAGGACCCGGAAAACAACACGGTTTACCAGCTCTACAAGCTGTTCGCCACACCTGAGCAGGCCGCGGCCATGCGCGACAGCTTCCTGGCCGGCGGGACCGGCTACGGCGAATACAAGAAACAGCTTCTGGCTGCCTTTCTGGAATACTTCGGTCCGGCCAGGGAACGCCGGACGCGGTACGAGGCTGACATGAGCTACGTGCAGGATGTGTTGGCGGAGGGCGCACGGCAGGCTCGGGCCGTGGCCCGGGAGACACTGGACCGGGTACGGGCGGCAGTAGGCATCTAGAAACCGCGACCATTGGGACGGGCACTTCCGCCGGCGCTGGGTGTGCAGACAGCAGTGTGCCCGCCACCGGTTACGGGTCCAGGCCAGAGGCGGAGGGGCATTGGGGACGACGGCGGGCGGAGACTTGCCACCAACGAGACCCCCGGCCGGAGCAGCCTGGGGGCGGAGCTCGCGGAGTTCCGCGCCTCGACGAAAGAGGGTGATGCTCATGGCAGAACAGACGCTCTGCCGGGCCTTCGGGGCCCGGTCAGTCGCCCGTTCGTCCCAGGGCTGGGCCTGCCTCGGGCGTTGCGTGTGAGCCCATGTTGGGGCCGGCCCAAAGCCGTCCCGGGAACGAGGTGAGGCATGTACACACCGGACTTCGAGACTTTCCTGCAGCGTGCCCAGCACGGGAACCTCATTCCCGTCTACCGCGAGATTCTGGCTGACCTGGAGACTCCGGTCTCAGCCTACCTCAAGCTCGAGCAGATCAGTGACGGCTATTCCTTCCTACTGGAGAGCGTGGCCGGCGGCGAGAACGTGGCCCGGTACTCCTATCTGGCCTGCAGCCCCAGCCGGTTATTCAGCAGCAAGGGCCGCGAGGTCACCATCCGCCGAGGCAGCGATACACAGACCATCGTCTTGCCGGAGGACGAAGACCCCCTCGATGAGCTGAAGCGCCAGTTGGCCGCCTACCGGTTCGTCCCTCTGCCGGACTGGGAACGGTTCTCGGGCGGCGCGGTAGGTTACCTCAGCTATGACATGGTTCGCTTCTTTGAGGACCTGCCGGACGAAAACCCTGACGACCTGGGCCTCCCCGAGAGCCAGTTCATGTTCGCCGATACGCTGGTCGTCTTTGACCATGTGCGCCACCGCGTGCGGATTATGGCGATGGCCGCGGTGGGCGAGGATCCGCAGGCAGCCTATTGGGAGGCCGTTGGTCGCATAGACCGTATGGTGGACGTGCTCACCGGCCCCATGCCGCAGTCACCGGCCCGCCCGCCGAGCCCGGCGACCATCCCTGATGACCCGGCCGGGCTGCCCTCCACCATGACCCGGGCGCAGCACCGGGAGGCGGTGCTGAAGGCAAAGGAGTACATCGCCGCCGGGGATGCCATTCAGATCGTGCTGGCTCATCGTCTGCAGGCGCAGATCAAGGTGGCGCCCTTCGACCTGTACCGCGCCCTGCGGGCCATCAACCCGTCCCCGTACATGTACTATCTGAGCTTCGGCGACCTGAAGATCATCGGCGCCTCGCCGGAGATTCTCGTCACCGAAGACGCCGGCCGTGTCGTGACTCGTCCCATCGCTGGCACGCGGCGGCGGGGGAAGACCCGGGAGGAGGACCTGGCCCTGGAGCAGGAGCTTCTGGCCGATGAGAAGGAGCGCGCCGAGCACATCATGCTGGTAGACCTGCACCGCAACGACATCGGTCGTGTCTGCGAGCCGGGCACCGTGCAGGTGGACGCGCTGATGACCGTGGAGCGCTACTCCCACGTGATGCACATCGTGTCCAACGTGGTGGGCAAGCTGGCCGCCGACAGGGACCAGTTCGACGTCCTGCGCGCCACCTTCCCGGCGGGGACGGTCTCCGGGGCGCCAAAGATCCGGGCCATGGAGATCATTGAGGAGCTGGAGCCGGTGCGCCGCGGGCCCTACGCCGGGGCGGTGGGCTACTTCAGCTTCTCCGGCAGCATGGACACCTGTATCACCCTGCGGACGCTCGTGGTGAAGGGCAACACGGTCTACTTCCAGGCCGGCGGCGGCATCGTGGCGGACAGCGATCCGGATGCGGAGTACCAGGAGACGTTGCACAAGATGGGGGCACTGCTGGACGCCGTGCGCATGGCAGAGCGGGGGTTGGTGTAGGCGTCCCTGCCCGTGGGAGCGGCCGGGCCTGCTCGGCCTGCCGTCTGGGAGCGCTGGGTCGGCTGAAGCTCGGGCCCGGCACGCTGACAACACAGGAGCACAGCATGCTCATCCTGCTCGACAACTACGACAGCTTCACCTACAACCTGTACCAGTACCTCTCGGAACTGGGCGAACAGGTCGTCGTCTACCGCAATGACAAGATCACAGTGGAAGAGGTCGAGCGTCTCCAGCCCGACCGCGTGGTCATCTCGCCCGGCCCGTGCACACCCGATGAGGCCGGCATCTCCATGGCGCTCATCCGGCATATGGCCGGCAGGGTCCCGGTGTTGGGCGTCTGCCTGGGCCATCAGGCCCTGGGGCAAGTGTTCGGTGGGAAGGTGGTGCGGGCGGGACGCCTGATGCACGGCAAGACCTCCCCTATCTATCACGATGGCAAGGGGCTCTTCGTCGGTCTGCCCAATCCCTTTGAGGCGGTGCGATATCATTCCCTCCTGGTGGAGAAGGAAAGCCTCCCTGACTGCCTGGAGATCACCGCCGAGAGCGACCAGGGGGAGATCATGGGCCTCCGTCATCGGGAGTATGTGGTAGAGGGGATACAGTTCCACCCGGAGTCCATCATGACCGCGGTGGGCAAGGACCTGCTGCGGAACTTCCTGCGGATGACCGTGTAGGGGTCGAAGGGGTGCACAGTGCTGGATTTCGATGATCCGTGGTGGCTGATTGCAGTAATCGTGCTCATCGGCTGCTGGGTGGTCGGGGTCCTGGTCCCGGTGCGCATGGCCGCGGCGCCGCTGCAGCCCCTGCGCCAGTATGCCGACCTGGCCGAAGATGTGGTCGAGGAGCCCCCTCCGCCGGCGGCCAAGCCTGGTCTGGGGCTGCCTGTGCTGGCCTTCCTGGCCAGTCTTGTGATGTCCGCTATCAGCTTGCGTAAGCGGATCCAGGAGCCTGAGGGCGGCAACCGCTGGGTCTGGATGGCCGCGGCTCAGGGCGCCGGCTGCTTCTGGGCCTTCATCCTGATCGTGTGGGTGCTCAAGGTTTGCGGGAGCGGGGGATGATGTTTCCCTTTGCCTGGCACAGAGCCGGGCGAAACGCCAGATAGATCGGGGGCGCAGCCCATGTTGCAGGCGGCGCTGGGTAAGCTTGTTGCTCGCCAGCACCTGACGGCCGACGAGGCCGCGGACGTGCTGGGACACGTCATGTCCGGTCAAGCCACGGAGGCGCAGATCGGCGCGCTGCTGGTGGCCTTGCGGATGAAGGGCGAGACCGCTGAAGAGATCGCCGGGTTCGCCCGGGCCATGCGCGCCCACTGCGTGCGGGTGGAGACCGACGTGCCGGGTCTGGTGGACCCGGTGGGCACGGGCGGCGATCAGGCCCACACCTTCAACATCTCCACCGCCGCCGCCTTTGTGGCCGCGGGGGCGGGCGTGCCGATCGCCAAGCACGGCAACCGCGCCATGTCCAGTCAGTGCGGCAGCGCCGATGTGCTCAACGCTCTCGGCGTGGAGATCTCGCTCTCGCCGGAGGCGGTGGCCCGCTGCATCCGGGAGGTGGGCATCGGTTTCATGTTCGCGCAACGGCTGCACCCGGCGATGAAGTATGCCGCCGGCCCCCGGCGCGAACTGGCGATGCGTACGATCTTCAATCTCCTCGGGCCGCTGACCAATCCGGCCGGAGCCAAGCGCCAGGTCATCGGCGTCTTTGACCCGCATTTCGCTCCGCTGATGGCCGAGGCCCTCCGCACCGAGGGTTCGGAGCACGTGCTGGTGGTCCATGGTCTCGTGGGACTGGATGAGATCGCCCTGACGGGGCCGACGCTGGTGACGGAACTGCGCGAGGGTGTCATCCGGGAGTATCAGCTTACCGCCGCCGACCTGGACCTGCCCGAGGGGCGCCTGGAGGACATCAGTGGTGGCGATCCGGAGACCTCGGCGCGGATGCTGCGCGAAGTCCTGGAAGGGCAGCCTGGCCCCCGCCGCGACATCGTGGTCGCCAATGCGGCGGCCGCCATCTATGTCGGCGGCAAGGCGTCTGACCTCCGGGCTGGCGTGACCCTGGCTCAGGAATCACTGGACAGCGGGGCAGCGGCCGCGAAGCTGGAGGCGTTGGTCGCCCTGTCCCGGGAGCTGGCGTGAGCGCCGCCGACCCCCCCCGGCTCTTGCTGCACGTCTGCTGCGGCCCCTGCGCCACGGCTGTCGTCGAGCGGCTGCAGGCAGATCACGAGCTGACCCTCCTGTGGTACAACCCCAACATCCAGCCCGCTGAAGAGCATGAGCGAAGGCTGCGAGCGGCCCGGGAGATGGCGGCGGCGCTGGGACTGGCGCTGGTGGAGCTGCCCGGAGGCGAGGAGGCGTTCGCAGCCCTCTGCGCCGGCCGCGAAGCAGAGCCCGAAGGCGGTGAGCGCTGCCGCCTGTGCTACGGCTTGCGCCTGCGCCAGGCCTGCGCCTATGCGGCGGCGCAGGGCATCGAGCTGGTCGCCACCACGCTGACGATCAGCCCCCACAAGGCTGCCGCCACGGTCAACGAGGTCGGAGGCCGCATGGCACAGGAGGCTGGAGTGAGCTTTCTGGCCGCCGACTTCAAGCGGGACGGCGGTTTTCAGCGCAGCGTTGAGTTGAGCCGGACGCTGGGCCTCTATCGGCAGAGCTACTGCGGATGTCTCTGCAGCCGGCAGCGCTGAGCGGCAGCCAGTCAGGGCCGGAACACCGCCGTGCTGTCGAACCTCACGTCGTCCCCGACGCCGTACTCATAGATGCGGAACTCGTTGTCCTCGCCGATGAGCTCGCGCAACCGGTCGGCCGGGATGGGCTCGCACAGGACAACGTGGTTGTCGCCCGCGTTGTGCAGGTCGCCCCACGCCTGATAGGGGTAGCCCATGACCCCACGCACCTTCAGGTCCACCCCGGGCCTGCCAGTCTCCAGGTGTCCTCCGTAGTGGAAGGCGTCACTGGCATCCAGGCGCCCCCCGATCTCCACCAGCCCGGCCAGCGGCATGGCGATCTCCGGACCGTTGCGGATGAACCCGTCCTCGAAGTCAGTGGCGATACCCTCGCCGAGCAGGCCCGAGGAGTCCAGCTCCAGCCGCACGCGCGTGGGGCTCAGGCGCTCCGCCGCTCGGATGGTGTAGCTGCTCAGACGCTCGCCGTGGTTGTCCACGAGTACCCGCCGCCCGGCCAGCGTCTCTGCTGGCGGCACCGGCCCCTCCAGCTCGATGGTGCGGCGGGAGCGGTCCACCGCGATGATCCGCGCCGGGCCGCCTGGGACCGACTGCTCAACCTTGAGGTCACCCCAGGCCAGATGGCTACCGGCCACCAGCCGCAGTTCGGTGACCCTCCCGTCGCGCTCGCGCACCAGGCCAAACTTGCCGGTCAGACTGAAGCCATCGCCGCGCAGGGAGGCATCCTCGCGACCGTTGAGCAGGAGAATGTCGCGCCCGCCAGGCACCGTCACCTCCAGCGCGATGGGCTCGTACTCGGCCTCACCGACGGCCTCAGAGGGCAAGCGGCGGATGTCACTGACGACGCGCTGACCGGTGTAGGCCTCGATGACGGTGACGAACTGCGACCTCAGACCGGCAGGGCCCTGCCGGTGGGGCAGCGTCCAGGCCAGGGGGTCCTTGTCCGGGGCGATGGGAGCGCCGCCGCGGGCAGTGATGAGCTCAGTCTCGTCCACGGGGACGAAGTTCAGGCGCACCTGCAGGCCGTCGGTGAAACCATAATCATGGACCACTGCGGCCAGGGGTCCCATGGGCCCCCGCGCCACGTCCTTCAGAAAGCAGTAGGGGTCCCAACGCTCTCGCCCCGCGGCGTCGGTGTAGCGGGCCCCGTACTCCACGTCCTCCCCGGCCAGCGTACCCCGCTGCTGGGCAGTCAGGGCCACGCCTTCCACGGTGGTGGTGAGGCCCGGCGCCGAGCCACTGTGCCAGCTTTGCAGGTGATCCGTTCCACCGGTGACGCGGAAGACATCCAGGACATACCATTGCTTGGCATCCAGATCAATCAGCGCTGTCAGGCGGCGGTAATCGGTCACGTCGGGGCCGTTCTCGCCGCGGGGCTCGCTGATGCGGTACGGACGCTTGCTGGCCTCCATGACCTGGCAGCCCTCGCCGGGCGCCCAGACCGTCAGGCTGCCCACGACGGTCGAACAGGGCTTTTCGTCACGGTCCACAACGACGGTGTTGTGAGTCAGGAGACTCCATTCCCAGGCTGGAGCGAAGTTCCAGGACTGAGGGTAGCCGATGTTGGGCAGCAGGTCGCGACCGTAACCGTGCATGCCCAGCATCAGGGGGTCGTAATGGGCGTGTCCGCGCACGCCGCCATAGAAGAGGGTCACATCTCGCTGATCCATCCCGGTTCCGCTGCGCAGGATGCCCAGGCCATAGCCGTCGAGAAACTCTGACCTGCGTTCGGGGCTGCCACCGATGCGGGGCTCCGCGGCCACTTCGGTGGTCCCGCCGTCGCCGATGCAGATGGTGTACCCGCCACCAAGGGCCAGGATGGCCGGACGGTAAGTGTCCAGGTAGCGCTGCAGCTTCTCGTCCTGAGTCATGTCCGGGTAGCGGTCGGCGGGCACGCGCTCGGGGGCGAGAGCCCGCAGGCGCTCCACCGTCCGCGCCGCCTGCACCAGGCCCATCCGCGCGTCGTTGTAACCGGTGGACTCGTAGCTGGAGCCGTCCTTCCAGAACTGGTTGCCCAGGGTCTTGAGCCGACCGCCGCCATAGTAGAGCCACTCCAGCGCATCGAGGCTATTGGGGTGCCGGTCACCGAAGTCGCCGAGGAGCAGGGCCAGCTTTGCCACCGCCTCCTGCCCCCAGCCTTCATTGGGCTGGATGCGGAGGTCAATCAGGGCCTGCAGTCCGGCGCGGAGAGTGTGGTCCTCGATATAGGCCTTGACGTCCTCGCCGGTCTCGATCCCCGGAATGTGCTGGCGAGCCAGAGCCAGGAGCTCGGCATCGTCGGCGATAGTGTCCTTGACCTCGTCGTAGCACAGGGCGCTGGCGTGGAGGGCGCCAGCCGACCAGACAACATCAGTGATCATCCCTGAGCCATGCCCATATCCCGGAATGTACGTCCAGTCCTTGCGATCGGTGCTGTTCGGGTACTCAGAGGCCTCCTTGAGCAGGCAGACGGCGGCCTTATGGGCGTAGCGCTTATCACCGGTGATGAGGTAGGCATGCCCAAAGGAGCGGATCGCGGGGATGAGGACAGTGTTATACGCGTAGTGAGCGTAAAGCCCGATGAAGTGGTAGCGGGTACCGTTCGCGTCCACGTACCCGTTCCCGTCATCGGGGTAATCGCCGCTGGTCAGGTCGCCGGCGGCGAAGTCGTTGCTGGGATAGGTCTCGCCGCCGATGGGGCACTTGAGCTTGTACGGGGCGGCGATGCAGTCCACAATCCACGGGTAGTAGGCCTCTACCTCGTAGATCCGTTCCTTGTGCACCGGGCAGCCGATCTTGGGCGTGCGAAACGGGTTGTTGCCGACATCCACGCACCGCTGGTATCTCGTGGACGGCATCACATTCCAGAAGACCTCGTCCGGGAGGTCCACCCAGGTCTCGGCTGGCGCATTGCCCACGGCCGCGCAGAAGGGCATCTTGTCGCCCTTCAGGGCAAGGTTGCTATAGTAGGGGTTGGTCCGGTACGCCTTGACCTCTTCCGGAGTGAGCAAGCGCAGGTCACCATCGTCGGGTTGGGCCAGGGCGACGGTGGCGGAAAGTAGCAGCAGGCCGAAACAAAGCAGCATGAGAAGCTCCTTTGGGCAGATGCCCATCTCGTGCAGCAGGGCCATGGACGCCGCGGTGCAGCCGGAGAAGGAAGGTTCAGACCGTGCGGGCGCCCAATAGACAGCCGCCACAGCATACCACTCCTGCCCCCGGAGTCAACTCCGCCCTCCGGGGTGGCTATCCTGGCGAGGATGACACATGAGCAAGCAACTTCTGGCTGGCGCCGCCAAGATTGACATCACCCCCCCGGTCGGCGTGGACCTGTGCGGCTTTGGGGGCCGCGAGGGGCATTCCACGGGCATCCATGACCCCCTTATGGCCGGGGCTCTCTATCTCGACGGGACGCCGCTGCCCGGCAGTGACTCAGGGCAGGTCCTGATCATCACCTGCGACCTCATCGGCTTCGACCGCGCTGCGGTGGCCGAGATTCGCGACCTCGTGACGGCCAGCACAGGATTGCCTGGCAACCGTGTGATGGTCGGCTGCAGCCACACCCACAGCGGCCCGGCAACACACTGTCTGCCCACCCTCGGCGTGCCCGACGACAGCTACCTGGCCATCCTGAAGCGCAAGCTGGCCGGGCTAGCCAGGATGGCCGTGGACGGTGCCCGTCCCTGCCGGCTGGGAACCCAGCGCGAGCCCGTGTCGGTGGGCATCAACCGGCGGGAGATGCGCCAGGGAGCCATGGTGCTCGGACTGAACCCCGAGGGTACCACCGCGCCCTACGTGGACGTCGTGGCCGTGGACACGATCGAAGGGGAGCCGCTCGCCCGGTACTTCGTGCATGCCGCGCACGCCGTGACGCTCGGCGGCGACAACCTGCTGATCTCCGGAGACTGGCCGGGGTATGCCCAGCGGTGCCTGGAGCGCATCTATGGCAACGGCTGCGTGGCATTATTCGGTCAGGGGTGCTGCGGGAACATCAACAGCGACCCCCGCGGGACCTTTGAGGTGGCCGAGGCGCAGGGGCGAATCATGGCGGGCGCGGTGCTCAAGGCAGCCGAGTATGCCACCAAGGAGCCGGAGGTCCTGGTCGGGGCGGTTTCGGAGGAGCTGCTTCTGCCTTGCCAGGATCCGCCTCCGGTACCGGAGGCAGAAGCCATCCTCGCGGCGGCCCAGGCAGATGCGGCGACCAAGGGCACCAACTACGGTCTGAAGCTCATGTACGACGGCCTGGTGGACTGGGCGGAGCGGCTCCTGGAGCTGTCACGCTCGGGCGCGACGGGGCTGACTACCCCCTTCGAGCTGCAGCTCTTTCGTCTCGGTAACTTCGCGCTGATCGCCATGCCAGGCGAAGTCTTTGTCGAGTATGCCCTCCACCTCGATGAGACGCCGCTGTTCCGGCAGACGGCCACCATGGCGTATGCCAATGGCAATATCGGGTACGTGCCAACGGCCGCGGCCTTCCCGGAGGGGGGCTACGAGGTGCACTCGGCCATCCGGTTCTACGGCGATACCATGATCCCCCCCGCCTGTGAGCAGCTCATCCTGGCGGCAGGAAAGCGCCTCCTACGCCAACTGCGACCCGCGGGAACCTGAGACCCCGGCGACGGCGTTATCCAACAGTGGCGGCGTGGCTGCCACGGGCAGTGCGGCCGGAGTGGCCTCGCCTGACTCCGACGTGAGAGGTAGCACGGTGAACAAGCGTGTCAAAACCGGCCCGGTGCTGGTCATTGTTGCGTTAGTGGTCCTGGTGGGCGCTGCGATGATGCTCACCCCGGCCCCGCCTCCGGCGCAGGAGGAGGCCGAGCATGACCACGAGGCGGAATCCACTGGCCTGCCCAAAGAAGAGCCTGAGAAGCCCAAGGTTAACCTTGCCGAGCTCCGTAAGCTCCTGAAGTCCTCAGACCCCCATGCCCAGACCTCGGCCCTGGACCTGCTGGCTCAGCACTACCTGACGACCCGGGGTCCTGAGAAGACCGAGCTGAGCGCCATGGTGCGGGACTTGTCCCTGAAGGGCGCCACCACCGAGGTCCGCACGGCGGCGCTGGCCATGTTGCGCAGCTTTGGCGAGACACCCAGTAGCTTCTTCGTCAAGCTGGCGCGGACTGATCCCAGTCCGGATGTGCGTGAGAGCGCCGTCAGCATCCTGGGCACCTTTCCTAACGACCCCGAAGCCGCAGCGGTGATCAAGGCCGCGCGCAACGACCCGGACCCCGGCATGCGCGCCGTGGCCGGCATCGCCTGGGTGGCCTACCTGATGGGTTCTGGTCAGGCTGGTGATGAGGAGCTCTGCGCGCTGCTTGGCAAGTTCGACAACGACATGGCGGCCAAAGCTGCTATGGCCCTGCAGCAACGCGGCCCGCAGGTGGTGCGGACGGTGGAGAAGGTTCTGTACACCAGCAAGAGCGGTCCGCAGCGCCACGGTGCAGCCATGGTCATCGCCCTGGCCTGTAAGGGCTTCAACCCCAGCATTGAGCAGTTTGCGCGGGCGGCACAGGCCACCCATCGCCAGGATGCGGGCCACATCAAGGCCGATCTATCCGGGCTGAAGCCACTGCTGTGGGCCCTGCAACACGATGACTACGCTCCGACCCGGGAGATCGCGGCCCAGGGGCTGGGCTATCTCGGTGCGGCCGAGGCCGCCAAACCGCTGGCCGCCGCCCTGCAGGACAAAGACCCACTGGTACGACGCCGGGCGGCCGCGGCTCTGATCACCGTTCCGGCCGAGACCGTCATCCCGGAGCTCTCGGCTGCCGCCACGCGCGACCGTGATCCGGCGGTGCGGCAGTTTGCCGCCGAGGCCCTGGGTTGGATCGGCAAGCCAGAAGTCGTCCCGGCGCTGATCCAGGCGACGCGCGATCCGTCGGCCAATGTGCGGCGCAATGCCGCCATACAACTGGGCAAACTGGCGGATCCCAGCTCCCTGGACGCACTGGCCGATATGCTGGACGATACGCCCGACGAGGACCCCGATGTGCGATGGGCGGCGGTCGTGGCCCTGGGCAAACTGCGCGACAGGCGGGCCGAGCACGTCCTGGTGAAATGCCTGTCGGACCCCTCGCCGCAGGTGCAGAACTCGGCTGAGCGGGCGCTGCAACGGCTGGGGATCGCCCGCCGCGAGGAGGCCGGGTTCCGCAGCTAAGTCATTGTTAGGCTGACGCGAAAAAGGGGAAGCCCCAATGGGCTTCCCCTTTGCGTCTGCGCTGAAGCTCGGCTAGTCGGATGTCACCTCCAGGTTACCCCCGCATGAGGGGCATTTGCGCCCCGGTGTGTTCACGGGGTACTCGTTGCCGCAGTACGGGCAACGCTTCACCACCTTGGTCTCCTTGAGGCCGGGGAACACGTAATACTCGGTGCCATCGCGATACTCCACACGGGCGACGCCGCGACTAACCAGGTCGCTGAGGACCGGCGCGACAGCCTCAGGTTGCAGTCGCAGGTGACCGCAGGCGGAGGCCAGCGTGACCTCGCCGTTGCTGGCTGCGGCCAGTGCAGATACCTGCTCGGCCAGGTACTCGGGAGTAAGGCGAGCCATGGCCCGCAGGCGGCTGAGTGCGAAGCCGATCAGACCGCCCGCGACGAGCAGCATCATCAGCCCCTTGGCCGCCCTGCCCGGAGCCAGCACGAAGACCAGGCCCAGCAAGCCTATCAGAGCCCCCACCAGCAGCAAGGAATATGCCACCGTCCGCAGACATCCCTGACTCATAACCCACTCCTGCCGCGACTTGGGCGTCGGCCGCGGATTGCTCTAGGTTCGCCATTCGCAGGCGCAAATCCCTTCCTTGCGCTGGCGGTCGCGGGACCGGACCCTATCAGGCACACCCGCCATTGACACTCCTGCGGGGCCTGTGTTACAGTCTAGGGCCGCCGTGCCGGTAAGGATGAGTATCTCCCAGGGGGCCGGAGCCGGCCCCCGTACCTCGTTATGGAACTCGTCAGCGCGATCATCCCGGCCTATAATGCCGCCGATACCCTGGGCCGAGCCATTGACTCTGTGTTGGCTCAGACATACCCGCACATTGAGATCATCGTTGTCAACGACGGCTCCACGGACCACACGGAGCGTGTTGTCACAGAGAACTACCCCCAGGTGCGCTACCATTACCAGGAGAACCGGGGCCTGGCTCACAGCCGCAACGTGGCCGCCAGTCTGGCCACCGGCGAAGTGCTGGCGATGCTAGACGCCGATGATGCCTGGCTCCCGACCAAGGTCGAGCGCCAGTTGCAGGTGCTGCGTGAGCGTCCAGACATTGCGGCCGTCTCCTGTCACCGCGTGCGGGTCAAGGTGGACGCGGAGGGGCGCGAGCTGTGGCGACGCAGCAGCCCCCATGCCGATGGGCGTCTGCAGGAGATCGGGTTCCTGGAGGAAATCTGGGGCAACAAGGTCTGTGGACCCGCTATCATGGTGCGGCGCAGCGCGTTCGAGCGCCACGGCGGGTACGATCCCACCCTCCTGGCCATTGAGGACCTTGATCTTTGGCTCCGGATGATCGCTGCCGGTGACAAAGTAGCCGTCTTACGTGAGCCGCTGTATCTTTTCTATGAACGCCCGGGCAGCCTGCGTACCCAGTTGGACAAGGTCGAGCCCGCCTGGGCCAAAATCCTGGAGAAATGGGACCCCGCCCGCGACCCCGCGGCGGCGCGATTTCTCTCAGTGGAGAAACATCGAGAGGTCGCCAAGTGGTGGTGGCTGAAACTGGCCTTTCACGCTCTGCGACTCGGTGATCGTGAGCGCGCTGGCCGCTATGCTCAGAGGGCTAGCGGCATCCCGGCCACGAATGGGAGCCTGTGGGTCGCGGCCGCACTCGCCCGGAACTGCCCCTGGCTTTTCTACCAGATGGGGCGGGTGAAAGGCTTCCCGCGGACGACGGGTTAGGTCTGCTGCGGATGGCGGGTCTTGCCAAGACGATGCCAGATACCTCCTGCTGCCGTCGAGTGGTAGTCCTGGGGCTCGATGGAGCCCCCCCTCACCTGCTGAGGCAGTGGGCCGACCAGGGACACCTGCCGGCCTTCGCGCGTCTTTACCGCGAGGGCGCCTGGGGGACGATGCAATCCACTCCCCAGCCTCACAGCGCCCCCGCCTGGAGCTCCTTTGCCACGGGCCTCAACCCCGGCCGCCATGGCATCTTCAGCTTCATGAACCGCCTGCCGCGCAGCTACGATTGCCGGCGCATTGACGCGCTGGATCGACATGGGCAGACTTTCTGGGATGTGGCCGGCGCCTGCGGCCGAAGGTGCGCCGTGCTAAACGTCCCGGTCACTTACCCCGTTACGGCCGTTAACGGTGTCCAGATCGGCGACTGGCTTTGCCCCTCGCTGCAGGCACCCGGCGCTACGCATCCCCCCGAACTGGCGCAGGAACTGGGCCAGCGGGTGGGTGAGTACCGTTTCCACGCTGATGTCAAGCGGCACGTCATTGCCGGGCGCCATCGCAAGGCTCTGGAGAACCTGCGCCAGGGTATCGCGCAGAAGGCGGAGGTTGGCCGGTGGGTCTGGGACCGCGAGCCCTGGGACCTGTACGTTTTGGTCTTCGTGGAGACCGACGCCGCTCAGCACTACTATCTTCACACGGGTGATGAGCGGCATCCCCTGCACGCTCAGGCAGTACAGAGCGGCCTCGATGGGGCGCTGCTGGCTCTGTATCGGCAGGTGGACGAGGTACTGGCCGACCTGATGTCGCGTCTCGGTGACGACACGACGCTGTTGGTGGTTTCGGACCACGGCGCCACCGCCAACAGCCGGGGCCGTTGCTTCATGCGGAGTTTCCTGCGCAACGTCGGCGTGCTGCACATGCGGCCGCCAGGGGGCCCGGGCGAGCGACTGCGGCGCTGTCTGGTGCAGGGCCGCAAGTGGGCCTTTGAACTGGCCAACGCGCATCTCCCCAAGAGCCTCAAGGTGAAGCTCAATCGCCTCCTGCCCCAGGCCCGCGAACGGGTTTTCGCGGACTCGTTCACCGTTGATGTGGACTGGTCTCGCACCCGGGCCTACTCCTATTACTGGGAGACGGATCCGTTCGTGAACCTCCGGGGCCGTGACCCGGATGGCATCGTGGACCCGGGTGACGAGTACGAAGAGGTCTGTCGGTATGTCGCCGATTTCCTGCGTGCGGCCCGCGAACTGCGGAGTGGTCGACCCGCTGTCCAGGATGTGCGGTTGAAGGACGGGCAGTTCTATGGGCCCTTCGCCGACCTCGGGCCCGACCTCATCGTGGACTGGACCGAGAACCAGATCATCGAGGGGCTTGTGGTCCAGGTGGACGGGAAGGAACGGGTGGCCCGAGCGGACCTGCGTGACGACACGATTGGGGCCCACCACCCGGAGGCCCTGCTCCTGGCCTGGGGCGCCGGTGTGAAGCCTGGGGAGATCTCGGCAGAAGCGAGCATCATGGACCTGGCCCCTTCGGTGCTGGCCTTGCTGGGCTGCCCTGTGCCGGCGGGCCTTGACGGCCAACCCCTGGAAAGCATGCTGGACATCACGGTCGAGACGGCCGAGGTCAGGGGACTAGCGGCCGAGGCCCCAGCGACCGTCTACACCGCCGACGAGGAAGCCGAGGTGGAAGACCGCTTGCGCAACCTCGGTTACCTGTAGGCGGTGACCCCTGCTGTGGCCGGCTCTCGACCACCACGCCTGCTGCTCCTGGGCCTCGATGGAGCCACCCTGGATCTCCTGCTGCCCTGGGCAAAGGCTGGTGAGTTGCCCAACCTGGCAGCGCTGATTGAGCGCGGCGCTTGCGGTACCCTGCGCTCCACCATCCCCCCGATCACGCCTTGCGCCTGGACCACGATGATGACGGGGGCAAATCCCGGCCGCCACGGCATCTACGATTTCGTCTTGCCCAAGGCCGGCAGTTACGGCCGCCGCATGGCCTCGGCCAGAGACCGCCAGATGCGCCCGGTGTGGCTGCTGGCCAACGATGCCGGACTGACAGCCGCTGTGCTGAACGTTCCCACCACGTACCCCCCTGACTCTCTGAACGGCTACATGCTGGCCGGTGAGATGGGGGCGCCCTCGTTCAACCCGTCGGCCACGACGCCCACGGCCCTCTATGAGGACCTCAAGGCCGCGGTGGGCGGCTTCCCCATGCAGACGATCACCCGCACTACTCGCGGCTACGACCTGGCGGCGCTGGATGCTCAGGTGGCCAATCGGCAGGCCGCTTTCACCTGGGTGCTGGACAACCGGCCCGCCGACCTGTTCATTGCCGTGGTCAACTACACTGACCATCTGGAACACTTCTTCCTGCAGGACCGCGCACTGGACAGTGATGGGCGGCATGTCGAGGATATGGTGCTGTATGGCTACCAGGCCGCAGACCGCCTGCTGGGGAGCCTCCTGGAACGTTGCGATGCGTCCACCAACGTCCTGGTTGTCTCCGACCACGGCGCCGGCCCCTTGCGGACCTATGTCAACATAGACCGTCTCCTGGTGGAGGCGGGTCTCCTCGCGTTCCGGGGCGGCAGTGGTGTCCAGCGCGGAGGGTTTCTGCGGCGGGTGGCCCAGGCCACGCCCGACTGGATCCGTGATGCCCTCCCCAAGCAGTGGCGGCGAGGGGCTCTGGAGAAAGTGCGCCAGGAATACGAGGGTGAGATAGACTGGCGGCGCACCAGGGTGTTCCGTCGTGGCACGGGCTTCGGTCTGGAGCTGAATGTCCAGGGACGTCTGCCCGAAGGGATTATCGCCGCAGCGGAGTATGAGCAGGCGCGGGAGGAAGTCATCGCGACCTTGCGCGCTGCGTGGGCGGCCGTGCCGGAGCTCGGGGGTCTGGAGGTCTACCGCAGGGAGGAGCTCTACAGCGGCCCGATGTCGGACCTGGCTCCCGACATCATCCTGGCCCCCGACGAGTTCGCTGTGGAACCAACTGCCGCCCCTTCGCCCGAAGCAGGCGTCGCCGTGACCCTGGAGGAAATGCACCACTACGGCGCTGCCAAACGCTTCAAGATCGGCAGCCATCGTCTGAACGGCGTCTTGCTGGCGGCCGGGCCAGACATCAAGCCCGGGGCCACTCCGGAGGGGGCCGCCCTGGCGGACGTCACGCCCACCATCCTGCACTTGTTGGGCATCAAGGCGCCGGAAGACCTGGACGGCCGCGTACTCACTGAGATAGTCGCCTGACCGGGCCCCTGACTACCGAGAGCGATACCATGGCAGGACAGATCATCATTATCGGCATGGACGGGGCTGATCCTGACCTCGTTCTCCGTTGGGCGGGCGAGGGGCGGTTGCCAGCCATCCAGAAGCTTCTGGACAGGGGTTGCGGCGGCACGCTTTGGTCTACGCCCAACGCCATGAGTCCGGCCGCCTGGTCCTCCTTCGCCACCGGCCTCAATCCCGGCCGCCACGGCGTCTTTTACTTTCTCGACCGCAAGCCGGGCACGTATGAGCTGATGCATGCCGGGTCGCGGACCCGGGACGGTCTCAGTTTCTGGAAGGCCGCCAGCCTGGCTGGCAAGAAGGTCGCCATCCTGCACGAGCCGATGACCTATCCCGCGGAGGAGCTCAACGGCGTTCAGGTCTGCGGCTGGCTCGCCCCCGGCGCCAATGCCCCCGGCTACACCTACCCCACCGAGCTGGCCGCCGAGTTGCGCGCCGAGTTCCCCGACTTCGTCCTGCACACGGGCATGACGGAGTTCATCCGGCGAGGCCGGTACGACCTGGCGCTGGAGAAGAAGCTGACCTCGGCGCGGGTCAAGGGTAAGCTGGCCCGGCACATCTACCAGCGCGACAACTGGGACCTCTTTCTGACGGTCTTTGATGAGACCGACCCTGTCAGCCACTACTTCTGGCATTTCATGGACCCAGCGCACCCCGAGCACCAACCGGACACCGCGCAACGCTACGACGAGGCCATCGTCGACGTCTATCGTGTGGTGGACGAGGAGATCGGTCGGTTGCTGGAGTTAGCCCCTGATGACGCCCACATCTTTGTGATGTCCGACCACGGCAGCACCAGGAACTCGCGGGGAGCCCTTTACCTGAAGGGTCTCTTGCGGGCCATGGGGCTGGAGATGGGCAGTGAGCACCGGGGAGCGGCCGCGGCTGCGGCCGGCGTTGCCCATCGTCTGGCCGACAGACTGCTGCCCTCACGGGTGAAACACTGGGCAGCAGAGCGCTTCTCGGGCCTCGCCTCCCGCGTGCTCACCGCCTCGGCCGCCGGTGACATCAACTATGAACGCAGCCGGGCCTACACTTTCTGGTGCAATGGCTGTGCTGAACCATGGCTGAACGTGGTCGGCCGCGATCCCAGGGGCCTGGTGCGTCCTGGACCGGAACAGGAGCAACTGGTGGGGGAACTCCGTGAGGCGCTGCTGGGAGCGAGGGAAGCAGCCAGCGGTGAGCCGCTGGTGCAGGCCGTGGACCTTGCGTCTGACGTGTACTGGGGACCACACCTTGACCGGGCCCCTGACCTGCTGGTGCACTGGACCGACACGGTGGTCCAGGCCGGCCTGCGGACCTCCTATCAGGGCCGTGAGATCGTTGTCACCGAACCGTGTGCCGAGGACCTCCGCCGCGGCAACCACCGGCGTGAGGGGCTGCTGGTGGCCGCCGGTCCCCGCATCACTGCTGGCCAGATGCCCCAAGACGTGAGTATCATGGACCTGGCGCCGACGTTTCTGGCCATGCTTGGGGTGCCTGAGCCGGGCGAGCTCGATGGCCGCGCGCGGAATGACCTGGTCGCTGACCTGCGGGCCACCCGGGGAGATGCGCCAGAGCCGGGCGCCGCGGAGGCCGCTGTGCCCTACAGCGCGGAGGAGGAAGCAGCCGTGGAGGAGCGCTTGCGCGATCTGGGCTATTTGTAGGGGAACTCGCGACTGACGGAGATCGGTTGGGGGGATTGTCTGGACGGCGGCGGAACCAAACCCCAAGGAGGGTTTCAGAATGGTCAGGCTGGGCATCGTTGATTGTGACACCTCGCACGTCCTGCAGTTCACCATGCGCTGCAACCACGTGGACATTGACGAGGAACAATGGGTGGACGGCGCCCGGGTGGTCTGTGCATACCCGGGAACCTCGGTCGTCACGGAGCAGAGTGTCATTGACGAGCGTGTGGAGAAACTGGCGAGTTGGGGTGTGGAGATCGTGGAGAACCGTGAGGACATGATCGGCAAGGTGGACGGCGTGCTGATTGAGTCTAACCAGGGATCTCAGCACCTCAAGCATGCCGAACTGTTCATGAAGGCTGGCCTGCCGTGCTACATTGACAAGCCCTTCGCCAACAGCGCTGACGACGCCCTGGCCATCGCCAGGCTGGCCAAAGAGAACAACGTTCCGTTCTTCTCCGCCTCGTCATTGCGCTACGCGCCAGAGGTTGTAGCGGCGAAGGCCGAACTGGGCCGCATCTTCGGAGTGGATGCCTGGAGCCCGGCCTCCTTGCACCCCGCCAGCCCGGGTCTGGCGCACTATGGTATCCACGGCGTGGAGATACTGTTCACGCTCATGGGGGCCGGCTGCGAGGCGGTTTCGTGCGCGTTCAACGAGGAGATCGGCGAAGTCAACACGGGCATGTGGGCGGATGGCCGGGTGGGCGTCATGCGGGGCACCCGCAAGGGAGCCCATGATTACGGTTTCGTCGCCTGGGGCGAGTCGGAGGTGCGCAAGAGCGGTGTCGACACGGCCTACATCTACCGCGAGCTGGTCAAGCAGTTTGTGCAGATGTTCCAGACCGGGACGGCACCGATTGATGTCAACGAGACCATCGAGATCGTCTGCTTCATGGACGCGGCCCTGGAGAGCAGCCAGAAGGGCGGCGAGTGGGTGAAACTGAAGAAGCTGGAGGCCTGAGGGCGCGGCGGCGGGTAACTACGGGAGGACAGCAGGGCGGCGGGACCACCGTGGGTGGCTCCGCCGCCCTTTGACTTTGGTGAGATCGGCCCTCTAGCCGCCCCACTTGCTGTAATAGGTGATATTCCAGTTGGCAGAATCCGGCTGGAATAGCTTGCCACACTCGCCGGCGATGCCTGTGGCCGGCATCCACTTGGCGTGACCATCGGCGAAGACCAGATTCTCGCCCGAGTTGTGGCGGGTGTTGGAGTCGGTTCGCAGACTGGGCGTGCATGCCGCGGCGCAGGCGTTGGCATAGACGGTGCGGGTGCCGCCACAGGACAGAGCGAAGTTCGCATCCGACCACATGGCGGTCTGGGCAGGGGTCTGCAGGACGGCCATGCGCAGGCCGCCCATCTTGTCATTCCAGCCAATGTCACACGACTTGCCCACGAACTCGCGCGGTACCGGCCACGTGCCGTTGACGCGACCGAGGTTGTTGGCCGGGTCGTCCTGGACGACACCCATGTCGGTGCTCGGGCAGTCGAAGACCTGAGCATTCTTCACATAGGGATAGATCTTGCCGTGCGGCAGGCAGGTCGGGCTGTTGGCATCAGGTCCCGTGCCGTTACAACCGTAGCAGCCCACAAACGGATAGGTCTCGTCGTAATCCTGGGCATACATCATGGAGCCCAGGCCTATCTGCTTGGCATTGGAGAGACAGGAAGTCTGGCGCGCCTTCTCGCGAGCCTTGGCGAAAACAGGGAACAGTATCGCCGCGAGAATCGCGATGATCGCAATGACGACCAGCAGTTCAATGAGCGTAAATCCCCGTTGCATGGTAGGTCTCATCCTCCTCGTCAGTTGTGCACGCCTCGATCGGCATGCCATTACAGCGGCGTCTGATAGGGCTGGCCGACTGATCCCCCGTCACCGAGTAACGCAGCAAAGCGGACCGACGGATAGGTGGCGCATCACCTCCTCGGGGGCGCCGTGCTCTCCCGTCTCACGAGATCACACGGCAGCACGTAAGCTCCCGGCGTGGGCTGTTCTGACGCAGCCTGTTCCAGGAGCAGTTCGACGGCCAGGGCGCCCAGTTCCGGGAACGGCTGCCGCACCGTAGTCAGCGGCGGGCTGAGCAGTTGAGCATAGTGAGCATCGTCAAAGCCGACCACAGAGACATCTTCCGGCACGCGCAGGCCCATCTCGCGCAGAACTCGCAGCACAACCGAGGCCAACCAGTCGCTGTTGCAGAACAGTGCGGTGGGCATAGGGTCGCTAGTCATCAGACGCCGCACGGGGGGAGCGACGAGCCGGTGATCTGCTGACTCCACGCTGACAACCATGTTGTCAGCCAGCTCTTCACCGTGACCGGCCCATACGCCGCGCAGGGCCTCCAGTCGTTTCTTGGCGCAGGTGCCATAGGGTATCTGGACCACGCCCAGGTGGCGATGTCCCAACACCCAGAGATGCTCGCCAGCCAAACGCCCCCCCAGCGCGTTGTCCACATGCACCCGGGGCCCATTCACCCCTTCGGGCACGTCGCCGATGTAGACGGCAGGACACTCCCAGGAAAGCATGCTGTCCAGCAACTGCAGGGAGGCCAAGACGATCGCGGCATCGGCGTCACGGTCGCGTAGTCGCTCTGTCGCAATCCTGGCATCCGGCCCGCAAAAAGGCTCCAGGATCGCCTGGCAACCATGCTGCAGGAGAACGCGGGAAAGCGTCAGGACCAGATGGTAATGGATGGGGTCGTTGGGGGAGCGGTCTTCGGGACAGAAGATGGTGACGGACCGCAGGCTCCGACGTCGGCCGCGGAGACGGGCCAGGTCATAGCCAAGTTTGCGGCTGGCCGCCAGGACCTGCTCCCGGGTCGCCGGGCTGATAGAAGCAGTGCCAGCTCCGCCGTTCAGGACCAAAGAGACGGTGGTCGCTGAGAGGCCAGTGTGCCTGGCGATGTCGCGGATGGTCACCGAGCCATTGCGCCCCAGGGAAGAACACCCTCTCGATGGGATTTTTGTTTAGTAAACGTATAGTAAAATCATGGCACTTGGCGCAACATTACCGCAAGACAACAGGCAAGTCAAGAGCCAAATGCTCCGGCCGCGGCCACGAAACAATAACTCGCAGGGAACTGGGGGCTACACCAGAGCGGGCAGTACGGTCCGCGGCAGGCAGGCGCGCGCTCCCACCAACGGGTCCACGATCTGGTTGATGCGCAGGTCGCACAGGAGACTTTGCAGGATGAGCGCGTCGGCGTCCGAATGGCCGCCGCGCTCTACCAGCAGCGTGCGAGCAGCGTCAACGGCCTGGTGCGCGGCCTCGTCGAGGGTGTGGGCGGCGGTCAGGACCGCGACGTGGGACGTGGTTTCAACTACCGGCCATGGGCAGTAGACTTCCGGCAGGAGGCTCAGACGCACCGTGACCTCACCGGCCACCTCAACCCCCATGCCGCAGACTTCTCCGTCAGCCTGAAGGGCATGTACGTCGCCACAGCCAAACAGCGCCCCGGGTACGCCGACCGGCAGGTAGACCTTCGCGCCACGCTTCACATCGCAGCAGTCCAGGTTGCCGCCGTGGCGGCCGGGGGTGCTGTTGGGCACCTCCCCATAGCTTGGCGCCACACCGATGACCCCGATGACCGGATCGAGGGAGAAGGTCAGACCGTCGGCAAACGTCACGGCGTCGCCGGAGATGGCAGGGATGCGGACCTCAAGGACGTTGGTGCGGCGGTCCGTGGCGTAGACGATTCCGCGCTCGGCGCAGGCGATGTCGAGGATCTCCGCGACGAGGGTCATGCCAGGCTCGGCGCCCTCCACTGCCACCAGACCCGTGGCCGGATTGCCCCGACCTGGCTGGATGTGCTCCAGCGCCGCGGGGTCGGCTTCGTGGGGCATCTGGCCGTCAAAGCAGTCGTTGGTCTCCAGGACCACCTCACTGCCGGGTTCGACGGTCAGCACAGGCTGATGGCGGCGGGAGAAGCTGTAGACACGGTGCTCGCGAGCGACGCGGTAGGCCACGGCGGTCACCTCGGGCGGGAGATGGCAGCTTCTTCGCCGCCGCGACGCGTCCACCTGCCGGATGGAGACAGAGGGATTGGGTCTGCCCGGCGGGAAGTGGTCCGCGTGCGACTGACCGCTCTGACGTTGCCAATGCTGGCTGCTGCGGCTGAGGTCCAGGTGACGGGCATGGTTCCGGGCGCCAAGCCGTTTACCATCGTGGCTTTCGGAGACTCCACGACCGCACCGCGGGGTGAACTGACGGTCTACCCGATGCTGCTGGAGCGAGCCCTGGCCGCAGTCACACCGCCGATCAAGATCATCAACTCGGGCGCGCCATCTGACAGCACCCGAGAGGCGCGAGCGCGCTTCTCGGCAGACGTGCTGGCACACGCTCCGGACCTGGTCATCATGCAGTTTGGCATCAACGACGCGGCGATTGACGTCTGGCGCGGGGCGCGCCGGCCGCGCATTGGCCTGACTGATTACGCCGCGAACCTGGCGGCGATGGTCAGAGAGCTGCGGCGGCGCCGGGTGGGCATCATCCTGATGACCCCTAACCCGCTGCGGTGGACGCCTGAGCTACGGGCCATGTACGGCCAGCCGCCCTACAACCCCGACCATCCTGACGGGCTCAACGGGCTGTTGCCGCGGTACGCCCAGAAGGTCCGGGACATTGCGGGCCGCTACGACGTGCCGCTGGTGGACAGCTTCACCGCCTTCCGCTAGTATGGCGAAGTGCCCGGGCAGTCCGTTGACGACCTGTTGCTGGATGGCATGCACCCTAACGAACAGGGCCATGCCCTGGAGGCGAGACTGCTGTTGCCCCATGTTCGGGCCGCCCTCGGGCAGCGACGCGATTGACGACGGAGGCTCACACCCATGAAATCATTGACGGCTGTTGTGTTGGGGCTGCTCTGCACCGCCCTGACCTGGGCACAGGTCAACCAGGCGGCCATTGACGCGGTGAAGGCCGGGCGTCTGAAGGAGGCCAGGGCATCGTGGTGGGGCTTTGACGAAGTGGACGCGACCCGGTGCTTGCAGGAGGCCATCAACTCCGGCGTACGACGACTGATTGTGGACAACGTGGGCAAGACCTGGATCGTGGAGCCCGTCAAGTGCGTCAGCAATCAGGAGATCCATTTCGAACCGGGAGTGGAGGTGCGGGCCAAGCGCGGGGCCTTCAAGGGGGGCGGTGACTGCCTGTTCACCATCGCCAATGCCCGGAATGTGAGCCTGATCGGCTACGGTGCCACACTCCGCATGTGGCGCGACGACTACGACCGGCCGGAGCTTTACACCAAGGCCGAATGGCGACACGTGGTCAGTATCCTCAGCTCGCGCAATGTCAAGGTCTACGGGCTGACTCTGGCCGAGAGCGGCGGCGATGGTATCTACATTGGAGTCGCCACCAAGGGAGTTACGGACACCAACATCCATATCAAGGATGTGGTCTGCGACCGGAACTACCGGCAAGGCATCAGCGTCATCAGCGCCCGCAACCTGCTCATCGAGAACACGGTGATGAGCAACACCGGGGGCACGGCACCCATGGCGGGCATTGACTTCGAGCCCAACGGCCCCGACGAGATGCTCGTCAACTGTGTGATGCGCAACTGCACGACCCGCGGCAACCGCAGTTGGGGCTATGTCATGTACATTCCGACCCTCAACGGTTCGTCCCAGCCGGTGTCGGTGCGACTGGAGAACTGCCGGTCCATCGGCGACGCGGCGGGGGCGTTCGGTCTGACCACCGGCAACACGCGCGCGGCGGCGGTCAAGGGGTCGGTCGAACTCATCGGCTGTCGGTTCATCTCACCCCGCAGCTTCGGCATTGTCATCAACAGCAAGCCGGTGAAGGGCTGCCGGCTGGTCTTCCGCGACTGCGTCCTGACCAACCCCGCGTCGCGGAACCCGACCACGCCGCCCATCCTCTTCGACAGCTCGCAGGATTCCCGCGAGGACGTCGGCGGGGTGCTCTTTGACAACTTCGTGCTCCGTGACCCGCTGGATCGCAAGCCCATGGGGTTTGTGGACGCGACGGGCAACCTCACGGTGCGTGCGCTGCACGGGGCCATTGTGCTGGAGCGAGAAGGCCAGCGCGAGACCGTTGTCCTCACGGACCGGCAGCTCCAGCAGTGGATGCCGGCCCTGAACCTGAAGCGCATCCCGCACTACGACGTCAGGGGGAAAGCCTTCGAGCCCCTGGGGCCGCCATCTGGGGCGAACCTGGCGCCGTCCAATGTGCGCGTCCGCGGCACGTCGAGCTTCGTGCTGTACGCACGGGCAGGCGATCCGGTCACCATGACCATCGCCTTCGCGCAACTCGGGCGCTACACGGGCACGGTGGCGCCGGTGGACGTGACCTCGCCAACAGGCAAGGCCTGTGCGCGGGCTGAGATACCTTTCCAGGGCGAAGGCGAGGTGAGCTTCACGGCTCCAGAAACAGGGCTCTACCAGGTTACGGTGGATCCCGGCACCAACTGGGCACGTATCGTCCGCAGCAATCGCCCTGTCAGTGTCAGCGCCGTGGACGGCCCGGTGCACCTCCTGAGCACCAGCGGGCCACTCTACTTCTACGTGCCGCCGCGAACGCCGGAGTTTGGGGTGAAGCTCTTCGGCGAGGGCTCCGGGGAGGGTATCAAGGCTGCCCTGTATGACCCCGACGGGCAACTGGTGGGTGAACAGGACAACATCACCCAAGCCTACCAGTTTGAGGTGGCCCGACCCGAGCCCGAGGGCCGCGTGTGGCGAGTGGAGCTGAGCCCGGCCACCATCGCCTTCCACGAGGACCACTACCTGGACCTGTTTGGCATCCCGCCCTTCCTGGCCGGGGTGCCGGAAGCCGTGCTGAAACCCGCCAACTGAGGTCCCGCATGTCCAAGCTGCGCTACGAGGAGATGCTGCCCGCCGACCTGGCCCAGGCCATCGCGGCGGCGCCGCTGGCCTACTTCCCCATCGGCTCGCTGGAGTACCACGGCTTTCACCTCCCCTTCGGCCTCGACGCCATGCACGCCCATGAGTATTGCCTGCGGGCGGCGGAGCAGACCGGCGGGGTAGTCCTTCCCCCCACTTACTGGGGCTTCCGTGGCCACGAGGGCTTCCCGGGATCGCTGCTGGTGAGTGAGGCGACCGTGGCCAGCCTCGCCGCCGACGCCTTCCGCCTGCTCACCGACCAGGGCTTTCGGCTCATTGTGGCCTTCACCGGGCACTGGCCGGCGGTGCAGGGGCAGCGTCTCCAGGAGGTCGCGGAGGCTCACATGGCTCAGCGGCCGGAATGTCGCATCCTGGTACCCGATCTCTTCGCCCTGCACCCGACGGACCGCGAGCCTGAGCACGCGGGACGCCTGGAGACCTCCGCGATGCTGTATCTGCGCCCCGACCTGGTTGAGATGCAGCGCCTGGGCGAGCCGGGAGCGCTGCAGAGTATCACCGCCGACTGCGTGGAGGGCACGGCGGAGGCGGGACGGGCGCACTTTGCGGTCTGCCTGGCCGAACTGGTCCGGATGGTCCGGGAGGCGCTGGCCACGCTCTAGACGCCAGGCCCGGATACCCAACGACCCCGCGGTCCGTGTTGGACGCGGGGTCGCTGTGTCTGCGGCAGCCGTGCCTATCGCTTGGGCCGCACCAAAACGCGCAGGTTGCGAAGAGAGTACGAGGCGGCGTTGCTGGCGAAGGTCCAGTCGGGGTTGTCACCGGGGCCATTGCCGATGCCAAGGTCCGCCCCGCTCCCGCTCTTCCAGTTGTTGAAGGCGAAGATGGTCTGCTTCGCCTCGGTGTTGCCTATCTGCATCGAGCCGTAGCCGTCCTCCGGTGGCCCCGGGGAGTCACCGAAATCCCAGACACTGCTGGACGCACCCGCGAATCCCGCCCCATTGCCGGGCCCGTAGTTGTGGGGCCAGAACTCGATGACGCCGCCCTTCAGCGCCGTCCCGGTCGCGATCTCCGGCACGTTGGAGATCACGTTCATGTTGGTGACCCGCTGCTGGAACATGGCTCTGGAGGCGAGGGTCGGCACACCGATCTTGCCAAGGTCCGTGGTGAAGGCATCCATCGAGACGTAGACCCAGCGGACCTGCTCTCCTGCGCGCTGCAGCTCCAGGAAGTAGGCGACGCGGTCAAACAGGCCGGTGACCTGGGCCCGGCGGTCAACATCGTAGCTGATGGTGGGACCAGCCTTGCTCAGGTCCAGGGAGTACACCAACTCATACTCCTTCGCCTCGGCCACATTGAGCGCCAGGTAATCTCTGACCGGCACCTCGCCGGCGCGGAAGGCTCCCGCTGGCAGGCCTTCGGTGTTCATCAGGTTCGGCGACGCGTCGCGATGCCAGGCGAAGCGCACGGCGACCGGCGACGCAACGCCAGGGGCTGACAGCACCACCGAGTCGCCCTCGATGACAGCATCAGCCCGGACGAAGTCCGTCTCCGGCCCGATGATCTCGAACCAGTCCGGGGCCTTGCCATCGCGGGTCTTCAGGCCCCCGCCGACGTTATCGAAGGTCACGCGCAGCCGGCTCCCCTCGATAGTGAGGCCCTTGAAGGTGGGTCCGCTGTCCACCACGTCTTGCCGGCCGTAAGTGCGCTTGAGCGCCAGCCGCGCCAGTCGCAGGCCCACGTCCTGCTTGTTGGTCGGATGGATGTCGTGGAGGTTGCCAACGTCGTGGATGACGGCCATGCCGGTGTTGGGAATACGCTGCGCCGCCGTCTGGGCCTCCCAGAACGACGGCAGCAGATAGGGATCCTCATTGCCGTAGGTATAGGGGGCGATCTGGACGTAGTAGAAGGGGAAGTCCCCCTGCCCCCACAGCTTGCGCCAGCCACCGATGAGTGCTTCCACCTTGTCTACATAGCGCATGCCGTCACCGTGGTTTGCCTCACCCTGGTACCAGATGGCGCCGCGGATCGCAAAGGGCACCAGTGGGTGGATCATCCCGTTGTAGAGCGCGCTGGGGCTGCCGGGACCCTCGAGGGGCCGCAGGCCGGCCGGATACTCCGGCGGCGGCACCAGGGGTGTCTGGTTGCGCAGAGCCGCCTGAGCCTGCGCCGTCCAGGCGCTGCAGGCCTCCAGGTAGCCCTCCAGGGCGTGCTTGTAGCTCGGGTGCCGCGGGTCGGTCAGCTTGACGCGGCGGTAATAGGCGTCCAGCGCCGGCACGCCCGCAAAGCCTACCGGCGGAATCCAGGGCTCGATGGCTGTGCCGCCCCAGGAGCTGTTGATGATACCGACGGGCACCTCGAGGCTCTCCATCAGATGCTTCGCGAAGAAGTAACCCACGCCGGTAAAGCCACCTGCGGTCGCGGGAGTACAGACTTGCCACTCTGCGGCGAAGTCATGGGCCGGGTAGCCAGGCGCGACATGTGGCACTCTGATCTGCCGCAACTGCGGGTGATTGGCCCGCGGGACCTCCTCCTGGGCGTTATGGCAGGCCGCCAGTGGCCATTCCATGTTGGACTGCCCGGAGCAGACCCAGACCTCGCCAACCAGCACATCGTCGAGCACGAGGCGATTGTGACCGGATACGACCATGGTGAAAGGCCCCCCGGCCGGCATGGCTGGGAGAGTCACCCGCCACTTCCCGGCGGTGTCCGCTTTGGCCTGTACGGCCCTGCCTTCCGCCAGCCTGACCTGAACCGGTTCACCGGGGTCTGCCCAGCCCCAGACGGGAATCGGGCAGTCACGCTGTAGCACCATGTGGCTCCCGAAGACATGGGGCAGCCTGACATCAGCCTGCGCTGATGTCCCCAGCCATGCCGTGGCGAACATAAGACCGGCGATTGTGATACGAGACATGCTCTGCTTCACGATACGGCAACCTCCTGCTTGCTGAGTATGGACCTGGGCAGACCAGTTTCGGCGAGCAGGGCTCATCTACCTTGGCCGACGGTTCCGGGAGGAACGGCGGGAGACCGGAGCGAAGCCACGCCCAGCACAGCCGGAGGAGGACAGATGCAGGTTATGCGAGCGCTTGTCGTGCTGTCGTTGGCCGTTGGTCTCGCTGGGGTCGGGGGGAGCGTCCATTGCCAGACGGAAGCGCCCAATCTCGCGGCCGCCTCAAACGGCGCGACGGTGACCGGTCCCCAGAACTCCTCCGCCAGCGCGGGGCGGCCCCTGGTCGCCAATGACGGCCGCTTCGACGGGTACTGCTGGGCCTACCTGGACACACCGCTCACCATCCACTTTCCAGAGCCCAGGACCATCAACAGCCTCGACGTGCTGCTGCACCATGGGGGCACCTACTGGTACCGCTTCCGCGTGGAGGTCAGCAGTGACGGCCAGACCTGGCACCAGGTGGCGGACCGCACCTCCGGCGAGCCGAGCGGCTGGCAGCGACTTGACTTCGCACCGGTGGAGTGTCGCCAGGTGCGTCTCACCTTCACCGACACGAATGTCGAAGCGCGCAGTTACCATGTGGTCGAAGTCGGGGCTTTTCCGTTGCCGGAGGGGGAGCCCAGTCCATTGCGGGCCGCGCAGGAGCGATACCTGCGGGAGGAAGTGCAGGGCTGGGATGACATCCTCCTGCGCTGCCTGGGGCCCGATGCCATCATGCCCGAGGAGCAACGTGAACGCGTGCTGGGAGGCCCACCAGGACAGCGTTTCCCCTCGGACCTCGACGGTGACGGCGACCCGGACGTGATGGACTTCGTGGACCCGGACCCCCGCCACACCATCCAGCCCATGCTGGTGCGGGTCCTCGATGATGATGATGACATGCCGGCCGACGGCACACCGGACGAAGACAGCGACTGCTACGTTGCCGATCACCGGGGCGATGGCAGCACCGACCGGGCGGTGGACTACTGGGACGACGACAGCGACGATGATGTGGACCGACAGGACATCTACTACCGCGCCGGTACGTGGCATGGCAAGCAGGTCGAGGTGGTGGTCATCTCCGACATCGGCGATGACAACCGCCTCTGGTGGACCCGCAACTATGAGTACGATCAGTACACTTGCCAGTGGAAGTCGGACTTCAACGGCGATGAGATCTTCTGCATGTTTGGGTACGACCGTACGGCGCGGCGCTGGGTTGCTCATCTGGAGGAGCCCTTCACCCACCATGACCTGGACGGCGATGGCGTCGCCGAACTGACCATGCAGTTCATGGGCACTGGCCTGAGCATCGCCACGCTGCGCTACAGCCTCGACGCGGACAATGACAGTCATCCCCGCACCAACCGCCGTGACTACGACTTCTCGTTCAACTGCACGGGCCTGCTGACCGTGCCGCTGGACAAGGCCTTGACCTACACGCTTCGCAACGGTGACGTGACGGGGCCGTCGCTGGCCTGGCAGCACGCCCGTGAACAGGCCGAGAGAGGCGGCTGGCGCAACTGCCGCCTCTGCTGGGACGAGGTGGACAACAACGTCAACCCGGCGGACAAGGTCGAGCGGGAACAGGAACGTTGGGAGGGGGTCGGCGGCTACCCTATGCGCGAGGGCAACAAGCGTTGGGAGACCGACCAGGACTACTCCGGAGGCATGCGGCTGTACTACTGGCCGGTGGACGGCCGCCTGCACCTGCTGGGGGCGGAGACGGGCTACATTGAGATAGACATCAACCACGACTACCGGCTTGACGCCAAGCTCAACTACGCCGACAGGGACGGTGACGGGCACTTCGACCAGTGGGCTTACGACGCCGATGCCGACAGCCGGCCTGACTACGTCGCCACCCCCCCGCCGATGCGATGCGAGCTCGTGGCCTGGGAACCGTACCCCGAATTCACGCGGCGCTACCGGGGCTGGGTGCAGAAGGCGCTGGCAGGCAACGAACGTCTCATCGCCGCGCTGAAAAGCCTGCTCGGCGCCAAGGCCCGTTCGACTGCCGACGAGTGGTGGTGCGCGGGGCGGCTGGAGGGCTTCTACGCCGCGCGCAAGCTGGGGATGAGTGCAGAGGCCCGCCGCTACTACCTGGACCTCACACGCCTGGAGCTCTTCCTTCAGGCGCGGGAGGCCTATGGCCAGGAATCCTGGTGGCCGGCCTTCGCGGCGTCCCATGACTCTGGCGACCTGCAGGGGGCGGCCGACGTGCTGGCGGCCCCTCGGTAGGCGCCGCGATCAGCGCAGCGCCATCTGGCCCTTGCGGCAGAAGTCTATGGCCGTACCGTAGATGCGCATGGCCTCCTGCGGGGCATGGAAGCCCATCGAGTTCTCGGAGTCCACGAAGTCAATGTAGTACTGCGCCTTGCGCTGCCATTGGGCGGCCTCGGCGAGCTGGGCTGCAGTGGCTCCCGCCGCCTTACGCGCCTTCTCGGTATCGTACAGGTCCATGAGGGCATCGAGCGCCCGATTGCGCATCTCGAAGTTGCGTTCCTGAATAGCCTCGACTCGTGCCTTCAGCTCGTCTTCGGTTTCCCGATGGCAGGTCTGGCAGGCGTTGTTGATGTTGAGCAGCGGGCTGCGCACGTGGTGGTCGCTGATCTTCATGGCACCCACCCGCTTGTAGGGCATGTGGCAGTCGGCGCAGGCCACCCCTGAGCGGGCGTGGATGCCCTGGCTCCACAGCTCGAACTCGGGATGCTGAGCTTTCAGAACCCGCGTGCCGGTCTCCTCGTGGGTCCAGTCAGTGAACCCAACCTCCTCGTAGTAGCCCACGATACTCTCGATCTTGAGGCCCTTGTGCCACGGATAGGTCAGACGCTTGGCATCGCCCTTGAAGTAGTACTCCACATGACACTGGCCGCAGACAAACCCGCGCATCTCCTGCCGCGTGGCCATCTTGTTGACATCGTAGTTGGGAATGCCCTCCGCGGCCTTGAGGTTGCGAATGCCCTCAATGAAGGCCGGGCGGGTGATCCGCAGGGCCATGGTCTTGGGGTCGTGACAGTCAATGCAGGAGATCGGCTTGTTCACATGTTTGGCGGCCTCGAAATAGGGCATCTGGTTCAGTTTCTCAAACCCGGCGAACATGTCCCCGTTGCCTGCCTTGCGGTAGGGCACCCAGGTGGAGGCGTGGCAGTGCAAACACGTGCCGGGCTGGCCCTTCTTGAACTTCTGGCGCAGGGTGAAGGTCTGGTCCTGCAGCATGTAAGCATGGCCTCGCGCCTCGCGGAAGTCCACCGAGAAGGCATAGCCGGCATACAGGCGCTTCAGGCGCGGATCGGCCTCAAGCTTGGAGCGCGCCACCACCGAGCGCGGGTCGGCCTCACTCGGGGTGCGGGGCAACGCCTCGCTGCCACCGAACCTGGTGCGCACCATGTCCACGGTGCGCAGATAGAGGTCATACTGGCGGGGGAAGTTGCGGCCCCACACGGCCGGGTCGTCGGTGTCCTCCGTCAGCTCCACAACGCGGAAGAAGGGGTCACGGGCCTCGATCTTGCGCTGGTTGATGTTGATCAGCAGAGCGGCCACCGCGACGGTAAGCACCGCCGCGGCCCCCGCTGCCAGAACCGTGACGGCCAGGACACAACCGCAGGGGAACGCGGACCGCTTGCCGTCTGGCAAACCGGCTTTCCGGGACTCGGGCTGAGCACTGTCCATGGCCAACCTCCGGTCAGTCTCGCAGTGTGCGCCGTTACTGCAAATGCCCCACCGTGGAATGACAGCGGGCGCATGACAGCTCGTCACCGTGGCGCCGGGTAACATCCACCGCGGCCACGAAATCCTCGTGGCAATGCCGGCAAGCTGCTTCGGTCACGGCGGCGTTGCGCGGCTTGATGCGAATGTTATCCGGATACCTGCCGGTGGTGAAGGCCGCTGAATGATGGTAGCCGTTGACGCCCTTGATCCACAGTTTCCCCACCAGGTTGTGCGGCGTGTGGCAGTCATTGCAGACCGCAACGTTGTGGTGGCTGGAGCGAGCCCAGGTGTCATAGTGCTGACGCATGACGTGGCAGTTGGCACAAGCAGTCGGATTATTGGCCGCGTAGGAGTAGCCGCGGGCGTAGATGAAGGTGAAGGCTCCCAGACCAGCAAGTGAGCCGGACGATACACCGAGGAAGATACCCAGCAGGTACGGGTACCTCAAGAGGCCTCCCCGAACACTGAGTTGATCGCCTGTACCTAAGTTATATAATTCCTGTGGGCATACCAAGTCAAGGGAGATGTGGGCTGTGCGGAAGGAGGCACCGATAGTGGTCGCGAACAGGTTCCTGCCGGACCTTCACTCCTGGAGGGCTAACTTGCCATGACGACCCGCGAACGCTTCGTGAACACCCTCACTGGCCGGCCAGTGGACCGCGTGCCCTTCATGAAGGTGTTCGGCGGCGACAACGCCATCCTCCCGCACTGGGAACAGGAGTATCCCGGTATCGGGCAGTGCATTGACGAGCTGCTGCAGTTCGAGGGCGGCTACCGTGGCTGGCGTTGCACGCCTGTCAATATGGACCCCTCGCAGCTTGATCCGGTTGAGGTCCTGGAGGACGATGAAACCAAGCAAGTGCGGCGGCGCGGGGACGGCGTAGTGGATGTCTGGTACAAGGTGGGCGACTACCACCGGCACGACGTGGACTGGCCCATCAAGTCCATGGCCGACTGGCGTGAGTACAAGGCCCGCCACATGCAGGCCGACGATCCGTCGCGCTTCCCGGACAACTGGCCGGAGCTGGTGGCCGAGTACCGGCAGCGCGACTATCCCCTGCAGCTCACGCATCGGGGCGTGTATGGCTTCTGCCGCAACTACATGGGCGACGAGAACCTTGCCTACGCCTTCTATGACCAGCCCGAGCTGGTCCATGACATGATGGACCACTACACTGACATGGCCATCGCCATCTGGGAGAAGATGGTGGCCGAGGTGGACTTTGACCTCATCGAGTGCTGGGAAGATATGGCTTTCCGCACGGGATCGCTCATCTCCCCTCACACGTTCCGCGAGTTCATGGCCCCGCAGTATCGCAAGCTGCGCGAGTTTGCCCGAAAGCATGGCATCGAGATCATCCTGGTGGACAGCGACGGTTACATCGAGGACCTGTCGGAGCTCATGTGGGAAGCCGGGGTGAATGCCATGTACCCTTACGAAGTCCAGTCCGGCAACGACGTCGCGCGGGTGCGCCAGCGCTTCCCTGGCATGGGCTGCGTGGGAGGTCTCAACAAGCAGGTGATGGCCGAGGGCAAAGAGGCCATTGACCGCGAGATGGAGCGCGCGCGACACCTGATCGAGCTTGGGCGCTTCATCCCCGGTCCGGACCACTTCGTGCTCTCGGATGTGAGCTTCGCCAACTACCGCTACTTCATGGAGCAGTTGCGGGAGGTTGTCCTCACCACGACCCCCGGCACGGGCCCATCGGCCTAGCGGCGCACCCGTCGCTTGACTGACGGCGAGCTCGGGTACAATCAGCACAGAGCTGGGTGCATATCCTGAGGGTTACCAAGGGTGGTGGTCAGCCATGGATATCAGCCTGACCGACCAGGAGCTTGAACTCCTCAGACGGGTGCTCAGCAGTCACCTGCTGTCGCTGCGAGAGGAGTTGCGGCGCACCGAGAAGCACAACTGGCGTGTCCACCTCCGCGAGGAGGAGAACACGGTCAAGGCGCTCCTGGGCAGACTCCCGGCGGCCTGAGCCGTCTCTATGGCCGCCGCAGGATGCTTCCCAGGCAGACCACTTGCCGGACTGGTTCGCCGGCGGCATCCAGGCCCACCAGCGCGCAACGGGCGTCGGTCTCGTAGCCGCCGAAACGGCAGAGCCCTGCCTTGTCCTCGGCGAGGCAGTACAGATGAACGGTGCCGTCGGCAAACTCGAGGCGTGCTGCGGTAGCCGCCGCGGGGGTGCCGTCGGGGGTCGTGACGGTCAGTGTCTCTACGCGCGTCACGGGGCACTCCTGCCCGGCGGCCGTGGGGTACAGCACGAATGTCTGGCGCGTGACGCCAGTGGCTTGCCAGCCATAGAGTGCCGTGGGGACAGCGCGCCACGGACCGTTGGCCCAGCCCTGAACCGGCTCCTCCTGGACTCCCTTCACCACCTCCACTGTCAGGCCCTCGCTATCCGCTGGTAGCAGATGCAGGTTGGCGTCCTCGCCAACAGTGCTCACGCTCTGCCCCTCGATGCGGGCCTCGTCAGCGTTCAGGTGGAAGATGGCCTCATAGCGGTGGGAGCCGGCGTCGGCCGGGGTCAAGGTATCGGTGACGATCCAGTAGTCCGGCTTCACGAACAGCACGGAGCGGCGGTGCGCAACGTCCGCCACCACAGTGCTGCCTGAGCCATAGCCGTAGGTGTAGACGCCTTCCACGAAGTCGGCCTCGGGCCCGGCGACCCAGGGATTGCCCAGAGGCTGGAACGGGTACGGCAGCACGTAGCTCTCGCGCACCGCCCGCGAACGCTGGTCCTGGTCGTCCACGCGCACCGTGTTGTGGGCCCGCGTGGACAGCACATACCGCCGCCACCGCGAGCGGTCGTACATGTAGTTGCCGCCCTCCACCAGCAGCGGCTTGCCGTAGGCGTAGCACAGCAGGCCCAGCTTATCCTCATGCTGGTGACCCGAGCCGAAGGGGCCGGCGTCGAACAGCAGGTGCCGATCCTGGGGTTGCCAGCCCGACCGCATGACGTAGTGGCCGCTGTAGGGGAAGGCCACGGAGCCGACGGTGGGGGGCTGGCCTTCCTTGCCGCCGGTCGCGCCCCACAGGAAATCCAGCCGCCGAGGGAAGTAGGCTGCCGCCTCCCGCAACAGGCCCTGGGGCGACGCGTCACCGGAGTCGTTGAGACCGAAGAGCTTTCCATCGGGCCGCATGGCCAGGAGCTGGTAGTCGTACATCTTTTCCAGCTTGGCCTGATAGTCTTCCGGGACCGCCTCCAGCAGGTCATTGTGCTTGGCGACCTTCAAGACATTGGAGAACTCCGTGAGCACCCAGTTGTTGTAGCCCAGTGCCAGCTCGTTCTCCAGCCCGTCGGGGTACACATCGTGATCAAGCTGGCCGTAGAGACGCTCGATGGCGATCCGCCGCCACTCGGGAGCGCGCCGAAACTCCGGCCAGAGCACCCCGGCGTAAAACACCCCGCAGGACTCGCAGGTGAGCCAGTTGGCGGAGGTGGGCCAGCGCACCAGGTGTTCGGCCTGCTCGTACCATGACTTGAGAATGGTCACAAGCACCGCAGGCGTGAACGCCGGGCTGTCGAGACAGCGGAAGAGCGCGTTGGGCCAGGTATCGCTGATGCGGATGCCCGTGTTGAGGGTCTCCCACGCGTGATGATAGGGGGAGTTGCCCGACTGCCACAGCAGGACCGGGCAGTCCTCGATCCAGGCCACCATCTGGTCCGCGACCTCCTGGGCGTACTTGTCCTGTCCGGTGCGCCAGTAGGCCTCCACCAGCGGCGCGAAGTGAAAATGCCGGTTGAACTGCGCGTTCCACTCGATGGTGGCGCTCTCCCCTTCGGTCATGGCATTGTGGGACCAGTCAATGCGGCCCTCTGGTCGGTAGGTGGTGTTGATGAAGGTGAACTCATGGGCCATGATCTTGTCGGCAGCGCTGGTGTTGAAGGTGGGGTCGGGTGCCGGACGCGTCCGGAAGTCAACGAGCCATGTCGGCTTCACGCGCTGGCGGAGGTATGCCGCCAACGCTTCTCCGGCCGCGACGTAGTCACCCCGCCCTACCGCGGCCTTTACACCCTCCAGACCTGCCCGGTCCAGATCCAGCGCGGCATAGAACTCCTCATCTGTCATCCTCGGCCCTTTGTCGCTGCCGGACACCGTGATCACCCTGATGTCATCCAGTATGAGTACGCTGCGAGGATTGGGCTTGACGTCGGGATTCCAGGCCGAGTGGAATTGGAGCCGATCCACCTTGTGCCAGCCCACGGGCTGTCGGACGACCCCGATCTCGGCAAAGGGCACCACGATACGCTGCCAGCCAGTCCAGTTCAGGCGTGTGCTGAAAGCGTAATAGTCTATCCCCTCGGCGGCGGCGTTCTCGGAGTGGATCAGCACCCAGAACAGGTCGCCAGTAGCCTCTGGGCTGTAGGCCCAGAAACTGAGGCCGTTGCCGCTGGACCAGTCGCCGGGCGTGGCCTTCAGGCTCAGGCTGAGTGTCTGGGCCAATGTCCAGCGCAGCGCGCCTGCGCCCTGTTGGATCGTCTCGGTTTCGAGGGTCGTCTCACCGTTCCAGGCGCCCGGGTCGTCGCAGTCGCTGATCGAGAGGTCGGCCCACAGGGGCCATGTCAGAAGCAAGGTGCAGGCCGGGAGTATCGAACGCATGTGTCTGTCTGCCTCCGTCAGCGGAGTGCCGTGAGGTTAGTCGCAGGCGGCGGCTGGACCTGCCCGCCGGCAGGTAAGCTGTGCTCATCGGGGGAAGTGGTTCGCGCGAAGGAGGGTTTCCATGGTCGCTCGCTCGACAGCTCTTGTGTGCGCTCTGATCCTGGGCCTGGCCCTGACTGCGCTGGCCCAGGAGGCAAACATCGCGTTCGCGGCCGGCATCACCGCCTCACCGGACGTGGAGGGCGATGTGCTCGCGGCCTTGGATGGCAACACCGCCACGGCCCTGACCTTTGCCGTCGGTACCAGCGGAGAAGGCACTGTCACCCTGACCTTTGACGCTCCGCGAATGGTCTCGGGGGTGCGCCTTTTCCAGCCGTCCGAGGTCTACTACTCCACCGCCTACGTCATCGAGGCGGATCTGGACGGCACTGGCAGCTTCACGTACTCGCTCGCCGCTGGCGAGGGGGCCGGCGTGGACCAGTGGCTGGAGCACCGCTGGGAGCCCATCGCCCTCCGGGCGCTGCGCTTTCGGTCCACGGCCGGGGTCTCGGGCGGCCGGCGGGCCCACCCAGCCCTGGGTGAGATACAGGTCCTAGGCCGCGCGGAGGCTGGTGATCTGACGAAAGCCGCCGAAAGAGGTGTCCTCGTGCCCAGTGTGCCAATGGTACGCCCCCTTAGCCGCCAGACAGCGATGGTCACCGCCGGCCGCGGCCCGGCGGTGATGGTCCCGCCCGAGCCGGCCTATGCGGAGGCCTCGCGAGAGCTGCTGCGCGGCCTGGCCGCCTTCGGGCCTGAGCGCGTCGCAAGCGTCGAGCAAGCCGATCCCGGCCATCGCACCGTGGTCTGTCTGGGCAACATGCTGAACAACCCGCTGCTGGAGCGCCTCTACTGGAACCGATACACGTACGTGGATGCACTCACGCCCGGGCCCGGCAACTACCTGCTCCACGTTGTCTACGACCCCTACCCCTGGACCGGCGGGCACGACGTTGTCGTCATCGGCTGCAGCGACCCCAGGGGGGCTGCTGCGGGTGTCAAGGCGTTCCTGGGGCACCTGCAGGACGGCGCTCTCCCCTACCTCGTCGAGGGTGGGCCGGAGCCGCTGGTGAGCGATGAGGCGGCCCAGAAGATTGCCGCCACCTCCCCTAACCCCACCTTCACGGACTTCACGGCCGCCGTCCAGGGCTATCTCCGCACGGGCTGCGAGGCGTATGCTCGCAAGGCCGTGGCGGTCCTGGACATCATGGCCGGTCTCTACGCGCCGGGGGGACCCCGCAGCAGGGCGGAACGGGTCGCCGAAGTACTGCCCTGGAACGAGGAGACCACTTCCTTCGATATTCAGTGCGCGTGGGACGCCTTCGAGGAGTGCCCCCTGCTGAGCGATGAGCAGCGCCTGGCGGTGACCAACTGCCTGCTGAAGTTCACCCGCGACCTGGTCAGCCGCTGCTCGGACTGGGCGCGGCTGGGGCAGGATGACAGCATCACCTGGAACCACACGACCTTCCCCCTCCTGGGCATCTACGGCGGCGCGCGGTACTTCCAGCGTTACTATGGGCTTGGCGACATGCCCGAGAAGCTCGCCAAGGCCCGGGCGTGCTTCCTGGCCCAGGCGCGGTCCTGGAAACCGGAGGAGGACTCGGACTCCTATGTGGTGCTGGTCCCCGACCACGTGGCCACTTACTGCCTGGCCGAAAACGAGCTCGGCTACTTCACCTCGGGCAACCTCCAGCGCTACGCCGACTATCTCGTGGGCATCTGCGACAACCGCGGGCTGGCGTCGGGCTTTGGCGACTCCGGTATCTCATCCTCTCCGAGCGTACCCATGCGGCACCTACCGCTGGCCCTGTGGTGGACCGGCGACGGCGGCTACCGCTGGCTGATGGAACGCTACACAGAGGGTGCCTGGAAGAACCCCTACGAGAAAGGCATCAAGGCCGTGCGGCCTGACCGTTTCACGGGCGTCAATGTGTTCCCGCTGGACCCGCAGGTCTATGCCTTCCACCAGAAACGGCCTTCATACAATGAGAAGCTGGTGCCATCGGACGTCCCTCAACAGCAGGCCTTCGACAAGATCACCTTCCGGGACAGTTGGGACCCGGACGCCCAGTATCTGATCCTGGACGGCTTCGGGCGGGGCAAGCACCTGCATTACGACACCAACGCCATCATCGAGTTTGTGGAAGGCGGCGAGCGCTGGCTGTTGGACCATGACTACCTGGTGCGCAACACCACTGAGCACGCCATGCTGACCGTCCTGCGCAACGGCCGCGCTGATGAGCTCGTGCCGGGCATGGCGGGCCTCAAAGCGACCTGTGACCTGCCGAACTTCGGCTACGCCGACACCTTTGTCAGGAACTACGGGGGCTGCGATTGGCGACGCCAGGTGCTGTGGAACCGGGGCGAGTACTTCCTGGTGGCTGATACCGTGACGGCCCGCGAAGCCGGGAGTTACGATCTGGAGCTTACCTGGAAGACGATGGATGAGGCGGGGCATCAGTGGGTCGACGACGGTGGGAACTTTGTTGCGAAGCGTGGCGCGGGGCAGCCGGAGACCACCGACTGCTCTCTCCTGGACGATCCGGAAGCCTCAGGGGGCAAGGCCCTGGCCATGGACCGGGCCACCTCCCGCATCGCCTTCGGTGTGGACTTGCCGCCCGGCGAGTACCAGCTCACGATCTTCGCCCGCGGCGTTGATGGCAGCAGCGACTCGCTTTGGGCCAGCGTGGACCTTGGCCCCAACCAGGCCTTCCATGTCCCACAGGGCCGCTACGCCCCTTCCAGCGCCAACGCCCTGACGGCGGACCCCAGCCCGCGAGTGACGCTGGCGGGGGAAGGCCCTCACCTGCTCATCGTGACCTTGCGGGAGAACCCGGTGGTGACGGTTGACCGTTTCGTCTTTCGTGATGCCAAAGGCCAGGAGACCACCTATCAGGCGGAGGCTCTGCCCCCGGCTCCGGAACCCAAGCGCGACCTGGGCCGCAGCCTCCACATCAAGCCGGCTACTCCTCTGCGGGCCTGGGTGACCAACCACGAGCGGATCGGCATATCCGTACCGGTCAGCGTCCTGCACCAGCGCCAGTCGGCTGAGTTGACGCCGGGCCTGAGCCGCCGCTTCGTCTCGCTGCTCTATACCAGCAGCCCCCGGCGACAACGGGATCTGCAGCCGGTGCAGTTGCAGGAGAACCTGATCGCCGTGCAGGGCAGCCATCCGGCGCTGCTGCTGACCGGCCCCGCTGCTTCGGACCGCTTCGCCATCGTGGCCATGGCCGGGTTGCTCAGTACCGAACGACTGTCGCTGGCGGGGCTGACCCGCCTGGACCTGGGCGACGTGCAACTGTCTACAGACCAGCCCGTTGATCTCAGTCTGGAACTGGACAATGGCCTCACCATCGTGCGGGGGGCACCGCGCACGGAACTGCACATCACGGTTGGCGGCCGCGAGCGAACCTACCGGCTGAAGGAGGAGCAGAAGCAGTTCACGCTTCATGGCAGTTTTCCGGCCACGGAAACCAGGCGACAGATCGAGCGCCTGCTGACTCACCATGCGGAGCCGACGATGGACAGTACTGCGGTGGCGGCCGCTCAGCCTGCCACGGCCACCTGGACCGCCCTGGAGGCCGGTGGGCAGATCAACTGCCTGAAGGTGGCCGACCTGCGAGACGGCGCCGGGCAGCGGGTGCTGGTCGGCCGCAATGCACTGCTGCACTGCCTGGACCTTGGCGGTCAGGAACTGTGGCGTTTCGCCTGCCAAGGTCCCGTGCGGGATGTGGCCTGGGGTGACCTGCGCCCGGAAGCCGGCGACGAGATCGTCGTGGGTTCGGCGGACACGTACCTCTATGTGCTGTCTGCGGACGGGCAGCTGCTGGAGAGAAAGCAGATGCGGGGTGTGCCCTGGGCTCGCAGCTTCGGCGACCAGGCCTACGCCGTCTGGCACGTTGGTGTCTGGGACGCCAACGCAGACGGACGGCCTGAGATCATGGTCACGCTAAAGAACTTTGACCTGCAAGCCTATGACGCCGACCTCCGTCTCCTGTGGAAAGACGACTACGCTTTGCATGGCAGCGGTCAGCTCGAGTTCGTCGACACCGACCTCGATGGCCAGGCTGACACCACGTTCGTAGGCGACCGCTACGGCTCCGTGGTCGCCGCGGACGGCCTTGGCAAGAAGCTGTTCTCAGTCTATACCTCCATTGGCGACATGGTCTTTGCGGTGGGTGACGTGGACGGCGATGGCCGGGTCGAGGTGGTGGCGGGCTCTTCCACCGGCGATCTCGTCTGCGCCCGCTACCCCCAGGGCGAAGTGCTCTGGCGGTTTGACAACTTCGGCTATCCAGTGAAGCGCCTCCGCACGGTGGACCTGGACGGCGACGGGCGCCAGGAGGTCATCGTGGCCTCGGGCACCGGATGCCTCTACGCCCTGGGCGGCGATGGGCAGGTGCTTTGGCAGGACCGGGTCGGGCTCACGGTCAACGATGTGCTGGTCACTGCAGCGGGGCCGGCCCGGCTGGTCTATGCCGACGAGAGTGGCCTGGTGCGCCTGGCGACGGCGGCGGGGCAACTTGTCCGCGACTTGCACACCGCCAGCCCCCCGCAATGGCTGCGACAGATTCCCGGTACACCACTGGTGGTGGCCGCTTTGGCCGACGGACAGGTTGTGGCCCTGGATCTCGGTACTGAGTGACACGGGATGAGGTGAGCGGAAGATGCCAGACAAGCGGCTGATGCTGATCGGGGCGGGAGCGCTCGGACGGCAGCGCGCGCAATGCTTTCGGCGGATCGCGGGGGTGCAACTGGTCGCCGTCGCCTCACGGTCGCAAGACAGCGCGCTGCGCCTGGCGGAGGAAGTAGGAGCGCCCTTTGCGGGCACGGACCCCGAGCGAATGGCGGATCAGAAGCCCCTGGACGCCGTGGCGATCTGCGCCCCCAATGACCGGCACTACCCGCTGATCAAGTGGGCGCTGCAACGCAACCTGCATGTCTTCGTCGAGGGGCCCATGTGCAACACCGCCAGACAGGCCGAGGAGCTGAATAACCTGGCCATCGAGCGTCAGCTCATCGTGGAGGTGGGCTTTCAGCGGCGCTATCACCCGGTCATTCGACGTGCCCGCGATATGGTACAGAGCGGCGGTATGGGCCAGTTCACCTACGGCGAAGTGGAGTTCTTCTACAACATACTGGCTGACAGCGCGGGCGGCGATCCCTGGTATGTGGACCAGGAGGTCAGTGGCGGCATGTGCGTCTGCCACATGAGCTACGGCCTGAACACGCTTCGCTACATCCTGGGCGACCCGGTCGAGGTCTTTGCTGTCGCCAACAACTTTGCCTTCCGGGGCCCCGGGCACCTCACCGAAGAGGCTGTGGCCGCGCTGCTGATGTACCGCAGTGGCGCCGTGGCTCACATCGTGGCCGGTTTCGCGGCCCCGCCTGGCTTCCCCACCGGCACACTGAAGGCCTATGGCACCACCGGCGGTTTCACGCTGCAGATACTGGACCCGCCTTACGGCACGTTCTACGCCGGCGGCAGTCAGGACGAGATGCCCAACCCGCCTGGCAGCGATGACCTCCATGACCAGTGCCTGGCCTTCGTGGAAGCCTTGCACGGACGAGGTGAACTGCTGAACCCGCCCGCGGATAGCTGGCGAGAGCTGCGGATCATCGAGGGCATACTGCAGTCAGCAAAGCTGCGGCGGCCCATCGCGGTGCCGTAGGCTGCGGCACTGCCAGCAGGGCGACAGCGGCACCGATGGCGGCAGGGGGTGTCGGGTGCCACGGCCAGGCTCCCTCACCGCCAGCACGCCGATGACGGCCTACTCCGCGGCCTCCGCTGGAACCTCGGCCGCCATGTGGGCGCCCCGCGGCACCCGGATCAGGGACGCGAACACCGCATTCAGCAGCGCCAGTACTGCCCCTCCGTAGAACACCCACTGGTGACCGTATTTCATCCAGACAATCCCGCCGACTGCCGGCAGGGTCATCGAGACCGCGTGGTCGAGGCTAATGCCGAGGCTCAGGCTGGCCGTCACATGCTCAGGCGCGTGGGCAATCTTAGCCAGGTAGGTAGCCCGAGCGTTGCCAAAACCGAACATCACCTGGTCCAACACGAAGCAGGCAAAGGCGACATAGATGCCCGGCGTCCCCAGGCGGTGGGCATCACCATAGCCGAGGCAGATGGCCGCCAGGATGAGTCCGTCCAGAACGAGCATTTTTCGCTCGCCCCAGCGGTCTATCAGGTTGCCCAGGTAGGGGCTGGTGAAGACGGTCAGCAGGGCGTTGGCGATGCCAAGGATGGCGAACGTGGCCACGGGCTGGTTGAAGACCTTGATCAGCACCCAGGGGCCAAAGGTGATGAAGAGCTGCTTGCGAGCGCCGAAGAGCAGTGACAGCACGTAAAACAGCCAGTACTCCCGCCGCACGACCATCCGGGGCCGGGCGGTCTGACGACCCACGTCGCGCATGCGGAAGAACAGCACTGCGGCCACCAGGGCCATCGCTCCGCCAACGATGTAGATGAGCCAATAGGGTGGGGTATCGCGGCCGGCGCTGATGACCCAGACAAAGGCAGCCCCGATGATGGTGGCGGCAGCCCCGACGCCCGAGGCCTGTCCCAACCGCCGCCCCCGCCGCTCCTGCTTCGCCAGGCTCATGGCAATGGCCGAGGTGACTGGCATGACGACATGAGTACCGGTGGCCCACAGCACCGTGAACAGGACCATCCAGGTCCAGGCCGATGAACTGCCGGCGTTGCGGTCCACCAGGCCGAGACCGACCATGCCCATGCACGTCAGCAGGCCGGAGATACCGGCGACCCGCGTCTCCGGCAGGAAGGCCAGCATGCCGGTCAGCAGCGCCACCAGAAAGCCCGGCATCTCGCGGGGGAACTCCAGCGCTCCCCGGGCGTCGGCGCCCAGATGGAAGCTATCATCCAGCCAGTTGTTGTAGGAAGTGTGGAAGCAGCCGCCGGCAACACCCATGAAGGCGAGGGCGAGGAAATAGGTTAGCAACTGAGGGCTGGCGCGACGGAAGCGGTCGGCGAGATGTCTCATGCGGGTTCCTCGCTCGGCGCCAGCGCCAGGGCGCAGCGCCCCTTCAGCAAAGACACGGGGGAAACGCCGTGTCGCGGGCGGCATTTCCCCCGTCTGGTCATCAGGCGTGTCCGACGGTACGTGCTAGATGAGATCCTCGTAGATCGGGAAGGCCTCGCAGAGCTGAGCCACCTGGTCACGGACCTCAGCGATAACGGTTTCGTTGGGCGTCCCGTCCTCCTTGCGCCCATCGTGGATGACCCGCGCAATCCACTTGCCGATGAGCTGCATCTCGGGCTCCTTCATCCCCCGCGTCGTGACTGCCGGAGTGCCCGGGCGGATGCCACTGGTCTCAGCGGGACTGGCCGGGTCACCGGGGATCAGGTTCTTGTTGCAGCACATCCCGGCGGCTTCCAGCAGGTTGGCCGCTTCGCGCCCGGTGATGCCCTTGTTACGCAGGTCCACCAGCATCAGATGGTTATCGGTGCCTCCGGTGACGAGGGTGAAGTCCTCCTCCAGCAGGGACTGCGCCAGCGACTGGGCGTTGCGGATGATCTGCCGCTGGTATTCGCGGAAGCCAAACTCCTGGGCTTCCTTGAAGGCCACGGCCTTGGCGGCGATAATCTGCATCAACGGTCCGGCCTGCACGCCCGGGAAGACCGCGCGGTCCAGGCGGTCGGCGAGGCGCTCCGGGCAGAGGATAAGCGCGCCGCGGGGCCCGCGCAGCGTTTTGTGGGTGGTGGAGGTGACTATGTCGCAATAGGGCACCGGGTCCGGATGGGAGCCGGCCGCGACCAGACCCACGATGTGGGCGATGTCCGCCATCAGGAAGGCGCCGACTTCCTCGGCAATCTCCCGGAAGCGCTGGAAGTCAATGATACGCGGATAGGCGCTGGCCCCGGCGATGATCAGCTTCGGCCGCACCTGCTTGGCGACCTCCATGATCCCGTCATAGTCCAGGCGGTCGGTCTCCGGGTTCAGCCCATAGGCATGAGCCTCATAGAAGTAGCCCGAGAAGTTCCGGTCCAGCCCGTGGGTCAGGTGGCCGCCGTGGGCTACACTCATGCCCAGGATGCGGTCGCCTTTCTCCAGCAAGCAGTAGAACGCCGCCATGTTAGCCTGGGAGCCGGTATGGACCTGGACATTGGCATGCTCGCAGCGAAAGATGTCCTTGGCGCGATCAATCGCCAGTTGCTCCAGGGCGTCGTAGGCCTCACAGCCGTTGTAGTAGCGCCTCTTCGGGTAACCCTCGGCGTACTTGTTGGTGAATATGGAACCCATCGCTTCCATCACGGCGCGGGAAGCGTAGTTCTCGGAAGGGATGAGCATCAGGGTGGTCTTCTGGCGGTCCAGCTCCTGAGCCATGATCTTGGCGATCTCATGGTCGGCCTGGGCCAGAGTGCGGTTCATCATGGTGATGGCTTCTCCTTGCTCTATGGCGTAGGCACGTCAGTGGTACGATCCCCCCGCGTCGGCGCGTCAGTCCCTGACGCGCGCCGTCAGTCATGCGCTGAGAGCCCCGCGCAGGTACGGCAGGAAGCCCGACCTGCGCGGGGCCGATACCCGGACCGCCCCGGGGGGTCAGATGAGAGGCTACGGCCACGCCCTTCACACTCCGTCTGCGTGCGCCATGGCGCTTCGCACAAGCTGGCGAACCGCCCGCACCCGCCTCAATGCCAGAAATGCCGCATCCCGGTCAGCACCATGACCAGACCGTGCTCGTCGGCGGCCTGGATGACCTCCTCGTCGCGGATTGAGCCGCCGGGCTGGATGACCGCGATGGCTCCCGTCTTGGCGCAGGCGTCCAGACCGTCACGGGCCGGGAACATGGCGTCGGAAGCCAGGACCGACCCCGCGGCCCGTCTGCCGGCCTTGCGCGCGGCGATCATGGCGCTGTCCACACGGCTCATCTGCCCCGCTCCGCAACCCACTAACCGTGTGCCCTGCACCAGGACGATGGCATTGCTCTTGACGTGCTTGGCGATCTTGTCGGCAAAGAGCAGCGACTGAAGCTGCGCCTCCGTGGGCTGCAGCTTGCTGACAACTTTGAGGTCCAGCTTGTTGACACTCTGGGCATCGGGCGTCTGTACCACCAGTCCGCCGGGGATCTTCTTGAGGTCGAAGTCCTGCTCGCGCCCCGCCGGCGCCCAGTCCGGTTGAGCCATGACCCGCATGTTCTTGTGCTTCCGCAGGAGCTCCAGGGCCTCCGGCTCATAGCCCGGCGCAATGATCGCTTCGACGAAAGCGGCCAGGATGGTGCTCTCGTAGTCCCCGGACTCCTCGCGGTACCGCGGGGCGATGACATCCTGCAGATACTCGGCGTTGCCGATCATGCGTGCCGTTTCCACGTCTACCACGCGGTTGAAGCCGATGACGCCGCCGAAGGCCGAGATGGGGTCGGCTGCCCAGGCGTCAGCGAAGGCCTGCGCCAGCGTCGCTGCCGAGGCCGCACCGCAGGGGTTGAGGTGCTTGATGATGATGGCCGTCGGCTCCTCGAAGTCCCGCGCCGCCTCCATGGCCGCGGTCAGGTCCAGGAAGTTGTTGAAGGACAACTCCTTCTCTCCGGAGAGCTTCTCGGCCCGGGCCAGACCAGGCTCATGCGCGTTTAGGTCGGCGTACAATGCCGCCGACTGGTGCGGGTTCTCGCCATAGCGCAAGTCGTCCCCCACCTTCGCATACCATGGCGCGAAGTAGCTGGGAAACAGGCTCTTCTCCGCGGCGAACTCCCGGGAGAGGTACTGGGCGATGGCGGCATCGTACTGCCCTGTATGGGCGAAGGCCTCCAGGGCCAGCTTCTGGCGGGTCTCCAGGGACAGTGCTCCGTCATTGGCCTGCAGCTCAGCCAGCACCTCGGCGTAGAAGGCCGGCTTGCATACGACGGCCACGTACTTGTGGTTTTTGGCCGCAGCCCGCAGCATCGCCGGGCCACCGATATCAATGTTCTCCACAGCCTCGGCCAGCGTCACCCCCGGCTTGGCCACTGTCTGCTGGAAGGGGTAGAGATTGACCACGACCATGTCAATCATCTCGATGCCCAGTTCTGCCGCCTCGTCCATGTGCGATTGCTTGTCCCGCACCGCCAGTAACCCACCGTGCACCTTCGGATGCAGGGTCACGACCCGGTGGTCCATGATCTGCGGGAAACCCGTATAGCTCTCCACGGCCCGCACGGGCACGCCGGCCTCCTCCAGTTGCCGACGCGTGCCACCGGTGGAGAGTATCTCGACCCCCAGGGCGACGAGCCCCTGGGCGAACTCCACGATGCCGGTCTTGTCGCTGACACTGAGCAAGGCGCGAGTGACTTTCTTCACGGTCGTCCTCCGAGGTAAGCGGTGAGGCACGCCAAACCGCGCCCGCAAGAATACGGGCGCAGCAGAGCCGGTTTCCGGGGGCTGCGAAGTGGGTTATGGCTGTGGTACTCGGCCATTATAGCGGGGAGCGGAGGGCCTGTCAAAGCGCGCCGCCAGGACCGCGAGTTCCATCTTGACAGCCGGCCACTAGCAGGTATAGTATCTGGACACTGACGTGGCTGTCGCAGGAGCCAAGCACCCGGGGGTTTCTTGACGTGGTCTGGTGCGCCTGTCTTGCCATGTCGTCCCCCAGTTGTCCCGCTTCACGGGGGAGCCGAATCGCCCCCCCCCGAGCGCCTCCTATCGCCTGCCCCAGCCTGAGCCGTTTCGTGCATCCCATCATGTGGCTGAAGCAGAGGAATAGGAGAGAGAAACCATGTTGAGAACGGCTATGCTCATCAGCGCTCTGCTGATGGTCAGGAGCCTGTCTGCTGTGGCTGGCAACGTCATCGAGTACGTCTGGGACCCGGCACCCGCGGTCACAGGCCAGCTGATTCCGTGTGCGTCGCTGACGATCGAGGCGGGTGAGCAGGTCAGCTACATCTTCCGCACAGAGGACTGGGACACCCGGACTAAGAAGGTCGACGGCGTTCCAGTCAACGCCGTGGCCGAGAACTTCATCGGCGTGGTTGGCAGTCGGTCAGTGCAGAGCTGTCAGAACGGCGGCACGTGCACTGCCGTGTCGTACCCGCCCCCTGCCCGCACCTACGCCGACTGGCTCCAGTACGGTAGCGCACCCGGCCCTCTGGAGGCTGAGGCGACAGCTTACGACACATGGTACGCTGACGACCAAGGGATTCTGCCACAGCAACCGGCTGACGGGACCCATTCGGGCTCCACTGACGATGCAATGGCAGGTCCGTGTATCATGACAGTTACGATCACGCCCAACTGCGGCTGGATCTACGGCACGGTATCCGGCCCCGGAGGCCCGATTGGCTATATCACCGTTAAGCTCTATGTCGGAACCCAATACCTCAGAGAGGTCCCGGCCGACGGGTCCGGCTACTACGTCTTCCGCTACGTTGCCGCCGGTAACTACACGGTGAAGGCCACGACACCAATGGGCAAGACGGGGCAAGCCGGCGCAACCGTGACGAAGGGCAACGGAACACAGGCCAACATCACAATCAACCCCTAGATGCCGCACCACCAAGGACCGGGAGCGGGGGACGGCGCCACAGGTGCTGCCCCCCGCTAGAAGGGAGTTGCGGAGATGGGACGTAGAGGTACGCCCCATGCCGTAGCGATGGTTGTCGCGCTGGGCACGCTGGCGGGCCTGGGGGAGGCACAAGACGTTTGGAAACCCATGCCCATGTACGTGGAGACCGCTCTCACCGAAGCCCAGCCGCCGCGTGCGCTCCTGGACCAGACGGTGAGTGTCACGCTGACCGGCACGGTCGCTGAGGTGGTGCGTGCCCTGGCGGAGGCGGCAGGACGAGACTGGGTGGTCAGTGCCCCCAGTGACGATTTCGGCCCGGCGAAGGAGTTCCGGGCAGAGAACGTGCCACTGTGGCAGGCGATGGACAGGTTGCTGGAGACCTTCGAGTATGACTGGGGGGTCCACGCGAGAGTCTTGGTCGCTTGGCCGGCGACCCAGCCCGCCCGCGAGCGACCGGAGACACCTGGCCCGGAGGAGGAGGTGTGGGTGGACAACGCGCCTCGGGAAGCGCTGCTAATGGATAAGCCAACCGCGCTGCAGGACCTCCTGGACCCGCTGTCACGCTGCTTTGACAAGTACGGAGACTACGTGGGCGAGTATGCTTGCGTAGCCCCGGAACTGCGTTCCTGGCGAGTACTCGGACAGATCAGCAAACTGGATCGCATGAACGGCAGGAGTGTTCCACTCGCAGTGGGGGCGGTCATAGACGGCGCGGGCGGGGTGATGACCCTCGAGTATGGAACACTCCGCCGCCTGGACGACGCTTTCGCGGCTCGTGCAGGTAGACCCGTTGGCACCGAAAGTGACACCGCGGAGAAGTCCATGGCGAGGCGGACGCGGTTCCGGAATGCCCTGCTGGGATTGCTTGGCGCTGCGCAGTGGGTAGCCCTCCGCAATGGGGTGGAGGTACAGATTGCCTTCCGCGAGCTGCCCCTGGAGACCGCGGTGCTATTCCTGGACATAATGGATGAGATGGCTCGAAGCAGGGGCGAACCTTGGCCTGTCGACTGGTCACAGCCACAGAGACTACACATTACAGTGAGGGCCGGCCAGACGGCTTGCGGGCAGCCCGACGGGACAGTTCTCATGCTGCCCACGCTCCAGATCGGGTGCAACATCCCTCTCCGGGGAGGCAGGTTCGCTCGCTTCTAAAGGAGGGTAGGCGGCATGCTGACTAGCCGGCGCGCTGCGTTTACGCTGGTCGAGCTACTGGTCGTTATCGGCATCATCGCAGTGCTGGCGGGCATCCTGTTTCCGGTGTTTGCCCACGCACGGGCCAGGGGGCGCCAGACCCACTGCGCCGCCAACATGCGACAAATACACACCGCGCTGGTGGCCTACTCCGAAGACCACGGCGGCCTGCTGCCTCAGGCGACCACCAAGTGCCCCGGAGGGGAATTCGGTACGCAGTGGCAGGGGCAGATGGACATCGTCTGGTGGGACTTCGTGCTGCCCTACTTGGGTTCCCCAAAGATACTGTACTGCCCATCCGTACGCCCAACTTTGCCCGCATACCTCATCAACTCTCAGTTCAGCTTCCTAGAAGGGCGTGCTCCAGACGACTGCACAGACCCTACCTCTACGGTCTTGCTGGTGGAGGGCAGAGTGCCCGACGGGCCCGGCTACGTGCTCTACGTGCCGATCGCTACTGGTTCGGATCCGCAGTTCGATGGGGCGTGTTTTCGCCACTCTGGCAAGATGAACGTCTGCTTTGCCGATGGGCATGTGAAGCTGCTGGGCCCAGAGAGCCTGGTGCAGGGCAGCCCGCTGTGGGAGGTGGAGAAGCCTCTGGAGTGAGCCTGCGCGACGTCAAGTGAAGGAAGGGGGCCCCGGGGCAGACGGTCAGCGGAAGGCTTCTCGTACCACGCGCTCAAACGGCAAGCCGTCGCCAGGGCAAGCCGTCGGGGCGTAGTCGCGATGGCGATGGATGTTCGCGGGCGTGAAGCCGTAGCGGCGGATGAGGCGCTCCAGCAGGTGGTCCAGGGCCGCCAACTGGGCCTCGGTGGGCCGATTGGGCCCGTATCGTCCGTGGGGGTTGGCGCTGGAGCTGAAGTTGCCTACCAGACAGATGCCGAGCTGGTCGTTGTGCCCCTCACAGTGGGCGCCCCGCATGTGCTCCGGCCGCCCGCGCTGAATGGTGCCGTCGGGCAGGATGACGTAGTGGTAGCCTACATGGTAGGTCCGGTCCTCCCCGGCCCGGGCAAACCCCCGTCGCTCATGCCAGCGGTCAATCAGGTGTACGTCCACCTCCTGCCCCTCGGCGGTGGCCGGACTGGCGCTGTGGTGGATAATGATGCCGATGGGGCTCGTCGGCAGCAACTGCCGCCACCAGCCGCTCCCGTACTGCATGCCCAGCCAGGTCCAGCCGAGACCGCCAATGGCCAGGCCCAGCAACAGCCACGCGCAACCGTTCTCCGTCCGGCTGAGGGCCTGCAGCAGCGCGGGAAGCCCGTGGTGACCGCTTGGTCTTTGGTCTGCCATGCCAGGAACCATTTCGCCAGGACGAACCGCGGGCCTGCCCAGCACTTCGGGGCGACGAAGGGCGGTGACGCACTCTTGCCGGTTTCGTCCCAAGAACGTGCTGACCAAGTGTGACCTTCACCAAGCCCGCCGCGTTATCATCTTTGAACTGACCATAGTGATGCCGGTCGAAGGGATTGCGGATGTCGGAAGAGCGAACTGCACCAACGGGCCTGGTGGGCTTCCTGCGGTGCTGCCAGCCGTCGAAGCTCGTTGGTTACAGCGGAATCGCGCTGGCTGCCCTGTTGCTGGTGGTGTACCTGGTCTGGGGGCGGCAGTGGCTGGCGATGCACCAGGAGATGTCGGGGCAGGCCAGCCAGACGCTTATCTCCATCGTTGATGTCTTCTCCTGCTGTGTGCTGACGCCCAAGATTCTGACGGTGATGCTGCCGGCCTTCGTCCTGGCCGGGGCCATCTCGGTCTTCCTGCCCACGCCGGTAATCCTGCGCTACCTCGGCGCCGGCACCCGCAAGGCCACAGCGTACTCGGTGGCGGCGGTCTCGGGCATGGTGCTCTCGCTCTGTTCGTGCAACGTGATTCCGTTGTTCGCCAGCATCTATCGGCGCGGCGCTGGCCTGGGCCCAGCCTTCACTTTCCTCTTCGCCGGTCCCGCCATCAATGTGGTGGCCATGATCTTCACCTTCCAGGTCATCGGGGTGAAGCTGGGTGTGTGGCGAGCCGTCGGTGTGCCCATCATCGCCATCGCCGTGGGTCTGATCATGGCGGTGCTCTTCCGCCGCGAGGCTGCCGCGAAGGCTACGGCGCCGACGGCCGTGGCCGTCCACGCCGACAGTCCCACTCGAAACGGCCGGCTGTGGCTGCTCTTCGGCCTACTGCTGGTCACCGTGATCTATGGGGCCTGGGATGGGCTTTGGCGCACCTCCAGCGAAGGCACGATCCTCGGCGCCACCTGGTGGCTGGCGGGGATGGTCCCCCTGGTCGTCGCGACCGCTGGGGTACTCGTCTGGGGCTTCGAGCGCAGCCAAGTGCTGGCGCTGTTGCGCGAGACGTGGGCGAACATCAAACTCGTCGTGCCCGTGCTGCTGCCGGCAGTCCTAGCCATCGGTGCCCTGGCGGCCTTCATTGACGTCAAACTGGTCTACCGATGGGTCGGCAGCGCACCGGACAGCGCAGGACTGTGGGGAACCATCCGGCCCATCCTGGTCGGTACGCTGTTTGGGGAGATCATGTACTTCCCGATCCTGACGGAAGTCGCCTTCACCAAGGCCTTCCTGAAGCTGGGGATGGGTGTCGGCCCGGCGCTGGCGGTACTGCTCACCGGACCCGGAACCTCTCTTCCGGGCGCCTTCATCATCGCCCGGGCCATCGGCTGGAAGAAGGCGCTGGCGTTTGAGCTCGTGGCCATGGCGGTAACGGCCATCTACGCCGTCGTGTTTGCCACCGAGATCGGCGAGTACATTTGTGCCTGCATGATGAACTGACACTGAGGAGGAACTGAATGCGTTCATTGGCCACCGTCGCTTTGCTGCTGGCATTGGCGGTCACCTGTCTGATATTCGTGGGGTGCAAGCAACCCGCGACCAATGCCGGCGAGAGCACCCCGGTCGCCTCGTCACCCCTGCCGGCTCCCGAAGGCACCACCGGTGCGGCAGACAAGGCCTCCGCCGAAGAAATCAAAGTGTACGTGCCCTGCGGAATGATCGTCCCCGTCAAGGCCGTGATGAGTGCTTTCGAAGCTCAGAACCCGGGGACGAAGGTGACCGGTGTCTTTGACAATGGCGGGATCATTGTGGAACGTCTGACCAAGAAGGGCGAGAAGGCCGACGTCGTTATGACTGCCGGCCAGGTGGAGATGGAGGCCCTGCAAGCCGCCGGGCTGGTGAGCGCCGATACGGTGCAGGCGCTCGGCGAGTTTGACCTGGTGGTCATCGTGCCAAAAACGAGTAAGCTGAACCTGATGAACCCGGCCGATCTGAGGAAGTGCCGAACCATCGCTTCGCCTGACCCGGACGTGAACTCCACCGGGGCATCGGGCAAAGAGGCCCTGACCAGCCTGGGCCTCTGGGACGAGCTAAAGCCCAAGATGGTCTTCACGAAGCATGCCATCGAGGCTTACACGATGGTGGCCAGCGGCAAGGCCGACGCGGCGCTTGCGTACCGGAACTGCCCGCTTGAGACCAACCCGGAGAAGCTCAGCAAGTCCAAGGTCGGCCTTGCCTTCGACATCCCCGAAGATGCCTACAAAAAGCAGCAGTGCCTTGTTGCCCCCGTGCAGGGTGGGAGGACCGAGGCGGCTGGCAAGTTTGTGGCCTTCATGGTCTCCGACGAGGGACGCAAGCTGCTGTCGGACAACGGTCTTTCGGGCGCCCTGGACTTGAACAAGCCCGCCGGGACCAAGTGATACGGAGGATGATGAGCATGCACCGAGTGGCTTTGACAGTCATCGTGGTCTTGCTTCTGCTTGCTGTCCTGGGGTGCAAGGGGCCCCAGCAGGCGGCGCAGACGGTACAGCCTGCAAAGGCTCCCGAAGTGGCGGCGGCCGAAGCGGGGAAAACGGTAGCACCCGCGGCGTCCAAACCAGAACCGGCCGGCGAGGAAGCTACCGCCACTGCCAAGGATGACGGCGCCATACAGGTCGTGGCCTACTACCCCGACAACGAGGGCCACGCCAAGATCAAGGCGATGATCGAGGGCCTGAACACGAAGTACCCGGGCAAGGTCAAGGCCGAGTTCGTAGACTTCACCTCCGATGAGGGTTTCAAGCGCTGGCAGGACGATGGCCTCAGTTGCGGCGGCATCCTGATTAACGATGAGCAGACCTTCACCTACGAGAAGGACGGGAAGACCACCGAGGTCACCTTCAAGATGGCCGAGGGTGGCGAGTGGACCAAAGCTGACCTCTACGCTGTGATAGAGAAGCTCATCGCTGAGAAGAAGAAAACGCAGAGCAAGCAGCAGTAGTGGTGGCTGATGTTGTCTCGGCCGGGCGAGGGACATGCCTCGCCCGGCCGCATACCGGAGGCGTTCGTATGTCCAAGCATTATCATCTGATTATCATTATTGGTCTCGCAGTCGCCGTCGCTGGCTGCTCGAAGCCTGCCGACAAGCAGACCCAGACCCCGCCCAAGGGTGCTGGCCCTGCAGCGCGGGTCAGCGGTGAGATCCTCGTCTTCGTCCCCTGCGGAGTGGCTGGCCCTTACGGTGAGATCAAGAAGCTTTTCGAGGCCAAGTACCCCGGGGTCAAGGTCACGCAGGAGCTGGCCAACATTGACGTCCAGACGAAGCTCATTCTGGACGGCAAGGCTGCCCCTGACATGTGGATTGCCCTCGGCGATCGTGAGATGAATCGGGTCAAGGAGGCCGGCAAGGTCGCCGGCGAGCCAGTGACGTTTGCCTACAACTCCATCGCCTTTACCGTCCACAAGAACAACCCCTGTGGCATCGCCTCGCTGCAGGACCTTACCAAGCCCTCCGTCAAGACCATCGCCCTGGCCACACCGGAAAACAGCTCCGGCTACTACGCCGAGCAGGCCTTCCGCCAGGCCGGCGTGTGGGAGCAGGTGGAGAAGAAGATCTGGTTGACGCCGGAGCCGGCACAGGTCAAGGTTGCCCTCTCCAGCGGCAAAGCCGAGGTCGGCGTCGTCTACTACCCGTGTGCCCGCGAGACGCGCATCATGGGTGGCGAACCGGAGGAGATGAAGGGTAAGCTGCAGCTGCTCAACAAGTTCCCGGAGGACGTCGCCAAGCCGTTCCCCGCTCAGGCTGCGGTGATTCAGGGCTGCGCTAACCCCGAGGGCGGCAAGGTCTTCCTGGACTTCATGCTCAGCGACGAGGTTCAGGACGTCTGGGAGAAATGGGCTTTCGACCGCGCCAAGCAGCCTGCCAGTGGGAAGCGCGTGGTCCTGTACATGTACTGCGGCGCCGGTATCCGCCCGATGATGGACGCGGCCATCGAGGCCTTCAAGCAGGTCAGGCCCAACGTTCGCATCGACGTTGGATATGCTGGCTCGGGATGTCTCTTGGGGCAGCTCACGTTCGGCAAGCGGGGTGACCTGTATATGCCGGGCGAGGACTTCTACCTGAATCAGGCAATGGACCGCGGCTATATCGCGTCCTCCAAGCCCATCGGATACTTTGAGCCAGTTCTGCTCGTCGCCAAAGGCAACCCGAAGAACATCAAGACACTTCAGGACCTCACGCGACCGGGACTCAAAGTGGCGCTTGGCGACGCCAAGGCATGTGCAGTCGGCCTGACGGCTGATCGTCTGTTGGGGAAAGCGGGGCTTGCTGAAAAGGTGGAAAAGAACGTTGCAGTCAGGCACGGCAACGTGCCCGAGCTGGGCAATGCCGTGAAGTTTCGTACCATCGACGTGTCCATCGTCTGGAACGTGACTGCAACCCAGCAGCTTGAGGACTGCGACAGCATCCCGATTGACCGCAAGTACTATGAACCGTCCTTGGCGCCGATTGGTTTGCTGAAATTTTCAAAACACAGCGAGGAGGCGCAGGCTTTCATTGACTTCCTGGCCGGGCCGGAGGGCCAGAAGATCGTTGCTGACAGCGGCATGACGCCCGCCGCCGGAAGCAAGGCAGCAGGATCAGGGTCATGACCGCGCGGCAGCGAGCCAGTGCGGCTCTGTTCCGCTACCTGGTCACCTCCGCCCTGTTCGTGATGGTCGGAGTCACCACTTTCACCCTGCTGAACATGGCGCTCTATGTCAAGCCTGGGGAGTTTCTGCAGGCCGCCTTGTCGCACGAGATCATCCATGCCGTCAAGTTGACGGCGGTCACCACCACCATTACCACAGGTATCGCGGTCCTGCTCAGCGTGCCGGCGGGCTATGCCCTGAGCCGCTACCGGTTCCCCCTCCACAATCTGGTGGATGCGCTGGTAGATCTGCCCATAGTCCTGCCACCGTTGATCGCCGGAATCGCGATGCTCATTTTTTTCGGGTCGCCTCTGGGCAAGTGGATCGAAGAGCACATCATGCCTTTCGTCTATACGACCCAGGGGATCATTCTGGCTCAGTTCGTGCCCGCGGGCAGCTTCTGTGTCCGGGCGATGAAGGCCGCCTACGACGGCGTTGACCCGCGACTGGAGCAAGTGGCCCGGACCCTGGGGTGCAATGAGAGGCAGACCTTCCAGCGGGTGACCCTGCCGCTGGCGCGCAACGGCCTGATCGCCGGGATGATCATGACCTGGTGTCGCGCAGCGGGCGAGTTCGGCCCCATCCTGATGTTCTGTGGCGCCACGCGGTACAAGACCGAGGTGCTGTCGATCGCGGTGTTCCTGAACATGTCCATTGGGCAGGTGGAGGTGGCGCTGAGCGCAACCATCCTGCTGGTGTTGATGGGCGTGGCGGCACTGCTGCTGTTCAGAAGGCTGGGAGGCCGGGGCATATGGTGAAGCTCCTGGGACTGGGAGCCCTGGCCGTGCTGCTGCTGGGCGGCTGCCGTCCCGGGACCGTGAGCATCAAGGTCCGCGGCGGGCCCTCGCTCAACGGCCTGTTTGCTGAGCTATCGCAGGCCTTCGAGGCGGAGAACCCCAGCCTGCGGGTGGACGGGGACTTCACGTGTCCGCCGTGTATCCTGCTGCAGCCGGGGAACCGCCCACCCATGTTCGATCTCTTCGTCGCGCTCGGCGATCAGGAGATTGAGTTTCTGCAGGCTCAGCCTAACGGCCTAGCTTTCGGGGAGCAGCGGACTCTGGGCCACACATCGCTGGTTCTGGTGACCTCCGCGCGGACCGATCCGCCGATCAGAACCCTGGCTGACCTGCACCGGGAGGGCCTGGGCCAGATCGGGCTGGGCGACCCGGAGCAGACGTCCGTGGGCTACTATGCCAGGAAAGCACTCCGGAAGGCTGGTCTGTGGGGCGAACTCAAGCCCCATTTCCTCTACGCCCGCAGTGGCTGTGAGCTCCTGAAGTGGCTGGCCCTGGGGCGCGACCTGGACGCCGCATTCGTCTATGGCATCTGCACCCGGGAGGTGGGCGGCGGGCTGCGTTCGGTGGTGGACCTGCCGGAGGGTAGCACAGAGCCGATCCCAGTTATCCTCACGGCCGTCCAGGGCTCCCGGCGGCCGGCCGAAGCGCGTCGGTTCATGGATTTCTGCGCCAGTCCGGCCGTCGCCGACATCCTGCGGCGCTATCTGGTCGAACCGGTGAAGCAGCCATGATCGAGGTCAAGGACCTGCACAAGGCGCTCGGGGAGTTTTCCTTGCATGGCGTGGACCTGCGGGTGGAGTCGGGCGAGTACTTCGTCGTCCTCGGCCCCACCGGCTCCGGCAAGACAGTCCTTCTGGAGTGCATCGCCGGGCTCCACCGCCAGGACCGCGGCGAGATCTGGCTGGAGGGACGTGAGGTCAGCGCCCTGGCTCCCGAACAGCGCAACATCGGCTACGTCCCACAGGACTATGTGCTGTTCCCGCACATCTCGCTGCAAGCCAACATCGCCTTTGCGCTAAATGTCCGCCGCCGGCCGCCCGACGAGATCGAGGCGCGGGTAAGGGAACTGGCAGAGCTCCTGCACATCAGTCACCTGCTGGACCGTCGCCCCCGCACGCTCTCCGGAGGGGAGCAACAGCGTGGGGCTCTGGCCCGGGCGCTGGCGCCACGGCCGACGCTGATGCTGCTGGACGAGCCCCTCAGTGCCCTTGATGAGGGTACCCGGGCCGAGTTGGCGGGCGAACTGCGGGGTCTTTCCGGGCGCCTCGGCACGACCATTATCCATGTCTGCCACAACTTCGACGAGGCGCTGCAACTGGCGGACCGCATTGCCATCATCCACGGCGGCCGGGTCCTGCAGGTCGGGACACCCGGCGACGTCTTTCGCCGTCCCCGGAGCGCCTTCGTGGCCCGCTTTGTGGGGGCGGAGAACATCTTCCCGGTCATACAACGTGATCACCGTGCGAATGTGGTGACGGTGGGCCAGAGCTTGCCGTTGCAGGTTACCGCCCTGCCCGACCACCCATCGCTGCTGACGATGATCCGGCCGGAGGAGATCATGCTGCGCCCGGCCGATGCGCCCATGCCCCCCTTCAACAGCTTCCATGCGAACCTGCTTGAGGTGGAGGACCGGGGACGCCTGATGCGGCTGAACTTGGCCGGGCCGCTGCCGCTGCTGGTGGTGATGACGCCCCAGGCCTTCCGCGAGTCGGGCGTGGCGCCCGGCGACCAGGTCCAGGTCCACTGCCCTCCGGAGGCGGTGCACCTCCTCCCGCAGGACTCCCCATAGACCGGCGGACCCGTTAGCTACCAGGCGCCAGGTCCAGCAGCCGTGCCCCATTCCCCCAGAACAGCGCCTCGACGTCGCCGTCGTTCAGCTTCGCCAGCCGGGCCGCCGCCCGGACCGCGCGCAGGTTCTCCACGCCCACCAACGGCAATGCAAAGTCCGCCGCGTGCGCCGGTGCGTCGGGCGCATGCTCTTCGTCGAGCCACAGGAAGGTGTCCGCCACACTGAACGCCGTGCCGCGAATCTGCGAAACGCAGAAGTCGGACCCATACAACACCCGCCCGGTCCCCATGATCTGCAGGGCGGCCAGAACGCCCATCGCATTGCACACGGCCGAGGTGTCTACCCAGAGGTTCGGCAGGTCGGCAAGAGGCGGCAGACCCTCCAGCACGTGGTAGGGGTTGAAACCGCGCGCGCAGTGCGCCAGGACCAGTCGGGCCCGAGGGTAGCGTTCGCAGTAGCGGCGCACCCAGTGCTGGTTCAGGGGGTCGGCGATGCCCCGGGGCCGCACCAGATGCAACACCACGACCCACTCCTCGGCATCGGCCACCGCCATCAGCGACTCCGGCAGGTAGTCGGGGATGGCGGCGTCCCAGGTCCGCTCCAGCGCTGCGTAGAGATGATAAGGCTTGAGGCCCCGCACGCCCAGGCTCCGGCCCGTCTCTCGTACCTGGTCGGGGTCATCGTTGGGGCGTACCACCATCAGGCAGGCTCCCAGCGGGTCCTGCGCCGCCTGAGAGGCTACCCAGGCGTTGGCGGCCGCCAGCGTGGCCTCGTCGGCGCCGGCGAAGGGGTAGGCCATGTGCAGAGCATGGAGTTCGCGCCCGGGAAGCAGCCGGCCCAGGTGTTCGCGGTAGGTCTGCAGCCCTGCCTCGAAAGGCCCGGTCACCACGATCGGCGGCGGCGAGGCCCACCACTCTGCCCGGTGCAGATGGGCGTGGGCGTCGAAGACGCGGTCCGGTACGAAGCCGCTCAGCTCACGCCCAATGACCTCGCGGTCGTCGTCGGTTACTTGCCAGTTGGCGCTCGTGGTCACATCCGGAGGGTCTCCCGGGGGCAGTCGTAGAGGATCGCCCGGGCGATCGCCAGGGCCTGATCCTGGGTGTACTGCCCCTGCGCCACCTTCTGCGCCAGCACTTGCGCCAGCATTCGCCTCACCAGCGCCGCCTTGGCGTAAGCCCATTCCACGCAGTAGGCGTCGGAGAAGAAGCCTACCTGGCGGTTGAGGGGCAGCATGTCCAGGCGCTCCTCCATCACCTGCCGGATGGCGCTGGGGAAGAAGTTGTGCCACCAGTATCCGGCCAGGGACAGGTTGGGTAGCTCGCGGCAAAGCGTGCAGAGCGCCTGGTTGGCATGGCGGCTGGCCAGGAAGCACTGGAAGCGCAGGCCGGGATGGCGAGCCACCATCTCGGCCAGTTGGCCGATGCTGCGCTGCGTCAGCCGACTGCCCGTCTCGAAGGGTAGCGGCTCGGCGCCGAAGCTGAACTGGAAAAGGACCCGGTCGCCATGCACCTGCTCCAGCCATGCCAGAAAGGTCTCGTTCACGTAGGACGCATAGACATCTCTCTCGGCCACCCCGGCGTGGGGACGGCGTTCCAGCGCGGCCGCCATCCGGGACTCACTGACTGGGGCGAAGTCTATGTCGGTGGAGATGTGGGTCGCCATGGAGAGTATGCGGTCCACCGGCATGGCCTGCACATAGTGCTCGACCGCCTGGTGCACGTCGTCCACGGAGCGGATGGTTCGCTCCGTCGGCGGGCGCGCACCGGACCCGATGGGCATCGGGCTGTCGGGCGTCTTGCCCCAGCAGCGCTCCAACTCGTACAGGGCCGTGTCGTACTCACCCCACTGTGTCCGCGTGAAGAAGGCCCACTCCAGCGAGTAAGCGAGGATGTCATCGTCGGCTCCGTCGCCCCGTCGCGCCAGCTCGGTACAGAACCGCTCGATGCCGGCCCGGCGCATGACCTCACGCTGCCACGTTCGGTCGTCCGCGCGCTCGCGCACCAGGGCATCCAGGCGCTCCCAGTTGTCCGCCGTCACCGGCTCGTCCCAGCCGTAGAGGTCCCCGAGCGCGATGCGCACGCCCCAACTGATAGCCGTGTTGCGCACCACGGGCAGATAAGGGATCGCCTCCCGCAGTCGTGCGTGGGCTTCCTCGGTGCTGGGCCAGCCGGGGTACTGGGTCAGGCGGGCTCCGCTGGGGCAGCCGGCCGCATAGAGCTCGCTGATGGCCATGTGGTACAGCAGGATGTCATGCAGCCCCCGCGCGCCCAGTTTGCCGCCTACCAGGTGGGTATGGGCATCCAGGAGAGCTGTCTCCAGCAGGCCCTCGTGCAGTTCGTGGACCAAGCCGTCGGCGTCCATGGCGATGAGGCTCCTTTCAGGCCCGTCCGGCGGCGCCCGTGCGACGGATCCACCCGGCAACGACGCCGGCCATGCCAGCCATCGCCTCGGCCTGTGCACTGGGAATCCAGGGGTTGCGGCCCTCTTGCCACTGCCGCAGCAGGGACTCGCGCACGCCGGCTACCAGGTCGGTGGCGACATTGACCTTGGCGATGCCCAGGCCGATGGCGCGCTGCAGGTCAGCGTCGGGCGTCCCGCTGCCACCGTGCAGGACCAGCGGCACCGGAACCGCCTGCCGCAGTCGCTCCAGGAGCGCAAAGTCCAGCCGGGGCAGACGGGCGTACTGTCCGTGGGCGTTGCCGATGGCTACGGCCAGGGCATCCACACCGGTGGCGGCGACATACTCGGCCGCCTCGGCGGGGTCGGTGAGCGCTGAGGCCTCGCCCCCCTCTACCACACTCGCCTCCACCTTGCCGACAACCCCGATCTCCCCTTCGACAGTGACCCCCAACGGGTGGGCCAGCGAGCAGACCTCGCGGAGCGCGGCGATGTTCTCCGCCAGGGGGCGGGTCGAGTAGTCCAGCATTACCGAGGTGTAGCCGGCGTCCAGACACTGCTGCACGCGCTCCAGCGACTCGCCGTGGTCAAGGTGCAGAGCCGCCTGTGCCGGGTAGCGCGCGATCAGCTCGTGGGCAGCGGCGGCCAGCGTAGATGGGGCGAGGCAGGGGAACTCGGCTGGCCCGTTCATCAGAATCACCGGCGCGCGCATCTCCCGGGCCACCTGCAGCACCGTCTGCATGGCCTCCGGGCACCACACGCAGAAGCCGGGGACGGCGTAGCCCGCGGCGTAGGCCTCGGCGAGCAGTTCAGACATGGGTACGAAGGGCATGGAGCCTCCAGATAATGCAAAGCTATGACCAGGCTTCGTAGGCAGCGGCGACCCGGGCCACCAGCGGGTGGTCCGGGGGAAGTCCCAGGATCGCCGGGAGTGCTGCGTCCGCTCCGGTCGCGGCCAACTGCTCGCGCATTTCGACCGACTGCCGATCGTCGGGGGCGCTGTAATGCAGCGCCGCGGCCATGGCCAGTACCAGCTCGTCGCACGGCAGGCCGTACTCCACGGCCCACACCGCCGGCGCAGTGAGACGCTCCTGCCGCGAGAGCTTCCGCAACGGGTCGCGCACGACCCGCGACACCAGGTCCCTGATCTCGGCGACAGCACCGCGGGCGCCCAGCTCCAGGCCGTAGGCCCGGACAGCCCCCAGGTCTAGCCCATAGCGCCTTGCCACCACCTGGGCTAACTCCTCGATGGCGCCCAGGACATGGGCACTCACAACCGGGTCGGCAATCGCCTGGTGGATGTAGGTGTGGCCGCGGTGGAAACCCCAGTAGCCGCATACCGCGTGGGCGCCGTTGTGCATGAAGAACTTGCGGGCCAGGCGCGTCTCCTGGTCAGGGACCAACTCCATGGCCGGGAGCTCCGGCGCTGGTCCAACGAAGGCGCCAGCGTCCACCGTCCACTCGTTGTAGTCCTCGGCCACCAGGGCCAACGGGTTCCCCTCGGGCAGCGGCACCACGCGCGAGACCATGCAGTTGGGGAAGCCCACGCGTTCCGCCGCATAGGCCCGTTGGTGCGGCTCCAGCAGCGCCAGAACCAGATCGCGCAGGACTGTGGAGCTATCCTGCATGTTCTCACAGCAGATGACATTGAGGGGCGTCACCACGCCTGCCGCCGCCCTTGCGGCGATGATCCGGGCCACCAGAGGCGCAATGTGCGGCAGGTTCTGGCTGAAGATCGCAGTCAGGATAAGGGGGACGGTGAGGCCCTCCCGCACCACGGCTTCCACCTGATCGGTGCGATAGGCCCGGTAGCCGTCCACAGTGACCGTCCGCGCGGAATCAGCGCGACAGAGCCGCACCGTGTAGAGGCCCACGTGGCGCAGAGCCTCGATGAGCTCGCGGTTGTGGTCCACCAGGACCAGCTCCCAGCCGGCCTCGTGGGCCAGTTGCCCCAGATGCCCCCGACCGGTCGCTCCCGCGCCGATGATCATCACCCGCCGCGGCGCGGGGTCAGTCTCAGCGGCCATGGTCATCCTCCACCCTCACGACGTCATCCAGATGGGGCGTCTGCACCTCAAACAGGCGCACTTCCTCGAGCGCCTCGACGCGATGCAGGTCGCCCGGCTTGTGCTCCAGGATCGTGCCCGGGCCGACGATGTCGGTGTGCAGCGCCCCATCCGGCCCGGTGGACTCGATCCTGGCCAGGCCCGCGTCAATGTAAATGTGCTCTTGCTTGCGCTCATGGTACTGCAGGCTGCTGCGCTGACCCTTATGCAGGACAATGAGCTTCAGGCAGTACTCATCGGTCACGGCGACCCAGAGCTCAGAGCCCCAGGGCTTCTCCACGCGCTTGACGGGGTCAACGATCATGCTATCATCCCACCTGTGGCCGCCAGTCGCGGCCCTTGCCTCTACCAGGAAAGAGTGTCAGCATCCCCCAAGGAGACGCCCCATGCCCACCCCCGATGCCGTGCTGGCCGCCATGACCTATGACCTGGACGCTCGCGGCGAGATCATCCGGGAGTACGTGGGCGAACGTCTGGCGGCACGCGTCCCGGTGCAGGCTCCAGACCACATTGTCGGGCTGTACGTGGTGGCCTCCCGTAGCCAGTCGGTATCCGCCGTCGGAGCGGAGATATCCTACCACATGACCTCCGGCGTGCGACACGCCCCGCCGGGCTCGCTGCTGGCCGCCTGCACGGGCGAGGTTCTGGACGCCGACCCCTGGGACCCTGCCGGCCGGGTCGGCATGGTCTGGGTCGGTTTCCCCATCCGGATGATGCAGCAGGACGATGGTCGGGTCTTCTCCACGGACATCCTGCACCTCATGGCCGGCGAGGGCGCCTTTGGCCTGACCGACAACTCCGACATCCAACTGGCTCGTCTCGAGATTCCTGGTCCCGTGCTGGCGACCTTCCCGGGCCCGGCCTACGGCGCCCCTGGAGTGCGCCGCATCACCGCCTTCCCGCCCGGCGAGCCCATGTTCGGCACCATCCTCAAGCCCACCTCTGGCATTACGCCCCAGGAAGTAGGCCAGTTGGTCCGTGAACTGGCTGGTAATCCCCTGTTTGCCTTCGCCAAGGAAGACGAGAACCTCAACCCGGGAGTCACCTTCTGCCCGCTGGCGCAGCGCACCCGGGAGGCCGTGGCCGCGCTGCGCGACCGAGCCCCGGAACGCGGCGGACGCGGCTTGCTCTTTGCGCCCCACATCACCGCCCCACCGGACCTGCTGCGGCGTCACCTCGACATCGCCCTGGAGGCCGGGGCCAACGCGGTCATGTTCAGCGACCAGTTCGCTGGCGGCGCGACCCGCCTGGTGCGCGAGGCGACAGCAGGCCTTGAGCATCCCCCCGCGATCTACGCCCACAACAGCGGCATCTCCACCCGTACCCGGGCCATCTGGCGGGAGGTGCTCGACCTGCTGGTCCGCCTGGACGGCGCGGACTTCCGCCAGACGGCTCCCGTCACGACCGCTGCCCCGCTGCTGCGCCCGTATGGCCGTGAATGGCTCAACTGCGAGACCGAGCTGACGCGCCCCCTGGGCCCCATCGCGCCCACCATGATCGCCCGGGCCGGGGGCCTGGACCAGGGCAATATCATCCTGAACCTGCGCGATGCCGCCCAGCGAGGCTATGGCGACGGCGTGCTGTTCCTGGCCGGGTCGGCCATCAGCGGCATCAAGGACAGCGCCGGGAAGCCCTCGCCAGAGCTGGGCTCGGCAGCCATGCGTGAGGCCTTGGAGGCCTACACCACTGGTCGCGTCACGGGTGACGACCCGTCGCGGCACCTCGAAGAGCTCTACTCCTACGCTACCTCCGAGCGAGCTCCGGCACTCCGGACTGCTCTGGAGCAGCGGTACCCCCATCTGCGGCAGTAGCTAACGGGCTCGCGGCTGGCTTCCTGGCGGCGCTTGACATGCGACGGCCATGAGGCTAAGATTGCACTCAGACGGGAGTGTCATAAGTGCACTATATGGACGCCCACGGGGGTGTCCGCTCGGGGAGATGTCCGCCACATGCGATCCGCGCTGCCGCTTCTGCTTCTCGCCCTCCTTCTGAGCCTGACCGTCATGTCGCTGTCCGGGTGTCCGCAGGCCCAGGAGCCGTCGGCAACGGCGCCGTCGGCGGCCGAGCCGGCCCCGGCGCCAGGCAAGGACATCGCCGGTGGCCCGGTGACACTGACGTTCGCGGCTTACACCGTACCCAAGGAAGCGTATCAGAAGTCTGTTATCCCGGCCTTCAAGAAGTACTGGAAAGACAAGACCGGGCAGGATGTGGAGTTCGTGGAGTCCTACGAGGCCAGTGGGGCCCAGAGCCGGGCCATCTGCAGCGGGCTCGAGGCCGATGTGGCCTGCCTGTCCCTGGCAGCGGACATTGACCGCATCAAGGACAAGGGACTCATCACCCACGATTGGACCTCCAAGCCCCACAAGGGCATGATCACCAACTCGGTCGTCGCTCTCGGCGTCCGTCTGGGCAACCCAAAGGGGATCACCAGGGATTGGGAGAGTATCGCCAAGCCGGGCATCGAGGTCCTTTGCCCGAACCCGGAGACCTCTGGCGGGGCGCAGTGGGACGTCAACGCCATCTACGGCGGCGGCCTCAAGGCCAGCGAGAAGAAGGGTAGGAAGGACGAGGCCTACGCTGCTGACCTGCTGAAGCGCGTCCGCCGGAACATCAAGGTCATGGACAAGAGCGGCCGCGCCTCGATGACCACCTTTGAGAAGGGCATCGGCGACGTGGTCATCACCTACGAGAACGAGCTTCTCCTGCGCAACATGGTGAGTGAGAAGTACGAGATCATCATCCCCGACGCCACGCTGCTCATCGAGAACCCGGTGGCCGTCGTGGACGTGAATGCCGACAAACATGGTGTGCGCGAGGTGGCTGAGGCCTTCGTGGACTTCCTGTGGACCACGGAGGCTCAGGAAGGCTTCGGCAAGTACGGCCTGCGTCCCGTCGATCCGGAAGTCTTCAAGCGGTTCGCCGACAAGTATCCGACCCCGCCGCAACTCTTTACCATGGAGTATCTCGGCGGGTGGGAGAAGGTGAACAAGGTCATCTACGGCCCCGATGGCCTGTGGACGAAGATCGGCCGTGAACTGACGAAGTAGCCGCGCCTTCGGCAATAACTCATCGCGCGCCTCCTCTCCCGGGGGCTGCCGGCAGCCCTCGGGAGGGGAGCCGGGGGGTGTCAACCCCAGAAACCGTGCGAGACCCCAACGTGACCACCGTCACCCTCAGCCAACACCCCACCTCCGGGCCCATCAACTGGGCCGCCTACACGGTGCGCGCCACGGCTATCGGCTACATCGGTCTCCTGGTCTTGCTGCCGCTAGTGGCCCTGGCGGCCTCGGCAGGCCATGTGCCCCTGCGGCAGCTCCTGGAGAGCCTGTGGCAGCCGGAGGCGACTCACTCCCTGGCTCTGACCTTCGGCACAGCCCTTGCCATGGCGCTCATCAACTCCGTCACCGGCACCGTGGTGGCCTACTGCCTGGTGCGCTATGAATTCACCGGCAAGTCGTTGCTGAATTCGCTGGTGGACCTGCCCTTCGCCATCCCGACAGTGGTCACTGGGCTGATGCTGGTGGTGCTCTACGGTCCCGGCAGCGCTGTGGGCCATTTCCTGACCACCCACGGCGTCGAGGTGATGTACGCCAAGCCAGGCATTGTCCTGGCCCTGCTCTTCGTCACGTTCCCCTTCGTGGTGCGCGCGGTGCAGCCGTTGCTGCTGGAGATGGACCTGGAGACCGAGGAGGCAGCCCATACGCTCGGAGCGGGGCACTGGCTGACCTTCCGCCGGGTCACGCTCCCCACGGTCGCGCCGGGCCTGGCGACGGGAGTGACGCTCAGCTTCGCCCGCGCCCTGGGAGAGTTCGGCTCGGTGGTCATCGTGGCCGGCAACATCCCGCTCAAGACCCAGGTGGCCTCGGTATATATCTACGGCCAGATTGAGACCAGCCAACCCGAGGCTGCGACGGCCATGTCGCTGGTGCTGCTGGCAGCGTCCCTGATCTTCCTGGTCACGGTGGATTTCCTGCAGCGGAGGGGGGCCGCCACCCATGAGCGTTGAGGTCGCGCCCGTCTTCCGCCGGGCCACGTACAATCGCCGCGACACCACACGCGCGGGCCTCTTGGCCGGCACATGGGTCTACTTCGGCCTGCTCATTCTTCTGCCCATCGTCTGGATGCTCAAGGAAGCGCTGGCCCAGGGCCCGGCGTCCTTCCTGAACCAGTTCCGCCAGCCAGAGGTCCTCCATGCTTTCATGATGACCGCAGGGCTAACGGTGGGGGCTGTGGTCATCAACACCTGTTTCGGGGTCGTGGTGGCCTATGTGCTGGTACGGCAGCGCTTCTGGGGCAAAGGCCTGCTCAATGGCCTGGTGGACCTGCCCTTTGCCCTTTCGCCCGTCATCGCCGGCTACATGCTCATCCTGCTCTTTGGGCCCGATGGCTGGCTGGGCCCGACGGTGTCCCGCTTGGGCGTGAAGATTGTCTTCTCGTGGCCGGGGATGCTCCTGGCAACATTGTTTGTGACGCTTCCGTTTGTGGTGCGCGAAGTAGGCCCTGTGCTCGCCGAGATCGGGCGCGAGATGGATGACGCCGCGGCAACGCTGGGCGCCGGACGTCTCTACACCTTCTTCGTGGTGACCATCCCCTCCATCAAGTGGGGGCTGCTTTACGGCATGACGCTGACCATCGCCCGCGCCATCGGCGAGTTTGGGGCGGTTCTGGTGGTCTCGGGTAACATCATCGGCAACACCCAGACGGCCACCCTGCTCATCCACCAGTCCATGGTGGACATGCAGGAGAACACGGCTTTCGCGGCCGCGGTAGCGCTGGCGCTCATCTCCTTCGTAGTGTTGCTGGCCTCCGAAGTCATCCGAGTGCGGTCCCAGCGGACCATCGAGGGCGGCCGTCCGGCCGGCATGCCCGGGGGCACAGAGGCGGCCGTGGCCGAGTACTCGCGCCGCGACGACCCCCAGGACACAGCGTGGCGCGGCGGCGTGGCATGACTGGCAGCAACTGGAGAGCGAGGGAACGATGACTGACCGCATCGAGCTTCGGATAGACGGCATCAGTTACCACTACGGCAACTTCCCGGCGGTGGACCAGGTCAGCTTTGAGGTGCACGAGGGTGAACTCGTGACTCTCCTGGGTCCCAGCGGCAGCGGGAAGAGCACGATTCTGCGCCTGATTGCGGGCCTGTTGCGGCCTTCGACCGGACGGGTGGAGATCGGCGGTCAGGACGCCACCCGCCTGCCGCCACAGCAGCGCAACGTGGGCTTCGTGTTCCAGCAGTATGCGCTCTTTCGGCACATGACGGTCTTTGACAATGTGGCCTTTGGGCTGCGCGTTCGCAAGTGGCCCAGAGAGCGCATCGCCGAACGCGTGGCCGAGTTGCTGCGCCTGGTGCAGCTACAGGGCGAGGAGCACAAGCGCCCGGCCCAGCTCTCTGGCGGCCAGCGACAGCGCGTCGCTTTGGCCCGGGCTCTGGCCCCCAGCCCCCGCGTGTTGCTGCTGGACGAGCCCTTTGGCGCCGTGGACGCCAAGGTGCGCCTGGAACTGCGCGAGTGGCTGCGGCGGCTGCATGACGACTTCCACGTCACCTCTGTCTTTGTGACCCATGACCAGGAGGAGGCGCTGGAGCTGTCCGACCGGCTGGTCGTACTCGACCACGGTCGCGTGGAGCAGATTGGCACGCCTGACGAGATCTACGACCAGCCAGCCACGCCCTTCGTCACCAGCTTCATCGGCCCCGTCAACCAGCTATGGGGCGAGGCTCGCGGGGGCATTGCCCGTGCGGGCGGTTTCGCCGTACCGGCGGCCTGGGCCAACGGCGACCGCTGCCCGGCGATGGTGATGGTGCGGCCTGCAGACGTGCGGCTGACCCCCGGCACGGATGCTACGGTGCGGCGGCTCGTCCACATTGGCGACCTGGCCAAGCTGGAGCTGGCGACGGCCGATGAGCAGTTGCTGACGGTGCACTGTCCGCGCCAGCGGGCCGTCGAACTGAACCTGCAGCCCGGCGTCAGGGTGGGCATGGAACTGGTGCGTGGCTGGGCGTACCCGAGGGGGTAGGGAGCGGCCACCAGGACCCGAGGGCGTCCCGTGTTGGCTTCGGTGAGAAGCTGACGGCAGGGCGGGCGGGCCCGGCCTCTCCGACCAGCCATCAATCATCCCGCAATCTGGCCGTCTGCGGCTCTCCGCCGCAGAGGTCCTTCCCTTCCTGCAGCGAACCCCTCGCCCATGAACGACCGCGAACGCTTCCTTGCTGTCTGTCGCGGCGAGAAGCCCGACTATGTGCCCATCTTCGGCTTCCCGGGCTCGCCGGGGATGAGCCGGGGGGCCATGAAGTACACCCACGACCGCCTGGTGGCGACGGGCATGCCAGCGCATGTGGGCGGGTGCTACATCAACTACGTCAGCCACGATGTCGAAAGCTGGTACCGCTACTGGGGCACCACCGGCCCCATCGGCCTGGACTTCGGCCTGGCCTGGGGCGCGGAGGGGTTCCGGACCGAGGTGCGCGTTGAGGGCGGCTTTGAGATCATCGAGGATGAGTGCGGAGCCATCACTCGCCAGGTCCTGGAGAATGACATCACCTACAGCATGCCCGAGTTCATTCGCTACCCGGTGCGCGATTGGGACTCCTGGCTCTTCTACAAGCAGCGAACCAAGCCACGCCAATTCATGTCCCGCGAGGACATGGAAGCTAACTGCCGCCGGTTCGACGACCGAACCATGCCCCTAGTCATCTCCGCCGGCAGCACCTACGGTACCGTCCGCGGCCTCATGGGTACGGAGGCCGCGAGCCTGGCCATGTATGACGCGCCCGACCTGATCCATGACATCGTCCAGACCACGTTGCAGCGTGTGCGTGACGAGGCTTTTCCGCTCATCGAGCGCTTGCGCCCCGAGGTCGTCGGCATTGGTGAGGACCTCTGCTACAACCACGGCATGCTGCTCTCTCCCGCCCAGTTCGAGGAGTTTTGCGGTGACTACTACAGGGAGGTCTGCGACTGCGCCTTCGCCAACGGCGTGGAGCTGGTGGCCGTGGACACCGACGGCAACGCCATGGAGTTCACTGGCGTGGCAGCCGCCTGTGGCGTCAACGCCATTCATCCCTACGAGGTCAAGGCCGGCAACGACCTGTTCGCCCTCAGAGACGAGTTCCCCGAGTTCGTGCTTTTCGGCTGGCTGGAAAAGGAGTGCGTCAACGAGGGTAACGAGGCCATGATCGAGCCCGAGATCATGGGCAAGGTGCCGCCACTGCTGGCGCGGGGGCGCTATTTCCCCAACGGTGACCACGGTATCCAGCCACCCGTGACCTTCCCCAACCTCTGCCGGTTCATGACGCTCCTGCACGAGGTCTGCGACAACCCCGAGGGGGAGTTTCCTCGCATCTAGGGAGCCGCCGATGACGTCTCGCGAGCGCGAGTTGGCCGCTATCCGCCACGAGGTCCCCGACCGGGTGCCCCTGGATGTCATCTGCATCGAGATCCAGGAGGAGATCGCTGACCACCTGAGCATCGAAGCGGGCGAAGTGTACGACGCCCTGGGCATAGACGGCCGCATCGTCGCGGCTGGCTACACCGGACCGGAGTGCCGTGGCCCCCAAGGCCAGCCTCTGGACCCGTGGGGCGGCGAACCACTGCTGGACTACGGCAGAGCGCACTGGTATCCGTTGAGCGGGGCGACGACGGTCGCCGAAGTCGAGCGCCATGCCTGGCCTGACCCCGAGAACTTCGATTACGCCGGCGCAGCGGCGGTCGCCGCCGCCCTGGGTGACCGGTACGCCGTGCGCGGGCCCTACTGGCTGCCGCTGTTCTGCCGGGTCTGCGGGCTTATGGGGATGGAGGAGGCCATGGCGGCGATGGTGACCCGGCCGGCGGTCTTTGAGGCGGTGCTGGAGGGCGTCTTCAGTGTGACCCGCGAGTACTGCCGCCGCCTCCTCAACGCCTGCGGCGACGCCATGCCCATCCTGTGCCTGGGTGATGACTTCGCCACCCAGCGCGGCATGATGATCTCCCCCGAGAGCTGGCGACGGTTCCTGAAACCCTGCTTCGCGCAACTCTTCGCCCTGGGCAAGAGCCGGGGCAAGTTCGTCTGGTTCCACTCCTGCGGCGACATCACTCCCATCCTTCCCGACCTGATTGAGATCGGGATGGACGTCTGGGAGACGGTGCAACTGCACGCCCTTCCGATGGCTGCCGAGGAGCTGAAACGCGAGTTCGGCCGTGACCTGACCTTCTTCGGCGGCATCAACACCCAGCACCTGCCTCACAGCAGTCCGGCGGAGGTCGCCGCGGAGGTGCGCCGCCGCATCGAGCAACTGGGCGCCGGCGGCGGGTACATCTGCGGCCCCGATCACCACCTCAAGCCCGACGTTGCGGCCCCGGTGGCCGTGACGCTGTTTGCGACCGCGCGTGACTTCCGCGCACCAGGTTACACAGCCCCGCTCTAGCGTCCAGCACGAGGTGCCACCATGCGCCAGCTATTCTGCCTTCCAGCCCTCCTCGTGTGCGGTGTAGCCGTGGCCGCGCCATTGTGCCAGGTGGTTGCGCCCGCCGAGGCCCCGCCGCTGGTGCGTCAGGCGGCGCAGGAGCTGTCGGCGTACTTGTCGCGGTGGGGGGAAAGCGCGGTGCCGGTGACCACAGCGCCGCGGTCCGGCTTGCCGGCCGTCGTTCTGCAGCTTGCGCCCGATGACCGGGCCCTCACCGATGAGGCCTACGCCCTTTCGTCGTCAGGCAAGGGCACGGGCCTGCGGGTGACGGTGCAAGGCCGAACACCCCTGGGTGTGCTGCACGGTGCCTATCGGCTGCTGCGTGAGTACGGCTTCGGCTTCTACTTCGATGGTGATGCGGTGCCGCCACACCCACCGAGGACACTCGGCGTTGCGCCCGTGCGCGCGGCCCCGGTCTTCGCCATTCGGGGTAGCCTTCCGTGGTACAACTTCCTCAACAGCCCCACCACCTGGGACGACCAGGACTTCCGCTTCTTCGCCGACCAGATCATCCGCTCGGGGCAGAACTTCATTGGCTTTCACACCTATGACCACGAGCCCTTCGGGGCCTACGAGTACGATGGACGCGTCCTTGGCGGTGAGCCGCTGCAGACAACCGAGAGCAGCGTCTGGGGCACATCGCCGCTGGCCGTGAATGACTTTGGCTTCGGCACGGGCCGCCTCTTTCCCGGCCGATTCTGGGGTAGCGATGTGGCTCGCCAACCTGGCACTCGCGAACAGCGCATCGAGGCCCAGAAGGCGCTGCTGGCGCGGGGACTGGCCTATGCCTCGGCCAGGGGCGTCAAGACCTGCCTGGGCTTCGAGGTGCACGGCGACCCGACAGACCCCGAGGAGCAGCGGCGATTCCGCGCCCGCTTCCTGCAGCTTCTGCGCGACTACCCGATGCTGGACTACGTATGGCTGTGGCAGGGCGAGGCGCGCTCCATGGAGGGGACAAACCCGCCGCCGCTGCGCTCCCAGGGGGGGCGAGTCTACCGCGAATGGGACCACGCCTTCGCCTACACCGGCAGCCCCGCACGTCGCTGGGAAGGGATGCGGGTCGCCTACTACGGGCTTCTGGCGCAGCGACTGCTGGACAGCCAGGCGCCGGGTGTGAAGCTGGTGCTGTCAGGGTGGGGCGGCGACCAATGGCTGCACGTCTCCGACTACTTCCCCGCCTGGGATCAGGTCCTGGACAAACGCATCATCTTCGCGGCCCTGGACAACATCCGCGTCACTCCCCAGGTGAGTCAGCACTACAAGCTACCGCCCGACCGCGAACGGTGGGCCATCCCGTGGTACGAGTACGACGGTGACCAATGGTTCCCCCAGGCCAATGCAGCCATCTTCGCCCAGACCGTCCGCGACGCCCGCGAGAAGGGGTGTCAGGGCCTGCTGTCCATCCACTGGCGGACCAAGGAAGTAGGCGAGTCCCAGGCTCTGGTGGCCGACTACGCCTGGCATCCGGAACGGACCCTCGAGGGCTTCTACGAGGACTATGGCACGCGACGCGTTGGCGCGAGCCAGGGCCGCGCCTTCGGGCGGGTCCTGCAGGAGCTCGATGCCCTGGGTTATCGCTGGCTGGGCGGGCCGGGGCAGAGCGAGTGCGCTCCCTTCGCGTGGTGCCACGTGGACGACCCGGCGCGGGTCCGCAAGCTCGGCGAGCTGCGCCGGCGGTTGGTGGCCATCCGGAAGGCCCTCAAGCCGGCGGCGTGCCCCAGCGGCGCCGTCGGGCGAGTGGATGACATCATCGCCACCCTGGACCGGGGGCTGCTCTTCAACGAGGTCGCCCGCACCATGGTTGCGGGAGGCCCGGTGGACCAGGCGCTGTCACTGCCGGCTACTGACCCCCAGCGTGCCGCGACGTGTGCCAGGCTTCTCGACGAGATGCCCCACGAGCAGTTCGCGCGGATGCTGGACCTGTGGGCCCAGACCATCACCTCCCGGGGCGAGATGGGTGTCCTGGCGACCATCAACGGGAAGGCCTATGTGGACTACCGCGACAAGCTGCGACGCTTGCAGGAGGCGGTCGGGGCCGAGGGCTCCCTCTCCCTCGCCCGCCCGACGCCGGCCCCGACGGGCATTGTCAGCGACTACCAGCAGACCAGTATCGCCACCGGGACGCCTCTGGCAGTACGCTGTGCGGCCTTCGAGGGGCTACGCCCCGCACGCCGCGTGACACTGTACTACCGCACGTCCGACATGGCCGAATGGAACGCGCTCCCGATGCGGCGACTGGAACGCTGTGTGTTTGAGACGACGATTCCGCCGGACGCTGTGCAGGCAGGGTGGGTAAGGTACACTATCGCCGCTGAGATGCGATCCGGGGAAATGCAATGGCCGCAACTGCGCGGTGAGCCGTACCGCCATGTGACGGTCTTTGCGGCCGGGCAACTCGTGGCGCGTGCCAACGAGGTGGACATGGCGCCGCCGGCGCTGGCAGAGGGGTTGGCGCTCAGCGCGCGGACAGGGCAGCCAGGCACCATGCAGCTATGCTGGGAGGCCCCGGGCATGGTCGAGGTGGAGGTGCAGCGCCGGGTGCCTGGAGCTGACTGGGTAGCTCTGGGTCGCACGCTGGACAACATATGGGAGGACGCCGCGCCACCGGCTTCCACTACGGACTATCGGCTGGTTTCATCAGACGGGCGCCCGCTCGCCGTCGTCACCGCCGACGGCGCTCGCCCCTTGCCTCCAACCGCTCCCACGGGCCTCGCCGGCCGTCCGCGCGGCACGGCCGTCCGGCTCTCCTGGGGACCCGCCGACCTGTCGGTGGATCACTACACCATCGAACGCGCCCTGAGCCCGGAAGGTCCGTTTACTCCGGTTGATCCGGCCCTGCGTGTCGCCCCCGAGGGCTTCAGCGGGCACAGTTTCGTGGACCGCCCCCGGCAGGCGGGCACGGTGTACTACCGCATCGTGGCCCACGGAGGTCCCGGCACGTCGCCCGCCTATGGCCCGCCGGTGGGGGTGCAGGCCCTGGCGGAGATCCCGCCGCCGCTGCTTGGCGTGGACTTCATCGGCGGGCACCCGAACGGGACGGTCGCGGGCCTGGAGTTCAGCGGGCCCTACGAGCTGACCGAGGTGGACGGGCGAGGCGTCCTGCGGACCCAGGGCGGCTTCACGCTCCCCTACTCCGACGCCATAGCCGTCCGTGAGGCCTTCACGGTGGCCATTCGCTTCCGTCTGGGCGAGATGACGCCCATCCCGGTGCTGGTGAGCCAGGGGGCCTGGGGGGGCCCAGGGTACTTCGTGCAGCTCATGGGGCCGCAACTGCGCTTCTACGTCGGCGGGGCCGGGATTTTGGACCGCCCGGTGAGCGTCAGGCCTGGTGAATGGCACACCGTCGTCTGCACCTACGACGGGGCCTGTCTCGCCAGCTATCTGGACGGCGTCCTGCTTGGCGAGAAGGCGGCCGAGGGGCCGATGCAGCCTTCAGACGCTCACTTCACCGTCGGGCGCTACACGACCGTAGGCCCGGAGTGGACCTTCAAGGGCGACGTGGATTTCGTGCGTCTGTACGGCGCTGCTCTGGAACCGTGGATGGTCATGCGCGGCGACCCATCGCGCGAGGCTGTGGTGGACGTGGACTGGAGCACGGCCGAAGTGGCTGCAGGTGGTCTGCGAGCGGTGTGGCACCAGGAGCCGCGGGTGGAGGACACCGACCGGGGCCCGGCAGCGGCGATGGTTGGCGGTCTCACGATCCCGTTTGGCGACCTGCTGGCTGTCGGCGACCGCCTGACCATCGAGACCAGTTTCCGCCTGGACAGCACCGAGGGCATGCCGGTGCTCGTCAATCAGGGCCTGTGGCCTGGTGAGGGCTACATGCTGCAGGTCCTGGGGCGGCGGCTGCGCTTCCACATCGGGGGCGTGGGTTCGCTGGACTGCGGCCCGGAGCTGGAGCCGGGCCGCTGGTACGCGGTGCGGTGCACTTACGACGGCGAGACCCTGCGGGCCTGGCTCGACGGCCAGCTGGTGGGCGAAATGCGCTCGGCCGCCGCCATGGTACCCTCGGTCCGCCCGCTGCGCCTGGGCCGGTACGAACAGGAGGGTGCGGCCTATGTTATGCGCGGTCTCCTGGGGCGGACGCGGATCCTGGGGGCGGTAGAGTAGGCGGTTCAGGGCGTCGCCCCGGTCGCTTCCAGCTGGGCGTGAACGCGTACCGCGCCCGGAACGACCTCTACGCCCAGCAGTTGCAGGTCGTTGCGATCCAGGGCCTGGTTGATAGGGCCGGTGATAGTGTCGGCGATACCCCGGTGGAAGTAGGTGGGCAGGGGGATGCCGCTGGCCCGGACGCGACGCACGACGAGCCGTAGCCGCCCCCGGACGATCTGCGGGGCCAGGCCCACGCTGACCCGCGAGGCGATGAACAGCACCTGCTTGCGGGCGCTGAGCTCGACGAGGCCATTGCGGAAGCTGACCCGCGGGTCGGCGAAGTCAGGGGGAATGCCCAGCTCGCGGGGATGGGCCTGCAGATAGGCGTTGAGGTTGGTCTCGGCGATCTCAATAGTGACGCGGGGCTGCAGCGCCCGGAACAACTGGGTCATAGCCTCGGCATCAATCGCCGGAGCCTGGGCCTCCGCCCCTCTAACCAGAACCGCCCCCAGCAGCAGGCCCAAGGCGGTCGCGAACCTGAGCGAGGCGCCACGCGGGCCGTTGTTGTAGTGGATGCGTTTTGCCATGGCGTCTTCTTCCCGTCCGAAGAGAAGGTTCCTGCCAGGAAGGTCCGACAACCGAAGAAGGTCTATCTACCAGGCACAGCGAAGCCTATGGCCAGACGCGGTCTGGCGATGGGGCCGCGTCTCCTGTTGTGCCATGGAGGAGTGTATCCTTTGTCGTCGTCGCGCAAGATTCTGCTGGTCGTCCTGCTGGTCCTGGTTGCGGTGCTGGTCATCAGCCGCCGCCACGACCGCCTGGTGGCGCCGGTGCAGGGTCAGGTTACCCGTACCGCTGCCGGCCCGGGCGGGCTCTACTGGATCGAGCGCAAAGCCGACGGATCCCAGGCGGCGCTCTGGCGGGCGAGAGGCCTGGGCCAGCCGGGCGAGCAATTGGCGACGGCTGCGGACATCCGGGACCTGGCTGTCGCCGAGCGCGAAGTCTACTTCCTGACTGAAGAGGGTGGGCCGGGCTCCGGGCGATTGGCGCGGGTCAGTGCCGGCGGCGCGCCGCAGGTCCTGGCCGACGGCCTCAAGGCCCCGCAGGGGCTGCTCGTCACCACTGACAGCGTGTACTGGGCGGAGACGCGGCCGGCAGCGGTGCCGGGCATCGCCTGCGTGCCAGTGCTGCAGCCGCTGAGTCTCATCTATGCTGCGGACCGGGCGCTGCAGTCGCGGCGGCTTCTGGTGGTGGCCGAAAACGCCGAGACCCACTTCGGCGGCAAGTTGCTGGGAGAGCGTGACGGCCAGTTGTACTGGGTGCAGCAGTTCGGCCAGCAGTACAACCGGGCGGTCACGACGGTCTCGCGGCTGCCGGTGCAGGGGGGCGACCCGGAGGAGCTGGTGCGCGTGCTGGGTAGCCAGGACGCGGCCCTTGGGCGCTCCGTGCTTTACTGGACTGCACCTTCCGAGGAGCGCATGCCCCCCGAGTCAGCCCGCACCGTATACCGGCGAGCGCTGGCCGGTGGCGAGCCGGAGAAGCTCACGGACTGGATGGCGCTGCGCGGCGTCCTGCTGGTGCTGGGTGACAGGCCGCTTTACTGCGATGACCGCGTCGTTTGGCGTGTGCCCGACCACCTGGCTGAGCCGGTGCCGCTGGCCAGTCTCCGGGTAGAGCCAGCGACCGTCTCCATGGCGCACGGGACCCTTTACGGCTACCGCATGGACGAGAAACTGCGGCACGTGGTACGCTGCCCCCTGACCCTGGCGGCGCGGCTGCGAGGGCTCCTGCGACTGATCTAGGAACACATCGGGGCGTTGGTGACGAGTGAAATCGCGAATCTCGCCGGGTGTGGCGGCTCTGGTTGTGGTGATTGCCTGCAGTACGGTGCTGGTGGCCTACTGGCGCGGGCTGGTGCGTCAGGGCAAGAAGACCGAGATGGCCAAGATGAAGGGCGGTGGCTCCATGCCGCCCCCGCCGCTGACCGGCCTCTCGACGGTAGATGTCACGACCCTGGCCGGCAATGGGGAAGCAGGTCTGCAAGATGGGAAGGGTAGCGCCGCCCGTTTCGACGGCCCCAGTGCCGTGGCGGCGGGGCCCGGCGGCGTGGTCTATGTCTGCGACAGTCGCAACCACCGTCTCCGGCAGGTGACAGCGGCCGGGGAGGTCACCACTGTGGCGGGTACCGGTCCCCACGGTTCGGTTGTGGGCGGCTTCCAGGATGGCCCGGCGGCTGCCGCACGTCTCTGGAACCCCTCCGGGATTGTGGCCCTGCCCAATGGTACTCTCTACTTCACCGACACGGGCAACCACCGGGTCCGCTTTCTGAAGGCGGGGCAGGTGGGTACGCTCGCCGGAGGCGACACGCCGAAGGACGAGGCAGGCATCCCGACGGGCGGCTTTGCCGATGGCAAGGGGCCCGCAGCCCGCTTTCGGTTCCCCACCGGCCTCTGCCGCAGCCCTGAGGGGAGTCTCCTGGTGGTTGACACGGCCAACCGGAAGCTGCGGAAGGTGACGCTTCAGGGTGCTGTGAGCACGGTGGCTGACCTGGGAGCCGCAGGTGCCCACGCGCCCTTCGGAGTCACTGTGGGGCCCGATGGCGTCTACGTCACCGACCCGGGCTCGGCGCGGGTCTTTGTCGTGCGGGGGACCGCGGTGTCGGTCGTTGCCGATACCCCTGCAGGGCCGACCTGGAAGCTACCCACAGGCATCGCTTTCGGCACGCAGTTGTACTTGGCGGATGCCGGAGCCCACTGCCTGCTGACGAAGCAACAGGGCGCGCCTGTCCTGCTGGCGGGTGTGGTGCCGGTGCAGGCGCCCTGGGCCACCTTCATTGACGGCGCGGGTGACAAGTGTGGGTTTGCCTGCCCCTCGGCATTGGCTCTGAGCCCGGACAACAGCGCCCTCTATGTCGCGGACTATGGCAACTGCGCCATTCGCGTGGTGCGCTGGCGCTAGCCCCGTTAGCACGTCAGTCTCTGACGCGCCGGCGGCTGCTCACAACCGGAACTGCGGGAGGGATTCCCTCTGCGAATCGAGATTGATGGGTTGTCCAAGACCTACGAAGGCGGCGTGCAGGCGCTCAAGCCCCTCACCATGGAGTTCGGCGACGGGGTCTTCGCCCTCCTGGGACCCAACGGGTCCGGGAAGACGACTTTCATGCGCATGCTCGCCACCCTCCTGGAACCAACTTCAGGTACCGCGCGTGTGGACGGCTTCGACATCCAGCGCGACCGGCCGCAGATCCGCCGCCTGCTGGGCTACCTGCCCCAGGACTTTGGCTTCTACCCCGGATTGACCGTCACCGAGCAACTGGACTACCTGGCCCTACTCAGCGACATCCGCGATCCGCGAGTGCGCCGGGACGCGGTGGACCGTGTACTGACCCAGGTCAACATGCAGGATTTCCGCGAGCGCCCGGTGGACAAGCTTTCAGGCGGGATGAAGCAGCGGGTCGGCATCGCTGCGGCGCTACTCGGGTCGCCGCAACTCCTGATCATTGATGAGCCGACCTCGGGCCTGGACCCGGAGGAGCGCATTCGCATCCGCAGCCTGCTGGCCGAACTGGGTCACGACCGCGTCATCATCATCTCCACTCACATCGTGGCTGATGTGGAGGCGACCGCCGATCAACTGGTCATCCTGTGGCTGGGTGAGCTGCTGCTGAAGGACACGGTGGAGGGGCTGATCGAGAAGACCCGCGGGCGCGTGTGGTCTGTTGACGTGGAGGTCGAGGAGATCCCCCGCCTGAAGCAGGCGTATACCTTCACCGGCGTGTTCCGTGCCTCCCGCGGCATTCAGGTCCGGGTGATCGCCGATGCGGTGGACCATCCGCGGGCGGTAGCTGTTGAGCCCACCCTGGAGGATGCCTACATCGGCACCATCGAGGCCGCTCGGGCGCGGGCGGGAGTCGAAGCTCTGGTCTAGCCCGCCACAGGGCGCTCGGTCCAGAGCCTGTCTCACTATGAGGAACCAAGGATGGTTGTTGACTCGGACACCCTAGTCCCGGCCCCGGCCTGGCGCAAAGTGGCGCCGGCGTGGGACGCCATCTCGCGGCTATGGCTCGTGCTGCTGCGCTACGAAGTGCTGCTAGCCTGGCGCAGCCGGCTGGGCATGGTCGTGCTGGTGGTCTGTTGCCTGGCCGGTGTGCTCGCTGGCGCCAGTGCCGGCCTGGGCCCGGCCCCGGCCGCCTACCGGGCCTGGCGACTGGGTAGCCTGCTGCTAAGCTTCCTGGCTCTGCCTCTGATGGCTCTTGCCGCCCGACGAGATGACCTCACCCGCGCTGGCGACGGGGTTGAGTCACGTCCTCAGCCGGTGGGGGGGCGCATGCTGGTGCGTCTCGCCGGCAGTGTGCTGTTCATCTTCGCTGTGTACGCCGCGATGGTTGTTGCGACCTGGCTGTCGCAACTGGTGTTTGGCGGCAAGCTGCCCGAGGGGTCGGGCCCGCGGTTCAGCCTGCTGGCACCGGCCCATGCTTTCGTCTACGGGTTGGTTCCGCTGCTTTTCGTCGCCACTCTCGCCTTCTTCGTGAGTTCCCTCTCACCCAATCCTCTGGCTGTCGCGATAGTCGGTGTCTACTGGATCCTGGTCCTGGTGGGTCGTGACTACGTGTCGCGTGTCTTTGACTTCTCCCTGACGCAAAACGCCTGGCCCTACTTCCTGCTCAGCCTTGGCCTGGCGTTGCTGGTGACACAACTCGTCCGCTGGCGCAGCCGCGAGGCGGGCCTCTGGCAACCACACCTGGGGTTGCCGGCAATCCTGTTGCTTCTGGCCGGAGTCCAGATGGCTCACGGACTCGTCCAGAGACGCCACGACCCGCCGTTCCATTTGCACCCGGTCGCGGTTTCCATGGGTGGGCAGAACGTTCGCGAGGATCTCATGCCGGGGTTCTGGCTGCCAGACCAATGGGGGCGTCGCACCGGTCTGCACGACCTGGCCGGTGGGCCCTATCTGGTGGGGTTCTGGTCGCCGAACGAACGCGACTCGCTGGCCCTGCTGCCTAGCTTCCAGCGTTTGCACGCTCGGTACGCTGACCGCGGCTTGCGCGTGATCGCCATCTGTCTGGCCGACGACTGGTCCATCGCCCGTCGCTTTGCGCGGGAGCAGGGCTACAGCTTCCTGATGCTGGCGGACACCAACACCCACTGGGCAGCGACTGTTGAGCACAGCTCCCCGCTTGCTGAAGCCTACGAGGTCAGCTCACTGCCCGCCGTGTACCTGGCAGACCGCCAGCGGCGGCTACGCCTGAAGGCAAGAGCGGTCTTTGGAAGCTCGGGTTGGGAGGATGTGAACAGGGCCGTCGAGAGCCTGTTGTCGGAGGCGGGCCAGGGAGGGGTCGCTGATGGCTGAGGGTACCCGAGGGCTGTCGGCGCAGTTGCTCCGCTACAATGTGCGCATCGTGGTGCTGAACAGCTACTGGCTGTTCGTGGTCCCGCTGGTCGCCAGCCAACTGATCATCTTCTGGCACATGGCGATGGAATCGTTGAACAAGGGCACAGCGGTGTTCGTGGCGCAGACCACGGAGCTGGTCGCGCCGATCTTTGCCGCTTTCCTCTGCGCCCAGGTGCTGGCTCCCGAGTACCGGTACCGGCTCGATGACCTGGTTTTCTCCCGACCAATTGCCTTCACCCGTACCGTAGTGGCGCGTCTTCTCACCATGTACCTGTTCCTGGCCTTCCTGATCGCGGTCATGCTCTTCGTGTACCGGGTGGGCCTCAAGGCCGAGTACGACCTGCGGACGGTGGTCCTGGCGGGTCTGCCCTCCGTCCTGTTCCTTTCCCTGCTGAGCCTGGCTGTGGCGGCCATCTGGCACAGCCCCACGGCCGGCACCGCAGTGGCCGGCGCCGTATGGGCGGCGGATCTGCTCGTCGGCGCTCAGGCAAACCCGCTGCTGAACCTGCATTCCTACTCCGTGGCGCTGACCGAGGAGACCACGGATGCTCCCGTATGGCTGGTCAGCAAAGCCCTGCTGTCTGTGGGCGCTCTGATCCTGGCACTCATCGCCAGCCGAGCCGTCGGCCGTCCCGCCGGGCCCCTAAAGTGGCGGAATGTCGCCAAGGTCGCTGTCGGTGTAGGCCTCGTGGCCACCGTCTACATTGCCAGCGGCGCTGTCTACAAGGTCCAGCGTCTGGAGGCCATGGAGGCCGACCCTGCGCTACTGATGGATGTGCGTCGCGCCCACCAGTTGGCCTTTGAGGTCTACAATCGTCTTCCCGTGGCCTACCTCTTCGGTCCTGCCTATGCCAACTACATCGGCTATCCTGTTCGCCGCGGTGGGATCTTCAGCGAGCTCCAGAAGGGCCGCCAGCGCATGATCAACCAGTTGTCGTCGGTCGTGTTTGAGCACCCCAGGAGCCGCTGGGCCGACAACGCTTTCTTCGAGCTGATTCGGACCGCCGGGGCCATCACCGAGGACATGAAGGCGCTCAAGGGGACACAGGATGGCGAGGTTGTTGACCGCAAGCGGGCGATCCAGTACTGTCGGCAGTTCCTGCGCGAGTATCCGGAGAGCCCCTTTGCCCCGCTTGTGGCGGAGAAACTCATGGCGATGGGTGCTTCCTTCCAGGACGAGGCCACACAGCGCGAGGGCTTTGAGGTGCTGGTCACCTCGTACGCCACCAGCCCGATCACCTTGCGCGCGGCAAAGACTCTGGTGGGGTATTACGTCAATGCCAACCGTACGGCCGAGGCCACCGCGGTGGCCGAGCGAGTCCTGCCTTACGCTTCGACAGACCCTTCGGGCACAGAGCCGCTGCTAAGCCTGGGTGATTACCTGCGATCACAGGGGCGGGTAGAGTCGGCGCGCCGAGCCTACGAGCGAGCCCTGGAGGCTGCCCGGACGGCGATGCACGAGCTGCAAGAAGGCCACCTGGGCCAGGGGGGATTGGACGAAAAGTACCTCAAGGCAAGGGGCCAGGCCCGTGGCGTGGTTCAGCGAGCGCAGAGTGCCCTCGACGCGCTGCCGCCGACACCTTGAGCGGTTGGGTGTGGTGCATGCGATGGGAACCCTCGCGAGGGTCTGCGCGGCCCTGCTCCTGACCACGATGGCCGGGGCCCAGGCTCCCACCGCGCAGGTGACCGACCGCCTGTGGGTTGGCCCCATGCCCTTTGCCGGACCCCGTGACCTGCGGCCCGACTTCTTCGACACTATCACCAATCCCGCGGCCTGGCCGACAGTCCTGTCGCATACCGATGTGTTCAAGAGCTACCTCATGGTGCTGCCAGCGGACCCGGTTCCCGGGAAGACGGCGCCTGAGCTCCCGGACACTCAGATGGCGGAACTCGCCTCGTTCTTCCGCGACCGGAGCATTCGTGTTGCCTTCGAAGTGGGAGGCCTGCGCATGGGGCCGGACAAGCCGCAGCGCGGGCAGTGGGGCAAGCAGGTGGCTGAGGGCGAGTTTCGGCACCTCAAGCGCTGGCTGGATGCCGGGGGCACGATTGACTACCTGACCACCGACCACGCGGTCATGGCGAACCTGGGGCACCGCGTGGCCGAGGGTACTGATTGCGGGCTTACGCTGGCGGAGGTCCTCGAGGAGCTGGGCGACTACTTTGCCGAAATGACTCGGCGTATCCCAGGGGTTCGCGTGGGCTGCATCGAGTCCCTCGGCTTCTTTCACGTGACCGGTCCCGATGGGAGTGACTACCCCCGCACCGTACCCACACTGCCCGTCTGGCGTTTCGAGGAGTACTTCGACCTGCTCCTGGCGACATTGCGCCGACGGGGGCTGACGCTGGACCACTTTCACATTGACTTCGGCTACGAGGGGGTGGCATACGACGGGCGCCGGCTGGGGAGGGACGGATTGGACTTTGGTCGCGTGCTCGGGGTGGAGCGCACCGTTCAGTCCCGGGGGGTGCGCGCCGGAGTCATCGTGAACGCCTTCCACGATCAGACCGTCGAGCAGCCCGACCCCGCCGTCGCCAGCCGTGAGGCCCAGGAGCGGACCCTGGCCTTCCTGAGCGGCTACGCCGCAGCGGGAGGTCGGGCTGAGCACCTCGTGTTGCAGACCTGGCAGCCGTTTCCCGACCGGACCGGTCCGGAGGACGAGCCGGGCACCGTGCTGCATTTGGACAAGCGGCTGCTCACCAGCGAGGCCATGCGCGTGCTCCTCCCGGACCTGGCGCCACGACGCTGAGGGGTCAGGGCCGCTGGTACCATGCCCACTGGGGGATAACTATCGTCTCCCCGCCGACGAAGGGGTAGTCCCGGACCCTCAACTGCGCCCCCTCAATGGCCTCGATCTCAAAGCCCGTGTCACCGGTGATCAAGTACGATCCGGCAAGCGCCGAAGCCTCTGGCACGGGCGCGTCGAGCTCTACGACCGAACCTTCTACCCGCTGTACGCGCCGCTCCACCCGGGCCACGGGCAATCGCAAGCGCGTCTCGCCACACACCAGCTCCGTACCGTCCAGCAGATACCCCCGCAAGAGCTGGCCCTCCTTGCTCACCGAGGCATAGCCGAAGCGCCCGGCCAGCGTCACCGGGCCATAGGTCCGCGGGTTGTCGTCCGGAGCCGAGATGATGTAGTCCTGGCGATCGCCCAGGTCCACGACTACTGCTACCGCGTCGTCTGCGTCGGCATCGCGTTCTTGGGTATCAGGCGTGAGGCGGCTCACGGCGCGCACCGGTGCGGAGGCCGTGCGTGACGGCGACAGCACGGCGGTGAACAGGCTGCTCACTTCACTTTCACCAGTCCGTTCGGCCAGGACCTGCGTGATGGGCGGGGCATGAAGCTCGGTGCCCTTGTTACTGCGCCAACCCGGGGCGTCCGCGACGACCACTCGGTCCACTGTACCTGCCATGAGCAGGGTGAGGGCCGCTGCCGGCTGTTGCCACGTTGCCCGCCATTGTCCCCCGGTTACCGGGCCGGCGCGCAAGTTGGTCAACCAGGAGATCTTGCCCTCAACGGGCTCCATGTCGGCCCCTTCCAGACCCAGGAATTCACCATTGGCGTTGAGGGCGTACTGGTGAAGCCTGCCCCCCACCACCCGAAAGATGTCCACGGCGTAGTTCCCGCCTTCGGGCAGCCGTACCAGGGCACAGAGGCGCCGATAGACCGAGCACTGCTTGTAGGCGTCGGCACGGGCCTCGATGACCTCCAGGCCAGGGGCCACACCGAACAGCTCAAGGCTCGAGTGACGACCCACCGCGTTCTGGTTCTCACCATCTACGGCCACGATGTTGTGCGCCAGTGTGCTGCTAGCCCAGGCCTTGCGCGGGTCGTCGGCGATATAGCCCCGGTCAGAAGCGAGCTCCGTGTTGTAGGCATGATAGATGAGGCCGAGAGTGTCCGCGTGGCGGTGGCCGTGAGCGCAGTAGCCGTTGAAGTACAGTGAGGTCCGCGTCTCATCCATCCCCGCGCGCAGCACTCCCACCTGCCAGCCAGGGAAGTACTCGGTGCGCAGGCCAGCATCCACCGGCCCGGGCGGTGTCCGCAGGTTCGGATCACGGTGCCAAAGCGCATACTCGCTGCCGGCCTCCTCCAGGGGTCGACCCTGCAGGGCAACCAGCAGACTGGCGTAGCTCTGGTCTATTCGGTCGGTCAGAATCTCGACGAAGTGTGGGCTGGCGCCACCCCCTGAGTGGGTATCGCCGATCACCGGATACCGCAGGTCCTGTCGCAGCATTCGGACCATGCTCTGCAGGGCCAGACCGTAACGGGCGGTGTGCCGGAAGGGGTCGAAGTTCTCCAACCGGGGGCCGGAAGCGGGCTGGTAGTCGGGCGGGTCCGAGTAGCCCGCCAGCAGGTCCGGGATCTCCTCCATGTTGCCCAGATGCATACCGGAGTAAGAAGGCGACTCCTTGCAGAAGCCGTCGAAATGAAAGCAGTCCTGCATGAGTCGCTCGAAGCCCTCCAAGGCCCGCCGGACACGCGCGGGCTGCCCAAACATCATGCCGATGGCGCCGCTCAGGGCTCGCCCGGGGCCCGCCTTGTTATTGATGTCGGCGTAGTTCTCCAGGTCAGCGCATCCGGCCAGCAGCAGGTCGCGCTCGATCTGCTCCCGTTGTGCGGCGGTGTAGAGGGGCCGACCGTCCGGCAACGTCGCCTCGCGGGTCAGGTCATAGGCCACCGTGAAGCTTAGGAGCAGGGCGCCTTCGCCGCCAACGCCGGGTGTCAAGCGCCCCGAGCCCCAGAAGCCGGCGTCGAGATCGCCGAAGCCGTCATTGTTCATGTCTCGCATCCGGGCTGCGGGGTGCCGGATGACACCCGGCGGGAACTTGCCCGCCCGGGGGTTGCGCCCCATCTCGCGTGCGGCCTCGGCGGGATCACAGTCAGCAAAGCACCCCCCATAGCTGTGGTACAGGTAGGTCGGGAAGACCTCTGCCAGTCGCTCCAGGAGCCACTGGACGCGCTCAGCGCAGGCGAGGTCGCCGGTCAGGGCGTAGAGCTTCGCCAGTGGAAGCACCTGCTCCATGGCCCACGCCAGCTTTTGTGCGCGGATAACCCCGGTGAAGCTGACCTGGACGGGGCGTCCGGCCCATTGGTAGGCATACTTCCCGGGATCTTCATCGGGATGCGCACGTTGCTCGTCATTGAGGTAGTAAGTGAAAGTCTGCCCCATCTGCGGGCATTCCAGGACCCCGGTCTCGGGGTACGCGGGGTCGGGGTAGACACGCCCGCAGTACTTGCAGGTGAGCTTCTCCGGGTCGCGGGCGCTCCACTTCCACACTCCGGACTCACCCATGGCGCACTTCTCCCCCACGCAGGCCGGGCACACTTGACCATAGGTGCTCCAGGGGGTCAGGTCGGGGACCATGGCGCGAAGCGCGGCACGATCCAGGGACATGGCATAGGCCACGGTGGAGCGATACCCCGCCAGGATGTCGCGGGCCCACTGATAGCGCTCCAGATTGGCGCGAGCATTGGCGATATCGGCGGGCTTGTAGAGTGTCACAGGCTCGGCGGTGCTCTGCGAGATCATACTCAGCGTCAACAAGACCAACAGCCCAAGACAGAAGGTCAGTGCACCTGGTGTCATCAGCAGACATCCTCACGGCCGGGCATACGACGGCCGGGCGGCCGTCTTGTGCGAGCTCCCGCACATTACGCCGACAACCTCATTCGCACACCGCAGAACACCTACCTTCTCGCTGACCACCGTGTGGCACGAGAGGACTCTACACTCGACATGCAGAAAGCCTCGCCAACTACCGGGGCATTGGGGGTGTCGATGAGGGTTCTGGCGCTGCTGCCACTTCTCCTGTTCGTTGCTGTCTGCCATGCTGCCAGCTTGCGCGGGGAGGGTGGCAAGCCCGTAGTGGTGCGGGGCATTGGCTGGTCGCCGTGGCACCAGACCGAACACTGGGGCCTCTCGCCGGCCACCAACGCGCTGGACCGGCAATTGCTGCACGGAGCGCACATCAACACCCTGCGGTCCTGGGGCGAAGTCAGCCCCGAGGCGGTGCGGGAACGTCTGGCCGACGGGCTGTACACGATCCCGACCTTCCATTGCCGCGAGGGCCTGAAAGCCGAGTTCGCCGATGGGTCGCCCCATGGACTTGCTCCCAGCGACCCTGCCACGCGCGAGGGCTTTGCGCGGCAGGTGGAGCAGCAGGCGGGTAAGATGGCCGGGCTCGAGGGCTGCCTGGCTGTGCTTCTGGGCAACGAGTACTCCGCGGTCGGAGTCAACCCCAACACGAAGGACTACCAGTACACCGGCTTCGAGGCGCCCACTCAGGCCCGGTTCCGTGCGTGGCTGCAGGAGCGCTTCGGCGATATCGCGGCCCTGAACCGCCATTGCGGAACGAACCTGGCTTCGTTCGATGAGGTAAAGCCTCTGGCCACCCGCCGTCTGCGGTACGAGTTCTGGCTGTTTCAGAACCGGGCCTTTGAGGCCTTCATGCGGGCCGGTCACGAAGCGGCCAAACGGGCTGCCCCGGACCGCCCCACCTCCTACGCCAAGCTCCTGGGCACCCACTGGGACCCTTTCACCGAGGATGCCCGCCTGAGCTTCCTGGACATCGGCGGCGACAACTGGTACTGGAACTGGACCAATGACTGGGCCCGGACCAACGCCTTCCTCAATGACCTGATCGCCGCCGCCCAGGGCAAGCCGGTCCTCCTCACCGAGGGCGGCTTTCTCAGCCGTGCTGTGGGTGAGGCACGCGCGGCGCGCTTGACCAAGCAGATGCTGTGGAACGCCTTCTTGCACCCCGAGGTGGCAGGGTTCTGTGTATATGCCTACTGCGACGAATGGTACGTGGACGGCAACCCTGATGAGCAGACGGATGCCGAGTCCTGGGGGATCGTGACTGCCGACCGGCGGCCCAAGCCATCGTATTATGCGGTGGCTGAAGTCTATGCCATTATCGAGCAGCTCAACGACTTCTTCGCCACCTGTCAGGCCCCGCCGGTGGTGGCCGTGTCCAACCAGGCTCTGGGAGCCCTGGTCGAGGACGCCAGTACCCGCCTGCACGAGGAGATCGGCCGCGTGCTGTACGCCAGCGGGGTCTCGTTCCACAGTGCCATGCCTGCGGACGTCCATGACCTCGATCCGCGTACGACGCCCCGTCTGATCTTCTGCGACAGCCTGTTCGACTGTGAGCCTGACGGGTCCCGCAGCGCGCTGGAAGCCTTCCTGCGCTATGTGTGGAAGGGGGGGCAGGTTCTGTACCTGTGTCCACGGCCCTGGCGGCTGGTGTACGGTGAAGCCACACTGCCGCAGGAGCTGCGCTTCGCGCCTGAGGCACCGGCTACGGTGCGCTACGGCCGAGGGATGATCCGCTACCTCCCACGCGATGAGTTCACGCCCGAGGAACTGGAGACGCTGATCGCCGGCTTCCTGCGTGACACGCGGGCCCCCGAGCTCCTGCGGGTGACCGGGGTGACCCCGCCCTCACGGCGCCATGATGCCTTCTGCCGCCTGCTGACCAGCGGTCAGCGGCGGATCGTGCTCCTGGTGAACGCGGGGGATGCGCTACTGCGAAGCGTCCGGCTGACGGTGCCGGGGGCGACGGGGGCGAGACTGCTGTACGCTGACGGGGCTTCGCTGCGGACGGTCCCGGAGCCCGGCGGCATTGGCCTGCGGGTGAGTGAGCTGGAAACCTACGCCCTGGTCGAGGTCACCCAATAGAAAACGGAGGTGGGCGATGGAACGCCTTGTCTGCCAGCTTTTCGGCGCGATGCTGGTGCTGGGCCTGCTGGGCTGCCGCGCGATGGCTGAAGACGTGACGGTGAGTGACCTGCAGGCCCTGCGCGACGCGATGGCCGCGGCGCAGCCGGGGACCCGCATCCTGATCGCGCCGGGCGACTACCCGGGCGGCCTTTACCTCTCTGACCTGCATGGTACGGAGGAGCAGCCTGTCGTCATCGCCGGGGCTGACCCCGACCACCCGCCGCGCTTCGTGGGCGGCGGGCAGGCCTTTCATTTCGCCGAGGTGTCGCACCTGGAACTGCGTGACCTCGTGCTGACGGGCGGGACCGGCAACGGGCTGAACATTGACGATGGTGGCACCTTCGACACCCCGGCGCATCACATCGTCCTGGAGCGGCTGACTGTTACCGATGTCGGGCCCGAGGGCAACCGCGACGGCATCAAGCTGTCGGGCGTGGATGACTTTGCGGTCCGCAACTGTCGGATCGAGCGCTGGGGCGACGGCGGCTCCGGCATTGACATGGTGGGCTGCCACCGGGGCGTAATCGAGGGTTGCGTCTTCCGTGCCCGGGTGTCGGACCGCAGCGAGGGTGTCCAGGCCAAGGGTGGTTGCCGGGACATCACCGTGCGCAGGTGCCTGTTTGCCCCGGGCGGAGGTCGTGGGGTCAACATCGGCGGCAGCACCGGCCTGCAGTTCTTCCGTCCGAAGGTTGAGGGGTTCGAGGCCAAGGACATTACGGTTGAGGGGAACGTCTTCGTGGGCGGCTTCGCGCCGGTGGCTTTCGTGGGGGTTGATGGCGCCACCGTCCGCTTCAACACCATCTACCTGCCCGGCAGGTGGGCGCTGCGGATCCTGCAGGAGACCACTGAGCCGGGCTTCGTCCCCTCGCGACACGGTGTCTTTACCGACAACCTCATCGTCTTCCGCTCGGATCAGTGGAATGAGGGGGGCTGCAACATCGGCCCCAACACCGCGCCGGAGACCTTCACCTTCGCCCGCAACTTCTGGTACTGCTCAGACCAGCCCGACCGCAGCCGGCCCACGTTACCAACGCCGGAGGCGGACGGTGTCTACGGCCTGGACCCGTTGTTTGTCGATGCCGGGGCGGGCGACTTCGCCCTGCAGCCTGGCAGCCCCGCTGCGGGCAAGGGGCACACCGCGCTGCCGGAGGAGACTCAATAGGCACTGCGCAGGTAGCGGCACAACAGACTCACGTTCTCGACGAAGGTCTGGGACTGAATGACCCCGGAGGGTGGCTTGAGGTCGTGGGCGTCCATGGTCAGTCCGGGTTCGACCCAGGCGCCGCGTTGGTCCAGAGCGCCTATGACACGGGCCACTTCCGCAGGACTGGGCGCCGGCGGGGCCGGCAGGGGCCAAAGCTGGTCCGGACGCGCGGCCGCCACTGCCTGGTATTCGGCCTCAACCCGATCCAGCGACGGCTGCAGGATGAACGAGTAGTGGGTGGGCAGGTCGTTGGCTTCGTAAGTCAACTGGTAGTCCCGCGTGAAGTACAGCGGGCGGTTGGTCTGCAGCTCGTAGAATCTCGCGATGCGGCCATCGGGTAGCAGTGAGGCCCGCAGATAGGCCAGGGCCCGCGGGATCGGCTCCAGGTACTTTCGGTCGCCGGTGCGGCGGTACAGCAACAGCAGGCTCTCCATCACGCCCATGGACTCGTGGCTGACCACGGCCGGTGGCTCGAACTTGCGGGCCCATTCGGGATGCATCTGGCGGTTATACTGCTGGGCCCAGGCCGGTTGCGGTTCGGGCATCTGGGCCAGCAACAGAAAGCCGCCGGCCCGGCAGGCGCTATCGAAGTACCGCTGGTCTCCATACGTGTCCCAGGCCTGGAGCATGGTCTGGACCATGTCCGCGATCAGGTCATCATTGAGCACATAGCAGCCGGCGAAGGTCTTGGGCCATTTGCGCGGCCATTCGGGCGGGTACGAGGCGGCCAGCACCGAGAACTCGGCGGGATCTGCCGGCGAGGGGTAAGTAATCCAGTTGACCGGCCAGGCCCCATTGGGATACTGGGCGGCCAGGAGACACGCCAGGGCATAGCCGACAGCCTCGTGGACGCGCTCGTCACGAAACCCGGTCAGCTCGTCATAGCGCATCAGAAAGCGCACTGCGGCCTGGGTGGTGTCGTCGTCCAGCGTCGTCGCCTCATACCAGCGGGCGACAGGACGCTGCGGCAGGTCGCGGTAGGCGTACTCCTGGCGCTTCCCCGGGTCCAACTCGATGCTGTAGTACCAGCCCCCACTGTGCATCTGCCCCGACAGCAGCGCCGCGGCGGCATCGCGGGCGGCCTGCAGGTATCTGGCGTCCTGGGTCGCCGCGTAGGCTTCCAGAAAGGCCTGCCCGACGGTGGGTGTACCGGGAGGCTGGACCCAGATGACCTGCGTGCCGTCGGTCACCCCCTCACCCTCGCGGAGCTGCAGGTCACCGCTGTAGCGCCAGACATATCCACCGCCGACGGCCACTTGCTCGTGGAAGAAGGTGACCGCCCGGCTCAAAGCCTCAGCCACCTTTCGGACTTCGGGCGGGTCCTGGGCCGAGGCGGGCGGTACGCTCACCGACACCGCGACCACGACGCCGCCCAACCAGTAGCTACCGCGCAGGAAAGAGGAACTCATGTGCTCGCTGTGACCTCTAACAGGGTATCATCGTGATGTCAGACTGGACTTGTTGCGGCCTGGATCGGAGGGGGTTCTCGTGAGACCTTGGCCTGCGATCGCCGCCGTTGGCTTTGTCACCTGTTGTGCCCTCGCCGGCGCCCAACCGGCACCGGTCGTCGTCTCGGCCCCCGCGACACCCGCGATCCGTGTCGCCCCCATCCCGCCGGAGGTGGCGACCCAGTGCATGAACGGGACCGTCATCATGCGCCCATCGCCGGAGGCAGTTGATGAGTGCGTGCGCGGGATGCGAGCGGTTCCTGCGGATCCGGCGCTGGGTACCCCGGTCAAGGCGCGCCACACGGAGCGACCGGGACGGCCGCTTTTCGACTTGCACCGGCAGCCGTACCCGCCGCGGGTGCTGCCCTCCCTCCCACCGGACCTGCGGTGGCCCAACGGTCCAACCTACCGCTTCTTCACCGACCCCCGGTCCATCCTGCAGCCGCGGCACGGCTGGCCGGGCCTGAAGCTGGACGTGCCGGACGCCGTGGCGCCGGAGAGGCCCAGGTAGGCGCCTCAGCGGCGCCACCGGGCGCTGAAGTCACCGGGGCGCGGGCGCTGCAGCAGGGTCTCACCGGCGAAGCTCACGTGACTGCCCCAGATGGCCGTCACAGAGCCCGGCTGGCCGTTGCGGGTGCGTACCAGCGCCAGGCGCGCGTCGCTGGTGACCTCTTGCAGATTGGCCGTCCGGCCGCTCACGTTGGGAGGGAAATGGTCCGTCGTCCCTCCCCGCCGCACTACCAGGCCCACCGCGCCCTGGCTGGTAGCCATTGTCAAGTCCCCGGTTCCGGGCCCGATGAGCATGGCCGTGAACACGGTCTCCTGGCCGACGGTGAAGCTGGCCTGCAGCTTGCGCGGGCCGACATCGCCCACGACGCGCAGTTCACCGGGCATCGCCGCCACCAACTCCCAGGGCGGTGACTGGCACAACACCACCCGCCGCCCATCGGTCACCTCCACCTGCTCCAGGCCGGTGACCAGTTGCGAAGTGACCCTGGCCTCGTCACGAGCGGCGATCTCGTCCACGACGAGCAGATAGTCCCGCTCAACCATCACCACATGCCGCACGAACCGCCGCAAGGAGGGGTAAGAGGCCGTGGCGTCGGCGGCGGCATAGGTCAGCGGTCCCACAGTACCGAAGGCCGCGATTTCACCCGAGCCGGTGCTCCGCCCCTGGCCGTCAACCAGTAGCGTACTGTGCTCCTCGGTGGCATAGACGCCGTAGCCGGGGTCACGCAGTGCCCATTGCTTGCCGGTGTTCAGCATGAAGGAGGCGTTGTCGCTCTGGCAATGACTGCCATAGTAGCCGCAGCGCAAGGCGAACAGGAAGTCATCGAGCCCGAAGCCGGAGCGCATCACGACCCAGCCGATGTCGCGGTAGTGCGCGGCGGCTGGCCAGTCGTCGGTTGACGACGCGACGGGCTGGTCGGGCTCCCAGAGCACTCCCAGCGGTGGTGTCCACTGGGGCAGTGTGCCGCGCAGGCCGGATTGCTCCAGGTACCACAGCCCGGCAGCGTCACCCTCGCGCGCTCGCCAGGCAGCGAGAGAGGCATAGTCGCGGGACTCGTAGACCGAGTCGCAGAAGTCTACGGCTGTCTGGTCGCCTGGCTGCATTGTCATGCAAGCCATGCGCAGCGTCTTCGCCAGGTACGGGTGGTCCACCAGGGCGCGATCGCCGTGCAGGGCCAGTGTGCCGGCGAAGGGCATCGTGTAGCTGATGGCGTAGCCGCCGTAGACGAGCCCCTCGACATAGCCACCGTCGCGATCCTGGGCGCCGAGGAACTCGTGGAGGCGACGTCGGGCATACTGGACGTACTGCTCCGCACGGGGGTCATCGCCCAGCGTCGCCAAGCCGGCGATGCCCATGCCGCCCATGACCACCGCGAAACCGTTGGGCCAGCTCATGTCCCGCGCCCAGCCCTCCTCCCCCGCCCGCAACACCGACGCGGCGCCCTTCTCCAGCAGTGCGTTACGGATGATCTGCCTCTCCGCCTCGGTCAGGGCATCATAGCAGAAGTCGTAGGCGAAGGCGGCGGCGTGGCAGAAGTGGCCGGTGTCCAGGCAGGCATCCCGAGACGAATAGTCCGGGTCGGTCCACTGGGGCCAGGCACAGAGGGCCAGCGTCCAGGTCTTGGCCAGATTGGCGTAGCGTCGCTCACCGGTCAGCAGGTAAGCGGTGGCCAGGACCTCGATGTCGTTCTCTATGGCCCGGGACAAACCGGTCCAGTAGGGGAAGTCGTCCTCATGTCGCGGCGGCACGGCCGGGGGCAGGGTGGTGCCGTAGTCGCGATAGCCGCGTATCTCGCGCTTGTCGAAGCAGCTATCGGCCCAGTTCACCACGCGCTTATACGCCAGGGCCTGGGGCGGAGGCGGGTCGGCGTGCAGTTTCTGTCGCAGGGATGACAACTCGCCAGGAGTGACAAAGAGTCGTGGGTGCCCCCTGGGCAGACCGCCCAGGGGCGGCAGAGGGGCCGGCCCGGCGCTCTCCGTTCTGGGCATGCCGATGGTCAGGGCGTGCCAGGCGGCCGGGCTGTCCGTCATGACGAGGGGCCGGAGGTGCGTCGCGCCAGCGATGGGGCGGAGCGCGCACGTGACCCCCGTGGGTGTCTGCCAGGCGCGAGCGCTGACCGAGGTGACCCCAAGCTGGCGATCGCCCGCGAACCAGACCGCCCCGACCTGACAGACTGGCGGCACGGCCGAGGCCCCCTGCAGGTTCACCCGGAGTTGCTGCCCGCCGGCGCGGACGGGCTGCACGGCCCAGACCGCGCCGCGCCGGCCCTCACCCAGGTCCACCACCTTGCCGCTGGGAGTGGCCAGCGATATGCCCGGCAGGGGCTGGACCAACTCCACTACAGCTTCCGCGTCGTCCCACAGCGCCGTGCCGACGCCGTCGAACTCCACCGACATGCGCCAGCCCTGGGCCTCGGGCGGCGGGACGTCGGAGATGGTCACCCGCCGCCACTTGCCCCCGGTGTCGCTGATGAGCTCGGACTGGCGCCGGGGGCTGAGGTATTGCTCCAGCTTCTCGCCCTGCAGGTAGTACAGGATCAGGTAAGCGCCGCCGGCTTCGGCCTTCACGCGGACCCAGGCTGAGACCGTGAGGCGCCCGGCCGCGGGCAGTGGCTCGGGGTGGGAGTAGTAGTAGCCGGCCATGGGTTCAGTCGTCGTGATCTGGGCGGCCCACTGCCCGGTACGCGCCTCCGGGGAGAGGCGGTGGACAGCACTGCCCAGGCCGCGCTCGCTCCAGTCGGCTGGCAACTCCGTCCCCTCCCGGACCTGTTCAAAACCCGGGTTGCGTGGCAGTGCAGCGGCGCAGGCGGCGCTGCCGAGCATCAGGCCGAACAGGAGCGGCAAATGGCACATGGCTGTGGCTTTCATCAGGAATAGGTGGTCACCAGGCTGTGCACTCCCAGCGCCTGCTCGAACTGGTCGAGGGTCATGGGTTCGGTGGGGCGCACGGTGATGGTGACCGGCCTGCCCGGGAACAGGTGGACGAAGTTGTCCGAGTAGCGGGCCTGGTGCTCGCCCAGCTCCAGCCAGGCCCACAGCATGGGCTTGAGCGCCTCGAGGGTCACGGCGAACACGCTCTCGCCCTGCTCTGAGTAGCTGATGCGCACCGACTGTCCCTCAAGCTCGAGGTGCTTTGGGCGGGCGAAGGTGACAAGGTTGGTTGAGACGACCTCGCCATTGGTCACCAGCTCCATCCCCAGCAGCAGGTCGCGGGCCCCGAGCTTCTCCAGGTGCGCTGCCAGTTGCAGCGTGTCCACCAACGTGTTCGCCAGTGCCGGCGCTTGAACCGGCAGCGTGCCGTCAGCGACGGGGGTCCCGTCCACGCGGGTCAGCCACCAATTCAGGTCGGCGGTAACGGGCTGGCGCAGATCATTGGTGACATGCAACTGCACCGTGCCCGAGGTCGGGTCTTCCAGGGCGGAGAGCAGCAGAGGGTTATAGAAGCGCCGGGCCATATACTGCAGGGCCTTCCAGTTGCCATGGAAGTCAATGGAGGCCCAGCTCGCCACCGGCCAGCAGTCGTTGAGCTGCCAGTAGAGTGTGCCCATGCCCCGGGGCATGGCCCGCCGCCAGTGTTCAACGGCGTACTTCATTGCCATGCCCTGCAGGATCTGCGACAGCCAGAGGGTCATCTCGAAGCTGGTAGGCAGTCGGAACCACGACAGCATGTACTGCATGATGGCATCATTGCCGATGCTGCTGCGCTGGTGGTGCTCCATGATGTAGGTGGTGATATTGCGGTCCTGCGGGGCGGTGAAACCGTAGACCGTCTGGGGCTCAGGGAAGGACTGGAACCCAAACTCGCTGTTGAAGCGGTGCTCACAGGTGCGGTACCACTCGAAGGGCTGGCGGCCATGCCAGACGTTCCACAGATGAGCGTCACCCTCGTTGGGGTTGTTGAAGTCCAGACGGTTGGAGGGGGTATGCGGGCTGCAGGGCCAGTAGTCGCGGTCTGGATCGAGACGAGCCGCCACGTCGGGCAGCAGGCTCTCAAAGAGCTTGTCGTAGTCCTCCCAGCTCATGTGCCAGTTGTCCCACTGGTCGGCGACCAGGCCCTGCTCCAACTCGTTGTTGCCACACCACAGGGCGAGGCAGGCATGGTGGCGCAGGCGGCGCACGTTGTCCTCAGCCTCCGCCTTGACGCTGGCCAGGAACTCCAGGTCAAAGGTCGGGTAGGCCGAGCAGGCAAACATGAAGTCCTGCCAGACGCACAGGCCCAGCTCGTCGCAGAGGTCATAGAAGCAGTCGGCCTCGTAGATGCCGCCGCCCCAGACCCGCAGCATGTTCATGTTGGCGTCCCGGGCACTGCCCAGCAGCTCGCGGTACCTTTCTGGCGTCATGCGGGCCAGGACGGCGTCAGCGGGGATCCAGTTGGCGCCCTTGGCGAAGAACGGCACACCGTTGACGACGAACTGAAAAGACTCCCCCCACTGGTCCGGATGGCGGTCGAGGCGCAAGGTGCGCAGGCCCACGCGCTTGTGAACAGTGTCCAGCAACCGGCCTCGCGCCAGCAGCTCCACGGTCAGGTCGTAAAGCGGCTGCTCGCCCAGGTTGTTAGGCCACCAGAGCTTCGGCTCGGGGATCTTCAGGAACAGCGCTGCACTCCCATGCGCCTGGACTGTCTCGGCCGTCGCTACCGGTTCGCCGTCCAGGCTGACGGTGGCCCGCGCGACCACGTCTTCGTCCGCCAGGACGGTTACCTTGAGCCCGAGCGCCAGGACGACGCTCCCATCCTCGTGCTGCTGCCGTATGTGCACGTCGGTCAGCCGCGCTTCACTGAAGGCCAGGAGGCTGATGTCGCGCCAGATGCCGCAGGTGACCATGACCGGGCCCCAGTCCCAGCCGAAGTTGCAGGGCTCCTTCCGCACCCAGGCCCGCCCGGACACCTCCTTGGGGCCGTTCCAGCCCGGCATCGGCCGCTGCGCGTTCCGCTCCCGGATGACCGGCAGGACCGAGGCGAAGTGAATCTCGATGGTGTTGTCGCCCGGTACGAGCGCCGGCTTGGCGTCAAACTCCCAGGTGCGGAACATGTTGTCCGCACTGCCCACGACCTGGCCGTTGATGGTGACGGTGGCGAGGGTGTCGAGGCCCTCGCAGCGCAACAGCACCCGCTGGTGGTCCAGCATGGCGGCCGGAACCTCAAAGCGACGCGAGTAGACCCACTCCGCCTCACCGATCCAGCGCAGGTGGTCCTCATTGTCACGGTAGAAGGGGTCGGGGATGATACTGGCCGCGAGGAGGTCAGCGTGGATGTTGCCGGGCACGCTGGCAGGCAGTGGCGCTCCGCCGCCGACCTGCGTCACTTCCCATGCGCCGTTGAGGCTCAGCTTCTCCATCTCGTCTATCTCCTTCTGTTGCCGCCCTGGGGATCGGCGCTCAGTCGGGCCTGCTCCACCACCCGGCTGAACTGCTGGCGGTACAGCTTCGCGTACAGCCCCCCGGCGTCCACCAGGTCGGCGTGGGCTCCGATCTCCACCACCTTGCCCCGGTCCATGACGACGATCTGGTCAGCGTTGAGGATAGTCGAGAGACGGTGGGCGATGATGATGGAGGTGCGGCCCTGTAGCAGCTTCTCCAGCGCCTCCTGGATCAGGTACTCTGATGTGGCGTCCAGGTTGCTGGTGGCTTCATCCAGTATCAGAATGCGAGGGTCCTTCAGCAGGGCCCGAGCGATGGCCACGCGTTGCTTCTCGCCGCCCGAGAGGCGAAAGCCCCGTGAGCCCACGACGGTGTCGTATCCTTCAGGCAGGTCCATAATGAAGTCATGGATGTTGGCGGCTCGGGCGGCCATGGTGATGGCCTCGTCGCTGGCGTCGGGTCGGGCATAGAGCAGGTTCTCGCGGATGGTGGCGTGAAAGAGAAAGGTGTCCTGGGTCACCGCCGCCATGTGGGCGCGCAGACTGTCCTGCTGGATGTCTCGCAGGTCGTGGCCGTCCAGCAGGATGCGGCCGGCAGTGGGATCGTAGAAACGCGGAAGCAGGTAGGTGATTGTGGTCTTCCCCGCACCGCTGGGGCCGACCAGGGCCACGCGCTGGCCGGGCTGCACCTCGAAGGAGACGTCATCGAGGGCCAGGCGGGCGGAGGACTCGGTGCTCTCTGACGTCGGCTCTTCCTTCTCCGGCGCGGCCGATGGCCGACGGCGAACGGGATAGGAGAAAGACACGTGCTCCAGACGCAGGTGGCCACGGGTGCTGCCCAGCACCAGGGCGTCCGGCCGGTCCTCCACCTCCGGGGTCGTGTCCAGGTATTCAAAGATGCGCTCAAAGACCGCCAGGCCGCCCTGGATGTCCACGTAGACGTTGGCAAGCTGTCCGATGGGCCGGTACAGGTTGGACAGGTAGGCGGCAAAGGCGATGATCGTGCCGATAGAGATCTCGCCGCCGATGGCGAGCCGACCACCAAACAGGTAGATGAGTGCCGGACCGGCGACGCTGATCACACTCAGGCACATGAATAGCCAGCGTCCGGCCATGGCCTGCTTCACGGTCAGGTCCATCACCTGGCGATTGCGCTCCCGGAACGTCCGGGCATCGGCTCGCGATTGGCCGAAAAGCTTGCTGAGCATAATGCCGCCGATGTTGAGGCGTTCCTCCATGAAGGCGACCAGGTCGGCTTGCACAGCCTGGGTCTCGCTGGAGAGCCGTCGCCGGACCTTGCCGACGATGCGGGTGGGCAGGTAGAAGGCGGGAACGACGACCACGGCCAGCGCCGCCAGCGAGGCGTTCATCGAGAAGATGACGGTGACCGTGGCGACGAGAGTCATCAGGTTGCTGACGATGGACACCACGGTGCCGGTGGCAACGCCGTGGACAGCGCCCACGTCGTTGTTGAGACGGGAGACGATTTCGCCGGCCCGTGTCCGCGTGTAGAAGCCCAGCGACTGCTTCTGTAGATGCCCATAAAGATGGTTGCGCAGGTCAAACATGATGCCTTGGCCGACGCGGGCATTGACCCAGTTCTGCAGGACGCCGATCAGACCGGTGACGATGTTGAGACCCACAATGGCGCCGACGAGCAGGTACAGGAGGCGCATGTCCTTGTCGGGGATGGCGTGGTCGAGAATGCCGCGCACACAGAGTGGGGGCAGGACGCCCAGCCCCGCGGTAGCGGCGATGCAGAGGAAAATGACGATCCACTGGGGCCAGTAGGGGGCGAAGTAGCGTGCGACGCGACCCAGGCGCGCCCGGTCCACCTTCACCGGCGGCCGGTCAGGGCCTCCCATCTCCTGGCGCTGCAGTCCGAAGGTGCGGCCATAGCCGCCCAGGCTGCGCTCCATTCCCATGCCGCGCACGGGCATGCCTCCTTCAGTGCTCTCCTCTTCGCCGTGGCGGTGAGACCTCCTCCCCCGGTCCGGCCAAGGTCCGGGCGCCATGGCCGGGGAAGGGAGTAGACTATCGCCGGGGAAAGCTTCCCGGCCCCGGGGAGTGATGCCAGGTGCGCTCGGTCGTGATGACTGGCCTGCTGCTGACGGCCTGGCCCGGGCTGGCGGAGGACATCGTCTGGCGCCCGGTCGGGCCCGGTGGCGGTGGCTGGATCGAAGCCATCGCGTGTGACCCGCAGGACCCCGACACCATTTACCTGGGGTGTGACGTGGGCGGGTTCTACGTGTCACGGGACTCCGGACGGTCCTGGACCACCCAGAACCAGGGACTCAACGACCGGTTCGTGGAGTGCATTGCGGTGCAGCCCGGCGCGAGCGGCGTACTGCTGTTGGGCATGGAGGGCGGCGTGTTCCGGTCCACTGACGGGGGCCTGACCTGGCAGTGGCAGCGCGATGGTTTCCCTGAGCCGCAGCGCTACAGCTTCGCCGCCCCGATCGGGGCCCTGTGCTTCGATCCGACACGCCCCGATACGGTATACGCCGGCATCGGCCGGCCGCGCTGGGGCAAGGATGGCCGTGGGCACATCTACAAGAGCACGGACGCGGGCGTGAAATGGCAGCTCGTCACTCCCGATGGCGCTCTGGACCCTGCGGCCGTTGTCTGTGACCTTGAGGTGGCCCCCGACGGCACCTACATCGTGGCGGCCACGAACAAGGGCCTGTACCGCAGTGACGACGGGGGACTGACATGGGAGCCGAGCAACGACGGGCTGGGGCACACCGACGTCCGCGAGCTCGCCATCGCCCCTGCAGACCCGCGGGTGGTCTATTGCACGCTCCGCACCACCGCCCGCGACAACGAGGCCTGGAACGGCGGCGTCTATCGCTCCGATGACGGGGGCCGCACCTGGTCCCCCCGCTGCGAGGGCCTGGATCGGCGCGTGGCGAAGGCCGCCGAGGCGGCCGAGATGGGGTCAGAGTACAAGGAGATCGCGGTGGACCCGCGGGACCCCGATGTGGTCTATGTTGGCTCAGACTCCTGGGTCTCGGCGGGGGTGTTTAGCTCTAATGACGGTGGCCAGAGCTGGTCACGTCGCAGTTGGCACTTCGGTGACCAGAGAAACATGGACTATGGCTGGATCACCCAGTGGGGTCCCAGCGTGTCCTGCCTGGCGGTCTCACCGGCGCAACCCGACCGCGTCGTCTTCGGGACGTCCGGGCATGTGTTCCTGACGGATGACAGGGGGGCGACATGGCAACAACGTTACTGCACTGTCCTGCCGGACGGCCGCTTCGTCGGCAATGGTCTGGAGGTCACCTGCTTCAATGACGTGGTTTTCGACCCTGCGCGGCCGGAGCGGCTCTATTTCTGCTATTTCGACATCGGTCTGCTCATCAGCGACGACCGAGGGGCCGCCTTCCGGCGGTCCAGCCAGGGCATGAGGGACGACGGCAACTGCTTCACGGTGCTGTGCGACCCGCAGGACCCGCAGAAGCTGTGGGCCGGCACCGGGCAGTGGGGCTGGAACCAGGGCTGCATTTGCCGGAGCGAGGATGGTGGAGCGACATGGACGGTAGCCGGGCAGGACACGACCGGCCTGCCCAACGGCCAGGTGCGGTGCCTGCTGCTGGACCCGACCAGCCCGGTGGGTCAGCGCGTCCTGTACGCCACGGTCAATGGCCACGGCGTCTATCGCAGCGCCGACGATGGACTTTCCTGGCAGGCTATCAATACGGGGCTGCCGGAGGCCGCAAGGCAGGCGCCCTGCGGCCTGGTCATGGACCCGGCAAACCCTGCGCACTTGCGCCTGGCCCTGGGCAGCAGCCCGCCCAGCGGCAGCGGGATCTACGAGAGTCATGACGGAGGAGCGAACTGGCGGAAGGTGAGCGAGGAGGTGCCCTTCGCCGACCTGAAGGACTTTGTGGCCGATCCCCGCGATCCCGATGTCCTGTATGTCTGTCAGCGGGAGACGTACGACCGGACCCTGAACCCGCCGGTGCTCTTCCCCGGCGGCTTGTTTCGGAGCGCAGATGGCGGCCGGACGTGGACGCGCATCTTTGACTTCCACTTCACCAACTGCGTGGCTGTCAGTCCCCGGGACAGCTCCACTCTATACGTGGGCACGACGGACCATCCGTACCATGACGGTTCCCAGGCCGCGGGGCTGCTGAAGTCCACGGATGGGGGCCAGACGTGGCAACCCGAGAACGAGGGTCTCGCCAACCACAACATCTCCTGCATCGCGATCAGCCCCCATGACCCATCGGTGCTGGTGCTCGGCACGGGGGGCAATGGCGGGTATATCGGCCTTGACCAAGACATCGCCAGACAGCGCTGACACGAGGAGGACACTTCATGGGTGCTGTGGGGACTGTGCGCGACATCGGTTCGCGGCTCGAGCTGTTTGTGGATAGCTACCTGGTGGACCGGCTGATTGGCTGCCGGCAGGTGCTGGGGCGGCCACACTATGAGGGCCGGGCGCTGAACTTCGATGCGCCCTGGGAGGGGCTCTTCGCCGGCAATATCACGGTTTTCATCGCTGACGGCATCTATCGCATGTACTACCGTGGTATGCCCACTTCGCAGGCCGATGGCAGCGACGTCGAGTGCACCTGCTACGCCCATAGTGTAGACGGCATCCACTGGGTGAAACCTGACCTGAGCCTGTATGAGCGCTGCGGAACACGGCACAACAACGTGGTGCTGGCGGGCGAGACACCGTGCTCTCACAACTTCTGTCCCTTCCTGGACACCAGGCCCGGAGTGCCCGAGGAGGAGCGCTTCAAGGCCGTCGGCGGCGTGCATCCCGGTGGTCTCGTGGCCTTTGCCTCCGCCGACGGCGTGCGTTGGCGACGATTGCGTCCCGAACCGGTTATCACCCACGAGGCCTTTGCCTTCGACAGCCAGAATGTGCCCTTCTGGTCCGAAAGCGAGCAGTGCTATGTCTGTTACTACCGCATCTGGCGGCCTGACCCTGAGAATCCCGCGCTGAGCTTCCGCTGGGTAGCGCGGACCACCAGTGAGGACTTCATCCACTGGACTCCCGGCCAGGAAATGGGGTGTGACCAGCCGATCCGGGAACACATCTACACCCAGCAGACCCACCCCTACTACCGCGCGCCCCACATCTACCTGTCGCTGGCGGCGCGGTTCTGGCCGGACAAGCGGGTGCTGACCGATGAGCACGTGGCACGGCTGGGGGTCGCTGAAGGTTACTACAGTGACGTCTCCGACGGAGTGCTGATGACCAGTCGCGGCGGCGATTTGTATGAGCGGAAGTTCATGGAGAGCTTCCTGCGGCCAGGTCCGGGGCTGGAGAACTGGGTGTCGCGCACCAACTACCCCGCCCTGGGTGTGGTACCCACCTCGCCCACCGAGGTCTCGCTGTACGCCCACCGCAACTATGCCCAGCACACGTCGCATGCGGCGCGGTTCTCGCTGCGAATAGACGGGTTCGCGGCGGTGCAGGCCGGCTACGGCGGCGGCGAGATGGTGACGCAACCGCTGCGCTTCAGTGGCTCGCGCCTGGTGCTGAACTATGCCACCTCGGCGGCGGGAGAGGTGCGGGTGGAGTTGCAGGACGCCGCCGGACAGCCTCTGTCGGGCTTTGCACTGGAGGAGTGTGCACCGATCGTCGGCGATGAGATTGAGCGTGAGGTGGCCTGGCGAGGCGGCCCCGATGTTGCCGCCCTGGCCGGGCAGGTCGTGCGGCTGCGCTTCGCTTTGAAGGATGCCGAGCTCTACTCTCTGAGGTTCCGCTGATGACTCTGCGGGTGTTGCGCTACGCATGGCCTGTTCTTTGCGCCCTGCCGGCTTTGGTCTGGGGACAGGCCGACTTCTCACGCATGAAGCCGGACTATGAGGTGGATGTCTGCGTCCTGGGCGGCGGACCGGCGGGGGTAGCCGCCGCGACTGCTGCTGCCCGAAATGGCGCCAGCACCTTGCTCATCGAGCAGTACGGATTCCTCGGCGGCACCTCTACCGCTGCTCACGTCAGCGTCTTCATGAGCTACAAGTACGCGGGGGGCATCTTCCGCGAGGTGCTAGAGCGGCTCGATGCCTACCAGGCCCGGCGCGGCGGGGTCTTTGACCAGAGCCTGATGCAGGTTGTCCTGGACGACCTGGTCACCGAGGCTGGCGTGCGAGTGCTCCTCTACACGCGGGGGATTGCCTGCGTCACCGGGCCGGGCCGGCCATGGCAGGGCAAGGCACGGCGCACTATCACCGGCCTGGTGATCCACAGCAAGTCGGGGCTGCAACTCGTGCGGGCGAAGGTCTTCGTGGACTGCAGCGGCGACGCCGACCTGGCGGCCTGGGCCGGTGTGCCTTTCGAGGTGGGGCGCGAAGAGGATGGCGTGACCCAGCCGATGACCCTCATTTTCCGGCTAGGCGGATGCAACTACGAGGGTGGCTTCGTCTCGCAGTTCCCCAACATGCAGGACTACTGGGTCAGCCACGCCAACGGCCCCAACCCCGGCGAGATCACCTTCAACATGACCCGGCTGAAGGGCTATAGCGGCCTGGATGTGGAGGACCTGAGCCAGGCGACCATCGAGGGGCGGCGGCAGGTGCTGAAGGCCATCGAGGACCTGCGGGCCAATGTGCCGGGCTTCGAGAACGCGTACCTGGTGGCTCTCCCGGCGCAGATCGGTGTGCGCGAGACCCGGCGCATCCGGGGGGCCACGGTCCTGACCGGCGAGCAGATCATCGAGCCCGGCTTCACTTACGCCCATCGCTTTGACGTCATCGCCCGCAATGACTACGACGTGGACATCCATGATCCCCAGGGCACCGGGGCCACGGTCATCAAGCTCAAACAGCCCTATGAGATACCGTACCGCTGCCTGCTGCCAGTGGGGATAGACAACCTGCTGGTGGCCGGGCGACCGGTCTCAGCGGACCATGTGGCTCATTCGTCGCTGCGCATCCAGCCCACCTGCTACGCTTTGGGACAGGCTGCGGGGACGGCGGCGGCCTTGGCCGTGAAGCAAAGGACGGGGCCGTGGGAGATCGGCCAGCCCGATGATCCGGCGCTGGGGCAGGCCTCGCTGCAGGAGCTGCAGCGCCTGCTCATCGCTCAAGGAGCCGATCTGGGGGAAAAACGGGCCGCTGACCTGGGGATGCTGACCGAGTGGCAGCGTTGGCAGATGCGCTTCCGCCTGGGGGCCTACCCGGTGCCGCGCGACTTTGCGGACGTCCCGCCCACCCACCCGGCCTACGAGGCGGTCATGGCCCTGGCGCGGATGGGCATTTTCCGCGGGGTCTCCGAGACGGAGTTCGGCGCCGACCAGCCCGTCACCGTGGGCACGACGGCGACGGTGCTGGCGCGGGCGCTGGCGACCACGCCGGGGGCAGGGCTGGCGCCACCGGCCCCGGAGCTGCCCGCTCACCTCCAGGGCCAGTGGTGGTCGCCCGGTCTGGCCGAGTGCGTCGCGCGGGGCATCATCCCGGCGGCGGACCTCGCGGTGTTGGAGGCCAACGCGCCCGTTAGCCCCGAGACGCTGCGCGCCTATCTGAGGACCGCGTTCCCCGCGAGCGAGCTACCAGAGCTGCCGCAGGGGCTTCTCGCCCAAAGAGCGGTCACCCGCGCCGCGCTGGCTTACTGGCTCTGGCCGGCCTTGCAGGCCAGCGTGGGACAGCCGTAGGGGGCCAGCGCCACGCCGGGCCCGCTGGCCGTGGGATGTGTTCTGCCCATTGCGAGGAGGCCTGGCAACGGCACCCGGCGCGGCGTGAAGCGGCAGCCCGGCAAGGTATCTACCCCTCCGATGGCGAATAGGCCCTGCACCCTTCCCGCCTGGAGCGCGGCCCTGCATGGCGATCGGCCAGCACGACATCGAGTCCCCGATGGACACCTCCGAGGCGCGCGGCGAGACGCCGCGCCGCTCGGGTTTCACCTGGCGCGCGCTGGTGATCGGCCTGCTGCTCATCCCCCCCAACGTCTACTGGGTCGAGCAGATGGAGATGATGCGCTACTCGGCGCATCCCACCACTGTCTCGCTGTTCTTCAATGCGGTTTTCATCCTGCTGGCCCTGGCGGCCCTCAATGCTCTGGTGGCCAAGGCGTCGCCCCGTCTGGCGCTGACCCAGGCGGAGCTGCTGATGGTCTACACAATGATCTGCATCGCCTCCTGTATCTGCGGCCATGACTGGATCCAGGTGCTGATGCCCATCTTCAGCTGGTCCTTCTGGATGGCCACACCAGAGAACAAGTGGGAGACGCTGTTCAACCCGGACCTGCCCAAGTGGCTGACCGTGCAGGACCTGCGCATCCTGCGGGGCTACTACGAGGGCGGTGACACCATGTACCGGCCGGAGGTGCTGGCGGCGTGGTGGGGCCCGGTGACGATGTGGTCACTGTTCATCATTGCCCTCATCCTGGTCATGCTGGGACTGACGATCATCGTGCGGCGGCAGTGGCTGGAGGGCGAGCACCTGGCCTGTCCACTGGTCAATCTCCCGGTGGAAATCTCCGAACCGAAACCACGGCTCTTCACGCAGAGCCTCTTCTGGGCGGGTTTTGGGCTCGCGGCAGGCCTGGACACTTACAACAGCATCGCCTTCCTGTACCCGGCCATTCCGCGCATCCCCATCGAACATGCCGACATGGCCGGGGCGTTTCGGGCCCGGCCCTGGAGCGCCATTGGTTGGTTCCCACGCTCGTTCTACCCCTTTGTCATCGGCATGGGCTATCTTATGCCGATGGACTTTCTGTTTTCATGCTGGTTCTTCTACCTGTTCTGGAAGGCGGAGCTCATCCTCAGCACGGCCGTGGGCTGGGACAAGATCCCTCAGTTCCCGTTCTCCAACTTCCAGTGCTTCGGCGCGTATGCGCTCTTTGCGGTCAGTGCGTTGTGGATGGCCCGCGGGTACCTGCGCCAGGTCTGGCTACGCATTCTTGGCGCGGCAGGGGGGTTACGGGAGCGCAATGAGGCCATGAGCTACCGCGGAGCCACCATCATGGCTCTGATCGGCTTCGTGTTCCTGGTGGTCTTCAGCGCCTTCATCGGTCTGCGGGCCTGGCTGGGCGTCGTCTTCTTCGTGATCTACTTCGGGCTTTCCGTGGCTATCACCCGCATGCGGGCGCAGTTCGGGGCGCCGGTACACGACCTGCATTTCACCGGTCCGGACCAGATACTGACGGCCACTTTGGGCACACGCATCTTCCCCAAGCAAGACCTCATCACTTTCGCCCTCTACTGGTGGTTCAACCGTGCCTACCGCAACCACCCGATGCCCCACATGATGGAAGCCATGCGGATGCAGGACCGCGCGCGGGCGCGCAACCGCGGTCTGGTGCAGGCCATACTCGTGGCCACGCTGGTAGCGCTGGTGTCCTCCTTCTGGTCGTTTCTGCACATGTATTACGACCTGGGCGCTACAGCCCAGGGGCGCATGTTCAGCGGCGAGTCCTTCCCCAAGCTCGCCACCTGGCTGGTGGCGCCCACCGGCCCCAACTGGTACGCCGCCAGCGCCATCGGCGTGGGCTTCGTGTTCGCGAGCTTCCTGCAGACCATGCGCCTGCAGTATATGTGGTGGCCCTTCCATCCGCTGGGCTTTGCCATCTCCTCCAACTGGGAGATGAACCTGGTCTGGATGCCGCTGCTCATTGCCTGGCTGCTTAAGACAGTCATCGTGAAGTATGGCGGTCACAAGACCTATCAGCGCTGTGTCCCGATCTTCATGGGCCTCATTCTGGGCCAGTTCGTGGTGGGCAGCATCCTCAACATCGTGAGCATCATCCTGCACGTCCCCAGCTACATGTTCTGGCAGTGAGCGCCAGACGCCCGGGCACTCGGGCTGGTACCCAGACGCTTTGCCCAACGGCCGCGGTGTCAACCGAAACCCTGTGGCGCTGTTTCGCAACCACATTCCTTGGGGGCAGATCAGACCCCCGGTCGAACCGTGATGTAGGAGAGGAGGAGGATCGCCTGCAAATCCACCTTGCTATGCTTCCGCTGAGAGGGGGAGTTGTGGCGCTGATCGCGCTGGTGGCCGTTGCCGCCAGCCTGGGCCTGGCTGATGAGTGGCCGGGGTGGCGAGGCCTCGAGGGGACGGGGCAGACCGCCGAGCCCTCTGGCTGGGAGGCAGGGGTGTGGCCGCTGGCGGCGCCTGTCTGGCAGGCCGATGTGGGCGTGGGAGCTGCGTCGGTCGCGGTGGCGGGGGGGCGCCTCTACACGATCGGCTGGCGCGATGGCCGCGACACCGTCGTCTGCCTGGACATCGCGGACGGCCGTGAGGTGTGGCGGCAATCCTACGCCGCGCCTGCGTACGGGCGGCACCATGCCGGCGATGAGAGCTGGTACCAGGGCTCCCTCGCCACGCCGACACTCGACCTCGGGACCGGACTGCTGTACACGCTGGGAACCGACGGCGACCTGAACTGCTGGGACACCACCGCCGGAGGCCAGCGTGTCTGGGGGCTGAACCTGTACGACACATTCGGGGCTCCCCAGCGGCCAGACACGGGCGGCGGCGTGCGCGACTATGGTTACATCACTGGTCCGCGGGTCTACCGGGACTGGCTGCTCGTGGTGGTAGGCGCTACGGAGGGCACCCTGGTGGCCTTCGACCGGCGTTCCGGGAAGCGCGTCTGGACCTCCGCCCACCGCGGCCCGGCCGGGCACTGCGGGGGTCTGACTGTCACCCGCGTGGGCGACATCCCGTGCGTGGTCATGCTGACCTTGGCCGAACTCGTGGTCATCCGTCTGGACGAAGGCCACTTCGGGCAGACGCTCGCCACCTATCTATGGCAGACGGCCTACGGCAACAACATCCCCTCGCCGGCCGTCCAGGGCGATAGCGTCATCCTGACCAGTGACCAGAACCTGAACCGGACCGTTCGCCTGAAGATCGCGCCAGGCCAGGTTACCCAGATCTGGGAAAGCGCTGCCTGCTCGGGCGTGTGCACGCCAGTGGTGGTCGGGGGTCATGTCTACATGGCCTCCGGCGAGCTGATGTGCCTGGACCTGGCAACGGGGAAGCTGGTCTGGTCCGGGGGCCAGTTCGGCGACGATGCCTCCATTGTGGCAACCGGCGACCAGCGGCTTGTTGTCTACGGTGACAAGCGGCTGGCCCTCGTGGACGCCGCCGAGAGGTCGCCGAACGCCTACCGCGAGCTGGCGGTCACCGAGCCCTTCGGCAAGGGCTTCTCGTGGCCCCACGTGGTGCTGGCCGAAGGGCGGGTCTACTGCCGCAACATGACCGGCGAACTGCGGTGCTATGCCCTGAACCGCTAGCCGTCAGGAGGCGGCCTGCCTGCGGTTCGCGAAAACTCGGAGAAACCGTCAGGAGAAGGGAGTCAGCCGATGCCTGTCTCCATCCGTCGCCAACCTGACTTCGACCAGTTCCTGAAGGCCCTGTGGCGGCGCGGTCGGCCCGATCATCTGCCCTTCTACGAGCACATCGCCAGCCCTGGTTTCATCGCCCGGCGCACCAGGACTGAGTTCGACCGCATTGGGTACGACGATCCGCGTTACTGGCCCACTTACGTGGACTTCTGGCTGGGCATGGGCTATGACTGTGTGCCCATGGAGATCGGACTGTCGTGCCGCCTGGCTTCCAGTGACCACGAGGCGGGAGCGAAGTCACACCGCAGCGAGGCCACCGCCTGCATCTTCTCTCTGGCCGACTTCGAGCGCTACCCCTGGCCACCGATCTCTGACCCTATCGAGTTCCGCCACTTTGAGACGGTGGCCAAGCTTCTCCCCGAGGGCGCCAAGATCGTTGGCGGCGTCGGGGCTGGGCCGTATGAGTGGGCCACCTACTTCCTGGGCGTGGAGGGGCTGGCCCTGGCGATCTACGACCAGCCCGAGCTGGTGGAGGCGGTCTTCGGGAAGCTGCGGGAGCTGCACGTCAGCGCCCATCAGCAGTTGGCGGAGATGGACTGCATCGGCGCTCTGCGCCAGGGCGATGACCTGGGCTTCAAGACCGCCACCTTCCTGCAGCCCGACCACCTGCGGCAGTATGTGTTCCCTATCTACGCCGACATGGCTGCCGCCGCCCATGCCCACGACAAGCCCTTCATCCTGCACTCCTGCGGCGACCTGGACGCGGTCTATGAGGACATCATCGCCTGCGGCGTGGACGCCAAGCACTCCTTCGAGGAGACCATCCGGCCGGTGGAGGACTTCAAGGCCGAGTACGGAGCCCGCTGCACGCCCCTGGGCGGCCTGGACGTGGACATCGTCTGCCGCGCCGACGAGCCCACCCTCCGCGCCTACACCCGCGACAAGATCGAGAAGTGCTTCGCCGACGGCTGGTGGGCCCTGGGCACCGGCAATTCTCTGACCGACTACATGCCGGTAGAGCAGTACCTGATCGTGCTGGACGAGGGGATGAGGGTGGTGGGCTGAGGCAGTGGGAGGAGGGAGCACTGATGCGTTGGCAGCCACTATGGTGGTTAGCGGTGATGGCCATGATTTTGCTGTGCGGAGCGAACGCCGCCGAGTTGCCGCGGCTTGAGGTCGGCGGGAACGGCCGGCATCTGACTGCCGGTGGACAGCCCTTCTTCTGGCTGGCTGACACAGCGTGGTGGATCGTGCGCCGGGTCGGACCCGAGGAGCAGGAGGAATACCTGACCCGCCGCGCCGCTCAGGGCTTCAATGTGATCCAGGTCCACTGCGGTTTCGAGCGACCGGACTACGCCGGCAAGTGGCCCTTTGTGGAGAATGACCCTGTGCGGCCCAACGAGGCGTTCTGGCAGCATATGGACGAGTTTGCCGCCCGCGCCCGGGAGCATGGCCTGTACGTGGCCCTGGTGCCAATGTGGGGCCAGGAGTACGGCCAGGCCTTCGGCAACGATGCCGAGAGCGCGCGGCGCTTCGGACGCTGGATCGGGGCGCGCTACGGTGGCCATAGCCACGTCTGCTGGATCGTCAGCGGTGAGTATGACGCCATCAACGGGTTCCGTCTGCCCATCACGGCCGAGCAGCGAGCCGTGTTCGTGGCCATGGCTGAGGGTCTGCGCGAAGGGCATGGCGCAACGCAGTTGATGACCATCCATCCGGGTGCGGCGCGCACGTCGGCGACCGACTTCCACGCGGAGGCGTGGCTGAGCTTCGACATGCTGCAGTCCGGCCACCACGTGGACTGCGAGGCCTACCACATGGCCGAGAACCACACCCTCATCCGTGAGGCCCTGGCTCTGGCGCCGCCCAAGCCCGCGCTGGACGGAGAGCCCATCTACGAGGATACGCCCGACGCCATCTGGGTCGACCACGACGTGACCCGCCCCCGTGCCGACGGCCTGGCGGTTCGGCGCAAGGCGTACTGGTCGGTGTTTGCCGGGGCCTGCGGACATACCTATGGGCACAATGACGTCTATGGCATGAATGTCCCCAAAGAGCCCGGTCACGTGGTTCCCTACCCCGAGGGCCCGGGGCAGCGTGGGCACTGGCGCGATGCCCTGAACGCCGAGGGCGGCAATCAGATGCGACATCTGCGCGCGCTGGTGGAATCCAGGCCGTTTGCCGACCGCGTGGCCGAGCCGGCGCTCGTGCCCGCCGCACCGACCGGGGGGCTGGAACACGTGGCTGCTGTGCGGGCCGACGATGGCAGTTACGCCATGATCTACCTGCCGACGGCGAGACCGGTACGGGTCGCGGCGGGGGTGGTGCGAGCGGAGCGCCTGCGGGCGTGGTGGTTCGACCCGCGCACCGGCGAAGCCCGCCCCGCTGGTGAGTTTCCGGCTGAGGGCGAGCAGGACTTCACGCCCCCGGCCGACGCCGGAGGCCCCGACTGGGTCCTCGTGCTGGACGACGTCTCCCACGGCTACGCCAAGCCAGGAGAGCTGTAGGGCCACGCAGTCCTTGTGTAACCTAGTTCCCTTCTGCTATGCTGGGGCCTCGCGATCGTTCGTAACCGCATGGAGGCTTCTTTATGGGTCGTTGGCTCGCTCTGGCGTGGTTGCTGCTGACTGTCGGCGCGTGGGCCGAGGACTGGCCCGAGATGCAGGGGGCCGGACGGCGCAGCGTCTGGAACGAGACCGGTATCCTGCGCCAGTTCCCGGCCGAGGGGCTGGCGGTGAGTTGGCGCGTGCCCATTGGCGGCGGCTTCAGCGGGCCCGCCGTGGCCGGGGGGCGTGTGTTCGTCTCTGACTATGTGAAGACGGATGACGGCGGGCGGGAGCGCGTGTTGTGCCTCGACGAGGCGACCGGGCAGGTGCTGTGGACCCACGAGAACCCTGCCGCCGATTACAGCGGGTTCGCCTACAACAGCGGCCCGCGGGCGACGCCAACGGTCGGCGGCGACCAGGTCTACGTCCTGGGGGCGGCGGGCGACCTGTACTGCCTGGAGGCGGCGACCGGAGCGCTGGTCTGGCAGGTCAGCTACTTGCGAGACTTTGGGGCCAAGCTGCCGACCTGGGGGTTCTCCGGGGCGCCGCTGGTGGTGGGCGAGGTCGTCGTCTGCGCCGTGGGCGGGGCCGACAATGCGCGGTTGGTGGGCCTCGACGCGGCCACGGGCAAGGAGGTCTGGCGGGCGCTGCCCTCGCCGGGCGATGTGGCCTACTCCTCACCGGTGCTGGTCCACGCCGCCGGCGTGGACCAGGTGATCCACTGGATAGCGGGCGAGGTGGCGGCGGTGGACCCGCGGACCGGTGCGGTACTGTGGCAGCAGCCCTTCGCCAGTGACATCCCCGTGGTCACGCCAACGGTCGTGGGTGACCGCGTGCTGGTGAGTGACTTCTATAAGGGCGCACTGCTGCTGCGTCTGAGAAGCGAGGCGCCGGGGGTGGAGGTGGTCTGGCAGGTTGGGGGCAAGAATGAGCTGAACACCGATGGGCTGCATGCCCTGATGTCCAACCCCGTCATCGCCGGCGATTGCATCTTCGGCGTCTGCAGCTACGGGCAGTTCCGATGTCTGGACCTGGCCACGGGACAACGCCTTTGGGAGACCCTCGAGGTCACTCGCGAACAGGCGCGCTGGGCCAGTGCCTTCATCGTCCAGAACGGCGACGTGCTTTTCATCAACAACGACCGGGGGGAACTCATCATCGCGGCACCGACCGCGGCGGGATACCGTGAACTGGCACGCACACCCCTCATCAAACCGACGACCGGCGGTGCAGGCACGCGCGAACTGGGACTGGTGAACTGGGTCTACCCCGCCTTCGCCAACCGGCATCTGGTTACGCGCAATGACGAGGAGATCATCCGGGTGTCGCTGGCGGAGTAGCGTACCGGTAGCGTGGGGGTTTACACGCGCGAGCGGCTCGGGGCGGTCGGCCGGACGCGGGGGTGAGGGGGCGTCTACCCCAGGTGCTGGCGTAGCAGCGCTCTCAGGGTCGCCTCGTTGGGCACGCGGCCGCTGAGCACCACCTCGTCGTCTATCACCAGTGCTGGAGTAAGGATCGGGCCGAAGGCCGTGATGGCGTCCAGATCCTTGACCATCGTGACGGTTGTGTCGTCACGGCCCATCGCCTTGAGCACCGCACCGGTAAGCTCAAAAAGAGCATCGCAGCGTTTGCAGCCGGGACCGAGAATGACGACCCTGTGGTTGGCGCCAGGACTGGCCGCCGCGGCTTGCCCGGGTACGGTGCCCATGTGCTGTTCGCAGTATCTTGACATGACTTCCAGTGCGGCCGAGAGCCGTTCCACATCGGCCTCCAGCTCCGTCAGCCACTGTTCCAGTACAGCGATGCGGTTCTCGGCTGAGCTATCGGCCGCCGGCGCCTCCGCGGACTGGACCGTCCCCGCGAGACGCGCAATTTCACTCTCAGGTATCCGATGGTGTCCGCCCGGCAGCTTGGTCGAGCGCAGTTTGCCCTCGTAGATGTAGCGCTTGATGGTGGGCACGCTGAGATGCAAGGCCTCTGCTGCCTCGGTGATGGTGTACAGACGCAAAGGGACCGCCTCCGCCCGGGACCGATGGTCTGTGAAGGTCCAGGTCAGGCCCATCATAGGGGATCGAGCTACGGCGTGCAAGGTGGCGGGCCCCGCGCGCCGGACGGGCATCGGGTAAATGCAGCCGGAGGCTCGACCCGACCCTCACTCGCCTGGGCAGGGCGACGCTTGACCTATGGCGAATCGTTCCCGGTGAGTCTACCTGGGAGAGTGACCCGTGTGCGAAGCCTGGTATTCGTGCTTGCTGTTATCGCCATTGGCCCCCTTGGGCACGCCTCCGAAGAGGTGCTGCTGGACCGCTGTGACGACGCGGCCCGCTGGAGCTTGGATCCCGGCTATGAGTTTCCGGGCGCTGCGGGAGCCATCTCGACTGCGGACGACGACGCCGGTGGCAAGTGTCTGAGACTGGACTACGACTTCACCGGCGGCGGCAGTTATGTCACGGCAGCCTTTGGCCTCAGCGGCTTTGGCGAGGCCTCAGCGGTGGCCTTCAGCGTGCGGCAGGAGGGCGACAACCGAGGGTTTGTACGCGTTCGCGATGCTACGATGCAGGAGCACGCGGGTGGCTATGCGGCTGGCGCCGAGTGGACCCGGGTGGTCCTTCCCCTGGACCGCGAGCACTTTGGCGGGTTCTGGCACGGCCGCAACGACGGTCAGTTCTACTTCCCTGTCAATCGCATTCTGATCGGAGTCTCTCGCGGCCCCACGCCCAAGGGCACGCTGTATATCAAGGACCTCGCGATCCTGACCGATGACCCCGCCAGCTTCTACCAGGTGACTGTCGCCACGGCTGATCCGGGCAACGTCGTTTTCTGCGGGGGCAAAGACGCCGTGGTCACACTGACGGTCTTCAATCGCATCGCCCGCACCGCGCGGTTAGCACTGCGGGGCACGGTGCGCGGCTGGCACGGTGAGTCGCGCGGGTTTGTCTTCGCCGAGCGAGAGGTGGCGGGTCAAAGCAGCGCGACCCACATGTTGCGGCTGGGAGCCCGCCGGCCGGGTTACTACGTTGTGGAGGCGGAACTGCTGCAGGGGGCACAACCGGTGGGGGGTGTACAGGGAGCGGTGGTGGTGACGTCGCGCCCGGCGAACTTCGGCGTGGACGACGCCCAGAGCTTTTTCGGCGTCCAGCACACCAGCGATGGCGCGCGCATGGAGCGACTGGGGTGCAAATGGGTGCGCGCCGGACGTGACTGGCGGTATGGCGAGCTGGTCCGGGGCCATTACCAGATTTCGGACCTGACTGGGCTGCGGCGCAACCACCAGCTGGTCATGTTCACCATGACCGCCTATCCGCCACAATGGGCCCTGCAGGGCGTCGAGGAAGCCACCTTCTGGGAGGCGCCCGGCTTTGCGGAGCGGTTGGGTTGGTGGTCGGACTATGTGACCCAGACGGTCCGCGAGTTGGCTCCTCACGTGGACACCTTCGAGATCCAGAACGAACCCGACCTCACCTGCATGTACCAGGTGGGCCTCGACTTCGCCGCCGGTGTCCAACGCTACCTCCGCATTCTGCAGGCCGGTTCCAGGGCGATCCGCGCGGCGGCTCCGGGGGCCAGAGTCGCCGGCATAGACGTCAGCGGTGGCGACTATGACCAGGGGCTGCCCTACTCCCGGGCGGTAATGGCGGCGGCCGGTGACAGCATAGACATCTACACGGGCCACCCCTATGCAGGCGTCCGCTACTTCGGACAGGGTCAGAACCCCTTGTGGCCCGTGGCCAATGACGAGCGTCGCAAGTGCCAGGACACGCTGCGGATGATCCGCGACCTCGGCCGTAACCAGCGCTTCTGGATTGGTGAGAAGGGCTGGGGACTGGATGTCACGGCTGACCCCCTCTCCGAGTACTCCCGGGATTTCGCCCGTTGTCTGGTGCAGTCAATGGTGCTTGCCCATTCAGTTCCCGGCGTCGAGCGGTACTTCTGGTTCATCGAGGAGGGCTGCAACGAGCACGGCTATGAGTATGGGCTCTTCCGCCGCGGGATGCCGCTGCCGGCAGCCCTGGCCTACGCGACGCTGGCACGGGTGCTCCATCATGCCGCGCCCTATCGGTCACCCGACGTCGGCGAACTGGTGCAGGCCCACTGTTTCACCTCCGCCGAGACTGGCCGTGGGACACTGGTGCTGTGGGCTGAGGGTCAGCGAGTCTCGGTATCCCTTTCGCAGTGCCCGGTAGCTGTAGAACGAATTGAGCTCATGGGGCGCACGGTGTCCCGTGCTCGCCCGGGTGAAGCCCTGACTGTGCACCTGGGCCGCGAGCCGGTCTACCTGTGCTTTCCGGCCGCGGGGGCCAGCGCGATGTGCCGAGCCCTGGCCCAGGCGACGATCAGGAATGAGGAACCGCTGGTGCTGGAGGCAGCCTATGTCGCGGACCTGACACACCTGGGCGCAAGAGTGCGGAACGTGACCGCTGCAGCATGCTCCGGGGAGTTGGCATACCCCGATGGGCGCGTCACGGTCGAGGTGCCCGGGGGGCAGACGGTGGCCGCCCTGCTGCCCGTGAGGAGTGACCTGTCTCGACGCCAAGGCGCGGAGTTGGCGGTCTCGCTGCACGCGGGCATCCGTCCCCAGCGAGCGATCGTAAGACCTGACCTGGCGCCGCTGGCGGCCGTGCCACCGGACGCGCCGCGCATTCCAGGCACACCCTTGCCCACCCTTCGGTGGTGGGAACAGCGGTCGGCGACGGTACTGGACAGCCGCAGCCAGGTCTACCCGCCAGACCCGATGGTTGGCTGGTCAGACCCTGAGGACCTGAGCGTGCGGGCCTGGGTCGGCTGGGACAAGGAGTTCCTGCACCTGGCTGCGGTGGTTCGCGATCCGGTGCACTTTGCGGCCAGTGACAGTCCGGCGGACTTCTGGCAGAACGACTCGCTGCAGGTGGCGCTGGACCCGCTGAACGATGCCGGGGAGACTCCTGGCTTTCTGGCTGACGACCGCGAGTTCGGGCTGGTGCTGGGACCGTCGGGTGGTCGGGCGGTGCAGACCGTCCCGGAGACCAGAAGGCTGGATGTGCCGTGTCAGATAGCCCGCGAGGGCGAGGAGACACGCTATCAGGTGGCCGTCCCATGGCCTCTGGTCGGGCTGTCTCCCGCTTCGGGGCGGGTCCTGGGTCTGAGCTTTCTCGTCAACCAGAACAACGGCCAGGGACGGGCCTACTGGATGGCTGTCAGCCCTGGCATTGGCGAGGCAAAGCGCCCGGCGGCCTACCCCGACTTCTACCTGGCGCCTTGAAAGCGGCGTCCAAGAGCCAGCACGTGGAGGGCTGAGATGAGCGTGAGGGCCGCTCTGACCATGGTCGCCGCCGTTTCCCTTCTGCCGGTGGTGCTGGCCGCCAGCGCTCAGGAGCCCGTCTGGTACCCTCCCTCCGAGCCCTCTCCCTTCATCCCCGATGCAGCGCGGTGGGTAGGAACGGGCAGCGCGCCGCGCACCAGCTACTTCCGTGGCTCCTGGACCATCGCCGCTCCCGTCAGGCGAGCGGTATTGGCCGTGGCGCCACGACAGACGGTGCGCGTGTACCTGCAGGGGCGGCTGCTGGCCGAGGCCCACTCTTCGCACCAGGCCACGCCCACATTTGCCGAGGTCACCGGGCTCCTGCAGCCAGGACCGGTGCACGTGGCGGCGAAGGTGTACTCGGAATGGGGCCCGGAGCTGTACGTGCAGATGCGGGTGGAGTACGCAGACGGGGTGGTGGCCGAATTCGTCACCGATGAGTCGTGGGCCTGGTGCGCACAGCCTGCCGGGGACTGGGCTGATAACCCCGCGGCCGGCGGTGACTGGCAGCCGGTCAAGGTCGGTGGCGGGTACCACGCCGGGCCGGGGGAAGTCTGGGGGCGGGAGTTCGCTCTGCTGCCTCGCGAGCGGCTGCGGGCGCGGTTTGCCGGGCACAACGAGCGGCTGCGAGCGGAATGGGAGCAGGAGCGCGCCGCGCCCGGTCTCCGCCCGGCCGGTGCGCCCGAGCGGCCGGAATGGGCGGCGCAGTTCCGCGACTTCGCCCGCGTGGACGAGAGCACCGGCCAGCTTGTGGACGGCGCCGGGCAGGTGCGGCATCTGTTCTTCACCATCTACACCCAGCCTAGCGGGCTTAGCCTCTACACCATGGACCTGGAGCGCCTCGAGAAGGACCTGGACCTGATGGTCGCGGGTGATGTCCACTTCTACGTGCGCATGCTGGGCTGGGGGGACCTGCTGACCGCCGAGGGCGATTGGGCGCCGCTCAAGCAGCAGCCCGGCCACGCCGGCAACCTCCACTTCGAGCGGGCGGTAGACCTGCTCGACCACTTCGTTCAGCGTGCCTGGGCCCACGGGCGTTACATCATATTCGAGGGAGACTTCTTCTGGTCGGCCCATCCGCTGGTGCCCGCGCCGTACCGCTCGCGATACCATCTCTACCCGGAGGTTCTTGAAGCCCAGGCTCTGGCCACGCGCAAGATCATGAACCGGTACCGCGACTGCCCCAACGTGCTGGGGATGATGATTGGCGAAGAGGACATCGTCTTGGAGCATGACCTGCGCAACCCCCACCAGCAGGCGCTCTTTGCGGACTTCCTGCAGCGCAAGTACGGCACCCTTGAGCGCTTCCGGGCCGAGACTCCGTGGGGCTATGATTACGATGACCGTTCCCGGTACGCAGCTCGCAAGTGGCGGGCGGAGCGTTGGGAGGGCAGTCCCGAGGTGGATGCCCTGGTGCCGGAGTTTGCCGCGCGCCGCGACCCCTTCGCGGCGCTGACCGACTTCGCCCGGGTGCCGCTACCGCTGTGGCCGTGGCTGCTGGACCCGGCCGATCCGAGCGTCGAGCTGCAGGGCTGCATGTCCCACAACCAGTTCACCCCCGAGGACCCGCTGTGGATCGACTTCTACGAGATGCGCGAAGACGAGCTGCTCTTTGGCATGCTGTGCCGCTGGGCGGAGATCGTGCGGCCGGCCATGCCCCGCCAGCTTCTCTTCTACAGCAACGCCCAGGACCTGACTGCGAGCTGGCATTTCCTGCACCTGTACCGCCGCGCCGAGCTGCCCTTTGATGTCATCGGCGTGGGCTGCCATGACTCCGGCTACAACCTGAGCGAGCTGGCGCCGCCCTGGACAGTCCGCAAGGCGATCAAGATCGCCCCGGCTTATCGGCCCTACGTCCTGGCCGGGGGTAGCCCGGCGCGGGGCGTGGCCTCCGGCGAGGGCGAAGGAGGGCGCAGCGGCGAGCCGCAGGAGATCCTGAACTACTACCGCGGCGCCCTCTTTGACGAAATCGGGGGTGGCGCGGCCTGGACCCAGACGTACGCCTGGGGGCACATCAGCGGTGCCGAAGGCGGGCAGGAGTCCCACCTGACGCCGCTTCTGCAGTGGATGGGAGACTTCATGCCGCGGGTGCAGGGGGTGGCCTTCCCTCTGCGCCGACCCGTCCACGTGTTGGTGGTTCGCAACACGAACCTGGCGCATTCCAATATGAGCGGTCTGGACTATGGGAACACCCAGGCCGTGGCCGAGTTCCTGACCCAACTCAATGTCGAGTTCGACATTGTCATGGACCGCGACCTGGTCTACTCGGCCACAGGGGACATCCCTGCCTACAAGGTGGCCCTGAACCCCTACCGTCTCGTTATCCTGCCCTCCGTGGCTATAGACGTTTGCGAGAGCGGCTGGGAGGCGCTGAACCAGTGGCTGTTGGACCCGGCGGCCGAGCCACGGGTCATCGCCCTGGGCTGGATCGGCAAGCGCGGGCCGCGACTGCAGCCGCGGGAGGATTTCCACCCGATGCTCCGCAAGTGGCTGGAACTGGACGACTATCCCGGGACGGTGGCCCTGACCGGGCCGCAGGAGGTGCTGCTGGAGACGGCAGACGGTGGGCAAAGGCTGAGCGTGAACTTCGGCCAGGTCCCGCCTTGCGGCACCTTCGCCGCCGGCGAGCCGGTGCTGAAGGCCGGAGAGGCCGTCATCGGTGCGCGGATGCGGCAGGGCCCCGGTCTGGTGTATGCCTTCGGCTTCCCGCTGGGTTTCGCCCACGAGCCGCTGTGGGGACTGGAGCCCCGGCAGGAGACGCGGGACGCGGTGGTGCCGCTGTTTCAGGAGCTGCTGCACGCGGCTGCAGTCCCAGAGCCCGTTCAGGCCCCGCACAACCTGCGGGTCTACCCGTCTGGCGACGGGAGGGTCATTCTGGTTCGCGAGCGGGCCGGATTGCCGTTCGCTGGTCGCATCGGGGTGCAACTGCCGCCGGGAGTGACCTATGCCGGTGCTGAACCGCCGGCCGCTGGGGATGCCTACACGCGCATACCGGTCTCACTCGGGCCCTGGGAAGGTGTCTGCCTCACGGCACAGTAGGATGTCTCTGGCACAGGGAGTGTGGTGAGCGCGATGGACTCGGTGCGTCTGCTGATCGTGGGATCACTTCTGGGGATCGTCGTCGGGATGGCCTGGGGCCAGACGGCGGTCGAGCTGCCGCCAGGCGTTCGCGCGGTGTGGGACCTCGGCAAGGCCTGGCGCGAGACAACGCCGACGCGGGAGCGGGTTTGCCTGAACGGCCTGTGGCGCTGGCAGCCTGCAGCCGGTCCCACGGAGACGGTGCCAGAAGGCAACTGGGGCTATCACAAGGTGCCCGGCCCGTGGCCCGGCCTGGGGTTCTACATGTACCGCGAGTCCCAGCGCTGCTATGTCCATCCGGCGTGGGCCGACAAGCGCCTGGCCGATGTAGATATGGCCTGGTACCAGCGAGAGTTCACCGTGCCCGCCGGTTGGGGCGGAAGGCGCATCACCCTGTATGCCGAGTACCTCAACTCCCTGGCTGTGGTACACGTGGACGGCGCCAAAGTGGGTGAGATCGCCTTCCCGGGTGGCGAGCTGGACCTGACGCCGGCAGTACAGCCAGGGCGGACGCATATGCTGTCACTGTTCGTAGCCGCGCTCCCCCTGAACGAGGAGCTTGTGAGCTACGCCGCCGCCGAGGCCGCGCAGCGAAGCCGCAGCCGCGTCGAGCGGCGGGGCCTCTGCGGTGATGTCTTCCTCTGCAGCACCCCTCCCGGCCCGCGCCTGACGGACCTCAAGATCGAGACTTCGCTGCGCGAGCAACGGATCACCTGCCGCGTGAGGTGCACGGGGCTGGCCGAGGGCCCTTACGTCCTGCACGCGCAGGTGATGGACGGAGGCGCCGAGGTCCTGGCCTTTGACAGCGAGCAGTTCGGGGCTGTCCAGACGAGCGCGGCACCCGTGACTCTCAGCGCCTCCTGGCCCGACCCGCGCCTGTGGGACCTGCACACCCCGCAGAACCAGTATGACCTCAAGCTCAGCTTGCTCGACGGGCGAGGCACTGTCCTCGATGAACTGCCGCCGACGCGCTTCGGCTTCCGGGAGTTGTGGATCGAGGGCCGTGACTTCATGCTGAACGGCACACGGTTGTACTGCTTCGCCGTGCCGCTGGACAACGCCCAGATGGCCACGGCCTCGGCCACATACGAGGGAGCCAGAGAGACCCTGGTGCGGCTGAAGCGCCTGGGTGTGAACCTGGTCTACACCCATAACTACGGCTGCGAACCGGGAGCGCATCTGAGCTTCACCGAAATCCTGCGGGCGGCCGATGATGTCGGGATGCTGGTGTCGCTGTCGCAGCCTCACGCCAGCGCCTACCAGTGGGACGCACCGGACGCCGATGCCAGCAACGGCTACGCTGATCTGGCAGCGTTCTACGTGCGCGTCGCTCAGAACCACCCGGCCGTGGTCATGTATGCCCTGAACCACAACATGATGGGCTACGCGCAGGATATGAACCCCGACCTGATGGACGGGCGACACGACAACCTGGGGCGGCTGGGTGAGCGCAATGATGGCAATGCACGGCTGGCAAAGCGCACCGAGGACATCGTTCGCCGGCTGGACAGCACTCGCGTCATCTACCACCACTCGTCCGGCAACTGCGGACAGCTCTACACCAGCAACTGCTATCTGAACTTCGTGCCGATCCAGGAGCGCTCGGATTGGCTTGAGAGTTGGGCGACCCAAGGCGTCAAGCCGGTCTTTTTCTGTGAGTACGGAGCCCCCCTGGGGATGAGTTGGACCATGCACCGCGGCTGGTACAAGGGCGAGCGGTCCTTCACCAACGGGCGCATTCAGCACGAGTTCTGCTGCGCCGAGTGGGGGGCCCAGTTCCGTGGGGACGCCGCCTTCGACCTGACGGACAAGGAGCGGCAGAACCTGCGCTTTGAGGCCCGGAAGTGGCGGGAGGGGGGCACCTGGTACCGGTGGGACTACCCCTTCGAGATGCACGAATCCGACTTCGATGCCCCCAACATGCTCGACGTGCAGGCCATGTACATCCGGGACAACTGGCCCGCCTTCCGGACATGGGGTCTGTCGGCCTTCAACCTGTGGTCACACCGACAGCTCTGGCACAAGCGTCCCGGCTTCACGCCCCGCCCGGTGACCTTCGACGTGGACTGGGAGAACCTGCAGCGTCCTGGATTCAGCCCGGATTTCCTGGAGACGCAATATGAGGGCATCGAGGTGGCCTACGAGTACGAGGACTGGGAGGCCACGCCAGCGGCCGAAGCCTTCCTGCGTCTCAATCAGCCCCTCCTGGCGTACCTGGCGGGCAAGCCCGCACGGTTCACCTCCAAGGACCATCTGTTCGTGCCAGGTGAACGGGTTGAGAAGCAGGCCATCGTCATCAACAACAGTCGTGAGAGTGTCACCTGCCGGTGTCAGTGGTCGCTGGACCTGCCGGAGCCACTGACCGGCGGCGGGGAGGTGACGGTCGAAACAGGCAGTCAGGCCCGTGTCACCATTGGACTGGCGCTGCCCGACGATACCCCGGCAGGGAAATATGTGCTCTCACTGACTGCGACGTTTAGCACGGGCCAGGTGCAGACCGACCGCCTGGACCTCACCGTCATGCCTGCCCCGGCCGCGCCGCGACTGAGCGGCCGGGTTGCTCTGTTTGACCCTCTCGGTGACACACGCAACCTGCTGGCCACCCAGGGCCTCCGGTTCGACGAAGTGGGGGCTGACGCAGACCTCGCGGGCTACGACGTCCTGATCATCGGCCGGGGCGCACTGACGCTCGACGGCGCCGGGCCGGAACTGAGCCGGGTGCGTGAGGGGCTGAAGGTGCTCGTGTTTGAGCAAGAGCGCCAGGTGCTCGAGCAGCGTCTGGGGTTCCGTGTGCAGGAGTACGGCCTGCGACAGGTGTTCCCACGCGTTCCGGACCACCCGGCCCTGGCCGGCCTTGCGGCCGAGCACCTGCGGGACTGGCGAGGCCAAGCCACGCTGGTGCCACCGCGGCTGGAGTACCAGTTTGACCCTCACGATTCGCCATTCATCATGTGGTGTGGTATTCGTGTTACCCGCCCTTGGCGCTGCGGTACCCAGGGCAATGTGGCGTCAGTGGTCATCGAGAAGCCGGCGCGAGGTGATTTCCTGCCCGTCGTAGATGGCGGGTACGGCCTGGAGTACAGCCCGCTACTGGAGTACCATGAGGGCCAGGGTCTGGTGCTGTTCTGCCAGATGGACGTGACCGGGCGGACGGAGGAGGAGCCGGCGGCGCAGCAACTGCTGGGCAATATCCTGCGCTATGTGTTGAACTACACTGCGACTCCGGACCGCCGCGTGGTGTATGCGGGGGCCCCGGCTGGACGCGACCATCTGACGCAGGCCGGCTATGCGCCGGAGGAGGCGGTGGTCGGTGATCTGGGTGACGCAGACGTGCTGGTGGTCACGCCAGGGGGTGCGGAGAGCCTGGCGGCGCAGAAGGCGGCCCTGGGCCAGTGGTTGGCCAACGGTGGGCGGATGCTGGCGGTAGGTCTGAACGGCGAGGCGCTCAGCGCCTTGCTGCCAGAGCCAATCAGGACACAGGAGGCCGAACACATTGCCTGCACCTTCGCTCCGCCGCCCAGCGCATCCCCTTTCGCCGGGGTCAGTCCCGCGGAGGTGAACCTGCGCGAGCCCCGGCAACTGCCCCTGGTTACCGCTGGTGCTGCGCCGCTGGGGGACGGAGTACTGGCGACGACTAACGAAGGTCGCGTGGTCGTGTGTCAGGTGGCGCCGTGGGATTTCGCCTACGCGGAGCAGTTCAACCTGAAGCGCACGTACCGGCGGACGAGCTGCCTCCTGGCGAGGCTGCTGAGCAATCTGGGCGCCAGGGCCCAGACGCCCCTCCTGGACCGTTTCGCGCGCCCGGTGTCGGCAGACGTGACGGGGCAGGAGCCGGTGAGTCGCAATGGTGACTTCGCCCTCGACGCCGATGGCGACGGGGTGGCGGACGAATGGAGCGTCTCGGGCGATGGGGCCCGCGTGCAGGCGCGACGCGAGCCGCTGGCCGGCGAGGAGGGACGCTGGGCGGAGGTCATTACCAGTGCGCCGCAGGACGGGGCCCAGAGGCCCAGCGCGATGCTGGCCCAGATGGGGGTGCCGCTGGCAGAAGGGCAGTGGTATCATCTGTCGTTCCGGGCCCGGGCGGAGGGGATGGCCGGGTCAGAGGTGCTGGTCGCCGTCAACCATACGCGGAGCTGGACGGCGTTGCTGGAGTACCGGCGCTTCTACCCGGGTACCGAGTGGCAGAGGTTCGAGTACTGGCTCCAGGCGACGGGCACGGAGCCGACCAACACCCGCCTGCAGATCTGGCATGGCAATGCGGGGGAGTTGTGGCTCTCTGACTTGCGTCTGGAGCCCTGCGCGCCGCCGACAGAAGGTCGTTGGCTCAGCGGGCTGTACCTGGACGCGCCGACGGAAATGGACGACCCCTACCGCTTCTTCCGGTGGTGAGTCCGCCGCCAGAGAGCCACCGCGCAGCGCATGGTGCACGGAGCGATGAGTCAAACCACACGAGTTGACTTTCATTGCCACTCGACCTACAGCGACGGCACCGTCTCGCCGCGGGAGCTGGCAGAGCAGTTGGCGGCCGACGGCGTGGCCTTCGCGGCCCTCACGGACCACAACACAGTGGAGGGACTGCCAGCCTTTGAGCAGGCTTTGGCCCGGCACGAAGTTGGCGTCGTGACCGGGGTGGAGGTTACGGCCTGGCACGAGGCCCAGGAGCTGCATCTCCTCGGCTATGGCTTCGACCCGGATCATGCCAAGCTGCAGGAGGTGCTGCGGGCGCTGCGACAGCGCGACTTGCTGGCGAACGCCACGGTGCACGATGCCGTGCGCGAGCGGGCGCTTGCCACGGCCACCCCCTCCAGCGCCGCAGCGACGGCCGTGGCCAACGGAGGCCGCCTGAGCGTGGAGAGCGCGATCAGCCTGATCCATGAGGCCGGCGGGCGAGCTTTCCTGGCGCATCCGCTGGTGACGGAGGCTGAGCCGGAGCGGCTCCGTGAACTGCTGGTTGCCCTCCGGGGGCTGGGTCTGGACGGGATCGAGGCGGTGTATGAGCCGTACGCCGCGGCCGAGCAGGAGCGCCTTCAGAGGCTGGCCGACGAGCTGGGGCTGCTGGTCAGCGCGGGCAGTGACGCCCACGACCGCCGGCTGGCCGGGGGACGGCCCCTGGGCGTGGAGATGCCGACAGCCCGCTGGAAGCGCTTTCGGGATGCGGTCTGCGCCAATCCTCAGACGGTTCCTGGAGCGTCGGGCGCTCCGGGCTCTTCCCCACGCGTGCGGCTGAAGCGGCGGCATCTGCTATACCACGTGTTTCTGCCCACCGCGCTGGCGATGGGTCTTTTCGTGGCGGTCATCTTCGCCATCTTCCTGCCCACCTACGAACGCTCGCTGCTGGACCGTAAGCGGGAGATGATCCGGGAGCTGACCAACAGCGCGTGGAGCATCCTCGCCGGATATGAGCGCGAAGAGCGCAAAGGCCTGCTCTCGCGGGCTGAGGCGCAGCGCCTGGCGCGAGAACGAGTGGCGCAGTTGCGTTACGGGCGCGAGGGCAAGGACTACTTCTGGCTGCAGGACATGCAGCCGCGAATGGTGATGCATCCCTACCGCCCGGACCTGGACGGGCAGGACCTGTCGGACTACCGCGACCCCCGGGGCGTCCGCATCTTCGTGGAGTTCGCCGATCTGGTCCGGCGGCAGCAGGAAGGGTACGTGGACTACGTCTGGCAGTGGAAGGATGACCCGAGCAGACTGGCGCCCAAGGAGTCTTATGTCAAGGGCTTTGCGCCCTGGGGCTGGATCATCGGCACAGGCATCTACATTGAGGATGTGCAGCGCGAGATAGGGCGCCTGGAACGCAGCCTGGTCTACACTTCGCTGGGCATCATCGTGGTGGTGGCCCTGTTGCTTCTGCACGTGGTTACCCAGACACTTCGCCTGGAGCGGGAACGCTCCGGGGCTGAGGAGGGGCTGCGGGAGTGGACGGAGCGCTATCGGTCACTGGTCGAGGCCACCACCGAGGGCGCACTGCTGGTGGTGGACGGACGCTGCCGGTATGCCAATCCTTACATGCTGACACTCCTCCGGGCCGATGAGCGCGAGTTGGGTCTTCTGGACCTGGACGACGTGCTGCCGCCCGGGCCGGCGAACGCCGAAGTGCGCGAGATGGTGCAGCGGGTCGCGGCTGGCGACAGCGCCACCCAGACGGCGGAGTGCGCCCTGCGACGACGCGACGGTTCGGAAGTGGAATGTGTCCTGGCGGTGAGTCGTATGGACTTCGCTGGCCGCGCTGGCGTCATCCTGCTGGCGCGACCCCTGGGCGTGGTCGCGCCCACAAGTGGGGAAGCCCGGCGAATGGGAGAGCCGGTCCTGCCCCAACAGAGCCCTGCCGCGGCTGCTCTGGCAGTCGGCCTGTTCCGGGCCAGGGTGTCACCACAGGGGACGGTGGTCGAGTGCAGTCCTGGAGCGGCCAGGCTCCTGCGCGCCAGCGCAACCGGCGGGCCAGGGGCGCCACTGACGCTGGCCGCGCTCTTCCGCGACGGCGCAGCCTACGAGGATTTCCGGCAGGAGTTGCTGCACGAGGGCCACGCCGAACGACATCTGCACGTCTCTGACCGCGAAGGCGAGGCACGCACCGTTGCCATCCAGGCGGTCCTGGCGCGGGACGGCGACGGGCTGCCGGCGCTCATCGAGGGCAGCATCGAGGACGTTACAGCCTCAGACCGGCGCACGATGCGCCGCGACGCACTCCTCCGACGGCTCCAGGCCTCGGTGTTATTCCTGCACGAGCCAGTGGGGCCACTGAGCGCCGCTGACGTGGTGGTGCGCCTGGACACTCCGGTGCAAGCGGTGGTCGCGGCGATGGCGGCCGCCCATGCCAGTGCGGCGCTGGTGACATCGGAGTCGGGGCAAGCGATAGGCATCTTCACTGACGGAGATCTCCGCCAACGGGTCATCGCCGCGGGGCTGGACCTGCAGACACCGGTGCACCGCGCCATGAGCGCGCCGCTGGTGACGGTCCCGGAGCACGCCCAAGTCTACGAAGCTCTGCTGGCGATGGAGAACAGGGCCCTGCAGCATCTGGTCGTGACCGACCACAACGGCCGCGTGACAGGCATCGTCCGGAGCCGCGACCTGGTGCAGTTCCCCAACTACGGGCCGCTGGTACTGACGCGGGAGGTCTCACAGGCGCCCAGCGCGGCCGACGTCGCGGCCAACTGTCGCCGGGCTCCCGACCTGGCGAAGGCCCTGCTGGACAGCGGCGCCCAACCGCAGCGAGTCACCCGCATGCTCAGTGCGGTCTGCGATGCAGCGATCGAGCGCCTGGCGGCACTGGCTGAGGCGGAGTTGGGTCCGCCTCCAGTGCCCTACGTCTTCCTGGGCCTGGGCAGCCTGGGGCGCGAGGAGCTGGTGTTTTCCAGCGACCAGGACAATGCCCTGGTATATGCGGATGGTGCGTCGGACGCCGCCGCGGCCCAGGGTTACTTCCGGGAACTGGCCACCATGATCTGCCGAGGGCTGGACGAGGCGGGCTATCCGTACTGTCCCGGAGAGGTGATGGCCCAGAACCCGCGCTGGTGCCAGCCTCTAACGGTCTGGCGCCAGTACTTTGCCGACTGGGTACAGCGCGCCGAACCCCAGCAGTTGCTGGAGTTCAGCATCTTCTTCGACTTCCGTCCCGTCGCTGGTGCCAGCGAGCTGGCCCGGGAGCTGCGCACCCACGTGACCGCTTTGCTCTCGCACAGGCCCGCGTTCTTCCTGTACCTGAGTCAGGAGGTGCTGGCGTACAAGCCGCCCGTGGGCCTCTTCGGCCGCATTCTGAGAGCCGGTGACGCGGGCGGGCAGTTCAACATCAAGGACGCGCTGGCGCCACTGGTAGCCTCAACAAGGCTTTACGCCCTGCGGGGGGGCGTTGACTCTACCAACACGGTGGAGCGGCTGGCCGAGTTGCTGGAAACCGGGGTGTTGAGCCAAAGCAGCCATGACGAGACGCTGGCAGCCTACGTGACCCTCACGCGCCTGCGACTGGAGCACCAGGCCACCGCCCTGGACGCGGGAGAGTCCCCTGACAACACCATCAGTCGCCGGCGGCTGACACCGACGGAGGAAACGCTGCTGAACCAGGCGCTTGCCCAGATCGCGGCGGTTCAGGAGCGCATCAGCCATGACTTTGGGGGCGGAGCCTAGGGGTTACCGCCCTCGCACCGCGCCCACGACCCGGTGCACTGCGCCGGCAATGCGGTCCTCCACGTCCCCTGCCCAGCGCCAGGCGGGGCGGCCATACTCGTCCAGGTGGGGCCCCCCTTCATAGCCGCCCTCCTCCCAGACGCGACGGGATGGTATGTATGCCACCATGTCGTTGGCATAGCCGCAGACCCAGGTCCCCGGCCCGAACTCCCGCTTGAAGCGCAAGGAGTAGTCTACCACCGCCTCCCCGCCGATGCCGATGAACAGCAGCTCGTTGCCGAACTGCCACGCTTGTACCGGATAGGGATAGGAGGTCGGGAAGACGACGCCGGCGTCGATCTGAGCCAGCATGCGCTTCGCCCAGCGGGCGTGGAGTTCCGAGGGGCCGTTGGCGACTGGCTGCAGCGTCTCGCGGGTGACCAGCTCATCATACTGCAGGTCCACGAACTCGAAAGCCGTCCTCAGGCCGCCGCTGACCGGCTGCAGGGGGCCTGCCAGGACCTGCTCCACAGCGTCGGACAGCATCTGCCCATACTTCACGCAGAGGCCAAGCTCGCGCCGGGGAATAGGGTTCTGGTCGGCGCCGCAGGCGTTGAAGAAGGCCGCCATCGTTCCCGGGTGGCCAGCCTCAAGGTTCACTTGGGCGAAACCCGGGTAGTCACCGCACCAGGTGTTGAAGGACAGTGTGGTGGGATGGCAGGCATAGCCGAACAGCACGGCGCGTAGCGAGTCGTCAGCTCCCTTGATGACCAGGACCGGGACGTAATGGTCCACCACGCCGCGCAGGGGTGTGCCCGCCGCAAGCATGGCCGGCACCTCGGCCTCGGTATTCTCGCGGCGGTTGACAGCGAAGGTGCACTTGCCCTCGCCCATCAGCAACTGGGCGGGCTGCAGGTTGGCCAGCGCCTCCTCGACGGCGTCCGCGATCTCTGCCGACATCCAGGCGGAGTACTCGTCCACGAGGTGACGCTGCTCGTCGTCCAGTGGGTAGTAGTCCACCAGGTCGTCCTTCAGAATAGGGCCGCAGTGGTTGTGGGAGAACGTGAGCATAAACTCGGAGCGGTCCAGGCCAGTGCGCCGCTGGACATCGGCAAGAAGAGCCTCGTAGACCGTCTTGGACATGCCCATGTGGTCGGTCGTAACCAGCACGGCCCGTTTGCCGTCGGGAGCCGCGAAGGCGATCACCTTGGCCCACAGGTCGTGGATCTTGCCGTCGGGGACGCGTTTCGTCCCGTACCCGGCCAGCCACACGGGGGTCTGCGGGGTGATGACGCGACGGGCGAGGCCGACTTGCCAGTCCATTGGCGCACTCCTTGCCGGGGCAGCGGCGGTGAGTATCCCTGGCACGGCCAGCAGGGCCGGCGCAAGGGCGACGACGAGTTGGCGATACAGACGCTGCGGGGCCATGGTGCGGTCACCGTCAAGAGTTGGCGGCGATGAAGTCACGGATCCACGTGGCCTGCTCGAGCTGGCCGTCAATGAGGTTGCCCGAGAGGATGGAATACCCCGCCAGGCTCCCCTCCCCCACCCCGCGCAGAATGCCCTCCCATTGGATCTTGACGCGATCCATCGGCACCGGTGCCCGCAGGGTGTAGTCGCGCAGGTAGGCGCCCATGATGATGGGTTTGCCCGGGAAGACGTCCTGGCAGCGGAGAATCCCCTCCGCCTGCCGGTCTACCTCCTCGGATCGCCAGATCCAGAGGTTGATGACGTCCATGTAAGGCGCAAAGTCGGCCCACTCCGGCGCGGATAGCTCGTGGGTGTAGACTACTACCCAAAGCTTGAGGTTCGGGTTGGCGCTCTTGACGGCGGCATAGACCTCGCCATACTGCTCGGGGGTCATGCCCTCACGGCGGGCCAGGCCGAGCATGTCATCATGGAAGGCGCCGGTGATGTTGGGGTACTTGAGGGAGAGCTGGCTGACCAGCGCCGCTTCGCTCTTCACCCGTTCCGGGCGCGCGTCCACGGTGTGGTCAGAGCCGCCGTGCTCGGTGTCCTTGTAGCCCCACTTGGCGATGTCGCAGGTCACCTCATCGAGCCAGGCCATGTGCTGCATGGCGAACTCGGTGTTGGGATGGAACATGTAGTTGGCACGGGTCAGCCCGAAGAAGCGGCAGCCGTCGCCTACGCCGAGAATGGAGGGGTCCACGCCAGGATCCAGTCCCTGGCCTTCCCAGCACCAGCCGACATCGCGGAAACTCATGCAGTTGGCTCCTTCGCCGTCATTCCGGCAGACAGTCTGCGGGTGGGTTCGTCGCCAGGGCCGGGGGATCCTTCCGGGGGTGGGCGCGTTGCCACGACCCCTGCAGGCGAGACGATGAGAGAGGACTTCGGGGCAGCGAGGGTGAAAGGCGGCGCGCACGGCAACTCCGCCCGTGAGGTGAACCACATGGCCTACTCCCGCATCATGCGCGACGTACTCGGCGCGGCGCTCGCGGCCGGTCTGGTTCTCGCTCCAGCGGCCCGATCCCAGGTCATATTCGACATGGAGACCATCCGCCATCAGCCTATGGTCGTGGGCGACGAGCGCAAACCCATCGGGACCGTCGAGGTCGTTCCGGGGAAGGTGGGCAACGCCTGCCAGTTCCGGTTCATCGAGACCGGCAAGCCCGGCTTCTTCTCGGCCAGCGTCAAGGCCGGGCCGGAATGGAACCAGGCGGCGGGGCTCAGCTTTTGGGTCAGAGGCGACGGTTCCGCCAACTGGGGCGGCCTGGAACTGATAGATGCCAGCGACTATGCGTTGCGCTATGGCTACTGCTTCCCCCTGGACTCCACGGAGTGGCGAAAGATTGAGGTGCCGTGGTGTGACCTGGTGCCCGAACTGCCGGCCGGGGAGCCGGTGGGAGTGCCGGACGGTTACGCGCCCGCGAGCTTTGGCAACCTGTGGTTTGGGAAGTGGTTCTACTGGCGCGACTATCCGGCGCACGAGTTCAGCATTGACGAGGTGGCCCTGGAGTCCAGCATCCCGGTGGACACGACAGACTACACCCCGGAGCAGGGGGGGACGCCACGGCTGTTGGCGAAGCTGCAGGCCGGACAGCCCGTGACCATCGTGACCATGGGCGATTCCCTGAGCGACAAGCGTCACTGGGCCAACCGCGAGGTGCTATGGTCTGAACTGCTGGCGGCGAGGCTGAAGGCCCAGTATGGCAGCGAGGTCACGTTGGTCAACCCGGCCATCGGCGGCACGGGGCTCAATCCGAATCTGGTGCTGATGCCCCAGTGGCTGCGCGACACGCCGGCCCCTGACCTGGTGACCGTCTGGTTCGGTTTCAACGATTGGGACAGCGGCATGCGTGGCGAGCAGTACAAGCAGATGCTGGGCTTCGCTGTGGACCGCATCCGCCGCCTGACCAGAGGCCGAAGCGAGATCCTGCTGATGACGACGTGCCCGGCCATCCCGCGGTGGACCGAGATGGAAGAGCTGGCTGCCGCGGCCCGGACCGTCGCGGTGGAGAAGAGAACCGGCCTGGCGGACGTGGCCGCGGCCTTCCACAAGGCCGGAGCGGAGGAGGCAGCGCGCATGAACCTGTATTCCAGTGATACCGTTCACCTGGGGCCTGCAGGCCACCAACTGGCGGCCGAGACGGTCCTGGGCGCCATCGCAGGGCCGCCGCCGGCCGACACGGGCGAACGTCCCGTGCCCCGGGAGCATCCTCGGCTGCTGGGTTCGCGAGCCCGGCTGCAGCAACTGGCCCGCGAACGGGCTGATGACTATCAGCGGGTGGTGGCAGTGGCCCGCGAGGCACAGGCCGAGCCGTGGGCCAAGGCGATGTCGCTGTCGCTGGTGTGCGCCATCGAGGAGGAGGCGCGCTTGGGGCGGGATGCCATTGAGATCGCGAAGCGAGTCTACACCGGCCCCATCCGGGTCGGCCACGAGACCTTCGGTCATGACCTGGCCCTGTGTGCCATGGTCTATGACCTGTGCTACGAGCACTGGACGCCCGAGGAGCGTGCGGCGTGCATTGAGTACATGAATAAGACCGTAGAGGCCAACGTGCAGTCTGAGACCCACGTGTTCCACAACGGCTGGTGGGGCTACAAGAACTGGGGCATCGGGCTGGCGTGCTATGCCACCTACTACGACAACGACCGGGCCGAGGCGACCTTGCAGGCACTGGAAGAGGACTACCGCACCCGCGCGGCCCCGGCGTTGGAGCTGGCTGGTGCGGGAGGCGGCTGGGCGGAGGGCTACTACATCAACTACTTCCTGTATGAGTGGCTCTTCTTCTGCGAGGTGGCGCGCCTGTGCGAAGGGGTTGACTACTACGCCGCGGCGCCCGGCTTCTACCGCCAGCGCGCCATCGCCAGCATGTTCGAGGCGTACCCGGGCCTGGGCCAGTACGGGTCGCGACGCCCCGTACCGATGGGCGACGGCGGCGGACGGCTCTTCGGGGGAGACCGCGACAAGGCGCTGTTCGCCCGCTGCATTCTGGTGGACCGGTACCGCGACGACCCCGCCCACCAGGCCGTCAACACCTTCAACCTGCAGACCCCGCGCTCCTCGGTGGGTAACAACGCCTACAAGGACTTCCTGTGGCGAGACCGCACCATCCCGCGGGAGGATCTGGGGGCGTTCAAGCTCTCGCATCTCAGCCCGGGACCCGGCTATGTCTACGCGCGTAGCTCGTGGGATGAGGATGCCACGTACTTCTTCTTCAAGTGCGGCGACCGCTTCACCGCGCACCAGCACCTGGACAACGGGCACTTTGTCATCTACAAGGCCGCCGAACTGGCTGGCGACGGGGGTCAGTACTACTACTTCGGCGACCCGCATGATGTGAACTACCACCTGCGGACCATCGCCCACAGCGCCCTGCTGATCCATGACCCGGCTGAGACCTGGCCTGGCATCCGGGCCGGTGAGGTGACGGGCAACGACGGGGGGCAACACCACAACTGGCCGCACCACAACGGGGCGGTCGTGGACCCGCAGGACTGGCAGGCCGGCAAGCAGCTCTACGACATCGCTGACATCACCGCCTTCGAGGACACTGGTGACTATGTCTATGTCGCCGGCGACTGCACGCGCTCGTATTCTCCCAAAAAGCTCCAAGCCTTTACCCGGCAGATCGTTTTCCTCCGCCCCGGCACCTTCATCATCTGCGACCGTGTGGTAGCCACCGATCCGGGCTTTCGCAAGACGTGGCTTTTGCAGGCGATGAAGACGCCGGATCGTCAGGGGGAGCACCTGGTCATCACCAACGGCGAGGGGCGTCTGTTCGTGCAGACACTGCTCCCACGTGAGCCACAGGTGCGACTGGCGAGCGGTGAGGAGCTGTACAAGTACGGAGGGCAGGCCTACCCGCCCGCACGCGACACGGGCCCGGCTCCGGAATGTCGTGTCGAGGTGTCCCCGGCCGAGCCAGCCGCTGAGGACTACTTTGTGCATGTGCTGACAGCCACCGACCCCGAGGTGGGCACGGTGCCCAATGCGACGCTGGAGGAGACCGCTGGCTTCCTCCGCGTGCGTGTTGGGGACACAGCCATTGCCTTCACCAGGGGTCGCACCGGTGGGACCATCCAGCTCGCGGGCCGGGAGCGGGCGCTGACCGAAAGCGTGAACCGATGAGTGACCTGATGCCCTGTCTGCTGATGGTAGTGCTGCTGGCTGTGGGGGTCGCCTCCGCCGCGCCCCGGACCCTCGACTTGCGCTTTGGGGGTGGGCAGGCCTGGCAGGTGACGGCCGATGCGCCGTGGTGGGCGCTCGTGGACCTCCGCCATATGCTCAACTGCTTCCACCCTTACAGTATCTCGGAGACCGGCAGGGCCGCCGGGGCGACCACGATGGTGACCATCCCCGCTGACTGGCGACCGCCCTTCGCCCTCCGCTTCTTCTGCGCTGACGACTACTTCGCCGACGCGGAGAAGCATAAGCCTGGCATGGTCGGCGTCGAGAGCTTCTTCGGCCACCGGTACAAGCAGGTGCTGGTGGATGACACGGTGGTCTGGGAGGCCGATGTCGCCGATGAGAACACGCACGGCTCGCCGACGACCTTCACAGTGGACCTGACACCGCACGTACAACCTGGGGTGCCCTTCCGGCTGACTCTGCGCGTTTGGGACAAGGTGACGACAGCAGAGCGCAATGAGCGCGATGTGTGGTTCATCGGTGGCACCTGGTATGCGCCTGGCGACGGCAAGACGGAGCAGCCGCCGCGCTTCCACACCGCAGTCTGGTTTGCTGATCCGGTGGTGGGCGAGTCGGCGGCGGTGCGCGCGGCCCCTGCCGGGAGACGCCCGCATGAAGCCGTCGTGGCCGCGCGCCACGCCGAGCGCTGGCCTCTAAGGCCTCTGTCTGACGACCTGTCGCTTCCGGTGAAGCTGCGCCTGATTGCCCCGGCCGATATCCCGGCCACCGGCTTCCCGCTGACCTGCGGCCTGCCCTTTCCACCGGGCCTGCTGCGCGACGAGGGCAGGCTGGGGCTGCGTGGACCTGCAGGCGAGGATCTGCCAGTGCAGACCGAAGCCACTGCCTGGTGGCCGGATGGCAGCCTGCGCTGGGTAACCGTGCACACCATCCTGTCTCCGGGCACGATGCGGGAGGGGGAGGTCACGGTCCATGCCGACGGGCGCGGGCACGGTGCAAGCCTCCTGCGGGTGACCGAGACCAGCGGCTCCGTGCAGGTTGACACCGGCGCCCTCCAACTGGACCTGGGCGGGAGTGAGCGGGTGCTGGTGGACCGGGTGCGTCGAGCTGACGGGACGACGTGCCTGGAGGGCCTGCGTCCACGAATGACGGTGGCGCTGGAGAGACGACGGGTGCCCGTGGAGGCGCGCTGGCAACGCGTGCAGGTGCTGGAACGCGGACCGGTCCGGGCGCGGGTGGAGCTTCATGGGACCCTGCGCGCCGGTAATGAGGCTCTGGGCCGTTTCAACTGTCGGCTGCTGGCCTACGCCGGACTACCAACGGTGCAGGTGCAGTTTCGGACGTACAACGACCGTAAGCCCGTGCCTTACGAGGGGACGCTGAATGACGCGCCACTGGACGTGGCCGACCTGCGGCTGGTGGCCGAGGCGCCGGGCGTTGGCGGCGAACATACTGTCTCTGCCGATGCCACGACCGTCGCCCCGGACCGCCGACCGCCGAACTGGGTCACCAATGGTGGCGTGCACGTGGCGGTCTGGCGCTTCTGGCAGCAGTACCCCAAGCGGCTGGCACTGGGTCAAGGACGCCTGGAGGTGGGGCTCTTCGCGGCCGCGGGTGACGACCGGTTCTACCGCCCGCGCTTCGGTGAGGCCAAGCGGCATGACCTTTGGCTAACCTTCGCCCGCGACCCCTTCCCCGAGCCCGAGGCAGCGACTCTGGGAAGGCTGGCTGATGAGCCACCGCGGCTCTTCGACGGCCCCTGGTTCTGCGGCAGCGCGGCCATCAGCCTTATGGACCCGCAATGGCCGGAGAGCCACCCTCAGCTGTGGGCGCAAATCGAGCGCCAGTATGGAGACTTCTCCAGCGACAAGTTCCCGGGACATTACGGTCTGCGCAACTTCGGTGACGCGCCGTATAAGGCGGACCCGCCGCAGTGGCTCAACGGCTACTGGGCCATGGTGCAGGGAACGCTCAACTGGGGCCTGGCCTCGGGGCGGCAGGCGTGGGTGGAGCGCTCCTTTGAGATCGCTCGCCACATCGCCGATGTGGATACCGTGCACCTGCCCCGGGATCACCCCGACTGGGAGCAGTGGGATGGCATGACCTGTGCGCTGGGAACCGACCACTCGGTGCACGACGGCCTGTCCCGCTGGGCCGCCTTCCAGATTGGCGAGTCGCTCATGTTGCATCACTGGGTGACCGGCGATCCGGACAGCCGTGCGGCAGCTTTGGCCAACGCCGAATGGATCATCCGCAACACCGCCGGGCTGGGGTCGTCGGAGGCCCGCAGCCAGGCCCGGCCCATGCTGACGCTGCTGCGGGCGTGGGAGGCCACCGGTGACACCCGCTACCGCGACGCGGCGCGGCGGTACCTGGACCTCCGTTACCAGATCGAGAAGGTCATTGACTGGCGGCGTGGTGCGTATATCCAGCCGACCTACGAGAACTGGCGCTGCGTGTCGGCGGGGCTGGACTCGATGTACGCCATGAACATCTACGAGTACTACCGGCTCACCGGTGATGTGGATGCGGCACAGCTCGTGGTGGCGGTCGCAGACTCAGTCTATGCGGAGTCGATGCTGCCCCAGGAGGAGGGACTGGGGAGCTTCTTGTTCTACGTGCGCTACAGCCGCGGCTCATGGTACTACACCCAGATGGCTATCCTGTTTCACATGGCCTACGACCTGACCGGCGACCTGCGCTTCCTGCGGGCGGGCCGAGCGGCGTTCGCAAGGTATCTGCTCAGCCAGAACCCTGATGGTTCGCCCCTGTACCAGCCCGTGCACAACTTCGGCTGGCTGGACCCGGAGTACGCGGGCTGGGCGCGCCACTTCCGCGACGTCAAGACGGAACCGTTCGACATTACCAGCCAAACCCCGGTGCCAGACCCGGCGAACTACTGAAGGAGTTTCCCGCCCATGGACACCAAGCTCTGGATGCGCACCCCGGCCGCCGAATGGGCAGAAGGCTATCCCATCGGCAATGGCCGCCTGGCGGCGATGGTTATGGGAACCTGCAAGCGCGAGCGTCTGGCGCTGAACCATGAATGGCTGTGGGAGGGGACCAACCGCTTCCGCGACGTGCAGGAGGCAGCGCACTTGCTGCCGCGGGTGCGGGAACTGCTGCTGGCGGGCGACTATTCGGAGGGAACCCGTCTGGCTAACGAGGCCTTTGGCGGGCCCGGCGGGACCAGCGGCACGCCGAACCGTGTGGACCCGTACCAGCCGGCAGGCGACCTCTACCTTGAGCTCGATCACGGCCAGCACTGGGACTACCGCCGGGAACTGGACCTCTCCACTGCCGTCACCACGGTCAGCTTCACTGCCTATCAGGGCAAAGACGGCGCACGACGCTTCACGCGCACCAGCATCGTCCATCTGACCCGGGATGTCATCATGGTGCATCTGGGCGCCGAGGGCCAGCCCCTGACCGGGGCGATCACTCTCGACCGGCTCTTCAGCCCGGCGTGTCCGCTGGGCCGTCGGACTACCGGCGATGGCCTCCGCATGACCGGGGTGGTGCCCGGTGACATCCCCTTCGTGGTTAACGCCCGGGTCTTCGTGGAGGGCGGCGAGCTGTGCCGTGTTGACGACGCCAAGCTGGGCTTTGCCGGCGCCACTTCGGCCCTGGTGGTGGCCAACATCGGGGTTGGCTTCGACGGGCGCGACCCGGTGGCCGAAGCTATGGTGCCAGACTTTGCTCCGCGTGACTGGCCGGAATTGCTGGCTGAGCACATTGCCGAATACCAGCGGCACTTTGGTTCCATGTCCTTCAGCCTGGGCATGCCGGGGGTGGACCTGCCGACCGATCAGCGGCTGGAGCGGGTGCGGGCGGGTGGCGCCGATGATACCCTGGCGGAGCTGTACTTCAGCCAGGGGCGGTACCTGCTGTGCTCCTCCTCGGCGCGCGGCAGCCTCCCCGCCAGCCTGCAGGGCAAGTGGAATGAGGACCTCTGTCCACCCTGGGACAGCGACTATCACGCCGACATCAACCTGGAGATGAACTATTGGATTGCCGAGCCCACAGGCCTGCAGCGCTACACTGACGCGCTGTTTCAGCTCTTCGAGCGTTTCGTGCCCCATGGGCGCGAGGCGGCACGCAAGCTGTACGGCTGCGAGGGCATCTGGTTACCGATACAGTCCGACCCGTGGGGCCGGGCCACACCGGAGTCCTACGGCTGGGCCGTGTGGATCGGTGCCGCGGCGTGGTACGCCCAGCACCTGTGGTGGCACTACGAGTACGGCCTGGATCAGGGCTTTCTGCGTGACCGGGCCTATCCGTTTCTCAAGGAGGTCGCGGCCTTCTACGAGAGCTACGTCGTCGAGGACGAAACCGGCACCTTGCAGTTCGTCCCCTCCCAGTCGCCTGAGAACCATTTCATCGAGTGCGATGCCCGCTTCCCGGTGTCGCTCTGCGTGTCAGCGACGATGGATGTGATGCTGGCCTGGGACTGCCTGACCCATGCGGTCAAGGCGGCCCAGATCCTGGGTGTGGATGCCGACAAGCAGGTGCAGTGGCAGGAGATGCTCCGCAGACTACCGCCGCTGCGCATCGGCGCCGATGGGCGGCTGATGGAGTGGAACCAGGAGTTCACCGAGCGCGAGCCCCAGCACCGCCACATCAGCCACCTGGTGGGTCTGTTTCCGGGCGAGCAGATCACCGCCGAGGGTACGCCGGAGCTGTTTGCCGCGGCGCGCAAGTCTCTCGACGCCCGCGTGGCCGCCCAGGAGGCCACCGGGGCGGGTGACACCGGCTGGTGCCTGGCGTGGTATGCCTGCTGCTATGCGCGTCTTGGCGACGGCGACCGGGCGCTGGCCATCCTGGACAAGCTGATGTCCAAGTTCACCACCAACTCGCTGCTGGACATGCACCCACCGCGCTTCTTTCAGATTGACGGCAACTTCGGTGGGGCCATGGCTATCGTCGAGATGCTGCTGCAGAGCCAGGGCGAGGTGCTGCGCCTGCTGCCGGCATTGCCGTCGCGCTGGCCGTCGGGACAGGTGCGCGGCATGCGCGCCAGGGGTGGGTTCACGGTGGACTTTGCCTGGAAGGACGGCGCACTGACACGGGCCGAGGTGCGGTCCCTGAGCGAGCGGGACTGCACGGTGTACGACCCACCGGGGCGGCTGACCGTGCGCACCTATGACGGTCAGGACGTGGCGGCGAGACGCGACGGAGACCGGCTCGTCTTCGCCACGCGACCGGGAGCAAGCTACGTTCTGACGCCAGCGTAAACGGGAGGATTCAGGCCATGGGCACCAGCCTGGAGCCGGTCTGGGATGCTGTCACGAGCACCCAGGGAGTGCGCTTCCGACACGTGATCGTGGACGAGGACAATCCCGAGCATCCCCACTGCAAGGCAGCGGGCGACCTCGACGGCGATGGTCGGGCTGATCTGGTGGCGGCTAGTGCGGGGGCTGGCGGGCTATTCTGGTACCGTGCCCCCGACTGGACGAAGCACTTCGTGGGCGATGGCGTCTACACCACCGACATGGCCCTGGGTGATGTGGACGGTGACGGAGCCCTGGACATCATCATCCCCAGCAACGAGGGGTTGATGTGGTACCGCAAACCGTCTGGAAGGGGCGCAGACCCGACCGGGCCCTGGATGGCGGCGAACATCGGTTCCGCCGGAGCGCGGATGCACAATGTCGAGGTCGCTGACCTCAACGGCGACGGGCGCCTCGACATCGTGACCCGCCACCAATCCGGCTTCGGACACCTGCTGGGTAACCAGATACACCTGTGGATCCAGGAGACACCGACGCGCTTCCATCACCGCACTTTCCCCTGTCCCCACGGGGAGGGTCTGGCGGTCGCCGACGTGGACGGGGACGGACGGCCTGACGTCATCATTGGGGGGCGGTGGTACCGCAACCCCGAGGACCCGTTGGGTGGGGAGTGGACGGAACACCGTTACATGCCGGAGGCGCGCTTCGCGACGGGATGGACCAACGGCGACGTCATGGTCCGTGTGGCGGACATCAACGGCGACGGGCGGACGGAGATCGTGCTGTCGCCGTCGGAGGGCCAGGGGCACCTGTCGTGGTTCGCGCCACCGGCGGACCCGCGCGAGGCCGATTGGCAGGAACACGTCATCGCGGCGACGGACCATAGCCACGCCCTGGCCCTGGGTGATCTGGACGGCGACGGGCGGCTGGACGTGGTGACCGCCAAGATGCACCAGGCCTCAGCCCCCCAGAGTGTGGCTGTGTTCTACAACCGGGGTGCAGCGGGCTGGGCGCGCCAGGAACTGGCAACGACGGGGTCGCACAACATCGCTCTTGGCGACGTTGAGGGTGAGGGCCGCCTCAGCGTGTTCGGGGCCAACTGGAACAACGTCGCCAGCACTCATGCACGACTGGAGCTGTGGGTCAACGAGAGCTGAGGCCTACTTCACATAGACCACGCTCTCGGTCTCGATGGACTCGATTGCGGCGGCCAGGACCTTCTGCGCCGCCAAGGCATCGGCCCCGGAACCGTCTATCTCCTCGGGCTTGGCGCCCTCGTCCACCTGTCTCACGAAGCATGCCAGCCGCTCGCGGAAGGTGTCGGTGAAGTCGCGCATCCCGCCCCAGAGGCTGGGGTTGGTATAGACAGTCTTCTCCAGACTGTCGGCGGGGTAAAGAGTGACCTGCTGGAACATGTCCTCGATAACGAAACGCCCGCCGGTACCTGCCACCTCGCAGCGCTCCATGGGGTGGCCCCGTCCCACGTCGTAGCTACCCGTCAATGAGCCCACGACACCATTGACGAAGCGGAGGTTGAACTGCGCGGTGGACCAGATGGTGCGCCCAGGGGCCTTCGTGGTGAAGCAGTGCACGGCCTCGACGTCACCGCAGAAGTAGCGCATGATGTCCACGGTGTGGGGATGAAGGGCTTTGATCTGAAACCACGGCGAGCTTTCTCGCGGGTTTAGAATCCACATACTCATGTTGACGAAGAGCAGGTGCCCCAGGCGTCCCTGCTCCACCCACTGCTTCGCCAGCCGATGGGCGTGGTTGAAGCGATGGTTAAGGTTGATGCCATAGCAGCGGCCCAGTTCCCGCGCTCTGGCGACCATCTCCTCCGCTTCTGCAATGTTGTTGGAGATCGGCTTCTCCCCCAGCACATGGCAGCCCGCCTCCAGGGCCTGCATGGTGGGGAGGTAGTGGTCGCTGCCATACTCCTCCCCGCCGGTGGCGATGCTGCAGATGTCCGGCTTGAGGGCCGCCAGCATCGTCGGCGCGTCGTAAAAGCCGGGCACGCCCAGCCGCGCTGCCGCGGCATCGGCACGCTCGGGAATGAGGTCACAGACCCCGACCAGCTCAGCCTGCGGGTTCTCCTGGTACAGATCGGCATGGCGGTTCCCTATGGGCCCCAGGCCGATGACACAGACACGTTGCATCGTTCGGCTCCTTGCGCGACACTCAGACGCCCCCGGTGCGAGGGCGCGCGGGAGAGGGTCCCTTCGCCAACATCGCCCGGACTCCTCCATGGCACCTCCTCAGGAAGGGCAGCGGTGGCGACGGCACGAACCTGCCGCAACTGCATACAGCACGGGCAAGGAGCAACACGAGACATGATGCTACTCGCTGGGATCGCGCTGGCTTCGCTGGGACAGGTCAGCCCGGAGCATGCGTGGGTGAGGAAGCTGCTGGCCGGCCATGGGCGGACAGCTCTGGTGGTCACCGCGACCGAGGCGGTCAAGGGTGGCGTGGAGGTCATCGCCAGGTTGCACTACCCGGGGATGAGCGGTGAGACGGTGACGGGGCAGGTGAAGCTGTACCTGCCCTCGCTGCTGGCTACCGACCCCGAGGCCAGGCTGCCACTGCTTCATGTGGCCGGGTATGAGGCCGACCGCAACATGGGGGAGGCCATGGTCGGCCTGGGAATGATCCTGTCCACCCCGCACGGAGAGGAACCCAACCCGATCGTCCGCGGCGAGAACCTGGATGTGGCCATCCTTCACCGCATGCGGGCGCTGTCCTGTGTTGACGACGCGCGGGTGCTGATCGCCGGTGGCAGCGCGGGTGGCTACATGACGCTCATGCTGGCTGCCGAGACCTTCCCGCTGGCCGGCTCACAGCCTGATGTGCCACCGGTGAACCTTGGCTACAACTGCGGGTATATCACGCGGAACAAGCCGCTGGCCGAGGCCCAGCCGGAGGGGCAAGAGCATCAGAACATGCCAGTGCTGAACGCCGTCGCGCCCATCGGCGAGGGGGCAACCGAGGTCTATGGGCCCGACTACAGCTCCGAAGCCTGGCTGAATGCCTCGCCCGTGACCCGTATTGCGGAGATCACCTGCCCCACCCTGATTGCGGTCAGCACCGCCGACCTGCTGGTGCCGATCAACCAGTATGCTGCTGACCTGGCCCAGGACTTCGACGAGACGCTCTTCCCGAGAGGGTTCCGCATCGCGCTGGATGACTTCATCACGCGCCCCGAGGCCCAGCTCACCTTCCTGGGCAGCGTCCCTGCAGAGGACGTGCACCTTGTCCGGCTGACCGTGCCGACGGACACGCCGAAGCTGGGGTGGACCGGGGAGCCCGAGGGCCCTCGCCCGGCAACCATCAAGGTGCCCTTCAGCCCGACCAGGCGTTTCACGCTGGCAGTCCTGGACGAGGGGCCCATCGAGCCACAGGTTGGGCACCTGAAGTACTTCGTCAACCCCGACAAGGGCGACTTCCTGGGTTGGGCAGCAGCGCGGAACTGGGGGCCGGAGCAGCTAAGCGCGGCCAAGCTGGAACGCCTCATGCACCGTTACCTGGGACGCGAAAGGCATCCCCAGAGGGTTGTGCGCGACGGGAGTCAGGTGACGCTCAACCGTCTCGACTTCCCTGAGGCCGAGATGGCCGACGTGCGCCGCGGCCTGCGCACTTTCTGCGCCCGCGACGACTGTGCGCGCCGCTTTCAGGAGCTGTATGCACAGCTCCCGGCCGAACTGCAGGCCCTCGGGACAGGAGTCACAGACATGAGCCTGGACGAGCTGCGGGCGGCCCTGGCCGACTGACCTCAGGGCGTCGGCGACGGGACGTCAGGCAGCCTCAGCCAGTACTGACCCAGGTCCCGGAGGGCACGGGTGGCCTCGCGGGCCAGTGTCAGCGGATCCTCCAGGTTGCCCTCGGGCGCGAAGGCCAGACGACGCTGTCGTGTGGCCTCGATCTCCGCGTCGCTCATTCCGAGTTGCTGCAGCGCCGCCACGGTGGCTGACCGCAGGCCCTGTTCACGCAGCTTCTGCTGGTGGGCCTGCAGCTGAGCCAGCGAGATGCCCTCGGCCCTTGCGCCCACGTCCCGCAGGACCTTCAGCAGCGCCTCGTAACGCTCGGCAACGGCGAGCATGTCCTCCCCGGCCTGACGCTTGTGGTACACGAAGGCGAGGGCCTGGCGTCGCGCCCAGCCTACGTCGCCAGCCTGCAGGGCCCCGCCGAGACGGTCGAGGCTGGTCTGCGCCGCCCGCAGCGAGACGTAGAGGTCACGCAGCTTTAGGGCAGCGGTGTTGGCGGCCTCGGCACGCTCGGCCGACGTCCCCCCGCCGGGTTCGACCCGGGGCAGTTCGGGCACGGGGGCGAGGGTGAACTCGCGGAAATCGTCCCGTGGCGGATCACCGCCGAGGGCCTGGGAGATGGCCGCCCCGGCGTCAAACATGGCCTGGACCATCTCGCTAAGCATCATCCCGGGCATCCCCCCGGCGCCCAGACCCAGCTTCTCCGTGAGCCACGTTACCGGGTCGGTCAGCCCGTTGAACACGTCGAGGGCTGCCGTGAGGAACTCACAGGCCTCCATTGCCCTCCGCAGCGCCCGCTTGCCGTCGGACGCCGGGTGTTGCATGGGAGCGGTGCCCAGGCGCTGCCGCGCGCGGTTGCCCGGGTTCATGCCGTCCCAGCCGGGGTCGAGCACCGGGAGGTCGCCGCTCGCCGCCTGGGCCAGCAGGGCCCGAGGCAGGCCCATGGCGGCGAGACGGAGACCATCAACGGTGCCGGAGGCCATCCCCGTCGCCTTGGCGCCTGGCAGGGCGGCCACTCGCCGACAGAACACACCTTGCCACGCCTCCTGGAGAAACGTGAGCGCCATGGTTTCAGGAGCCGTTTCATCCCCGTCGGGGACGCTGGGACGCAGGGCGTCGGCCAGGTGGGCCAGGTCCACCAGGTCTGCGATCTCGGTGGGCACGGGGGCATTGGGGGCCGGTCTGCCGTCGGGCGCCGACAGGGCCGCCACCAGGCGGCTGACCTCCCGTACATGCTCCTGCGCCTTGAGGTAGCGTGCGGTCGCTCCCTCGAACTGCGTCGCCTCGGGTGTGCCGCCGCCCTGGGGGACGCCGCTGAAGGCCCAGCCACCAGCAACGGCCAGCGTTTCTGCGACGCCCGGCGTCAGGCTTAGCTCGCGCACGACGGAGGCCGTCAGGCCCGGGTCGCCTCCCACCGCCACGGGAGGGCCATCGGCGTAGGCAACCTGCAGGCGGTTGCCACGTTCATCCGCGATGGCCACGATCCGGCCTTGAGCATCCCGGTCCAGGGTCACTGCCGGGGGAACTGAAACCTCGATACGTGAGCGGGGGTAGGCGCTCGGGAAGTACCGAACGAAGAGCCCACCGGGATGGTAGCTCCAGCGCTCTTCGGGTATCGGGCGACTGCCCACGGGCGGCGCTGGATTCCCGGACAGGACGGCTTCGCGCTCAAGGGCCTCAAACGCCACCTCTTCCATGACCATGAGCTTGTCAAAACGTGCCATCGCCTCGGCAGCTTGCTGCAGGGCGGGCCCCAGGCGCTCAAACATCGCAGTCTGGACGGTCACGAGCCGGTCCAGCGCCACCTGGAACTCCTCCATAGGGACCTGCTCGCCACGCTCCATCCGCTGGCCCACGGCCTCAAGCTGCGTCTGGGCCTGCTCCAACTCAGCCTGATGAACAGCGAACATCTCCTCCGGGGTGGCATCGAAGGCTTGCAGAGACTCAAAGAGCGTGGGATCATCGAGCCCCGGTAGCCTCGGCTGGGGGCCACGAGCGGCCGCATTGGCGGCTGCGACGCCGTCTGCGCCCAGAAGCGACAGGGCGACGGCCTGGCGATCAGCAGACAGCTTCGAGATGGCCTCACGCTCGGCGAGCGCCCAGATGATCACTTGCACAGCAGTCTGGGGAATGTCGGGGTGCTCGGTCCAGTTCCACAGCACTTCGTGCACTAACGCCGCCGTCTTCCCCCGCAAACGCGCCAGGGCATAGCCGTCGCCGCCTCCCGGCCCGTATGATCCGGCGCGCAGGCAAAAGGTAGCGGCGTCCATCTCAAAGCAGCCGGGGACGGGCAGCACATAGCCGTAGCCGCGGACGCGTGGCATCTCCGCCAGGGGCCAGAAGCCAGGTGGCCGGAAGTCGTCCAGGAAGGGGACGTCGGTGTTGGCGTCGTCCAGACAAGTGGTTAGACCCGGCTCCAGGTAGGCTCTCCAGGCCGCCATATACTCCTCTACCGCCTGGCGCTCGGCGGGAGTCAGCGAGTCCTTATCGGCAGCCAGAGCCGGTGTCAGCATCAGCACGAGAAGCAGTCGTGAACCGCGCATCGTGCCACCTCCACGACATCCCGGGGAATGAGACCGGCAGTCCCGAGTACTGCCTTCGCGAGCCGGGCCTTGAGCTCCTTCCCCCCGGGGTGGCGCCGGGGGCAGGGCCTGGAGGGCTTAGTGGCGAACACCTCCGTGAGGTGAGCAAGGCATGATGCGAGCCTGCGTGGCAGGTGGCATGCTGCTGGCTGTCGTTGGGATTGCCTCCGCTACAGGGCCGCTGGTCCTCGACTGGTCTCAGGGCCCACAGCCCCCGCAGGCGCAGGCGGGCGCCGCGGTGGGGCTGATCGGCGAGCACCTCGTAGTGGCCGGCGGCACGCACTGGCCCACAACGGACTTCAAGCGCTATTTCGCCTGGACGCAGCTCTACAACCTGCGCACAGGTGAGTGGAGCATGGGCCCGGACCTGCCGCGGGAACTGGCCTATGCGGCCTACACGAGCTACGACGGCCGGCTGTACCTGTTCGGTGGCTGCGGCCCGGACCGCCAGCCGACGGCGGAGAGCTTTGTGCTGTCGCGCACCGGAACCGATGCGCGAGGACATCCGACCTTTGCCTGGACCGCAGGACCCGCTCTGCCTGAACCCCTGGTCTTCGGCGTCGGCGACCGGGTCGGGAGCACTTTCTACCTGCTGGCGGGAGGCCGTGACTACGACCTCAAGAGCATCAGCAATGACCTGTACGCCCTCGACCTGCGAGCTGGCAAGGGGCAGTGGCGGAAGCTGGCGGCGATGCCGGGCCCGCCCACGGCATACCCGGGCTTCGCGGCCTGCGGAGGTAAGCTCTACGCTTTCGGCGGCTACCGGACGGACCGCGAGACGCCCTACAACGTTGCCGAGGCCTACTGCTACGACCCGGCGAGCGACGCCTGGACGGCCGTGAGGCGACTGCCCTGGGCCGCCCGCTGCCTGACCGCCATCGGCTACGATGACCGCTGCGTGCTGATCTTTGGCCCCTACCTCGCCTCGGCGGAGGACGTGGCGGTCCACGGCCAGGACTTTGGAGTCAGCGGCGCGGTGCTGCTGTATGACACCGTGACCGACACCTACAAGCCGCTGCAGCCGATGCCGCGAGCGCTTACGACCATCGGGATCGTTCGGCGGGGGAACGACCTCTACGGGGTCGGCGGCGAACTGCTGTACAAGATCCGTTCGCCCTACCTGTTCATCGGCAGAATCACTCAAAGCCGGTAGCGAGCAGTCACTCCCGGGAGTGAGACACATGCCTGAGCACCAGTGGAACGACGCCGAGAGAGCGGCACTGCGCGAGGATGCGCTGCGCTACATCATCCCCCACTTCGCCAGCAATGCGGAGTTGGCCAAGGGGCCGAAGATCTTCGTCCGCGGCGAGGGGTGCTATGTCTGGGACCTGGAGGGGCGCAAGTACTTTGACTCCTTTGCCACGCTGCTGACCACCGTGACTGGACACGTTCGTCCTGAAGTCACCGAGGCGGTCAGGCAACAGATGCAGACGCTGGAGTTCTTCCCCAACTATGTAGATGCGTTCACCGTCCCCCTCATCGAGTTGGCGCGCAAGCTGGCGGAGATCATGCCCGGTGACCTTAGCGTCAGCTTCTTTGTCAATAGCGGCTCGGAGGCCAATGAGACGGCGCTGAAGATGGCACGGCAGTACCACGTGGAACGGGGCGAGAAGCACCGCTTCAAGTTCATTGCGCGACGCGACTCCTACCACGCGACGACACTGGGAGCCGGCGCGGTGACCGGGCTGCGATGGTTCCGGGAGTACTTTGAGCCGCTGATGCCCGGCGCGCTCTTTGTCCGGGCGGCCCGTGAACGGGACAAGCCCGCGGGGATGACCTCTGCGGAATATGGCCAGCAGTGTCTGGACGAGATCGAGAGACTCATCGCCGATGAGGGGTCTGAGACTATCGCCGGGTTCATCATGGACCCTCTCCCCGGCTCCAACACCGGCTACCCCTTGCCCCCGGAGGGCTACCTGCAGGGGGTGCGCGAGATCTGTGACCGGTACGGCATCCTGCTGATCTTCGACGAAGTTCAGACCGGGTTCGGGCATACCGGCCGGTGGTTCTTCTGCGAGCACTATGGCGTCACGCCCGACATCATCACCATCGGCAAGGGCTTCACCGGCGGGTTCATTCCCCTGGGAGCGGCGGTCACCAAGCCGCAGGTTGCTGAGGTCTTTCGCCGCGGTCCGGGAACCGAACTGCGCTCCGGCAGCACCTACGGAGGACACACGGTTGCCTGCGCCGCGACCCTGGCGAACATCGGCATCATCGAGCGTGAGGGACTGCTGGAGAACGCGCGGGTACAGGGCGAGTACCTGAAGGCCCGTATGGACGAGATGCGGGCGCGGCATGCCATCGTCGGTGGGGCGAGCGGGATCGGGCTGCTCTGGGCGCTACAACTGGACGTAGACCCGGCCCTGGGCGTGGGTACGTGGATTCGCGACTGGTGCCATGAGCATGGCATGATCCTGCGGAACAACGGTGACATCCTGGTCCTGGCTCCCTCGCTAATCATCAACCGCGAGGAGTGCGACCTGATGCTGGGGCTGATCGAGGACGCGGTGACGGAGGCGTCAGCCCATTACGGACTGACCTGACGGGCTCGCGCTGCCATGGGCGCCAAGGGTCCGCGGACAGAAAGGGTAAAGCAGATGCGGCAGATACTCACGGCGGTCGCAGCGCTCGCGCTACTGGGATCGATTACGGCGGCCGATGCTGCGGACTGGCCCAACTTCTTTGGGCCCACACGCAACGGGATAGCGCCAGACACTGGGCTCAACAAGGACTGGGCGACGCGGCCGCCAAGGGAGCTTTGGCGCGTCACGCTGTCTGACGGCGGATATGCCGGGCCGTCAGTCGCTGACGGGAAGGTCTTCATCGTTGACCACCAGGGCGCCAACGACATCGTGAGGGCCTTGCGCCTGGAGACCGGGGAACAGGTCTGGGAGTTCGCCTATCCCGACCTGACCGAGGCGAACTTCGGCTTCACCGAGGCCACCCCGGTGTATGCCGAGGGCCTCCTGTACGTCTGCAGCCGGCTGGGGACGATCCGTTGCTTGAACGCCGCGGATGGTAGCCAGCTCTGGTCGCGGAGCATGACCAAGGAGTTTGGCGCACGGGCGCCGGGATGGCTGTTCGCGGAGTCGGTGCTGGTGGACGGCGACCGGGTCGTGATCTGCACCGGCGCGGCCGACCGCAATGTCATCGCCCTCGACCGGAAGACCGGTGAGCTGATCTGGCGCGGCGGCAACGGCGACATGCCCGGGTACGCCACGGCTGTTCCGGCCGAAATCCTGGGCGTGAAGCAGTATGTCATCTGCACCGGCCCCGGCATCATCGGCGTCAGGGCCGACGATGGCGGGCTGCTCTGGTCCATCCCTTGGAGGAATCAGGCCGAGGTGAACGCCTCCCTGCCCATCGTCATCGGCAACTCGGTGTTCATCACCAGCGGCTATGGCATCGGCTGCGCGATGTACGATATCACCGAAAACGGCCCCGTCCAGCGCTGGCGCAACAGGGACATCTCCGCCCACTTCAGCTCGCCGATCTACTACAACGGCTACATCTACAGCAACAGCGACCCTGGCAACCTGGTGTGCATGGCTCCGGAGAACGGCGCGGTAGCCTGGAAGCAGGGCGGCTTTGAGAAAGGCGGTCTGCTCATCGCCGATGGGGTCATTTTCGCCCTGTCGGGCAACACTGGCGAACTCATCATGGCCAAGGCAGACCCTGCGGGATACGAGGAACTGGGACGTATCACGCCCCTCGGAGGGCAAAGCTGGACGGCACCGATCCTCGCCGACGGCCGTCTCATCGTCCGCAACACCGCCGCAATGACCTGCCTCGACTTGCGCTAGTGCGGGAGCCGTCCGCGGTGCCAGGGGCGGCGGACCGCTCATGGCAGACCAGGCTAACCTGTGCTGACCGAGAACGGACCTTCGGCCGGTTAGCCCTCCGGAACCTGGACCACGCTACCGATGTTCGCCGTGTCACCGGGTCCGATGGCCATGACGACAAACCGGCCTACCCCGTCACTATCAGCGTCGGGCAAGGTCTCAGGCAGCGGTTGGTCGCACTGCAGGTCCAGACCCCTCGACTGGACTACCCGAGCCAGCGGCCGGCCCGTCTCGTCAACCACCGCCATCCCGGGCTCCACGAAGTACAGCGGCGCGTTCGTGGTGATGGCGTCGCCGTTGGCCGTGACGATGGTGCCACGCCCTGTCCGCAGGTCCTGGCCGGCGCAGGAGAAGCGGTCGGGCGCCAGCACTCGCTCGATGCGCACGGAGGCCTCATGCGTGGCGCTGTGCACCGGGACCCAACGCCCCTCGTCGGCGGATGTGAGGCACGGCTCCTCGAGGGTGACGATCCCCTGGCCGTAGTCCACACTCCGGACAGTCGCCCGGCGCAGCCCCGGGCCCGTCACGGCGGTATTCCCTACCGCGAGCAGACGTCCGTCAAAGAGCCGGGCCCTGACAAGGGCGCCCGCGGCGTCCAGGGCGGCGCAGGCGGCACGGCCCTGCACCCGCAGCGTGCCGTCCACCCGGTATTCCTGATCCAGGTTGGTGGCTGAGAAGATGATGTGGCGGCGGTCGCCGAGACGCACCTCTACCGCCACGGCGCCCTCCGCGGGCTCGACGGGAAGCCGACGCACGCTGGTGACGTACGGGGCGCCGAGGAAGCTTTCGTGCACGGTCACGAAGGCGCTGCTCAGGTCGTTGCCTGTGCGGCGGCGGACTACCCACTTGAGCTTCTCCGGGAACTGCGGCCGGCGCTGCGGCGTGCCGTCGCAGGCGAAGACTGTCTCGTCTTGCGGCACGAGATGCGAGCGCAACGTCGCTCCGCGCGGGTAGTCCTTCGGGAACAGGTCGGCATCGCGGTTCATGACCCACTGCACCCACGGGGCTGGGCCGAAACCGTCTTCTTGCGCCGCCTCCTGTACGTTGTAGAGCCACTGGAAGGCACTGCCGCGGTAGTTGCCGTAATAGTGGCCGTACTTGCCGTCCCTCATCTCCTCGTCGTCATAGAAGATGCCGTAGGGCACGTCGGGCCCCGCCAGCGTCCCCTGCTCCCGTGGCGGACTTAGCGGCAGGCTCGCACTGAACTCGGCCTCCGTCCCATGTACCAGCCAGTCATGTTGTGTCCCGCCGTCCACCCGGAAGATGTCCACCGTATAGGCGTGGTCGGGGTCGGCCTCGACCAGGAACACGGTGCGCCGATAGTCGCGCACGCGCCCGGGGTACGCGGCCACGTCGGTGACCTCGGCCATCTGCGCGAAGGGGCCCGGGTGGAAGGCCACGAGTTGGCCCCGCCCCAGCTCGGACCGCCTGGCGTCCACCATGCAGGTATTGTGCACCACGGTGTGGGCCAGGAAGCCAAAGCGCCGGGGGTCGTAGGTGTCGGCGGTCTCCGGATAGCCCAGGTCGGGTGTCAGGGGCTGGTTGTAGCCATACAGATCGAGGTTCAGCAGGTCGAAGTGGGTGTGTCCAACGTAGTGACCATAATACAGTGACAGGCCGAAACGGCTCTTGTCGACGCCGGTCTGCAGTGTCAGGAACCCCAACCCCGGCAGCAGGCTGGTGCTGACACCCACCTCCTCTGCGGTATCGGCGGCTTCGGCGATGATTTCGTCGCCCCGGTAGACATCGAACAGGTCGCGGCCGAACTCGGTGGTGCCTCCGGTCTGCACCATGGCTTTGGCTTGCGCCGGCAGGCGCATGTGGGCCCAGGCCCGCTCCTGATAGGGAGCGGTCGTGCCCAGGCCGCCGGAGAACATGTTGTTGGAGTCGCCCAGCGGTGTGGTGTGCCGGCCGAGTACAAGCATCTCCAGCGGCGCCGTATACACACTCCGCAGGCGGGCCTCCTGCCACAGGTTGACCCCGTTGGCCAGCAGCAGGTCGGCGATATCGGCCAAGTCCGTCATCCAGCCGCAGTTATAGGACGGGGACTCAAAGGGGATGCCGTCGCGGTGTAGCAAGTTGATGAGCATGTCACGGAAGCTGGTGTCCGTGTACGTTGCCGAAGGAACGCGGTTATCCAGCACCCAGTCCACGATCTGTGACGAAGTGGGCTGACCGGTCTCAGTGTCCAGGGCCAAGGCGGCCAGCAGGGCGGCCTTCTGGTGCATCCCCCAGTTGCCCTGGATGCGGTGAGAGCCGTCCGTAATATCCCGGGCCATGACCCGCAGAAGCCGTTCCTCGATGTGGGCTTTTAGCCCGGCGCCGTCAAGGCCCGCCAGCCGCTGCAAGTCCGTGTCCTGTGCCAGCGCGGGGAAGACAGCGTCATAGGCCCGCGCGGCTGCCTCGACTGTCCACGTCTCCCAGGTATGATACAGCAGGCGGCCCTTGTAGCTGGGGTCCACCTCCTTGCCGTAGCTGGACTGGGTCTCATACTGATAGTCGGGATAGTAAACCGCCAGTTGCCAAAGCAGCACGGCGCACTTGTGGGCGTAACGCGGGTCGCCGGTGATGAGGTAAGCTCGGGACAGGTTGTCCAATGCAGGATGCAGGTAGTTGCGGACCAGCCAGTGAGCGTAGTACCCGACAAACCAGTAGCGGAACTTGTCGCCCGGTGCCTTCTCGTACCCCCAGCCGTCGTCCACGTACTCGCCGGTCAGGAGCGATCGGTCCTGCATACTGCTCTTGAGGTAGGCATAGAAGTCGTTGCTGGGGTAGGTCTCACCCCCGACGGGGCATGTCACCTTGTAGGGGTGCTCGAAGTCCATCTCCCAGCCATACATGCTGGCGACCTTGAGGACCTCCTGCCCGTGTACCGGGCACTGATTGGTGTTGACGATGCCGGCTCGAGGTACCTGGGGCGGGGGCACGAGGTCGCACAAGCGCTGATCGTCCACGGAGAGCCAGCGGTCCGCCTCCCTGACAATGCGATCGCGCTCCTGCCGTGCCCACTCGTACTGCTGCAGGTTCTCCTGCAGGTGGGCCAGTCGCTCTGCGGTGTAGTACCGGCGCCCGGTCTTGCCCCAGGCCGCCGTCAGGAGACAGGCGCCGCCGAGGCACAATGCCAGCAACTGCAGTCTCAGCAAGATCGGGACTCCTTTCCGCGGGCGCCGCCCCTGCTGTCTGCGGCCTGGACTTGCCGACTCCGGGGGCAGCGCTGGCCGTCAGGTTCGCCGTGGCCCACACCCATCCTTCCCGGCCGAGGGGGACCAGACAGGAGGGAGCGCGCAGAACCGGGGAGAAGTCAAGAGCCTGTCTCTTGGGGACGTGGAACACCGCGATGACGGATTGCCCCCGATCGCGTGGAGGTGACCAGATGCTGGGAGCATTAGCCTTGGGTGTCCTGGCCCTGGTGGGCGGCGCCGCGGCGGCTGTGGATATCACTGCTCCGCCCCCCCAGGTGATCCCGCAGGGGGACCTGACGCGCACCATCCAGAAGGTGACCTTCGCCAACGAGCTGGCCTATTACGCCCTCACATACGACTACCAGACCGGGGCCGCGAAGCCAGGCGAAGCCTCCTCAACTTGGTGGGGCTGGACCGCAGGCTTCGTCCCGATCGGTATGACCGACCCCAGCGGCTGCAACTGGTACTGGCAGGCCTTCTTCACCTGGGAGTTCGATGACGAAAACCTGGCCAACCGACCCGCAACCTTCCGGGTGATCCGATCGAGCGGTCCCGATGGCATGGTCGAGTTCGCCTGGGACACGCCGAAGGTGCGCGCCGTCATCCGGTTTGCCATGGTGACAGGCAACGACAAGCTGCTCATGTTCGGCCACTACGAGCCCAAAGTCGCCGTGCAGCGCGCTCGGTTGCGGTTCTCCAGCTATCCCGGGGGCTTCGACCTGCCGCGTAACCGGGCCGTCACCACGGCTTCGGGGACGGCTACTGTTGGCCAGACCGTGCAGCTCAACCTGGATCGCGAGCGGTGGTTCCTGCTGGAGGACGTCACCCCCGATAACCCGCGTCAGGGGCCTGCCGGCATGGTCATCGGCACTCCGGAGAGCTTCGCGGGCGTTAGCATACCGGTTGGTGACTATGGCATTGTGCCGATCCTGGAGCTCAAGCCGGAGGCACGGAGCTTCGCCGTCGCTCTCTATGACTTTCCGTCCCTGCCGGACTACAAGCAGACTCGCCGGTACTTCGCCGCCTCGGCGGACCGTGAGGCGATGGCGCTGGGGCAGATAGCCCACGGAGACCTGGACCGTCCGCTGCCGGCCATAAAGGTCGACCAGAGCCGTTTCGCCGGGCTCCGGGAGCGAGAGGAGAAGCTGTTCGGACGCGGGACCGAGATCTGGCGCCCCGACCCCGCCCCTCTGAGTTTCGACTGGTCCCGGCGACTCCCTGGGGGACCCATCCGGACGGCCCTGTTTGCCGTGCGCTACACCGCCTGGGAGACCATGGAGTTGGGGCGGCGTATGGACCTGAGTGTCCGTCATCTGTACTGGGACAACTCGCAGGCGATCTCGCAGGCCGACCACTGGCCGTACGCGGGCACGACCGGGCAGGGGCCGCTGCCGCCGTATGCCACCAGCCGCCGGGCTTTGGAGCTAGCCTCTGATCCGGAAGTGGAGCTGTTCCTGGTGGCCGGTGTCAGCGCCGATGGGCTACCGGGCAATGCCCGGAACGAGATGCTTCAGCGCGTGGCGGGGGGCAAGGGCTTACTGCTGGTGGACCGGCCCAGTCGTCTCGCTTCGTGGCCTGAAGAGCTGTTCTCAACGCCGGATACGGCGGCGACGGCAGCGGCTCTGGCCGGGCTGGACTGGCAGCACATCCCTGGGTTCTCGGCCGAGACACCACCGGTGACCGTGTACCGCTACGGTGAGGGGCGAGTGGTAGTCCTGCGGGTGGACGCCACCGTGTATGGCTGCCTGGTGCCGGCCAACAACGAACGTGACGGTCTGTGGTCGATCACTGACCATGCGCTGGCCGTGGCGGCCCGTTGCGCCGCGCTGGCTGCCGGGCGCCCGCCCGCGATACGTGTGGAGCTGCAGGCCCCGCCGGGCGACAGTACGCCGCAAGTCCGCTTCGCTCCCGAGCCGCCCGCGAGCAGTACTGTGTTAGTGCGCGTGATGGACGATCTGGACACCGTGGTGGACGAGCAGAAGCACCGTTGGCCGCTGGAAGGGGCTCTGAAGCTTCCTGACCTCCCGGCCCCGCGCCGGCACTGGGTAGATGTGCAAGTACGCGATGACCGGGGGTCCACGCTGGGCTTTGGCTTCGTGCAGGTGCCTGCTGCCGCGGAGCCAGCGCTGGGACCCGTGGCCCTGTCGCCCGTGATCCAGGCAGAGAGCGTGGTTATACCCCGCGTGGACTTGCCCCGGGGTGGCACATTGGCCGCCGCGGTCCAAGTCGCTCCCCTGGACGATGCAGCCGAGACGGTCTGGGAGGTGTCAGACGCCTTCGGGCGGCTGGTGGCCAGGGCTATGAAGCCCGTGGCGGCAGACGGAGGGCAAGTGCGGGTGGACCTCAAACTGCCGCGGCCGGTGACGGTCTGCCACCAGCTTGACCTCACGGTTCGCCGCGCCGACCGCGTCCTGGCCCGCACGCGGCAGCACTTCACCGTCACCATGCCCTACCCCTACGACGACTTCACGGCCCTCATGTGGAGCTATGCGGGCGGCGACCCGGTCCTGCGGGTGACTGACCGCAAGTGCTATGAGTGGGGCGCGGATATGATGGACCTGTGCCATGTGGGAGGTTTCGCGGACGACAAGGCGGCCCGGGAGTTCTGGCTCAGCGCACGTTCGGGCCTGCGACTTGTGCCCTACGTGACCCGCCTGGCTGGCACCGCCAACGGCTCGGGGGCAGTGCCGCGAGACCCCTGTCTGCATGACCCGGCCTACCTGGACCCCACGCGCAGTGCGCTCGTGGCATCGTGCAAACAGGCCGAGCCCTTCTGCCCTGCGGCCTACACTCTTGGCGACGAAAACTACCTCTATGAGGGCAGCGGGGAGCCATGCAACACACCCTACACCATGGCCGCCTTCCGGCAGTGGCTGCAGCGCAAGTACGGCAGTATCGCGGGCCTGAACGGCGCCTGGGCCACCGATCTGCGGGACTTCGCGGATATCACGCAGCCCATGGTCCTCACGGAAGCCCTGCGGCAGACCGAGAGCTTCGCTCCCTGGCTTGATCACCGGCTTTTTATGGAGACGGCCTTCGCAGCGACCCACGAGCTGTTCATGGACACGATCCGCACGGTGGACGCCGACGCCAAAGTGGGCTGGGACGGCTTCCTGGGTTGGAGCCCGCGCTCGGGCTACGACTTCCGCCAGCTAACAGCGAACCTGCAGTTGAACCAGACGTACACAACGGAGTGGCTTCAGGGCGAGATGGTGCGCAGCTTCAAGCGTCCAGACGCCTTGACGGGCAAGTGGGGCAACTCCGTGGCCGATGTCGAAGCCGGGTGGCATGCGTTCCCCTGGGACTGCCTGCTATCGGGTGACAACTCGGTCTGGTGGTGGACCTCCTGGGGATGTGACTACATCCCCTTCAACCCCGATACATCCCAGAGCAGTTTCGGGAAGTGGTTCTTTGAGGCGGTGCGGGAAACGACATCCGGGCCGGGCAAGCTTCTGCTGCAGGCGGAGCGGGTAGACTCCGGGGTCGCGGTCTTGCATGCCCAGCGGAACCTGTTTGCTGGGCAGTTGCTGGCGAAGCTCGATGGCGAAGCATCACGCGCGGGCACGGGTGACACCGGGTATCTGAGCGAGCTGACTGCTCTGCTAAGCGGCTTGCGGGATCACGGCCTCCAGTACCGGGTGATTGCGCCCGACCAGCTCAGCGGCCCGGACAGTGTCCTCGACAGGTGCAAGGTGCTCTTTGCGCCGCTGGCTGTCTGCCTCTCGGACACAGAGGCAGCGGCCATCCGTGAGTTCGTCCGAAGCGGCGGAACGTTGGTGGTGGATGGCCGGTGCGGCCTACTGGACGGCGATGGCCGTATCCGGCAGCAACGCGCTCTGGACGATGTGCTGGGGCTGCAGGGCCCGACGGGACTTCAGTGCATGGCGGCACCATCGCCCGCCGTTACGGGCCGCGTGTCAGCCGCCCTGGAGGGTGTGGCCGGGACCGCTGAACTGGCGATCGAGAAGCTGGAGGGCCGCGTGCTGGAAGCAGGGGTGGCCGCCACCACCGCCAAGTCACTGGTCGGTGACCAGCCCCTGCTGCTGGTGAACCGCTTTGGCCGTGGCGTCGCCCTGACGCTCAACGTTGATACCTCGGCGGGGACCAGGGATGCCGCACCTCTGGCAGCGCTGGCCCGCGAGCGGGTAGAGACTGGCCTCCAGCCCTGTGAAGCCATTCTGGCGGCCATACTGCGGAGCGCAGGCGTGCAGCCGTTCTGCGGCCTGGAAACGCCGTCCGGAGAGCGGCCGCTGTGCGTCCAGCAGGTGTTCTACCGGGACGGCAGGAACGCCTACCTGGCCCTGATGCGCGACATCCTTGTCCGGGGCCTGCCCGCGGAGGAGTTCCAGGTCACGCTGGCCGAACCGGCCTACGTGTATGACCTGCGCGCCGGCAAGCTGCTGGGCCCAGGCCGGCAGAGCAGTTGGTCGGTGCGGCTGGACCGCGGCTACCCGGCGGTCTATGCCCTCCTGCCATACCGCGTCGCGGACCTGGAAGCCTTCGCCCCCGGTCAGGCCAGGCTCGGGGATACGGTGGGACTGCGGGCTCGCGTTGTGCCACAGGACGCGACCGCGGGGACTCACGTGTTCCGACTGGATGTCTACTCGCCGGGAGCGGAGACGCCGCACCGGCAGTACTCGCAGAACATCCTGGCGGAGCGGGGGCAGGGCCGCGCGGAGGTCCCGTTCGCACTCAATGACCCGCGCGGGACCTGGCGGCTGGTGTTCCGTGACGTGGCCACGGGCACTGTGACGACAAGAGTGCTCGAGCTGCAGTAGAACCCGGGAGTGGGCGGCCAGGTCTACAGAGGCGCGGGAGTTTTGCATACGAGGCAAGGAGGCATAGCAGTATGGAGCGCAGAGCGTCTGCTGTCTGGCAGGGAAGTCTAAAGGAGGGCAAGGGAACGGTCACGACTGCCAGTGGAGTGCTGACGGATACGCAGTACTCCTTCACCAGCCGCTTCGAGGAAGGTACTGGGACGAACCCCGAGGAGCTCATCGCCGCCGCCCATGCGGGCTGTTTTTCGATGGCTCTCTCGGCGATCCTGGGGGAGTCGGGGCTGGTCCCAGACCGTATCGCCACCAGCGCCACGGTGACCTTCAAGCCGGTAGACGGCGCACCGACGCTGACCGACATCCGGCTGGAGGTTGAGGCCTCGGTTCCCGGAGCGACTGAAGCGGCCTTCGCCGAGGCGGCAGAGAAGGCCAAGACCGGCTGCCCGATCTCGCGGGTGCTGAACACTCGTATCACCATGGTGGCAAAGCTGGTGCCCTAGAGCGCGGGCATGGCCCGCAGTGGGCGGTACTGGCCCTTTCGGTTCAGAAGAAGGTGCTGTGTTGGCTCTTGTTCAACCTGTCGGGCCGGCATGCTCTACCTTCTTCTGACACCAATCCTCTATGCCTCGCAGAGCATCGCGGCGAGACATCTCCAGCGCGTGAACCTGAACCTGTACGCTGTGGGCGGGTTCACGTACTTCTTCTCGGCCCTGATCTACGGCGCCCTTGTGGCCCGGCACCCCATTCCTCTGGAGCCCGCGGTGGTGTTCGGAGGCGTGCTGCTGGGTCTGCTGTTTGTAGGCACCTATCTGGTGTTTGTGCCCACCCTGGCCGACCGGGGCGTGTCGGTCATGGCGGCGATGTGCCAGCTGTCGGCCCTGGTGCCGATGCTCGCCTCGCTGGTGATCTGGCGCGAACAGCCTTCCCTGGTTCGCCTGACCGGGGCCGTCCTGTGCCTGGTGGCCATGCCGTTGCTGGCGCTGGACAAGGGTGTTACCGATACCCAGCTTACCCGTCGCAAGGTGCTTCTTTTCGTGGGCATGGTGGTGCTCAACGGTGGTGTGCTGCTGATGCTGAAGTGGTTTGACGAGCTGGGCGCTCAGGAGCAGTTTGGGGGCTACATGCTCGTTACGTTCGTCGTCGCGACGGCTGCCATGGCGGTACTATGGCCTTTCTACCGCGGCGTGGCCTCCGCCGGTGTCGTGGGCTGGGGCGCGGCGCTGAGCCTCTGCTATGCCGGGGCCTCGCCGATGATCGTGCTGGCGCTTCAGACCTACGAAGGCGCCATCGTTTTTCCCTTTGCGGAGGCCACTGCGTTGGCGCTGACCGTGGCCTTCGCTGCTTTTGTCTGGCGCGAGATCCCCGGCCGACCCGGACTGCTGGGGATCGCCCTGGTTACCTTGGCCGCTGTGCTGATCAACCTCTGACCCCGCAGGTGATCGAGATGCCCGACCGCTACGGCATGCACGACCCGGACCTCATTGACCCCCCGGACCAGCCGTTCAGCTACTTTGCCAACCCCAATGACATTCTGGGGGCCTTTGGCGCCCCTGTGGCCAGCGAGGTAACACCTGAGGGGTACGTCTACACGGGATTCGGCGAGCTCATGTTCTTTCTGGGCATGCCGCCGCGACCGACGTGGCAGCGACACCGCACTCTGTCCCGCGGGTGCTTGCCGGCTGTGGAGTATGAGCTGGAGCAGGACGGTGTCCGGTACCGGTTCCAGATGTTCGCGGCTGACCTGGGTGGGGGGCTGCAGGGGCTGCCCCTCAACCTCGTCCGGGTCACGGCCACCAACCTAGCGGACGAGCCACGTGCCGCGTACTTTTCCACGGCCTGGCGGTTTCGGGGGCCGGTGAACACAGCCTATACGTCCCTGTCTGATTTCCGCTTCGGCCAGCGCTTCGACAACATGCCAGAGGAGCTGGTGGCGGGCCAGACGGAGTTCGACCCTCACTGGCACTATCGGTTCACGTCTGATGCGCTGGTTCGCGAGGGGCGCCTGGTCTACTGCTATCCCGCCCAGCCACCTCCGGCGGCTACCTCCCTGGCTCTCCGCGACAATGGCTTGCGCATGGTGCGGTTCTTCTCCGGCGAGATAGAGGGTGACCCCGACCCCAGCTACCACTGCGACCCCCATTCGCCGCTGGGGGTTGTCACGTACTGCCTGCAACTGGCGCCGGCAGAAAGTCAGGACCTCAGTTACAAGGTGCCGATTGTTCCACTGCCGGAGGACTCCGCCCTGGCGGATCAGGTGCGACAGGCAGACTACGACACCCTCTTCGCCGAGACGATGGCTTTCTGGGAGGATCTGGTGGTGCAGAGGGCTCCCCTGCGTTTCCCTGAACGAAAGGTGCAGGAGTACCTCGTCGCCGGGACCATCACCAACCTGCTGGCCATTGACCACATCGGTGGCGACACCATCACAAACGTCAATAAGTTCCATTACCACGACTGGTTTGGCGGCAGTGACCCGACGCACATGCTGCGGGCCATGGACTACATGGGCCTAACTGACATCACGCGCGATGGCTTTCTGTTCTGGCGGAAGATGCAATTCCCGGACGGCAGCTTCCGGATGCATAACCATCAGCACCTGCTCTACTGGGAGCTGTTCGGTTGGACGATCTGGGGCTGGACCGGACACTACCGGTTGACCCAGGACCGGGATTTCCTGGAGGCCATCTACCCGGGTGTGGTTGAGGCGTGTGCCTGGCAGGCGCGGGTCACACAGGCTGACCCCACCGGCGTGTGGCCGGTGACGACCATTGGTGACGACGCATTCCTCAAGGACTGCCGACAGACCGGGCAGCAGCTCTGGACCCTGGTGGGGCTCAAGTGCGCTATCTTCCTGGCTCAGGAGATGGGGCGAACAGAGGACGCCGAGCGCTTCCAGGCCGAGATGGTGCGCTTCCGCGAGGCCTTCGAGAAGGCGCTGGCCTTGCAGACGGCCCAGACCGGAGGGCGTCTGCCGCCGGCGCTGGAGCGCACTACAGCGGGCAACGACTGGGACAACCTGATGACCCTGTACCCGGAGGTGCTGTTCGATCCCTTTGACCCGCGGGTAGAGGCCACCCTGCGACATGCTCGCGAGCAGTACCAGGAGGGTATTCTGCGCTACATCTGGCCCCAGGCGGTGGCCCGAGACGGCGACGATTATGTGTTCAGCGAGCAGCCGATGCTCCATTACTGGCAGACGCCCAACAACACCCAGGTCTCCCTGGTGCGAGGGACGGCCTGGGACCAGGAGTGGGCCGTCAGGGAACTGTACGCCCTTCTGCTGCACACCACCTCAACGCACCTGCCCGGCGAGTTTGGCACGGTTCCCTGGAGCACACGGGAGTGCAGCCACTGTTTCAACATCCTGCCCCAGGGGGTGACCATTGCCAAGACGGTCGAGGTCCTGCGGAACATGCTGGTGCGAGAGCAGGACGATGACCTGCATCTGCTGTCGGCGCTGTCGCCGGCCTGGGTGCAGCCGGGACAGCGGATCGAGGTGCGCGACGCACCGACGGCCTTTGGCCCCGTCTCGATGGCGGTGGTCGCAGAGGATGACCGACTCAGGGTCTCGCTGCCGAACACGTTCCGCAATGCGCCGGCGCGGCTGTGGGTACGTATACCCTGGTTCCTGGCGGTCGAGAGGGTCGAGGTGGACGGAGAGGCTGTGGACCCGGGGGCCGGTGAGGTTCTGGTGCCGTCCGGCGCCCGAGAAATGGTGCTGTACGGCGCGCCCCGGCCCGACACGCCCCCGCTGAGCTACGAGCAGGCCGTGGCGGACTACAAGACCGAATACCGGAGACGCTGGGAGCACTTCCGACGGACTGGAGAGAGACTGCCCTGATCGCCAGCTACACCCGTCGCCGACGGGACTCCGCCATTGCGCCTGCGTAGCGAACAGGATGGTGATCGGTGGAATGTTCAGGATAGCTGCAGCCTGCCTGGCTGGTGTCTATCTGTGCGCCGTCGGGCTACCGGTAGCAGCCCAGAGTGCACCCATCGTCATCGTGGCCACCAACACCGAGGCCGATGCCGCGACGCTCAACGCCGCCATCGCGGCCAGTCCGGAGGGCTCTGAGATCGTGCTGCGCGGGACCTTCCTCATCAGCGAGACCATCCGTCTCCTGGGACACCGCTCCTACCGCGGCGAGAGCCGGGCGGGTACTGTGCTGCGACAGGCGGACGGCGCCAACCTTGACGCCCTGATGGCGTCCGACGTGTACCTCGATAACAGGGACTACACTGGCGTGCCGCTGGCTGTGCGGCACCTGACGCTGGACGGCAACCGCGCCCGCAACCCCGGAGCGCAGACCTCCGGCCTTGTGCTGCGTTCATGGCTCAGCGTTGTTGAGGATCTCCACATTGCGAACATGGCTGGCGACGGCCTGCGGGTGACAAGTGTCAGTCGCGACGGAACGGGGCTTAAGACCACGCAGGTCAATGGCCGCATCTCGGACTGCTTCATCGAGAACTCCGGCCGTCACGGCATCCACATCGAGGACCCTGGCAACGCCGTGACGGACTGGATTCTGCGCGACAACTGGGTCGCGGGCTCGGGCAGCGACGGCATCCACATGGACAACGCGGCCGGGTGGATCGTTGAGCGTAACCACATCTATGGAGTGCGGCATCACGCCATCTACGCCCATCGGCTGTACGCCACGTCCATCGCCGACAACTACGTCGAGGGCTTCGGCGAGACCGACGAGGCAGGAACCTGGTGCGGGATTATCGCAACCCTGCAGGGAGAAGCGGCGTCCACCATCGCCAACAACCGCATCTTCTGTTTCGGTGGTGAGAAGCAGGAGGAGTCTGCATATCACTACCTCGCCGTGTCGGTGAACTACGGCAGGGGAATGGCCGTGGTTGCTGGCAACGCCATACGCGGCGCGGGGACACCACGGGGCACGGGACTGCACTACACGGCGGCGGAGGGTCGAGTGTTGGAGGTGGTCTCGACGGCCAACGCAGTGACGGATGTGCAGACCGCGCGACATGTGGGCGAGCGCGTCAGCGTCGCGCCCTCGTTCTGAGACAGGTCCGTCGCCATCCCGGGCTAGCGAGGATCGTGCCGGGGCTGGGGCAAAGGAGGGGTTGGGCCATGCAAGGCAAGATGGGGCGACTGCTGGGCGTCGTCCTGCTGGCCGGTTGCCCCGGTCCACGAGCAGCCGCTTCACTATCGCCGCTGACCACCATCGGGTTCTACACCTTCGTCCCCATCCACTCTCAGCTCCCCTTCCTCGAGCCTGTGGGTACAACCTGGTGCAGTTCCGCGACTGGGGGGTACACGATGCCCCCCGGCGAGTTCGCTGACTACTACGCGCGTCTATCGCGCGACCTGCGCCCGTACCAGGCCGCGGGCATGCGCGTATGGATCTTGCTGCTGGCGAACATGGCCCAGTACCATGGCGAATCAGGCCGTCAGACCGAACTGGGCATGCAGGACTGGCTCTTCGACCCGGCAGATACCGAGGCGATGGAGGAGCGTCTGGAGATGCTGACGGGGGCGGTCCGAAGGCTGCGGGGCGTTGTAGACGGCTCCAGCTTCTTCGCCGGGGATCCTGTGCGAGTGCCGTTGGCGTGGGGTGGGTCCTCGGTGGAAGCCCGGATGGACATGGCCCGCAAGGTCCACGCAATCGTGAGGCGGGAAGCGCCACGGGCGCAGTTCAACGCCAACCCGTGGGCGGTGACCCAGTGGGAAGACCTCCACATGAACTGCTTCCGCGGCCGCTTCTGGGCCCGCGAGGCCACCAACACACGCGTGGTTCTGTGGGAACCAGAACCTCTGGGCCCGAGCTGTGGCATCGAACTCAGCATGCACAAATATTGCCGGTCTTTGGCTCTGAACTCACTGTTACAGGAGAGAATGCCCATTGAGCTTTCACCGGATGCGCGGGATGTGCAGCGATTGCGCCGGCGCGGCGTCTCGCGGGTCTGGGCCTGGCCGTACTTTCCGCTGGACGAGGTGGACAACGGTGACCTGCGCGAGGGCTTCCGGGTCCCGCAGTCCGAGACCCGCTACATCCAGCGGTTCGTGGACCAGGCGCGCAAGATCGGTATCAACGGCATCATCGGCAATGGCGGGTTCGCCGAGGACCAGTGCGTGGAGCTGGTGAACCTCTAATGCCTGCCCCGTTTCTGCCGCGACGAGCAGGCGACCCCGGAGCGGGTCCTGGATGAGCTGGCTGGCCATCTGGCTACACGACAGACACAGAGGGAGTTGGCGCAGGTACTGCGGTTCCTCGAGAACAACAGCACCTGGGGGGCTTCCCTGCCGGAGCAGTGCCGGCTGCCGCCGCTGGCGACTCAAATCCAGACGGCTGCGGAAGCCCTGGGGATACTGGATAGGGTCGTGCCGCGAGATGAGCCAAGCTTGGCGTTGCCGGAGCCTCCGGCAGCCTACCTGGCGCGACTGAAGGACCGGCTCCGCGGTGTGGTGGGTCCAGTGTAGGCCATCAAAAAGCACGGCGTTGTAAATGGCCGGCAGGGGGCCGTCCAGTCGCGGTTGCACCAGGCCAGCGACGGCGAAGCCCAGGGTCCGAGGAGACGAGGACCTACAGTCCCGTTCGTGATCGGGGTGTTGCGCTGTGCGGACATGGTTATTGGTCAGTGTCGCTTCCTGTACACTTTCACCGATGCTGTACGGCGCGGGTGGCGGCGTTGCCATCTACCGCCACGGGGAGCAGGCCGGGCACTATCTGGTGTGGCGTGGGCGCCCGCTGCTGCTGGTCGGCGATTCCGTCACCCAGGGCTGGATGGAGAGTGGCAGCGACTTCGACCAGGACGCCTACATTGATGCACTGGCGCAGCGAGGTCTCAACATCCTGATGCTGTGGGCGTACAAGGGCACGAACCGCGACTTCCAGACGCAGGATGCGCGCCTTGGCTACGACGCGCCGGAGTGCTGGCCGTGGCGAGGGTCACCCGACCGTCGGAACATGGACCTGGGACGCTTCAACGACACCTACTTCGCCCGGCTGCGGGCCCTGGTAGGCCGGGCGGAGCAGCGGGGCCTCGTCGTGCTGATCACCGTCCACGACGGCTGGACCAAGACATCGTTCGCGGGGCATCCGTTCAACCGCCAACTGGGGAATGGGCCACTGGCCACACGCGAGCAGTACGTGGAGTTGGCTAGCTATGGCCGCGAGATGGGCGAGGCGCTTGACACGGGCTGGGATTGGCGCCAGCGTAACCAGTACTACCAGGAGCGCTTCTGTGCCCGACTCATCTCGGAGCTGGCGCCGTACTCCAGTGTAATGTACGAGATGTTCAACGAGGGTGAGTGGTATGATGCGGAGCTGCGTCGCCGGCATGAACAGCACTTCCTGGCTTTCTTTCGGGCCCGCTGCACCAACCCTCTGGTGACCAACAGCGACCACATCACCGCCGATGATCCCCATCGTGACGCGAAGGTGGACCTCGTATCGTTGCACCCGCTGGGCTGGACTGGCCACGCCCCTAGATTCGCGGCCGGTTTCCGCACATTGCCCCCACGCCCCTATCTATACAGCGAACCGGTGCCCGAGTTCGACGGCGAGACGCCATCCCTGGCTGACGTCCGGCGCAGCATGTGGGAGACAGCATTGGCCGGAGCCGGGTGGGTGAACCAAAACGATACGAGTTTTGGGTGGAACCCAAAGGCGGCCATCGCGGCGAAGGCCGGCGTGCGGGATCAGGCCTATGACCTGGCCGGGCACTGCGCGCGCTTCCTTGCCCGTGCCGATGTTCACTTCTGGGAGATGGCACCCCATGGGGAGTTGGCGAGTACGGGCACCTGCCTGGCGCGCCCAGGCCGGGAATACCTGGTGTACGCGCCGACGGCGCAGACCATCGCCGTGGATCTGGTTGCCGTTGGGGATGCCGCCTTGGCGGTGCGCTGGTACGACCCGCAGACCGGCCAACTGCGTAGCTCTCCTGATGTCGCCGGCGGCGGCACGGCCACTCTGACGCCACCCTTTGCCGGCGACGCGGTGCTACACCTGACCAGACGCCCCTGACACGTCAAGCCCGCACTGAGGGCCGTTCGTCCGTGTGCGCCCTACTCCTGGCGCACCAGTATGGCGAAGTGGTCGCTGGGCATCCGGATCTCGTAGAGGTGCCGGAGGCCATCGCCCACGTCGGTGACCATGCCCGATGAGACCCGTTGGCCCTCGGCATCCACCACATGCACCTCGGCGGCTGCGCCATCGGGAAAGCCAAAGCGGCCCGATACGGCGGTATGGATCCGTTCGCGACCCAGGACATACCCTGGGCCGATCTGCTCGGGAGTGATGGGGAACATGACCGAGGTGAAGTTCCAGGGCGCAGGGTCGCGGGAGTAGTAGTGTCCATAGTACACGGCGCCACGCTTGAGCAGTTCGCGAACATGCTCGGCGCTCTCGGCGTGGGTCGCCTCGTCGGAGTGGTTGCCCAACCCCAACGGACATCCCAGGTGCGTGTCCGCCAGCGCCGAGTACGTGCCGGTCTCAACAAAGCGCACCAGCCGCTTGCGCATCATGGTGCGGGGGTGGGCCTGCGTGTTGGCCATGAAGAACAGACCCTTGCTCTGAATCGTGTCCACAATCTTGAGCGCCAGCGGCTGCATCGCCAGGGGCACACTGGTCAATTGCCCCTCGACCTGGTGTGTCTCCCGGTTGATGCTGACCGTGTACCCATCCCACGGCAGTCCGTAGGCATAGCGGGCCACGCTGTAGCTCATCTCGTCCCAGTAGATGCCCCTGGCGCCGATGTCGTCTGTCAGGCACTGCAAGTATTTCCAGAGGGCTTGCCCGTAGCTGTTGCTCTCGGTCGGGACGAACAAGGGCACCGTCTGACTGTGGGGATAGTCGATCTGCCGCCCTTCGGCGTCCAGAAGCCGCGAGTCCGCGTACTTGGTCCGGCAGTCGGGCTCGGTGCAGCACTGGGCGTGGAAGTATGCGATGGGCACCAGATCGGGGTCCGCTGCAGCCATCGCCCGTGACCAGTGGCGCTCGCGGGCCACGAACTCGGGGGCGAACAAGATGCCCGTGCCATGGGCGTACATGCCGTCCGGGTACTGGGCGATGCCGCCGCAGATGTATCGCAGACCGCGCTCGTGCATCCAAGCGGCGTACTGCTCGCCCGTAAGACCGACCGGCCACTTGTGCGCGAAGATGAAGGCCCCCGGGATGGTGAAGTTGACCCCCCAGTTGCGCCGCACCGCGTTGACGAAGCTCCAGTAGTCCCCGCCGGGCTGCGGGTATATGGACCACTCCAAAGTCACCCCGCCGTGGGGAGCCAGCCCCAGGCGGTCCTCAGCCAGGCCGAAGGTCTTTCCGGCGTAGACGCTGCGCACATGCACGCGGAAGACATCGTCCTCCGCGACCAGCCCCAGGCCAAGCTGGCCGCACTGGGCAAACACGCTGGGGTGCGCCGGCTCCCAGGCATTGGCTGCCTCACCGAAGGACTTCCGGCCGGCCAGGTAGACGGCCGTGGGCGTCTCGGGCGCCGTGGCGTAGTGCTCGAGCATCACGCCGATGAGCTGGTCGGTGGTGTTGGTGAGGGTGTCGGCAACCTGAACGTGGTCGGGCTGCACGGTGACCTGGCGCGACACCCGGCAGGGCCCGGCGGACCAGATGGTATCGCCGGCCGCCTGCGGCTCGCGCCATTGGCCGCCCGGAAGGCTGACCCTGGTGTGAACTTCGATACGCTGCCCGCCCACATCGAGCACGATGGTGGCGTCGCGTGCTGTGGCCCGGATGGAAACGGGGTCCGGTGTGCGCGCCACGTAGGTTGGGAGCGGCCCCGTGGGGGCGGGCTCGACGGCATCCGTCTGCGGCGCGGCGATGGGCCTTCCTACCTCCACCGTAATGTTGCGCAGCACCAGCGTGTCGGGGTCCTGCAGCAGTTTGTGATGCTCTATGGTCAGCTCGTTGGCCCCGGGCTTGACGTGGCGCGTGATGTCCCAGACGAACCGGTATGGCTCATCTTCCCTGGGGACGCCGTAGGGCGTGTTCGGATCGGTGACCGCTGCCTCAAAGTCGGGGGAGTACAGGATGCGCCAGCGACCGCTGAGGAACCAGGTCAGGTCCACGCCATTGCGCAGGGTAAAGCTGTCGGTCTTGTTCAGCAGATCCTCGCGCCCGAGCGCGTTGCCGTTGACGGTGACGGTGATCCACGGGTTGGAGCCCACGAGCTCGGGCGCATCTATCCGGGCCTCCAGGCTGAGCCGGACCTGGTGTTCGACGGAGAACGGGGGCACGTCGAGCGGCAGGACGATCGTCTCGGGCGATACCGACTGCCGTTCAGTGACCAGTATCCTCATCTGCGCGCTGACGCCTGCTGGTAACACCAGCACCAGGCACACAGCGATGGCAAAGCGTAGTTCGGGCGGTCCCATGGGCAGTTCATCCTCCCTCGCCCGACAGCTTAGGGCCGAAGGCTGTCCGTGGTCAAGACGAGCGCTCCCTGCTCTATGAGGAAGATGGCGAGGACTGTTGCTGCGAGGGGGGCGCCGCCGACCGCAGGAGCTTCTCGGCTGGCGCGATCCGGGAGGGGAAGCGACCGCCGGGGACGAAGGGACGGCCTTCCCGCGGACACCGGGACAGTCGGGGACGCAAGGAGGCTGGTGGCCGATGACATCCGAGCAACTGGTGGCGGTTGCTGTGTTGGTGCTGCTGCCGGCGCTGGCAGGCCTGGCCGCTGAAGCCGAGGCGGAACGAGACGTGCTGGCGGGCCTGCGGCTGGGGCATCCGCGGCTCATGCTGACCGACCAGCGTCTGGCGACGCTGAAGGCGCAGGAGCGCGACGACGCCTTGCTGCAACGCTATGTGCGGGATGTTCTCGGTGAGGCGGACCGGTTGCTGGACGCCCCGGTGCTGCGACACGAGCTGCCCGACGGTATCCGGCTGCTCAGTGTCAGCCGGGAGTGCCTGCGGCGCGTGAGCACACAGACCCTCGCCTACCGCTGGACGGGCGAAAGTCGCTACCTCGAGGCTGCCCTGCGTGATCTGCGGGCTGTGTGCGCCTTCGAGGACTGGAACCCGGCGCACTTTCTCGACACGGCCGAGATGACCACGGCGGTCGCCCTCGGGTATGACTGGCTGTACGCGGCGCTGGATGAGCCGACGCGGGCGGTCCTGCGCGAGGGTATCCTGCGCTTGGGGCTGGAGCCGGGACTGGAGCGCTATCGGGGCGAGAAGCCGGGCTTCCCGGGCATGGAGAACAACTGGAACCAGGTCTGCAACTTCGGCCTGACCATCGGGGCGCTGGCGGTCGCCGACACGGATGCAGCCGTCGCCCGCGAAGTCATCGGCGGAGCGATCGCTTCCTTGCCCATCGCCATGCGGCACTACGCGCCCCACGGAGCCTGGATGGAGGGCCCCGGCTATTGGAACTACGCCACCAGCTACGTCAGCTACGGCCTCTCGGCGCTGGACACCGCGCTGGGCCGTGACCTGGGTGCCTCGGACTACCCGGGTCTCTCCGAATCCGGCTACTTCCCGGTCTATGGCGCGGGACCGACGGGCTGCTATCTGTCGTACGCTGATGCAGGGATGATGTCACGATGTCACCCCCAGGCGTGTCTGCTCTACCTGGCCGGCAAGTTCGGCCATCCCGACCTGGCTGACGCGGAGCACGAGGTGCTGCGGGACCAGAAGGCCGGTGCCTTCCATGTTGTCTGGTACCAGCCGCCCTCGGGCCAGGTGTGGCCGCGCGACCTGGACCGCTACTTCGCCGGCCCCGTTGAGGTGGCGCTGCTGCGTTCAGCCTGGGACGACCCGGAGGCGCTCTGGGTTGGCGTCAAGGCGGGTTACAACCAGGTTCCGCACGGGCATCTGGACCTGGGCAACTTCGAGCTGGACGCCCTTGGTCTCCGCTGGGCCGTGGACCTGGGTGCTGACAACTACAACCTGCCGGGATACTGGAACAGCGGCGATGGCGGCCAGCGCTGGAGCTACTACCGCCTGAACTCACAGAGCCACAACGTCTGCACCCTTGACGGGCGAGACCAGGAGGTACGGGGCTCGTCGCGGGTGACGCGCTGGCACACCAGCCCTGACACCGGCGCGGTGATCGTGGACCTTACCGGGGCCTATGCCGAAGTGGCGCGGGCCGCGCGCGGGGTGCGGCTCATGCGCGCAGGAGGCGCAGTCCTCATCCAGGACGAGTTCACGCTCACCGGTACCCATGACCTCACGTGGGGCATGACCACCGCCGCGGAGATCACTCTCGAGGCCGAAGGTTCTGCGCTGCTGACGCAGGGCGGCAAGCAGTTGCGTGTGCGCATCCTGGAGCCCACCGGGGCCAGCTTCACGGTCGGATCCGCCGAACGAAGGCCGCCCGAAGCGGAGAACCGCGGCTTCCGGAGGCTGCTCCTGACGCTGGGAGACGTCACGGGCGACCAGCGTCTGGCCCTGCTCTTCGTGCCAGTGAGTGGCCAGCCGGAGCCACAGGTCACCGTGGAGCCCCTGGCGGCCTGGCCGGGCTCTGGTCCTGCCGAGGGTGAGGACACCGCCCAGTGATCCCCAGCTACAACGGCCAGATCATGATGACCTACCGCTGCAGCGCGGCCTGTCGCCACTGCCTGGTGATGGCCGCGCCGGACCAGGACGACGCCCTGGTGAGTGTGGGGGCGGCGGTCGAGTATGGTCTGGACTTTGCGGCTCTCGGCCGCGCGGTGCTCATCGCCGGGGGCGAGGCCCTGCTGTACTTCGAGCACGTCCTCAGTGTGGTCAGGGCCCTGGCGGCGGTGGGCGTGCCTGTGGCCTTCATCGAGTCAAACGGCTCGTGGTGCGTGTCGGACGCGCTGACACGGGAACGGCTCGCCAAGCTGCAGGACGCTGGAGTGCGCGGTATGTACTTCAGCGTCGACCGCTACCACCAGGAGTTCGTGCCCGCCGAGCGCGTCTACCGGGGTATCAGCATCGCCTGGGAGCTATTCGGTCGGGACAACGTCATTCCGGAGCGGCTGAGCTGGGAGTACGTCCGGGAGGCGGAGCGGCTGGCGCAAGGCCCGGAGTTGCTCCAATGTGACCCTGGCCATGGCGTCCACTTCGTTGGACGTGCGGCCGTGGACCTGGCGCCACGGGCCGCGCTGGTGCCCCTGGACCAGCTGCTCACGCAGGACTGTCGCGCGGACTGGGAAGTGGACAAGCTGCACGAAATCCAGGTGGACCCCTTTGGCTTCGTGCGGCCCGACTGGTGCCCCGGAGTCAACCTGGGCAACACGCGGAGCGGTCGCATCGCGGATCTGTGTCACACCCGGCACGTTCAGCAGACGCCACTGCTGCGAGACATCGCGGCGCAAGGGCCAGCGGCGCTACTGCCGTTGGCGGAGCGGTACGCCATCACACCGGGGCCGAGCTATGCCTCCAAGTGTCACCTGTGTTTCGACTTGCGCCGCCAGCTTGTCCAGCACATGCCCGAGGAGTTCGGCCCCCCGCAGGTATACCAGGTCACCGGGCGCTGCCGCTAGCCGTCGCTGACCGGGCGCCAAGCTGAAGGAGCCGCACGGTGCCGAAGATCGTCTGGCCGGAGCAACCGGAGCGGATTCGCGAGGCGTGCCGACGCCATGGGGTGATGACTTCCGAGGTTCTGCGTAGCCTGCTGGCTTGCTGTGACCCTCCGCGGATGAGGTCCCAGGTGGCCAGAGCTTTCCTGCGCTGCTTCTATGCGGCCCGCGACCTGGAGCGTGCCGAAAGGGACCTGAGCGAGGGCGGCCCGCACACGGAAGCCTTCGCCGCCGCGACCATGGAACGCCGTGTCGCGGAACTGCGCCGGCATCTGGCAGTGCTGGAGAAGGAACTCGCCACAGGCACGCCAACTGACCGGACCTGAGTTGAACTGGCCCGACTGGGGGCTCGCGGCCGGGCGTGACAGCCTTGCGGCTCGCGACGGTGCGGGGTGTCTGGCCGGGCGAGGACCGGGGAGCAGCGGGCGGGTCTGGGACGGCGTGGGAACGGGTTGTTTCGGGATCAGGAGGGCAGCGGGAACCGGCTACCGGGGCAGGCCGTGCCAGCCCGGCGGGACCCGTGTGGCGCAGCCAGGTTCGTGCTCGATGCGCAGACACTACCCAATAACTGCCGTGGCGCCCCACTGCCGTCGTTCGTGGTCGGCTACGTCTTCCGCTGGGTCGCCACACCTGACGACCGGGAGACGATTCCCGCCACCTCCACCGACTGCCGCCACGGGGCGTGGCTGAACCACCGCCTGGTGAGCACGTATCCCACCTATGGCTTCGACAGGACTGACCGATCCAGGTGCCCTGGGAGCCGGGCGCTAGCCGCTGCTGGTCAAGGTGGCGCAAGGCAGCGGCGAGTGGTGCTGCTCGCTGCGCTTCCTGCACGACGACGTCCGTGCGCTGGGCCTGGCCGCTCAGCCGGGCTGAAGCACCGGGCACCCGCGTCGATGTCACTCCGGAAGGCTGCAATAGCCTGCTTTGGTGACGATGAGCTTCCACTAATCCGGAAAGCACTACAGGGCCAGCAGCTTTGGCGCGGTAAGGGGGAGAGCATGGTCACTCGGTTCGAGGACACCTTCGCCGGGCTTCTCCGGAGGCGCTCCGCCTTGGCACTCAGCCCCGGCACCCCCGCCGACGAGACCGAGCTAGCCAGCCTGGGCCTCCTGGCCATGACGCACGAGGTCTTCGCTGGGTACCCGCTATAGCCGGAGGCCGTTGCGCCGTGGACAAACACCGTGCTCGCGGCGTACACGAACGGCTGTGAGAGCTGCATCCCCAAGGACACAGCGCCCGGTGAGGGTGGCTGCGAGGCGGCGACGTACCCGGCAGCCGGAGCAGCGCTGCAGTACCTCATCGCAGACCCCTATCCTTTGGGTGCGAGAAGCGGGTGGGCCCGGGACTGACCCAGGTTCTCGGGGGGTCGGCGTCCAGCCCGTGGAGTGTCCGTGACGCGGAGCCACGAGTCACTCTCCGCGGTACGGCGCTCTTGGCAGTGTTCGCGCGAACTCGGTGTCCTGGACGAGACGTGCTCGCTGCCCGCCGTCGGTCGCGTCCTGCAGGGCCAGCGTTCGCTTCACGACCTCCCAGCGGATCGTCTGGAACTCCTCGGCCCGTATGGCCTGCAGCGCTGTGGCGATCTCCTTGCCGTCCGCCGGGATGCGGTCGCACAGCGCTGTCAGGTACGCTTCCGCCTCGTCAGCCATGGCCCCGCCTTTGCCTGTCGCCCGCGCCCGCGTGGTGGCCGCCCGCAGGGTCCGCAGGTACCGGAGGTCCTCCAGTCCCTCGCGGAGGCACTCCCATTGCACTGTGGCCACGGGCCCCTTGGGCCCCGGATAGGTTGCGCAGTAGTCCCCGGCACCATCAAGATCACACCAGGGGTCGCCCACAGGCCAGCAGTAGTGCCACCAGAAGTGTCCGGTCATCTGGGAGCGGAACCACCACAGACCGTCGTTCAGGCGCGGATAGACGAAGCCGCTCGGGGGACCCGTGTAGAACCACAGGGCGTCTCCGGCGGCAAGCGTCCTGCGGGCCTCTTCCGGGTTGTAGGAAAGGTGCTGATAGGTGCGCACATCGAGCCAGGGGTCCAGCGCGGCAGCGTCTTTGCCCTGGCCGTTGGTCGTGATGTACGTCCGCGCTCCCGGAACCCGCTTCACGGCCTGGCAGAGTCTGATGGCCTCCGCCAGCGCCTCGGGGCTGTTGCCTGGTTCGTCCACCGGGTAAAACAGCAGCTCCGGCCAGCCGCGCTTCTGCTCCTCGGCCAGGAGCAACCGTGTGCCGGCCTCCCAGGCCTCGGGGTTGCCTGGCCATCCGTTCCCAAAGACTGGCACTGGCTGGCTGAAGCCCACTTCGCGGTATAGTGCCAGCAACTTGTCCAGGAGCTCGACATCAACGGTCCAGCGCTCGCCGACCTTACGCAGCGGCGCGGGCGCCTCCAGGCAGATGGTGGTGCAACCGTGCCGGCGCATGTCGCCAAACTGACGGCGCGCCAGCGCCAGGTCGCTGCCGGCCGACATGGTCCAGCTCCAGTACATCCCCATCGCCAGGTCGCCAATCGGCTCGCGCTCCAGTGGCAGCACCTTGAACCAGACCGGCAGACTAGCGGCGGAACCGTCGCAGGAGAAGGTCACTTGCCCCCGATAGTCGCCTGGCGCCTGACCATCAGGCACGCGCAGCGTCAGCCAGAAGGTGCGCGTCTTGTGGGCCGGTAGTGAAAGCCCCTCCTCCGGAATATCCTCGATCAGTTCCGGTACCCGGCGGTAACGGTTCGGGCCGCTTCGCTGGGGCCAGATCCGCACAGCCTTGACATCTATGGCGGTGGCAGGAATCAGGTCCGTGCTTCCGTCGCGGCGCAGCGCAGTGACCGTCACGCGAGCGCTGGTCAGGTTGCGGAGCGGCCAGACCGACACGGCCAACGGTTCGAACTCGCCGGCACAGCCAAAACCCGACACCGGCACGGCCAGGTCCTCGGCCCGTGGCCGCGAGCCGTCGTACACGGGACGCATGTACGAGTGAGCGAAGAGCGCATATCCCCGCGCTTGCGCCTGAGCGTCGAGGGCTGGCTCGGGGTCTGGCGGCGGATTGTCGGCCGTCATCCCTTGCGCTTCCGCCATGGCTGCACTCAACGCGTCGCGCAGACCATCCCGAAAGACCGCAAGCCGCCGTACCTCGGGGCGCTTTGGGTCCAGCGGCGCGACCACCATCGCCGCCAGCCCCAGGCTGCTGGCCACATCGAAGTCGAAGCGTGGCGTCCGCCGATCAAGGCGGACCGGGAAGGAGTAGACGCCCCAGCTTCCTGTCCTGGGCTGAGTGACCCAGGCTACCGGTTGGCCATCGCACCGCACAATGAAATCCAGCGGCAGATCAGGCGAGACACACAACAAGGTCACCGAGTAGTCCCCCGGCGCCAGCTCTAGCTGCAGCGAAGCGGTCTGGCCGGGTTGCTCCACGTCGAGATAATCGCCGATAAGCGCGTCGTCCGATCCGGGCATCCCGGCAGGCACCAGCCGGGTGCCGGGAAGCCATCCGGCCCCTGGGGACGTGGCTGCCTCGGTGCCCTCGGTCAAGGGGGCGAAGCCGGTCCCAACTGGCGTGCCGCGCCCGCCCAGGTCCAGCCAGACCTGCGTGGGGGCCGAAGAGTGTGGGCCCGCAGGGGCCGTGGTGCGCCCGGGGGTCTGCACCGCCGTATCCCAGACCCAGGTGTCTCCGGGCACGGCGGTGAAGCCGATGGACCGCTCGCCAGTTGCCTCGCGGACGACAACTCGCAGGAGCCCACCTTCCGGGGGCACTGGTATGGAAGCCTCGCCCCGGTCATCAGTCACGAGTTCACACTCGCTCTGGTCGGTTTTCATTGCCAGCGGCAGGTTGCGTCTGGGCTGTGCACCGCTGAACACTCTTACCCGAACGGGAGTGGTTGCGGCGTCGGTGAGAAAGAGGCTGCGCACAGCCACACCGATGCCGTAGCCGTCGTATGGCTGCGCATGGCCGATACTCACGCGGTCAAAGTCCGGCCAAGGTACGTCCGTCTTCGCCAACTCGCCATCAGCGCAGACCCTCGCGATGCCTTCCGCGAAATCAATGCGGATGAGGTGAAACTGGTCGTCGGCGGGCAACAGGTTCCAGACCGCCTTCCCGTCGCTGAGGGCAATCTGTCCCTTGAAGCGTGCCAGATAGAGCTTCTCTGGCCCCTGTGAACGCTCGCACATGGCCAGGATGGCCGCGGTGTCGCGCTCCGGATACGCTTTGAGCTCAGCAAGCAGCGTACCGGCCGCCGGAAAGGGCACATCCTGTCGCAGGGCAAAGGTGCCGCTTGTGCCACGCACGGGCGAGGAGAGAGAATGCACCAACCGGGGAGGGGTGGGCACATATAGTGCCCCATCCCAGAGGCAAGCCGTACCGCCATCACTGCCCGTGACTTGCCACCCGCGGGCAAGATCAGTGCTGTCGTTTGCGCTGAAGTCGGCCCGCAAGAGCGCAGCACTCTCAGCCAGCCGCAACGGTCGCTTCGTTGTGTCGGAGGTCGCCGCAGGCCTGCGGGGTGAGGCGGCGGGCCGGAGGGCCCGGCCGGAGTTCGTGATGACCACCAGCCCCGGATCACCATCGAATGCGATGGCGTCAACTGTCGCGTAGTTCCCGTCAGTACCGCCTCGCTCGGCCAGCGTCAGCAGATGCCGTCCGGCCGCCGCTTGCTGGTCGGTGAGGCGGAATTCCACTGCGCGCATCTCGCCCGCCTCGCTCGCCGACCGGCAGTCCAGCACCTGCAGGGCACTGTCGTCCCACATCACCTCCAGCCGGCTTGTGCCGTACTTGTAGGCTCGGTACTGGATCGCCACGGTCAGCGGCACTCCCGTGGTTCGCACGGTGACGGATGCGGCGTCAGGAGTGCCGTAGTATCGCTTGCCTGCTGAACCGCTGGAGATTAGCAGCTCTGCGGCGTCTCCCGGATAGCCGGCGTCGAGTCCGCCGACGCTGCCCGTCTGGATAACCGGCGGGCCGGGGGGCTGAGCCATCAGCAAGGCCCTGTTGCCACAGTCAATGACTACCGGCTCAGCGTACGCGGTGCCCAGTTGGACCGCAAAGACAAGGCACAGAACACAACCCAATCTCGCCATCAGGCAACCTCCTCCTGGTCGGCCTGCCGGTGCGCCCCCAGTGGCTGGGGGTGCACCGCCAACAACCACGGCACACTGGTCCCGGGTCGTGTCACCCCCTTCCATCCTGCCTGAAGCCTTACCTCCACGGCGCCCTGCGTCTGCCTGTGGCGCATCGGAGGGGTCTGTGGGCGGGGGGACGGCCGCTGTGAACGGAGGATTCCGACCACCACTCCCGAAGATGACTCGGGATGTCCGGGGCGAACGCCCTGCGGAAACGGGTCTCGAAGGGGGAGGTCCGAGTGATCACAGAGGAGATGGAAGCTCGGCTACGCGAACTGGTAGCCACTCAGCGCCTGGCAGTGCTGGCAACCTACAACGGCGAGCACCCGTATTGCAGCCTGGTGGCCTTCGCAGCAACGCCGGACCTGGGGCAACTGCTGTTTGTGACTTCCCGCCACACGCGGAAGTTTGCCAACCTGCAATGCCACGGAGAGGTCGCCCTGCTGATTGATGATCGCAGCGGCGACGAGACGGATCTCCGCCGGGCGATGGCGGCGACAGCGGTGGGACGGGCCGAGGAGGTGCCCCCCGATCAGGCGGCAGAGGCCCGCGCCGTGTACCTGGCCAGACACCCGCAGCTTGTTGATTTCGTGGATGCGCCAACCTGTGCCCTGGTCCGTGTCCAGGTGCGTACCTACCACGTCGTGACGCGGTTCCAGCAGGTCATGGTGTACGAGGTCGCCCGATGAAGCTGCTTGTGGACCTGCGAGGGATTGGTGAGACCGACCGGGCACAAGTGGGCGGGAAGGCATTCGCGCTGTCACGCCTGGTGCGGGCCGGGCTCCTTGTTCCCCCGGGCATGGTCGTCACCGCCGAGGCGTACCGTCAACACCTGACAGGAACCGGCCTCGGTGGGCGCATTCATCTGGAGTTGGAGCGAAAGCGCTTCAAGGATCTGCGTTGGGAGGAAATGTGGGACGCGGCTCTGAGGATCCGTAATATGTTCCTGAATACCCCGCTTCCGCCCCATTTGCGCCAGGCTCTGGCGGACGGGATCGGGGAACGCTGGGCGGAAGTGCCCGTGGTTGTGCGCTCTTCGGCTCTGGACGAGGACGCCTCTGGCTCCTCCTTCGCAGGTCTGCATGAGTCGTATGTGAACGTCCGAGGCGTCGAGGCGATCCTGGATCACGTGCGGCTGGTCTGGGCCTCGCTGTGGTCCGACGCAGCGCTCCTGTACCGGCAGGAGCTTGGCCTGGATGTTGGGCGCAGCGCGATGGCCGTCCTGATCCAGCAGCTCGTCTCGGGTGAGCGTTCGGGGGTTGTCTTTTCTGTGCATCCGACGGACGGCACTCGGGCAATGGTAGAAGCCGTCCACGGCCTCAATCAGGGCCTTGTTGACGGCACCGTGGAGCCTGACCGCTGGGTGCTGGATCGAGCTTCTGGACGCCTGGTCGGCCACCATGCCCCCCAGAGACTTGCGGCTGTGCGGCCATCGGGCAACGGCGTTGGGCTGGAGGCGTTGCCGGCCGAGCTGGCCGCGACCCCTCCGCTGGACGAGCGCGAGGTGGTGTCGGTCTACGAACTGGCGAGACGCTGCGAGGACCTGTTCGGTTGCCCGCAGGATGTGGAGTGGACCTATGCCGCCGAGCGCCTTTTCGTGTTGCAGTCCCGACCGGTCACCACCCACGCTGCCGAAGACGGCCAGCGCTCCTGGTACCTTAGCCTGCGCCGGAGCTACGACAACCTGCAGAAACTGCGGCAGCGCATCGAGGGGGAGCTGATACCGGCAATGGTCGCCGCCGCTGAGGGGATGGCGGCTGTGTCTCTCGCTGACCTGAGCGACCCACAGCTCGCAGACGAGCTGCAGGCACGCCTGGAAACGCTCGCCAGGTGGAAGGGGATCTACTGGGATGAGCTCATCCCGTTCGCCCACGGCGCCCGACTGTTTGGCCAGGTGTACAACGACACCGTACGCCCGGATGACCCCTTCGAGTTTATCTCCCTGCTTTCGAGTGGCGGTCTGGCGAGCTTGAAGCGCAACCAGGCAATGGCGGCTCTGGTCTCGCAGTTGCGGGAGGACCGGAGCCTGGCTGCGGTGCGAGACGGGACGAGTGACGAACTGCCCGACCAGTTTGCGGCGGACCTGGACGACCTGGCGAAGCAGGTCGGCATTCCGGACGGCGTGAGCCAGCCGGGCCCTGCCCGCTCAGCCCTGCTGAGACTTCTGCGTGAGGCGGCGCGGGAAGGCGCGATGTCCGTGCCAGCGCCGACCATCGCCACCCCTGCCCTTGAGGAGGGATTCCTTGCTCACTTCGCGGGTGCCGAGCGTGCCCGCGCATCCGACCTGTTGGACTTGGCACGAGCGAGCTACCGGCTGCGTGACGACGACAACATTTACCTCGGGCGAATCGAGGCGGAGGTGAACCGCGCGCTGGAGGAGGGACGCCGGCGTCTGACGGCGCGAACAGGCCTGTCGCCGGAGCTGCTGGAGGCGCAGCAAGTCGTGGCGGCGTTGCGAGATCCGGCCTACCGGCCTGAACCCGTAGAGTCCACAGCCAAGACGCAGACGGGGCTGATCTCCCGCGCCAGGCAGCTTATCGGTCAGCCCGCAGGCCCCGGGCTGGCCAGCGGCCACTGCCGTGTGGTGCACCGACCGGCGGACCTCTTTGACTTCAGGGCCGGCGAGATACTGGTGTGTGATGCCCTCGATCCCACCATGACCTTTGTGGTTCCGCTGTGCGCGGCCATCGTGGAGCGCCGCGGCGGAATGCTGATCCATGGCGCCATCATCGCGCGCGAGTATGGCTTGCCCTGCGTCACGGGCGTCCCCCAGGCGACCGAGCTCATCCACACCGGCGACTGGGTCACCGTTGATGGATACCTCGGCATCGTGATTCTGGCTTCAGAAGGCGCCGACCATGGACACCCGGACGAGAGCGACACGTAATCTGGTACTGGTGCTGGGTGACCAGCTTGACGCGAGGTCCTCTGCCTTCGACGGCTTTGACCCTTCGTACGACCGGGTTTGGATGGTGGAGGTGACCGAAGAAGCCGAATATGTGTGGTCCCACAAGGCGCGCATCGCGCTGTTTCTGAGTGCCATGCGGCATTTCCGGGACCGTCTGCGTCAGGCAGGGTGGACAGTGGAGTACCGACAACTGGATGACGCGGGGGCTCGCGGCAACTTCCGCGACGAGTTGACTGTGTCGGTGCGAAAGCTGCGACCCGAACGACTGGTTGTTGTCGAACCCGGCGAATGGCGGGTGCGAGAGGCTCTCCAGAGCACGGCGGCCCGCCTCGCTATTCCCCTGGAGATCAGACCGGACCGGCACTTCCTATGCAGTCTTGAGGATTTCGAGCAGCACGCCGCCAGCCGTCGGCAATTGCGAATGGAGTTTTTCTACCGCCAGATGCGCCAACGCCTCGGTGTGCTGATGGCAGGTAACGGCCCGGCGGGCGGGCGATGGAACTTCGATGCCGAGAATCGCCAAGGGTTTGGCCGCGAGGGGCCATCCACTGTTCCGCCACCCCTGCGCTTCACCCCGGATGCCACAACGCGGGAGGTCATTGCCCTTGTCGAGAAACGCTTTGCCGGGCATCCCGGCAGTCTGGCGCACTTCGACTGGCCCGTGACACCGGAAGATGCCGAAGCCGCGCTGAAGGACTTTGTCAGCAATCGTCTCGCGTCCTTCGGACCTTACCAGGACGCCATGTGGACGGGTCAGCCCTGGCTCTATCACTCGCGGCTTTCGGCGCCCCTGAACCTCAAGCTGCTTGACCCGCGTCAGACCATCGCGCTGGCCGGGGAAGCCTGGCGGTCGGGGGATGCGCCGCTTCCCTCGGTAGAGGGCTTCATCCGGCAGATCCTGGGCTGGCGTGAGTATGTCCGCGGTGTTTACTGGCGGTTCATGCCCGGCTACGCGCAGCGCAATGCGCTTGGGGCCCAGGGGCCCTTGCCCAGGCTCTACTGGACTGCCGACACCGATCTCAACTGCCTCCATGAGGTGGTTCGGCAGACGCTGGAGTACGGCTATGCTCACCACATTCAAAGGCTGATGGTAACGGGCCTCCTGGCGCAGTTGCTTGGGGTTGCGCCCAGCGAGGTCCATCGGTGGTATCTGGCCGTGTACGTGGACGCGGTGGAGTGGGTGGAACTGCCCAACACGCTGGGCATGTCGCAGTTTGCCGATGGTGGTCTGATGGCGTCCAAGCCCTACGTGGCCACAGGCAAGTACCTCCAGAGGATGAGCAACTACTGTGCGGGCTGCCGCTACGATCCGGCCGTGACAGTCGGTGGGAGAGCCTGCCCCTTCAGCACGCTGTACTGGGACTTCCTTGCTCGGCACGAGGGTACTCTTCGCAACAACCCGAGGATGGTGCTGCAAGTCCGGAACCTTCGGCGTCTGAGCCAAGATGATAGGGAACAGATCGCGAGCCAGGCGGCACGCGTGCGTGACACTCTTTGTCGTTGACGCACCAGGAAACAGAGGTGTCTGCCACGGAGCGGGGAACATCCGGGGCATTGCCGGGGGAGGTGACCATGGAGAGCCGCGTCATCATTGTCAATGAGTCCGACGAGGTTATTGGCACCCTGGAAACCCGCGCCGCTCACGATGGTGAGGGGGTCCGTCACAGGGCCTTCATGATCTTGATCCACAATCCCCGCGGGGAGGTACTTCTCTGCCGTCGCAGTCAACTGAAGCGTCTGTGGGCTGGGCACTGGGAGAACAGTTGCTCCAGTCATCCGCTGCCGGGCGAAACATGTCTGCAGGCCGGCGCCCGTCGCCTGCGCGAGGAGCTGGGTATCAGTGCCGATCTGGAGGTAGTGGGATGCTTTGAGTATCACGCCGTGGATGGCGATGCGGGGGCGGAGCATGAGGTTTGCTTCGTGCTGGCTGGACCGTATGACGGCGAGCCCACACCGGACCCCACGGAGGTGGCCGAATGGCGCTGGCACGCCCTGGACCAACTCCTGGTGAGCGCTGGCCGTGACCACTGGGCTCCCTGGCTCCAGCCGGGACTCGAGCTATTAGCAGCTCATCTCAAAGGCCGGGAAGAGCTACCGGAGTAGTACGCGATGCAGGTGGCGGTCATTGGAGCGGGTCTTGGCGGGTTAGCCGCAGCGGCGCGGCTGGCCGGAGCTGGGATGGAGGTGACGGTCTTTGAGCAAAACGAGGCTGTTGGCGGCAAGGCGGGTGAGCTTATCTGCGATGGGTTTCGCTTTGACACCGGGCCTTCGCTGCTGACGATGCCGTTCGTGGTCGACGCTCTCTTCGCTGACCTCAAGGAGCGCCGCGCCGACTGCGTGGACTTTCATCCCCTGGCCGTGCTCTGCCGCTACCAGTTCACCGACGGCACTGTGCTCAGGTCGTGCCCTGACGTCGAGACCTTCGGTGCCGCGGTCGCCGCGGCCACGACCGATAGCTCGCGATCGGTGCTGCGGTTCATGGCTCACAGCGAGGTGCTGTATCGTCTGGCGGCGGACTTCTATCTTTTTCGCCCGCTGTCCGGCTGGCTTTCCTACGGCCGTGGAGTGTCGCGGGAGAAGGGCTTCTGGGCGTTGCGGCATCTTCCCCATCTGGGGTTCGCCAAGAGCATGCACCGCCTGCATGCCCGGTATTTCCGTGACCCCCGTGTCGTCCAGCTCTTCGACCGCTACGCTACCTACACCGGGTCTGACCCGTTCCGCTGCCCGGCCACCCTGGCGCTGATTCCTCACGTGGAGCACCGCCTCGGGGCTTGTACAGTGAGCGGTGGCACCTACCGCCTGGTGGAGGCAATCCGCGAACTTGCCTTGCGCCAGGGGGTGCAGATTCTCACGGGGGCGCGTGTGGAGGGCATTGCCCACGACGGCCGCCAGGTCAGGGGCGTGATGGTTGACGGGCAGACGAGACGCTTCGATGCCGTCGTGTCCGCCATTGATGTCAACACGACCTACCAGCAACTGCTTGACGGCTGGCCCTTGCCTTCCGGGCGCCGTCATAGCCGCCGGGACCCATCAACCTCCGCCATCGTGTTCTATTGGGGAGTGCGGGGTGAGTTCGCTGACCTGGAGACACACAACATCTTCTTCTCGCACGACTATCGGAGGGAGTTTGGCGAACTGCGCCGAGGACGCTGTCCTGCTGATCCGACGGTGTATCTGTACCGGTCCTGCTCATACGCCCCCGCGGATGCCCCTTCAGGGCATGAGAACTGGTTCGTGATGGTCAACGCTCCGCCGGACCTGGGTCAGGTGTGGGAGCACGAGACTCAGGTCGTCCGCTCGGCGATTCTCCTCAGGCTCAAGTCTGCGCTGAACGTCGACGTGGCGCCGCGGGTGGTGAGTGAGCGTATCTTGACCCCTCCGGCGATCGCGGCGTGCACGGGCAGCCACCGCGGCAGTCTCTATGGTCCGGCTTCCCATGGCCTCGTAGCCACCTTCCAGCGCCACCCCAACCGGTCGCGCGAGCTGAAGGGACTCTACTTCTGTGGGGGCAGTGCACACCCGGGCGGCGGGATGGCACTGGTCCTCATCTCAGCTTCATTGGCTTGCTCGGAGCTGCTCAGAGACAGCCAAGGACTGCAGCCATGAGTGGGACAGGCTGGCGGCGTGCGGCTTCCTGGCTCATCGCAGCCAACTTCGCTCTGGTGGTGTTCTCCTTGCTGGGCACGGCCACACTGCGGTTCCACTTCCCGACGCCCGCTATGGATTTCGCCCGTCTGGCCGGCATAGTGGCCCAGGCCAACATCCTGATCGGTACCAGTGCCGCCTTCCTGGTCATGGCGGCCGGCCAGGGAGGCCGTAGGGCGCTGAAACTGCTGGCGCTCAGCGCTCTGGTCGGGGGAGGCAGTGAATGGCTCTGTATCGCCACCGGCTTCCCCTACGGAAGCTACTCCTACACTCCCTTGCTGGGCGTCGCGGTGGGGGGACTGCCGGTAACCATACCCCTCGCCTGGTTCATGGTGACGTCTACAAGCATCCACCTGGCGCGACAGTTTGTGTCCAAGTCGCTTGGGGCAACAGTCCTGGCAGGCGTCCTGGTCACACTGTGGGACCTTGTTCTGGACCCCGCAATGACCACAGGCTTTGCGGCGTGGCAATGGCATGACACCGGGCCGTACTACGGAATTCCGTTCACCAATTTCGCAGGTTGGTTCACCGTCTCCGTGCTAATCGCGGGGCTCTTTACGGTTCTGTCGGGCGTCTGGCGTCCGGACCGTTCGCCACACTCACTGTGGCTTTATGTCGTGCAGGGAGGTCTGCCCGCGGGACTGGCGCTGCTGCACGGACGGGCTCCGGCGGCGATTATCTGGGCGCTCGGCACTGGACTGCTCTGTGTCGGCCTTTACCTGCGGCGACCAGGCACCGGGGGCGAGAGCGCATGACGGCTCTGCTGGCGGTTGCGGCGTTGCTGCTGCTGGTGCAGACGGTGGTGCTGCTGGCAAACGTGGCTTACTGGAGGCATCGGCGGCCGGACCCGCCCGCGCAGGGCCTGCGCCTCTCGGTACTCATACCGGTTCGCAATGAGCGTGACAATCTGCCGACGATCCTGGCGGCGCTCGCGGCGCAGCAGCCCGCGCCCTGGGAAGTGTTGGTGTGTGACGACGCGTCCGACGATGGCACGGACGATTGGCTTGAGGCCCATGCCGCGCAGTTCGGCGCCCAGTGGTTCCGTGCCCCTGGCAAGCCCGAAGGCTGGGTGGGCAAGTGCTGGGCCTGCCACCAACTGGGGCTGCGGGCCACCGGTGACTGGATGCTGTTCCTGGATGCTGACGTCACTCCCGGCCCCGGCTTCCTGGCTGAAATGATGTCCATGATGGCCGGTACCGACGCCGTGCTGATCACTGCACTTCCCCGTTTCGCTCCCACCAGTGCGGGCGACGGGATGCTGACGGCCATGGTGCCGTTCAGCGTCTTTTCCTTGTTGCCCCTGGCTCGCGCTGAGAACGACAGGCGAGAGGCATTCGCGTTTGCCAATGGCCAGGTCATCGGTTTCCGGGTCGATGAGTATCGGCAGCACAGACCCCATGAACAGGTCCGCGACACTCTACTGGAGGACGTCGCGCTGGCCCGCTGGGCCAAGCGATTGGGCCGCGGCGTGCTGATCGCGGACGCGACTCGGACGCTCTCGGTCCGGATGTACCGCGGGTTGGCCGACGCGCTGCGGGGGTTCGGCCGCACGGGTGTCCCCATCTGCGGGGGCGTTACCGGCGCAATCGTCGTCGTCGTCCTGCTGGCATTGGCCTACCTGGTGCCTTGGGCCGCCGCCGCCACCGGTGACTGGTTCGGGCTGATCCTGGGGCTTCAGGGAGCGGGTCTTTACGGCTTCTGTGCCGCGCGCTTTGGCCTCGGTTGGTGGTACGCGCTGCTGACGCCGCCCGCCGTGACGCTCACCCTCCTGGCCCTGGCACGGTCTATCCTGTGGCACCGACGGGGCCGGGTGCCCTGGCGCGGGAGAACCTATGAAGGCCTGGGGTCAAGGCGGTGAGAGGCGCCAGGCGTGCAGAGCATCGAAGAAAAGCAGGAAGGACCCCTGGATTACGACTGCCAGCCCAGCCCCCCGGGCACTCCTGTTGGGCCGAGACAACAGGCAGATACCAGCCGCGATGTACAGCAGGTCCAGTCCCGCGTTGATCAGGAGTGCACGTCTCAGGGCGACGGTGCTGCTCAAGGGCGCCAGCAAGCCGGCAAGGGCGAAAGCCGAGTTCGCGGTACACCAGACACCCGAAACGAGCCAGAAGGTGCGCCAGTGGTCGGACCGCGCTCTCCACAGGCCGAGAGTGGCCGCAGTGAGCCAACTCACCGACCAGACGAGCAACTGCACCGCGATGGCCAGATTGGGGATGCTCAGGACCGGATTGCTCATGGTCTCCGCCTGAGTTCCTGTCCATTGCCCGAGCGTGCTGAGGTGCGCAACCGTCGCAGGTCGCTCCAGATCCCTGGCAGCCGCATCAGCTTGCTCACTGTGGTCACACGGGCGCGTCGCTGGAAGACCTGGTAGTCATGGCGCTCAATATCCTCCAATATGGAGGCATAGAGCCGAGCGGCGGCGGCCACCGCCAGTTGGCCGTCTGCATGCAGCAGCGCAATCCCTGGCCAGGCTTCCTCATAAAGCCGGCGGTTCCGGGCGATCTGGAACTGCATGAAGTCGCGCCAGCGGTCGTCCACGCAGGCGGCACCAACGTCTGTTTCCGACAAACCAAAGCACGCCAGTTCCTCGGCCGGAAGATACAGGCGCCCCCGCCCCCAGTCCTCGCCAACGTCCCGGAGAATGTTAGTCAGTTGTAACGCCATCCCGAGGCAAACCGCATATCGGACGGCAGCGGGGTCCTCGTAGCCGATGATGCACATGCTCATGAGCCCGACCGTAGAGGCCACACCGTAGCAGTAGTCGGCAAGCTCGCTGAAGGTCGCGTACCGTTTCCTCTCCATGTCTAGACCTACGGCGTCGATGAGCTGGGCGGCAAACAGCAGTGGTATGCCATAGCGGACGCGGACCTCGTGCCAGGCACGTAGTATCGGGTGGTCGTGGTAGTCCGTCGCACCGAGAGCGGCTTCTCTCCAGCGCATCAGCTCCCTATGCGGGTCGGAGCCGGCCAGGTCAACCAGATCGTCGGTGGTGCGACAGAAGGCATAGAGGCAGCGTATCGCCTCGCGTTTCGCCCGGGGTAGAAGCGCGGAGGCGAGGTAGAAAGTGCGCGAGTGAGTGGCCGTGACGCAACGACACACTTCCACGTCCTGCGACAGCCCCCCCGCCGCGCAGGACGGGGACGAAGAGGGCGCTCGTGCTGAAAGAGCCTGCGTTGCCACGGCGATGTGGTCCTCCAGCACCCGGCACGGCCCTTCAGTCATCTGCTTCTCACCTGCCGTTGCCCTGCTCTGTCAGTATACGTTCGCACACCAGACGGGCGGAGAGCAACACCAGTGGTAACCCCGTACCCGGATGTGTGCTGGCGCCGACGAAGTACAGATTGCGGTAGCGCCGGTGGCGGTTGTGAGGGCGAAGGTACCCCACCTGCCTCAGGTTGTGGCTCAGGCCGAAAGCCGAGCCCCGGGTCAGATTGAGGTCAGACTGGTACTCGCGGGGTCCCCAGGATGCCTCAAAGTCGAGGGCGCTCGCCACGTCGAGCCCGAGTGCGTACAGCTTCTCCAGTACGGCACACCGTGCTCTGTTGTGCAGCGCTGGCCAGTCCTGCCCGGCAGCCTCGTTCAGGCAGCCCACGGGAACCAGCACCATCAGCGCGTCGCCATCGTCTGGTGCCATGCCCGGGTCCGTACGTGACGGCGCACAGACATAGAAGGATGGTCGGTCCGGGAGGGTGTGGTCCCGGAAGATGCGATCGAAGGAGGCGCGGTACTCCTGGTCGGCAACAAAGACATTGTGATGCAGGAGCGCCGCGGAGGGCTTGCCGCGCAGTCCCCAACAGAAGACGAGCGCCGATGAGGTATACCGCTTCCTGGCCAGCCGTGCGGCCTCACCGTCATCGGGCAGGAGCCTGCCATACACATAGGGCAGGTCTGCGTTGGCTACCACCACATCGGCACGAACGGTCCGCCCGTCCGCCAGCACGCAACCGTCGGCGCGCCCATCGGCAACGGCTATCGCTGTCACCGGAGTCTCGAACTCAATCCGTACCCCCAGGCTTTGCGCGATACTGCTGATCGCGAGGATCACCTCGTATATCCCGCCACGAGGGAACCAGACGCCCTCGCAGAGCTCGGAGTACTGCAGTAGCGCGTAGGTCGCCATGGCCTCCAGGGGGCTCAGGCCCAGATACATGCTTTGGAACGAGAAGGCAGCCCGCAGGCGGGGATCGCGGAAATGGCGGCTGACCAGGCGCAGATGGCTCCGCGTCGCGCCGGCGCGGAACAGGAGGGGTAGGTTCACGGGGTTGAAGAACTCGTACCACCGGCGGAAGTTGCGCCCCACAAAGCGTTGCAGCGCCACGGCGTGGTAGCGGGCGCCGGTGGCCAGAAACTGCAGCGCCGAGGCGAACGCTCCCGGCTCGAAGGCCTCGAGCTGGTCGCGGAGGGCGACAAGGTCCGGTGTCAGGTCGAGGTGGGACTGGTCCTGGAAGTGGATCCGGTAGGTGGGCTGGACGCGATGCAGTTGCAGGTGCTCGGATACCGCGGTGCCCAGGTAGGAGAACAGCTCTTCAAAGACATACGGCATGAGGTACAGTGTGGCGCCCGTGTCGAATCGGTAGCCGTCGGCCTCGAGCCGTCCGCAGCGCCCGCCCGGGACCTTGTCCTTCTCGAACACAGTAACGCGATAGCCCGCGCGCGCCAGACGAGCCGCTGTGGCGAGACCACCCAGACCAGCTCCCACAACGATGGCCTGGGGCATCATGGATGGCGCTATGCCCCTTCTCCACGTACACGCATCGCTTGCCTCGCTAGCAATGGGGCCTGAAACTGCCGGCAGGAGATACTTCCTCCTGCACAACACTCCAACCTCCGCATGTTGGGCCGAGAGCCTGAAACCAGCAGGCGCGGCGTCCCGCCGTCGGGTGCCGGTCAGAGCCTTTGCCCACAGTCCACATTCACCCGGGATTCGCCTTGGACCGGATGACCTGACATGTGCTGGCGACGACGGAGTAAGGGTTACGGTAAAGCCTGTGGCGGTCTTGGGGGCCGAACTACCCCGCTCACCTCGCTTCCTGGCTCAGGCCGAAGGGCGACGCAGTGAGTTTCCGCCACTCTCTCGGCCGGCTCATAACTGCTGAAGCAGTGCTTGGGCCTCCTCAACGTACCGGGCCACCCGTTCCCGGGCCGACTCCAGTTCCTGCGGGTCTTCGCTGTATTCCGTCAAGCTCTCCACAAGCCCATTGCCTGGTGCGAAGTACGGCGTGATCTCACGCGCCAGAGCTTCCAGCTCCGGGGTAGTCACATCCACCTCCCGTAAGTCCCGCTGGGCGCGCTGGGCCAGGTAAAGGTAGTCGTAGTCCTCCAGCCCGTCCCGCATGGCCTCCAGTCGTAGTGATGGCAGCGGCCCGTCCGGGCCCTTCTGGTAGAGGTGGTTGTGGGCGTTGTCTTCAATCGCCCATTGCGTGTAGGGTCCTTCGGTGATCGCCGGCCGGTTCTCGTAGGTGCCGCCGGCGGTTGCATAGTACAGGAAGCCGTCGGTCTGGTAGGCGAAGGCCATGAACCCCATCAGCAGCCGGGCGTCCGTGGCGGGGTGGCTCATGAGAATGTTGGCGAAGGGCTTTTCCGGCGAGTTGCAGGTGTACCACCAGACCTGCCGGCCCAGACGCCGAGCCTTTGCGGCTTCCTCGTAGTTGTAGTGGAAGGTCGCGGGACACCAGCCGTTGATGTCTTCGATGGTGGCGCCCCCGTCCTGCACCGTCGCCCCCGGGTACCAGGCACGGTGGGCGGTTGTCAAGAGCAGCAGGTCGGGGAACTCCTGGCGCAGGCGGCCCGAGACCATTTGCATGGCCGCGTCCCATTCGGCGGTGGCCTCGTCAAACAGGTAGACGTAGCAGGCGTCACGCAGACCTGCCCTCGTAGCCGCCTCATAGCGCCTGCGGATCTGCGTCACCCATTCATCGAGCTGTGCGTCGGTGGGCAACTTCGTCTGCGGGTCCATCTGCTTGCCCCAGATGTAGGCCAGGTTGATGGCCGTTACCCCTGCCTCCGCCCACCTCGGGAATTCCTCGGTCCAGCGGTCATCGAAGACGTAGATGGTGCTCGGGTTCAGCCCATAGCTCATCTCGAACTCGCCCACCCGATTGCAGCCCACAACCACCCGCAATCGCGGCCACTTGGGGAGAGCAAAGTCCCACACGCGAAGATCGACGGGCACGGTGCAGGCGGGAGCGCCCTCTGCCCTGACGGTGACGGTGCCGCGGTAGACTCCTGCCCGCACATCCCGCGGCACATGCACACGGTACCACAGAGTCTGCACGTCCCCGCCCTGAATGGTGAACTGCTTGAGGAAGGTCAGAATCGGCTCCGGCCACCAGCCGTGGACGGTCAGGTTATGGGGCACGCGGTAGGGACAGTAGCCGACGGGTGCGAACAGCAACTCCGTGGCAGGGATCACGTCGCCGGTCTCGCTCGTCAACGGTGAGCAATCCACTGTCACGCCGACCAGATCGCGCGCCGGGCTGTAAATGAGGACCTGTCGGCTCTCGTACTCCCCTTTCGCGGCCGACATGCTGATCGCGGATGCCAGCGGCTGATCTTCCAGCGCTGTGAAGCTCTTGGGCCGCACCTTCAGGGTCCCGCTCACCACGGCCACCCCGTAGACGGGCTTGCCGTCCTCGCGCGGTCCGTTTTCCAGTAGTGTGGCTCGGATGCGTTCGTTGGCCGGCGACGGTTCTGCGGTAGTCGAATAGTTCATCGAGGGGTCAGTCTCGATGCGGATGGAGCCAAACCGAGCGAGTTCGCTCCACTCGTAGCGCTCAATCCACAGGGTCAACTGTGCGGTCGGCTGTTCCTCCGTGCCCACGATGCCCAGGTGGGTCTCATATACGGTGCGGGGGTCATGGCCGCCTGTGCCGGCGACGATGCGGTCCGGTTCCGACGGCGGCCGACCATCATCTAGACCACGGAGCAGGATGAACCACCAGGGGTTGCCCGGAATGCGCGGCTGGGTGAAATACCGCAGGTAAACCTGGTGCGTCCCGGCGGGCAGTCCGCTTACCGTGATCAGCAGCTTGCCGCCGCCCGCCCGGCGGGGCGTCTGCCAGAACCCGTCTCCGGACCACTCCCAACCAGCCGCCCTAAGCGTCTCGGCGTCCACCACAGGGGTGCCATCGGCAGTCGCAACCCGCACCTCGACGCCCCGAACGGCGCTCTCCAACGCGAAGCGCCCATCAACCTGCGGATGAAGCCACGTCACCAGGCCAATGTCGCCCCAGGCTGGGAGCGCAGCAGCCAGCATCAGAGTCCCAAGTGTGAGATGGCTCATTCGGAATCAGTCGCCATGGGTTCATGATCTGCCCTGAGCTGGACCGCGTTGTACCGGCTATCATTGAGCAAAGCTTCCTTCGTGAGCCCCGGCCGGTCAGTCCGCAGCCCTCTTCAGGCGCACTACTTCCTCCATCATCATTGGGCTGTAGCTCGTATCACCCCACACCAGAGTGACCGGCTTCCAGATGCCGGCCATACCCACAGTATCGTGCACGCGGGTGCCCGCGTCGTTGAGCGGGCAGGCCCCGCGGGACCAGTGCGAGACCTCTCGCGGGTCCTGTCGCCTGAACGTCGGCGACACCCGCGACCTCGGGTTGTGGGGGAGAGCGCGACGATCCTCTAGCCAGCCAGATGTGGCAGCTTGAACCGCAGCGTCTTGATCTCAAAGGGCCGCAGATCGAAGCGGACGATGCCCTCCTCGCATTGCAGTTCAGCCATGGGGTCCTCCATCAGGTCCACCTCCTGCACCTGTTGGACGGCCCCGGGAAGTCGAACCTCGACCCCGGGCGTCGCCTGCCCCGCCGCCTCGTAGACCCGCAGCACCGCGCTCCCCTCGCGCGAGGGTTTCAGAGCGGAGACCATGACGTTATCGGGCAGGACCTGCACAAAGCCCCAGCGCGCCGGCAAGACTCCTGCGTGCATGGCGGCTGTCACGGCCTGGAGCGGGCTGTTGAACTCCAGGCCCTGCCTGCAAAGGCCGGTCTGGCGCCAGTCTCCGGCATGGGGCAGCAGGGCGTAGTCGAAGGTAAACTCCTTGCCCAGCTCGAGTCCCGAGTCCGAGGACATACCTGGCCCGTAGCCGCCGCCGAAGCCGTAGGCCACGATGCGGGTGCTGCGCAGCAAGGACAGAAGCAGCGTCCCGTCGCTGACGGCATTGCCCGGCAGGCCGCGGTTCAGCAGGGCCAGGCCGTGCGTTCCGTCGCCGTAGTCCGCCCAGTTCTGCGCGGGAAACTCGATCCCGCAGGGACGTTCGATGGCCCCGAACGGGATCTCGTGGACGACCCTTCCCTTCTTGATGGTCGTGGGAAACAGTGCGCGGTAGCGCACGAATTCATCGTTGTTGACGAGGCGCGTCTGGACCTCGATCCTTGGCATCCCGGAGTACACGCGTACCATTGTGGCGAAGCGACCCTTATCGCCGAAGTCGTGCTCCACGCTGAACTCCGACACCACCGGCCCGATCACGCCCTGTCCCGGCTCCCCGGTCTGCTCATCGCTGTAGACGGCCTGCCCGCGCGGCGGCACGGGGTGCTCATCCTTCATCGCGATGCGGCTGCCGCCGTCGAGGGGCCGGTACGGTTCCCACAGATCGCCGTGGTCCTCCTCACGGACGATGACATTGCCGGGCGCACTCAGGACCTCCTGGCCGCTGACCTTGTCGAGGATGCTCAGGATCGCTCCGGTGCCCGGGTCAATCTGAACGCGCAGGAGCTCATTCTCCAGGACCCCGGCGCGCGACGGTGTGCCCGGAACCGCTGCGTCGGGATCGTCCGGCTCGGTCGGCAGCACCCAGTACACGATGTGCCCGAGAGCGGGCACATCGCGGGCGACGAAGGCAATGTCGGCCTCCAGCAGCGCGCCGTTGCCATAGCGCTCCTCCCGCAGGATCTGGCACGCCAGCGGCTCGCCGTCAGCGCCCGTCAGTCGGATGGCCCTGACATCCTGCCGGGCGAAGCCGATCGTCGTGGTGACGACACCGGTACGCGCAAAGCCTAGCGCGTTGAACACCACCAGCGCCAGCCCCTCGCCCTGCGAGGCGGTTTCGGGACCGGTAGGAGCGGTCTCCTGACCGTGATGGCAGTGCACCGGCGAGGTCCTCGAACAGCTTTGAGTGTCAACCGCCTCGCAGTAGCGGCGCAGGCGGGTCTCGACCTCGTGCTCGGCGATGCGGCGAGAGAAGTCATAGCCCCCGAGCGTGTCCTCGTAGACGGCGTCGGTCATCACGCCGGACATCAGATCATGGGCCTGGTTGAACAGCATCGGCTCCCAGGCTGCCCACAGGGTGTCGTCCGAGGTCTCGACGCCGACGCAGCGCAACAACACGCCCAGCGCCTCGGCCGTCGTCAGCAGGTTCTCAAGCCTGTGCGTGATCTGCTTGAGTTCAATGCGGCTGCTGTAGATGCCCTGGAAGACCGGGTTGAGCTCGCCCGTGAGGACCGGCCCGCTCTCACCGAGGTGGACAGCCGCCTCGTACTCCTGCGGCGTGGCAAGTTGCAGGCGCAGCGCCTGATCAGGCTGCCGGTTGTGCTGCTCGACGAGGGCCGGGAGATGTTCCTCCGGCGGGCAGACATCGGGGCCGTCCGGACCGACGCGATCGGGCCCTGGCGACCAGCGCCCGAGACGCTCATAGCAGCTCTGCATGTGGGCGGAAAACTCGGGAAGCGACGCTGGCGACCCGTGCGCCACTGCGTAGCCCTCGGGCAGCCAGACGGCAGGGATGCGCGTGCCGTCAAGCCCCTCCCAGAGGAACTCCGCAGGCGTGTCCCAGTCCGGCACCCCCCGGAAAAACCAGAACGACCGAAAGCCCGCCAGCCTCAGAAGCTGCGGCATCTGGGCGTGGTGGCCGAAGGTGTCCAGTTGCCAGCCCACGGTCACATCCACCCCGAGCTTCTCGCGGAAGTAGCCCTTGCCGTACAGCACCTGGCGCACGAATGACTCGCCGCCGGGCATATTGACATCGAGCATCACATCCGTGCCGCCCACAATCGCGAGCCGGCCCTCCGCGATGAAGCGCCGGAAATCCGCCTCCTCCTGCGGGTAGCGCTCCAGGAAGGGCTTCACATAGCAGGCCTGGTCGAGGGTGAAGCGGTAGTGCGGATAGGCTCTCAGCAGCGCGAGGGCGCGCAGGATGTTGGGCAGGCCCATGCGCAGGTAGGCCTCGCGGGTCTGGAACACCGCGCCCTCCCAGTGGGTGTGCGGGATGATGAAAAGTGTGCCGGTGCGCTGGTTTTCGTTCATATCTGCGAGCCTCCTTCGCTATCGGTAGGACAGGCAGTTTGCCTGTCAGGGTGGCTCTCGGCAGGGACCGGCTGGCAGCCGGTTCTGCCGCCGCGCGGCGGGGTACTCGGTGCACAGCAGGTGCAGCGGCGAGTCGTCAGCCTCGATCCCAGGGAAGCGCCCGACGGGTTCCAGGAAGAAGTTACCGTGGTGGTCATCGTTCACCCGCGAGACCTCGCCCACGAGCGATGTGCCGGTGCCAGCCGGTCAGCGGGCAGCCGTCTTCAGGCGCACCACTTCCTCCAGCATCATTGGGCTATAGCTGGTGTCACCCCACACCAGACTGACGGGCTTCCAGATGCCGGCCATACCCAAGGTGTCGTGGACGCGCACGGCGATCGTGTTCTCACCGGGTCTGAGGAACGGCCGCGGGTCGAAGCCGAAAGGCGTCGTCCAGAGGATCTCGACAGGCAGCCCCGTCGTCGCCACAGTGTGCTCGAAGGCCAGCTGGCCATTGAGGTAGACCCACGCCTGCTCATCCACCGCGCCGAAGAACAGGCGCAGGCCCTCCTGCTTCAGCACCTCTTCCGTCACCGTGAACCGCTGGCGGTACCACCCATAGCCGTGGTGTCCCGAGAAGCCCTGGGCCTCCCAGCCGTTCCCCTTGTCCGAGCGGACCTTCGCCCAGCCGGAATCGTCCAGGTCAGCCGCGAACCACTTCTCGGCCACGCCCGCGTCTCCAGGGTCCGGCCGGAACCGCCACTCGTTGCCAAGCGCCTGGATAGACACCTTGCTCGGATCAAGTCGCGCTTTCTCGCGCCAGTAGGTGAGCTTGGCGTCCAGGTCGGCCTGTTGGAAGGCGTTCTCCACAAAGACGGCGTTGGCGGCCCGGGCGATACGCTCAAACTCATCCACCATCGCCAGATACGGCGCGAGCTCGCCTTTTCTCCCGGCCTGCAGGGTCACAAAGAGCAACGGCAGCTTGGCGATCTCGATGCGCCGCACCAGTTCCTTATCACCGCCGGCCAATCGCATTGCTTCGTCCATGAGCGCCAGTCCACGGGCGGCGAAGCTTGCGTCCACGGGCCCGGTGTAGTCCTTCTGGCCCCGGTGCCGGCGCCATTCGCGCCAGGCGGCGTGCAGCATGTCGTCATAGCGCTGCATCGGTGGGGCAGCAACGCCGTAGAAGCCGTAGTTGAAGTCCCGCACCAGCGCGCTCGTGTCCAGGTCCGGGTTCCACGCCTGCTGCGCCCACAACCAGCCGCGCAGATAGCTGTGGTCCGCCGCCCGGTTCCAGTTGTGCATGCACTGGTAGAAGATTCCGGTGGCCCCATGCCTGGCGTACCAGCGCACGTTCTCGGCAACGACATGCAGGTTGATGTTGGGCTGCATGTAGACGAAGGAGGAGGGGTAGTCCCAGATGACCATCTTCGCCCCGGCGGCCTGCCAGCGCTTCATCGAGCTGGAGAACTTCTCGGTCTCCCAGACGAACAGGTTCGGGTTGCTCCACGCGTGGGCGTCGGTGCAGAGCCACAACAGCACGTTGTCGCGAGGACGGATCGTCTTCGGCGGCACGACCGTGTCCAGGTAAGCGAGGGTGGTGATGCGGACATTGGGGAACTCGTCCTTCACCGCGTCCGCAACCAGGTTGATGAGCGTCAGCAGCGACCCCATCTTCGTCCCCTCGGCGTCGTCAATCGCCTTACACTGGGCACACTCGCAGTAGTCGCGGCGGTCATTGGGAGACACGTCCACAATCTGGATCTCCGGGTCCGTGCGTAGAGCGGCCAGGACCTGGTCAATGATGATCCGCCGGACGTCCGGGTTCGTCGTGCAAAGCTGGAACGGCTGGCGCTTGCCGGCGATCTCCGAGAAGTACTCGGGGTGCTGGGCGAAGTACTTCGACGGCGGCACCAAGGCGTCGTAGGTGTGTACGAAGGACGGCCAGTAGCGGGGATAGCCGCCTGCAGACGCGGGCACCGTCGCCGTCAGGGCGTAGGTCCGGTTCTGGATGGACCAGTCAGCGTCATAGGCCACATCGCCGTAGTACGGGTCACGCCGGTCCTCAAAGACGGGACGGTGCGACCGCAAGACCGGCCGGAAGCGCAGCGTCGGTCGTTTCGGGATGACCGGGTCCACGCCCGGGATGTACCACCGGCAGCCGAGGTCCTCCTGGAGCAGCGAGTATACACCGTTGACCACGCCCCGCCGCGTGCCACCAGTGATGAACAGGTGCGGCGTGGCAGCCTGGATGGCGTAGCCGTCGCGCCCCAGGTCCGTCGTTGGACGCGGAACCCGGCACTCCCTGCGCAGGCGTGTGCGGCCGATACTGATGCACGGCCCCGTGGGCGCAGGGTCCGTCCCCTCACGCACTACCGGGAAGCGGGCCCCGGTTATCTCCCCCAGCCACTTCGCCAGGTCCTCCGCTGCCTTCTGCTCCGGCCCGGTGGGGCGCCCCGGGAGCAGAATCACGTAATCGGTCTTTCCATCCTGAGCCAGCGTCAGCAGGGGACCTGGTTCGCCTTGCGGGACCATGGCGTTGCGCCACTCAGGATGTGGCGCGACACCAGCCGCAAGACCGACACTGTGGAGCAGGATGAATACGGCCCAGAAAGTGCACTTTCGCATCGTCTCACTCCATCGTCTGCGAAGGCAATCTACGTGTACGTCGTGCGGCACTCTGCGTTGTCTGGGCAGGTCTACCTGGCCACCAAGAGCCTCACGGGCCGGAAAATGCCGCCCATCTTCTCGGAGTCGTGGACCTTGACGGCCAGAAGGTTCTCCTGACCGAAGCGAACCTCTTTGGCCGGCACGCTGAAGGGTTTGTCCCAGAAGTCCAGCGGAGCCAGCCCGGTAGAACGGGCAGTACGCTCGCCGATGAGCTCTCCGTTGAGGTAGACCCACGCTCCCTCGTCAACACCTGCAAAGTCCAGCACCAACTCCTTTTCGGCAAGCTCAGCAGGGACGGTGAACCGCACGCGGTACCAGGCATAGCCGTCATAGGCCCCGACGGACGTCATCTCCCACCAGGCAGGGACCGCAATCTGCTGCCACTGGCTGTCGTCGAAGTCCGGCCTATGCCATCCCTGCTGTTCGCCCACGTTGTCGGGGTCGATCTTGAAAGCCCACTCGGACGGGAACCTCGCCGCGTCGGTACGGCTCTCGGCAACCGCCAACTCGGTCCAGGCTACCGCCGGGCGGCCAAAGACATCCGCCACAGCGGCACGGATGCGGTAGGTGCCGCCCGTCGGCACGGCAACACTGATCTGTTCCCCGCTGGCCATGCGCACGCCCTGGTCGGGGCCATAGACTTCCCAGGTGACGGTCGGCTTACCGTTTTCAAACTCTCCGGTACCGGCCGTCGCGATGGCCTTCAGAGCGATCTCACCGGGAGCCTGAGGTACGGCTTCGGGCACCTCGATGGTGATCTGTGGCCCGGCCCCGAGGTCCGGTCGCACGGGCTCCCTCCCGGGTTCAAGCGGGGTTTGCGTATCCCCGCGCTGTACGACAACGGTGCCATCCTCCCGGCACCAGATCACCTCGTCGTAGCCCGTCGCCGTGAACTTGGGATCGTCCACCGCGATGTCGAACTCAACCCCCAGCCGGATACAGCGCTCCACCTCGACGGCGGCGTTGGTCAGCACCTGGCGATATGTCGCCCCGTGGCCAGTCTTGCGCTCCAGGTGCAGCCACTTCAGATACTGCAGTGGGTAGGGGGCGAAGGTGTAACCGTAGGGGATCACGATACAGGTCTTTGCGGCTTTGCGGAGAGCATCCATGTCCCGGCGGGGGTTGGCTGCCTGGGCCTGTCTGACCAGAGAGGCGTAGTACCGCTGGTAGCTGTGGGGCAGGCCGGAGTTGTCGCTGATGCCCACCCAACCCGTCCACACCCAGAAGTAGCTGGCGCCGCGGTCGTACAGGTACGGTATCGTCGTTGCCTTGAGGCGGGACTCTGCGGGCGAGTAGAACGCCACGCCCCAGCGCTTACCGAAGTTTCGCGCCGCCCCGCGCAGGACCGCCACCCGGATAGCGCAGGCGTTTTGGACCGTCGGCGGAATATGGGTGCCAAAGGCCCGGTTGTAGCTCTCGACGAGGTCACCCACCGGAACATCTTCATCAACGATTCCGGAGACGCCGTCTTCCACTGAGAGCTGGTACCAGGCCGTCGTCCAGATGGCCTCCCACACCGGGTAATCGCGCTCCACAATCCACAGGTCGCCGCGCCCGAACTGACGGTCTATGAACTCATTGATCCAGACTTGTGAGTAGTTGCCGGTATGAGGCCTGAGTGCGGCGTTCAGCCTCTCCTGCAAGGCCGCAACTGCCTCTGCCGGCGTGAGCTTGCCGGCGAGGTCGGCGCGCTCGTCCAGAGCGCGGTTGTGGATTGCGGGCTCATCCACGTAGATCGCACGACCCCAGTAGTTGGACCGGTAGAGCTGTGCTGGCCAGTCATCCATGAGCCAGAAGAGGTTGTTGTCCCAGGCGCTGCTGCGGAGGAGCCAGTCGGTTCGGGGAGTCGCCTGGAACAGGTTGAAGCCGGCCTCGAAATGCTTGCGATGGTCCTCCGGGGTCTTCGCCCGGTATTCGTACTTGCCGTCAGGAAGGGCCCAGTAGGGCTTCCCATGCACATCGGTGTCACGCGTCATGTGGCCGATGATCAGGTCGGGGTTGAGCCTGACCACCGTGACCTCCCGGGGTGGCTCCAGGGACTGCTCGGCAGCGACTTGGGTTCGCCTGAAGGGGTAGCCCTGGAATCTCACTGCCTCCGGAAACGCGTCATCCACCAGACCCAGCGGTCCGCCTTGTACGGATTGCGGCCAGCCATATTGCCAGAGGGACAGGCGCGGAAGCTGGGTGGCGCCAGTAACCTCGTGGACGAACTCGACGGCATCGGGCCAGTCCGGCTCACGCCAAAGATACCGCATGACCTGTGGCTCTTGGCCCGCTTCCGGCCATCTGCTCATGAGCAGCCAGGCCTCATAGGTCTGGCCGTTGAGGCGGGAGAAGGAGAGACAGGCCCACTGGAACTCCACGCCCTGCGCCGCCTCGACCGGCCCCATCCCCAGCTTCATCGTGACCACGGTGAGCTTGCCCTGACGCTCGAAGTCGGGCCGTTCCGCGGGGTCTGCGTCGAGGGCGTAGGTGGCCGCGGTGCCGGGGCGACCCAGCGGGGCACTCCAGGCCAAACTCACCCATAGCAACAGGGCAGCGGCCGAGACGAGCCGAAACGGCATCAGCATTCACCCCTCGCGTGACAGAATGGGGACCGAAGGCCCGCAACCGAACCATGATTGGTCACTAAGGCCAGCCTCAACTATGCCCGGCCAGACGGGTGACCGACTACCAGGCGCTGTGCGCACGGCAGCCGCTCAAAGCCGCTCACCAACCGCCAGCCAGGACCTCCGCCAGCGGCCGCCGCGGGGTCCGCGTTTCCTCCGGAGCGGCAAAGCCCAGGCGGAACGGGTGCAGCGGGATGCCCCCATCCCCCGGCAGCAGTCGGGCTACCTCCGCCCGGCACTCGGGCACCTCGACGATCTGGCTCATGGGATGCGTCCACAGGCCCTCGCTCGCCGCCAGCAGGGCGATCCGCTCGTAGACCTGCCCCGCCCGGATCTGCGTCTCGCGGCGGTCGTCGTTGCCGGTGATGAGTCCCAGCACGGGAGCGCTCATCAGGAGGGCCGAGTCCTTCGTGCCTTGAGGCTTGCCCATGTTCAGGTACGACACCGCCAGGCTGCCCATCTTCGACATCAGCCACGAGGTCCCGAACACGCCCTGGCCGATCCAGTGCGCCAGCTCGCGGCGGTAGGCGGGGTCCGCGAACTGCACGGCGTCGGCCCGCACCACCAGCTCGTTCACGCTGTCACGGATCTGGGGATCTCCCGTAAGCCACAGGCGGACGCCGGGGTCGTGAACAAGATCCTGCAGCCGCCGCTGAGTCTCCTCGGGCACCGGCCGCTCATCGTAAGGCTGGCGGTTGGTGTGCCGCACCGGGATTGCGTCGAACAGTTCCGGCGGCCGGGACACCCCCGGTTCGCCCGGGGTGCTGAACTCCACCTTCGCCGCCAGCAGTTCGTCCGCCGGGTCAGGGCAGTAGTGCACGGTATGCTCAAGACCGAAGTGCTCCGCTGCCACCAACAGGTTCTCCAGGGCGCAGCCGACGCTCAGGTACAGCTCCCGCCGATCGGCATCGGCTACCTGCAGCCACCGGCTGTCGTCGGCCAGGACCTCCAGCCTGTCCCCGACCATGCGGAACAGCCACGGCTGGGAGTTGTGGCTGGAGGGGGCAAGGATCGCATAGTGCAGCAGGAAACGGACCTGCTCCTGCAGGGATCCACGGGCGGGGAAGTCGGTCGGATCGGGACACGTTCGGTTCATGGCCGCTGTCTGCCTCCTGGGGCTCAGGCCGGACCATGGAGCCCTGGCCGCTGGGCCGATTGTAGCCGTCGCCACGCTGGGGGGTCAACCGCCCTCCGGGGGGGTGCTGGGCAAGTGGCAGACACGGGCCGCAGTCGTCCTTGCCCTGATGAAGGCAGTGGGCAAAGATCCATGGGGTACTCTCACCCGCCTGCCCCAAGCCGGAGTTCCACGGGCCTCCAGATCCCGGCGGCGTGGCTATCCTTGCGCACGCGCACTGTGACCCGGTGCCTGCCCGGCTGAGCGACATGGGCGCTCACGTTCAGCGCAAAGGGCTTGTCCCACATCAGCCCGGGGTCCTCTTCCTGGCCCCCCACCGCCTCTCCATCCACCCACACCTGACAGACTCCATCCACCGCACCAAACAGCAGCCACACCCGGCGGCCGGCCGGGAAGGCAGGGACGTCAAGCTCGGTGGTGTACCATGCGACTCCGTGGTAACTGTGCCCCTGGTCAGTCCAGGAGGCGTCTGTCCGGATGTCGGTCCAGGTATCTCCCGGCGCGGAGGAGTGCCAGCCCTCGGCCAGGCCAACATCCGACGGGTCCGTGCGGAACTTCCAGACGATCGGCAAAGCTGCCAGCAATTCGCCCTGCTGGGCCTCAAGGGGCGGCACGTAGAACCCCTTCAGGCGCGCGGCCGTGGATGGCCACCCGGAGCAGATGTTGCGCTTGCGCTGGATGGCCTTCAGGAGCACGAAGCTCTCCCGGCCGCCCGGGAAGGCTTCCTCCGTGTGAGGACCGACATCGGCGATGCGACAGGTCTCGGCGTACAGCAGGTTGAACAGCGCACGGTCAATGCGCGCCTGGATCCGGTCGTCGCCGGCGGCGGCGTCGAAGGCCTTGGCAATGAGCTCTCGGCCTCTGGCGACCACTTCCGGGCTGAAGGTGTGCAGGTTGTTGATGGTCGTGTTCTGCTCGCCCTGGGCCTCGACGGCACCCATGAGGCCGCGCTCCAGAGTCTGGTAGTACTCCGTCATTGGCGCGGCCGCAGGGCCGTAGGCGGCCGCGCAGAAGTCGGCAAGGACCCGCTGCGGGTCGGTCTCCGTGTCCCACAGCGATTCGCCAAGCACCGTGTACCACGCGGCCGATCCGGCCAGCGAGTTCTCCGTCTCACCGAGAACGTGCTCAACCCCCAGCTTGCGCAGGGCGGCGAACTGTTTGGCGGTGAGCGTGTAGCTGCAAGCCGGGATCTCAGGGTAGCGATAGTCACCGCAGTTGTAGACCGCCAGGTGGGAGGAGCGCTCGCGCCAGGCCCTGAGCTTCGCGACGAACTGGCGGTTACGCTCACAGTTGCGGTCGAAGACCTGGTGTCGCCCGCAGATAGGCCACATGCAGAACTTGACCAGCACGTTCGGATGGCAGCGGGCGGCTACCGGTGGTTCGGTAGTGGAGCCATAGGCGTACATCTCGATGAGCCGGTCGGGGAACTTGCGGGCCACCCTGGTGGCGACATCATTGACGAAGTCCACCACCCGGTCCGTGAGCGGGAAGCACTCGATCCCGTTCTTCGTCCAGTCCACCGCGACCCGGTCCAGGGCCTTGCAGGCCTCACATTCGCACCAGCTCGCCGGCTCGTCTTCGGCGTTGAGCGCCAGGACCTTCCTCTGCGGGTGGATCTCGAGATAGGCGATCATCTGCCTGGCGATGTACTGCCGCAGGTGACGGTTCGACAGGCAGAGCTGGTTGGGTCGCCCCGAACTGTGGTACGGCTCGCGCTTGCCGCCCAACAGGGGGAACCATTCGGGACGTCTCTCGAACAGCAGCCTGGGCGGTGCCCAGGCGTGGTAGGAGTGACCCGTGGTCTGGTCGTGGCCGTGGCTGCGGTGGGCTCCGTACAGTTCCGTCGCTCCGCCACCCCACCAGGGGGCGTTGAAGTGATGGCGCAGCGCCCAGTCGAGCATGGTGTCCGATGGTATCCAGCCCCCATCAGGAACGAAGTCCTGCGCGGAACACATGAAACCACGGACAGCAAAGTCGGGCGCTTCGACTATCCGGCAGGGCCTGAGGCTGAGGCGCTCCCGGTGTGGAATGACCTCCCTCTCCGCGCCGGGCATCACCCACCGGCAGCCGAGGTCGCGCAGGAAATGGTAGACGGCATAGAGAGTCGCCCTGTCCGTCCGGCCAAAGCCACTGTATCGGCGTCAATGGACACCACATAGCTGTCGTCAGCCGCCGGGAGCGCTCTGATGAGGTGTGGCGGGGGCTGCACGCCCGATGAGAACCCGGCGCCCTGGCGCCACCTCGTCGCGTCCTGCAAGAGCCAGGTGCACACCGGTCATGATGGGAAGACACCGCTCAAGCTCGTACGCGGCAAAGGCTCGGCGGGTGCAGTGGTCAGAGCGGCCGCTAAGGCGAGATGGTAAACAGGCCCGATGGCGTACATCGGACTGATGACCTCCCCGGCAGTGGGGAGACCGGCCCGGTTTGTTGCCCCGGGCGCAGCTGCACGACAGAAGCGACCTGCGCTCCTGGCCCTTCGAAAGCGCCCACCGCTGGGCCTGACTTGTGCGTATGGCGGACTCGGTGTGAGCGTTGTAAAGGAGGCCGACTGAGCTGGCGGCATTGGCGTCCTGGACTCCTGTGAACAGGTTGCCACGGCGTCAGATGGCGATGCGACGTTGCCAGAGAGGGCGAGACCAGCTGTCTGGGACCTCTGCTCATTGCGACGTCGCAGCTTGAACGCCAGACTCCAGCACATTATCCCAGTGTTCGACCCAGTCCGCGGCGAAGGACCCCAGGCAATTGCGTCCGGCAACGGAGCGCCCGCGGGAGCACTCCAGGCAGCTCAGCCCGGCATTGTCGTTGACGCGGAAAGAGAACCTGATGGGCCGGCGCTCCTCGATGGCCCGGCGCACCCCTCGGATCTCCTTCCGGGGAAGGGTAGCCTCCACAAAGCGCGTAAGGGCGTCGCGGCGGATGACCAGCTTGCCGTCCCAGACCGGGCCGTCCAGCGGCGACTTGGGCGAGTGGGGACAGCGGTGCTTGTGGGGCATACCAGCGTACTGAAGGCGCCAGATCTCAGTGCCGCCCCGTAACGTGGGACCAAAGGATTGAGCGCGTACTCATACTCGGTGCCGTCGATGCTGGCATATCCGGGCATGGTGCCGGGCGGGCACGCGTACCAGTCCTTGCGCGCGGGCGGCAGTACGTTGAAGGCGAGTTGCACGTTATCATGGTACGGGGAGTTGCCGCTGGGCAGCTCCGGGTCCTTTCGGTACGTGTAGTGACGGACCCCCGCCGGCCAGGTGAGATCCTTGAGGATCTCCCAGGACTCCGGCAGGAGAACCTTCCTGAGCAGCTCCGGGGAGAAGGGATCAAAGCCTATCTGCTGGTCCACGCGCTCCGCTGACCGTCCGGTGAGGTCGGTGCCGAGGAAGTACCCCCCGCAGACCCGCCCCGTCTGCTTGCGCCCGTCGCAGGCAACCCGCCGGCACGACCTCCCTCGTCTGGCCCGGGGCCTCCCAGAACAGGCGGATGCACGCGCCTCCGCCGCTCTGAATGAACTCCAGCCGAATCGAGTAGGCCCTGCCGGCTTCAAGTTGGATTGCACCGGCGTCCTCCGCGGGGCCGTGCACGGTCCAGTTGTCTATCAGCTTCTAACCGGCCACCCACAATCTCACCCCGTCGACGCTCAGCGTGATGAGAGTGCGCCGCCCCGTCTGCTCTGGCACCACAAAGCCGCTCCAGCGCACGGAGAAGCTCTCGCTCGGAGAGCCGCTCACCGGTTGCCGCTTGTAACACTTGTCCGGGTAGAAGAACTCCTCCTTGTCGCGGGCCTCGAAGCGCAGCATCCCCTCATCCGGCGTCGAACCCGCAACCTTGGCGGCGAAGTGGAAATGCCGATCGTCATACGCCAGGAAGCCGGTGGCCGCTCCCTTTCTCACAAATTGGTCGAAGGACTTGAAGGGCTGCCAGGCAAACTCCTTCAGTGTGACCCTCTGCACGCCCTCGCTGGTGATGCTGTGCGGCAGCACGCCCTCCCAGTCGCCAAGATGGCTGTCCACTCTCACCGTGCGCCGCGCGTGGCAGTTGACGTGCAGATCCTCCCGATGGGTGGACCGGCCATCCACTCCCGCATCAAACTCCAGGCTGAGCGGATAGGCGTTGCTGGCGTCGGGCTTGCCGCCGATGACCCGAAAGACGAGCTCCCGCGTCTGGTGGCGCTGGAAGCTGACGTAACGGACGGGCCGCTCCAGAGTCAGGTCCCCCAGGAGTCACCCGCAGCAGCCCCCGGATGGGACGGTTCAGGACGTTGGTGAGCCGCAGCCGGAGAGGAGGGCGGGTGCTGATGGGAGCGGTCAGGTCCAGGCACGCCTTGGCCAGGGGCTCGATACCCTCAATTCCCGCCGTCCTGATAGCGGCCAGAAGTCGGGCGAAGCTCCCCGGCCGTCCGTTGCCGCGCAGAAAGAGCCCGCGGCGGTCTAGAGGCACCACTATCCCCTCCGGCCCCGACTCCACGGGATTGCCCCAGAAGTCAAACAGCGCGTAGGCGTCGTCCGCCCGGAGGACGAGGCTCGCGCCGGACAGAGGCTCATCACGGGCAGTCAGAGCCCTGAGCTTCACGCGTTCGTTCTCCGGCGCGTCCGGTGGCAGGGCCAGGAGCTGGGCCGCCAGCTCCGCCTCATGCGCCCGCTCCTTGAGGCCCCGTGCGGTGCGGAAAAGCACGTTGTCCGCCCCAAACGCCTCCCTGATGTCCCCGACAACAACCACGGTGCCGTCCTCCGGGTTGGGACGGCCACCCGGTCCCGTAAGGCCGTCAAGGACCATCATCCACGGCAGCCCGTTCCTAAACAGCAGCTCCCGGAATCTGCGCTCTCCGATGAAGTGATTCACCGCCCCCACCGCCGCGGCGACCGACCAGCACTGCACCATGTTCCTCCGCTGGACCTGCCCCTAGTCGTCAAAGTAATCGAAGGTCTGCCAGTGGTGCCCTCCGGTGGCGATGGCCCTGTGATACGCCCCCACGGCGCGATCGTGGCCCGTGGACAGGTTCGTGGCGGTGACGGTGGTTACCCGGTCATCGCAGTTGGCGACCCAGCTCTACGTGTCTCAGATGCGTACCCGACCATGGGGCCCCTTGCGGTTGACCCAGGGCTTGTACGTGCTGGGACACGCCATGCCATGGTAATGGATGGAGCACAAGTCCAGGTAGAGCAGGAAGGTGTCCTCGGCATCCCCGAACAGCTTGTCGAAGCTATTGGAAGAGGGGTCGCAATCGCCGATGAGCACCTCAGTGCCGGCCTCTCGGCAGGCCTCCCGGGCGGCCTCACACAGAACCAGGAACATTTCCCGATAACGCAGGTCGTCGGCGCCCCAGCCGGCAATCGAGAGCCCGTTCCAGGGCTCGTTCCACAGCTTGATACCCGTCACCGGACCCCGGGACCATCCCCACTCGGACACAACGCGCTTCCAGAACTTCCGGAAGTCGGCATCGTGGCTTGGGAGCCAGGCGAGGTCGAACTTGGTGTCCAGCATGACAGCGCTTTTGTCCAGCCACGGTCGTGCCCGGCCCAGCGGTTGCTCTTGGCCGCAGTACGCTCCCCCGACAATCTCGCACGTCACCGCCAGCCCGGCAGGAAGCTGCCAACGGGCCGCCGAACAGCCCGCAGGCGGACTCTGCGGACCAGGCAGACTCCCCCTCCCCAGAGGGCTTTCGCTAATTGCCTTTGGCTGGCCATCATTGCCGCTTTCTGTCTGCCGGCGTCTGCCGCTACCTACCACGTCAATAGCGCAGAGGGAGACGACGTGGCCCCAGGCACCCGCGAGCATCCGCGGAAGACCCTCATCCATGCCGGTCAGGCCGCCGGGCCGGGCGACGAGGTGATCATCGCGCCTGGCATCTATCACGAGGTGCTCAGCGTCGGCGGATACCCGGATGCGACCCAGCCCGCGGTGTTCCGGGCTGATCCCATCGGCGGTGCTATCCTCCGGGGCGACGACACCGGTGAGCCGGGCAAACGTACCATCGAACGCTGCCGAGTCGTCGTCCGCCGACCCCACGTCAGGATGATAGGACTCCAGGTGTGCGACACTTCCGAGCAAGCCGTGGAGTTCGCCGAATCGCCGGGCGGCCTCGTGGACCGCTGCGTGCTCCGCGACAACCAGCTCGACGGCGTCCTTTCCTGCCGTCAGGATGGGAGCAGGGTCGAGAACTGCATTGCCCATGACAACGGGCGTTACTGCATCTGGTTCCACGAGATGCAGAACGGCACTGCAGTCTCCAACACCTCTGCCGCAACGCCCAGGGCGGAATCGGGGTCAGCGAATCCCCGGGCGTGGTCATCTTCAGCAATCTATCTGCCGCCTGCGGCGCCGGCCTGCACACTATCCGCGCAAGCTACGCGACCCTTCGGTCCGATCACAACCTCTTCTCCACGGGAGTGGTTGCATCCCGGGCCGACGAGCAGTAGCCCGAGGCCACGGCGAGAACGCGGTCGGACTGGGAGGAGCTGACCGGGCAGGACGGCCACAGTCTGCAGGTTCCGGCGCTGATCTACGATGCCCAGGCCGGGGACTTCCTCCCAATGGCCCCGCCTGTCGCCACTCTCTCCCCCGCGGCCCGCGACAGACTGCGGATCTCCCGGTTCGCGGAGCAGGATGCCCCCGACCACGATCCCCGCGCCAGTTCCCCCGGGCCCTCCCTCCTCCGGTCTCGGGGTACGCCCCCGATCTGTGCTCAAGCCTGCCGGCCAGAACCCTCTGTGGCACGCCCGGCACTGTCCCCGCGATTTCGCACAGCTACTGGCACAACTGGTGGTCCAGCCGTCAGTCGAGAGCTGCCGGCAGAGCGCAGGGACCAAAGGCCGCAGCGGAACCGGCAGGCAGCGTCCTGGCAGCCCTCATGGCTGACCAGGGGAAGTTACACAACCGCCAATGGAGCTTCAGGGTCCGGACTGGGGGGTGTTGTATCAAAGATCATGAGATACTCCGGTGGTTGTTGGGCAGCATTGGCGTGGTCCCGTCCAGGCCTTGCGACCATAAGGCGGCGCCCAACCCAACGGCAGGTACCGCCGCGCCCGATGCGATCTCGGCCACCAGAAGGGTCAGTGGCCAGGGCCTCACGGTATGATGGCAGCTTCGGGCAGGACACCGCTCTGCGGGGGAGCGCCAGTCGAGAGCGTGACCACACGCACCACGTGCGGCGTGACGCTGGCGTCGAGACCCAGGCGAACAAGGCCGTGCTCCGTTTCCCAAGGGCTCAGAAGTGGGGCAACTTCTTGAAGCGCAGCAGCCTCATCGCGCAGTGGCAACGGTCTTCCGGCAGTCCACACCGACCCGGTCGGCGGACGGGCCAGAGGAGGACAAGTGCCGCGTCCACGTCCGCGGCTTTCGCCTTCAAGCGGGTGAAACAGCCCGTCGGCGGCGGTTCGGTTTCCATGCCACGCCAGGCAGCTCGAGATTGGGAAACAGCTCGCGCTGCAGCGCCTCGTCGCCCCAGTGTTGCCAGTGCGCCCAGATGGCGTGAACCCAGAAAGCTGGATATTCCGGGGAATAGAACAGGCTGCACGGCGCGGGTCCCGGGATGGGAACCAGGCCGTCTGCATTCCTATAGTCGCGCCATCTGGCGCAGACACTTGCGGGCAAGGTTCTCGGTGCCGAACGCAAACTACGATAGCGGGGCCGACACGGCCAAATCACCCGTGTACAGTGTCTGCTCCCGCCAGGGACAGTCCTCGTAGTGGTCCTGCATGCACATCTGCACCGTGTAGCGGCCAGCCTCCCAGATCTGGTTGAGGCGCTGGTCGCTACACAGGAACTCGCCGCGAGGCTCTACCGGATAGGACTGCCGCAGGCAGCGCACGTGGCGGATTCGGACCGGCCCGCCCAGGTCGCGGAAAGTCAGGACCAGATAGCGACCGGCACGCCGCTCAAAGGGGGAGTACACCTGCCTTCCCGAGCGCAGCTCCACGCGGTCCACGTCTGTCACGTTCAGCGATTCCCCATAGGCGATGTCAAGTACGCCGCCCGCACAATCCGCGATGTCCAGCTCAAAGAAGCCGACCAGGTTGCGCCCAAAATCCGGGGTCAGGACCGTGCCATCCTGGGGGTTCAGCGGCGTCACAACCGCGCACGTGTCATCATCGTGACAGAGTGCGAACGGATCGGCGACTTCCTTGGGGCCGCCATAGGTGCAGCCCCGGGAATAGTACTGCCAGCGGGGGTACGACGGACTGGGGCCGCGCCCAACCTCAACACCATTCAGCCAGAGCCGGTAGCGGCTGTTCGCCGTGATGCGGAGTACGGCGTTCCCCTGGATGGCGCTCAATACGAACTCCCGACGCGCCAGGAGATGAACGTTGTTCTCGGTGTGTAGTCCAGGCCCCAGATCCAGAAAGCCCACCAGTCCCGTTTCTTTTCGGTTGGGTGCATGGGGTTCTCCTGAATGGTTATCGGGCTTACTCCTGGGCCCTCCTGGGCCGACTGCGCCTGGGACCAGCGAGAGCAGAAGGCGCGTTCGGTTCCAGGAGCGGCCCCGGACGGCGCCGGGGATATCTCCGCAACGACTCCCCGCGGCGACGAAGCCAGTTCGAAGCTCCACTCGCGTTCAGTCGCCGAAGCGCATGGAGAAGAGGTCCGGCTCTCGCAGCACGAACCGCAGGCGTACCGCTCTGCCCGCCAGGGCGCTGACGTCGCTCCCGTCCCGCCAGCTCACCACACGATCGATCCCGTCGCCCATGATCTCCTCGCGGCCGGCGAGACTGCGACCGGGAATCGGCGCCCCCGTCTCGTCCTGGAGCTCCACACGTACACTGCCAGCCGCCCCGATGTGGTGGTTGATCTCCAGCCTGCTTCCGCTGAAGACCAGTGAGCGGGTGACCGCTTCGCCTCCAGCCCACAGCGCGATGGGTCGGAAGCCTCACGCAGCGCGGGAGCACGGTGCATGATCCTGCCTCGTGCGCCGTCGCTGGCTAGAGGTCGGCGATGCTGTCCGGTTCGGCGCACTTCGCTCCCTTGCCCAACCAGGCGCGACCAATTCGGCGGATCTCGTCCCAGTCCTGGGCCGCGCCCAGCAGGACGTAGAAGACCCGATCAGCTGTCCAGCGATTGAGTTCCATGTCCTGGCAGTACCGCGGATAGTCCTCCGCAAAGGACCGGATACGCTTCCCCTCCGGGACAAAGAACTGGCCGATGGATCCGAAGCTGTAGGAGTAGGGGGAGCCGGGCTTCCACAGCGAAGTCTGGGAGTTCAGCCACCCGATTGGCCAGTGATCCCAGAGGCCCGTGCCCCACCCGCAGCCACCCTCGGCACCCGGCGTGCAATGGTCTATCAGCTGGTTCCTGCCTGGCGGGAAGCCGCTGGCATGGCCCAGGATCGCGAACAGCAGGCGCTCTCGGAACGGCATGACCAGAGCACAGCCTGGCGAACTAGAGATCGCGGCCAGCGTGGCATCGTCGCCGCTGCGCCGGACCCTGCCGTCCTCTCCCCAGAAGATGTCGTAGCGGCGGTCGCTGTAGAGATCGAGCGCCGTGTGGGTGAGGTAGTCGCCCTCCCGGGCATCGCGCGGGAACAGGTCGCGGATGAGCTTGCCCACCGGCGCCACCCCAAACAGCTCGACCGGCTGCGTGCTGTAGCCGATCACGGCCTCCGGCATCAGGCTCTCGTACCGCATCCGCCGCAGGATAAGCCCGTTCGGGTACGCAAAGTAGTCTTCGGACCCGCGCAGGCGAGGTGCCGAGTCGTCGAGCATGTTGACGGCGAAGTAGGTCCAGCGCACCCAGACGCGCTGCGGCCCGCCCTCGAGGATATCGACGAAGCTGTTCCTCTCCTTGCGTCCCATGTTGTTGAAGAGCTCGGCCTCGCCGAGGTTCCCCTCAAAGAACTGGTTGCACATCGCCTCCCCGCCGGGCAGCTCCAGCAGTGGGCAGTAGCTGGCTTCGTGGCTGAAGACGAGCCGGTGGGCGTGGCCCTCCCACAGAACCATGACCGCTCTCCGCGGGTTCAGGTCGGCGTGCGGTGGGCTGGGCTCCAGCGGCCCCGTGTAATGGCCGGGAGCGTAGTCGCAGACCTCTACGGCACACACCCCGGCGACCTCCCGTTCGCTCAGCTTTGCTAGGGTGATGGGCTGTGGCCTCTCAAAGGCCGGGGCAGGGCCATCCGACGCGGGCGCGGCTGCACCCAGGCCCGAGGCCACAGCGATCAGCAGGGCAGCAGGTGTTCGACTAGTCATGTAGTCCTCCGAAAGCCCACGAGGGGGTGTCAGGTCGGGGCAGGTCGCCCCCGGCCCCCTTTTCGGCCTTTGCCCAGGAGGCGAGGGCAGACCGCCCGCGAGCGAGCAGCGAGCCGGCGACGCCAGGGCTATCCGGGGCAAGGCGCCGGGCATGCCTAGCCGCGGAAGCGCAGGGAGAACAGGTCGGCGTCCCTCAGCACGAACCGCAGGCGCACCGCCCTCCCGGCCAGGGCGCTTACGTCGCTGCCGTCCTGCCAGGTCACCACACGGTCCATCTCGTCGCCGATAATCTCCCTGCAGTCAGCGAGGCTGCGGCCCGGGATCGGCGCGCCCGTCTCGTCTTGTATCTCCACACGCACACTGCCCGCGGCCCCGGTGCGGTAGTTGATCTCCAGCCTGCTTCCCCTGAAGACCAGCGACCGGGTGACCGCTTCGCCTCCAGCCCACGGCGCGGTAATCGAGACGAAGCCATCGGTCCGCAGCAACAGACGCTCGATATGCCAGCTATCCTGCATATAGTGGCGGGCCACAAACATCTGGATGCGGTCCGGCCCCGCGGGCAGGATGCCAGTCACCGGGTAGTTGGCCCGCGAGACCCAGTTTCCCGCGCCCGGGCCCGGCCGTATGAAGGTCTCCATGAAGGTGCGGTCGTACCGCGTGGAGCCGGCCCGGCTGGTGAGCAGGACTGCGTCGGAGCAGTCGTTGCCATAGAAGCTCCCGTGCGAGGCCTTCAAACCGATAGCCGCCGCCTGCTCATCTGTAATGACCCGCCGCCCCTCCATGAACCGCGCTGCTGGCGCGATGTAGATGTGTGGGGCGCGGAAGTACGGCGTCGTGTTGTTGGTGTAGAACTCCTCGCGGGGAGTGTCCCCGTAGGTCATGGGAATCGACTCGGACCAGTGAAACAGGTCCTTCGAGGTTGCGCGCGCCATGCTGCGCCAGCCCCTCCCCCCCTCGCTCTCATACCAGCGGTAGTACAGGACATATTGCTGCTCCGCTTCGCTCCAGAACAGGGTGTTTCCGCCGTCAAAGCAGTTGCGCAGGTCGCTGACCATCTCGGGCTGTGGGTCCAGCTTGCGGAAGGTGAAGCCGTCGGCGGACACCCAGAAGACCAGGCGCTTGGGCCCGGCCGGGTCCTGGTAGGCGGTGTGGGGCTCACCGCTCAGGGGCTCGCTGTGGATGGCCTTGATGCGCTGGTCTTCCGGCACCCCAGGCCGTGTGTCCAGCCAGGGGATGACCATGAGCGGTCGGCCCTGCTCGTTGGCACAGATGTTGGTCTCCCGCGTGTCGCCCCACTCGACGAGGCCGAGCGCCGGCTTGACCCACGTCTCTCCGCCGTCCTCGCTAATGGCCACGCACAGCACGCCGAGGGGATCCCCGGTGTCTACCCTCATTGCGCGGTAGTACATCAGCAGACGGCCACCGTGCTCGAACACCGACATGGGGAAGTTCCCGGGGCCCTCCCAAGGCTTGTCCAGGCGGATCACCACGCCGCCTGAGACCGGCTCGTGCAGCCTCAGGGCCGCGTTGTCCAGCCGCTCAATCAGCAGCCGGTCCACGAACAACTCGCGCCGGTCTCCGATGTCGATGGGTGCTTGCACAGGGTCAGCGCCCGTACCGCTCTCGAGCGAAAGCGCAATGACGGGGAGAAGGAATGCGACAAGCATCGGTGCGGCTCCTTGCCAATTCCGTGTCCGCAGGCGGGGCCGGGCTCGCCTGCGAAGCTCCTACCGGGCGGGCGGCGGCGTGCGCCACAGGGCCCACTCTCCGGCCTGGCGGGCGGCGGCCAGGAGCTTTGCAATCTCCTCTCGCTCCACCTCCAGGCTGCGGCGGGGATAGCGCTCGGCCACGCTGGCGAGTCGCGTTGCAGTGTACCTGCGTTCGATCGTCTCCCGGTCGAAGGGGAAGCCGCTCGATGACTGGTGCCGCTGCCGATACTGAGACTGAAGACGCTGCAGGTTGAAGAGAGTCAGAAGGTCCAGGGACAGCCTCGCGCGGCGTACCCGCAGGAGCAGTGTCTCGTCGCCACCACAGGCGGCCTCGGCCCGGTCAAAGAGGGCCTGGCAGCCGGTGATCAGGTCCAGGTCCACGAAGCTCTGCAGGGCGTAGCTGCCCACGTGGAACGCCTGACGATGCGGGTCGCGAGCGTAGGCCTGTTCAAGCCGGGCTACGTACTGGACGATCGGGTCGGAGGCGGGGCCGTAGTAATGGCGGCAGAAGTCCTGGATAAGATCATCCGCGCTGCGGGTCGGGTCCCACATGGCTTGCATCAGCACCCAGTAGGTCATGTCCGCCTCGCAGTGGAGGCCGGAGTTGAGGCCCCCGGCGTTGGTCTCCATGTAGACGCCCCGCACGCCGAGTCTGTGGTAGAGCCGGATGTTGTCCACGAGCGCTCGCAGGTTCGGCTGGGGGAACAGGGCGTCGTAACCCGCGTAGCCCGGCACCGGGCGGGGCAGGCGCAGAGAGAACAGTATTCGGTCCTCGATCTCGGGCTGCGTTTCCCAGGTCACGGTCACGGGGTCCCAGGTCGCCCCGCGGCTCACGGCGCGGAACTCAACGGTCGCCGGTCCTTCGCTACCGCGCGCCCAGATCCGGGACAGTACCAGCTCGGCGTCCGTCACCCGCGCGTCCGGGGGTATGGCGCGGAGGTCAAAGCGTAGATAGGACCACTCCCGCAGGCCCTCGGTCTGCCGCCGGGTTCCGGCAAGCTCCAAGCCGCCGGCACGATGGACGCCCGGCTCCCAGACAGCGTGCACGGGTTCGGTCGGCTTGTCCGAGGAGACGATGGCCGCGGCGGAGTCGGTCAGTACGCTGAGCGTCGGCTGCGCATCGCGGGATCGCTGCCACCAGACGAACAGCCGTGGCCTCACGCCCCGGTTCGGCTCCCAGAAGGCGTAAATGCCAGCGGTGAATCCGTGACGCTCGTTGGGCGCGACCGGCGCGGCGAGGGACAGGTGGAGTCCCGCGCGCGCCACGGCTGGATCCGCGACCGCCTGCTGCACCCACGCTCTGAGGCCTGCGTCCCCGCGCCCCGTCGTCGCCAGCCCCGACACCGGCTCCGCGCCCGAGCCGTACTGGTGCGGGTAGTCCCAGACTCGCACGTCCTTTGCCAGCTTCAGCCAGCCCCTGAGGTTCGTCAGGTCCCGACGGTTCACGTCGGCTTCGAGTCGGTCCCAGTGGCACTTGTGTATCGGTGCGAAGCGGATGATGACGTCGTCGCGGATGGTCCCATGCGGCGGCGGCGTCTCGTACCCGCTATAGGCTAAGGTCTCCAGAACAGTGCCAGACGGCCAAACGCTCCTGCCCCTCTCCGCCAGCCAGTTCAGGAAGTCCAGCATCTGCCCGACGTTTGCGCCGCCATACCGTGCATCCGCCGCCTGGCAGTCGGGACACTCACAGACCTGTGGTGGCCCGTCTTCGTCACTGATGTGGAAGATGAAGGGATTCTCCGGGTCGGTGGCATAGGTCGCGATGATCTCCGTGATGTTCTTGAGGTACAGCTCCCGCATCTGCGGGTTGGTCTTACACAGCCCCATCACGGAGCGCTCGCCTTTCCGCAGGGCGTAGAACTCCGGGTGCTCGGCGAAGTACTTCTCCGGCGGCAGGTAGAACCGGATGGTGTGACCGTGGTGGTTGCCGCGGGTGTGGCCGCCGTATCGGCTGGAGGGCGCGTCAGTTCCCATATAGATGCCCGGCGCTCTGCCGTTGATGCGCCCGAAGGCCAACGCGCGGCCCAGCGTCCTCAGCCCGGTGTCGTCATACCACCCCGAGCGCGGCCAATGGTGTGGCGGGAGCAGGTCCCGGTCTACGAAAGCAGGCTTCACGCGCCGGTTCACTCGCGGCAGGCGCAGGTCCGGGCGCAGGGGCACATACTCCTCGCCCGCCAGCGTCAGCCAGCGCACACCGCAATGGTCCTCCAGGAACTCCGCGACAGCATAGAGCGTACCCCGGGGCCTGCCGCCGCACAGCAGGAGGCTGTCGCCGATCCGCCGCATCACGAACTCCTCGCCTGCCAGGCAATCCCGCCGCACACCGTTGCGCCGAGCCAGCGCTGTGTCGCCAACGTAGATCGCGGGCCTTTCACCGGTGAAAGACCCCTCCGAGACGATCTCAAACCACTCGCCGCACATGCGCCGCAGGGCGTTGCGCAGTTCGGTCGCGGCGGTCCGCTCCGTCTCGGTCGCACCCTCAGCCTCCACGATCGCCCACCGTCCTTCAGGCATGCCGGGGGGCCGAGACGCGCAGGTGATCTCCAGCACTGGACGCTGGTCCGGCGGGCCTTCGCGGCTGGTGACGTAGGCCGTGCCGACCCACGGAGCGCTCTGCGCGAAGTCCGTGATGAGCAGCAGCCCATCATTGGGCCGCGTGCCCTCGAACCATTCCCGGGCAATCTCGGTGATGTCCGTGTACTTGTACTCGCCCCGTCCCCGTGCGTTGGTGCTCAGAACCAGACGACCCCTTGGGGCGCCGGCTAACTGTGCTCCCGCCTGGAAGTCGCGCACCGTCAGGTTGGGCTCCGGGTGGGCGGCGGCGGACTGCCAGGTCTCCTCACTTTCCAGGAAAGCCCGTGGGGCGGGGACCACCAGCTTAACGATTTCATCCGCGTCATCGTAGGGGTTGCCGCGCCACTCTCGGTAGAGCCCCAGGCGGACCTGCAGGACGTCTCTGGCAGGGATCGCCGGGAGCTCATCGAAGCGAACGAGGAGGTGACCATCCTCTGCATAGCCCCCGCCTTGGCCGACGCGGAGCGACGGAGCCGAGCCCGCAGCGTCAGTCGGCGTCGCCGGGCAAAGCACCGTGTCCGCGGTGGCCTCGACGCGGATGACGGTAACGGGCATCTCGGGGGCCTGGGGGGCCAGGGCGGCGGTGGAACAGGCCGGGATGAGAACAGCGAGCAGTACAAGCATCGGACCCCTCGATGGGTCGGTAACTGTCTTTGGACCGGCAGCAGGACCACTGCGTCGGTGCCGGGGCTTCGGGCGACGGGTCGCTCTCCGGCCTCCCGGGGCTTTGCCCCGCGCCAAGGCTCGCACCTACCGCCACCAACCCGCCTTCCGGCCGCGCCAGTAGGCCGTCAGGTAGTGGAAAGGCGCCTCGCTGGACAGCACACACTCAATCCAGCGGATGTCAGGCCTGAGCTGGTTTCCGTCAAGGTCAATCATCCAGCGTAAGCGGCGACCATTTGTCTTCTCGAGGATGCCCACGATCCAGGCCAGCGTGCTATCGCGCAATTCCGGACAGCATTCCACGACAGTGAACGCGCCGGTCATGATGCGGTAGAGCTGGTCACTCCAGCGCACATCGGAGTAGTAGGCGCCGAAGGTGCCGGGAAAGGGAGGGTTTTCGTTGGGACGGATACCGGTGGGCTGCCAGGTCCCCTTGGCGACGTCAATGTCGATCCAGTAGTGCTGGTAGCCGTCCCCGTCCATCCCCAACTGACAGAACCGCCACCACCGTTCGCACAGATTGCGGAGCGTTGCGGTCTGCTGCTGCGGCGTGGCACCAAAGACCTCCGGTAAGACCTCGCGGATCGCGTCAGCAGCCTTCAGCACGTACCCCCCAAGACAGACGCGCTCGAACATGAGCATGCGCTGCAGGCCCTGACGTCGCCATAGGTCCAGATTCGATTCTTGCCGCCAGTGGCTGAGCGCAGCCAGCCGCAGGGCCTCCTGGCGGTACTGGTTCCCGCCCGTCACATGAAACGCCAGCGCCTGCGCGAGAACGTAGGTCGCGTTGCAGTAGGCCTCCTGAAGATTCCCGGGGTCCTCCTCCGCGGGCTTGCTCAGGTCCCAGATCTGGTAGTTGCGCAGGACCATGAAATCGGCAATATCCCGCAGCATTTCATCCACCATCACACGCTCCGCGGCAGCCGCGATCTTACGGAAGCGGTACAGGCCAAGCAGCGCATCGCAGTACTGATCGGGAGTGGAATGATCCTTCGGCACCAGGCCATAGGGTTTGCCCAACCAGCCGGCTCGGTTTCGTCGCTTTCCATCCTCGTAGACAAGACGCAGCGAACCGAGAGCGCGCAGGGCCTCGGAGTATGCCTCCGGTTCGCCCGTAACCTGGTAGCGCCATACCTGTGCCTGCAGGTAGCTGCCGGCGGAGGTGATCGAGTTTTCGAAGGTCATGCCTTCCTCTTTGGCCGCCTCGGCGGTGGCGCCATTGTCGGCGTAGGCCCCCTCTGCCACGGCGTCACTAATCCCTTCCATATCCGACCGCGCCATCGGCCGCAGATGGTTTGGCCCGTCAATGAGCAGGAGGGAGTAGAACAGCCCCGACGGATGGAGGAAACTCCGCTCCAGCAGCGACTGGATGGTCTGGGCCTTGCCCTCAAGGTCCAGCGTGGCCAGTTCGGGAAGGAAATCGATCTTGCTGAGTGCCTCGTAGTCCATGGCAGCTCTCGTCTCACCTTCCGTCTGTGGGTCGTCACGGCGCTCGTCCGACTGTGGGTCGAGCTGGACGCCGGGCACCGCGTGGCCTGTCGTCCAGAGGATGAAGGACATGAGGAAGGCAGCCCCCACGGCATTTCGCATGGCGCAACGTCCTCCTCTGGTTCATGCAATCACAACACCAATGATGCCATGCATCTGACTGAGTTCTCCCGGCTGCGGCAGTCGGGAGATTGGGCACAGCCAGGGAGTTCATTCCAGAGTCAGCCAGCAATACCAGCGGCTCCCTCCACTTCGACGTCTGCGCGCTGGTTCCCTCGCCGGCTTGGTCTTCGCTGAGGACCGCCTGCAATGCCCAAAGGTCCTGGCAGGCGACGACCTTGGCAAAGCTCTTCTCCGGCTCCAGGTACGCGCTTAGTGCCCAGGGCAGCACCATTCCACGTCCCCGCCCGTTCAACTCTCGCGGGTTCCGCAGGTGAACAGCTGCCGACGAGCGAGCTTCGCCGCCAGCTTACCTGGCGTTTCCCCTTCGCGGTGGGTGAGCTCGCGTCCGACCGTAAGCCTCGCTCCACTCTGTCAGGGACAGCGCTTGACTCCTCCGATGGCCTGTTCGATTATGCAGCCCGACGAACGCACGTTGCCGCGGAAGCTGAGACTGCGGCCGCACACTGCCTGAAACAGGAGAGACCGCTCCATGAAGACTGCGACCATCGCGCCTCTGAGGTACAGTCCCGGCCGGCTCGGGTATTTCCAGTTCATCCGCGGCGGGGTTGGAGCGGACTACCACCAAAACCCCGGGTTCCACCAGTTCGCCGACGGCCTCCTCCGCATGACCTGGGGCGCCTATGACTTCGACGAGTGTTCCCCCAACTGCGTGACGCTGTACTCCGACTCGCGTGACCGCGGCCTGACGTGGTCTGACCCGGAGGTCTACATGGCCGACTATCCGGCGGGGCCCCTGGGTGGGCCGGTGCTCATCCTGCGCGGCGGGCGTGAGGCGATCATGTATCTGGTGCAGACCCGCCATGAGATCCAGGTGGATGAGGCCAGCCGCGTGGCGACAGCCGGCTCCGACTACTTCGCCGCCCGCAGCCATGTCTACGTCCGGCGCTCCACCGACGGCGGGCACACCTTCGATCATGGCCGGGAGCTGCCCTGGCAAGAGATCACTGGCGGCAAGGGACTGCAGGGAGGCGGGATGTACTATGGCGACGTCAGCCTGGTGCAGCTTGAGAGCGGGCGGATTCTGGCGCCCGGGGATTTCCTGGATCCGGCCCGCGCGGACCCTAGCAAGGGCTCCTGGGAGGGGCAGCACTTCACGGGCGTGTGCATGATTTCCGACGATGGCGGTCAGTCGTGGCGGCGCAGCGGCGAGATCACGGTGGACACCCCGCGCGGGGTGATGGAGCCGCGGATCGTCGAGGTCGCCCCCAATCGGCTATTCTGCCTCTTCCGCACCAAGGGTGGGTATCTCTACCAGACCACCTCAAGCGACGGCGGTGAGACCTGGAGCGAGTCACAGCCGTCACCCCTGACGGCGCCAGAGTCCATGTGCCAGTTGATCAAGCTGCGAAGCGGTAACCTGCTGGTAGTGTGGAACAACGTCTCTTCGACCACCCAGCAGCCGCGTTACCCGCTGGTTGCAGCAGTGTCCCGCGACGGCGGAGAGACCTGGGGCCCGCCACTCGTGATCGCCACAGAGACCGGCACCAACCAACTCAGCAACCACGGCATCATCCAACTGGACGACGGACGGATCCTGGTGGGTATCAGCCACTACCGCGATGTGCGGCCGATGACCAGCGATCTCGACATGGCAATCTTCGACGAGGAGTGGCTGGACGCGGGGTCAAGGAGTTGACAGTCGGCAAGCGACCACCTCGAACTGACGAAGCAGTCTGCTACATAGGGAGCATCAGCAACCGTACCCGCGGCAGGGGCACAGTGGGTCTAGGCCGGAACCGCGCAGGGCGTTGGATTACCCGAGGAGAGCTACAGTGAGCCCAGCACGAGTCAGAGGGAGGGTGTACTTCTCGTACAGGCAGGGCGAGGAGGGCCGGTATCAGGCGCCCGCCGTCAGCGTCCATGTGTCGGGCGGGTCGAGCCTGCACCGAACTGAGAGCCTCACCTATGAAGTCGAGAGCGACTACTGCGTCTCCATGGCCAGGCGGCGATCGGATGACAACGGGGAGACCTTCAGTGACTTCGAGGTCATCGCCCAGGAGAACCCCCGGCAGGGCAATTTCGAGCTGGAGCAGTTCTGGTCTGCGGTCTGCCATGATCCACTCCGCAACCACGACTTGCGCTTCGACTTCCAGAGGGTCTTCGTCGGCACAGGCCCGGAGGCGCTGGCCGCCGGCTGGGAGGGCGAAGAGCGCCACTTCGACCACGGCTTCTACTGCATCTCGAAAAACGAAGGGCGAAGCTTCACCGCGCCGCGGCTGTTGCGGTTCTGTACTGGATCGGGAACATCTGCCCGGAGCCGCCGCGGGGTAACATGCCCCGACACCCACTGATCATCGCCGAGGTGGACGAGACAGAGCCTGCGCCCATCAAGGACACCGTCGCCGTCATAGACACGAAGGGCGAGCACGAGACGGTCCACCAGTACTTCCAGTTGTCGAACTTCTCGGCGTTCGAGAGCACGCAGACTGGCGCCATTGAGCTGTACCTGACACGCTACGGTGAATCGCCGGAGCACTGGCTGAAGGCGAATGCCTACAAGTACGTGATTGAGCTGGCGTGAGGTCGGGCTTACCGATGACACATTCGCCGGAAGCCATCGGGAGGTCAGGCCGGAGAGCGGTGCCGTGTGCTCGTGGTGCGGCAGGTGATCGCAGGGCGAGAAGGCGGTGTCAGTAAGCGCCAGACGCACCGTCTGCGCGGCCAGGACGGGACGCCCACCAGGCGGTGGCCGTTCATTCTGTCTCAGGGAGGCTTAGCCGATGTTGATCGCCATGGCCGGGGCCTTGCTTGCGCTCGGGGGGACTGCCAGCGCTGCGTACGTGCCCGATGAGGTCGCCAACCACAGACCCGCATGGCTCGAGCGACCTGCGCCCGCACGTGCCATACCGCCGATCAGGCAGTTCTGTCCCCTTGGTGTGTACGGCGGCAGCTACGGTGAACAGACCTGGGACTTCGTCCTGGACGATCTTCATGAACACCACATGAACTGCTGGTGGATGAACGGGGGCGGTCTGAGCGCGGACGAGCTGGGCCGTCTGCTCACGCTAGGCGAGAAAGCAGGGGTACGCATCTACTGGGCCGATGGGGGGCATCCGCTTTTCTTCCCGTGGAACGTGGGCACGGCGGAATCCCGCAAGCAGCGGCATGAGAACGAGATCGTTCCTCTGTTTCGGGAGTGGGCGGCGCGGTTCAGGGACCGCTGGGCCTTGCTGGCATGGGGGCTTTGCGAGGAGATGCCGCCGTCGGCCGTGGAGGAGCTGGCAGACTACGTTGCTTTGGTTCGCCAGGAGGACTCGAACCATCCGCCTCTGATGCTGTTCAACAAGACCGCACCGGCCGAGAAGGCGGTGGAGCTGCATAAGTTGCCGGTGGTCAGCACCGACATCTACCCACTGGGCCGCGACCCGCGCTGCGCCCCGGACAATGTGCCTGACGCTCAGAGCCTTTACCGACGCTTCTGCAAGGACTACTACGCCATCGCGCGATCCGGCGATGCCGCCTTCTGGGTCATCGCCCAGGGGATGGGCTCCAACCAGGTGTGGACTGGTCGCCCACCGTGGTTCCGCTGGATGGCTGGCTACTACCTGCCCACCCCGGCCTTCTGCGCCTGGCAGACCTGGGCGGCGATCCAGGAGGGCGCCACCGGCGTGTTTTTCTACCACTACTACGGCTACTACGACAAACCCTCCCTGAAGTGGAACAACCAAGCGTGAAAGTACACGCTCCGCACTGAAACGTGGCGCGAGACCTCCCAGCTCCACGCCCTTGGCCAGTGCTTCGCGGAGCTAGAGAAGGTCGCTCCCTTCCTGCTAGGCGCAAGGAGGAACGAGGGCGTTGTACAGATCGCTTCCAGCGAGCGGGACGTCCAACTGGAGGGCTTCCGGCCAATCCTGGGGCCGGAGTCGCTGCAGCTTGTGGTGGCAGTCAACAACAGCGTCGTCAACCGGCGGGAGTTTCAGTTGATGCACGCATACGGCGCCGACATGCGTGTTGTGGACCTTGGCCCCGGAGAGGACGTGACGGAGCAGAGCGATACGCCCGTTGGTGAGGTCCACATCGGCGTACGGCCTCCCCGCTCTGGTCTCGACCAACTTGTCGGTTAGCAAGCCGGAACA